>Ga0209344_10000012_pt1 | contig 548533 bp, 508 predicted proteins | sample Cruoilmetagenom6_FD_187293 | JGI IMG/M metagenome (GOLD analysis project Ga0209344, IMG submission 187293) | Oil polluted marine microbial communities from Coal Oil Point, Santa Barbara, California, USA - Santa Barbara Oil Seep Sample 6 (SPAdes)... | ecosystem: Environmental > Aquatic >... | reverse complement strand
TAACAGGCTGCCCCAGGCATCGGTCAACCCAATTTCTTTCGCCACGGCATCGGCAACCTTTTGATTATCCCCGGTTAGCATTATCATCCGCTTGATACCGATTTCCTTTAATTTTTTCAGTGTTTCCCTGGCTGCTTCCCGTGGGGTGTCCATCAGGGCGATAATGCCGATATATTCTTTGTTCCTTCTTATGAGCATTGTGGTATTTCCGCCCCCTTCGAGTTCACGGACTTTCGTAATTATCTCTTCGGAAGGGGTGCTCTCATCAAGCCCTTCGTACAGGTCGAGGTTACCGACATAGATTTTATCATTGCCCAATGACGCTTTGATACCTTTGCCCAGCACGGCCTCCAAATCGGTCGCATCGGGTATTTCATCACCTTTCAGACGCTCCTTCCCATCTCGAACCACAGCTTTTGCCAGGGGATGGTCACTAAGGCCTTCCACGGCTACTGCTATTTTTAAAAGTTCGTTTTCAGATATATCCCCAAGTGGAACTACTTCGGTAAGCTTGGGTTTTCCTTCGGTCAGGGTACCCGTCTTGTCAAAGGCGAGGGCGGTAATAACCCCCAAGTCCTCCAGAGGGCGACCCCCTTTGATAAGTACCCCGCCACGGGCCGCTCGTGCAACACCGCTCAATACCGCACTCGGTGTCGAGATAGCCAAGGCACAGGGACTTGCAGCTACCAGTACGGCCATCGCCCTATAAAAACTGGCACTGAAAGGTTCATCAATGACCAGAAAAGCGAAGAGCAATAACACGACCAATACCAGTACCGAAGGCACGAAATACTTTTCGAACTTGTCAGTCAGCAATTGCGTGGGCGACTTTTGTGTTTGTGCCTCGTTGACCAGTTTTACCAGTCGGGACAGGGTCGAATCCTTCGCCTCTTTGATCACCTTTATCTCAAGGGTATTGTTTCCGTTGATCGTCCCGGCGAAAACGCGGTTTTCGTCCTTTATATCATCATCCTCCGAATAGTCCTTGGCAGAATCCTCCACGGGAACTTTGTCCACCGGTACACTTTCCCCTGTAATGGGGGCTTGGTTTACACTGCTTTTACCATCGACCACGACACCGTCGGCGGATATTTTACTGTTCGGCTTGACCACGATAATATCGCCTATACCCAATTTTTCGATACCCACCTCTTCGGTCTTGCCATCTTTTTTCAGCAAGGCGGTCTTTGGTGCCAACTCTGCCAGTGCCGCAATGGACTTTCGGGCCTTTTCCATCGCATAATGTTCAAGAGCGTGCCCGAGGCTGAACAGGAACAGTAACAAGGCACCTTCCGCCCAAGCGCCCAAAGCAGCGGCACCGATGGCGGCGACCAACATTAAAAAGTCGATTTCAAAACCACCTTTGGCCACTGTCTGTATGGCCTCTTTCGCGGTAAAATAACCTCCAAAAAAGTAGGCGCCTATGTAGAGGGACAAGCTGACCCAATCCGGTATCGAGTCCACGTAGGACAATCCGAAACCTATTCCGAGAAGGGCACCGCAAATGATGGCAAAAATAAGTTCGGTGTTTTTTCCAAAAACACCACCGTGTGCGTGGGAATGATCTTCGCCGGCGCCGTGGCTATCCGCTTCTTTAAGATTCTGTACTCCCTCATCTTCATGCTGGTGTCGCTGGCCCATCTTATTTTTTTTATTTAATTTATCAGAGGTTTTTTCCGAAGATTTAAAGCCGTTCTCATGGCCAGAGGCACTTTTCTTGACTTGTAGGTTTTCTTTTTCGAGCTTTGTAGTTATCTCATCAAAACTTGTTTCCCGTTTATCATATTCTAAACGGATCATTCCTCCGGCATTGGCGGAAGCTTCCAAAACGCCTTTGATATTCAGCAGACTCTTTTCTATAGTCCTTGCATGCCGGGTATGTCTAATCCCCTCAACCTCTATAAGCAAATGTCCATATTTCTCGGTAATTTCAGCCCCGGTTCTTTCTGCCAATGATTGAATTCGGTCAATAGAGATAATGTCCGGATCATAATGAAAGCACAATTGTGGCACCGTATCTTCCTGATCATCTTTTATATGCACTTTTTCAAGACCCTCTTTGGCCTCTAATTCAGCAATGAGCCTTTGCACACAAGTGTCTTTTTCATTTGGCACCTGAGGTAGCAATACCGGAATTTTTAGTTGTAGCTTTTTCATATCCCTATTGGTTTAATATCCATCTTTTAGCTTCTTCCTTTTCGGTAAAGTCGAAATATTTAACTTCCGAGCTTGTAAAAAAATCAGTGGCTTTAGCAGCCCATTCCTGCCATTCTTTTTCACCCACAAAGGCCATCTTTCCATAATCTGAAATATGGGCGGTATCAACTTTTAAATCTTCCCATAAGCCTTTGAGATCGTAGCCCTTAAAGTTAACTAGTTCAAAAAAGAAATTCACCTTATTTCCATTTTTGACAATATTATGTATCAAAGGATGGATTTTCTCTATATCCTCTTTAGTAATCTTACCGCTTATTGAAGCGGATATCAAATTGCTTTTTTCGACATTTTTGATTCGTATCATTGTTTTAAGTTTTTATGAGCAGATTGGTCTATGTTATATTTTAGCTTCTTTGCTTTTTGGCATTTTACACATGCCCCCTTCAAAACTAAATTTACTTCGGTTATTTCGTATTTGTCAGGTAAATTTTCCTGTGGAACTTTATTGGGCAAACAGAAGGTTTTGCTGCAATTCATACAGTGAAGGTGTAAGTGTAGATCCAGCGAATTCTTATCAGAATATGCATATTTTGCGGTAGCCGTACCGTCATCAATTTGATGTATAATCCCTTTCTTTTGAAATAATTTTATACTCCGATAAATTGTTGTTCTATCTCGTGTATGTTTACTTTTTTTAACGAAAGCCGTTTCTATTTCCCTTAATGTTACAGCATAAAACTTTCTTTTGAGATATTTATAAATAAATAATCTCATTTTGGTAGGTCTAATCCCGTTGTTTCTAAGTGTTTCTTCGGCTTTGGTCATCTCATAAAATTAAACGCCACTACATTTCTCACATATTCCCTTTACTACCAGATTGATATCCTCTGCCACATAGCCTTCGGGCAGGTTTATCTGAGGGATTTTGTGCTCTGTAAGGCACACGGTTTCCCCGCAACTATTGCAATGAAAATGTAAGTGAAGGTCGTTTCCCACCTCACATTCACAATTGTCTTCGCACAGGGCATATTTAATGATGCCGGTGCCATCCTCAATTTGATGCACGATTCCTTTTTCTTCAAATGTCTTCATAGTACGGAAAAGCGTACTCCTTTCCGAGCTTTCGAAATCCTTTCCAAGGTCGCCTAAGCTAACGGCCACATTCAGTTGTGCCAGCCGTCTATAGGTCATCAAGCGCATTGCCGTAGGGCGGATGCCTTTGCTTTCCAACTTTTTTACTATTTTTTCCATTTGCTATAAAAGTATTTAGGGGTCGTAACGCTTTATGGATTCCCCGGTTTTTATCTGGAAGGCATCTTCAATATCGGAAAGATAAATTATTCCGTCACCGGGTTCAGTTGTTTTTGCATTCTCAAGGATAATATCTATTGCTGATTGTGCTTCTTCGTTTTGACATACCAGTTCTAACTTTACAACCGGACTGTCTGTTACACGGAAATCTAAAGAAGGTGATGCGCCTTTTGCTTTAAAAGCCCCGGTACCTTCCCCCTGGGAAAGCGTCATACTTTTGAATCCACTTTCACTAAGGGATTCTATCACTTTTTGAACTCGTTTCGGTTTTATAAATGCTTTTATTTCTTTCATTGCTGTAATATTAATTTTAGTATTAAGGATGAACCCTCTGGAATTTTAATTAAGACAAACATTTAACAGAGAGTCCATCCATCTAATTTTTTTAATTTAATGACCATGGGAAGTCTGGCTTTTCTGCATTTCAGAAACCAGATAATAGGCATTATTATAGGCAACCAACGTACCTTCAGGCAGAGGCTCCAGCAGTTTAATTTCAACCCAACCATCTTCATTTATTCCCGTTCTAACCTGCACTGGTTTCAATTCCCATTCGGTTTCACCATCTTCCTGGTGTTTTTGGGCCGTAAAGATGTAGGGATTTCCTTCTTCTTCAATTATTGCTTCTTCCGGTAAGGCAGGAACAGCTTCTTCACCGGTCCTGATTTTTCCGTTTATATACATCCCCGGAATTAGAAAATCTTCTTTATTATCGATTTCTGCATGCACATGTACCGCTTTGGGGTTTTGTTCAAATTGTTTCCCCACTGAATAAATTTCCCCGGTTAAATTACTGCCTGGAACCGATTCCAGTGTAAACGCAATCTTTTGGCCTTCTTTCACCTTATAAATATCTTTTTCAAAAACCATTAGATCGGCATGAACATGTTCAGTATCAACTACCATAAACATACTGGTTTGCGGCTCCACATATTGTCCTACCTGTACCAGTACTTTTTCAATATAACCTCCAATTGGGCTTACTACCGGAATATATTCATATAATTCACCGTCTCTAACCTGGGAAGCATTTAGGTTTAACTGGCGCAATTGCGATTCGTACCCCCGCACTTCACCTTGTACAGACTGGTAATCTGATTGGGTTTGTTGAAAAGATTTTCCAGATCCTACCTCTGCTTCATATAAACGTTTCTGTCTTTCAAATTCCTTTTCCAAAAATTGCATCCTACTATATGCATTAATATAATCAGACTGCATTCTGGTTAAATTTGGGTGAGAAAGATAAGCCAACACCTGACCTTTATTTACCTTATCCCCCTCAATAACCTTTATAGAAGTTATATTACCGCCTAAAATTGCCGTAACGGTAGCTTCATATTGTGGCGGCACTTCTAACTGGCCATTGGCTTCCACAATACCCGACAAAGCTTTTTTAGGCAAGGTATCTACTTTAATCCCCAGACTATTGAATTTCATTTCTGAAAGATGTACCGAACGCATCCCACCTTCTTCTTCACCGTGTTCTTCATCTCCTTCCTCACCGTGATTTTCACCTTCTTCGGTATTAGTAGTTGCAGTTTCACTGGAAGCATCTTCCCCTGCCGCAGGATTTTCTTTACATCCAAAGAATATGCTGAGCGTTAAGGCAAGCATTAGAATATTTATTGATCTTGTATTCATATCGATTTTCTTATTTTAATTTTTAATTTGAATTCTTAAGGTAATATTCCAGTTGGTAGCGGCTGTCGAGATAATCGTTAAAAGCACTCCAGGCATTTACCTCGATTCTAATGGCATCTCTTATATTTTGGAGAAATGTCACATAATCGATAGCGCCTTCCTTAAAGGCCAGCACTGATCCACCTTGTTGCTCTTTGGCCAGCGGAAGTGCTTCATCCCTATAATAATTCCATGAGTTTCTCCATTTGATGTAGTCTTCACGCATATTTTTATAGGCGGTTTCCAGTTCGATTTTATCCTGATAAAAGTTTTGCTCTGCAATCTGTCTATTTACTTGTGCTTCCTGTGTACGGCCTAATTCCGGCCCAAAAAACAGCGGAATTTGAATTCCTATTTGATATTGGAAGAAACCCGATTGCCCGGCTATTTCCTGCCTACCGTACTGACCCTGAAATTTGGGCAAAAATTCAGATTTTCGTTCTCTGGTAACCGCTTTGGCAACATCTATCCTTTGTTCCGAAACCTGTAGCAACGGATGATTTTCAAGCGACTCTACCAGAAAGTTTAAAGGTTCGTCTAAAGTTTCAACAGGCAAATCTGGTACATCATAGATTGTGTCACTAACGAACCATAGGTTTAAACGCTGTATTGATTTCAGGTAATCTCGGTACGATTGTTCCAGCTGTATTTTAACCTCGTTCGCCTGGTTGGAGGTAGCAAGATATTCCAATTTGGAGGTGGCCTCTGTTTCATACCTGATTCTTGCAGCCCTTTCAATATCTTCAAAAATTGAATCCATTTTTCTATAAACCTGGAATGTCCTTTTAGTTGTATAAACCGAGGCCCAGGCCCTGCTTACTTCACGTTCAATTTCAATAGTAGATAACTCTAAGGCACTTTCAGCAAGGGCAACCCTTTCTTTCTGCAATTTTAACCGGGGGGCAATTCCAAAAATATCAATGCCTTGCTGTTGGACGCCAATTTGAGTATAGACCCCATCAGAGCCATTTCCTACTTCTTCTTTTCCTGTAAAGATTTGGGTATTTCCAAAATCATAGGCGGTTTTACGCAATACTTCCTCACTTTCAATTTCAAGTTGAGCAGCTTTTAATTGCGGAAAGTTTTGGATTGCCATTTCTTTAGCCTCTTGCAAACTAATAGTTTGTAAAGAATCCTGTTGTGAATATTCAGATGACATTGCATCAGATTGTGCATTTACAGAAAAGGTTCCGCCTAAAACAAAGCCAATTATCAAAATCGTAGCTAAAGATCGTGAATTGGAAGAACCAAGCTTGTTCTGTTCCTTTTTCTCCCGTCTCTTCTCTACAAATGTATAAAGGACAGGAAGAACCACCAGCGTAAGCAAGGTAGCCGTAAGCATACCACCTATAACAACTGTAGCAAGTGGTTGTTGAACTTCTGCACCGGCAGATGTGGAAAATGCCATTGGTAAAAAACCGAAAATATCTGTTGTTGCTGTTAACATAATAGGTCGTATTCGTTCTTTGGTTCCTGTAAAAATTCTATCTCTTATACTGGTTACTCCTTCTTCTTTTAAAGAATTGAATCTATTTATTAGTACCAGTCCGTTTAAAACTGCAACACCAAACAGAACAATGAAGCCTACACCTGCGGAAATGCTAAATGGCATACCTCTTAACCAAAGGGCAAAAACACCTCCGATAGCAGCCAATGGTATCGCCATATAGATCATGATAGATTGGGAAAAAGATTTTAAGGCAAAATATAGAAGCACGATAATCAGGAATAAGGCTATCGGTACCACAATCACTAATCGGTCTTTGGCACTCTGAAGGTTTTCGAACTCCCCTCCATAAGTAATATAATAACCTGGTGGCAATTCTAATTCCTCATCTAATTTTTGCTGAATGTCGTTCACCACAGACTCTACATCCCTTCCCCGGGCGTTTACACCCACATAGGTTCTTCTGTAGGTATCATCTCTTGAAATTTGCATAGGCCCCGGAACATACTCAATATCTGCTATTTCTTTTATAGGCACCTGAGTTCCGTCTGGAAGATCGATATACATACCACGCAAATCATCAATATTCTTTCTATGATCTTCATCAAATCTTACTACCAGATCAAATCGTTTTTCACCTTCAAAGATGACCCCAGCAGTTCCTCCAGCAAAAGCAGTACTTATATAATCATTGACTTTCTGAATATCCAGACCATATTGGGCAATTTTATCACGGTTAAATTTAACGGTCATTTGCGGAAGGCCTGATGTTCGCTCCGCGTTTACATCACCAGCTCCAGGTACAGTTTGGATAATATTGGCCATTTCCTGCACTTTTTCCGATAACACCTCCAGGTCCTCTCCATATAGTTTAACCGCAATATCTTCTCTAACCCCTTCTAATAATTCGTTGAACCTTAATTCTACAGGTTGCGTAAACACAAGGTTTACCCCAGTAAGTTCTTTATTGAGTTTTTCCTTGATCTGCGCTATAAGTCCTTCTTTAGTTTCAGCAGTTGTCCATTTATCCTTATCTTTTTCAAGAATCAGGTACATATCTGCTATATCCATCGGCATGGGATCTGTTGGGATGTCGGCCACTCCAATTCTTGCTGTTGCCGTTTTAATTTCAGGAAAATTTTCTAAAAGGATATTCTCTATTTTTTTTGAAACATCAATAGACTCTGTTAATGAACTTCCTGGTCTTATTAAAGCCTGCATCGCGATATCCCCTTCATCTAATTGAGGCACAAATTCTCCTCCCATTCTCGAAAAAAGAAAACCGGCTAACACAAGCAGTACCACTGCAGATCCTATAACAATTAATTTCAGTTTTAAGGCTCCTTTTAATAAGGGCATATATACTCTTTGTATTCCGCCAATTATCTTATCACTGATTTTTTCCAGCCAACGTTCAAATTTTCCAAACCAGTTCTTTTTATTCTGAATTGGTTTCATGAATAAGGCCGACATCATAGGTACGTAGGTAAGACACAAGAAGATAGCACCTATCATGGCAAAACCGAAAGTGTAAGCCATCGGCTTAAACATTTTGCCTTCTACCCCGGTAAGAAAAAGAATGGGTGTAAATACGATAAGAATGATAATTTGTCCAAAAAATGCAGAGCCCATCATCGTACTTCCAGCATCATAGGCTACCTCATCCATTTTCGCCTGGTTGAATTTTATTTTACCAGATCTAATCCGTTTTTGTATTTCATATACAGTACCCTCAATGATGATCACTGCACCGTCTATAATAATTCCGAAGTCGATTGCTCCCAAACTCATTAGATTTGCCCAGACATTGAATTGCTTCATCAATATAAAAGCAAAAAGAAGTGATAATGGAATGGTAGTAGCAGTTATAAGACCGCCTCTCAGACTACCTAATAATATTACTAAGGCAAAAATCACTATTAAGGCACCTTCCAGTAAATTTGTTTTTACAGTGTCGGTTGTTCGTGCTATTAACTCACTTCGATCAATTATTGGTGCTATAGTCAAACCTTCAGGTAGAGACTTCTCGACTTCAGCCATACGATCTTTCACATCCTGAATGACCGCGTTAGGATTAGCTCCTTTCAGCATCATGATAATTCCTCCAACGGCTTCTTCCCCATCCTGAGTAAAAGCTCCGTATCGTACCTGATTTCCAAATTGAACATTTTCTGCAACATCACCAATCGTTATCGGGATTGCATTTTCTGTGGTAATAGCGATTTTCTTTATGTCCTCCAGAGAACGGATTAAGCCCTCACCTCTAATAAAATTTGACATTTTATTTTTCTCGATATAAGCTCCACCGGTATTCACATTGTTTCGGGCCAGCGCCTCATAAACCTCAGAGATACTTATACCCATACTGTTTAATTTATCCGGGTTGACTGCTACCTCATATTGTTTTATGGAACCTCCAAAAGAGTTTACTTCCACCACACCTTCCAATAAGGTAAGTTGTCGCTTGACTATCCAGTCCTGAATAGTTCGTAGTTCCATGGGGGAATATTCGGTTTCATATCCCTCCTTTGGCTTTATGGTATATTCATAAATTTGACCCAATCCGGTTGAAATAGGTCCCATAGCAGGACTTCCAAATTTATCGGGAATGGTCTCCCCCAATTCATTTAGTTTTTCCTGTACAAGTTGACGAGGGAGATAAGTTCCCATATCATCTTTAAAAACAATAGTAACTACCGAAAGGCCAAAGCGTGAGATAGAGCGAATTTCTGTAACCCCGGGTAAATTACCCATCGAAAGTTCTACGGGATAGGTTACAAATTGCTCAATATCTTCTGTGGCGAGATTAGGTGACTGGGTGATCACCTGAACCTGATTATTAGTAATATCTGGTACCGATCCCAGGTTAACGGTGGACATGGACCAAATACCCGTCCCTATTAGTGCTAAGGTAAGTAGTCCAATAATAAATTTATTATTAATGGAAAATGCGATTATCTTATTAATCATATAAATAAAGATTTAATTCAGTTAAAATTCTTGATAATAATTTTGTGCCTAACAAAATCTACCAATAGGACCAAGGATCTAGTATGAGAACTAGGATTTGGTCAAAAAAGGACATAGCTATCCTTCTAAAAACTGAATTAAACTTTAGGGGGATCTAAAAAGGAAAGAATAGGTTCTTCCACTGAGCTGTCAAAATGGACAAAGGCTTTTGATGGAATTTCAATAATCAAAGCCTTGAAATTTGAAGAACCGAAATCTACTGTATGCACATGGCAGCAATGACAACTACAAAAAGGAGGGCATAAATCTGCTACTTTATCATGTGAATGGTCGATATCTAAATCCTGGGTAGCAACCATTGTTACTTCTGAATCAGAAATCACTTGTGAAGTATCACTATCATTACAGGCTAATAAGTTAAGCCCGAATATATATAGAGATAATATGATAGCGATCATTTTCACACTACAAAGATAAAAAAAAATCAATGCACAGATTGTGCAATGATATAATGAGTACGTTTTTAAAGTATATTCAATTATTTCAAATCTTGAAATAATCGCGAAAATCTATACCACAATGAACAGCCAAAATACAATAATTATGTTCCCGATCATCCAATTGTTATTTTTGTTCCATTAGTAGTTCTTTGCTTTTATCAAACACTCCGCTTTTACATCTTCAGGAACAAGCCTTCCGATGAAATAAATCCCAATCGGTATTAAGATTAGGCTGTCAAGATATCCAATTATCGGGATGAAGTCAGGAATAATGTCAATTGGACTTAACGCATAACCGATAATTATAAAAATCGAAAGTTCGGCTTACCAGGGAGTTCGCTTTTCTTTCGAAGTCAAATGGAGCATCACTATTCGCTGCTTTAGGTTCTTCCCCAGGTTTTTAGATTTTCAATAATACATTAGGCCTGTTCAAAATACTTAAGAATTGTTGCACAAAGGGGGAGCCAAATAGAATTTGATTCTATTTATTGTCTTTTAGTTTAAGATAATCATATATCTTTGCATTTACGAATAAAATCGGTGCAAAGGTTACCTATCCGGTTACCTGATTTTATTGAAACAGTGTAAGTGTCTGGTTATTAAAATATTGTCTAGTGGTAATTTAGTTCTGCCACCCCGACTAGAAAAAGAGTAATCATTTGATTACTCTTTTTTTTTTGTCTTAAACTCAAATAAATTATATTTTTATAATTGGGCTTTTTCTATCGTAATAGCTATTATTTCTTTTTCTGAGAATAAATAATCTCGCGCAAGTAGATCTACAACCTAGATCAAAAATAGCTATACTAATTTGTAATATCACTGAAAACAGTTAGTCAGGTTTAAACCTAATATTCCAACTTTGTTTAAAACAAATAAGGATTACTATGGATTTTAAAACAATGTTACAATTACCAGTTTTAGATACAAATGAAGTTTTAAAAATACTTCAAGAAATAGCTGATATAGAGAGAAAAAAAGAAAAACCTCAAATGCCGCAAGTTACAGTTAGTACGCATTCAGGTGGTGCTTCTGTTTTTTTTGTAAACTATGACAGCGAGAAGTTTGGCTTAACTGGAATAATTTCGCCGCTTTTAATTGTAATTTCACCTTTAACAACAAATATCAACGAATAGTCATCTGTCCTAAAAGGATATGTAATAGGAATTTCTTCGTATTTATTTTTTGAAATATGTACGTGTAAAACGTCATTCTAGGGGTTATCCCCCATAATTTCAATTAGCTCATTTATAGTATGCTTTCTAATTAAATTTTCTTGCAAAATGGTTTTATGAAGATTTGGATTACAAATATAATATTTATCAAATTCCTTTTAGACTATTATCTGTTCTGTAATTTTCTAATAAACACTAAATTATTTATACGATAATAGAACCTGAGCAACTTTTTTTAAATCATCTTCACTAATCTCTGTCTGTGGGGCCAAAGGAAATATTTGCTGTCCTGGTCTGCTTATGAATGCTGCTCGCCAACCAGCCCACAACGCACCAGCCACATCCCAACCATGGGCAGCTATAAGCATGCACTCTTCTGGCTTTACTCCCATTTTTCGTGCCGCCCAAGTATATGTATCTGTAAATGGTTTAAATTTACCAATGTCCTCTACACTTAAACGCTCATCAAAATACTCAGTTAAACCCGCGCTTTCAAACTGTTTTTTCACCCCTTCGTTTGAAGAATTTGTAAAAGATACCAGTTTATAACCGTCTTTTTTTAATTGAGCTAAAGCTTCTTTAACTTCTGGGTGTGCTGGTAAACCACGTAATGAGTTCAAAACTGTTTTGCGTGCTTCTTCCTCTGACAATTTAATATTATTATTAGCTGCTACCATTTGTAAAGCTGCAGCTCCAATATTTCCAAAATGTTCATATTGACCGCTTGCTGTGGTGACCAAGGAATATTGGAGCATGGTTGTAAACCATAAGGAAAGTAAATCGTCTCTACCATTTAGAGCTTTACTCACTACTTGTTTCATATCGGTAAGATCGAGCAAAGTTTCATTAACATCAAAGAATAAAACTTTTGGTCTTACATTGTCGCTATTTTCCATATTATTTGTTGTTTGTCCTAATCCTATATTAGGCATCAACACTCCTGTTGCGCCTAATATTCCTAGGTTTTTTATAAATTTCCTTCTGTCTTTCATAATCCACTTATTCAGTAATTAATTCTGAAAGTACTTCTTTAAACACGTCTACAGGTTGCGCTCCGGTTACTGCACTTTTTCGGTTAAATACAATTGTTGGCACAGAATTAACTCCCATATTTTTCCAATAACCTTGCTTGTTTCTTATATCATAGCGTACTTCTTCATTATCTAGCCTTGCAAGTGCTTCATCTGCATTTAAACCAACATCTAGTAAAGCTTGTTTTAGGATATCTTTATCTGAAACATCTTTTCGTTCACTAAAGAAAGCGGTAGTTAATCGCATTTTAAGTTCGGTTTGCTTTCCGAAGTCTTTTGCATAATCTAATAAAATATGAGCATTAAAAGTATTTACCATTCGCATATCATCAAAATAATCAAACTTAAAACCAAGCTCTTCTCCTACTTCGGTCATATGCTGTTGGGACTCTTTTTGTTGTTCAAGAGTAGATCCATATTTTTCAGTAATATGTTCTTTTACATTTTGGCCTTCAACGGGCATATTCGGGTTTAACTCAAATGGTTGCCATTCTATTTCTATTTGATCTTGAACACCAAGTTCTGCAATTGCTTTTTCCAAACGCTTGTATCCAATAGTACACCAAGGACACACCACATCTGAAACGATATCTATTTTTAATTTATCAGCCATAATTTTATTTTTTAATTGAATTTTATATTTATTTCTACAAAACTAATCTAGTTATTTACTAATTAGATTAGTGCTGAGGAAAATGTTTTCCTTTTGTTTATCTTCTGTGATTTTATCTATTGATACCATATTTAAAACCATAGAATTCACAACTCTGCTTTTACTTAAATCTTTATTTATAATTAATGCTTTATGATACATACCTAATGTTTCTACATTAGGTTTTGGACTACTATTATTAATTATAACAATAGAATAATTATCCTCATTTACTGAATTTATTTTTGATGTAAAAGGCTTTAATAAATCATCGTCCTCTTTAAAAACAGGTTTAAATTTATTAGAATAGACTTCGAGTGTTTTATAAGCTTTATTAGCGTAAGCATGGTAATCTGCTATATGCAACTCACTTTTAATTTCACTAGGTTCATAACCTAACATAAGTATAGATTCATTTGCAGCATTGTCTATATGGAAAGGTGTGTTTACCTGTTGGTCAAAGCGCACAAGCCAATGATAGTTTAGTTTTTTGTTGAATGTAGAAACACTAAGTTTTGATAATTCTTTTTTTAGATCTATCATAATAGACCTAAATCGATAAGTTGTTATTTCTTTTTTGTTGAAAACTAAATGCACAAAACCGGGAGCTTCTGTAGTAGTTCTAAAAACGGATTTAAAGTTCTTTTCTGCTATATATTTTATAGTTTCTTCTTTAATTTTCATTACAACACCTTTCTAGTCTTTTTTAAAAAGTAATCAATTCGCTAATTTGAAGCACTCCTTGCACATTACTATAATTTTTAACATCTGCAGCAAAGGTTTCTCCATGGGGTCCAAAGGACTCTTGAAACGAGGTTATGCTATCAAATTTTAAATGTGCGATTACTACGTAAGGTGCAGGTTCTCCAGGACCCCTACTAGCCACACCTAAATCTAATTCTAAACCTTTTAAGGCATCACCTAGAGCATTTACGATCATTGGTAAATGTTTGTTTTTGTAATATTCTGTATCAAACTGCACATCTTTCCCGTTCGGATACATTACGGATACTTTTATCATATTTTTATTTAAAATATTTATTCTGTTAAAACAACATTTTCGGAAAAACTCTGGTAAGCCTGTTCTACCTCTTTTGCCATCTCGTCGGGGAATAAATGAAAATCTCCAGATTTGAGTGCAGCTACAATTCCTTCTGAAACAGTTTCTGGAGAAGAAGGATTATCAAAACCTGCTTCGGCTGCCATTTCAGTATCTATAGGTCCTGGATGCACACTTAATATATTTACTCCTTTATCTTTTAAGTCTGCTCTTAAACCTTGAGTTAAAGAATAAGAAGCTGCCTTTGATGCGGAATAGATAGAAAGATGAGGGAAATTTTTTAAAGAAGCTACAGAATTCATTTGAACCAGTGCTCCTTTATTTTTTTCTAGTGTTTTAGCAAAAGCATTTGCCACTCGTAAAAAACCGAATACATTAACGTCTAATTGTTTTTGAAGCTCTTTTTCTACCTCTTTACCAATGGTTGCTTGCGGGTTACCAATACCAGCGTTATTAACAACAATCTCTACATCTGTTGTTTGTTGTGCTAAATGTTCTATAGATTCTGTATTGGACAGATCTGCTTTTACCGTTACAACTTTATTTCCATACTTATCTTCTAATTCTTTCGTAGAGTCTAAATCACGAACTGCTAGGTATACTTTTTTAGCACCGTGCTTTATAAATGACTCTACGATAGATTTACCAATTCCTCTGTTTGCGCCAGTTACTAACGCTACTTTATTTTCTACAATTATGCTCATATATCTATTTTTTTAGATTTTTAGTTTATAAACCTTCCGACTAAACGGAAGGTTTATAACAACTAATTTATTTTGAGATTTAGAAAAAAACGAAGATTTATTTACTCCAGTCGTATTTTTTAAACCCTTCATCAACTGGTGTATTAGCAATATGATTTACATAATTACTAATGGTTTTTTGAGATAAGCCTAAGATAATTTCAAGTACTTGTCTCTCGCCATAACCAGCTTCGTAAAAAGCATCTAAATCTTCTTGAGTTACATTTCCACGATTACGAACAATTTTTAATGTCATAGTTCGCAATGCTTCTAATTTAGGATCTTCTAATTTAGTTTCATTACGTAAAGCCTCTGTGATAGCATCGTCTACTTTCATCATTTTAGCGATACCCGTATGCGCTGGCACACAATAGTGACATTCATGCTCTACATTTATAGATTGCCATACCACAGTTAATTCTTCATTATTAAATGATGAGTTTTCAAATAGCTCATGTAGTTTTTGGTAACCTTCAAGGATGCCTGGAGCTCCGGCCAAAACACCATGTAAACCAGGTATCATACCATAAGCCTTTTTAGATTTTTCTAATAATTCCTTGCTCTCTTCTGGAGCAGATTCTAAACTCTGAATTTTTAAACTTGTCATAATTTTAAACTTTAATTGTTATTAATAAATATCTAAACAATCGTTTAGATTTGGGTTAAAAAATTTTTATATGTTTTTAAACGTCATTTCAATATAGTCTTCTATTTCTTTTTGGCTATTGACTCTAGAAGCTGCGGCTAAACCGTGCTTAGCTAAAAGTAAAAAGTTAGCTTGCTTTAATACTGTTTCCTCGCTTTTGGATGCATTTGTTTTTAGCTTTTCGATAAAAATGTTTTTAAGGTTACTCATAAATACATTCATTTCATTTTTAATTAAAAAATCCTCACTCTCTGAAAATTCATTATAAGTATTAGTAAGTAAACAACCTTTTTTATTACCTAATTGAGATCCTATTTTTACAGAATCATAAAAAAACTCTTTGATGTCTTCAACACCGTTTGAAGCATTTTTAAGCTTTTCAAAGATCTTTTTAATTTTAGAATTGTAGCATTTTAAACTTTCAAGAAAGAGACCGTGTTTACTCCCAAAACTTGAATATATAGAAAACTTATTAATGCCCATTTCTTGCTCTAACATCTTCATAGAAGTATTTTCATAACCGTTTTGCCAAAACAAATACATTGCATTTTCAATAACTTCCTCTTCTTTATATTCTTTTTTTCTTGCCATAATTCTAATTATAGTTCAAAACTAAACAATTGGTTAGTTAACAAAAAGCATTTAACATTTATTTATCAACGAGCTGAGCAAAATCAACCACTTTATGTATCGTTTTATTTAATTCATCCTTTCTCCAATTAATATATAAATCTATTTCTTCATCTAACTCTAAAAACTCTACGTTTTCAGCTTTAGAAAATTTATAAGAATAAGGAAGTATGGAAATTCCAATATTCTTAGAGACTAAATTTACAATCATGCCTCCAAAGTCAGACTCTATTGTAGTGGTAGGTTCAAAACCATATTTTATAAATAATTCTCGTAAAAGAGAACCAAAGAAAGTAGTATGATGTAATCCAGAAATAAGAAATTTTTCATTCTTTAGTTTACTAATATCTCTAGATTTTTGTTGAACAAACCAATGATTTTTGGGTACTGCCAGGCAAATAGGCTCCGAATACAATTTTAAAGACTCAATACTTGGGTTCTTTAACTGATCTCTGCTAAATGCAATATCTGTACGATAATCTACTAATAATTTTTCATGATTTTCATCTGTAGGTTCAGTAAGTTCTAATTTTAAATCAGGTAAATTGGAATTTAGAATTTCTAAAAATTCAGGAAGAAATCTGTATGAAATAGATCCCGGATAAGTAATAGAAACTATACCAGATTCCCCTTCTTCTATTTTTTTTGCCTGACGATGAATTTGATCAAATTCTTTGAGTTTAACTGTCCATTGTTCTTGCAAAAACATCCCTGCATTGGTTAACTTCACGTTTCTTTTATTTCTTTCAAAAAGCACAACCCCTAATTCTTCTTCTAAAGATTGTATTTGTCTACTTAATGAAGACTGAGAAATGAAAATTTTTTCTGCAGTTTTCCAAAAATGCAATTCTTTCGCTAGTATTAAAAAATAGTTAATCTGTTGTAAAGTCATAATTAATGCATTTTTAGCATTAGTTAATCAAAAATAACTATTTTTTAAAAGCGCTCAAAAGAATTTATTTGCATAGATGTTTTACTTAACTCTTAAAAAACATATGGGCTATGGGAATTGAAAATTTTTTTGGTTTTTTTATAACTGCTGTGTTCTTTACCATGACTCCAGGAATGGATACTGTGTTTGTTCTAAACAAGTCTATTGGTCAAGGAAGAAAATCGGGTATTTATGCCACTTTTGGTATTAATTCAGGGGTTTTAACTCATACTTTATTTGCTGCTTTAGGCTTATCTGTTATTATTGCAAATTCTGAGTATGCACTGATAATAATCAAATTTTCGGGAGCTATTTATTTGATTTATTTAGGGTTTATAAAATTTAGAAATAGAGAAGATTTTCTACCAAATGAAACAAAAATTACAGTTACTAAAAGAAAAAAAAGTGATTTTTGGTCGGGCTTTTTAACTAATACATTAAATCCAAAAGTTGCATTATTCTTTTTAGCTTTTTTTCCGCAATTTATTAATCCTACGCAAATTGAAAATCCATTACCTTTTATGGTATTAGGTGTCACCTATGCTTCAATTGGAGTTTTATGGTATTTACTTTTAACCTTATTTGCAAGTGCTTTCTCACAAAAAATCAAAAATAATCCCCGTGTAGGATATTGGTTAAATAAGTTAAGCGGAATAGTATTTATTATCATTGGTATCAAGATCGCTTTAGCGTAAAACTTAAACAGCTTCAGGATTTATTCTGAAGCTGTTTAAAGTCAACTAATATTTAACTAGAACTTAGATCTTATCATCAACTTTTCGATAATTTTCTATCATCTCTGATGGAGATTGATGAGCTCTCTGTGCTACCTTTTCAAAGTCTGAAGTCACATCATTTACTCCAATCCTAATTCCTTCATAAATACCTGTAATTATGGTTCCCATAAAATCACCTAACTCTTCTTTTCTTTCTGTTGCATAAGCTTCTACAGAAACAGGATGGTATTTTAAATTTGTTTGATATACTTTATTGATAAATGTCGCTAATTGAGATTGTGTAATTGATTCTCCTGCTAAGTTAAACGTATTATAATTATGATTGTCATTTATAAAAAGTTGGGCATAAGCATAACCTAATTCTTCCCGACTTGTATAAGCACATTTACCATCTGCAGCACAATTTCTAATTTCCCCCTCTTTGGTATAAGTTTCTATATATTCCAAATCTGGCTCTATATAAATACCATTTCTACCAATTACCCAAGCTAAACCTGATTCTTTTATATCTTTTTCAGTTTGCCTGTTACTTTTTACTATAGAACTGAATGCTGTCTTATCTTCATCCCCAATTATGCTAGTATAAACGATTTTTTTAACGTTATTTTGTTTCGCCGCGTCAATTACATTTCTATGCTGTTGAATTCTTTTTTCTGGCTCATCCATTCCCGAAACTAATAATACTTTATCAATTCCTTTTAAAGCTTCATTAAACTGTTCACGTTCATTATAATCTCCCTTTCTTACTTCAACACCTAAATGTTCTGCTTTTTTAGGAGTTCTAGCAATGGCAATAACATTTTCTTTTCCTATTTCTTTTATTAATGTTTTTACAATAGCAGATCCTAACTGTCCGCTTGCTGAAGTTACCGCTATTTTCATTGTTTTTCTGATTTTAATATGTCCAACCCCTTTTGAAGTTCTTCTGCCTTGGTTTTAAATTTTTCCATCGCTTTCTTCATCTGTCCTACTTTTTTAAAAGCTTCTTCATCTTGAATTGCTTTATAGGTTACTTCTCCGTCTTTCTCTTTTATCTTAGATTTACTGCCACAAGTTGGACAAATCGCTACTTTACTCATAGTATTATTTTTTTTGTAAAATTCGATTTATTTACAATTTCATAAAAGGTGAGCCTATTTCAAAAAATGGTAAATATGAAACCTGAGACTTATATTGTAAATTTGTACTGTTTAGGAGATAAGCCTGTATGTTTTTTAAAAAACTTAGAAAAATTGGTTACCTCATCAAAACCCATTTGATATGAAACTTCCTTTAGAGAATAACCTCCGCTAAGTATAGCTCGTTTTGCTTCAAGAATAACATATTGATCAATAAAGGCTTTTGTAGTATTTAAAGTAACGGTTTTTACAATGGTATTAAGATGTTTGGGAGTAATAGAAAGGCGCTCTGCATATTGTTTCGCATTTCGGGTGGTAGAAAAATTACGTTCTACCAAATTTTTAAAATTTACAAAATGTTCAAAATATTCTTTTTTCAGTTTATCTGAATTAGAGCTATGTGCAAGTCGTTCTAGTTTTAATAAATATAATTCTAACATTTTAGAGATTATCTCTTTTTTTGCATAAGAATCTTTAGTTTGAAGCTCTTCTAAGATTTGTTTCAGAAAAAAGTCATTAAAAGTACTATTTTCCACCAAGGGCTGAGAAATATGATAATTATACAATTGAGAAATAAAATTAATTGTAGATTCTGAAAAATACTTCAATACAAAATCTTCAGTAAAAATTACCAAATACCCCTCATATCCTAGACTCTCTTCAAAAGCATGAACCTGACCTTTTGCGATTTTAACTACTGAGCCTTTTTGAATAGCATAACGTTTTAAATCTACTTGATGAGTTCCACTACCAGAAGTGACGATTAACAAAGCAAAGAAATTAAGTCTGTGTAACTTTCTTGGATTATGAGTAGGATTTTTGGCTATCCTAGAAAAAAGTTCAGAAAGGCGCAAAAACTCAATATCGGTGGCGCCTTCGCTACTATTAAAAGAGATATTTGGTATTTTTTCTAACATTAAGCACTTACGTGAATGATCTCACCATTCCCTTTTCCTTTTACACTTTTTATATAAGCATTAACTACTTTACTCATTGGCACAGGGTTGTGACCAGGAAAAACGTCTTTATATTTTTCATAAGCATCCTCTACCATATCTGAAGATACAACATTTACTCTTAAACCGCTTTCTATTTCTAGCACAACTGCTTTTACAAAACTGTGAATTCCTCCATTTACCATAGCAGCACTCGTAGTTTGCACGACAGGACTAGTTGCTAATACTCCAGTGGTAAGCGTAATAGAACCTTTTGGGTTTAAATAATTTTGTCCTATTCTCACTAAATTAACTTGCCCCATAAGTTTACTCTTTAAGCCTATATAATAATCCTCTTCGGTAAGGTCATTAAACTTTGCCCATTTAGCTTCTCCTGCGATACAGATTATAGCATCAAGTTTTCCGGTTTTTTCAAACATTTCTTTTATAGAATCACTACTAGAAATATCTACGGTAACATCACCGTTTGTACGCCCAGCAATAATTACTTCATCTTTATTTTTAAAATTTGAAACTACTTTTTTTCCAATAGTTCCGTTTCCTCCAATAATTAAAATTTTCATATTTTATATATTATGTTAAACATTTATTTTTACTACAGTGTATTTTCTTTTTTCTTGTTTTATAGATCGTTAACGTGGCAATGATGCTCCACAGCAAATTGGTAACAAAGGGAGGTATTGCATTATAATAATAACAATTTATAGCAATGAATATTCCACCTAGCAAATTCAAATACTTGCTAAAAGTTAAGTATTTTTTATTTTCTATAAGCGTCAACGCATAGGCAAAAATTATTAAGCTTGAACCTACCCATCCTAAAATATCAATAAATAATTTCATAGTTTGTTATATTGCTATATGTCGATATATAATTTTAAATTTTTTTAACTCAGGTATTTTACAAATTGCTGGATTATTTGTTCATTTCTTCTAAAATAAGACCATTTACCATGTCTGGTAGAAATTAAAAGTCCGCATTTCTCCATATTGGTCAAATAGGTTGAAATGGTTGATTGAGATAAACCTGCCTTCTCTTGAATATAGGTTACACAAACCCCTTCATCAAAATGTCTTAATGATTCGTGAGGCGGAAAATTTTTCTCTGGCTCTTTTAACCATTCCATAATCTGAAATCTAGTTTGATTAGATAAACATTTCCCTATTTCAGTAGCAAGTTTTAAATCCATAAAACAAATATATCTATAAATCTAGATATATAAAAACATAAACAGATTTTTTTTTTAGGGAGAAGAAATTTAATTTAAAGAACATCTATATTCCTTCGGACTCATCGAGGTTTTCTTTTTAAAAATTTTACTAAAATGTTGAGGATATTCAAAACCTAAATCAAACGCTATTTCACTAATTGAAGATGTGGTACTCAATAGCTTATTTTTTGCTTGTTCTACTACATAATTATGAATGTGTTCTTTAGCACTTTCCCCTGTTTCAGCTTTTAATAAATCGCTTAAATAATGGCCAGACATATTTAAGGCTTCTCCACATTGTTTAATATTTGGTAATCCTTTGTTTATCAATTCTGTAGAAGCAAAATAGTTTTTTAAAAAACGTTCAAACTCTATTAAATAATCTTTGTTTAAATTAGTTCTTGTATAAAATTGACGATCGTAATAACGTTTACTGTATTTTAAAATGCTTTCTAAATTAATTATGATTAATTCTTGTGAATGTCTATCAATAGTATTAGTGATTTCAATATTGATGTTTTTTATAAACTCCAAAAGCATTTTCTTTTCTTTTTCAGAAATATGTAATGCTTCATAAACCTCATAATTAAAAAAGTATATTCTGAAATTTGTTCCGTTAAGGAAGTGTGTCTAATAAAATCTGGATGAAAAACTACAGTCCAGCCTTCATCTGTATTTAATTGATTTTCGTCAGTATTTTGAAAATCAAACACTTGCCCAGATGCTGTAAAAGACATAGAACCTTCGTCAAAATCATAAGAATTTCGTCCATATTTAAATTGGCTATGACAGCTTGTTTTTAAACTTATAATATAAAAATTAAACTTATATTTTCCTGCATGAATTTGTAGATTTTTAGGTAAATCTTTGGTATGAATTACCGAAATTAAAGGATGATCTGGACTTTGCAATCCTAGTAACTTATGAAATTCGCTGATGGTACTTACATTATGTATTGTTTTCATTTTTACTTTAATTTTTCAAAACTTTTGTTTTCTGTTACTAATACCAATTTCTTATGATAAGCTTCAATTCTAGCATGAGCAGCGCCATCTACTAACAAAATTACCATCATCATGGCAATAGTAGTGATACTAATTGCACGCCAACTTGGAGTATTTATAAAAATTATAAGTAAAGCTGCAATAATGATAATAATAGGAATAACCTTAAAAACTATGGTTTTGTATTCTTTTAAAGTACTTTCGGTACGCACAATTTCTGATTTTACAAATTCAGCAGGGTTATTATTATAGGCTACTTCAAAAACTGTAATTCTCGATTTATTAGTAAAGAATAGTCCACATCCTATAGTTATAAGTAAAATTCCTGCGACTATAGTCGGAATTATATATGCTCTTGCTATATCGGTTTTTCCTAACTGCCAGAAACCTAAACTAGCAGCAATAAATACAAACCCAAAGAGAATAAAAAATGGGGTTGAAAAAAGTTCGTCCTTTGCCCAATGGGTTGCTGTTTTTAATATATCCATTACTTAAATTTTATATTTTTATTTTCTAGCTCCTATATTCTTAACAATATTAATGGGTCCTTCAGGAAACCAAGTTTTAATTAAAAATTTGGGAATAGAGCCTACTGGTATATAATCTGCATTATAAGTGATTTTTGTTGTTTCGTTATCCATTTTTTCAAACTCATAAATAACCTTATAATCTGTCATTCTCTCAATATCCGATTTTTTATAATTACTTGATATTGCTTGTGCTATAAAAATAAGTTTATTTTTAGTTTTAGTTCGATTAATTCTTATTACGATATCACTATTAGAAAGTGGCCAAGGCGCATCGAAAAAATAATAAGCTAACCATTCATTGTCTGATATTCTTTTTATTTCCTCTGTGGTAGGCGTTCTCTCCAAAAAATTTTTATGATTAGTTGTATTAGAAAAATATGCATCTAATTTAGTTAATGAAACTTTTGCTGTAGTCTGAGCTATATAATAAAAATGAGTTCCTTCGTCTTCCTTGATGAGTTCGTACTTAACGCTAGATTTACCGTCTTCAGAGTTTTCAATTGTCCAATTTCTATTTTGCGAAAAAGCATTGATCGATATTAGCAATACCAGTAATATCCCTATGTATTTTATTCCTTTCATTTATATGTTTTAAGATTTTGTGTATTAAGAATTATAAGTTCCACTTGAATCCTGTGGCATTTTCAGAGACTTTCCAAAGCTTTTCTGCTATAGCTTTATCTTTGGCATGGGACTCTAATTTGCACTCGCCCACAGGGCCTGTCCAATAATTTTTTCCGGTAGGACCATAAAATCCTTTTTGATCTAGGTTTGGCTCTGTTGCACACATCAATTCTGGAAATGCACCTTTTCTAGCCGACTGTACCATTGGGGTTAGTTTCATTATTTGCCATACAAACCTTGTCATTAAACTACCGCTGGTTTTAATTAAAGAAGTTGCCGAAGCTCCTGGATGACATGCATATATTTTTACATTAGTTTTCCCCGCTTTTTGTAAACGGTCTTGTAATTCATACACACACATAATTTGCGCCAGTTTGCTTTGGCTATATACGCCATTGGGACTGTAATTCTGGTTCCAGTTCATATCGTCAAACTGTATGGTTTTAATTCCCATTTTATAACCTTCACTACCTACAACTATTATACGTCCTTTAGATTCTTCAATTCGTGGATAAAGTAAGCTTTGTAGTAAGAAGTTAGCGTAATGATTTACACCTAACTGACTTTCAAAACCGTCAACGGTAAGTGTTTGTTTGGGTACTTGAGCTATGGCAGCGTTGCAGATAAGTGCATCGATTTTAAGGACAGTATTAAGAACTTCTTCCGCAGCTTTTTTTACGGAAGCGAGTTCTGCCAAATCCATAAGTATGTTAGATACTTCTATATCATTACCAAGTTCCTGCTTTAAGATTGTAAGGGTATCTTCAGATTTTTTTGGATTACGATTAAGCATCACAACTTTAGCTCCTTTTGAAAGCAGAATTCTTGCTGCTTCAAATCCTGTACCACTAGTGGTACCTGTAATGATGTATGTTTTACCTTTTAAATTTCCTATTCTTTCTGGGGTCCAGCCTTTTTTACCAAATTTATTTTTATTCATCTCTTTACCTTATTTTGTTCGTAAATTTTATTTCTATTTTAATAGAACAAAATTCACTATAACAGTTTCAGAAAATGTATAAATTTCGCAGAAGCTTGGATACTTTTGGCAGAAATTAGGCCCTTAAGTAGAAAAGCATCAGTATTCTTTAATCCTGTAAGCTTTCGTTTTTTTAATTTGTGCTATGTCGAAACTCCTTAGGACTCATAGAAGTTTTCTTTTTAAAGATTTTACTGAAATATTGCGGATATTCAAACCCAAGGGAATATGCTATTTCACTGGCACTCTTTTTTGAATTTAGCAATTGGTTTTTAGCTTTCTCAATAATAAATTGATGAATATGATCTTGCGTCCCTTGCCCTGTCTCTTTTCTTAATAAATCACTTAAATATTTAGGAGACATATTCATTTCTTCACCACAAAATTGAACCGAAGGAATTCCTAATTCTAGCTGTTTATTTTCTTGATAATACATCCTTAATAATTGTTCAAATTGGCTAGCAATATCTTGGTTTAAATTGGTTCTTGTATAAAATTGACGATCGTAAAAACGCACGCAATAATTCAACAATAATTCTAAATTAGAAATAATTAATGTTTGACTATGAGCATCAATATTATTGCAGATCTCTTTTTCAATAGTAAGAGCAATGTTTGTAATGGTTTGTCGTTCCTCTTCTGAAAGATGTAAGGCTTCATTTGAAGCATAATCAAAAAATGAAAACTGACTTATCTTTTTGCCAAGTTCTGCTTTTCTAATTAGATCTGGATGAAAAATAATAGACCAACCGGTCTCATCTTTATTTATATCTTGTTTTTCAAACTCTAAAACTTGATTTGGTGCCATAAAAACCATAGAGCCTTCTTGATAATCATAAGAGTTTCTACCATAATTTCTTATAGTAAAAGGACAACTGTCTTTTAAACTAATTTGATATAGACCTAAAGAGTATTTAAACTTTTCTATATCTAAATTTTCTAAATCGTTGCTCACTCGTAATATTGAAATCAAGGGATGCTGAGGTTTTCCTAATTGAAAAAACTCATAAATTTCAGCAATACTATTAATTGTTATTATCTCTTTCATTTATAAGCTAAGTTATAGTTTTTTCCACCAATCTGTATAAGCGCTAACTGAATCTTTCACTAAGATCTCTTCTCCTATTTTTGGCGTAATTACTTTTAAATTTAGATTTTCCGCTTCAGCTTTCACACGATTTATAGGATCTGTCCATTCGTGTAATGCTAATTTAAAACCTGCCCAATGAATAGGCATTATTTTACTGGCTTTTAAATCTATTCCCGCTTGTGCGGTTTCTTCTGGCATCATATGTATATCTGCCCATTTTTCGTTATACTGCCCACATTCCATTAAAGCAATATCAAAAGGACCGTATTTTTCACCTATTTCAGTAAAATGATTTGCATAACCGCTATCTCCACTAAAATAAATATTTTCATTTTTAGATTGAATTACCCAAGAACTCCATAAGGTACTCTGACCATTATTTAGTTTTCGACCCGAGAAATGTTGTGCAGGGGTGCAAACTAATTTTAATGTTTCAAACTGGGTTTCTTGCCACCAATCCATTTCAGTAATTTTATTTGATGGAACTCCCCAGGCTTTTAAATGTACCCCAAGGCCAAGTGGAACATAAAAATGATTGGTTTTGTCTTTAAGCTTTAAAACCGATTCATAATCTAGGTGATCATAATGGTCGTGAGAAAAAATAATGGCATCAATTTCTGGTAATTTTTCAATTTCAAGCGGTAATTGAGAGTTAAACCTATTCCCTCCCATTAAGGAATGTGGGGCGGCAACTTTACCAAACATAGGATCTAATAATATATTTTTTTCTTCAATTTGTAATAAAAAAGCAGAATGTCCATACCAAATTAAACGAGAATTTCCTTTATAGTTTGCAACCTCAACGGAGTCAATTTTATGAATTTCTAAATCTTTTTTTGGTCTACCATTAGGCACTTTAGTTGTGAAGAAAGTGTATGCCAGACTCATAGTTTCAGAAAAGCTTAAATCTTTAGGAACAGGATTAGTATTCCTAAATTTCCCATCGTTAAACTGTTGAGATTTTTGAAATACTACTTTTTGTTCTTTTGTAATATCCCCTCCAAAACTAGGATAAAAATTAGTAAATGCTAAATATACTAGAATGAGAATACTTATGATGATGAGAATTGTTATCATTATTCGCTTTAAAATTTTCTTGAACATTTAATTAAAATTGGTCATTATAATGTTGTTTTGTAAATAACTGTAAAGCAAAATTATAGAAATCATCAATTATGAATGTATTCTAATTACTGATAGTTGTATACTAATTTCTTAATTTATTTTCTCTAGAAGTTTTTCTGTAATTCTAATAAGATCGTTTATCATATCTTTTTTATAAGCATCTGGATGTGCAGAAGCAAAATGCCCAATAGCATTTCCTTTATCGTTATCAAAATATTTACCTGAATCATTTTTATATACTTCAGCTGTTACTAAGTCGTATAAAATGTTCACTCCTTTTTCTGCTGAAGACCAATGTTGACCATAAGCTTCTTTAGCCATTTTTGTGTTTAATAAAGATCCTGGATTTACAGCTATGGTCGTAATATTAGGGTGTTGTTTTGCAAAATTAAAACTCCACATCGTTAATGCTAATTTACTTTGTGCGTAAGCTTCACTTTCATTAACTGTAGTTTTACCAATTAATACTTCTTTTTTAACTGTTGATTGTGCAGCAGAACTTAAATTAACAATTCTTGGATTACTTCCTTTTTCTAACACAGGTAAAATGTTTTCAGTTAAAACGTAAGGGGCTAAATAATTTACAGCCATTCTTATATCAAAACCGTCTTTTGATTTTTCAATAGGACTTTTAAAAATTCCTGCATTATTAATTAAAATATCTAAACTTGATATTTCACTTTTAATTTTTTCTGCTAATTGTTTAACGGTTTTTAAATCTGAAAAATCAGCTACAAATCCTTTTATATTTTCATTATTTGAAGCAGCTTTTATTTCATCAATAACCTTGTATACTTTAGCTTCACTTCTACCGTGTACATAAACTGAATGTCCATCTTTGGCTAATTTTAAAGCTGTTAATTTTCCTACACCATCTGTGCTTCCTGTAACTAATATGATTTTATGCATTTTGTTTTTTGTTTTGTATGAAATTTTGGTAATATGTTTCATCTATTCGTTTTAATGCTTTATTCACTAACAAAATATAAAAACAGTTAATACCAATAAGCCGTAATTTATTTAAAAAATAGGTTAAATAATGAATCCTCAATCTAAAACCTTATTGAATTCTTGTAGACTCGACTTATGTGTATCTAATTATTCCCATAAAGAAATTCCGTATAACTAGATAAAAGGGTTTTAAACTATCTAAAAAGGGGCTAAACTATCTTTAGGATCCTCTGGTAAACTCCAACGCTGGCGAGGAGTAATCTTTTCTCTTTTTATATTTTTAGATTCTGAATTATTAACACTACCATAACTACTTGAACCGCCACGTGGAATTTTCATATGGTCTCCATATAGCCATACTACCAAATTACTACGTTGCCCACTGATAATTGGGTGTGTAGCGTGTGGCACGTTACCTCTGTGAAGTATTGCTTTGCCAGGTTCGAAGATAGTTTGTACAGTTTTCCCCGTAGTTTTGTCGTGAAAATCAACTTGCGAACCCGTAAACTCTTCTTCGGGTAAGTTAATATTAATATTTAAAGTAGCAGCGGAAGCATCAGTATGTGCATGCAAATCTTTATCCTTATCTGGATTATACTGAATAGAGAAACCAAATGTTTGATTATCATAACCATAAGTATCAAGTAATAAACGAGAAACCGGGCGCATATAACGGTCCATTATTTCATTGTAAAACGCCTGAAAATTAGGTGCAGCAAGATGACCTTCAGAACGTGGATCGAGCATCATTCCATAACGATTTAATTGTATTCCATATGGTGCACGTTTAGGAATTTTTGAATTTACTACAGCTTCTAAATATTTACGAAATTCTGCTAAGCGTTCAAGGTCAAAAAATTGGGCAGAATATACACCAGGAATAATTTCTTCCCATAAGTCTGCAACAGCATTTTCTTTTTCAGGGTTTTCCCATGCCTCATTTATAGCTTTTCTCAAACGTGGGTCAAGTAGCTTCTCATCTGGAATTAGTATGTTACCTTTATTTTCAATTTCCCATTCTGCCCAAGCATTTTCAAGTAAATTTCGGTTACTATTCCAGAAATGGGATACAGATGTTTCACGGTTTAGAGAGGCTTCACGAGTAGGTAAAGTAAGCGCACGAGCTTGTTCTAGAGCATTTTTATTTATCTTTGTTTTCATAATTAATTTATTTTTAATTGAGATAATTTTTCTTCAAGTTTGTTATGTATTGCATATAATCTAGATGTATTTATAATCCCCACATATATTTAGCATGCGTAACCTTAGACTTTCAGTTTTATTAATTTTTCATATAATTATAAGTTAGAGGACTATTAATATGATAACAAAGGTAGTCTTAGATACCTGTAATTTTTTAGTAGTAAAACTGGCTTTAATAGTAATTTTAAAGGTTTCTTTATAGCATAAAAAATGCCTCTATAAAGAGGCATTTTAATATAACTAACCAATTATAAGGAGTTAACTAAAAATTCGAATTTTTTAATTTTCAACAATTACTTTTCCAATAGCTTTTCCACTAGCTAAATGCGCATAAGCTTCACCAACTTGTTCTAATGAAAATTGATTTTCATCAACAATGGGTGTTAAATTTCCAGCATTTGATATTTCAGCTAATATTTTTAAAATTTCACCGTGTTTTTCCCTGTTGAAATTGTGTAACATAGGGATTAACATAAATACTACGTGTAATGAAGCTCCTTTAAAGTGCAATGGAGTTAAATCTAATTCTAGTAAAGAAACCGTAGTCGAAATATGTCCGTTTAAGGTAACAGCTTCAATAGAATTATTTAAATTAGGACCTCCAACTGTATCAAATACAACATCAAAACCACCATCTGTATATTTATTTGTGTAATCTGCTACCTTTTCAGTTGTAAAATCAATAAATGTAGCACCAAATCTTTCAACAATAGTTTTTTGTTTATCACCCGTACCAGTTGCAAATACCTCTGCACCAAAATTCTTAGCCAATTGAACTGCTAAATGACCAACCCCGCCAGAGCCACCGTGAACTAAAACTTTTTGACCAGCTTTAACACCTGCTCTTGTCAATCCTTCATATGCAGTAATCGCTACTAAAGGTAATGCAGCAGTTTCTCGCATAGTTAAATCCTTTGGTTTGTGACCAATTAGATCGCTATCTGCAACAATATATTCGGTTAAAGTTCCTGGTAAATCTGCAAGTCCGCCAGCACAACCATAAACTTCATCTCCTATTTTATAATCCTCTACTCCTTCTCCAACAGCTTCAACTATTCCAGAAAAATCCATACCTAGTAATGCTGGAGATGCTGGTGATAAAGGTAAATCAGACCCCATATTTTTTATCATCATATCAATAGTATTGACACTTGAGGCAGCAATTTTCACTAAAACGTGATTAGCTTTTACTTCTGGTTTTTCAATTTCTGATACTTCAAAATTTGCATTTTCTCCGTATTCCTTAATTAACATCGCTTTCATATCTGTTTTCTTTTAATTTATAATTATTTTTTTTATTAATTTACTTCTTGAATATCAATAACCATTTGTTCCCAATTTTTTTGGTTTTTATGGTCAAACTGGACACTGTTATCATCTGCATATTGGAAACGTTTTACCGCTGGTGTTCTACTTGTGGCTTGAAATAACTGATAGGCTTCTTCTTTTAAAGATTCTTTAATTGGCAAGTCGACAGATGCATATACAGCTCTTTTAGAAGCAGCGATAGAATCTGCTGGAAATTGAGAAATACGTTGCGCTAAGGCATCTACATGAGCTCCAATTTCATCTGCGTCTAAAGCTTTGTTTATGGTTCCGAATTTTTCAGCTTCATCTGCATCCCAATCTTTAGCTCCTAAAATAATTTCTAAAGCTTTTCCTAAACCTGCTTGTCTTGCCATACGAGATGCGCCACCACCACAAGGTAAAATGCCCATACCTACTTCCATTTGCATAAATTTAGCTTTACCTCTTGCTGCAAAACGCATATCTAATGCCAAAGCCATTTCGTGTCCGCCTCCTCTAGCAAAGCCTTCAATTTTTGCAATAGTTGCTTGTGGTACATTACTTAATCTTTCTAAAATTACTTGTAAGTCTAATAACTGTATTTCACTTCTTGGTACTGTCACCGTAGATAAATCTTTTAATAAATCGGTATCATAATGACAAACCCAATATCCTGGATTAGAAGATTCAAAAACCACGACTTTTACACTTCTATCACGTTCTAATCTCAAGCAAAGACTGCTTAAATCTGCTAACATTTCTTGTCCTTGTACGTTCACTGGTCCAAAATTGATGTCTATTGTTAAAATTCCTCCTTTTTATTCTGCGGTAAAAGTTTGAAAGTTTTTGTAGTTCATAGTAGAATGTTTTTGGTTAACATTAGTTATATACTTATTATAATACAAAGGTATCTTAGACATTCATTTTGAAACAGGTAAAAAACAAAGGGCTTTTAGTAAAAAAAGAGGTAATTAATATTTTACTAAGTTTGTATTAAAATATTTAACTTAATAATGAGTACATCTTGCGAGTTCCCTCCAAAAAACAAAAGAGATTATATATCTGATATTGGGGAAATTCTTATAAATGAAAATGGTAAGAAGAAATACTATAAACCTGAAGAGGTAAAAAAAGCACACAGAAAAAGCAAATGGTTTGAATATATTGATTTTGCTTGTTGGGGTATGAGTGTTTACTCATCTCATACAGATTTTGATACTTACCATAAAAAAACTGGGGAAGCTTGTGATTATATAGAAATGAAAACAGAAATGCTAAGCGGGTTATCTCGTACTTCTTTTTCTAATTGGCAAGAAATTCCCGATTCAGATATTGATGCTTCTTGGTTAGATTTTGGAGATGTATTTGATGGACTGTTAGATGGAATTGGGGAATTTGTTTCGGGAATTTTTGAAGGTATTTAATTATACAGTTATACTTGCTTTATAGGCTCCAATTGTCATTCCCTTATAGCTTTGGTAGGTTTTATTTAAGTGGCTAGAATCTGTAAAACCAAGTTCTGCTGCAATTTCAGAGTATTGCAAATCGGTATATTTTAAACGTGTTTCTACAAGTTTCAATTTGTAATTGATAATGTATTTTTTTAAAGACACTTCTGTATGCTTTTTAAAAAACTCACTTATATAATTATCTGCCATATTAAATTCTTCTGCTAAACTTTTAGTGTGTAGTAAATCTGAATTATAAATATTAGAATGAATGTAATTTATAATTTGCTGAATTTTAGAAGACTTTACTTCTTTGACAGATTCTGAAACATTTATAAACTGAATGTTTCTTGCAATTAAATGTAAAATAACTGACAAGGAATTTTGAATGATAAAAATATCGAAGGATTGTTTGTTTAAATATTCGGTAGCAGTCATATTCACTAAAGCCACTAAATGTGCACGATCTGCTTCCGTTTCAAACTGCATTTCACGAAGTTCATGACTTTCACTATTTAGAATTTCTTCAATTTTGCGAAACCAATCATTTACTGGCAGGTTCATATTTTGAGAACTTGTATTTCTAAAAAAACTCTTTAAAAATTTGATAGCAATGGTAGATGTTGCTGATTCTGGATTCATGATATAAATGTCATCTGGAATAAATACAAAAATACTATTTGCAGAATAGTTTACCGTTTTACCATTTATTTTAATAGTTCCTGATCCTTTTTCAAAATATACAATTTCAAAAAAACGAATAGTGGTGTATTTACAAAATTCAAAAAATGATTGATTTTTGTATTGAGCAATAACAATATTTTCTATTATAGTCCTAGGCATAAACTTTTTTATAAAGTTACTAAATAATTGAAGTTGAAAAAGCTACTTTAAGTTGATACATTCTTACACAAATAATTTAAAAATATTTCAGTTTTAATTTTAAAGCTATCTGAAAGAAACACCCTTAACAATAGGCTTAAATCTAAAAATGTAAAATGGTTTTGTTGATTGATCTTTTCCATCGTTAAAAATTGCACCTTTATTTACCTGTGCTGCCGAAACATACATATAACCATCTACATGATTATAACTAACACCATCTGGCCAAACCTTATTTTTATGTTGCACCATTGTTTTAACCATTTTATCATTTGCAGAAACTACTGCAACACTATTGCTTTCTAAAGCAGTTAAATAAATGTTTCCATCTTTGTCTATAGACATTCCGCCATTATTTGGTTTTTCTGAATAGGTTTCAATTTTAGAATCTAAATCTTCATCTGTAAAAGCTTTGTTAACTAAATCTACTGTCTTAATTCGGTAGATTTTAGTTCCGTTTAACGGTCCGTAATAGATGTATTCAAAATTAGCATCGGCAGTAATTCCGTCGTTACCAATCAACAAATCTTTTCCGTTTACTGCCAAATGCTTACCATTTATAACGGTTGGGGTATTTTCTGGTTTTGTAGTACGTGTACCCTCCAAAACCCGACGTGTTTTTCCCGTTTTCATATCTACGATGATAAAAGCAGCCTTGCTTCCATCTCCTCCATTACCAATACCTTCATCGGCAATAATTAAATAGCCGTTTTTGGTATCAACAACCATATCATTAGGTTGGCTAATTGAAGGTACACTTGACTCTGGCAAGTAATATATACGTTCTAATTTATCAGTTTTTGTATTCCAACCTACAATTTTTGGCGTTACATTGTTACGTTGCGCCATATCTATCATCCAGATAACACCATTTTCATCATTACGGATTCCTAAAACATTGCTCAAGTAATTATCATCGGTTTCTCGTGGTGTATTCCATTCTAAATTAGGAAAAGGCGTAGTCGTATTCGTTTTTTTATCAAATTTCACTACTCTTATTTCCGGAGAAAAAAATGGATGGTGACTATAAACCAAATCTCCTGAATTAGTAAACGTGATACTACCAACTGCTTGGTCTACGGTTGCGTATGTTTCTAATTCCGCTAAAGTATTTTGAGCCTGTGTAACCATAATTGAAATGATTAAACTTAATATTAAACTTGCCTTTTTCTTCATTACTTCACTTCAAAATTACCGTTACTTCTTATGTAAATAACTGTTTCCTTTTCTGTTGAAATTTTTGATGTAGCACCTTTTTTAGCTCCAAAATATGAACCAGGTTGCAACTCATTTTTAGCATCTTTTTTAGAAAACTGATGTGATATTCCTCCAGAAATAACAACTGCTCTAAAATTAGGACTCAAATTTTTGATTTTTCCACTGAAGCCTGCTGGTAACCTTAAAAGTGTTGCACGCAATTGATTTTCCTCGTGGCTTCCCCATAAAAAAGCAGTTTCAACATTACTCTTTGCAGATACCCACTTAATATCTTTTGCATTTAGCCAAACCATATTGGTTTTGTCTACATTAATTGGTCTTTCTCCATTATCAAAAGCTTCAGATGTTGGTTGTACTAAATACGGACCTTCTTGAATGTCTAAAAAAGCCATATTCTCGTTATCATCTGCTGCAGTTATGTGTGCTTCTCCTGCTGGCTGCTGCCAATAAGATCCTGCTGGCAACCACTGTTTTTCTGCTTTTTCATCGTCATTGTGTAATAAACCTTGTATTACAACACCTCTATAAGTAATGTTGTGAATGTGTGGAGGCGATGAAAATCCTTTTTTAAATTTCACTAAAAATCCTGCAGGTTCATTTTTTGTACGGTCTCCCCAAAGTTTTCCGGCAGCCGGACTTTTGTCCCCACGTAACGGATTTAACCAACCCCATTCTACATTGTCTGCCGTTACCACCTCATTTACAGATTTGGCAGGATCCGTTGTTGGTGTTTGTGCACTTGTATATGCCGTTGTTGCTATTGCTAAAGCAAGTAGTATTGTTTTTTTCATTTTGATATTTTTTATTAATGTTTTTATTTAACTCAATTAGCCTAAAATCCTTCTAAAACAATTTTACCTTTTGCTTTACCCGTTTCTAAAAAAGCGTGCGCTCTTCTAAGATTTTCAGCATTTATAGTTCCAAAATTTTCGCCTAACGTAGTTCTAATAGTTCCGTTGTCGATTAATTCAGAAGCTTTGTGCAATATATTATGCTGCTCAATCATATCTTCGGTCTTAAACATAGAGCGCGTAAACATTAACTCTATGTGCGTAGAAATCGCTTTTCCTTTAAAAGGCATTACATTTAACGATTTTGGGTCATCTATAAATCCGAATTTCCCTTGAGGTTTAATCAGTTTAGCAATTTCATCTACGTGGTGTTCCGTAGCATTTAAGCTTACTACATACTCCGGAGCTGGCAAATTGTATTTCTCGAACTCTTCGCTCAGTTTATTTCTGTGGTTAATAACCGTGTCTGCACCTAATTCTTTTAACCAAGATGTAGTTTCTTCACGAGAAGCCGTACCTATAATGTTCAACTTCGTCAGTTTTTTAGCCAATTGCACCAAAATAGAACCTACACCTCCAGCGGCACCAATTACCAAAATAGATTTGTTGGCATCGTCTTTAGATACCTCTAATCGATCAAATAACATTTCATAGGCTGTAAGTGTCGTTAATGGTAATGCAGCAGCTTCAGCATAAGATAAGCTTTGAGGTTTTTTCCCAACAATACGCTCATCTACAATTTGGTATTCTGCATAACTACCTTGGCGGGTAAAATCTCCTGCATACCAAACTTCATCTCCAACATTAAAAAGAGTCACATCTTCACCAATTGCTGTAACTATTCCGGTAGCATCCCAGCCAATAACTTTCCAGCTGTCACCTTCTGCGGGCATTCCTGCACGTACCTTATAATCTGCTGGATTTACAGAAATAGCTTTTATTTCAACTAAAATATCTCTTCCTGTAGCTTTTGGAGTTTCTAATTCTACATCTTGTAAAGAATTTAAATTGTCAATGGGTAAATTCTCTTTGTATCCTATTGCTTTCATCTGACTTAATTTTTAAAAATTATATACCAGTAAAAATTTCATTTTCTGGTAATCTAGATTTTGGTGTTTTCTCAGTTGAATTAAAATCAGATTCTGCTCTATATCCTAAAGAAACAGCAACTAAAGCAGTATACCCTTTTTCTCTTAAACCAAACTCTTCATCTAAAGCTTTTACATCTATACCTTCCATTGGTGTGGCATCGATACCTAAACTAGCGACTCCTAATAAAAAGCTTCCAATATTAAGATACACTTGTTTTTCCATCCAGTGTTGAAGGTCTTTTAAGTCGTATTTATGTATACCTGCAAAGGTTTTAAAAGCCCCTAAAAACCCATTTTTTATATCTTCATTTGGAAATCTTCCATTCTCATCTTCGGTATCGGCAATATGCTGATAATAAGCATCGTCAGCATCTGTTTTTACACAAAACAATACTACTGCAGAAGAATTAGTAACTTTAGGTTCATTAAAATGAAAGAAACCTTGGGTTCCTTTTGCTATACGTGCTTTACCTGCTGCAGTTTCAGCAACGATAAAATGCCAAGGTTGTAGATTAACACTTGAAGGACTCATTCTCAACAAGTTTTTGATTTCAGCCATATCTTCATCAGATATTTTTTTGCTTGCATCATATTCCTTAGTAGTGTATCTCCAGTTTAATATTTCTTTTAAATTCATTTGTATGTGTTTTAAATAAGTTGTTTTAATTTTCATTACAAAAGTAAGAACATACTAAAACTGAAATCATGTACAAAAAATGGATATTTATGTATAAATAGAGGTTATTCATTTAAAAATAAATAACCTTAACTTTTTTTTATATAGTTTTGGACTTAAAATAAACTGAAATGCAAATATTAGAAGCATACAAACCTTTTGAAATACAAGAATTAAAATTATCTGAATGGAAGCAACGTCCTGTAAAAAATAATTTTTTCGAATTAGTTCTCATTAAGGAGGGTAATGGAACACAATGTATCAACTATAACTCCCATCCTTATGAAGAAGGAAATATATTTTTACTTCCACCATTGAAGTGTCATTCTTTTACTATTGAAACGTCTTCCAAATTCGTGTTTCTAAAATTTACTGATGCCTTCTTTAAAAATTCAAATCGGGTTGCTGTAGATAGATCAGAATGGTTTAGTGAAGCAGCATACATTCTTTCTAATTATAATCAACTTCCTGGGGATGTAATTAAAAATGATATTGACAGGCAGCATTTAAAAAGGTTAATAGCTATGATATTGCAAGAATCGCGAAATTACGGAGAAGAATCTATTTCATTGGTATCTAGCTTAATGACTAGTATTTTGGAAATTTTAATTCGGAATATAAAAAAAAGCAGTCATTATGAAGTTGCTGAAAAAAATAGTGATGATAGAGCTACTAGAATGTTAACCTATATAAGTGAAAATATTAATAGAACAGATCTTTTAAAGGTAGAGCATTTAGCTGAGGAATTTTTAATGTCACCGACTTACGTAAGCGAGTTTTTTAGAAAACAAGTTGGACTCTCTTTACGAGAATATATTATAAAAGCAAAGTTAAGGTTAGTAGAAATACGCCTTCTTAACTCAGATTATACACTTACTGAAATTGCTGATGAGTTAGGTTTTACTGATGTTAGTCATTTATCTAAAACTTTTAAACGCTATGTGGGACAATCGGTTCGTGATTTTAAAAATAATGGAGAATACATACTTTTAAAACGTGCAACTGGCACCACTTCATAAAGTAGAAACTTAAGAAGTAAGCTGGAGAATCATTAAAAAATCAATTAATTTATTATGACAGGTAGCATCCTTTTTCAATCTATTGTATTTCTTACAGGAGCAATTATATGTGTACCTCTTGCTAAGCGATTCGGTTTAAGTTCTGTTATTGGTTACCTATTGGCAGGTATGTTAATTGGCCCATTTGTTTTTGGATTTGTAGGAGAAGAAGGCGAAGATATTCTAGAATTTGCTGAATTTGGAGTCGTAATGATGCTTTTTATCATTGGCTTAGAAATAAAACCTAAGAGCTTTTGGCAGATGCGAAACATTGTTTTAGGGATGGGTAGCATACAGGTGTTTGGAACTATGGCGCTCACCTTTGCTATATTATATGCTTTTGAAATTGAATGGGAACTTTCATTAACAGTTGCCATGGCTGTGGCGCTATCATCTACAGCAATTACCTTACAAACCAATAAAGAAAAAGGGTTAATGCAAACCACCTACGGGACATCTTCCTTTTCAATTCTATTGTTTCAAGATATTATTGTTATTGTGATGTTGGCCGTTTTACCTCTTTTATCCAATCTTTCAGATGGCGCTACAGTTGAAACAAACGGACATAACTCTCACACAAGTTTTCTTGAAAACTTACCTTTAGGCTGGCAAGCTTTAAGTATCGTTTCATCAATCATACTCATTATTGTAGCGGGTAGATTTTTAGTAGTACCCATGTTACGGATTGTTGCTAAATCTAAAGTTCGAGAGTTGTTAGTCGCCTCAGCATTATTAATCGTGGCTGGCATCTCTTTTTTAATGGAATTAGTAGGTTTAAGTCCGGCATTAGGAGCTTTTTTGGGAGGTGTAGTTTTAGCGACGAGCGAATTTAAACACGAACTAGAAAGCACATTAGATCCTTTTAAAGATTTACTTCTAGGTTTATTTTTTATGGCAGTTGGAGCTTCGATTAATTTTGCAGTCATAGGAGAAAACCCCCTTTTAATTTCGGGACTCGTAATTTCAGTAATTCTTATTAAAGCCATTGTCCTTTTTATTATAGGAATCATTTTTAAAATGAAAATCGACCAGCGTTTATTGCTTATGGTAGGTTTAGCTCAAATTGGAGAATTCGCTTTTGTTTTGCTTTCTTTTGCCTTTCAACTAAATATTTTTGAAAAGGAACAACTAGATATCCTATTGGTTGTCACAGCTCTTACCATGACACTTACTCCTATTCTTTGGATAATAAATGAACACCTATGTTTACCCAAGATTGGTACGAAGGAGTCTGAACAAAAGCCCATGGATGACATTCAGGTAAACAACAAAACCATCTTAGTTGGTTTTGGTCATTTTGGAAGTACAATAGGAAGGTTTCTACGTGCGCATGGCATATCTACAACCGTGCTGGATATTGACTCAAATAGAGTAGATTTTTTAAGAAAAATGGGGTTTGAAGTATTTTACGGAGATGCTTCCAGAATGGATTTATTAGAATCTGCAGGAATTGCTGAAGCCGATTATTTAATCTGTGCTATTGATAATCCCGATGTAGCTCTTGGTATTGTAAAAAAAGTGAAAGATCAATATCCACATGTAAAATTATTAGTTCGAGCAAGAAATCGTAACGATGCATATGATTTACATAATATAGGTGTCGAACATATCTATCGAGAATCCTTAGATACATCCGTAAAGATGGCTAGTGATGTACTCCATTTTATGGGGTTTGATAGAGATGCAACTCATGATCAAGCTACAAAATTTATAAATCTTGATGTCCTCAGCCTAAAACGCTTGGCAACGACTCCAAAAAATGGAAAAGAATATATTTTTAAAGCAAAAGAAGAAATAGCCCAGCAAGAAAAACTCCTTGTAGATGATTTGAAAATTGGTAGTAGTAAAGTTGGAAATAGTTAAGGCTATGAAACCCAATTAAAATGTGCTCTAAACAATTAAAGTTATAATAATTTGATTTAAAATTCTAAAAAAAGATTTCGACACATTGGTCAAAAATCATTTATTTTACCAGAAATGAATGCTACCACGACACGGCAAGAAAGGTTTTTATAAAGAGAAGAAAAAAGTTTAATAGGGACTGACACTAAAATTTCTTAAAACTACAAAACAAGAAATTTTGAGTGGTTTTAAATGGAGTCATATGATCTTCCGTAAAGCAAGCTACTTTATTAAAATTGTTTTTAAATTTATTGGTTAGCGTTTCTTCAGAGTATTGTTTAATTTCTAATCCGCTACATTTTTGAGGACCATTTTTAGAAAATGTTCCTAAAACTAAATAGTTTTCTACATACCTAGATACCAAATCTATATATTTACTAGTTTGTTCGTTAGTTGTTAAAAAATGAAAAGCTGCTCTGTCATGCCAAATATCAAAAGTAGTAATGGGCTTAAAATCTAATATATCACACACTATCCAATTTACTTTTTCCGCTTCAGCTCCTAATCTTATTTTAGCTCTTTCTATTGCTTTCGCAGAAATATCTAAAACTGTAATATTCTCATAACCATTTTCCAACAGGTGATCTACTAAATTACTATCCCCACCTCCTACATCAATAATCTTGGCTTTTTTGCTTAAAGAAAAAGATTGGATCAATTCTAATGAAGCTGTTGGTGTTTTTTGTGTCCAGCTTACTTCTTGAGGCATTTTTGTTTTATAAATATTTTCCCAATGAGATTTTAAATTAGCTTTCATTTTAGAAGTCTTTTTTTATAAATTATTAAAAAGGGTAACCTATAGCAAAATTAAACACTGGTTTATCATATTCAAACTCCCATTTCTTCGCTGGTCTTTTTAATGGTGATGCCAAATCAAAACGAATCACAAACCCCTGAATATCAACTCTAAGACCTACTCCTGTTCCTATTCCCAATTCGTCTGAAAAGTTACTCGAGAATTTTCCTCCTGGTAAAGCTTCATTTTCTTCGGTTAACCACACATTTCCTGCATCGGCAAAAACAGCTCCGTTCACATACGTAAATAAAGGAAATCTGTATTCTATATTTGCTTCTAAACGTATATCTCCCGCCTGATCGTAATAAGAATCTACTCCCTCTTCTTCTGGCTGATAAGTTCCTGGACCTAATGAACGTATATTAAAAGCTCTTACACTATATGGTCCTCCAGAAAAGTATTGCTTTACAAAGGGTAAAGATTGGGAGTTACCATACGGCAAACCAAGTCCACCAAAAAGTCTCCCTACAAGTACATCTCCATTACTTCCTATTTTATAATGATAACGCAAATCTATATCCGCTTTAGCGTATTGAGCATATTTAAGTCCTAAAAAAGTTTTTTCACCTTCACTGTTTTCTTGTGCAAACAAATCGATAGTATTGCCTGCAATATCAAAATTAAAATTTAAATAGAAACTCCCTCTTCTAGAAGCATCTACTAATTCGTTATAAGTAAAACTATAGGTTAGACCTGCGATAAATTGCTGCTCAAAGCTGCGTCTTAGAAAAGGGTTCTCATCTAGTATTTCATCAAATTCATCGGTTGTATTGCCCAATTTCACATAGTTTATATTAATAGGGTTTAGTTGGTGAGTAACGAATCTATTCGCCTTCCAAATGTAACCAAAGGAGGTTGAAAATGAATTTAATGAGTATAACTGACTTCGGTCTAAGTAATCTATCCCAACTTTGATTTGAGTTTGCGGAATGGAATATTTAAATCTATTATTTAAATCTATAGGAAATAAGAGTCTAGGAAATGTCAACGAAGACCCTAACCCTAATTGTAAGCTACGTAACCCCGATTGGTCACCACTGCTAGAAAATTGTTGTTCGTAAGCAAAACTCCCAGTAATTCTTAAAATTTCTCCTCCTCTAAATAAATTTCGGTTCACGTAAGTGAGTCCTAAACCTGGACCTGCAAAATTATTAGATTTAGTAACTCCTTGCAGTTCTGCCCTTAAAGTTCTCTTATTAAATGGTGAAAGGTGAATTTCAGCATCTAGGTGTCTAAATCCGTTTTCATCGGTAATGGTATCTTTTTCTTTATATCGAATATTTACATATTTATAAATTCCTATAGAGGATAATCGTCTACTCGTATATTTTGATAACAACGGATCATACTTCTCGCCAGGTTGCAATAATACATAAGGATCCATACGATGTGGCTTAAAAAAATTATCCTTTTGGATATAATGCAAACTGTCAAACACTACGGTGTCCTGTAATTCTTTTTCAGAAGCTAATGTTTCATTAGGATAAACCCTTACTTTATCTACGATATAGGTTACCTTAGATTTTTCTGGAACACCTCCTTTAAGGCGAAGAAACAAATCGTACTTTCTATTATCGTATTGATTGGTATCTGCCTCAAAAATGATAAAATTGGGATTAAAGTTATAATACCCTTTTTGTTTTAAATAATCATCAATTCGTTCTCTTTCGGCTTTAAAACTTGTTAAATTAAAACGCATTTCTTCTTCAATGAGCGTTTCTCCCATAGATAATTCTATATCTTCCAAAAGTTTTAAAGATAAAGAATCTACAGAGTCCTTTTCTACCGTAAAAGTTTCCATCTTATAAGGCTGAGAAAGCGTTACCTCATAAATTGCTTTTCCTGTTTTTGCGCTGCTATCGCGCTCTACGGCGGAAGTAATTCTACTACTAAAAAAACCATTATTTTCTAATCGGTTTTCTATAATTTCTTCTGTGCTAGGAACGTCAACATCTGATAAATATACTGGCTCTTCACCAAACTTTTTATTTAAAAACTTATTTATAAAACCAGGTTTTTCTTGCTGTCCTTTGTAGTAATAATGCAATCCAGGATAAAGACCTAAAAATTTAGAATTTGCTTGCGGATAAAGTAAGTTATCTAATTCTAATTGTAAATCGGTTTTGTTTTTTATTCCTATAGTATCTTCTAATTTTATTGTCCCACCACGATACAAGTATTCTCCTTCTGGAATGAATTTTTTCACCGCACAAGAGCTAAGAACCAATGCAGTTGCAAACGTTGTCAAAACAAAAGAATAATTTATTTTCATGATTTCTCTCATTAATTTTCTTCTTCTTTTATCGCTTCCGCGGAAGTGGAGTTATTCTCTTCCTCTTCAGGAGAAGGGTTTTCACTTTCTTCATTTTGAGATTTTTCTTCTTCTATTTGCTGAATTTCTTTCTCAAATAATTCGCTAAACTTATTAAATTCTCTCGTAAAAATTAGAGCAATTCCACTTACAAATACCTGACCGTCAATAATGTTTTCATATTCACTTTTTCTAAATCCGCGTAAGCGCCATATTCCATCTTCGGTTAATAAATATTCTATACTCACATTCCCTATAACAGGGTTATTTTCTCCTGGTCTCGCTTCTCCTTGAACGCCAACTTCACTCCCTGCGGTGACCACCAAACGGTCGTTTAATAATTTTTTGCTGGCACTTATATTTAAATCGGTTCTACTTTCTGGAGAAGATCCTTGATAATCGGTATAGCTATTAAGTCCAAAATTAAGTTCGATTCCTGTATCTCCAGTAAGTTTATCTGAAAATACATTTAGTTGATCTGAAAGCGCTTGGTTGAGGTTATCACGTGCTACAACGGCTGCTCCTCCCTCACTTCCATCGGTTCCCGATTGAGGAAAAAACCTATTTAAAACCAGCAAAGAAAAAACTTGTTTGTTAAGTTCATCTTCCTGTTGGTTAAGTTGAGAAATTCTTCCGTAAACGGCTCCACCAATGGCTCCTCGCTCATCTTCTGGCATATCTAAACTAAAGTCTAAAACAGGCTGATTTAATTCTCCTTTGATATTTAAATAAACGAAAAACGGAAGTCGCTGCTTGAATCTATTTTGAGAAGAAGCTGACTCTCCCGAGGTTTGACTTGCCATAAGAGCCGAAGCAGAGGTTTTCACATCATAAATTGCTTTTACATCTAAATCTGCATTCATAGGATCTCCTTGCCAAGTCACCGAACTTTCTGGTGCAATATCAAACTTTCGTTTTACCAAATTATAAAGGCTCATTTCATAATGACCATCACTAATTTCATATCTTCCAGTTAACGATGTTCTCCCATTTCTATCAATATCAAAAAATAAATTTCCTTCGCCTATGACTTGTAAATTGTCTCCTGTTCTCTCATTTAAAACGATATTAAAAGTAGCTTCAGGTTCAATGATTAGCTCTGTATTGAGTTCTATACCGGTTATTACAGCAGAGGTTTCTTCTTCATCATTTCGGGTTAAAATAGCATCGGGGTTTTCTTTATTTACAAACACCACTACTCCATCTCTCTCTACTACATCTACTTGAGTTTCTGGTAAAACATAAGTAGCATTAGTATTCTCATTTATGGTAAGTTTTGCTTTAATTTTTGGAAAACTCAATTTTCCTCCTACGGTAGCATCTACATCAAGAACTACTTTTCCGTAATATAAATCGCTATCTTCTTTGGTAGAATTAAGAGCTTCAAAATCGTTTGCTTTTATGCTTAAATTAAAAGTGGGATCTGTAATTTCTTTAGTAAGGACTTCTCCACTTACCTTAAATTTATTGTTTTGTGCATCAGCAATTGAAAACTGATTAAAATAAATTCCTTGATTATCTACTTTAATTTTATCATTACTCAATTTAAATTTAGAATTAAGTTTACTTACTAAAAATGCCGCTTCATTAAAATTAATTTCTCCTTTGTAATTTAAATCAGTTATAGGTCCATCTAATTCAAAATTAGCCGCTATACTTCCTTCAGACTCCTGAAGCTCTTCATTTGAAAAACCTTCTATAATAGACAACGCCAACTTATTTAAATCTACATTTAAATTGAGCTGCGGACCTGTTTCTTCTGCTAAATAATCTCCATTTATATTTAAGTCAACATTTTGTCCGTTAAGGTCTAATTTAAAATCGTACTTTTTATTATTAATAGATTTAGCTTTAAGTTGCAATTCTCCTAACGGAACTTCTATAGCTTTAAAATCTGTAATATTCATATCGGCAACCATTCCCCAGTCTGCCAACGGATTAATAATTTTAAAATCTCCATTTACGATACCCGAAGCCAAATATTCATCGGGATTAAAATAACTCATAAACGTAGAGAGCTTAAAGTTTTTTAACGCTATGCCAATATGATCTTTTGTTTCTCCTAAATCATCACTTAACTTAATTTCTTGACTATTTCTAGAAAGTACAAAGTCATTAAACGTAATTGCTTCTTTTGAAAAGGAAATTTGATTAGAATTTGGAATTTCCCAAGGGTTTCTATTCAAGATTAAATCTGATGGGTTGATCCTAAAATTGAGCTCCTCATCATTTCCCGTAATTTCTGATTGAATACGAAAAAGCTTCTCGTCATTTGCAAAAGAATTAAAATCTAAGTAAAGTGTATCTTGGGTTAAGCTTCCATCAAAATAGGTTTTATTAATGGCAAGAGGTCCTGCTTCTAAATTACCAAAACCTATATTAAATTTCGCTTCTTTACTGTTAGAGTCTATATTAATGTGTAAACTATCTAGTCTATTTTCTTGATAAACCAAACTTGGTAAAGAAACTCTAGCTTTTAAATCTTCTTCTTTTTCATTAAAATCTACCTTAAAATAAACGGTATCCATTTGTTGAATTCCGTCAAGGAAAACATCGGTAATTATAGGCGATTCAGTAATGGTGGTTTCCATTTTGAGGTTTACAAAATGAGAAATACTATCCTTTTCAATGTTGTCTTTAAAATAATGATTGGCGTGATGCTGCAAGGCGGTTATAATCTGCGCCGGACTTGCATTAGAATTTAATTGGGTTTTTAAGAAAGTACCATCAATATTTAAAGCGGTGCTGTCTTTTGTCACTTGAGAATTGATAGCAATATCACCCAAATAATACGGCTTATCTTCATATACTGCCACACCCTCAGTAATATTTACTTGTGTAGTAAAGTTCTCGGCATTTCCTTTAAAATGACCATCTACATAAACTTTTGCTTTGATATCTTTTTTGGTGAATCCCAAAGCATACAAATCAATTCCTTCTAATTCGGCTTTAAAATCTAATTCTGGTGCAACAGAATCTAAAACTACTTGAGAATCTAATTTTAGATTTACACTTTTATCTTTAAAACCCAAATTCATATTCCCCGTACCGTTAACAATTTCCCCAGTAAGTTTTACCGCAGACAAATCGTACTCATTATAAGTAAGTTGAGTAAAACGAGAGTCTAAAGTAGCATTTAAAGAATTGATATTTTTACCGCTTCCTGAAGTTTCTAACACTACTGAAACCTCTCCCAATTCTGGCATTTGTAAGATTTTTCCTAAATCTAGATCGATAGTTTCTACCTGCGTATCAAAAGCAATCTGGTTGTCGTTTCTAAACGATCCGTTTACTTTAATTTTTCCTTCAGGAATAGTCATTTGCGCTTTCGCGGAAAGTCGATCTAGACGTCCTTTTAGATTTCCGTTGATGTTTAATGTTTTTGGAAGACTAATTCCCAATTCTTTCTCCGAAGTGAATACTAAAATATCTTCCTTAACGGAATTGATTTCAAATTGCTGAATATCGAAAGTGAGGTTATCTGTATCTAAAACATTTTTTAAATTTCCGTTTGCAACTACCGAAGTTTTACCGCCCCAATTAACTTGTGTATTCTTTAACTGAAGGTTAGCTAAAGTACCGTTAGCATTAATTTTTCCATAGAATTTTTTAGAAGCTACCTTTTTAAATTCTGTATTTTGTCGTAATTCTGGAACAAAATAATATGCTTCTTGAGCATTTAGATTAAAAATAGGAACTGATACCTGAAAACTTCCTTTATCTGGATTTTCTATAAAACTTTCTAAAGATGCAAAACTTGTAGTTAAACTTCCGTTTAAATTACTTTTTTGGGTTACTGCATTCAAATTATTGACTTGCAGAGCTTGCGGACTTAAAGAGATTTGCGTAGAAAATTCTTGTAATTCAAAACCTCCAGCTTCTTTAAAGGTAAGTTGATCTAAATTTACAACGGCGGTTTCTTCTTTAGAAAGTTCAAGTTTATTGGCTAATAAGATAAAGTCACTCAATTCAAAGGCTAGAGGGTTAAACTGTCCGGAAGTAACTTTTTCTTCCGCTTGACGGAAAGCAATCGTATTATCTTTAATATCAACCGCATTAATATTTACGTCCCAATCTGGCCAGAAAGTAGATTCTGTAACAGTTTCATTATCTACATTTTCTTGTGGTTTGCCTGTTTTTAATTCTACAAGAGAATTATGTAATTTTAAGTTATTAACTTCAACTTGTTGGTTTTGAAGATTAATAAGTGGAACTTCTGCAAAAAAATCTTGAATTGTCACATCTGCTTTTAACTCATCTGGTTGAGAATCGTAAACAGCATTTACGTTTTTTAATTCTATTTCTCCTACCGCAAGTATAGGCAAAGGAATAGTATCTTGAGATTCGCCTACCAAAGGTTTGGTTTGCTTGTAATTAACAGTCGTATTACTAAGATTAATGTATTTTAATTCATAAATACTTTTATCTAAATCTAATTTTTTTCCTTCGGTTTCTAGATTGTTTAATTTTAAATCTAAAAAAGTACCTGCAACTTCATCTTGATAATTCAATTTTATCTTTTGTAAAGCTACAGTACCTAACGAAAAGGTATAAGGTTTCCTAGGATTATTAGTTTTTGGAGTTGTAGTTTGAGTAGTATCTGTAGCAAAGGCATCAATTATAAACTGATAGTTAAATCCGTTAAGGCTATCTTTTTGAACAATATTAGCGGTTAACTCTTCTATTTCTACATCATCAATATTAATCTCGTTATTTTTATAAATACTCCATAAAGGAATATCTGCTTCTAACGATTTGGTATATAATAAAGTGTCGCCTTTTTTATCTTCTAAGTAAATTCCTTTAATAGAAATATCTCCAGAGAAAGTAATAAAAAGTTTATCTATGTTTACTTTAGTATCTGTTTTGTTGGATACATATTGTGTTACTTTATTTACAATAATATCTTGTCCCCATGGGCTTCTAATAAATAGTAATAATAGAATAATTATAATAAGTAAAGTGAGGAAAGACTTAGCGACAATTCGCAAGAATTTCTTTAGCACAGACGTATTCTTATTATCTTTTTTGGGTTTATTCACTCGTGTATTTTATTAATCTTCAAATTTATTCAGCAAAAGCGTAATAATAGGCTTATACTCTGTTTAAATTAAGTTAAAGTTTAGTCTACAGGTAAGTATATATATTAATTTAATACACTTAAAGAAAACTTGTTGAAATGTTATAATGAGTTAAAAAAAATTACATCTTAAATATTTTCATGAATTTTAGCTCACTAAACAAAGACCATAATCATAAACTATGCGAAATTACTTTACTCAAATCAAAGAAAATCCTAAATTTTTATTGATTTTTTCTAGTATTTTATTCTTCTTTACTTTTAGTGCATTTGCACAAGAAAAAGATCAAGAAGTTTCTAAAACTATCTATTTCACTGCTAATACAGGCTTGGAAAAAGAATCAAAAACCGATGAAATCCTTAGCGAAATTGTAAAATCTTCTCAACAAGATAATGATGCAGCTATCGTAGTGATAGGAAATATTACCAGAGAGGATGGATATCCTAAAAATAAAAAAGATAGAAAAAAAGAAGAAGACTTTTTGACCAACAGCCTCTTAAATCCTCTTAAAAATTTTAACGGAAATGTAATCTTTACACCAGGAAAAAATGAATGGAATAAAGGCGGACATAAAAACATAGACGATTTAGAGTCTTTTTTACAAGACAATAGCAAGTCTGAGTTTTGGCCAAATGATGGTTGTCCCATCGAACGTGAATCTTTAAGTGATGAAGTAGAACTGGTGATGGTAGATTCTCAATGGTATATAGAAAATTGGGATGATTATCCTTATTTAAACAATAAATGTGAATTAAAAACTAGAGAACAGTTCTTTGCACAGTTTAAAGACGAGTTAAAAGATGAGCAAAATAAAACAATTATTGTTGCAATTCACCACCCTGTTTTAAGTGCTAATAGAAAAGGCTTTTTTGGTAGAATGGGTGGTTTTTCTAATCAGGCATATTATAATACTCAAATGCAAGAGTTAGTAGGAAGATTAGAGAGTTTGGCTAGCCAGTTTGAAGATGTAATATTTGTTTCGGGTGCCCATAAAAACCTTCAATATTTAGTAGACGATGGAATCCCACAAATTATTAGTGGTGCTTCAGGAAAAATTGAAAAAACAAGACCAGAAGAAGATAAAGGATTTTTTGCAAGTAATAAAAATGGATTCGCTAAATTAATAGCATATAAAGACGGTAATTCTCTTGTAGAAATGTATGAAGTCCAAGACGGTAAATCTACTTTAGTTTATACTAAAGAAATTACTAGAAAAAAAGGAAAGTTAGAAGACTTCGATTATCACACTAAAGACGAATTTGGCTCTACTTATAAAGCCTCAATTTATACAGAAGAGGAAACCGATAAATCTAATTTTCACGAATGGGCTTGGGGAGATCATTACCGAGATGTTTATAGTAAAAAAATTGAGGCTCCTGTATTATTTATAGATACTCTACCTAACAATATGAAAGCTTCAAGAGCTGGAGGAGGAAACCAATCTAGAACTTTAAGAATAGCTAATGACGAAGGGCGTGAATATAATATAAGAGAATTACGCAAAAGTGCAGTAAGGTTTATACAGTCTACTATACAAGACCATTATGTGGTAGATTATATGAGAAATACTTTAGCTGAAGATATCGTTTTAGATTTTTACACAACTGCACATCCTTACGCTCCCTTTGCTGTAAATGGATTATCAAAGAATTTAAATATTTATCATGCCAATCCTAAAGTCGTTTACGTTCCTAAGCAAAAAGCTTTAGGTAGATTTAATGAATCATACGGAGATAAGTTATATATGCTAGAAGAGCACGTTGGAGATGAAAATAAAGATTTTGAGACCTTTGGAAACTCAGAAGATATCATTAGCACTTCAGATATGCTTTTGGAGATTCAAGATAACAAAGACGCAAAGATTGATGAGGATGAGTATATCAAAGCTCGTATTTTTGATATGTTAATCGGAGATTGGGATAGGCACCAAGACCAATGGAGATGGTCTAAGTTCGAAGAAGATGGTAAAGATGTATATAAACCTATACCAAGAGATCGTGATCAAGCGTTTCCTAGATACGACGGTCCAATTATCTCTTTATTAAAAATTGGTGTTCCAGCTTTAAGAGTAATGCAAAATTATGAACCTACAATAAAGAACGTAAAATGGTTTAATTCTGCAGGATACCCTCTAGATAAAAACTTCATTAATACTTCAAGCTGGGAAGACTGGAAAAAGCAAGCGCTATATATTCAAAATAATTTAAGTGATGAAGATATAGACAACGCTTTCGCGGAATTACCTAAGGATACGCAAGATGAAACTATTGAGCAAATCAAAAAAACTCTTAAATTAAGAAGAGAAAATATTGTTGCTATAACGAAAGACTATTTCACCTATTTTAAAAAGTTTGAAACAGTAATAGGAACAAATGAAGACAATAAGTTTCTTATTACGAGAAAAGATAACGGTATTACAAAAATTGAAATTGAAGAAGATAGTGAAGTTATTTTCTCTAATGAATATGACGCAAAAGAGACCAAAGAAATTTGGGTATATGGATTAGATGGAGATGACGAATTCAAAGTTGAAGGAGATGGAAATAACCCTATAAAATTGAAAATATTAGGCGGAGAAGAAAATGATATATATGATTTTGATAGAAAAGCTAAAACTAAAGTTTACGATTACAAATCAAAAAATAACACCTTTGAGAATGTAGGATCAAAAAGATTGACCGATTCTTATGAAATTAATAATTATGACCCTACAAGAAGAAAGTATTCAAGTAATGTGGTATTACCTAGTTTAGGATTTGATCCAGATGCTGGTTTTAAAGTAGGTTTATCAGATACTTTTACTACCTACGGTTTAGCTAGAAATCCATTTACTACACAACATACATTAAGTGCTAATTATTTTTCTGCAACTCAAGGTTTTGAATTTAACTATTACGGAGAGTTCGCACATATTTTCTACAATTGGAATTTAGGTTTAGATGCTAAATATACAAGCGCTAATTACGCTGTAAACTTTTTTGGAGTAGGTAATGGAACAAGTTATGATAACGATATAGATAAAGATTTTAACCGAGTACCAATAAAACAATGGCATGTAGCTCCATCTTTAATTTATAGAAAAAACTCAACTATGAAAGCTTATTTTAAGCCAAGCATAGAGTCTTACGAAGTAGATAATTCATTTAATGATTTTGTAAGTAATTTTTACGATGAAAATAACGACGTCTTCGAAAAGCAAATGTACGCAGGAGCAGAAGTTGGATTTAATTTCAACAACAAAGGAAGCCTTATTGGTTACCCAAGAAGAGGAATGGAACTAGATTTAAAGGCAGGATATAAATCGAGTATAAACGAAGATTATGATAACCAATTTACCTATTTAAACCCAACAGTTTCATTTGTATATCCTATTCACGAAAGTGGAGCCGCAACCATAGCAACACGTGCGAGCGCCGATTTTATATTAGGTGATTTGGGTGAAGATTATGAATTTTATCACGCTGCAAGTGTAGGAGGAAATGAAAGCTTACGCGGATTTAGAAACGATCGATTTTTAGGAGAGACATCTTTCTTTCACAGTACAGATTTACGTGTAGGGATTACCAAATTTAGAACCAATTTTGTTCCTATTAGATTAGGAGTAACTGGAGGTTTTGATTATGGTAGAGTTTGGGTTGAAGGAGAAGACTCGAATAAAATACATACAAGCTATGGTGGTTCTGTATTCCTTAACGGATTTAATGCATTTACTGCCAATGTAGGGTACTACTTAAGTGATGAAGATAATAGGCTTATTTTTACGTTAGGATTTAGATTCTAACCTATAGATATATGAGTATAAAAAAAGCTTCAGGTTTTACCTGAAGCTTTTTTTATATCTACTAAGATTTCTTTTTCTTCTTTTTTAATTTATTCAACCAAATAATAGTTCCGGTAACGGGCAAACTTGTAGCGATTAAACAAGTTATAAAATAAATTATTTTAGAGAAAGAACCATAAATTTCTCCCGTATGTAGGGGTTTAATTACAGATGCTAATTGCACATTTAAAGGCTTTTCATTGAAGATCTCTTTATGGAGAACCTTTCCATCTCTGTCTAAAATTAGTTGATCTGAAGTTACTGGAGAAAAATTGTTTGAATTGTACTTTCGAATCTCTATTATATCATTTGAGGTGGTAGCAAATGTAATTCTTAACTTTCCAGAATAATTTAATTCTTGTGAAGAAATTTCTATTAGTTCTTCTACACTTTTCTCATTTTTTGGTAAAGATGATTTAAATTTTGGTCCTCCTCCTCTATCAAAAATCTTTGCTCCTATTACATTACTCGCACCTTCTCTATACCAATCAAAAGACCAGTTTAAACCTGTTAAAGCCATAATTATTATAAAAATACAGGCATAAAATCCTAAAGTATTATGTAAATCATAATTAATACGCTTCCAGTTGGCTGAAAATTTAATTTTAAAACCAGGTTTAAAATTCTTCCATTTATATTTTTTTGGAAACCACAAAATAATTCCAGTAATTGAAAGAACCAAAAATATTATAGTAGCAATACCTACTATAGGTCTTCCTACTGGAACATCCAATAATAACCAACGATGCATTTTAAACATCGTAGAGAAAAACTCATCTAAACTTGTTTTTTTAGGCAGTAGGGTTTCGCTGGTATATGGATTGACAAGAAAAGTGGTACCTCGGCGATCTTTAGGTGAAGTTTTGATATTAAACTCATAAGGCGCATCTTTTTCTACTGGGATGGTTAAACGTTTTACTTCTCCATTTACACTTAATTTCTGACTTAATTGTGTGATAGATTGCACTTCACTTTCAACAGGGTTTATGGTAAGCTTTTCTTTAAATACGTCTTTGATTTCGTTTTCAAAAACCAGTAAAGTTCCGCTAAGGCAAACTAAAAAAAGTATAATTCCACTTCCTACTCCCAACCATAAATGAACATCATTTATAAACTTTTTAAAAGTATATTTTTTCTTCTTTATCATACCTACACTATTTAAAGCTGTAAAAAATCACGCTAAATTTTATTTGTTTCTGAAGTTTTATAGCCTGCAAAAATATTATAGTATCTATAATAAACAACTATTATTTAGATTAATTTTAAATAGATACATTAATTAAAAATACTTATCTCCAAAATTTTACGTGGAAGTATATCATAAAAAGTATTTTTATTTAAATGCTTACCTCGTTTTTAGCTTGACTGATTAAAAATTGATTTTTAAAATAAATACTGCTATAAAAAAGAGCAACCTTTTAAAAGTTGCTCTTTCATCTATCTAAAATTGTAAAATATTTATTGGATTTATTCTTCTAGAAATTGGCGTAAAACGTATTGAAGTATTCCTCCGTGTTTTACATATTCAATTTCTATTTGAGAATCTAACCTGGTGATTACTTTAAATTGAGTTTCTTCACCATTTGTATTTCTTGCGATAACACTCAACTCTTTTCCTGGCGTTAAACCATTTTCAATCCCAACAATATCAAAAGTTTCTTCTCCACTTAGCCCTAAGGATTTAGCATCTTCATTTTCCTTAAACTCTAAAGGAAGAACCCCCAAACCTACTAAGTTAGATCGGTGAATTCTTTCGTATGATGTTGCAATGACAGCTTTTACTCCGAGTAAATCAGTTCCTTTCGCAGCCCAATCTCGAGAAGAACCAGAACCATATTCTGTTCCTGCTAAAACTACCAAAGGAGTTTTACTTTCTTGATATTTCATAGCAGCATCATAAACGGTCATTTCCTTGTCTTCGGGATAATAATGCGTATAACCTCCTTGTTTACTAGCTATTTCATTATTTATTCGCACATTAGCAAAAGTTCCGCGCATCATCACTTCATGATTTCCTCTACGTGAACCGTAAGAGTTAAACATCCCTTTTTCCACTCCTTTAGATTTTAAATATTTACCAGCGGGACTGTCTTCCGCGAAAGCGCCAGCAGGTGAAATATGATCTGTAGTAACCGAATTTCCCAACTTCATAAGAACCCTTGCATTTTTTATGTTTTGCATAGCTTCAGGGTTTTCACTTATGTCTTTAAAGAAAGGAATTTCTTTAATGTATGTGGAATCTTCTTTCCATTGATAATCCAAACTTTTAGGTGCTTCTAATTTTTTCCACTGTTCTTCCCCGTCAAAAATTACTTTATATTCGTGTTCATAATCTTCTTTACTGGTAGCAGATTCTATAGCTTCTTGAATTTCGCCTTGTGTCGGCCAAATGTCTTTGAGAAAAACATCTTGTCCATTCGCATCGGTTGCCAAGGGTTCTTCCATTAAATTAATATCTACCCTACCCGCAATAGCATAAGCCACCACCAACATGGGAGAAGCTAAAAAGTTCATTTGAATTTTAGGGTGAATTCGAGCTTCAAAGTTTCTATTTCCGCTTAAGACGGAAGAGACTACCAAGTCACTTTTGTCAATTGCTTTTTCAATATGGGTTGGGAGAGGACCCGAATTTCCTATACACGTAGTACAACCATAGCCTACCACATGAAATTTTAAGGCTTCTAAATCTTTTAATAGCCCCGCTCTCTTTAAATAATTAGTAACAACTTTGGAACCTGGTGCTAACGAAGTTTTTACCCACGGTTTTACATCTATACCTTTTTCTATGGCTTTGCGAGCTACTAAACCTGCTCCTAACATCACCGATGGATTTGAAGTGTTGGTACACGATGTAATGGCAGCTACCACAATTGAACCATCACTTAATAAATATTCTTCATTTTCTCGCTTAATGCGGACCGATTGTAATTCATTTCGCTCTACCTCTACCTCTACCTCTACCTCAACATCTTCCTCTTTTTGTTGTCCTTTTGCACCTTCTTCATCTTGATGTAACTCTGTTCCGCTACCTCCCTCATCGTACCATAATTCTCTTTTCTCTCTTGGCAAATAATCTCTCCCATGAACTTCACTAAGTAAACTGCTAAATTGATCTTTAAGCTTTTTAACTAGTATTTTATCCTGCGGACGCTTTGGTCCGGATACAGAAGGTTCCAAACTTGATAAATCTACCGTCAATACATCTGAATATTCTATATTTTCTTTTCCAGTTCGCCAAAGCAAGTTCTCTTTACAGTAAGTTTCAACCAATTCTAACTGCTCTTCATCTCTATTGGTTTTTTCCATATAGCGAATGGTTTGATCATCTATAGGAAAATAAGTTACTGTACAACCAAATTCTGGAGACATATTAGAAATTGTAGCTCTATCAGGAACCGAAAGGTGATCTAAACCATCTCCAAAAACTTCTACAAAATCTCCCACTACTCCATAAGATCGTAACTTATTAGTAATTTCTAGAACCATATCGGTGGCTGTAATTCCTTCTGGCAGTTTACCTGTCAACTCCAAACCAATCACTTTTGGGGTGGTAAAGTAAATAGGCTGACCTAAAAGTGCAGCTTCTGCTTCTATTCCTCCAACTCCCCAACCAACAACACCTATACCATTTACCATAGGAGTATGAGAATCTGTTCCTACCAAACTATCGGGAAATGCCCAACCATCTCTTTCTACCACTCCTTTTGCCAAGTATTCTAAGTTTACTTGGTGGCAAATTCCCATTCCTGGAGGGACAACCGTGAAATTTTCAAAAGCATTTTGAGCCCACTTTAATACTTCGTAACGTTCTTTGTTTCTTTTATATTCGTATTCAACATTTTTCTTATAAGCATAGTCCGTTCCGAAGAAGTCTACTTGAACCGAATGGTCAATCACTAAATCTACAGGTACTTTAGGATTAATCTTAGAACCATCTTTGCCTTTACGGATAGCTTCAGACCGTATGGCTGCAATATCTACGACCGCCGGAACTCCTGTAAAGTCTTGCATTAAAACGCGAGCCGGCTTATATGGTACTGCATTTTCACTTCCTTTTGGATTCCAGTTAATAAGATTTTTGATATGATCATCATCTACTAAAAAGCCATCATAATTCCGTAAGGCGTTTTCTAATAAAATTTTTATGGAAAAGGGAAGTTTTTCAATCTTGGGAAATTCTTTACTAAGCTTTTCAAGACTGATGAAGTTTAGCTCTCCTTTAGAGGTTTTTAATTGTTTTTTTAAGTTTTGGATGGTTTCTTTCATAGCAATGTTTAAATTTAATCGGTTTGAAGGAATCTTTAAGTTGACTTTTAAATTTACAAATTATTAAAGTCAACAGATTGAGCATTAAGCCTTTTTTAACTTCATTTAAATAATAGTCATGAAAATTTTAGGGATTTCGGGGTCGGCAAGTTTACAGAGTAGTAATTTTTATTTACTGAAAGCTATACAAGGAGAAATCAAAAACAAACATTCAATGAAAATAGCAGGTAATTTGTCTGAATTTCCTCTATTTACACCTCAACTTTTGGAGAGTGGTATACCAAAATGTGTTCTTAATTTTAAAAAAGAGCTTATACATAATGATGCTATAATTATGAGCACCCCCGAGTATACCCACAATATACCAGCTGTTTTAAAAAATATGATAGAATGGTGCACGCATTCAGGTGAATTTGAAAGTAAAAAGATAATTGTGATGACTTTTACACCATATGAACCACGTGGTAAATTTGCGATGCAATCTCTACTTTGTTCTTTAAAGGCTATGAAAGCGAACATTATTACTCAGTTTCCGCTTTACAAAACCGATGTAAGATTTTTAAATAAGGAGATTTCCTTTACGGAAGAATCTAAAACGCTAATTAAAGAAGCGGTAAAGCTATTAGAATAAAAAAGCTACATAAATTAATATGTAGCTTTTTTTAAATACCATCTAAAGGTTTATAATTAATTTTCCCAATAAATAATTTATGAATTTAAGCTCATCATTGCTTTTACATTCACAAATTCTTTCATTCCAAAACCTCCATGCTCTCTTCCGTAACCCGAATCTTTTACTCCGCCGAAAGGCATATTAGGCTGTGCTAAGCCAAAAGAGTTAATAAACACCATACCAGTGTCAAAATGATTTTTAGCAAGTTCAAATGCTCTAGATTCATTTTTTGTAAAGATTCCTCCACCTAACCCAAATCTACTATCGTTAGCTACTTTGAAGGCTTCTTCTTCGTCTTTCACTTTAATTAAAGAAGCTACGGGACCAAATAACTCATCATCATAAGCTGGTTGTCCTGAAGCAACATTTTCTAAAACAGTAGCAGGATAATAATAACCTTCTTGGTCTAGAATTTCTCCTCCACATAAAATTTCAGCTCCGTTTTCCACACTTTTTTCGACTTGATCGTGAAGTTTCTCTCTTAAATCTTTACGAGCCATAGGACCGATTTTTGAATCTTTATCGTTTGGATCTCCTGCTTTAATAGACTTCATTTTCTCTACATAAGCATCTCTAAACTCTTCATAAACTTCCTCTACAATAACAAAACGTTTTGCTGCTACACAAGTCTCACCATTGTTATAAATTCTTCCATTTACGCAGGCTTTAACCGCTGTTTCGATATCAGCATCTTTTAAAACAATATAAGCATCATTAGATCCTAATTCTAAAACGGTTTTCTTCAATTCTGCTCCTGCTTTTTCTCCAATAACTTTTCCTGCTTCTGGACTTCCTGTTAAAGTAACTCCTCTAACCCTTTTATTTTTTATGACATTATCTGAAGCATCGTGGTCAATTACGAGAACTTTAAAAAGGTTTTTAGGTAATCCTGCTTCTGCAAATACTTTCTCTAATAATAATCCTGTTCCAGTAACATTAGCTGCGTGCTTCAGTAGAACTCCATTACCAGCCATAAGGTTAGCAATTGCATAACGCATTACTTGGTATACGGGAAAATTCCAAGGTTGAATTCCGTAAATAACACCTATGGGAGAATACGTAATAATACCTTTTCCACCATTGGGAAGTTCTTTTTCTTCATCTTTAAGGTTTTCAGGGCCATTTTCTGCAGTCCAATCACAAATTTGTGCACAAAGGTCTACTTCTTGCTTACTTTGCTTGAGAAGTTTTCCCATTTCATCGGTCATCAATTGGGTCAATTCCTCTTTATGATTTTGCAGTGATTTTCCTACTTTCTTTATATATAAAGCTCTTTCTTCTGGTGATTTCTTTTTCCATTCTAAAAAGGCATGGTGACAACTTTCAATAGCATCCTCCATTTCTTTTGAGGACATATACTCGTAAGTTTCTAATACCTCTTCGGTTGCTGGATTGGTAGTCTTAAATGAATTTGACATAGTTTTTTTATTTTAAAGATAGAAAGAACATTAGCGCTTTTTCCTAATAAAATGTTATTAAACAATTCTTTAAGAGTCTCGCTAAAAATTTTTTTTTCTTGCAAATCCGCGAAAGCACAAACTTTATAAAAACAAAAAAGGTCATCTAAAACAATATTTTAGATGACCTTTTATATATTTGAAAGAAAGTTATTTTATTCTCCCATAGCTGCTGCAACTGCGGCAGACATTCTTTTATATGTTCCATTTTCTAATCTTTCTCTAATCGCACCAAAAGCATCTAAAGTTTCCTCTACATCTTTCAACGTATGAGATGCTGTAGGAATCATCCTTAAAAGAATTAATCCTTTAGGAATTACTGGATAAACTACGATTGAGCAAAACACTCCGTGATTCTCTCTTAAATCTTTAACTAAAGCCATAGCTTCAGGAATACTTCCTTTTAAATAAACTGGAGTTACACAACTTTGCGTGGTACCAATATCAAAACCACGATCTTTAAGACCATTTTGTAATGCGTTTACATTTTCCCAAAGTTTTTCTTTTAACTCTGGCATGGTTCTCAACATATCCAAACGTTTTAAAGCGCCTTCTACCAATTGCATTTGCAATGACTTGGCAAACATTTGAGACCTTAAATTGTATTTTAGGTAATCAATCACTTCTTGATCGGCTGCTATAAAAGCACCTGTACTTGCCATAGATTTAGCAAAGGTCGCAAAGTAAACATCTATATCATCTTGTACACCTTGCTCCTCTCCTGCTCCCGCACCTGTTTTTCCTAAAGTTCCAAAACCGTGAGCATCATCTACAAACAATCTAAAGTTATATTTCTTTTTAAGCTCTACAATCTCTTTTAACTTTCCTTGCTCTCCTCGCATTCCAAAAACACCTTCAGAAATCAGAAGAATACCTCCCCCGGTTTGTTCAGCTATCTTTTCGGCTCTTTGCAGGTTTTTTTCGATACTTGCTACATCGTTATGCTTGTAAGTAAATCTTTTTCCTAAATGCAATCGTACTCCATCAATAATACAAGCGTGTGCATCTACATCATAGACAATAACATCATCTTTACCTACTAATGCATCGATAGTAGAAACCATACCTTGATAACCGAAATTCAATAAATAAGAAGCTTCTTTATTTACAAATTCAGCTAACTCATTTTGCAATTGTTCGTGTAAGTGAGTGTGACCACTCATCATACGAGCTCCCATTGGATAAGCCGAACCGTATTTTGCACCAGCCTCTGCATCTACCTTTCTTACTTCTGGGTGATTCGCAAGTCCTAAATAATCATTTACACTCCAAGTAATTACTTCTTTTCCTTGAAATTTCATTCGGTTACTAATTTCTCCTTCTAATTTAGGAAAAACAAAATACCCTTCTGCTTGTTCTGCCCATTTTCCTAATGGTCCTTTGTCTCTATATATTTTATCGAATAAATCTTTCATAAAAAAATTTTAATACAACTTAACGCGCAAAAATAATGAATAAAATGTAATGATACAGCTTACTTACATTATTTCAATTCACTAAGTTATAAACAAAACAAAAGCATCCTTTTGGGATGCTTTTACTTTATAAGGTTATTATATTATTTAATAAATTCTATTTTTTCGGCATCGACATTGTTTTCACTATCTGAAAAGCCTTGATCGTGCATCCATTGATCACTATATATCTTACTCATATAACGCGATCCGTGATCTGGAAAAATAATCACCACTCTAGAGTTTTCATCAAACTCTCCTTCTTCTGCTAGTTGTTTAACTCCTTGAAATGCTGCTCCACTAGTATAACCAACAAACATTCCTTCAGTTTTAGCAATATACCTTGCGGTATGCGCACTTTCTTCATCAGAAACTTTAATAAAGCGGTCTATCGTATCAAAATCTGTTGCGGTAGGAATTAAATTTTTCCCTAAACCTTCAATTCGGTATGGGTAAATTTCATCTGCATCAAACTCCCTTGTTTCATGATATTTTTTGAGAACAGATCCGTAAGCATCAATTCCTATCACTTTAACTTGAGGGTTTTGTTCTTTTAAATAACGTGCAGTTCCAGAAATGGTTCCTCCTGTTCCGCTACAAGCGATTAGATGCGTAATTTTTCCTTCGGTTTGTTTCCAGATTTCTGGTCCTGTTGTTTTAAAATGAGCATCCATATTCAACTCATTAAAATATTGATTGATATAAACCGAACCTTTTATTTCTTGATGTAATCTTTTTGCTACTTGATAATAGGAACGCGGATCATCAGCCGATACATTTGCTGGACAAACATATACTTTTGCTCCCATCGTTTTTAACATGTCTATCTTATCGGAAGAAGACTTTGAACTAACGGCTAAAATACAGTCATAACCTTTAATTACAGAAACCATAGCAATACTAAAACCCGTATTTCCTGAAGTAGTTTCTATGATTGTATCACCTGGTTTTAAAATTCCTTTCCTCTCTGCCTCTTCAATTATATATAACGCAATCCTATCTTTGGTAGAATGTCCTGGATTAAAAGCTTCCACTTTTGCAAAAAATTCTCCTTTAATGTCTTGGGTTATACGGTTTAATTTAACTAGAGGGGTGTCTCCTATTAATTCTAAGACGTTATTATAAACCTGTAAGTCTTCTTTCATATAATGAAATTCTTATTAAAAAATGCGTTATTTACTTTTAACAAATAAGCAAAACACCGCAAATTTACATTATTTTTTTTAATTATGAATTTTTCCTTCCAAGTCTAATAAAAAAGCATAGTCTTCAGCTACTTCTTTTAAAGCTTCAAATCGCCCTGAAGCACCGCCGTGACCAGCATCCATATTGGTATGAAATAATAAAATATTTTTATCTGTTTTTAATTCTCGTAACTTTGCGGTCCATTTTGCAGGTTCCCAATATTGAACTTGGGAATCATGAAAACCTGTAGTAATAAGAATATTAGGATAATCTTGAGCTTTTACATTATCATAAGGAGAATAAGATTTCATATAATCATAATATTCTTTCTCATTAGGATTCCCCCATTCATCATATTCTCCAGTAGTTAAAGGTATGCTATCATCTAGCATTGTAGATACGACATCTACGAACGGTACAGCAGCTATAACGCCATTATATAAATGCGGAGCTTCATTTAGAATAACTCCCATTAATAAACCTCCTGCAGAACCGCCCATAGCATACATATGTTGAGGAGAACTCCATTTTTGATCTATTAGGTGTTGTGTACAATCAATAAAATCTGTAAAAGTATTTTTCTTTTGAAGCATCTTTCCGTCTTCGTACCAATTTCTACCTAAATACTCTCCTCCTCTAATGTGAGCAATAGCAAAAACAAAACCTCTATTAAGTAAGCTCAACCTGGTGGTAGAAAAAGAAGGATCTACTGTATGTCCGTAACTTCCGTAAGCGTATTGCAAAACTGAATTGCTCCCATCTCGTTGTATTCCTTTTTTATAGACTAAAGAGATAGGTATTTGAGTTCCGTCTTTTGCGGTAGCCCAAATTCGCTCTGAAATATAATTTTCTTTACGGAAAGTTTTATCTAGTACACTCTGTTCTTTTTTAACCTCACTCTCCTTCGTTTTCATATTAAAATCTATGATCGATGTTGGAGTGGTTAATGAGTTATAACCATATCTTAAGATGTGAGTGTCAAAATCTGGATTGGTACCTGTTCCCGTAGTATAAGTTTCATTATCAAAAGGCAAGTAATAATCTTCGGTTTCATCCCAACGCATGATTCTTATGTGATTTAAACCATTTGAGCGCTCACTGACCACTAAGTATTCTTTAAAGATCTCTATATCTTCCAATAAAACATCTTCCCGGTGAGGCAATACATCTTTCCAATTTTCCTTTGCAAGCTTGTTTATTGACGTTTTCATCAATTTGAAGTTAACAGCATCATCTTTATTGGTTAGAATATAAAAGTGATCTTCAAAGTGAGAAATGCTGTATTCTAATCCGCGGCAGCGTTGTTGAAATAACTGAAACTCTCCTCTAGGCTCATCTGCATTTAAAATTCTGTACTCATCACTTAGAGTACTACTCGATCCTATAATTACATATTTATCTGACTTTGTTTTATAAACATAAGCATTATAGGTTTCATCATCTTCTTGATAAACTAACATATCTTTACTTGGATCGTCTCCAAGCACGTGCTGAAAAATTTGATTAGAACGTAAAGTTTCTTCATCTTTTCTCGTATAGAAAAGAGTTTTATTATCATTTGCCCAAGTAGAACTCCCTGTGGTAGTCTCTATCTTGAGTGGTAAAATAGCACCTGTTTCTAAATTCTTAATTTGAATGGTGTACTTTCTTCTACTTACATTATCTACACCAAAAGCAACTAATTTATTATCTGGACTTACATTAACTCCCGTGAGTTTATAATAACTATGCCCCTCGGCCATTATATTTACATTAAATAAAATTTCTTCAGGGGCTTCTAAAGTCTCTTTTTTACGAGCATAAATGGGATAATCTTTTCCAGTTTCAAACCGAACATAATACCAATAACCGTTATGTTTATAAGGAACGGAAGCATCATCTTCTTTTATTCTGCTCTTCATCTCATCAAACAATTCTTGTTGAAATTGTTTAGTATGAGCAGTCATTTGTTCGTTATAACCATTTTCCTCTTCTAGATATTTAATAACTTCTGGATCTTGCCTATCCTTCATCCAAAAATAATCATCGATTCTTATTTCATTATGAGTATTTAATTCTTGTGTTATTTTTTTCGCTCTAGGCGGAATTATTTTGGTTTTCAACATCTAATATCTTTTTTTAACGACTGCAAAGGTAAAATATAGTTTAAAAGAAAGTCTTATAGCCGCTTAATAATTCTTTTAAAAATCACTTATTTTAATAAATTTGCAATTCACAAAAAATATAAAGAATATGTTTGGAGATATGATGGGTATGATGAATAAAATTAAAGAAACCCAAGCCAAAGTTGAAGAAACCAAAAAAAGATTAGATACAGTTACTCTAGAAGAAAAATCTAGCGACGACTTACTTAAAGTTACGCTAACTGCTAATAGAGAAATTAAAGCTATAGAAGTGGCGGATGAACTTTTGCAGGACAAGGAGCAATTGGAAGACTATTTAGTGCTTACCTTAAATAAAGCTATAAAAAAAGCTACCGATGTTCACGAAGCAGAGCTGGGAGCTGTAGCTAAAGAAGGGATGCCAAGTATACCTGGGATGGATGCTTTTAAATAAAATTTAATTTCATCTTATTAATAACAAAAAAAACCCCTTGAAAATCAAGGGGTTTTTTTTGTTATTAATAAGTGATCGCACCAGGATTCGAACCTGGGACCGCCTGCTTAGAAGGCAGGTGCTCTATCCAGCTGAGCTATGCGACCCTTATGCCCTAAGGCGGTGCAAATATATTAATAGTTTTAAAAAAATCAAGCTTTTGAATGTGTTAATTTTAATAAATATTTGTTTTTAATTTTAACCTGCTAATAATCAGTCAGAAATACTTATTTAATATAAACAGTTTTTTTATTTATAAATTCATGAATTCCGAAAGAAGACAATTCTCGACCAAAACCTGACTCTTTTGTTCCGCCGAAAGGCAGACGAGGATCGCTTTTTACTAATTCGTTAATAAACACAGCTCCGTCTTCAATTTGCGGGATCATTGCTTTGGCACGTTCTAAATCTTCCGTAAAGATAGATACTCCTAACCCGAATTTTGAACGATTCACTAAATCTAATGCCTCCATATCTGTTTTAAAAGAAGTTACCGCCATAACTGGACCAAAAGTTTCTTCTTCAAAAATTGGAGATTTTTTATTTACATTTATAACTACAGTAGGCTCAAAATATGCTTTGTTTCGCTTCCCTCCTAGTATCACTTTGGCTCCTTTATCTATGGAAGATTTTAATTGCTCTTCTAGTTCTTTAGCCAATTCTTCTGTCGCCATTACACCAATATAGGTATCCTCTTCTTCTGGGTTTCCGCTTTTAAGTTCTCTTACTTCGGTTATAAAACTCTCTATAAAGTTTAGGTAAATTGATTCGTGAATTAATAATCTCTTACCTGCAATGCAACTTTGACCTGTGTTTTGAAATCTTGCTTGTACACAAGCTTTTATAGTTTTATCAATATCGGCATCTTCAAATACCACTAATGCATTACTACCTCCTAACTCTAATACAGATTTTTTTATTTCTTCTGCAGCAATAGAAGCAACCGAACTTCCTGCAGGTTTACTACCGGTAAGAGTAACTGCTTTTACTCTTTTATTTCTAATTACATCTTCAACTTTACTACTTTTAATAATTAAGTTTTGAAAGCAACCTTCAGGAAAACCTGCATTTTTAAATGCTTGTTGTATGTTTTCTGCACTACGCATAACATTACTAGAATGTTTGAGTAAACAAACATTTCCTGCCATTAATGAAGGTACAGCAAATCTAAAAACTTGCCAAAAAGGGTAATTCCAAGGCATTACTGCAAATATTACTCCTAGTGGATCAAATCTTACATATGATTTTGATGCATCTGTTTTTATTTCTTGTGACTGTAATTGAGATTTTGCATTGTTTGCGTAATATTCACACACCCAAGCACATTTTTCTATTTCTGCGATTGCCTGAGTTATGGGTTTACCCATTTCTCGAGTGATAGCTAATGCATAATCCTTTTTATTTTGCTTTAATTCCTTAGCTAACTGAAGCATTAAAGTCTTTTTTCTCTCAAAATTGGTTCTACTCCAAGTTTGAAAAGTTTTATCGGCTAGTTTTACTTTTTTATTAACGCTACTCTTTGAATCTTGTTTAAATTTTTCAATGATTTCGTTAGTATATGGATTGATAGACTTAATCATAATTTAATATATTCTTTGCCTATAAAATTAAGAATAGTGTCATAAATGGCTATTTTATTAAGACTACTTTAACTATTCATTTTGTGGACAAATAGTGAATAACCTATTAGGAATTTAACATATAAAAAGAGTTTGATTTGTAATTTTAATAAAAATCGATTAATTATGAGTCAGCGAGATTTAGGTTTATTAGAGGTAAGACCTGTTATTGAAGGTATTCAACTTCATAACAGTGTTTCATTTGATGAGAGTTTTCAAAATAAAACTTTGCGCCCTGTGATTAAATTACAGCATTATTTAATAATTGAGGTTTTCAAAAATTACATTAGAAAACATAAAAACGTTTTTTATCAAATATCTTTAGAAAAAAGAATAGCTTATATAGAAAACGCTATTCAAAAAGATATTAAATTTAGAAACAGTTTAAAAGGCATTATCATTGGTCAATTTACGATTGAAGAATATGAATTGTACACTCAAAACTCTTCAGCTTTAAACAAACGCATGATGAACTTAGTAAAAAAACGAGTGATAGATAGTATTCAATTATTAGAACCTACGCCTTCTGTTGCATAAATTATGAGAAGAAAAAAGAAAAAGAATAAACCGGTAAAGGTTAAAAACACATCTGTTAATCAAGTTCCCGGACAGGTTATCTATGTAGGTAGTAAAGAAAATACGTCAACTTCTTTAGAGATTATTGATTATAATAAAGAGAACCATGAGGTTAAACATACCAATAATATTAATGAAGTTTTTCAATATAGAGATTCGGAAGATATTACATGGGTAAATGTTAATGGCCTTAATGCTACTGAAGAAATTGAACAACTTGGAAAGTTTTATGGATTACATCCTTTAATTCTAGAAGATATAGTAAATACACAACAGCGCCCAAAAATTGATGAGTATGATACATATATCTTTATGGTTCTTAAAATGCTGTACTATGCTGAAGATGGAGAATTGATTAAAGAACATATGAGTATCGTTCTAGGAGAAAAGTATGTACTCACTTTTCAAGAGGCAGATGGAGATGTATTTGATGGAGTTCGAGATCGTATAAAAAATGCAAAAGGACGAATTAGAAACTCTGGACCAGATTATCTCACCTACACTTTTATAGATGCTATAATTGATAATTATTTTATCATTATTGAAACCATGGGTGATAAAATTGAAGAATTAGAAGATAGTCTTTTTCTTGATGATCCCGAAGAAACTATAACACAAGATATACAAGATTTAAAAAAGGAAATTATACGTATTAGACGTGCTATATATCCGTTAAGAGAAGTCATAAATCGTTTAGAAAAAGGAGAGCATCCATTAATCCACGAGAAAACGAATCATTATTTAAGAGATTTATACGATCATATTATTCAGGTTTCTGAAAATATTGAGATCTATCGCGAAATGACTTGGGGCTTAATGGATATGTATATGACCACTATAAGTAATAAAATGAACGAAGTGATGAAAGTGCTTACAATTATGGCAAGTATTTTCATTCCGTTAACTTTTATGGCTGGAATTTATGGGATGAATTTTGAATATATTCCAGAGCTTCAGTTAAAATATGGCTATTTTTACCTGTGGGCCGCTATGTTAATTGTTTTCTTTGGGCTACTTTGGTATTTTAAAAGAAAAAAATGGCTTTAACTAATATTCATTTATGAAAAATAGTGCAATTGCTTTATGGTACATAGGAGTCATATTCCTTTTTTTTTCTTGCAAACAAGAACAAAATGAAAGTGAAGTAAAATCTTTTGAGTGGCAAGAAAGAATTAGTAGCCAACCTCTCACAGATTCTTTAATGAATACTGGAATTACTTATTTATCTCTATACTCTCAAATTTACAGTCTATCTGAACATAAAAAACATAATCTTACGGCTACGGTTAGCATGAGGAATACGAGTTTAAAAGATACTCTTTTTATAAGTAAAGCAGATCATTACTCTACGGAAGGAAAAATGGTAAGTTCTTATATAAATAGAACAGTGTATTTAAAGCCAATGGAAACTATTGAGATTGTAATTAATGAAAAAGATGATTTGGGAGGCACAGGAGGTAATTTTATTTTTGAATGGTTTATTCCCAAAAATTCTCCAGAGCCTTTATTTGAAGGCGTTATGATTTCGACTACAAGTCAGCAAGGGCTATCGTTTACCACCCAGGGACAAAAAATTCAATAAAATTTCTCGTTAAACTTTTACTTCTTAAGAATTATATTATACATTCTTTTATAGTGTAAAGTTGACAACGATAATAAACTTTTAATATAAAAAAAGCATCAGAAAAATAATTCTGATGCTTTTTTAGTAAAGGATTTAAATATTATCCTTTAGTCTGTTCCTTCATCATCATCGTCTGAAGCTTTTGTTGTAAAGCTTGATCTGATTGAAGTGCTGCTCCTATTTCTTGGTAACGATCTAATGTTAAACCATTTTCCTGAATAATTTGAGACATTTCTTTTTGCAATTGTGGTTGCATTTTTTCGATTTTACTCACTGCAGTTTTATAACTTTTCATCTCTACCTCGGTAGCTTCCACTTTTTGTTCTGGATTTACTGAAGCCTGCTGAATAGATTGAAAACGATTTATTTCTAAACCTTCTTTCTTAATCATATCGATCATTTCTTGCTGTACTTCTTGATTTTCCATTTGCACTGCTTTGTATGCATTTGCAAATTTATTTAAGTCTGCATCACTCACTTCTGTTTGTGCAAAGGTTACTGCACTAAATAATAAGGTTAATGCAAGGATGAAATTTTTCATGTGATTTAATTTTAACATTAATACGTTTTTTATAGTTCGTTTTAAAAATTCAATACTAAGCATAAATATTCTTCTATCCCAAAAATCACTAGTTAAAGCTATTTTTTTGTCAAATTATTAACAGAAGGATAGAAAATTTTAATATTTACTACTCCATCATCGTATATAGAACAATTACAATACCAAATATCCTACTTCGTTATAAAGGAATGTTGCCATGCTTACGATTAGGTCTTAACACTTCTTTATTTTCAAGCATGCTAAACGCTTTTAGAAGTTTTCTTCTCGTATCTCTAGGCATAATCACTTCATCAATAAAGCCTCGCTTTGCTGCTTCAAATGGATTGGCGAATAACTCAGCATATTCTGCTTCTTTCTCGGCTAATTTCTGTTCAGAATCGTCGGCTTCTTTAATTTCTTTTCTAAAAATTATTTCACTAGCTCCTTTTGCTCCCATAACTGCAATCTCTGCAGTTGGCCAAGCAAAGTTTAGATCGGCTCCAATATGCTTTGAATTCATTACATCGTAAGCTCCACCATAAGCCTTACGTGTAATCACCGTTACTTTTGGCACTGTAGCTTCACTTAAAGCGTATAGAAGTTTAGCTCCGTGAAGGATAATTCCATTCCATTCTTGATCGGTTCCTGGCAAGAAACCTGGCACATCTACTAAGACTAATAATGGAATATTAAAACAATCACAATAACGAGTAAACCTAGCTGCTTTTTTCGAAGAATCTACATCTAAAACTCCTGCTAAACTCATAGGCTGATTGGCCACTACTCCAATACTTCTTCCGCCTAAGCGAGCAAAACCCACGATTATATTTTCTGCATAATCTTTATGAATCTCATAGAAAGAATCTTCATCAATAATACCACCAATAACCTCGTGCATATCATAAGGTTTATTAGAACTATCTGGGATTAAGGTATCTAATTTCTCTCTAACTTCATCCCCCAATTCATAGGGAAGTTTAGCTGGCTTCTCCTTATTGCTTTGAGGCATATAACTTATTAGCTTTTTGATATCTTCTAAACAAGCAATATCATTAAAAGAGGTAATATGAGTAACACCAGATTTAGTAGAATGCGTACTTGCACCTCCTAACTCTTCTGAAGTAACTTCTTCATTGGTAACTGTTTTTACAACATTAGGCCCCGTTACAAACATATAACTTGTATCTTGAACCATTAGTGTAAAATCTGTCATAGCGGGAGAATACACAGCCCCTCCAGCACACGGACCCATTATTGCTGATATTTGAGGAATTACACCAGAAGCTTTTACATTGCGATGAAAAATATCGGCATAACCGCCTAAAGAGCGTACCCCTTCTTGAATACGCGCACCTCCAGAATCGTTTAAACCAATCATAGGAGCTCCTACTTTTACAGCCAGATCCATAACTTTACATATCTTTTCTGCGTGAGTTTCTGATAAAGCTCCTCCAAAGACTGTGAAATCTTGGGCAAAGATATAAACTAACTTTCCGTGAATAGTTCCGTAACCAGTGATAACTCCATCGCCATAATATTGTTGCTTTTCCATACCAAAATCGGTAGTACGGTGCGTAACCAAAATACCGATTTCTTCAAAAGAACCTTCATCCAATAAGTATTCTACACGTTCTCTAGCGGTGAGTTTTTTCTTTTCATGTTGCTTTGCAATACGCTTCTCCCCTCCACCTAAATGCGCTAAAACAATTTTTTCGTTTAATTTTTCTATATTTTGACTCATACTTTTGTATTCTCTTTTCGACTGAATTTATGCGTTGGGTAACCTAACTTGCTTTTCGTCTTTTAAATATTGCTTTAAAGCGATAAGCGCAGCTAATTGAGCTTCTTCTTTAGTTTGTTCTTCTAATTTTTCTGGTGCGTAATAATTTTTGACAAAGTGCGTATCAAAATCACCCGTTCTAAAAGCTTCATGTTCCATCACAAATTTTCCAAAAGGTAAAGTAGTCATTACTCCTTCTACTTCATAATTTGCAATGGCTTCGATCATTAATTGTATAGCTTCTTCTCTAGTATTTCCATAAGTGATAAGCTTAGCTAGCATGGGATCGTAATAGATAGGGACTTCCATTCCCTCTTCAAATCCATTATCCACTCTTATATTTTCTCCTTTCGGAAGTCTATATCTTTCTAAAGTACCTACACTTGGTAAGAAATTATCCAATGGGTTTTCTGCATAAACTCTCAGTTCTACCGCATGTCCACTAATTGTAACGTCTTCTTGTTGAAATGCTAAAGTTTCTCCTCTAGCTACACGAATTTGTTGTTCAACAAGGTCGATTCCTGTCACTAATTCAGTAACTGGATGTTCTACCTGTAAACGTGTATTCATCTCTAAAAAGTAAAAATTCTTTTGCTCATCTAACAAGAACTCTACGGTTCCTGCTCCCACATAATCACAAGCTTTTGCCACTTTTACTGCAGCTTCTCCCATTTTTTCTCGAATTGATGGAGTTAATACCACAGATGGAGCTTCTTCTACCACTTTTTGGTGACGACGTTGTACACTACATTCTCTTTCAACTAAGTGGATTACGTTACCGTGGGTATCGGCTAAAACTTGAATTTCTATATGACGAGGAGAACCTACATATTTTTCGATAAATACAGAACCATCACCAAAAGCAGATTCTGCTTCACTAATCGCTCTTTTCATCTGGTCCTCGAGTTCGGTCTCTTGTTCCACCACTCGCATCCCTTTTCCTCCGCCTCCTGCTGAAGCTTTAATAAGGATAGGGAAACCAATTTCTTTAGCAATTTCTTTCGCTTTATTAGGGTCGGTAATGGCTTCATCAATACCTGGAACCATAGGAATATCATAAGCTTTTACAGCATCTTTTGCTGCTAGCTTACTTCCCATTACTTTAATAGCTTTAGATTTAGGACCAATGAAGATAATGTTGTTATTTTCCACTTCTTCTGCAAAGGCTGCATTTTCACTTAGAAACCCATAACCAGGATGAATCGCATCTACGTTTAATTCTTTTGCTACATTTATTATGGTATCAGTTTTTAAGTAAGATTCATTGGATGGAGCAGGCCCTATGCACACGGCTTCATCTGCAAATTTTACGTGGGGTGAATTTCTATCGGCTTCAGAGAAAACTGCTACTGTTTTTATTCCCATTTTTTGGGCTGTCTGCATTACTCTTATAGCAATTTCACCTCTATTGGCTACTAATATTTTTTTAATCATCTTGTCTTAAATTTCGTTTATTTCCGCAAAAGCGATTGGCTTTGCAAAATTATTCCATTTCAATAAGTAATTGATTTTTTTCTACGGTCTCTCCATTGGTGATAGAAATAGATTTTACCACTCCGTCTCTTGGCGCAGTTAAGGTATTTTCCATCTTCATCGCTTCTAAAACCAACAAATAATCTCCTTCTTTTACCTCATCACCCTCTTTTACATTTACTTCTAAGATAAGGCCTGGCATAGGAGCTTTGATATCATTTACCATCTGTGCATTACCAAGTGACAGTCCCATTTCTTCGATTAACAAATCAAGTTCCGTCGCAATGGCAATTTGATAAGTATTGCCATTAATTTTTACAGTGTAATGGCGCTTTAAAAAGTCTTTATCAATAATTTCTGTTTTAAAGGATCGGTGATTTTTTAAAACATGATATTTATTTTCAGAAATTTCTTGTACATCAAGATTTTGAATGTCATCTAAGGTGAAGTTTAGTTCAATATCTTCGTTTACGTTTACACGATAATTTTTATCCATAGTAATAGTTGATCTATAATAATGATTGCTGGGTAAATATATAAAAAATGAAAGTTTTTGAGTTGCTTGACTTTATTTTAATTGATTAGAAGGCATGTTTTGAACATTAACATCTTCATACTTCAATTTATCGTAACTTTAGCAAAACTTGAAAAACCCTAAAAATGACTTTAAAAAACACAAAATTATTTTCGTTTGTTATTCTAATAGCATTAGGTACGCTTACACTTTCTTGTAAAGACGATAAGTCTAATCCTGAAGAAATACAAACAGAACAAAAAAAGGAAGCTGCATCACAAAAAAATAATACAACACTTGAAAACGACGCTCCTAACCCACCTCATGGTGAAACTGGTCACAGATGCGATATTCCTGTTGGAGCTCCTTTAAACAGCAAACCTGCAAATCAACAACAACAAATTCAAGTAAATGGAAATCCTGTCCAGCAACAGGCTAGAAAAACAGAAAATACCAATCCTCCCCACGGAGAGCCAGGTCACGAATGTGGCATTCCAGTTGGGGCCCCTTTGAATCAATAAAAAAATAATTAATTCTATATAAACAAAAAGCCCAGAAATTCTGGGCTTTTTGTGTTAGAGTACTCAATATTTAATGAGGTAATTTCCCTCTTAATAAACCATATAAAAAAGTTCCTATAATTGCTCCTAAAAGAATTAGGAAAATTGAGACGAAACCTGCTCCTACTAAAGTGTACATAGGCCCGGGACAAGCACCTACCAATCCCCATCCTAAACCAAAAATAATACCGCCAAATAGATAGCGTTTTATTCCCTTATCTTTAGGAGTTAATGAAAGATTAGTTCCGTCTAAAGCTTTTACCTTTTTCTTTTTAAGCCACTGCACTCCTATCATACCTATAATGACTGCAGAACCCATAATACCGTACATGTGAAATGATCCAAATTGAAACATCTCATAAATTCTAAACCAAGAAGCTGCTTCAGATTTGTACATAACAATCCCGAAAATAATTCCGATAAGTAAGTAAACTAATGTTTTCATATTAAAAAATTAAAGGGTAAAATAAATGTACCATAATTAAGCCACCTATAAAGAAGCCTACAATGGCTATTAGAGATGGTAACTGAAGATTGCTTAAACCGGAAATACCGTGTCCTGAGGTACAACCGCCTGCGTATCGAGCCCCAAATCCTACTAATATTCCGCCAAGAATAAGAATGCTTATTGTTTTAAGGTTTAAACTCTCAAGTGCAAAAATCTCTGTGGGCATGTAGGTTTGGTCTGCTGAGAAAATTCCGTAAGCTTCCAACTGAGGAATTATAGCATCATTAATATCGACCACATTAGTCGATAAAAAATTATATGATAAGAAACCTCCAATAGCTGCTCCCAACATCACAACTAAATTCCATCGTTGTGCCTTCCAGTCCCAATTAAAAAAGTCGCTCCACTTCTCTGCTCCTCCTATAGAACACATAGTTCTTAGGTTGGATGACATTCCAAACTGTTTTCCTATAATTAAAAGTAATAGCATAATAAAGGCAATAGCGGGTCCTCCCACATACCAAGGCCAGGGCTCATATATCCAATTCATATTATATTTGTTTTAAATAAGGTTAAGCATTATAAAAACGCTTTAATATCATTACTCAAGTCTAATACTTCTACCTGAGGTAATTTCAACTCTAAAATGCTACTTCCTGCAGCACTTCTATATCCTGCTGCACAATGCACAACTACAGGTTTATCTGTAGGTACTTCTTGAGCTCTTTCTCTTAATTCGTGTAATGGGATGTTAATTGAACTTTCAAAAGGCTTATTGTCCTCAACCTCGGGTTGGTTTCTTATATCGACGATGGTATAATTAGCCTCGTTTTCTTTTAATTCTTCCCCAGATATTGTGGAAGAGGTTTTTAATAACCTATGCTCTAAAGTAAGAATTCCTCGGAGTTGTCTTTCGTATCCTATTTTAGCAATTCTTCCCAAATATTTATCGAAGTTTGTTACAGAATCTACCACTAAATAAAAAGGTTCTTCTGGCCTTACAATAGCTCCCAACCAAGTTTCTAGTTTCTGTGCATCTCGTATAGCTTCAATGTTAATACTATTTGGTAAATGTCCCGCTTTAAACTCATCAATAGCACGAGTATCAACTACAATAATTTGATTGTCTACTTGAGAACGATTGACTAATCTCGGGGCTTCTCCAATACTTCTTTCAAAATTGACTGCTCCCGCTTTATTAGTATCTACATCAAACCCAAAGTAATGCGGTATCATAGGTTGATCTTTCAAAATTTCATTGACAAAATCTTCTTCTGTTTGTTCTTGAAAAGCCCAATTACTCATGCGTTCTTGTCCTAATGTTGAAGAAGAAGCGTCGCTCATGTTTTTTCCGCAAAGTGAACCTGCTCCGTGGGCTGGATAAATTACCGTTTCGTTTGGTAAATGATTAAATTTATTGTTTATCGTGTGGTACATAGATTTCGCCAGCTCTTCTCGTTTAGCCTGCATATTTCCTGCTTTCTCTCTTAAATCTGGTCTTCCTACATTCCCTATGAAAATAGTATCTCCCGTAAAAAGCATTTTTTCTTTATCATCATCTGCTAAAATACAAATGCTATCTGGTGAATGTCCTGGAGAGTTGATTGCAGATAATTGTACGTTCCCTAAAGAAATATTATCTCCGTCATCAAAAGTAGTATGAGGATATTCTGCTCCTAGCAGTTTACTAGCATAAATAGTTGCTCCTGTTTCTCTATGGATCTGTAAGTGACTACTTACAAAGTCTGCATGAGGGTGTGTTTCTATAACTGCCACAATTTTTGCGTCTTCCTCTTCCGCGTAAGCGTAATATTGCTGAGGATTTCTAGACGGATCTATAATTGCCATATGGCCTTCTGAAACTATTGCGTATGAGTAATGCGCTAATGCTTTATCGTTAAATTGCTTTACTTTCATTGTATAAGATTTTTATTTCTGTGTTGTTTTTTGTGTTTTTTTAAATGGGTATGCTAATTGTTCTTGAAAACTTTTAGGAAAATTTTCGTCGCCGTGAAAGCCAAGTTCTATATTTTTTCCATTTTTGGGAATATATGCTGTACCAAATATATAATCCCATATACTTAAACTCAATCCGTAGTTCATACCGTAAGGATGCTCTTTAGGTAATTCTTTTGAGTGATGCCAAATGTGCATTTTTGGATTGTTTAAAATATATCCCAACCAACCATAGCTCCAGCCTAAATTAGCATGATTTAAATGACCTATAAATACCGAAAACATATGAACTATAAAAAATTGTTCTATTCCAAAACCGATCATAGCTAACGGAATGTATTGTACTGTTTTATAAACAATTGTTTCCATAAAATGGAAGCGAAACTGTGCGGCGAACCCCATTTCTTTAACGCTATGGTGCACTTTATGAAATTTCCACAACCAAGGTTTTTTATGTAATTGGCGGTGAACATTCCATTGTATAAAATCGGCTATAAAGAACATAATAAGCAATTGTGCCCAAACTGCAAAATCTTGCACTTCTATGGCTACAATATTTTTAATTCCGAAAAGGCCTAAAAAATCATTGAATAATTCTACTCCTACATTAGAGAGTGCATTATAACCCACTAAAGAAAAAAGGAAAAAATTAAATATGATATAGAAACTGTCTAACCAAAATCCCTTTCTAAATATAGCTTGATTTTTTCGCCAAGGAATAAAAATTTCTAGCAGCCATACCAGTAAGGATAAACCTATTAACCAATAAAAATAATTAGTCAACGACGGATTGGCAATTTCACTAACCAAATAGTTAAAATACCCCGAAAAGGACTCTTCAATTATTTTTAAATATTTCTCTAGCATTATCCTTTTGATTACATAACAAAAATACACAATATCTTTACTTATATAAGTAACTCGAGTTACATTGAAGAAATTTTCTTATTATGTGACCTTTGTTACTAAAAAGTCTAATTCTAATATGTTATTTTGTGGTTAATGAAGTTGAAAACTTACATAGCGTTTATTTTATGCATCTTATTTTGCAGCAAATTACTATTAGTAGAAGCTAAAGCTTTTAGTTTATGGGACAATGTAGATGGAATAACATTCACTAACCCATATTGTAAAAAAAAGAATGCCAAATCATCTTCTAAAGAATTAAATTTATCTACTAGTAAAGACCACAGCTTACTAGTTTTTAGCTTTACCTGCCAACAAAACTTTCAGTTGACATCTCCATATCAAGAGATATGGTTTCAAGAAAAGCAAATGAAAGAATATGCTTACCAGCATCCTCAAATTTTAGTTCTTTTTAAAGAATTACAATTACCACCTCCCAAGCTCGTATAATTTCATTAGATCTATTCGAAATTATTCATTTACATAAAAATTATGGCTAATCAAGTATTGGTGAGTTTGCGCTCCATTCAAGTACTTAGAATTATGCTTAGCGGAATATTTTTAGTAGCAGGTTTTAATCATCTTATTCATTTAGATAAAACCGTAAATCGTCTTAACACTGCTCGTTTAAAAGATGTAGCTTACTTTTTTGGAGATCCAAAATGGTTGGTTATTATTTCTGGAGTAGTAATGCTTTTTGCTGGGTTTAGTTTAATGATGGGTTATAAAACTAAAATTGCTGCTAGTATTCTTTTGCTAATATTAATTCCTATTACAATCACAATCCAAATGGGACAAATGTCCACATTAGGTCCGTTGTTTAAAAACCTAGCTATTATGGGCGGACTACTATTTTTCATTACCAACAATATTCAATATAAACACAAATAATCATGAGAACATTTATTATAAGCAGTTTAATATTACTATTAAGTATCACTAATCTTACTGCACAAGAAAAAAGTAATATCAATATAGAACAAGATTATATTGTACTTACGCGAAAAATACCTCAATTAAAACCCATTTTAATCACTGCCAAAGAGCTACGAGATGAAACTCCGCAAACATTTGGTCATTATGAAGTAGTAATTTGCGGGAAAACCGTAAAAGATTTAGAAGATCATACTAAAATTCAACCCTTTTTAGATCAAGCTAAACAATTGGGTGTAGAAATTTTTGCTTGTGGATTTAGTTTAGAAAAGTTTAAAGTAAATCAAAATAAACTACCCAAAGATTTACAAGTTGTAAAGAATGGAATTCTTTACAATTTCAAAAAGCAAAAAGAAGGTTATTTAAGTATTGAACTTTAAAAAAAAAATTATGAGACCATTAAGTATAATATTCATATCAATAGTTTCAGTATTCTCTTTTTCTTGTAAAGAAATAGCTTTAAAAAAAGATGATCATACTGCAAATAAAAAAGATACCGTAAAGATTAGTGTTTTACAAACTGCCGATATTCACGGACAATTAGATACTCACCCCGAACTCTTTTGGGAGAACGAGAAAATTGTATTCAAAAATCGTGGAGGTTTAGCACATATTAAAACGCTATTTGAGGAAGAACGAGCGAAAAATCCAGGAAATACGATTATTGTAGATGGAGGTGATTTAATACAAGGCAGTGGTTATACTGCGCTTTCTAAAGGGGCGGTTTTACCAGAAATTATTAAACACATGAATTATGATGTACTCATCCCTGGTAATTGGGAAGTCGTATACGGTAAAAATCAGATGTTATCTATTTTAAATAATTATGAAACTCCTGTAATTGCACAAAATATGTATCATCAAGAAAATCATAAAAATCTTTTTCCTTCTCATTGGATTAAAGAAATTGACGGAGTAAAACTAGGCTTTATTGGCGTGAATGATCCTGATGTTCCGATAAGGCAAAATCCAGAATTTAGTAAAGGAATAGAATTTTCAGGGCTAGATGAGACTTTAAAAGAGCAAATTCAGCAATTAAAATCTAAAGAAAAAGTAGATGTTTTATTTTTGGTCACCCACTTTGGGATATTTAAGCAAATAGAATTAGCTAACAATCCCGTATCTAAAGAGGTGGATTATATTTTAGGAAACGATACACACGAACGATTGAGAACTCCTATTGAAGGGAAATTTGCTAAAGTAACAGAACCTGGTGCTTTTGGTTCTTTTGTTGGGAAGCTAACTTTATACATAGTTGATGGAGAAATTGTTCTTGATGAATATGAACTCATTGACGTAGACCCCGAGAAATATAAAGCAGATTCTAAAATAAATGTATTAATCACAAAAGCTAAAGCTCCATATAAAGAAGAAATGGAGGAAATCATAGGCTATACCAACGTTCCTCTATTTAGGTATTTAACCGTTGAAAATCCTTTAGATAATATGATTACTAATGCAGCTAAATGGAAAACCGGCGTTGACATCGCAATTTCTAATGGCTTTAGGTTTGGAAACCCTGTTGTTCCTATAGATGGAAAACCAGCTCCTATTACCAAAGCTAATCTTTGGAACTGGTTACCTGTTAATGAGAAAATAAAAACAGGAAAAGCGAGTGGAACACAAATTAAAGAGTGGCTAGAAAAAGAGATTCATAATGCTTTCGCAGAAAATGCCACCGAACGTTTTGGAGGCTGGCTCGTAAGATTTGCAGGGATGCAAGTAGACTTTAAACTTAATGCAGAAAAAGGAAAAAAAATCAATTGGATTAAAGTCGGAGGTCAGCCAATTCAAGATGATAAAATGTATAGTATCTCGGCTTGTGTCCGTCCAGGAGATCCTATTCATAATCTATGCCGAATGTCTTACGTGGAAGATGTAGAGGTTAAAGATTATACTATTCACAATGCTGTGGAAGATTATTTAGCTAAATTTTCTCCCGTTTCACCAAAACTAGAAAAAAGAGCTTATTGTGATGATTTAGGTGTACATTCGTTCTCTACAGTACCCAACACAACATATAAATTTAAGTAAGATGAAAAAAATTAAATTTATTTTCAATATCCTTTTTTGGGTGGCTCTTATTACTGTTATTTTTTCTACTGATTTAAGAGCAGAGGTTTTTGGGTTTATTCAGCGTGCCGTTATTGAAATTGGTTTAGTAAATCCTACAATCGAGGAAAATCACAAGACTTTAAAAAAGAATGAACCTTATCAATTAACTTTAAAGAACCAAAGAGGAGAAACAGTGCAACTTTCAGAGTTTAAAGATAAAATCGTTTTTATTAATTTTTGGGCTACTTGGTGTCCTCCGTGTATTGCAGAAATGCCTAGCATTAACCAATTACATGAAAAGTTTAAAAATGATAAAGAAATAGTTTTTCTAATGATAAGCCAGGATAAAGATTTTGGGAAGGCTAAAGATTTTTTAGAGAAGAAATCTTTTGGTTTTGATATTTTTCAAAATCAAACATCGCTCCCAAAGGATTTGAGAAGTAATAGTATTCCTGCTACGTTTGTATTAGATAAATCTGGAAATATAGTTTACGAACATATGGGAATGGCTAATTATAATTCAGATAAGTTTATTTCTTTTTTAAATGAATTAAAAAATCAATAAAACAGAAAAGCTGCTTGAGTTGTTCAAGCAGCTTTTTTTAAAATCTAGATTTGGTTATTGAGGAAAATCTACGTGAGTTCTTATTTCTTCTATTTGAGCTATATGACGTTGAGTATGTCCGTTTGTAAATAGTAAAAATTGGTAGGCATCTACAAACCCTGCAGGGGATAGCACTACTTGCTTCCGTAGTTTTTCACTACTATAATTTTCTACTAGACCTTCAAATACTTCTCTATTTGCATTAAAATCTTCCAAAATACTCTGTGCTGTTTCATAAGTATTTTCTCCCTCAATTGCTTTTGGAGCTTTTGCTTTATGCTCTCTGTTAGTAATGTATTCTACTACTTCCATATCAGTTAACTGGATGGAATCTCTAGAGGTTTGTTTTGCTTCCGTTAAGGCATTGGTAAGCACCTTGGTTAATGCTATTTCTGTCTTAATTATATGATCGGCACATTGACCTATTGACCAAGTAGAATCGGTGCTTTTAAATTTTAATTGTTTTTCGCTTAAGTCTTTTATAGTCTGGAAAAGGTTTTCTCCACTTTTTTCATATTTAGTAATAAGATGGTTCAATTCATTATCATACACAATAGTTTCTTGAGCTTCTAAAATTTCTTTTAGGTTCTCTAATCCTTCTTCAAAATCATCTCCCATATCTATAAATAAATTAATGGTATTAAAAGGATAGTTCATTACTCCTTCATTTTGCCAAGTCACTTTGGTTTTACTTTTTCCAATAGATTCTGTACTTATTTTGGCAGTCATTGGTTCACCATAATCGTCTATTGCAATTTCGGTAGTCATACTCTTACCTTCCTCTATAGCCATTATTTTTTGATTTCCTTTTCCTACTTGCCAGTCATCACTTTCCCAAAAAACAGTAAATCCTACAGCTGCATCTTCTCCTTCGTAGGTTTGTTTAATTTCGGGATCCATTAAATTCCAAGTGCCATAATTATTTTGATTTTTTAAATGTTTTACATAATTAAACACTTGCTCTTGAGGTTTATTAATAATAACATCTTCGCGGTTACTAAATTCTTTTGGCATTATTAAACCTGCAATCAAAAAAAAACCAATAATTAAAATAATTAGAACTCCAATAAACTTTAAAACTTTCATGATTTATTTATATAGCTTGTGAATGACCAAATATCGTGATAAAATTTTAACTTTAAATACCAAAAAAAATTATGAAAACGTATGTAGCTTTTCTTAGAGGAATAAATGTAGGCGGACACCATAAAGTGCCTATGAAGGATCTAAAATTTTTATTAGAAAAAAATAACTATAAAAATGTAACCACTTTATTAAACTCTGGCAATATTATTTTTGATGAAGATGAAGCTTTCGCGGAAGAAATTCAGCAGCAATTAAGCTGTATGTTAGAAGAGAAATTTGGTTTTTCGATTCCTACATTGGTTAAAACCAAAAATGAGATAATAACAATTTTAGAGCATAACCCTTTCCTATCTGTTAGTTTAAACAAAGATTTAAAGTTATATGTTAGCTTTGTATTTGACCCTCTGCCTAAAAAAATAAATTTAAAAGATTTAGAAACTGAATCTTTTAAAATAATAAAGATTAATTCTCGTGAAATCTATTCAGTTCTAAATAACACTAAGGGTAAAACTACAAAAGCTATGGAAAATATGGATAGACACTTTAATAAATCACTTACCACTCGCAATTGGAATACTATAGTAAGAATAGGTAAAAAGTTGAGAGATTAATTACCCTAATTCTTTCCAGAAAATATAAATTCCCATGACAAGTACCAACCCTCCAAATCCTTTTTTAAGTTTAGCACCGTCAATAAATTTATTCAAATAAATCCCCACAAATATTCCCACAATAGCAAATGCTGAAAAAGACAATAAAAAAGACCAATTTATCGACATGTATAGAGCGTCTCCTGCAAATCCTACCAAAGAATTAATAGCTATTACAAATAAAGATGTTGCTACCGCTTGTTTTATAGGAAGTTTTGCTAAGAAAATAAGAATGGGTACAATTATAAATCCGCCACCAGCGCCAACTAAACCAGTAATTATCCCTACCAAAGCACCTAAACTTACAAGAGGAAAATAGTTTATTGTTTTAGATTGTGTAATCTCTTTTTGAAGAACTCTACGCTTTTTATCTAAAATCATAGAGAAAGACGCTGCTAGCATTAAGATTGAAAAAAATACCATAATAGCAATGTCTTTTGTCAGCAAAAAACTAGCGTTACTGAAAATAACCTCTGGTATAGCAGGAATAATAAACTTTCGGGTAGAGAAAACCATTATAGCGGCTGGAATGGCAAAAAATAGAGAGGTTTTAAAGTTTACTAGTCCTTTTTGAAGATTTTTGATAGCTCCAAATAGAGATGAAATTCCCACAACAAATAAAGAATACCCTGTCGCTAAAACAGGCTCTATTCCTAATAAGTAAACAAAGACTGGCACAGTAAGAATAGAACCACCTCCACCCGTAAGTCCTAAAACAATACCGATAATTAACGCACCTATGTAACCTAAAATTTCTATCAATGTTTTTTAATTTTAAAACAAAACTATCAAATTATAAAATTGATTTAAGTAATGTGGGTTACACAGTGAGAATTTTTATTTGATTTCTATGAATTTCTATTTGGTTTTGATTTTCTAATTTCTTTAATAATCGTGAAATAACCACTCTTGAAGAATTTAAGTCTTTAGCTATTTCTTGATGGGTTATTTTTAAATCGCTGGCTTGCGCAAACTTTTTTTTATCTTTTAGATAATCTATAAGCCTATCATCTAGGTTAGAAAACGCTATTTTATCGATAGAGTTTAAAGCTTCCATAAGACGAGTGTGATAACTCTCAAAAACATAATTTCGCCAGCTTTTGTATTTAGAAGCCCATTCTTCCATTTTTTGAACGGGAATCATTAAGAGTTGAGCATCGGTTTCTGCTGTAGCTTTAATTTCACTTTTATTAATTCCTAAACAGCACGTAAGAGTCATGGCACAGGTTTCTCCTTCTTCAATAAAATAAAGTAAAAGTTCATCTCCATTTTCGTCTTCACGCAAAATCTTAATGACTCCATTTAAGATTAAGGGCATCGATCGTATATAATCTCCCTTTTGAATAAGCTCCTCCCCTGCTACTACATTTTTTATAATAGCATCTTTTTCTATTTCATTTAAAAGCTCAGGTTGGAATAATCCTGAAAACTTCTGAGTGATAATTTCTTTCATGAACTTTACTTTTTCACTGCTTTCACCTCTTCTAAAGTAACTTTTTTGTCTTGTTTATTCTCCCAAGCATTCATGATGTAATTCATCACCTCTACCACTTCTTCATCACTTAATCCTAAAGGTGTCATTATATTCTCGTAAGTTTTACCATTTACAGTAATCTCACCACTTAACCCATACTTTACAGCGTGTATACTTTCTTTTCTTTTTTCGGTTAACCAATTAGAAGCTCTTAGCGGCGGATAAATTTTTGGGATTCCTTTTCCCGTAGGCAAATGACACTGTGCACAAAACTGATTGTAAATTTCTTTTCCTTTTTGATGCTGAGCAGTTTTTTTAATCTTTGTATCTGAAGAAACTACATAAGACTCTTCTTTCTTCTCTGTGTTTTCTTTACAGCTTAATAATAAAATTCCGATAAGGATTATGCAGCAATATTTAATCATTCTTTAAGGGGTTTAATTTTACGATTCCTAGATTTTCTACGCCAACGTAAATATAACCATCTTCTGCTTGATTTATACTTCTAACTCGCCCTATATTTTCTAATAATTTAGTTCTTTCTACTATTTTTTTTCCGTCTAATTTTAAGAATTCTAGATATTGAAATTTTAAAGAGCCTACTAAAAGACCGCCTTTTAATTTGGGATATTTATTGGGTGTTACAAAAGCCATTCCGCTGGGAGCAATACTTGGCACCCAATAATGAATAGGTTGCTCCATCCCTACTTGAGCGGTTTTATCGGTAATAGGTATACCGCTGTAATTTTTTCCATAAGTAATTATTGGCCAACCATAATTGGCTCCTTTTTTAACCACATTTATTTCATCACCTCCCATAGGGCCGTGTTCGTGCAACCAAATTTCTTTGGTTTGTGGGTGAACCTCCATTCCTTGCGGATTTCTATGTCCGTAACTATAGATAGCTTTTTTCGCTTCCGCGGAAGCATAAAATGGATTATCGGTCGGGATACTACCATCATCTTTAAGTCGGTAAACCTTACCCCCATCTCGAGTTACATCTTGTGGATTTTCGTCTCTATTTCCTCGTTCACCAATAGAAAAATATACATTGTTTTCTGCATCAAAGACGATTCGACTTCCAAAATGCTGACCTCTAGTAGTATTAGGTGTAGCTTTATAAAGTAATTCTTTTTGCACTAAACTTTCATTTTCTAGTTTAGCTCTCATTAATGCGGTATTGCCTCCATCACCTTCTCCTTCCGCGGAAGCATAAGTGAAATAAATCCATCCGTTACTCTTATAATTAGGATGCAAAGCAATGTCTAAAAGACCTCCTTGTCCTCTATTATAGACCGCTGGCATATTCTTAACAAGAATTTTTTTATCATTTTTTACTAAAACCAAATCTCCTTTTTTCTCGTTAATTAACATAGAATCATCGGGTAAGAATACAAAGCCCCAGGGGTTTTCTAAATCACTTACAACAATTTCATAATCATATTTGTTAGTAGGGTTTTGTATTTTTTTATTGTTTTCTGCCTTTTGTATTTGTCCGCATGAAACAAGTGTAAAGGATAAAATTATCGATAGAATGAATATATTTTTCATAACTTACTTTTGCTTTAAATTTAAATAGATAAGTAATAAACGCCTAATTATATTAATAGAAACGTAAATTAACCGTTAAGATTCGTTATAATTGCAAAAAAATAATAAATAAATTATGAAGAAAATTTTATTCTTATTAAGTATTTTCTCTTGTTTTTCATTTTTTGGACAAGACATAAAACCTATTCCTCAGAAAATAGAAACTTATAAGCAAAATGATGGTGAGTTTGTATCATTTCAACTTTTTTCAAAAATAGAAAATAGCGAGGATTTGGAAAAACTCTCTACGCTTGCCACTGATGCCACAGTTTTAAAACTTGATAATAATCAGTTACAAAAGTTAATTTCAGAAAAGCCAAAAGCAATTGAGGTTTCTTTCTTCTATCAACAGCAAGAAGTTAAGGTTCAACTTTTAAAAACTAACGTATTTACAGAAGATTTTAAAGCATTTGATGAAAAGAAAAATTTAATTAATTATGATTTAGGGGCATATTACCAAGGTGCAATAGCCAACAACCCTAACTCTTTAGTTGGTTTTAGTTTTTTTAGTAATGATGTGATGGGAGTTACTTCTTCATTAGATCTTGGAAATATTGTGTTAGGAAAAATAAAAGGTTCTAACCACTTCATTACCTACGCAGATAATAATTTAACGAAAGAAAATCCTTTTGAATGTGGGATAGATGAAATAAAGGAAAATCAAAATTCTGAAAAAGCTTATGAGGATAGTTTAGAGGCAAGGTCAACTAATACTACTAATTGTGTAAGAGTTTATTATGAAATTGCTTATGCTCCTTATACAAATAACAATAGTGATACTACACAAACCTTAAACTGGTTAACGGCTATACATAACAACATCGCTACTTTGTACTCTAACGATAATATACAAACTGCTTTAAGCGAAGTTATGATTTGGACCAATCAAGATCCTTATCAATTCGGTTATTCTGGTAACCTTTCTTACTTCGCTAACACAAGAACAGGTTTTAATGGAGATTTAGCGCATTTAGTAAACTACCCAACAACCACATCTGTTGCTTATCTAAATTCTTTATGTACACAAAATAGATTTGCGTATTCTGGTATTGACCAATTTTATGAAGATGTACCTACCTATTCTTGGACTATTATGGCAATGACACACGAAATGGGACACGCTTTAGGATCTCCGCATACTCACGCTTGTTCTTGGAATGGGAACAATACCGCTATTGATGGCTGCGGACCAAACTCTGGAAACGGAGAAGGATGTAATGCTGCTTTACCAACTAATGGTGGTACCATCATGAGCTATTGCCATTTAGTATCTGGAGTTGGAATTAATTTCCTTAACGGATTTGGTTCTCAACCTGCCACAAGAATACAAAATACAGTAGATTCTAAGTCTTGTCTAGGATCTAATTGTACTACTTCTTCTTGTATTGCCAGTGTGTATGATGCTACTTTTAGTAATATGACACAAAATTCAGCAACCGTTAATATTGTAGATAATTATTCTAGCCAATGGGAATATAGAGTTTATCCAAATAATTCTTTCAGCAATACTTGGATTAGCACTACTACTAAATCAATTAATTTGACACAATTACAACCTAATTCATATTACGTTTTTGAAATTAAAAATATCTGTAATAATGGAGGTTCATTTAATACTAGCACTAAAAGGATCTTTTTAACCGATGGTGATTATTGTAATGGAGATGTGTTTACAGACACAGGAGGCGCAAATGGTTTTTATAGCAATAATGAATATTTAGTGAAAACTTTTACTCCTCCTGCAGGGAAGACGTATACAATGACATTCTCTCAATTTGATTTAGAATCAGGTTATGATTTTATGACCATCTATGATGGAGACAGTACAGATGATCCTATTTTTACAAATGCTAATTTAATTTCTGGGAGTAATGTTGGAGGGCCTTTTGTCTCTACTCACCCTTCTGGTGCAATTACAGTGAAATTTGTTTCTGATGCAGGAGTAACCCAAGGTGGTTGGACCGCTTCTTTCTCTTGTAGTAATTTATCTACAACTAATTATGAATCAAATTCATTTAGTATATATCCAAATCCTACTTCTGCTAAAGTTCAGATTTCTGCAGAAGAGAATATCAATGAAGTAGGTGTTTATGATACTACAGGTAGATTAGTGAAATCTTTAAAAAGTATAGAGTCTAAAGAAGCTCAACTTGATTTAAGTAAGCTTTCTAGCGGAGTGTATTTTATTAAGGTTTCTTCTTTAACTTCCCATGCTACTAAACAGATTATTAAAAACTAAAGTTTTTCTAGTCATTAATTTTTAAATAAAAAAAGCTTCGCAAAATTGCGAGGCTTTTTTTATCTACCGATTGTAATCAAAGCTCTTTTCTCTTTCACTTGAAATCTAAAAATTAAAAAGCTACTTATAAGTAGACAAGAAAAAATAACTATAGCCATAGGAAGCATACTTTTAGTATTTAGACTACTTATAATAAATGAAGCTATAGCTCCTAACGCCATTTTTAAACTTCCCACTAAAGCCGAAGCTCTACCTGCTCTTTTAGTAAATGGGTATAATGATAAGGCCGTTGTATTTGGGTTTTGGAAACCAAGAAGAAAGAGAATAAAGAATAGGTTTATAATTGTTAGATAAAAATCATTCCACCATAAACTATTTAAAATAAGGAAAATCGATAAACCTATCAAAGCTACACTTATGATTTTCGTTACTTTAAATGTAGAGTTTTTCTTTAAAACAAGTCGGTTTAGTTGAGAACCGACAATAAGTCCTGCTGCATTTAGTCCAAATAGCCAACCAAATTCAGTTTCAGATAAATTGAAGTTATCCATAAAAAGTATAGGTGCATTTGAAATATAGGCAAATAAAGCTCCTATAGTAAAACTACCTGCTAAAGAAAAAGTGAGGAAAATTTTATCAGTAAATATTCCGTAATATTTATTGATAACCTTACTTAGTTTAAGCTCTACCGTTTTATCTGGCTCTATACTTTCTGGTAAGAATTTAAATACACTAAAAAACATAAGGAGAGCAAATATAGATAGGATAATGAAAATGATATGCCAAGTAAAATAGGTGATCACAATTCCTCCAATTGTGGGTGCTATAATTGGTGCTCCTCCCATGATAAGCATGAGAAATGAAATTGCTCTAGCAACTTCTTCTGGTGGAAAAATATCTCTCACTACTGCTTTTGCAGCCACCATCCCGGCAGAAGCCCCAACCGCAAGAAAAAATCTAGAGATGACTAACCACATTAGCGTAGGTGAGTATGCACAACTTATGGCTGCCAAAAAATATATAAGTAGTCCAAACAATAAAGGTTTTTTTCTACCATATTTATCCATAATAGGACCATAAATTAATTGTCCTAGTGCTATTCCAATAAAATAGCTAGTTAATGACAGTCCTACATCTGTTTTGCTAATTGAAAACTCTTTAGCTATACTCCCAAAACTGGGTAAGTACATATCTATGGAAAATGGCCCTAAGGCTATGAGTGTTCCTAATACGAATAGAATTATTCTCTCACGTTTATGATCTCTAACGGTAAAATCTTCTTGCATTTTGCAAATTTCGACCAATCATAATTGCTATAATACCTATAAATTTCATTTAACATTTAATTAGTATTCTGACGAATTTCTACTCACTTTATATGTATTTCCATTAGTAAATAAAGGTGATGATCGTTCAAAAAAATCTACTGAAAAAATACTATGTGTTATATATTACTCTTCCATTTTATTATATTCGCAGGTGAAATTTACGGGATGTAGCTTAGTCCGGTTAAAGTGCGCGTCTGGGGGGCGCGAGAGCGGAGGTTCGAATCCTCTCATCCCGACTTTTAAAAAAGAGTAATCATCTGATTACCCTTTTTTGTGAATAAAATATAACGATTAATATTAGCTAAGACTTAAAAAAAATCTTAGGTATCCCAATAGGTTGTTTGGAAGTATAGGTTATTATTTTGATTAATCTACTTTACAATTTCAATCTTTTAAGCTCTTGTAAGGATTGTTCAATTTTTTCTTTTTGTAGGCATATAAGCTCTTTAATTTTATGGCCTACTTCAGAAAAATGGGTTGCTATTTTCTCATACTCTTCTATAGCATATTTTTCAGCTTGAGTAAACTTGGCTAAAACAATTTCATCGGGTAAACTACCCTTTAATTCATGTAAATTAGGATATAGTTTTATTGATGTGCATTCAGCATCATTAACTTTTTCATTAGGATAATAGGCCCGAAGCTTAACCGACAGTTGATCGACAAAAACTTGACGCTCTTCTGTCTGGCTATTAAAATGATTAAATAGATCCTCTGACCGTATTTTGTTTAAAGCTGTTACAAGTGATTGTATAGCCTCATTATTAATTTTAATGAGTCTGTTAAGTTCAATTACTATTTCTGAATCGCGCATATATTTTATTTTAGTTGTTAATGGAGCGTTCCTTAATGGAATAACGCCATATTCCAAACTAATAAAATTATTTCCCAAGGACTAACTTAATCCGCTAATTAATTAGCAATAAGCAAATTAAATATTACTGTTTATAGGAAACCTAGAAAGTATGCACCAAGAGCAATTATTAAAAGTACAATCAATATACCTAACACAATTCCTAAATAATTGGTTTTTTGAATATTGTTTTCTATAGATTTAATTTCATCTTCTCCGTCTCTGTATTTAGAGTCTTTTTCTTTTTTCATGGTTTTATGGTTTTAAGTTAATTATCAATTATTTTTTATTCAAATATTCTGATGGAAGTACTCCAAAATGTTTTTTAAAACTTTTAGAAAAATAACTTTTGCTAGAAATGCTAATCGCTTCGGCAATCTGACTTAAACTGTGATCGGTAGTTTTTAGTAAAGTAGAAGCTTTCAACATGCGCTGTTGCATTATATATTCATTGACCGTTAAGCGGAAAAGAAATTTAAATCCTGCCTGTAATTTATTGGGGTTAAGACCAAAGTCACGCGCTAGATCTTTAATAGCAATATTCTTTTCTAAATTTTCATTAATGTAATTTGCACAGACTCTTATGGTAGATAATTCACTTTTTCTAAGAAGTAATTTAGAAGGCTCAGATTTTAAGTCGTCTTCAAATAATATCATTTGCTTGATAAAAATTTCTAAAGCTTTTCCTTCTAAAAAAAGTTTACGCACCATCATTTCTCCTTCATGCTCATTTAGTGATGCCATGAGTTCATCAAAAGCAATACTGTAATAACCTTTGTGGTAAAAAGAGTTGGAAGCATTCGTATCTAAAAAAAGTGATTTTAATTTTTCATTTAATTCTGCTAATTCACATTCTAATGTTGAAAAAAAACGTTTCCGATCAATTTCAAGGCTCAATACATATGTTTTTTTATTTGCTTTAAAATTTATAAGGTGTCCTTTATGTCCCTTACTAGAAACGATAGCACATTCAAATTTATTTAATTGATGTTCCTCTTCTTCATCAGCAAAACGATGATTCAATTCTCCTTTAGCAGTATAAAGATATTTTACAGGATGAACATCATTTTTAGTAAATCTAATTTGAGTGTCTTCCTTAAAAAAACAATCATAAATAATGATTCCCAACCCATTGCTAAAATTTATTCCCCTAATAACTCCTTCCCCAAATTGATCTGGAATCTCCAAAAAATACTCCTCACAGGTTTCACTAAAATTTGTATGAAATGCTTCTGAGATTTCTCGAATAACATCTTTAAAGGGTAATGATTTAACCTGAATACTTCTCATTTTATAAATAAATATGTTTCGTTTCTAAATTATTTTCGTCCCTATAAAAATCTAATAAACTTACATTATCATCTACATTATTTATAAAAACGTTTTGTGACAGCTTAAAAAGATGAGCTTCAGTTTCAAAAAAATGCATCATATAACCAGCTGTATTTATAAAAATAACAAAATCTCCTATTTCTGGAAGCTTTGGTAAGCTAATTTTTCTCTTGAGTATAAAATCACTTTCTAAACAATAGGCTCCTGTAAAATAAACATCAGCCCTCTCCTCTGCAGTTTTTTTGTTCTTGTAACAAACTATGGGATCCAAAAGGAAATCTTCGCTAGAGCTTGCCATTTGTGTCATATTCATTTCTAAGCCCACCAGAAAATTTCCATCTGCATCTTTCTTGCGGTGCGCTACTCGAGCAATAGTAACACCGACTTGATCCAACAAACTGCGACCAGGTTCTAATCTTAGTTCTATATCTAGCTCTTGTAAACGATAGGAAACCGGTTTTCTATGTACATAGGCGATTTCTAATACGTTTTTCAAGAATTCTTCTTTAGAAGTAGTATTATAATACGGGTATGTATTGAGCTTACCCTCAATCTCCCCGTTTCTATTATAAAAACCTAAGCCATTGTTTTGGTAGGTAATAGGCTCACGTTTACCTAATACAGCTTTCTTTAATTGTTCTTGAAATTTAATCCAAGAACTTTCTTGCTCTAGATAATTCATCAAAATCCCTCCTCCTATATCAATAAAATTAGGATTAAAACCATAAGTGATAAGGGTTTCTATTAAATCTAAGGTTTGATGTAGTGCTGCGCCTCTTTGATGAGCATCATAACCGTCTAAATGAAAGTGAAAACCTGTAAAATTTACATATTTCAAAACCTCTTCTGAATTGAAAAATTCTATAATAAAACCTCCTACTTCATCTATATCAAAACCAAATCTGCTTTTAAGTTTATGATCTTTATACTCAAACCCACTAATTCTAAAACCTACAATGGCTTGAAGCTTTTCTTCTTTAGCTATTTTTAAAATTAGATCTGCTTCATCTTTATTATCTATAATTATTAAAACGTGATTTGTAATGGCAAGTCTTAATAACTTCTCATTTTTAACGGCTGCCGTAAGTACTAAATCTTGTGAGCTAATGTTTATATCTAAGCATTGTTTAAGTTCTTCGTAACTGGCTGTATCTACCCCAAAACCATTTTCAAATGCTACAGAAGCCAGCGTACTACATTTATTAGCTTTTCTCGCATAGTATATTTTACTTTTAAAATCATAAGCGTTTAATATAGAACGATATTCCGCAAGATTGTTTTGAAAAGATTCTAAGTGATGAATATTTAAAGGTGATTCATAAGTATCAATTAACTCTTTTTGTAAATCATAGTTATCTGCAATGCGATGAATCCATGGTGAGGTGATGGGTGGCAAGGGGGGAATATTATTTTTCATTCATTTAAGTTAGCGTAAGTTGATAAAAAACTATTACTTAGAAATTGAGTTTAATGATTTCTAAAAGGAGTTATTTAAAGCTAAAATATCACTTCCGCTTATTTTTACATGCTAAATTAAATAAGCTTTAACATTTTGATTTTTAATGGCTTAAAAAATTTCTTTTGTGTTATAAAGAATTTGATTTTTGTTACTTTTAAAGTATATAAAAGTTATTTTACCCTTGAAAAATAAAACAATATAGGTGGGTACTCCTAACAGCTTATAGATCATTAATTGACATTTTACAACTTTATCCTAACACGATAAAACCATGAGCTATGATCCTAAAAAAGTTTCTGTACTTTTGAGATTACCTTAAAAAATCAACCTTTTAAGTTATTAAATTTTTAAACCAATAATATTAACTGAATTATAATGATGGAAATTAAAAAATATTTACCCACAATGATTGATGCAGCAAGAGATGCTGGAATTGCAATCCTAGAAATTTATAATTCAGATGAATTTGAAACTATAAAAAATGACACTGAGTTAAATCAAGCCGATTTAAAAGCGCATCGTGCCATTGAAAATAAATTAGCTGATATAGGTTTTCCTATCTTATCGGAAGACGGAGAAGAGATTTCTTATACTGAAAGAAAAGACTGGGAATATTACTGGCTCATAGATCCTTTAGATGGTACAAAAGAGTTTCTTAAAAAGAATGATGAGTTTACGGTTAACATCGCTCTAATGCATCATAATGAGCCTATTCTAGGAGTAATCTTCTCACCTGTATTAGATAAACTATATTTTGGAGGAAAAGAATTGGGAGCCTTTATGGATGAAAATATGGATCCAGAACATCAATTAAAGTTAATTAAGAATGAAACCGATATCGTAAGAATAGTAACATCTCGATCCCACCATAGCGAAGAAACTAAAGCTTATATCTCTAACTACAAAAATGCCGAAATTATTACCATGGGGAGTTCTCTTAAATTTATGTTGATTGCCGATAGCGAAGCAGATCTATATCCTAGGTTTTCCCCTACCATGGAATGGGATACTGCTGCAGCACATGCTATTTTAAGGGGAATGCAACTCGATATCGTAAGTATTGATGATCAACAACCTTTAAAATATAATAAAGAAGACCTTTTAAACCCTAGTTTTATGGTATCCACTCTAAAATAGGGAAATAAGTTGTAGAGAATATTAGCTTAAGATTTCATAATGAATAGGTTTAAAACTACCATTATTGCTATCTTCTGCAGAACATGCGGTTAGAGCAACGATTAAATCCGTTAAGGCTTCAAAAACAATATAGTCACCAGCTTTGCTTAGTGGTGCTTCTACCGATAATTCTCCTTTACTATTCCATTGTACATTCATAAAAATATTAAAGGCGGTAGGGATATCGTCTTTTTCAATTTTAAATTCTTCTAAATTTACATACAGATTTTCAAAACAACTTGGATGATAATTTGGGTTATCATACATAATTTGAAAAGTTTCGGGACTACAAGGAGCTAACAAAAAATCATTTCTTCCATTGGTGTCTTCTAAAATTTTCATCATTTTATTGCTTCGGTTAGACCACAAATAATCTCCTTTCGTTATCAATAAACTTTCCTGAAAATCTAAAGTTTTACCAGAGGATATTTTTTCGCGCGTATCGTGAGCATTAAATAAAACCATATCGCTTACTTGTTCCCCTTGCGGATCGATCACTTTTAGTTTTTCTCCTTTTTTCAATAAAAATGCAGCACCGCTTTGTTTTTTTATTTCACAAATCATGTTCGTCTTTTAAATTTTTAATTAATGAAGTATGTGGACAAGCATCTTTTTGCAGCTTACCAATGATGTTTTCTATATCTTTATTATCTGATTTTTGATGCCATTTCCCTATACCCTTTACGGATTGAGGTTCGCACCAAAAACCCGTAATTTGAGAAATATGACTTTCAATAATGTTCTTTGGAATTTCATCATATTCCAAAGGAGAATCTTGTTTTTTCTCAAAATGATGTACCAAATTTTTTAAAGATTCTCTCAACTCCTTCTCCGTTTGTATTTGAATTGAACAGTTAATATGTACGGCAGAATAATCCCACGTACTGATATCTTTTTTTTCATACCAAGAAGAAGAAATATAGGCGTCTGGACCTTTAAAAATTAATAGAGCTCCCATTCCGTCTTTTAAATATTCATACTGCGGATTATGATTAGCAATATGAGAATATAGTCTAAAATGGGATGAAGACGAATCTATTAAAATTGGAATATGGGTCGCTAAAAGATGTTCACCTTGGAGAATAAATTCTCCAAAAGGCTTTTCTTCTATTAAATTCTGAGCGAATTGAATATTGTCTTTCCTAAAATGTTTGGGTTGATACATAGTTAATTTTTCTATTTAAGGTGAAAAGGACATTTCCAATTCTCTTCTACATATCTCCCGCTGTATTGATTTGCTTCAGATTTTTCTCCAAAGTCTTCTAATACTGGATTAATAGAACCTTGCAATTTTTGATCTCGCCTTCTTATGCGTTTTTTTACACGCTGGTAAGTTTTCATTTCTCTTAACTTTTCAAATTGCCAGTGTAGATTAAACACTAAAGTAGGAAATTGAGTTTGACGAGCTTTCCGAGATGAGTTAGGATGAAGACCTACGATATAAAATGCTCGCCCCTTAAGACTGAAACTAAAATTGCTATTCTCTGGATCTGAATGAACGCGAGGATCCCATTCCCGATCGTCTGCTTCGTGGAGATACTGCAATTGACGCCATAATTTTTTTTCAAATTCTTTTTCAGTCAACTCTTTAGTTTCATTAGGAAATGTTGCTATAAATGTAAAGAATTCATTAGAATCAAAATCGTAATTACTTATATAATTTTCTAAATCTAGTAATAGTTGATCTACTGATTTTTTCACTCCAAATCCGTCATATTCGTGAAATTCTACTTTGTCCATTTTAAAAACGGTTTGGGCCATAACACAAGGATGTCCCTCTTTAATGATCCAATCTTTAAACCACTTATAATTTTTTCCAGCTTCCATAATATTAGTTTTTAATAAAAATAACGGGAAGCGTTTTGATATAAAATCTGATTAAGAATAGTTTAAAATATTTGTAGAAATTTTTAACTTTTTAAGAATGGTTTTAATCATTCTTTAACAAGTCTTCATTTTTACGACTTTGTTTATCAAGTTTTATAATTCAGTAAAATTGTCATTAAGCAGATATTTTGCTATTAAAGGATAGGAAGGATTATTTATTTTTCAGGGGTTTTATGCGAAGAATTAGACCACTTATTATTTAATTTACTGCCAAAATACCCAAAAATTAAATTGATAAGAACTACCATAACGGAAAAGCCTATTAAAACACTATATAAGCCTAATCCTGCAAGACAGCCAGCTGCTGCACTGCACCAGATAGTCGCTGCCGTTGCTAAGCCCCAAATTTTTTCTGATTTTTGTTCTTTTAATATTACTCCAGCTCCCAGAAAACCAACTCCTACAATAATTTGTCCTAAAATACGAGTAAGATCTGTATTGGGATGGTTTTGATATAAAAGAGAAATAATTACAAAAACATTGGCTCCTAATGCTACAAGAATATTTGTTTTTAATCCTGCAGGTTTGCCTTTTATTTGCCGCTCAATTCCCATACACAAACCTGCGAAAATCGCTGCTCCACTTTTAAGTATAAAATCTGTAAAATCTACCTCCATCCTATGCTTTTTAAGTTCCTATAATTTCTCCTCCATTTACGTGAATAAACTGTCCTGTAATGTAACTACTGTCCTTACTTGCTAAAAAGACATAAGCTGGAGCTACCTCACTTGGTTGTCCCGCTCGTTCTAGCAACGTATCTTGTCCAAATTCTGTGACATCGTCAAAGGTAGCAGGTATTAAGGGAGTCCAAATAGGTCCGGGTGCCACTCCGTTAACCCTTATTTTTCTTTGAGCCAGCATTTTAGCTAGAGATCGAGTAAAGGTTACAATAGCTCCCTTAGTACTACTATAGTCTAGTAAATGCGAACTTCCTCTATATGCCGTTACAGAGCTTGTATTGATAATACAATCTTCAGCATTTAAGTGTGGTAAAACTGCTTTTACAAAGTAGAAGTAAGGATATATATTGGTTTCAAATGTTTTCATTAATTGAGCATCATCGATATCTAAAACATCATCTTTAGGAAACTGAACTGCAGCATTATTAATCAAAATATTAATTTTTCCAAAGTGATTCAGGCATTTCTCAACCACTTCATGACAAAAGTTTTTCTCTCTTACATCTCCTTGCACAAGGAGACACTCCACACCCTCCTCCTCTACCATATCTTTAGTAGCTTGTGCATCTTTATTTTCTTCTAAATATACAATGCAAATTTTTGCTCCTTCTCGGGCTAAATGAACGGCTACACTTCTACCAATACCACTATCTCCTCCTGTTATTATTGCTATTTTATCTTTTAATTTTCCACAACCTTTGTAGTCCTCTCTAATAATTTCTGGAAGGGGATTCATTTGATGTTGTTTTCCTGGTTGAGACTGATTTTGATCTGGAAATTCTGAAGGCTTTTTCATCATCTTATTTATTTAAAAAGTAGTTCTTTAGTTTAGTCCAAAAACTTTTACTGGAAGCTGAAGATTTCTCATTCTTATCAGCATTATATTTTTTCTTCGTTGCTTTATCTGCAACGGGGTGTTTTTCATGTTGTTCGCCGCCTACCATAATTATAAATTTTAGTTAATACTAGAAAGATAAATATGAAACGGGGAAACAAAATTTCAATTAAACAATTTTTAACTTTCTCTTAAATAATATTTACAATTAATAGGAAGATGATATAAATTCTTCAGAATAGTTGGTGACTATATTTACTTATCAAAAGGGTAATTCGGGTAAAAGAGCTTATAAATTTCCATACAATAACAGTTATACCATAATTTCTAACACAATAAAGTAAAAGGCATTTTTGCCTATTTTATCTTCAGTATAATTCAATAAATTGGATGCCTATTAAATAATCATCCATAATTAAGTAAAACCGATGTGGCCTCAACCAAATGAAATTTCCTTAATCATTCCTCATTATGATAGACCTCATCATTTAGATTTAACACTTAAAGGAATTGAAAGAAATACCGAGCATCCTAAAGAAGTTATAATCGTAGAAATGGGGATTCATGAATTAGCTCTAGAAAAATATGATCTCAATATTAAAATAATTGCTCATTATCAAAATAGAGATCAAGTAGGATTTGCAACCGCAAGAAACAAAGGAGCAGAATTTGCTACTGGAGATATTTTAGCTTTTTTAGATGTAGATTGCATTCCTGAAAAAGATTATTTTAAAGAGATAAAAAGAATCTGTTCGCAACGTGAGGGCCTGTTTATGGCTCATTCACAATATCTTCTACAAGCTGTTACAGATTTAGATAAGCTACAAGAAAACTCAGTTTCTCATCCCGATAAAGACTTTCCTGAAGCTATAGAACTTTGTGAAGATTATACAAAATTTTCTACGTTAGGTTTTTTCTTAAAAAAAGATTTATATGAAAATATTGGAGGATTTGATAACTACTATACAGGGTACGGTATGGAAGATATTGATTTTGCTTTAGCTACAAAAAATAGACTTTGCCCATTTTACCTTACTACTTTGAGAGTATACCACCAAAAGCATTCATTCTATCGTCCGCCACTTAACCATTTAGAAAGTATTGTAAAAAATTCTAATTACTTTAAATCAAAGTGGAGACAATGGCCCATGGTAAATTATTTAGAAGAGTTTAAAGATAAAGGATATATAGATTGGTCTACGCAACATTTAAATATTAGCCAACTTAAATGTCCTTCTCCTGAAGAAATAGAAAAAACTTTAATAGAGAATGAGCCTTTTATCTAGCACTTCATTTTAAGAGCTTCTTTAAATATGGATGGCTTTTCTCCATATTCTTCTCTAAATATTTTAGAAAAATAACTTACACTACTAATCCCTATTTCTTCTGAAATTTGAGAAATGCTTAAGTCGGTTGTTTTTAGCAATAGTTTGGCACGTTCTAAGCGTTTCTTCCTAATATATTTATTAACTGTTAACTGAAAAATGGTCTTAAAACCCATTTGTAACTTGTTGGGATTAAGACCGACTCGTTTAGCTAAATTTTCTATAGTTAATGGTTGAGATAATTCGAGCAATATTAAAGCTGCAGCATTTTTTATTAAGGTAATCTCTGCTTTACGTAAATTATTTTCTTTATGAATTAATTCTGTTTCTTGTATAAAAGCTAACATATGATGAGACAATAGCCTATAAGCTTGACCTTTCAAGAAAATTTTGTCTAGAAAATGATGGGCTTTAGGATTGTTTATTTCACCATACATATCGGCTAATTCCAGATTTTTTAATCCTTGGTAATAGAAAAAACTATTTGCTTCTACATCCTGTAAAACGTTCTCTAACGGTAAATTGAAATTAGGAATTTTGCAATCTATTTTACATAAAAATTCTTCTCTAACAACCTCAATACCAAATAGTTTTATCCTTTTATTTTTATGGAATCGAATTGTATAATTAGTTTCTTGTGTTGGAGCAACTATCACATGTTGGTATTGAGCCAGAGTCCTAGGCTCCGTTTCAGATTGAAAATTTTGAGTTATTTCTCCCTCTAAACAATATAGAAACTTTAAGGAATGGCATGTTTGGTTAGAAAATTGAAATTCTACAGTTTTATGAAAATAACAATCCCATTGTAGTAATGCTAAACCATTTTTAAAGGTGTTCATTTTAATGACTCCTGCTCCACTCCTTGTCGGAATTTCTATACTATATTCTCCGCAATTTTCTTTAACAGTAGCTTTTAGTTCATTTGCAATATCAAAAATGATATGAGGTAGTGACACCGACTTTGTTTTAATAAAGTTCATTAATGAATAAAGTGTTTAGAGATAATGTGATGAGCTGCAGTGGCAAACGATAATTGATTTATATTTTAGCAAAAAATCAATATTAGCGTCTATTACAATAAGTACTTAACACGATGAAAAAAAAGATTAACACAATTGCTACAAACTGCGAATGCTTACTAATAGCAAAGTATTCAAAATATTTATTCAGACATACATGAAAAGAAAGTGAGATTAAGAATAAGCATCTTTCTTTTTAGCAGAATATTTTTTTTTGAAAAACAACATAATTCCGTTAAGGATAAATGAAGTTCCATTAGTTAAAATAATGGGCCAATCTCCTTTCATTATTCCATAAACAGTCCATAACCCTACACCTATACATAAAGCTATAAACATATAAGAAGAAATATTTTCAACTTTCTTTTCTTTAAACGTTCGTATAATCTGGGGTAAAGCGGCTAGAGTTGTAAAAATACCTGCGAGAAAACCTATTACTTCAACTAGCATAATTACCTTTGTAAATATTTACTGTTAGAAGGTATTCCTGAAACTCCTAATAATAATTTGTCTTGAAGCTCTGATTTTTCTGAGGAATGAAGCACAGACATATCTCCTGTTGATTCTAATATTACTGCTAATACTTCATCAAAATGAATCACATTTGCCTCTCTTAATTTGGCTATTAAATCTTCTTCCCCAACATTCGATTTTTCGAGATTTTCATAAAGGATTTTACCATCGACCATGAGCATAAGAGGTTTATTGGTAAAAGCTTTTTTAAAACTTTCAAATTTTCTAACACTATAGGCAAAAATAGTTTGAAAGATAATAATTACAGCCAAAGCTAAACCTCCTTTTAATAACGATTGATTTGTATTCATCACTACCGAAGCTAAAATTGAACCTATGGCAATGGTTGAAGCAAAATCAAAACTAGACATTTTAGCAAAAGTCCTTAACCCAGAAATGCGTGTAATTACAATAATTACGGTGAAAATAACAAAGACACTAATTATCACTTTTACTAGTGTTGGAAGCGTTGCGTAAACCCAATTTTCCATAGTTTTTATGCTTATAAAGTTATTAATATAAATCTGCTCAAGTGTTTTACCATACTAAATGTATTCAAAATTTCGCAACATAGGCATTAAATAAAAGTATTAATAGCTCATTCCACACGCTTTATAACACTATTATTTAGATGCTATAATTATGTTAAAATACAAGTATTCGTCTATGAAAAAAAAGAGTCTTATTGTATTTTAGTACAACATAAACAAAAAAATGAATAAAAAAGCTTATTTACTATTGCTTATCCCCATTGGGATTTTGGGGGTTCAAGCCTACAAGATTTTAAAAAAAGAAAATGAATTACGTGAAAAAGAAATAGCCATTCAAAGATTAAGAAAAATGGCAGGATTAGACGATACTTAAAATTGATTTATAAAATATGAATAAAAAAATTGAACGGATGTTTAAGATATAAGTAACGATCTTTTTTAAAAAAATTGAACTTTTTCTTAATACTAAATAAATTGTTAAAGCTATGATGCTGTTAATAATGATGTTAATTGTGTTAGCTGAATCACAGTATTTATATTAATTTAGAAGAAAGTATTCACTTTAACCTTAAAAATAAAATATTATGAGCAAGAAAGATGAAAACCAAAAAGAAAATTCAAAAAACACAGAGATGAATCCTCCAAATGCGGGCAAGACCATGCATAGCGAGAAAGATAACTCTACTAAGAAAGGTGTACAATATAACTCTGGTAATAAATCAAAAAAAACAGACTAAGATAAAGTATACAATATATAGGTTGAATCGAGGAATTTACCCAATCTTCTTTAGCTTCTGCCTATTTAACTTACAAATAGATCGATGCTTCATCTATAAGATAAACGTCGAGAAGGATGCTTAACCTGAGCATATGTTTCTCTCTTCAGTTTCTGTGAAGTATTTATAATTAAATTTTTTTAATCCGTAAATCACATCTCATGAATGATTCTAACCATCAACAAAATGAAAATTCTACTTCAAAATCCAAAGACTTAGAACCTAATTTAGAACAAGGAAAAGACAAGACCATGACTACCAATCAAGGGGTCAAAGTTAACGACACTAATAATTCTCTAAAAGCTGGAGAACGCGGAGGTACTCTTTTAGAAGATTTTATTTTGAGAGAGAAAATTACACATTTTGACCACGAACGCATTCCAGAGCGTATTGTGCACGCTAGAGGAAGTGGAGCTCACGGTTATTTTGAACTGTATGAAAGTCAAGAAAAATATACCAAAGCAGGAATTTTTACAGATACTTCTAGAAAAACACCTGTATTTGTGCGTTTCTCTACCGTTGCCGGAAATAAGGGATCGGCAGATTTAGCTCGAGATGTACGAGGTTTCTCTACAAAATTTTATACCGAAGAAGGAATTTTTGATCTTGTTGGGAATAATATGCCCATTTTCTTTATTCAAGATGCCATGAAGTTTCCAGATCTAATTCACTCTGTAAAACCTGAACCAGATCGTGATATTCCTCAAGCCGCTTCGGCACACGACACCTTTTATGATTTTGTTTCACATACAACAGAAACCTTGCATAATCATATATGGGTAATGAGCGATCGGGCTATACCTAGAAGTTTTAGAATGATGGAAGGATTTGGAATACACACCTTCAGACTTATTAATGCAGAAGGAAAATCGCATTTTGTGAAGTTCCACTGGAAACCTTTATTAGGAGTTCATTCGGTGACTTGGGATGAAGCCGTAAAAATTCATGGAGCCGATTCAGATTTTCATCGTCGGGATTTATGGGATGCTATTGAAGCTGGACATTATCCTGAATGGGAATTAGGGTTTCAAATTGTTGCTGAAGAAGATGAACATAAGTTTGATTTTGACCTTTTAGACCCAACCAAATTAATACCTGAAGAAATGGTTCCTGTACAGCGAATAGGAAAAATGACTTTAAATAGAAACCCAGATAATTTCTTTGCTGAAACAGAGCAAGTCGCTTTTCATCCAGGACATTTAGTACCAGGACTAGATTTTACAAATGATCCTTTATTACAAGGAAGACTTTTCTCTTACACCGACACGCAATTATCACGTCTAGGAAGTCCTAATTTTCATGAAATTCCTATCAACCGACCTGTAAACGAAGTGCACAACAACCAACGAGATGCACACATGAGAATGACCATTAATAAAGGGAAAACAGCTTATTTTCCTAATTCTATAGGTGGAGGTTGTCCTCATCTTGCAAAAATGGCCGAAGGAGGGTTTACTTCTTATGAAGAACGAGTTGATGCTAAAAAAGTACGTGGTAGAAGCGAAAGTTTTAGCGATCATTTTAGTCAGCCTGCTCTCTTTTATCGCAGCCTAGAAGACTGGGAAAAAAATCATGTGGCAGATGCTTATACCTTTGAAATAGGAAAATGTACCTATAAACATATAAAAGAGAGAATGCTCTATTTAATTGCACAAATAGACAATGATCTCGCTCAAAAAGTAGCCAAAGGTTTAGGGCTTGAAATTCCAGATAGTGTTGAAGAACCCGTAAATCAAGCTATTGGAGCCGATGCCGATGTTGAAAAACACCAACCCGAAAAAAAGAAAAACTACTTAGATAAATCATCAGCTTTAAGTCAGACTTTCTTAAAAAACGATAGTATTGTAAGTCGTAAGATTGCAGTTCTAGTAAGCGATGGGTTTGGCGGAGAAGAATTAGATACTATGAAGAATGCTTTAGAAAATAAAGGGGCCGTCGTTAATTTAATTGCTCCTCACGGTGGAGAAGTAACTTGCGATAAGAATAAAAAGCATAAAGTAGATGCAGCGCTCTTAACTACAGAAAGTGTATTATTTGATGCTCTTTATATTCCTGGAGGGGAAAAAAGTGTAAAATCTTTATTAGATGAAGCCAAAGCGAAAAAGTTTATCAACGAATCATTAAAACACTGCAAGCCTATTGCGGTAAGTAATGAAGGCGAAGAGTTATTTAATGCAACCTACGGTAAAGATTTTAAAGATGACTCGAGCGTATTTATCAATAAAGATGCAGATAAATTTATTGGAGGAATTGCACAACACCGTAACTGGGATAGAGAAGAAAAAGCGAAAAACATTCCTGCTTAAATAAACACTTATTAATTATTTAACTAAGGCTATGTGGTATACATGGCCTTTAGTTTATATCATAAAACCATTAATTCCTATAAAAAATGCAGAATAAAAAAATGTCATATCATCCTATAATTATAGGCTCCGCTTTAATTTTAGGTTTGTATTTTTTAATCATGGGTCTTATTCAAATTCAAGGTTTTCTTGCTCCACTAGTAATTGCAGGAGTTTTAAGTTTGTTGATTTACCCGCTTTGTAAAAAGATAGAAAAAACTAGACTTTCAAAATCATTAGCCTCCTTAATTTCATCTATCATTTTATTTATAATTTCTTTAGGTATTCTAGCCATTGTATTTTTTCAATTTCAAAGTTTTATAGAAGAATGGCCTACGATTAAGGAAAATATGAAGCCTAAAATTGAAGAATTGAAAAGCTTTGCTATTGAAAATATTCCTGTAAATTCTAATGATATAGAAACTATTACTAGTAATAACGTATTAAGTGGTATTGGTTCTTTAGTTAATAAACCAGGTAATAAAGCAATGCTTTTTTTAAGTGGTACAAGTGCTTTTATCGCTAATTATCTTTTGGTATTTATCTATGTTTTCTTTTTACTTAGGTATAGAAAAAGATTTTTAATTTTCTTAATAAGGTTGTTTCCTAAAAAACATAAAGATGAAATTGAAGAAACTTCTAGTGAGCTTACACAAGTAATTTCTCAATATTTAATTGGTAAATTATCTCTCATGGGCATACTTGCTATAGCTTACAGTATAGGATTAGGAATATCTGGAGTAGAGAATTTTATTTTAGTTAGTATTATAGCTTCTCTCCTTACTCTAATTCCTTATATCGGAAATATAATTGGCTTTTGTCTTGCTTTAGCATTCGGTTATTTAGTTTCAGGGGATATAGGAGTACTCATAGGAATTCTCATCACCTTTACAGTTTCTCAATTTTTAGAAAGCTATGTTTTACAACCCTATATTATTGGAGGACGAGTGAACCTGCATCCTTTTTTGGTGATTCTAATGGTTATTATAGGAAGTGCGGTTTGGGGTATTTCAGGGATGATATTAGCTGTTCCGCTTACGGCAATTTTTACAACCATTGTTTTACATATACCCTCGCTAAAACTTGTCGGAGAATTATTTCAGAATGAAGCTATAGAAAAGTAGAAACACTATAAAACAATCGAGCATGTTTTTAATTATATATACCAGTGTGATAGCAACCACGATGATGACCTTATTTAGCTATCTTTATTCTGAATTTAAAAATGAAAAATTCAAAGAACCACAGTTAATTAATATTTTAATCAACCGCCTTCCTAATGTCTCATCTTCAATCGGAAACAACAATGTGTTAGGCTGGTTCATTCATTACATTATAGGATTTATTTTTACGTGTCTCTTTTTTGTATTTTGGGAATTTACAGATTTTTCTCCTTCTTGGTTAAATGGAAGTATTTTAGGGTTTATCGCTGGTATCATTGGAATTTCAAGTTGGAAAATAGGATTTTATTTCCATCCCAAACCTCCATCTATTCAATTCTCTCATTTCTACTTTCAGTTGCTCATAGCACACATTCTTTTTGGTGTGAGTAGTATTGGATATTTAAAATTTTTAACCTAGAAAAGCTAATAAGACTTATTACGAATATAAAAATAGTACACCATATAAACGATGTCTAACATTTAAGAATTTAAGATGGTCTATAGATTATTTAACATTTCAACCGAAACTTTAGTGTTCATGTTTTTGTGTGCAGTGGGATTGTATATAGGGATTATTCTATTTACAAAATGGTCTGGAAAACGAAGTTTTTCAAAGATGTCGAGTTTTGATTTTGCCATGACTGTAGCAATCGGATCTTTATTTGCTACTGTAATTTTATCATCATCGGTTAATTTAACAAAAGGCCTTATCGGATTGGCTATGTTATATCTTTTACAAATGTCGGTAGCATTGTTAAGAAGGTTTAAAATTGTACAATCTTTAGTTGATAATCGTCCGCTTTTATTAATGGACGGAGAAACCATCCTGCATGATAATTTACTAAAAGCACGCCTAACTGAATCTGATCTACGTGCTAAATTAAGAGAAGCTAAGGTAATTGAATTGACTGAAATTAAAGCGGTTGTTTTTGAAACTACAGGAGATATTTCTGTTCTTCATACAGCAGATCATTCAAAAAGATTAAATGATTATCTATTAGAAGATGTAGAGGAATAGTATCACTTTTTAATTATTATAATTTATAAGTATGAAATTATTTAACACCATAAATATTGATAAATTTGATAGGGTTGCTTTCATCGGCGGTTTGTTAGCTACCATTATCACTTCTACAGGAATGTTTTTAATGGGACATATTTCTGGTTTGGAAGCAAAAGATTTAATCACCTCTTCCCTCCCAAGACTTAATACCTTTTTCAATACAGTTGTACTAGGATCGGCTACAATTTTAACTCTGTTACTTACTTTAACTAATATTAGTTCAGGTTCAAAATCTACACTAAAAGAAACATACTACAAGAGAATACTTAAAATTGCAAAATTAGATGCCAGTGTTTTTATCGTAAGTGTAATCACTTTTTTATTAATGAATAATCCTTTAATAGAGGCAGATAGCATTGATATGAAATACTACAGCTACCTTTATTATGTATGGTCCTCTATTTCTAGCATTGTTTGTGGAGCCATTGTAGCAGTAATTATTATGCTATATTATACCATTACCACACTTATTTCTATTGTAGGATTAAAAGTGGAAGATCATCCAGTATTACAAAATGAGGATGAAGATGAGTAATATGTCTCATGTTTAAAGCAAGTAAGCAGAACTAAAAAGTTCCTACCACCCCAATTTGAGTTCCTCCAAAGCGTAGTTGCCAAGAGACTCTAGATTGTTTTTTTTCAGTTTGGGTGATATCGTCATTCATTGCTTTATCTAAATAGTTATCTACAGCATCTACTACAAAAACGGTAAGTGCAGTACTTAATGCTACATCGGTAAGCCAATGTGCTTCTGACCATAAACGAGATACAGGTGAAACCATACCCGCACCTATTAAAGCACCTTTAACCCAAATATTATCGAACTGCTTGGATAGCGCATAAAAGGTTGTAAACGAAAGAATAGTATGCCCCGAAGGAAAAGAATGGTAACCTCCTTCACTACTAAAAGGCTTAAAAGTTAAACTTCCTCCGGCATTAGGCCTTGCTCTACCCGTTACTGTTTTACTTACAGTTTGGATAAGGCCAGCAGCACTCGCAGAGGTAATCATTAATATTCCTGTTTTTCGAAGCTTTTTACTTTTTGTAAATAAGCCTGCTAAATAAATAGCACTATTTACCCCGTAATTATTTTGGGGACTTCCAAAATACCATCCAAAATCTTTAATAATACCTGGTACATCGTCAGACTGGTTATCAAAATATCTATTAGCTCTTTCATCTAAAAGATTTAATCCTGCTGTACCTACAATTACACCTCCTAAAACTGCAAAATCGTCTTGATCCCATTCTAAAGGTCGGGTGTAAACATGTTTAAATCCTCCCCACATAAGCTTAGCGTCATGCTTCGCTAACCCCCAAGTGGTAATGTCTTTTTCTTCTTTAGCTAACTCTAATTTCTCTTCTTGGGCTGTTGTTGTTTGTAGGGTAAAAAATAGACTGAATATTAAAAGAAAAAACTTCATCATATAGAGTGTTTTAAAGATCTATTAAAGATTAGCAACGGGTTATGAAATACTTAATTATGAAATAATTTACCGGCAAAAATACGAATAACATATTATAAATGAAGAAAAGAAATATTTCTTTAAAACGAGATCTCACAAACTGAAATTTCTATTTAACAGATAAAGTTGCTTCTACGCTAATAGGAAGACGAATTTTTAGTGAAGGTATTAATGCTTTTTTAAAAAAATCAAATACAATCTCTTTCCGTTACGGTAATCCGTAAGGAAAGCTTAGCAAAGTTTAAAATTTTTGCATTGTCAATAACCCCTCAAAAATTAGAGCTTTGGACCCCTTAATCCTCTTTCTATTAACTCCCATACTCAGTATAATTTTTGTAAGCAACATTATAAATAATTATGATACTCAACCTTTGACGAATAAGTTAACTCACCGTACAAATAAAATAGATTTAAATGAGCCCAATAGATTAAAAGATAGCGGCTATGTGGTGATCAATTTAAAAAGAATTCATTTTTCTGTAAAAAAGGACAATAATTTAAACTAAGCTTATACCGCAAATTACGTTTGTATTATACCTCAAAAAAAATGATAAACTACTTTGTATTCATTTACGAATATTAAATGTAAAACCTAATAAAAACACTGTTCTAAGTACTCATATATCTATTTTAATCTAATAGATTAAGACGACAGAATTTTAAATTTTAGTTTGTATTTTCGAGGAATGAAAAAAAGCTATATTTCATTCCTTTTTTTATGCTTTTATTTAGCAACATACCTTATTCCTATTTCCGTTAAGGGACAAGAGCAATTAAAAGATAGCTCTTCCTATTATCAACATCTTTATTTAACTAGCCAAAATACTGAGTCTCTTTTAAAAGCTTATGATTTTTTTGACAGGTCCCAACAATTAGCACACTCTCAAAATAAGAAACTAAAGGAAGCTATAGCTTATAACCATCAAGCTATAATTCAGAAAAAATTAGGTTTTTTAGTCGATAGCGAACAATCTGCTATAGAGGCTTTAAAACTTTTAGAAGAAGTTAAAACTACCTCTACTCAAGTTAAGCAAATTCAACTTAGCTTAAATAATCATTTAGGTAAAACCTACAGAGAATATAAAAATTACACTAAAGCCCGCTCCTATTATCAAAAAGCGCTCACTTTAACCGACTCTGATAAATATAAAATTACCCTAATTAATAATTTGGGAGTAACTTATGCCAAAGAAAATAATTATCCTGAAGCTACCAATTATTTAAAAAAAGCCTATCAATTGAGCTTGCAATCTAAAGACATTATTCAACAAGCAAGAGCTTTAGATAATCTAGGAGTTTTACAAACCCGACAAGAACATCCAGATGCCTTAACACATTTAAACCAAGCTTTAGAATTACGAGATTCAATAGGCTTTACGGGTGCACTACTCACTAGTTACCTTCATCTAAGCACTTACTTTAAGCATAACAATGATCTAGAAACTGCTAACATATGGATAGAAAAGGCTAGCCAACTTGCTCAAGAAACGCAAAATATACCTGCAATTGAAGAAGTTCTAACTTTAAAAATGGATCTTAAAAATGATATAGATTATCGAGCTTTAAAACATATAAAAGATAGTATCGCTTTCGCGGAAATTACTGCAGCTAATAAATATATATCCTTTAAATACGAGAAAGCAAAAGAAAAAGAACGCGCCGATTTAAATGAACTTTTAAAAGAACGGGAGCAAAAAAAGAAAATATTTTATCAAAGTGGCGGTCTTCTCTTATTGGTAATTTCTATTGCTACCTTTTTTATTCTAAAGATGCGGCATAGACGTGATAAATTAAATGAAGTTATTAAAAGTGAAGGGAGAATTGCTAAAAAAATTCATGATGAAGTAGCCAACGACGTTTATCAATTGATGACAAAAGTGCAAACTCAAACATTATCTCCAACCACTCACCCGTGGTTAGATGATTTAAACCAAATTTATAATAAAACAAGAGATATCTCTAGAGAAAACAGTGTACTCTTACTTGAAGAACCTTTTGATGTCATACTTCAAAACTTATTTTTAAACTTTAAAACCAAAGAAACCTCTATTGTTCATACTCCTTTATCTAAAGTCAATTGGAAAAGTTTATCTAAAGTGAAAAAAATCACTATTTACCGCGTATTGCAGGAGTTATTAATTAATATGAAAAAGCACAGTCAAGCTAAATTAGTAGTTTTTAAATTTGAACAAAATAGCTCAAAAATATTTATTACTTATAAGGATAATGGCTTAGGAACTCTCTTAAAAGACAAAAATGGTTTGCATTATGCGGAAACCCGTATGCAGTCTATTGGAGGAAGTATTACTTTTGATACACAACCTCAACAGGGTTTTAAAGCCGTATTAAAACTGTAGTTTATGTTTACAAAAGTATTAGTAGCCGAAGATTTAAAAAGCATCAATCATGGTGTTATAAGTGTATTAGATAAATTAAATATTAAAAATAGAGTTGATTCTCAATATTGCGATGATGCCTATCTTAAACTTAAACGTTCATTTATAGACGAAGAACCTTTTCAATTATTAATTACCGATCTTTCCTTTAAACAAGATTACCGAAACGAAGAATTAAAAGGTGGTGAAGAGCTTATTGCAAAAATAAAAAAAGAATATCCTCAATTAAAGGTGATAGCTTATTCTATAGAGGATAGAGCACAAAAAATAAATTCGCTTTTTTCTCAGCTAAAAATTGATGCATATGTGTGCAAAGGAAGAAAAGGCTTACAAGAACTAGAACAAGCCATTCTTAACGTCTATAATGATGAGACCTTTCTATCTCTAGAGGTAAAAGATGCTATTTCAGACCCGAATCAGTTAGAAATAGATGACCTTGATTTAGAAATTATTAGTGCTTTATCAAAAGGATTATCACAAGAGCAAATTTCTTCTTTACTAAAAGAAAAGAATATGAGTCCTAATAGTTTAAGTACTATAGAAAAGCGACTTAATAAATTACGTATACAGTTTCAGGCTAATAATGTAACTCACCTTGTAAGCATGTTAAAAGATTTAGGTTTTATATAAAAGAGAGTTATTTAACCTTTTTATAGCCGGTAAATAATTCTGTTCTAAAGTGGTTTTATCAGTCAAATAAATATTCTTTATTTTAAAATCACTACCTAAGAATTTGTTGGTATGTTATTTGTTCAAACTGATGCCATGGAACTACCAAAAGAACATAAAGAATATAAAAAAGGTTTTGTAACCATAAAGGGAGCCAGACAAAATAACCTCAAAAATGTAAGCTTAGAAATACCTAGAGATGCTTTGGTGGTATTTACAGGAATTTCTGGATCTGGAAAATCATCTTTGGCATTTGGTACATTGTATGCCGAAGCACAACGAAGATATTTAGAGTCCGTATCGCCTTATGCTCGAAGGCTTTTTAATCAAATGCCTATTCCTGAGGTGGATGAAATTGAAGGTCTACCTCCAGCGGTTGCATTACAACAACAAAGGGGTTCGGGTACTACGAGATCCTCTGTAGGCTCGGTTACTACTTTATCTAATTTACTTAGAATGCTTTATTCCCGAGCTGGTGACTACCCTAAAGGTCAACCTCTTTTATATGCAGATTCTTTTTCTACCAACACTCCAGAAGGTGCTTGTCCAGAATGTCAGGGACTTGGTAAGGTTTACCAAGTAACCGAAGAAAGCATGGTTCCTGATGATACTTTAACGATTAGAGAAAAAGCTATCGCTGCTTGGCCAACAGCTTGGCAAGGCAAAAATTTAAGAGATATATTAGTAACATTAGGTTATGATATAGATACACCCTGGAAAGACCTTCCACAAAAAGATCGCGATTGGATTTTATTTACGGATGAACAACCTAAAGTTCCTGTTTACCGCAATTTAAATCGAGAAGAAGTTCAAATAGCTTTAGAACAAAAGAGCGAACCTAGTTATATGGGAACTTATACAGGGGCAAAAAAACACGTGTTACATACGTTTTCAAATACTCAAAGTAAACTTATGAAAGAGCGTGTAAAAAAATACATGCTTAGTAAAGAATGTCCTGCTTGTCACGGTAAACGTCTGCGTAAAGAATCACTATCTGTCAAATTTGCGGGATATGACATAGCAGAAATTTCAAGATTACCTTTAAAAAAATTATACTCCATTTTTTTACCTTATAGTGATGGATCTGCTTTAGAGTTAAATAAGTTAAGTGAAAAACATCAAGAAAAAGGAATCGTTGCGCAGCGTATTGCCGAAGATTTAATTGGTCGAGTTTCAGTTTTATTAGAGTTAGGATTAGGTTATTTATCTTTAGAACGCAGTACACCTACTCTATCTCCTGGCGAACATCAACGTCTAAGACTCGCCACCCAGGTACGTAGTAATTTATTCGGAGTGGTATATGTCTTAGATGAACCTTCAGCAGGTTTGCATCCAGCTGATACCAAAGCTTTATTGAAGACTTTAGATAGATTAAAAGCAAGCGGAAATTCCCTCTTTGTAGTGGAGCATGAAATAGATGTAATTCATCAGGCCGATTGGATCGTTGATGTTGGCCCAGAGGCTGGTGAAGGTGGCGGAGAAATTTTATATAGTGGTCCTCCCCACGGTTTAAAAGACATAGAGAGATCTAAAACAGGTATTCATCTTTTCAATAAGAACTCTTTTCAAAAAACACAGACTAGAGAACCTGAAGCTTGGTTAAAATTAAGCGGAGTAACTCGAAATAATTTAGAAGACCTAGAGATTTCTTTTCCGCTAAGGACATTAACCAGTGTAACAGGAATTTCAGGATCGGGAAAAAGTAGTTTGGTTAGTCAGGTTTTAGTCGATTTAATGAATCAATACTTGGGGAATAAAACCTCATCTGAAGATGAACTTGATGAAGCTTCACAACAAAACCCTATAGAAACTCATCAGGGAGAAATTATCGCTGGCGCGGAAATGATTCAACGTATGATCGTGGTCAATCAAAAACCTATTGGTAGAACACCTAGATCAAATTTAGCTACCTATACTGGTTTATTTGATGTCGTAAGAAAATTATTTGCTTCTACTGAACTCGCAAAGTCCCGTAAATATACTGCAGGTCGATTTTCTTTTAATGTAGGAAAAGGACGTTGTCCTAATTGTGAAGGAGAAGGTTTTGTCATGGTAGAGTTACTGTTTTTACCAAGTGTATACGCTCCTTGTCCTGTTTGCGAAGGTTCTCGCTATCATAAGGAAACTTTAGAGGTTACTTATCGCGAAAAGAATATCGCTCAAATTTTAGATATGACAGTTGACCAAGCTTCATCCTTTTTTGAAGATGAAGATCGTGTTAAACGCCCTCTTCAAGTATTACAAGAAGTAGGCTTAGGTTATTTACGATTAGGACAATCTGCCACAGAACTTTCGGGCGGAGAAGCCCAACGCATTAAGTTAGCTAAAGAATTACAACGTGCAAACCGTGGAAACACCTTATATATTTTAGACGAACCTACAACAGGATTACACCCCACTGATGTTGAAAAATTACAACTTCAGTTAACTAAATTAGTAAACGCAGGAAACACTGTTATTGTGGTAGAACACGATATGCAAATTATTGCTGCAAGCGACTGGGTTATTGATATTGGTCCGGGAGCAGGAGATGAAGGAGGAAAAGTAGTTGTGGCTGGAACACCAGAGACAGTTGCAAAAAACAAGCAAAGTAAAACTGCCCCTTACTTGCATCAAACGTTATATGGCAGACCTTAATATGATAGAACTTTACAACCAGTAAATTTACTAGCGTGAGTTTACTGGTTTATTAATGACAAGAGTGATTAGCTGAAACTTCTTCAATAGATACTGTTGATGAAGGAGAGATATAAGGTATATTTAATCCTAAACCTCTCAATATAAATAGTACTCCCATAATAATTACGAAAACTGGAATAGCTTTCATTATTTTTTTCTTAAAGTTCGTATTAAGAAAATTTCCTATATAAGTTGCAGTAGTCATTAAGGGGATGGTTCCCATTCCGAAGAAAACCATATAGAGACTTCCCTCCCACCAACTACCCGATGCAAGACTACCAAAGACAGCCATATAAACTAAACCACAGGGTAAGAAGCCATTTAAAAATCCTATGGTAAAAAAGCTATCCATTGATTTTCGCTTGAGTTCTTTTCCTAAAGCAGATTTAACTTTTCCCACCCATTTATATATAAATTTCGAGCCGTTGTATTTATTAAAAATTTTAGAAGGCAATAAAATGACTAAGATCATAAGTATTCCAATGGCTATTGAAATATGCTGTTGAAGTCCAAATAATTGTAAACGTCTTCCTAAAAACCCAAACAATAGTCCGATAATTCCGTAAGTAAATAATCTTCCGGCATGATAACTCAACACTTGCAATACTCGCTTTACGGAGTTTTTTCTATCTACTGGAAGTAAGAAAGCTATAGGACCACACATGCCTACACAATGAAAACTTCCTAATAAACCAAATATGAGTGCTGAAAGCAACATTTTTAATACGTTATCTGTTTTTTGAATCTGTATTTTTTCCCTTCATATTCCCAATCTATAGTAATATTCCAGCGTCCTTCTAACAATCGGCTGCCAGGTATAAGCAAATTAGAATCTGTAAGTTCTAAGGGAATTTCAAAATCCAGTTTCTTATTAGATGGTCTATATAGAGACACTACCCCTTTTATTTTATGTGGAACAAAACCTTCAGGAAACTGAAGCAAATAACCCATCTTATTTTTAATTCCCGTTATTTGTTTTTCCATAGCGGCTGTATTTTGTTGTGCATAAATATTACCTTGCAATTCCATTTCTTTTTGGTAATATCCTTCAGTAACTAAATCGTGTTCTAAATTATGATCTGTCGTCATACGATATACAAAAAATGAAATGAATCCTATAAAAAGAGTCATTACAATTACTAATCCCATTCCCCAATTAATTTTCATATGTTTAGCTTTTAGCGCTTATCATTCTTCTTTCTTTCTCTTCTTTTAGCTTTTTCACCATTTTTTTGGCTTTGCAAGAAGGATTATTGCCAGATTGTCCTTTTTGACATCCATTGCAACATTTTTTTTTAGTTTGGTTTTCCATTTGTTCTCAAATTTATATGAACTATTTTAATAAGTATCATTTATAACTTCTTGGACCTAAAAATGCGGTTCTGGTAGTTTCTATTTGTTCTTCTTTACTGAATACACCTATAACTACTTTATCTTTATCTCCACTCAACGCACTTGCATTAACCTCTATAAATAGCGTACCTTCTGCGAACTCCCCAGCTGGAATAGAAAAAGTATCGTGACTTACCACTGTTATTTTTCCTTTATGAGATAATAGTTTAAAACTGACATCTTCAATATCATTATTGGTCTTGTTTACCAATTTGTAAGTGTAAACATTGCTTATAATATTATCTGCCTTGCGTTCGTATAACTGGCCTGGTAGTCGTAAAATATCTGCTTCAACATCATTTCGTAAAAACAACATTCCTACTAAAACAGTGATTAAGATTCCAAGAACGATAGTGTATCCTTTTAGACGTGGAGAAAACTCAAATTTAGTTTTCTCTTCGATATTTTCTTCGCTAGCATATCGTATTAAACCTTTGGGTAAATCTACCGCCTCCATCATACTGTTACAAGCATCAATACAAGCTGTACAGTTTACACACTCTAACTGTGTACCGTTACGTATATCTATACCTGTAGGGCATACTTGTACACATTGAGAACAATCAATACAATCGCCTTTTCCAGTTGCAGCTCGATTTTCTTTCTTTTTAAATTTTGCTCGGCCTTTTTCTTTTTCTCCGCGTTTATGGTCATAAGCTACCACAATAGATTTTTTATCGAGTAAAACCCCTTGTAACCTACCATAAGGACAAACAATAATACATACCTGCTCACGGAACCAGGCAAACACAAAATAGAATACACCCGTAAAAATAATAAGGGAGATTAAAGTGCTCCCATGCTGGGAAGGTCCATCAGTAATATAACGCACTAACCGATCGCTTCCGATAAGGTAGGCTAAAAAGATATTGGCAATTAAAAATGAAATAATTAGAAATATAGACCATTTTAAAGTACGCTTTAAAATTTTTTCTTTGTTCCACGGCATTTTAGCCAATCGCATTTGTTTGCCTCGATCTCCATCTATCCAATACTCTATGCGACGAAAGACCATTTCCATAAAAATAGTTTGGGGACATATCCAACCGCAAAATAGCCGACCGAATGCTACTGTAAAAAGAATAACAAACAGTACTCCTACCAACATGACCATAACGAAAATATAGAAGTCTTGCGGCCAAAAAGGAAATCCAAAAACGTTAAAACGTCGTTCTAATACATTAAAAAGTAAAAATTGATTTCCGTTTATTTTTATAAAAGGAGCAGTAAATAAAAAGAGTAAAAGAATATAGCTCACATATTTTCTATATTCATACCACTTACCTACAGGTTTTTTAGGAAAGACCCAAGCTCGTTTTCCCTCTTCATTGAGAGTCCCAATGGTATCTCTAAAATTATCTTTTCCCTGCTCTGCCATTAATTTTTGTAATTCTTTATTTTTTAGTATTTAAAAACAATAAGAATATTGCGTCATCCCAGGCCACTACACTATGCTTAAGGTTGATTGGAATATCATAACTTTCATAGCAAGCATATCGACGACTTTCTAAATTTGTATTAAAGTCTATCTCACCCTTTATGACCAATAATTTTGCTTTACACGGAGCCACATGTTCTGTTAATTCTACACCACGCTTTAATCCTATGGCTAAAACTTTTGTGCCATTTTCGTCAAGTATTTTTTTGATCACAGGTTGATCGCTCAACTTTAAGCTTTTAGCTAACTCGGTCATCATCTTTCAACAGTTTTGGGTTCAGGATTAATTTTAAAATTATTGAATAACATCTTCCGTTACAGGCTGATCTTCTATCATCACTTCTACGTTGGTGCTGTCTATCATTTTAACTTGAATTTCTTCTACAGGTGCATTTTCATCTACCCATATTTCGCCTTCAGGTTCTTTAGCGTCTGCAGGATTTGTACCGTGTAAGCTGATTACATAACTGGCTACTTGTGCCATTTCGGAAGGTTTTAAGTCTGATTTCCAAGAAACCATCCCTTTTCCTGCACGTCCTCCTTCTGAAATTGTTTTAAAAACATTCTTAACTCCTCCTCCTAAAATCCAATGATCATCGGTAAGGTTTGGACCTATACCTCCTGCTCCACCAACTTTATGACAAGCAACACAATTACCTGTAAAAATGGTTTCACCTGCTTTAATATCACCAGCATCGGTTAATAGTTCAACCGTATTAAAGTCGACTAAATCTTTAGCATTTTTTTTGTATTCTTCAATCTCTAATTTAGCTTCTGCTACAGCTATTTGATATTCTTCATCTTGGTTTATGCCATCAAAAATATGATAGCGCGCCATATATACCACCGCAAAAATGATAGAGGCGTAGAAACCATATACCCACCATGGTGGTAATTTATTATCCAACTCACGAATACCATCATAATTATGGTCAAGAATAATTTCTCCTTCCTGCTCTATGGGTTGGCTTCCTAATAAATTTTTATAAGTCTCTTTTAACCATCTAAATTGATTCTTTTTCTCTAATACACGTTTCTCATCGTATTTCACTAGAGCTTCTGGTTTCAAGCTTCGGCGTAGAACACTTTCTAAGGCTCCTACACAAATTTCAGCTGCTGCATAGGCTATGATTAAAAAACCTAAAAGAGCCCACCACCACGCTTGTTCTTCAAAAACCGATGTTTCTCCTGTAGTACCAATCCAATTCAGGAAAAAATAACCAAAAATTGAAAATCCTATTATTCTTAAAATTACTCTTGTCTTCATAGGTTTAATTCCTTTTGATTTTTATCTAATTCTAATGGAATGTTGCTTACTTCTGTGATATGTTCTTTTTTTGCGGTAAAAACCCACCAAAAAAGCACTACAAAGAAGATGAAAAAAATGAGCAGAGATATGATAGGGTAGATTGCTACCCCATCTATGTTTTCTAAGTTACCTTTTATAAATTTTAGCATAACTATTGATTTTTGTTAGCAGTTATTTCGTCTTGAGTCTTAATTTTTATATCTGTACCTAACCTCTGTAAGTATGCAATAAGTGCTACCACTTCCCGATTACGCATTTCAATAAATGTTTCTCCGTTTTCTTGAGCATTTTTTTTATCGGCTTCATAGGTTTTAACAAAATCTGGATCTGCATATAGGTTTTTTTCTATTTGTGTTCCCTGCTCATCCATCCATTGTTGAGCGCGTTCTATTTCCTCTGGTGTATAAGGCACTCCAAGAGAAACCATCGCTTCCATCTTATCTTCAGTTTGAGATTTATCTAACTTACTTTTTATAAGCCATTTGTATGAAGGCATAATAGAACCAGAACTTGTACTTTGCGGATCATAAAAGTGATTTAAATGCCAGTTATCGCTATACTTTTGGCCTACTCGCATTAAATCTGGCCCCGTTCTTTTACTGCCCCATAAAAATGGATGGTCATATACATATTCTCCCGATTTTGAATACTCCCCATAACGCTCTACCTCGCTTCGGAAAGGTCTTATCATTTGAGAATGACAAGAAACACAACCTTCACGTATATAAATATCTCTACCTTCTAACTCTAAAGGCGTATAAGGTTTTACCGTAGAAATAACAGGTACATATTCATCTACCATTAAGGAAGGAATAATCTGAACCATACCTCCTATTAATATTGCGATCGTAGCAAAAATGGTTAATTTTACAGGTCTTCTTTCTAACCAAGTATGGTAACCTTCTTTTGAGGTACGTTTTTTAGTTACTTTTTGGAATGGTGCAGCTTCAGCTAGTTCGTCTTCTACTTCATTCCCTTGACGAACAGTCATTACAATATTGTACAACATAATAAATGAACCTACGATAAATAAAGTACCTCCTATAGCACGCATCCAATACATAGGAATGATCTCAATTAAAGTTTCTAAGAAGTTTCCATAAGTTAAAGTTCCATCAGGGTTAAACTGCTTCCACATAGAAGCTTGTACAAATCCAGCTACGTACATAGGAAGTGCATACATAATGATTCCTAAAGTTCCTACCCAAAAATGTGCATTGGCTAGTTGAGTTGACCATAATTTGGTTTTGAAAAGTTTAGGTACCAAGTAGTAAATCATCCCGAAGGTTAAGAAACCATTCCAACCTAATGCTCCTACGTGAACGTGTGCAATAACCCAGTCACTAAAGTGAGCAATTGCATTTACATTTTTTAGAGATAACATAGGCCCTTCAAACGTAGCCATCCCGTAACAGGTAATTGCCACAACCATAAATTTAAGTACAGGATCTGTACGCACTTTATCCCAAGCACCACGCAAGGTTAAAAGTCCGTTAATCATACCTCCCCAAGAAGGTGCTAAAAGCATAATAGAAAATGCTACTCCTAGATTTTGCGCCCAATCGGGTAATGAAGAATACAGTAAATGATGTGGTCCTGCCCATATATAGATAAAAATTAAGGACCAAAAATGAACAATAGACAACTTATAAGAATAAACAGGTCTATTGGCAGCTTTCGGAACAAAATAATACATCAATCCAAGGAAAGGAGTGGTTAGAAAAAATGCAACTGCATTATGTCCATACCACCATTGTACCAAAGCATCTTGTACCCCAGCATATACAGAATAACTCTTTAATGCCGAAATAGGAAGTTCTATACTATTTACAATATGTAAAACTGCAACGGTTACAAAAGTTCCTAGGTAAAACCAAATGGCTACATATAAATGACGCTGCCTTCTTTTTAGGATAGTTCCTATTAAGTTAGCTCCAAAAGCAACCCAAATTAATGCTATTGCAATATCAAATGGCCATTCTAGTTCGGCATATTCTTTAGAAGTGGTGTAACCTAATGGTAATGTGATCGCAGCTCCTACAATAATGGCTTGCCAACCCCAAAAATTTAAATTACTTAACCAATCTTTCCACATTCTTGCTTTAAGCAATCGCTGGGAAGAATAATAGACCCCTGCAAAAATTGCGTTCCCTACAAAAGCGAAGATTACCGCATTGGTGTGTAAGGGTCGTAAACGCCCAAAACTTAACCAAGAAATACCATCGGTTACATTGGGAAATAAAAACATAAAAGCGAGCAGAAGTCCAACTGACATTCCGATAATACCCCAGAAGATAGTGGCATTCACAAACTTTTTTACGATCTTATTATCGTAGTAAAATTGTTCTGTTTGCATAATTTATTGGTTACTGGTTTTAATTAAATCTTTATTATTAGTTTCCTTTTTATTGTTTTTTGGATGAACAAGTTCATCTTCAAATAGCATTCTCACGGAGGGCGTATAAGTATCATCGTATTGCCCCTTCTTTACGGAATAAATAAATGCGATAAAGAATATGATAGCTACGATAACGCTTACGGTAATTAATACATAGATGATACTCATGCTTACTTTATTGATAGTGTAAAATTACCGTGATGATGTTTCCTAAAAGATGACTTTTGTCAGTTAAAGAAAATTTATTTGAATTCATTTTTTAATTAAAAACGACTTAACTTTTTTTCATTATCAATAGTTTTTGAATGTTGTTTTTCGTTCTAGCAAATACGTACTAATAGTGGTAAATACTACAATACTTATCGAGCTAAGGGGCATTAAAATAGCTGCTACTACAGGAGCTAGATTACCTGTAATGGCAAAACCTAATCCTATTAGATTATAAAAAAGAGAGAAAACAAATGCGTATTTAATAATCCGTATAGATTTCCGCGAAAGCGACATAAACTGAGCTAATCCTTGTAATTTTTTAGCATCGATTATCCCATCACATGCCGGGGAGAAAACATTTATATCTTCGGAAACTGCTATACCAACATCGCTTTGAGCCAGTGCTCCGGCATCATTTAATCCATCACCAACCATCATTACTTTTTTACCTTGCTCTTGTAATTTTTTAATGTAACAGAGTTTATCGTCTGGTTTCTGGTTAAATTTTAATTGTGAGAATGGTGGTAATTGACTCTTAAGAAATTCTCTCTCGCCATCATTATCGCCTGAAAGCACCACAAGATTTGCGGTTTCACTCAATTTCGCAAAGAGTTTTTTCATTCCTTCCCGATAATTATTATGCAGTACGTAACAACCTTTGTAGTCTTCATTTATACTTATATGAACTTGGGTCGTTTCGGTTTTAGAAGTTAGATTTTTGTTTCCTACAAACGCATAACTCCCCACTTTAACGCTTGTATTTCTGTAAAGTCCCGAAATTCCTTTTCCAGTCTTTTCTTCAAAATCATCTAAAGTATAGATCTCATTTCCTTGAAGAAATTCATACAAAGCTCGACTTAATGGATGGTTAGATGCTCGTAAAGTGCTGGTTAGGACTTTTTGTTCAATCTCTGTGAGCGATATACCTTGATAACTGATTAAGTTTTTGCTATGCGTAGTAAGAGTTCCTGTTTTATCAAAAACTACTGTATCAACTTTTGCCATCTGTTCGATAACCAAACTTTCTTTGAGGTACAAATTGTGTTTTCCAAAAATGCGTAGCATATTACCCAATGTAAAGGGTGCTGCAAGCGCAATTGCACAAGGGCAAGCAACTATAAGAACCGCTGTAAAGACATTAAAAGCAATACTCAAATCCTTAAAAAGCCAAAAAATAGTAGATAGTACCGCAATACTTAAAATGACGAGTGTAAATCTTCGGCTTATTTGGTCGGTAATATTTTCAAAAGTGAGGGCTTTGTTCTTACTAAACACCTCATTATTCCACAACTGTGTTAAGTAAGATTGTTCTACTTTTTTGGTCACTTCAATCTCAATAATTCCTGCTTGTTGCTTTCCGCCGGCATATATTTTATCTCCAGAGTGTTTAACTACAGGTGCTGCTTCTCCAGTGACAAAACTATAATCTATCAGTGCAGCTCCCTTTATAAGAATTCCATCGGTTGGGATAAGTTCATTATTACGTATTAAAATGCGATTGCCCGGCTCAAGTTCATATACAGGTGTTTGAATTTCAGTTTTACTGAAATTAGTTTTATCTGATTTTTTTTGACCGTGTTGATGATTTTCAACTAATTGAGTGACAGCTATCGGAAAATAAGATTTATAATCTCTCTCAAAAGAAAGAAACGCATAGGTTTTTTGTTGAAAAAATTTACCTAACAATAAGAAGAAAACTAATCCCGCAAGACTATCAAAAAAGCCAGTCCCCCAATCCATTACAATTTCTAGGGTAGACCGTAAGAACAGTACCGAAATACCTATAGCAATGGGAACGTCTATATTTAAAATCTTAGAACGTAACCCCTTATATGCTGAAATAAAATAATCTCTACCTGAATAAAAAACCACAGGCATAGAAAATGCAAACATTAACCACCGAAAAAGTATTTTAAATTGATCTAGCCAAAATTCACTCACTTCAAAATATTCCGGAAAAGATAAAAACATGATATTTCCGAAGGCAAAACCAGCCACGCCCAACTTATTGATAAGGCTACGGTCTATTTTCTTTTCTTTTTTATTAAAATCCTCAAGTGAAATGCTTGGCTCATAACCAATTTTACAAAGTAATAAGACGAGTTCTTTTAGTGTTATTTCTGAATTATTATAGGTAATTCTAACCGATTTCTGCGGAAAATTAACTTGAGCATTTTTTATCGCTGGGTGAATTTTATTTAAATTTTCTAACACCCAAATACACGAACTACAATGAATATGAGGAACCACAAAGGAGACAATTTGAGTATCTTGCTCGTTAAACTCTAATAATTGATCTAAAATGTTTTGGTTATCGAGAAAATCGAATCTCCCTTCTATTTCTAGTGGTGTTTTACCAGGATTTGCTTGCAAATCGTAGTAATACGTTAAGTCATTTTCATGCAGAATTTCAAATACAGTTTTACAACCATTACAGCAGAAAAATTTATTCTGATGCTCAATTATCTTATCGGCACAAGGGTCTCCACAGTGATAACAGTTTTCCATAACTTCCTCTAAACTTATAGCAAAGGTCTAGAGAATGAAGTCTTAAAAAGATGACTTTTGTCAGTTTCACTTTTTAGAATTAATCTTCGGATAATATTATTACTAAAATAGGCTCATTAAGGAAAATTCTACATCAATATTTGAATATATATAATCGAAAAAGCATTGGAATCTTTTAGTCTCTTTCATTGACTACTGAAAAATACGCGCTAACTTGCCAACTTGGTTTTATAGATTATTCCATACACTAAAAAAAAAACTTGAATGGCTATAGAGAATATTCCTGAAATTTACTTTGATACACCATCAAAAAGTAAAGACATTTTTGTGTACGACTTTAAAATGACTAGTGATGTTGTAAAAAGCAAGGTAAATTTAAGCATGAATATGTTTAGCTTTCTTCAAGTAGGAAAAAAGCAAGTGCATTTTGCAAACACCTCTAAAGCAGTTAATAGCGAACAGTCATTACTATTAAAAAAAGGGAACTGGCTTTGGACAGAGTTGTTAGATACCGAAGCGATTTACTATTGTAAACTCTTCTTTTTTTCTGAAAAAAAACTTACCGATTTTTTAAGCAAATACACTAAAGACGTTAAGCCATATCAAGAAAAAGTGCCTTATTTTGTGATTGAAAACGACGATTATATTGCATCTTTTATAAGCTCATTATCGTCTAAAACCTTTGAAAACAGTGCCTATTGTGATGCTATGCTATCGCTTAAATTTGAAGAAATATTACTGTATTTACTAGATAAATATGGTAATGAATTTGAGCATTACTTACACGCATTAATATCTAAAGAAGTTTCTCCTTTTAAAAACATTGTAGAAGATCACATACATTCTAATTTAAAATTAGAAGAAATTGCCTTTTTATGTAATATGAGTTTGTCTACTTTTAAAAGGCATTTTACAGCCGAGTATAAAGAAGCTCCAGGAAAATGGTTAAAAGATAAACGACTGCAAAAGGCAAAAGAACTTTTACAAGGAGGCGATTTAAAACCGTCTGATATTTATTTAGATATAGGATATAACAACCTGTCTAACTTTAGTATAGCCTTCAAAAACAAATTCGGAATTAGTCCAGCAGAAATATAAATTATTTTTAATAATATGATTATCAATTATTTAAGGTTAAGCTAATATTTGTTTAACATCAAAAAACACAACTTGAACTGTTTTCATAAGTTATTGAACCATTTCAATAAATAAGAAACTCCTCTTCCATTATACATTTGTACCATCATTACAAACGCTTGGTTTTTCAAGCAGAATTTAAAAAAAATTAAAACACAGTAATATGGCAAATGTAACAAAACCCGATTTTAAAGAAAGATACGGAAACTTTATTGGAGGTAAATTTGTTGACCCAATTAAAGGTCAATATTTTGAAAACAGATCTCCCGTAGATGGAAAAGTATTTACCCAAGCAGCAAGATCTACACAAGAAGATATCGATCTTGCTTTAGATGCAGCACACGAAGCATTTCCTGCGTGGAGCAACGCATCTGCAACAGAACGTAGCAATACGTTATTAAAAATTGCTCAGGTTATGGAAGATAACTTAGAGTATTTAGCAACCTTAGAAACTATTGATAATGGTAAGCCAATTCGTGAAGCACGTGCAGCAGATATTCCTTACTGTATAGATCACTTCCGTTATTTCGCAGGAGTTATTCGTGCAGATGAAGGTAGTATTTCTGAACACGATAAAGATACCGTTAGCATAGTATTACACGAACCAGTTGGTGTTGTGGGGGAAATTATTCCTTGGAATTTCCCAATGTTAATGTTAGCCTGGAAAATTGCTCCGGCTTTAGCAGCAGGTTGTACAGCGGTTGTAAAACCAGCAGAACAAACACCTACCAGTGTTATGGCTTTAATGGAACTAATTGGTGATATTTTACCAGCAGGTGTATTAAATATTGTTACTGGTTTTGGTAAAGAAGCTGGTGCTGCATTAGCAACATCTAAAAGAATAGCAAAATTATCATTTACTGGTTCTACAGAAACAGGACGTACTGTATTGCACAATGCAGCAGAAAACATTATTCCTGTAACTATGGAATTAGGTGGAAAATCTCCTAACATTTTCTTCCCATCTGTAGCAGATCAAGATGATGAATTCTTTAGTAAAGCTATAGAAGGTGCATTAATGTTTGCCTTAAATCAAGGTGAAATTTGTACATCTCCTTCTCGTATTTTAGTACACGAAGATATTGCAGATCGTTTTGTAGAAAAAATGCAAGAACGCTTAAAATTAGTAAAACCAGGAAACCCATTAGATCCAGAAACAATGATTGGTTCTCAGGTATCTAAAGCACAATACGAAAAAATACTAAACTATATTAAAATTGGTATTGAAGAAGGTGCAGCGGTGTTAGCTGGAGGTGATGCTGGTAATTATGAAGGTGAATTAGCCGACGGTTACTACGTTCAACCAACTGTTTTAAAAGGAGACAATAAAATGCGTGTATTCCAAGAAGAAATTTTTGGACCTGTTGTAGCTTTAACAACGTTTAAAACAACACAAGAAGCTATTGCAATTGCAAACGATACACCTTACGGTTTAGGTGCTGGTGTTTGGTCTCGTGATGCACACGAATTATACCAAGTACCACGAGCAATACAAGCTGGTAGAGTTTGGGTAAACCAATACAATACCTATCCTGCTCACGCACCTTTTGGTGGAGTTAAAGAATCTGGTTTTGGTCGTGAAAACCATAAAATGGCTTTAGATCATTATCGTGTTGTAAAAAACATGTTAATCTCTTACGATAAAAAACCAATAGGCTTCTTTTAATTAATATAAACCTATAGATTTTTATATAAAACCCCAGATTTTTCTGGGGTTTTATTGTTTTTCATAGAAAGTAAAAAACCCAACTTTACAAAAAAAGGAAGCTCTAAATACAGTAAATCTCATCTCATAAGACTCAATTTCTCTAATTTTGATAGATAAATTGCTAAGTAAACTATTATTTTTTCAGGATAATTAATCACTGAATCAAAAATGATCATTAATAAATAAAGGTTTCAATTTTTCAATATGAGGCTTAATTAAACTATTTTTGCAATTCTATGAGTGATCACGAACATTCGCGTTGCGAGAATTGCATTATCAGACAAATGAATAGCTTTAAAGCCTTAAAAAAAGAGGAATTAAAGCAAATGGCCGATAACAAAAAAACCAAAACCATTAAAAAAGGTGAGATCATTTTCAAAGAAGGAGAACGCTTAGGTGGCGTGTTTTGCGTAAGAAATGGTATCTCCAAACTTTCTAAAATGAGTGATAATGGACGTGATCAAATTGTGAAAATTGCTACGAAAGGAGAGGTATTAGGTCATCGTTCAGTTATTTCTTCAGAAGCCACTAATCTAAGCGCCGTAGCCCTTGAAGATATGGAAGTCTGTTTTATTCCTAAATCCCATATTGAAGAGCCATTACAAACCAATCCTGTTTTCACCAATGCCGTTTTAAAGCATATGGCACAAGAATTAAAGTTTGCAGATGACATTATTGTTAATATGGCACAGAAATCGGTAAGACAGCGTCTTGCTGAAGTTTTACTTTACTTAGAAGAAAATTTTGGAATAGATAAAGATGGGTATTTATACCTCCAACTTTCTAGAGCTGATATTGCTGATGTAGTTGGAACTGCAACCGAATTATTAATTCGAACGCTTACTAAATTGAAAAAAGAAGGGTTGGTTGTAACAGCAGGAAAACGAATCCAAATACTCGATAAAAAAGCTCTTCTCCAAATCGTTGAAGGTTTATAAAATTTAAACTTTTCGATTTTTTATTTATAAATAATTTTCACTCTTTTCAATCATAATTTTTAGTTTGATTTCTGAAAAATTGATTTTTTTTAATTACGATTTTTTATCTCTTCTCGAATCGGAACGCATCGTAATTTCACTCTAACTTGTTGTTTTTTTTAAAACCGTTTGGCATACTATACCGACTCCTATATTTAAAAAAAAACCTGTATTAAATAAATGTATTTCTCCCTAAAACAATCATGATTTTAATAACAAAAAAATATACTTAAATACCATTTTACAAGTTATATTATTTAACTGTCGACAGAATACAACTTTCAGAAAGAATCTTTAATTTATTTTTTAAAATTAATAGTTCCGACTAAAATAATTGTATTTTAAATGTCAATTAGTTTATAAAAACATTAAGCTAAACAAATAAACTTTTTATTCAGGTAATCTATATTAAATATTTGGTTATCAAAAACATGATAATCATAAAAACAAGCAAGTGTCATAGTGTCAGTGTTCATGAACTCATCTAAAATCTTATTTTATAAAATCAATTTTACATCATGCAGAATTCCTTTTTATTTCTAGTTTTCTTATTCATAACCCTAACTTCTTTTGCTCAAAAAGGTCTTAAGGTGTATGACGAAAAAACTGAAAACGGATATGTTATTTACGCAAACAATAACGAATATTGTCCAGTCTCTGTAGAGTTCAATTTTAGTTTAAAAAACTTAAAATCTTCAAAAGATAATCAAAGAATTTTTGTTATTCCAGCGCAAGCGAAAAAGTTTAAAGTTTTAGAATTAAACATCAAGGAAAAGAATGAGGCTTATGGTTTCAATTATAATATAGCTTATAATATTGGCAATCATTTTCTATCAGAAAACTCTAAATCTTTTGAATACGATTTACCTTTTCCGACAAGTAAATCGTATTCAATTTACCAAGGCTATAATGGTAAATTTTCTCATCAGAATAAGAATGCATTAGATTTTGATATGCCTATAGGATCTAAAGTTTTAGCAGTAAGAAAAGGGATTATCATTAAAGTAGTAGATAAATATAATAGATCGTGTCCTACATCTAATTGTAACCGCTACAACAATTTTGTCACTGTATATCACGAGGATGGTACTTTTGCTGAATACACCCATATTAAATATAAAGGTTCTGCAGTTAAGGTGGGGCAGAAAATTGAAAAAGGGGAGCTTATTGCTTATAGCGGAAATGTAGGTTGGTCTACAGGACCACATCTTCATTTAGAAATTTTCACACAAAACATCAAAGATCGGAAAACTCTTCCCGTAAAGTTTAGAATAGATGACGGAAAAAAATCAGTTTACCTAAAAGAAGGTACTACTTATCTTAGAGATTACTAAATTAAATTCATCTTTTAAAAACCACATGGTAATATAATTCTGAGACAAATCAACCTACACACAAAATATCTAATTTTAAACACGTTATACTTAATAAAAAAAGATAACCTCACTGCCTAGTGATTAGTAAATTGATATTCTTCCATAGAAGATCATCCTTTTTAATTACATTTTTGATGAAATGCTGGGGAAAGGTCTCTTCTTATCTCATATAAATAACGATGTTCAAAACTATTTCTGCTCATCATCTTTTATCGTTAACAAAACATTACCCAAATTAAATATGCTTTAATTCTAATAAGTATTAAAATCGATTTAATACTTATTTTACCGATTAAAAACGCTAATCTATTCTTACTCAAAGTTATGGTAACAAAAACCTAAAATTTAGAAAAACTTCTCTTCATAGGTAAAATCTAATTTAGCACTTCAAAAACTAATACTTATGAAAAACAAACTACTACCCTTTAATCAAAAAAAAATCATTTTTCTAACTTTTTATATTTTTTCAATATTTACGAGTTGGGGACAGATTAATGAAAACTTTAATTCAGGTCTTTCAAATTCTTATACCACTGGAACAGTAAATTTATCTAGCGGAAATTGGCAATTAGTTAATGTATTTCAAGAAAGTTCTGGAAACTCTAGAGGCAACTCAGGATTTGCAGCTAGAATTAATGATGATAAGTCAGGATCTTCACTTACCACTCCAGAAATAACAACAGGAATTGGTGAAATATCTTTTTGGTATCGCGAATTAAACAATGGTGGAGGGATTTTTCAAGTTCAACTATCTACCGATGGTACTACTTTTACAGATATTACTACACCTCAAAACTTTTCTGGACAAGTATACCAGCAATTCAGTTACACTTTGAACAATTCTTCAACTTCTTTATATATAAGAATATTGAGTGATGATCAACCAGGTCACTTGATTGTTGATGATGTTGCAATAACACAACCAGTAAATTGTAGTGGGGCACCTACTGCTCAAGCTTCTAACATATCATTTACCCCCAACTCCTCAACCAGCGTAGATATAAATTGGAATGCTGCCACGGGAGGTGACAGCTATATTTTAGTATTAAATGAAGGAACTAACGCATCATTCACACCTTTAGATGGACAGGATTACAGTTTTGATACTGGTAATAATGATTTTAGTTTAGCTGTAGATCAAGGGTCAGGTAATAAAGTAGTGTATAACGGTAATTCAACCTCTACTACCATAACAGGACTAACCATTGGGAATAATTATTATGCTCAAGTATTTGCTTTCTGTTCTAATGCAAGCAATGATTATATAACAACTACGGGAAATGAAAATGATGGTAGCCAACAATATGCACCATCACTAACCTATTGTACAGTAAATGGTGATACAACTTTTAACACATCAATAACTTTAGTTGATTTTAGTGATTTAAACAATAGTTCGGGAGCAGATCCTAGTGGTTATCATGATTTTACTTCACAAACAGCTACTGTAATCAAAGGAACTAGCGAAGATTTGACAGTAAACCTAAATACTGCGGGAAACTATACAGTTTACTCCAAAGCTTGGATAGATTGGAATAATAATGGAGATTTTTTAGATGCAGGAGAGGAATATGACTTAGGAAACGCCAATGACGTTTCTAACGGCTCTACCAATTTAAGTCCGTTAGCTATAAATATTCCAACAAGTGCAATTACAGGAAATGTAAGAATGAGAATTGGTTGTAGGTTTGATGATTATCCTACAAATCCATGTTCTAATATAGATGATGGGGAGTTTGAAGATTATACCATTGCAGTTTCTGATAGTTCATTAGATATCACCACAGAAATTTACGAACCTTCCTCCCAAGTAACATCTAGTATTGTAACCGCCGCAAATACAACCACTAGCAGTACAGCTGAAGATATTTTTGGATTTATAATTGAAGATCAAGCGAGTGGTGATGGCTTAGCAACTAATGTAACTCAAATGAGTTTTGTCCCAGGACCTCATAATACCGCCGATTGGACAGACCTTTTACAAGGAATTACCCTAATCGATGAAAACTTAAACACTTATTCTCCAACGGTTACGATTAGTGATAATTTAATTACATTAGATTTTAGTACACCTATAAGTATTGCTGATGGTGCCTCTCTAGAATTTCTATTAGGTATTTATCTAAACACAACAAATATTGTAGATGGCAGTATTATTCAATTAGAGATCCCCTCTTCAGGGCACGGTTTTAAAGTTAACACAAACGGTTCTAATATTATAGATCCATTATCCTTAGGTTCCGTTACCGGAAATAGTTTTACTATTGATATTGATGCGACACAACTTCAATTTACGCAGCAACCTACTACAGCTATCGTAAATCAAAATATGAGTCCTGCTGTGAGCGTATCAGGTGTTGATACCAACGGAAATATTGATTACGATTATAACTTAGATATCACGATTAACTCTTCTGGAAGTTTAAGTGGATCTCCAGTTACTGAAGCTCCTATAAACGGTGTGGCTACTTTTTCTACACTTAACCATAATGCAATAGCATCAGGTGTAACTCTAACTGCTTCCGACGGATTATTTACAAGTATCACCAGCAACACTTTTGATATTACAGATGCTCCTTCTGTTCCTACTCCTGGAGTTATTTTCATCTCAGAAGTATCCGATGCGTCGGATTATAATAATGAATATATAGAGATTTATAATAATTCATCTAATGCAATAGACTTGACTACCACCAAACTTGTAATGCTAACAGCAGGAACAGTTTGGGACTTAAAAGATTATATACCCACTACAGTTCCAGCGAACGGATTTTTAATAATTTCTAGAGGAAATGATCTCTCCTCTTTTGTTGCGGAATTTGGTGCTTTAAATGCAAACACCAACTTTATGCAAGGGACTTCTGCCATGTATTTTGGTGCAGGAAGAAGATGGCAACTGTATGAAGGTGGAACAGAGAATACAGCAGATGGCACGCTAATCGATGATACAAAAACTGATGTCGCTGATAAGGACAGAGATTACCAAAACATTTTTACAGGAGAATTTATTAATGATTCTTATGCTAATGCTAACCCTGGAGAATTAGATTACTTAGTATTTTCAAATGGAACATGGGTAAACAACAATGCAATAGATAACTTAAATGATCAAGATATATTGTTTTACGATAATTTTACAACTTCTGCAGATGTTTCTACCCATAACTTATATATTTCCTCAGGAAGTACATTTACAGCGCAACATTATTTAAAAATTGATGGTGATGAAGTAGAAATTGACGGAGATTTAGTTTTTGCAAGTAAATCACCTACACAAATTGGGACATTAGGTCCGTTAAGTGCATCTGCAGTTGTTAATGGTGAAGTTACTATTGAGCGTATTATTCCGCCAAAAAGAGCTTATCGTTTTATCAGTAGTCCTGTAAATACGACTACAAGCATTAAAGAAAATTGGCAAGAAGGAGTAAATAACGGAGATACATCAACGAATTTTAACCCTAATCCTGGATATGGAACGCATATTACAGGCTCACCTAGTGGAGCTAATGGTTTTGATGCTACAGTTTCTGGTGCTTCTTCCCTATTTACTTTTGATAATGTAAATTCAAATTGGAATCCAGTAAGCAATTCTAACTCTAACACGTTAAGTGCAGGGACTGCTTATCGATTAATGGTTCGTGGAAGCCGAGGTATTGATGTAACCGATAATAGTACATCGCCAGACACTACTCGTTTGAGAATGAAAGGAACCATAACAAGTCCGGCTATTAATTTTGTAGTACCTACTGCTCAACTCAACCCCACAAACGATAATTTTAACTTTATAGGAAATCCTTATCAAGCTACAATTGATATAAATAAGGTTTTAGCTAGTTCCACTAATATTAACACCAACCAATACTACATATGGGATCCTAATAAAAATAGTAGAGGCGCATATGTTACAGTGGATTTACCTTCAGGAACAAATTCTGATGGATCTGAAGCAAATCAATACGTACAACCTAACCAAGCATTTTTTCTAAGAACCACAGGGAATAATCCTGAAGTTGTTTTCTCTCAAGCAGATAAAGTGAATCAAAGTTTAACGGAGGTATTTAAACCTTCTTCTCAAAATGATTTACAATTAACGGTTCAGCTTTTTGCTCAGTCTAATAGCACACAAAGCTATTTGACGGATAGTTTTATGGTGTTTTATAATAATCAATTTACCAATAACGTCACAGGTGAAGATGCAGGTAAATTAGGTAATTTAGATGAAAACATTGCTATCATTAATAACAATCAATACTTAAGTATTGAGAAAAGAGCTCTACCAATAGTTGGTGAATCAATTCAATTTTTCAACAATAATTACAGATCGGGCCAATATCAGTTCAAAATCGTTGTGCCTAATTTTGAAGATGTAACCCCTTATCTAGTAGATAACTATTTACAACAAGAAGAAGAATTAAACAATGGCAGTAATATGGTTTCATTTGTAGTAGACCAAAGTATTTCTGCGAGTATAGATCCTAATCGTTTTTCTATAGTATTTAAAAAAAATAGTCTCGATGTAGAAACAAAAGAAAGCTTTTTCACTATATACCCTAACCCTTTTAACAATGAAATACTCATAAACTCTACACTTTTAAAGGGTAAAAAAGCATATTTAAAAATCACTTCTATTTTAGGAAAAGAAGTTTATAGTAAAGAAGTCGAGTTTAAAAATAACGAATTTAGGATAAATAACATTCAACATTTAAATAGTGGGATTTACATCCTTACTTTAAAAAATGAGAATAATGTAATCACAAGAAAAATTATTAAAGAATAAAACCTCCCAATATGAAAAATAGACTTTATATTATTCTATTCCTTATATTTTTAAGTTTTTGCTTTAGCACTTATGCTCAATCTCTACCGTCATTTTTAGATAGCATAGATGATGAAAGTGCTCCTGCAGCTCCAATTAGTGGCTTTATAGGTCTAGGCTTAATTTTAGGAGCTATCTATGGAATTAAAAAAATAGACAAATTTTAATATATTTATAAATGAATCTAAACCCACTTAATATTAAGTGGGTTTATTTATTTAAAACTATTATAAATCCTAAGTTTGCATATTCTTAATTATTGTATATATGCAACCCATTACTATCCTCATTCTTATAGCCGCTTATTTTGGCGTATTAATGCTTATCTCCTACTTCACTGGTAAAGATGATTCTAATGATGCTTTCTTTAAAGCCCAAGGAAAATCTGCATGGTATGTAGTAGCATTTGGCATGGTGGGCGCCTCACTTTCGGGTGTTACCTTTATCTCTGTCCCAGGCTGGGTAAAAGATTCACAGTTTAGCTATATGCAAGTGGTATTAGGATACCTAGTGGGATATTTGGTCATTACCTTTGTCCTACTACCATTATATTATCGACTTAATGTTACTTCTATTTATGAATATTTAAAGGAGCGTTTTGGAAATGTAAGTTATAAGACAGGAGCGTTTTTCTTCTTTATCTCTAGAGTTTTAGGAGCCGCTTTTAGACTATTTTTAGTAGCGACGGTTTTACAGTATTTTGTTTTTGAAAGTTGGGGAGTTCCTTTTATTCTTACCGTAGTCATTTCTATCGCTTTAATTTGGATTTATACCGCTCGAGGCGGAATTAAAACTATTGTATGGACAGATACTCTACAAACCTTATTTATGTTAAGTTCTGTGGCTGTAGCTATCTATTTCATTAGCACCGAATTAAACTGGACTTTTGCCGATTATTTTTCCGCGGAATCGTTACAACCCTACACCAAAACTTTTTTTACTAATGATTTTCTAGCCAAGAATTACTTTTGGAAATCTTTCTTTGGCGGAATGTTTATTACCATTTGTATGACTGGTTTAGACCAAGATATGATGCAAAAAAACCTAACGTGTAAGAGTTTAGGTGACGCTCAAAAAAATATGCTTTCTTACAGTCTTGTCTTTGTACCTGTTAATATTCTGTTCCTCTTTTTGGGAGCTTTACTCTTCATTTATGCTGAACAAAATGGGATTGCTATCCCAATGCTTGACGGAAAAGAAAAAACAGATTTACTTTTCCCTGAAATTGCCCTTAACGGAAATATGGGAATAGGATTGGGTATTATCTTTATTTTAGGCTTGATTGCAGCAGCTTATTCTAGCGCAGATAGTGCTCTAACTTCGCTTACCACCAGTTTTTGTGTAGATTTTTTAGATATTAAAAAGAAAAAGGCCATTGCTCAAAAAGGTTTAAGAAAGAAAGTACACTTAGGAGTTAGTGTTCTTTTAATTTTAGTAATTGTTGCTTTTAAATATCTTTTAGATAGCAGTGTAATCGATTTACTTCTAAAAGCCGCTTCTTACACTTACGGACCTTTATTAGGTTTGTTTACTTTCGGGATTTTCACTAAAATAAAGATTAAAGATAGGTGGGTTTGGTTGGTTTCCATTACCTCTGTGATTATAACATATATTATTGGTAGTATTCCCCCAGAATATATTGGCGATTACCACTTTAATTATGAATTACTTATTGTGAATGGCGCATTAACTTTTATTGGTTTAGTATTGATTCGTAGAAAGTAAAACCAACGTACAAGCGATTTCAACATTTATATTTGCATCTCTTAGTAGTTTATAAAATTCGGGGTTTTCTGTCCCTGGATTAAAGATTACACGCTCAGGTTGAAGTTTAACAATGTAATCATAATACGGTTCTTGTCGTTTAGGATTAAGATACAAAGTAACTGTATGCACATCATTAAATAGTTTCTGCTCTGTCTCTATTTTAACACCATTTACTTCACCATTTCTCAGACCTATTGCTACTGTATTTATATGATAGGATTTTAATCTATTTATAGCAATATTAGAGTATCTATTTCCTTTTAAAGAAGCTCCTATCACCAATGTTTTCTTATTTTCCATATACAAATTTGTAATATTTCTTTTATTTTCGAAATTAAATCTAACCTAAAATCATGAATTTACAATCCCAATTAACGAACTCTAACATTTTAAAAAATACAATATTATTTTTATTCACCTCACTGCTATTATGCTCTTGCGTGAGTGATAAACATACTGCAAAAAACATTTCTTTTAAAACCAATGAAAAGGATTTTAAAGATCAGTTTAAGGACACTCAACAAACAAAATTATCTTGGTCTTTTAAAAGCGGTTATATCCATAGTAAACTTCAGACAAGCCAGAATATAAATTTAGACTTATATTATGCTGATGACATACTTATTGAAGAAGACTTTATAGAAAAAAAATTACACTTAGCTAAAGAAGTTTCAAATACAGAAATCTTGAATAAAACTGAATTTGATAGTTTTCATGTAAAAATTTACAAGGGAAATTCTTTAATAGCAGAAAGAAAAGAGAAAATAAACCTTCTTAAAGACAACTCTTAACACCTCAATTTCAATATACTACAAATTATTACACTTTCAAGTTCGTTAATAAAAAGTTAAAAATATTTAGCTGTGCAACGCATCTCAACTTATGTCGTCATTAAGGTAGAGACATTTGTTTTATTTAGTTGAACGGTTAATCAGTACAGTAGTTATGGTTAGTGAAGTATTGATTAATCAAAATTGGTCCCGCTATGAGAATAGCGGGATTAATTTAAGTTTAAGTACTCGTTATCAAAATGTTAAAAGTAAATTTTGATGCAACTTTTTTAAACAACAATCGTCTTATAGATAGAAAGATGTTGGTAATTTATTTGAATTAGCCTTTAAAAAATTGAACTAACGGAAATCATTATAAAAACCCTTGGCTATTCCCCAAGGGTTTTCTTTTTTTACCAACTTATTACAGCACTACCCCACGTAAAGCCACTACCAAAAGCTGCTAATACCACGTGATCGCCCTCTTTAATTTTTCCTTTTTCCCAAGCTTCAGTTAAAGCAATAGGTATAGATGCTGCCGTAGTGTTACCGTATTTTTGAATATTGTTATAAACCTGTTCGTCTTTTAATTGAAATTTCTTCTGAATAAATTGAGCTATTCTTAAATTCGCTTGGTGCGGAATAAGCATATCTATATCTTTTACTTCCAATCCGTTTTCTTGTAATCCTTCATGAATCACCTCCGAAAAACGAGCAATCGCATTTTTAAATACGAATTGTCCGTTCATATATGGGTAATACGGAATGTCTTCTTGAGGGTTTTCTTCAATAATTTCTGGAACCCAATGCATAGTACTCGGCCCCTTTAAAGAAAGTTCTAGTGCGTGTTTTCCCTCTGAGTGTAAGTGAGTAGAAAGAATCCCTTGTCCGTTATGGTTACTTCTGGTAAGTACTGCTGCTCCAGCTCCATCACCAAATATCACAGAGACAGATCTTCCGCGGGTGCTCATATCTAAACCTCCGCTATGATTTTCACTTCCGATAAGGAGGACATTTTTATACATTCCCGTTTTTATAAATTGATCGGCTACCGATAATCCATAAATAAAACCACTACATTGATTTCTTACATCTAAGGCTGGGCAAGTATGGATTCCTAACATTTCTTGCACTTGCACTCCACAACCAGGGAAATAATAATCTGGACTAAGTGTTGCAAAAACAATTAAATCGATATCATTTTTATCTATATTGGCTCTTTCTAAAGCGATTTTGGCTGCTTTCACACCCATAGTCGCCGTAGAGTTACCGTCTCCTTTTTGTATGTGTCTTCTTTCTTTTATACCCGTTCGTTCTTGTATCCATTCATCATTAGTGTCCATCACTTTAGATAAATCATCATTAGTGACTACATTTTCTGGAACATAACTCCCCAGTCCCGCTATTTTAGATTGATATAACATATTTTTTTATTAAAGTTGAGCAAATAGTATTGAGAATTTTATCTGCGCAAGCAATATACATATTATTAGTATTGTATAGAAAAATTGACTTTACTAATTGTATGCACGCATAAGACCAATATTCTCAACCTTTAAAAGATTAATTTTTTATGTTATTAAGCGTCATCATTATAAAGATTTGATAATTAAATTTCTTTATATTCGTATATAAAATCACCAACATTGCATCAACAACTTATCTTATTAGCCGTACTGGGAACTTGCTTTTTATTAATGGCCTGGTTACCATCATTATCAAAAATTACGAAGATAAGTTACCCCATTTTTTTATTGGTTTTGGGAATGTGCACCTTTTGGTTGGGCATTCCGTTTGATTGGCCTGCACCATTTTGGAAAGATGACAAAATTATGTTGTTATCAGAGATTATTGTTAATGTATCTCTAATGAGTGCTGGTTTAAAAATCAATCTTCATTACGCAAAGAAAAACTGGAAGATTCCGTTAAGGCTTATTGCTATTACTATGCCTTTAACCATTTTATCATTTTTTCTATTAGGCATTAGTTATTTTTCATTATATATACCATTAGCAGTATTATTTGCAGCAGTTTTAGCTCCTACAGATCCTGTTTTAGCGTCAGAAGTTCAACTCAAAGATACTTTTGTAGATAAGGATAAGGGAGATGAAAATTTGACAGAATTTTCCCTAACAAGCGAAGCTGGACTAAATGATGGCTTGGCTTTTCCTATTACCTATTTAGCTGTACTCCTAATTGAAAACAATGGAATTGAAGGTTTTGATTGGCTTTCCTACTTAGGTGACAAAGTTTTTCTAAAAATAGGGATTGGTATAGCCTCCGGACTCTTGTTTGGTTATTTAGTAGCGAGAATACAGCACTACCTAAAGAAAGGTTTGAACGTTAAAACCCGTGACGGTTTATTGGCTTTTTCAATTGCAATTTGTTGTTATAGTGTGACCGAACTTATTCATGGTTATGGATTTTTAGCTGTATTTATTGCAAGTCTAACCGTTAGAAACTCGTATCATATTAACGATGATTACAAAAAGAAGCTACATAGTTTTGTTGAAGAAACCGAGCGTTTACTATTAGTACTTTGGCTAGTACTTTTTGGAGGTAGCATTTTAAATGGTGTTTTTGATGACATTTCGTGGATGACTATTGCAGTAGCTGTAGGCTGTATTTTAATTTTACGACCAGTCTGCGGTATGATAGGGTTAGTTAACACCAAAATTAAAACTAAGGAACGATTAGTTCTCAGTTTTTTTGGCATTAGAGGGATTGGATCATTATTCTACCTGTCTTGGGCATTTATGTATCTTAAAGAAAAAGGAATTGAAGTCTTAGAAAAAGATAAGCTATATTCCATTGTAATTCTCATTGTCTTTTGTTCCATATTAATCCACGGATTTACCGCTCCATACCTCTTTAAAAATTTTAAAAAGAAGTAGTTTTCAAATTCCAAGAGCATTCATGATATATGCTTGTATAATAAAAGAACAGGCTTCTTAAAGCCTGTTCTTTTCCCTAACTAATCAACTAGATATGACAACTAGTTTACTTTAAATACTTTTTAAAGTTATTTACCTTAATTTCTGCTTTCAGATCGTGAAGTAAATTATATAAGCCAAAAAATGTTCTATTAATATATAGAAAATGCTTACTTCCTCTATTTCCATTCATTTTTCGCAGCTCTGTATCTTTACTGTATTTTTCGCTTAACGCGGAAATCTTATTCCAAAATTCTTCGTTAGAAAAATCAAAGGTTTCATTATGAAACGGACTCGTAAAAAGACTTAGCATCTCGTAGAATAATTCCGAAAAGAAATCTATCTCCTTATCGGAATCATCTGGACGTAAAATTTCCAATTCTGATAATTTTGCAAGGAAAAACTTTTTGTTATTGATATTCTCTGGTACAGCCAATTCAAAATAAGGTGTATAAAATTCTTTAGGAACTTCTTTAATACACCCAAAATCAATAGCGATCAAATTCTTGTCCTTATCAACTAAAAAGTTACCAGGATGAGGATCTGCATGAACCGCTTTCAACTCGTGCATTTGATACATATAAAAATCCCATAAAGCCTGCCCTATTTTATCTCCATCTTCTTTCTTAAAATCGGTTTTCGTGAATTCACTTAAATGCTGGCCTTGCATCCAATCCATCGTAATGATTTTCTCACTCGATAAGTCTTCATAATATTTAGGAAATCGCAGACCTTCAATTTGCGCGCATTTTTGAGAGATATGTTTGCTTTGCTTTACCTCTAAAATATAATCGGTTTCCTCAATCAGTTTTCCTTCTACTTCTTTAAAATATTTATCAGAATCGCTCCCTTGTAAATTGAACATTCTTGTAGCAATGGGTTTTACCATCGCTAAATCTGAACTTATACTTTCAGCAACACCAGGATATTGAATTTTAACCGCCAGCTTCTTACCGTCTTTCGTCGCTTGATGAACCTGACCTATACTGGCTGCGTTAATTGAATTAGAATTAAACGTATCATATAATTCTTCAGGGTATTCTCCGTTATATTTTTTAAAAGTTTTTCTAACCAAAGGAGCTGAAAGCGGTGGAACACTAAATTGAGCCAAGCTAAATTTTTCAACATAAGCACTCGGCAACAAACTTTTTTCCATAGAGAGCATTTGCGCTACTTTTAAAGCACTCCCCTTAAGGTTTTTTAGTCCGTCATAAATATCTTCCGCATTATCGTTATCCAGTTCATCTCGGCTTAATTCTTTATCAAAAGCTTTTTTACTATAATACTTCAAGTAATTTCCGCCAATTTTAACACCAGTTTTTACCATCTCTGTGGTGCGCCCGAGTTTTCCCGTTGGTATTTTATCTATTGATTTCATTTTCTAAGCCATTTTTTCTTTAAAGAGGAACTTTCCAAAATCTAATACACGTTCTAAAGGTGTATTATCAAAGACATCAAAAATAGTATTGACAGACTTTTCTATGGCAACATCGGTTTTCTCAAATTGAGGGGAATTGTCATCCATCCAAAATTTCAGTAAAAACATCATTTGCAACCAAGCTCCTTCAGAAAAAACGGTTTCATTCTTTTGAAGCAACTTTATATTTTTAGCGTCATTATCTTCAGCAATTAAATCTTTAGCGAAATTTTTTACATTTTTTCGCAGACCTTTTAACTGTTCTAGGTTCTTAAGTGTGCTTTCATTTCTATTCAGCATAAAAAGAACATAACTTCTATTTGCAGTAAGCATTTCAAAAAAAGTATAAAAGAAAGTGAGCATTTTTTCTCTATTAGAAAAAGAATCCACTTCTGGTGCAGCTTGCATTAAAGTGACACTCTTTATATAAAATTGTTCCCAAATTTCTTTTTGAATAGCTTCTAGGCTTCCAAAAGATTGATAAAATTCTTCTTCGTTAGATTTGTTTTCTTTCGCAAACTTATAGACAGACTTAGGAACTGTTTCGTGTTCTAAAACATATTCCATATAACTAGAAATCCATTTTTCTTTAGTCATTTTTACCGTTTTCTTCTTTGTAACTGCTTTTTTCTTCTCCATAACATTTTTCTTTAATCCAAATATAAACTTTTGTTTATCTGTACACTAAAAACATTAAACAAAACTTTGTTAAATATAATCTATTGTTTTAGGCGTAAAAAGATAGAAATTATTACACTTCTAGTATGCCAGTTTGTCATTTTAATTTTAATGGTATTTTTTTTGACATTAGGGAAATAAGAAAACAAAGTTTAAATAAAAAAATATAGATATGGCAACAGGAAAAATTAATGTTTCAGTAGAAAACATTTTTCCCTTAATTAAGAAATTTCTTTATAGTGATCATGAAATTTTCTTGCGCGAATTAATTTCTAATGCAACAGATGCTACACTAAAATTGAAGCATTTAACTAGCATTGGAGAGACAGACGTGGAGTACGGAAACCCAAAGATTGAAGTTAAGATTGATAAAGAAAATCAAAAGCTTCACATCATCGACCAAGGAATTGGGATGACTAAAGAGGAGGTTGAAAAGTACATTAACCAAGTTGCTTTTTCTGGGGCTGAAGAGTTTCTAGAGAAATATAAAGATTCTGCTAAAGACAGTGGTATTATTGGTCATTTTGGTCTTGGTTTCTACTCTGCCTTTATGGTAGCTAATAAAGTAGAGATTATTACTAAATCTTATAAAGATGAACCTGCTGCGCATTGGATTTGCGAAGGAACTACAGATTTTACTATTGAAGATGCCGATAAGAAAGAACGCGGATCTGAAATTATTCTTCATATTAATGATGATGAAAAAGAGTTTTTAGAAGAAAGTAAGATTAGTGAGCTTTTAACGAAGTATAACAAGTTTATGCCTGTTCCTATTAAGTTTGGAACAAAAGAAAAAGAACTTCCTAAAGCTGAAGACGCTCCTGAAGATGAAGAAGCTAAAAAAGTAACCGTAGACAACATCATTAATAATCCTGAACCAGCCTGGACTAAACAACCTACCGAATTAGAAGAACAGGATTATAAAGGTTTTTACCGCGAATTGTACCCGATGCAATTTGAAGAACCTCTTTTTCATATTCACTTAAATGTTGATTATCCTTTCAATTTAACAGGGATTTTATACTTCCCTAAATTGAGTAATAATATGACGATGCAACAAGATAAAATTCAGTTGTATCAAAATCAGGTTTTTGTAACCGACAATGTAGAAGGTATTGTACCTGAGTTTTTAACGATGTTACGTGGAGTAATAGATTCTCCAGACATTCCGTTAAACGTATCTCGTTCTTATTTACAAGCTGATGGAGCGGTAAAAAAGATTTCTAGCTACATCACTCGTAAAGTGGCAGATAAATTAAAGTCTTTATTTAATGACAATCGCGAGGATTTCGAAAAGAAATGGGACGATATTAAAGTAGTTATTGAATATGGAATGCTTTCTGAAGATAAATTTTTTGATAAAGCAGATAAGTTTGCCTTATATCCAACTGTAGATAAAAATTATTTCACTTTCGAGGAACTTCAAGAGAAGATTAAAGAAACCCAGACTGATAAAGATGGGAAAACGATAATCCTTTACGCTTCTAATAAAGATGAACAACACAGTTATATCGAAGCTGCTAAAACTAAAGGTTATGAAGTTCTTTTATTAGACTCTCCTATTGTATCGCACTTGATTCAGAAATTAGAAACTTCTAAAGAAAACATTTCTTTTGTTCGTGTGGATAGTGATCACGTAGATAACCTTATTAAAAAAGAAGAAGAACAGGTTTCTAAACTTTCTGAAGAAGAAAAAGAGAAACTAAAAACCGATTTTGAAAAAGTAGTTCCTAAAGAGACATATACAGTTCAATTAGAGGCGATGGATAGTTCTTCTGCTCCGTTAATTATTACACAACCAGAGTTTATGCGTCGTATGAAAGAGATGCAACAAACCGGTGGCGGTGGAATGTTTGGTATGGGTAATATGCCAGAAATGTACAATTTGGTAGTAAATACTAACAATGAGTTAATATCTACTATTTTAAATAGCGATGAAGAAACTCAAGGGAAGTTAATTAAGCAGTCGTTAGACTTAGCTAGGTTGTCTCAAAACCTTTTAAAAGGTGAAGAGTTAACTAATTTTGTAAAACGAAGCTTTGAGATGATAAAGTAAATTTTTTGTTGATCATATTTATTGTAAAAAAACCGTTTCATACATCCTGAAACGGTTTTTTATTTTTTTAACTTAGCAGCTTAATAAAATTTGAACGACTATGAAAATATATATTTTATTGTTCTGTACTGCTTTCGTCTTATTTTCTTGTCAAGAAGAGAAAAAAGCTGAAAAAGAAACTAAAGATGAACCTATTATCGAAAAAGAGGTAGAACAAAAAAAAGAATTATCACCAGCCGAACAATTTGCTACCAACATTCAATCTGCTCATCAAACCTCCGATTTTAAAAGTCAGGAAGCGGTTCAGTTTCAATTAGATTTAATGTTTGGAGGTAAACAAAGAATGAAAGCTAAGATTACGATGCTCACCAATTCTAGCAAAATTAAAATTGAAAAGGAAGATGGTACTGTGTTAATGTATGATAATGAAAAAGCGTCCCTATTTCCTGAAGAAAATAATTATGACGGAGCTAGGTTTGATATGTTTACTTGGACGTACTTTTTTGCTTTACCATTTAAATTAACAGATCCTGGTACAAATTGGCAAGATTTGAATGAAGACAACCTTAATGAAACTCCATACGATACTGCAAAACTTACCTTTGGCGATAATATTGGAGACGCACCAGATGATTGGTATGTAATTTATTCCGATAAGCAAACAAAACTTATGAAAGCAGCAGCTTATATCGTTACTTTTGGGAAAGATACCGCTACTGCGGAAGAAAACCCACACGCCATTGTTTATGACAATTATTTTAGTGTAAGTAATGTTGCTTTTGCAAAAGACTGGTCTTTTTATAATTGGAGTGAAGAAGAAGGGATTTATGGAGAACCTATAGGAAGTGCAAAAATCTCTAATCTTAAGTTTTTAGAAACCGAAGACGGCTTTTTTAAAGCACCAAAAGAGAGCGTAGAAATTAAAAAATAATAAAACTTAGCATATTGTAAAGATCGCAGATAGCTTTATCTTTGCAAGATTAAATTTTTGATATGATAAAAATAACTTTGCCAGATGGCAGTATAAAAGAATTTGAGAAAGGCACTACTGTATTAGAAGTTGCCAAAAGTATTAGTGAAGGTTTAGCCAGAAATGTGATTTCTGCAAGTTTTAACGGTACCACCGTAGAAACGAAAACAACCCTTATCGAAGATGGTTCTCTAATTCTTTATACTTGGAAAGACGATCAAGGTAAAAAAGCTTTTTGGCATAGTTCTGCGCACGTTTTGGCTCAGGCAATTCAAAAATTATATCCAGAAGCGAAGCTAACTATAGGTCCTGCTATTGACAATGGTTTTTATTATGACGTAGATTTTGGAGAGCATAAAATATCTGATACCGATTTTAAAAAGGTTGAAGATAAAATGCTAGAGATTGCTCGTGAAAAACACGAGTTTGACATGCGTGAAGTATCCAAAGACGATGCATTAGCATTTTATAAAAACGAGAACAATCCATATAAAGTTGAATTAATTGAAAATTTAACTGACGGAGATATTACCTTTTGCGATCACGATACCTTTACGGATTTATGTCGAGGAGGACATATTCCTAATACTGGTATTATCAAAGCAGTAAAAGTGATGAGTGTCGCTGGAGCTTATTGGCGAGGAGACGAAAACAATCCGCAGCTTACAAGAGTCTACGGAATTACTTTTCCGAAGCAAAAAGAATTAAAAGAATATTTAGAGCTATTAGAAGAAGCTAAAAAACGAGACCATAGAAAATTAGGAAAAGAACTACAGCTTTTTACTTTTTCACAAAAAGTAGGACAAGGTCTGCCATTATGGCTTCCAAAAGGTGCTGCTTTACGTGAGCGCTTAGAAAATTTTCTAAAAAAAGCACAGAAGAAAGCTGGTTATGAAATGGTGGTTTCTCCGCATATTGGTCAGAAAGAACTTTATGAAACTTCGGGACATTATGCAAAATATGGAGAAGATAGTTTTCAGCCAATTACTACACCGAATGAAGGAGAAGAGTTTTTATTAAAACCTATGAACTGCCCTCACCACTGTGAAATATATAATGCTTCACCTTGGTCTTATAAAGATTTACCAAAGCGTTTTGCAGAATTTGGTACAGTTTATAGATATGAACAAAGTGGAGAATTACATGGCTTAACTCGTGTTCGTGGTTTTACTCAAGATGATGCGCATATTTTTTGTACTCCAGATCAATTAGATGAAGAGTTCAAAAAGGTAATTGACTTGGTGCTATATGTTTTTGGCTCTTTAGGTTTTGAAAATTTTACAGCTCAAGTTTCCCTTAGAGATCCAGAAAATAAAGAAAAGTATATAGGTGCAGATGAAAATTGGGAAAAAGCAGAAAATGCTATTATCAATGCAGCTAAAGAAAAGAATTTAAATTACGTAGTAGAAACTGGAGAAGCAGCATTTTACGGACCTAAATTAGATTTTATGGTTAAAGATGCCTTAGGAAGAAGCTGGCAATTAGGAACTATTCAAGTAGATTATAACTTACCAGAACGTTTTGAATTGACTTACAAAGGCAGTGATAATGAACTTCACAGACCTGTGATGATTCACCGAGCTCCTTTTGGAAGTATGGAACGTTTTATCGCTATCTTGTTAGAGCATACGGGTGGTAATTTCCCACTTTGGCTTATGCCAGAACAAGCTATTGTTTTGTCTTTAAGCGAGAAGTATGAAAATTATACGCAAAAAGTTTTAAATTTGCTAGAAAATAACGAAATTCGCGCCCGTATAGATAACAGAAGTGAAACGATGGGTAAAAAAATTCGGGAAGCCGAAATGAACAAACTACCGTTTATGCTTATTGTCGGGGAACAAGAAGAAAAAGACGGCACAGTTTCTGTACGTAAACATGGTGGCGAGGATTTAGGCGCCATGAGTGTAGAGCAATTTTCTGAAATTATAAAGAATGAAATTGCGTCTACTCTAAAAACATTTGAAGTTTAATTTAAAATTATAAAGTCATAGCAATACGTAGAAAAAAATCAAGAAAACCTTTAAGAGAAATTAAGGAAGATCCGCACAGAATTAACGGAAAAATTCGCGCAGAAGAAGTTCGTTTAGTTGGTGATAATGTGGAGATGGGTGTTTATCCTATCAAAAAAGCATTAGCTTTAGCAGAAGAGCTAGGCGTAGATTTGGTTGAAATTTCACCAAATGCTAAACCTCCTGTTGCAAAAGCAATGGATTATAAGAAATTCCTTTACGAACAAAAGAAAAGAGAAAAAGTTTTAAAAGCAAAGGCTTCTAAAGTTGTGATTAAAGAAATTCGTTTTGGTCCTAATACAGATGATCATGATTATGAATTCAAGAAAAATCACGGTAAAAAATTCTTAGAAGAAGGTGCAAAACTTAAAGCATATGTTTTCTTTAAAGGACGTTCTATTGTATTTAAAGATCAAGGAGAAATTTTGCTACTTCGTTTAGCTCAAGACCTTGAGGAATATGGTAAGGTAGAACAAATGCCTAAATTAGAAGGTAAACGTATGACCATGTTCATTGCTCCTAAAAAAGTAAAGTAACTTCTATCGTAGAAGTCAAAATTATATAGAGAGAGATAAATAAAACCTAAGGATATTATGCCTAAAATGAAAACAAAATCTAGTGCTAAAAAGCGTTTTAAGCTTACAGGTACTGGTAAAATTAAAAGAAAGCACGCGTTTAAAAGTCACATCTTAACAAAGAAGTCTAAAAAACGTAAGCTTGCTTTAACTCATAGTACATTAGTACATAAAGCAGATGAGAGTAACATTAAACTTCAATTACGTTTAAAGTAATTGACCGTTTAATTGGTTAAAACAATTTAATAACCCTGGAGTTAGGCCTTACAAAGAATTCGTGAAAATGAATCGCCTACTACAAAAACAATAAAATTATGCCAAGATCAGTAAATTCAGTAGCTTCAAGAGCCAGAAGAAAAAAGGTGATGAAGCAAGCAAAAGGTTACTTTGGACGTCGTAAAAACGTTTGGACAGTAGCAAAAAATGCGGTTGAAAAAGCAATGTTATATGCTTATAGAGACCGTAAAGCAAAGAAAAGAAACTTCCGTACTTTATGGATTACCCGTATTAATGCAGGTGCTCGTATGCACGGAATGTCTTATTCTCAATTTATGGGAAAAGTAAAAGCTAATGGAATCGAATTAAACCGTAAGGTTTTAGCCGATTTAGCTATGAATCACCCAGAGGCTTTTAAAGCTATTATTGAGAAAGTAAAATAAATTTGCAACCCATTTATCTCTCATATATTAAAAACCTTCTCTTTTAGAGAGGGTTTTTTTATCTTTATAATTATGCGAAAAATTCTACTTCTAATTATCGTATGGATCATAGGTATTACCGCAACTGCACAAGTTCCTGTCAATCTAATTAAGTTTAAGAAGTTTTATCGTTTAAAAAATCAATCTCAAGTTTTTATCCCTTTAGGTAATGTAGCTTTTGCAGATACACTTATTGACTTTCGAGAAGGAAATCCTACAGCTTTACCAGAGTATAGCAATCCGCAAGCAGCTGCTGGAGAACCAGACTATGAAAAATACTTAGACCAATCATACCTTTCTTTAGGTTGTCAAGGCCAAATTACAGCTGTTTTTAAAGACAATGGTTTTATAGATATTGATGGACCTGATCTTTATTTTTTTGAGATCGGCCCTTCAATTGAAGCTTTTAAAGTAGAGATCTCTAGTGACAATAAAACTTGGATCAATGTAGGAAAAGTAGATGGCGGAACTTCACAAATAGATATTGCTCGTGCTAATATTCCAAAAGAAAAAGAAGCAATTTATTATTACATACGACTTACAGATTTAGCCTCTTTTTGTAGCGGACCTACCACTGGAGCAGATATAGATGCTATTGGAACGGTAGGTGGAGTTTTAAAACTAAATGTAGACGCTAATTTGCTTTTTGATACAGATAAGTATGAATTAAAAGAGACCGCTTTAAAAAAGTTGGAAGAGTTTAAAAAAGTGATTTCACAAATACCTAAAGCAGACATCATCATCTCTGGACATACGGATAGTGATGCGGACGATAAGTATAACTATATATTAGGAAAAAACCGAGCAGATGCTGTAGAAGTATATATTCATGAAATTTTGGATGGCAAAGGTGATTACACCTACAAAACAGAATCATACGGTGAAACACAACCTATCGTAGAGAACAATTCAGAGAAAAATAAACAAAAAAACAGACGTGTAGAAATATTGGTATTACCAGATAAAGAGTTTTATATACGACCCAAAAACAATTAGGTTTTTTGCTTTTTCTTCTTAGCTGCAGGAAATAAAACGTTATTTAAAATAAGTCGGTATCCTGGAGAAGTAGGATGTAAAGAAAGCTCTGTTTTTGGATCCCCCACTTTATGTTGGTAATCTTCTGGATCGTGACCTCCATAAAAGGTAAAAAAGCCTTTTCCTTTTATTCCGTGAATATAACGAGCCTCACCATTGGCTTTATTTTCTCCCATCACCAATACATTAGATTTGATAGTCTGTCTATCAAAAGAAGTGGTTTGTCCCATAAAACCTTTAACTAAAGCGGTATGGTTTTGACAAAGCATAGTAGGTACAGGATCCCATTTTGCCGAAAAATTCATTAAGGTAAAGTAATCTATCTCTCTTGGGATTCTTCTTTTAGTGGTCATATCGATAGATGAAAACTCATACACCATGGGACTTCTTTCTAAAACAAAATCGGTGAAAGCGAAGGTTTTTGAATAGTCTATTTTACTCTGGTAAGCAGGATCACTAGCATCACCATCAAACATAGGTTCACAAATATCTATCCCTTCTGCAGAGAGAGCGATGTCAAAACTATCTGTAGCACTACACATAGCAAACATAAACCCTCCACCTACTACGTAGTTTCTAATTTTTAAAGAAACTGCCAATTTTTCTTCAGATACTTTTTGATAGCCTAATTCATTTGCTAAAGCTTCTGCGTTTTTCTTTTCTTCAATGTACCAAGGAGTAGCTCGATACCTTTTATAGAATTTACCATATTGACCAGTAAAATCTTCGTGATGTAAATGTAGCCAATCGTAAAGAAGCAATTCATCGCCTAAAACCTCTTTATCATAAATAGTTTCGTAAGGAATTTCTGCATAAGTCAAAACCATCGTTACCGCATCATCCCAAGGAGCATTTCCACTAGGGGTATATACAGCAATTTTAGGAGCTTTTTCTAGAACTACGGCATCCATATTCTGAGACGGACTTTCAATTTCACTTAAAATTGATTCCGCTTTAGCGTTACTCAGCAACTCAAAAGAAACACCTCTAATTTGACATTCTTTTCTCAAAGCATCGGTATCTGGCATTAAAAAAGATCCTCCTCTATAATTAAGTAGCCATTTTACTTTTTGCTGTTTAGCCAGCACCCAATAAGTAATCCCATAGGCTTTCAAATGGTTTTTTTGAGTATCAGCATCCATAGGAATCAATACATAAGATGCATAAGACTCTATAGAAAGAACAAAGAATAAAACAGTAAATAAAAGTATTTTCTTCATACTTAAAAGTAAGTATAATTATTTAGAAAATAGAGTTAATCAAACTTTTTAAAACGGCACATCATCCTCATCATTTTGTCTTAAATTAGGCGATGATGAACCAAATGCGTCTTTGGCAGAGGGGAAGTTTTGAGTACTAAACCCTCCATTTTCATTATCGTCGTGATTCATTTTAGAAGGAATCTCTGAAGGATAATCAAACTGATCTAGATTATCAAATTTACCAAGGTGACCAAGGAACTTAAGACGTATATTTTCTAAACCACCATTACGGTGTTTGGCGATAATGAATTCTGCTTGACCATCGGTTGGAGTTTGCTCCTCGTCATCCCACTCGTCAATTTTATAATATTCTGGCCTGTATATAAACGAAACAATATCTGCATCTTGTTCGATTGCTCCAGATTCCCTTAGATCGGAAAGTAATGGACGCTTGCTTCCTCCCCTAGTTTCTACCGCACGTGATAGTTGCGAGAGTGCGATTACAGGTATATTTAATTCTTTTGCTAAAGCTTTTAGGTTTCGAGAGATGGTAGAAATTTCTTGTTCCCTATTTCCGCCTTTTTGAGATCCCCCAGCTGTCATTAACTGCAAATAATCAATTACAATTAATTTAATACCGTGTTGAGAAGCTAAACGTCTTGCTTTTGCACGTAAATCAAAAATCGAAAGTGATGGGGTATCATCAATAAATAAAGGTGCTTTTTCTAAACCTTTTACTTTAACGTTTAATTGTTCCCACTCGTGAGTTTCTAAATTTCCCGTTCTTAGCTTTTCGGAAGAAAGTCCAGTTTCTGAAGAAATTAATCGTGTAATTAACTGTACTGATGACATCTCACAAGAAAAGAATGCCACTGGTATATTTTGACCCACCGCAATATTTCGCGCCATCGATAAGGTTAAAGCTGTTTTACCCATACCTGGCCTTGCTGCTACAATAATTAAATCACTGGGCTGCCATCCTGAAGTTAACTGATCTAGTTTTTCAAAACCTGAAGGAATTCCACTTAACCCTTCTTTATTAGATATATCTTCAATTCTCTTTTTTGCCTGAATTACTAAACTTTGTGCGGTTTCTGAAGAGCGTTTAATATTTCCTTGAGTAACCTCGTAAAGTTTAGATTCTGCTTTATCTAATAAATCAAAAACGTCTGTAGATTCATCATAGGAATCTTCAATAATTTCACTAGAAATTTTAATTAAACTGCGCTGAATATATTTCTGTAAAATAATCCTCGCATGAAACTCGATATGCGCAGAAGAAGATACTTTTTGAGTTAGCTGAATTAAATAATAATCTCCTCCACTAACTTCTAGCTTCCCATCTTTCTTTAACTGACTAGAAACCGTTAATAAGTCGACTGGTTCACTATTCTCAAAGAGTTTAAAAATAGCTTCAAATATGTATTTGTGCGCATCTTTATAGAAAACATCGGGATGTAAAATATCTATTACTTCATCTACCCCCTTTTTATCGATCATCATCGCTCCAATTACAACTTCCTCCAAATCAACTGATTGAGGAGGCAATTTCCCTTTTTCTAATTGAATGATATTACTTTTAGGTGCAGAATATGCTCGACTTTGTTTTACTTTCTCCATAGTACGAATGTAAAAAAAATGTTAACGAAAACGTCGTTTTTTATGATTAGGATAGTTCACACCTTATGAACAATCTCCCTGTTTATAACTTAATATTTTTGTTGATAACCACAAAAAAATCCGAAACAAAAAGCTTCGGATTTTGTATTAGTAAGGTTTAAAGGAGTTAGCCTTTAAAAACCCCCATTGAAGAATATTTTTCCATTCTTTTTTCCACTAATTCTTTTGGTGATAAGTTTTTCAACTCCGCATGAGATTCAATAATTACTTTTTTAAGTGTAGTAAACATTTCCTCTCTATTACTATGAGCACCACCCAGTGGTTCTTTAATGATAGAATCAATAACTTTTAGTTTTTTAGCATCGGTAGCAGTAAGTTTTAAAGCTTCTGCAGCTTGCTCTTTATGATCCCAACTTCTCCATAAAATAGAAGAACAGTTTTCTGGAGAAATTACAGAATACCAAGAATTTTCTAACATCATTACTTTATCTCCAACACCAATTCCTAGAGCTCCTCCACTTGCACCTTCCCCAATTACAACTACGATAACGGGTACTTTTAAGCGAGTCATTTCAATAATATTTCTAGCAATAGCTTCTCCTTGGCCGCGCTCTTCTGCTTCTAAGCCTGGATAAGCTCCTGGTGTATCAATAAAAGTGACTACAGGAACATCAAATTTCTCTGCAGATTTCATTAAACGTAGTGCTTTACGGTAACCTTCTGGGTTTGCCATACCAAAATTTCGGTATTGCCTAGTTTTAGTATTGTATCCTTTTTGCTGACCAATAATCATAAAACTTTGTTCCCCAATTTTTCCTAAACCACCAACCATAGCTTTATCGTCTGCCACATTTCTATCACCGTGAAGTTCTAAAAATGTTTCACCACATATAGCTTTAATATAGTCTAATGTATAAGGTCTATTAGGATGTCTTGACAACTGTACACGTTGCCATGCCGTAAGGTTTTTATATATTTCCTTCTTTGTTAAGGCTAGTTTCTTTTCTATTTGCTTGCAGGTTTGTGTTACATCTACATCACTATCTACACCTATAGCGCAAGCTTTATTATATTGTTCTTGTAGCTCTTTAATAGGAGCTTCAAATTCTAAGTATTCCATAGTGGGTTATGGCTTTTATTAGTTTATAGCCTACAAATATATAAAACTTATTCTTGTGTAATCAAACTAAGAATTATTAATTTAAATTGAATTTTTCTTTACGGAAGAATAAGTAACTCGTTTACTTATCGTTTCGCTTTTCTCAACAAGATGATAGCCAGAACTCCAAAAAATACATTTGGGAACCACACAGCTATAAGTGGTGAAAAAGTAGATTTCTCTGCCATGGTACCAAATACTTTATCAAAAAACACAAATACAAAGGCAATAGCAATTCCTATAGCTAAGTTTACTCCCATCCCTCCTCTTCGCTTCATAGCAGAAACTGCTACAGCTATAATGGTTAGAATATAGGCTGAAACAGGTAAACTCCAACGTTTGTAAGCTACCACTTTATAACGATTAATATTAGCAGAACCTCTTTTCTTTTCTTGTTCTATAAACTCGTTAAGTTCTGTAAAATTCTTAGTTTCTGCGATATAAGACACGGGTGTAAGTTCCCCAAATTCAAAAGGTAAAACCGTATCTAATTTTCTATGCTGTAATAAAATATCATCTGAATTCTTTCCTACGATCCTTTTTTCAAAATTAGATAAGGTGTAAATTGAATCTTCTTCGTTAAACTTTAATCTACTAGCACTAATCTTAAATTGAAGTACATTTCCTTTAAAATTTTCTAAAGTGAAATTACTTGCGGTTTTATTTTTAGGATCAAAATTGGTAGCAAAAATAAACTCATCATCATTTATTTGTTTAAAAACATCTTTTGTTTCTGCTGCATCTCTTCCATGCTTTAGATACTTATAGGTAAAATCATTAAACCCTTGACTGGCACTGGGAGCCAAATACATCCCCATTACCAGAGCTCCAAGACAAATTAAAGTCGCTCCTATAAGGTAAGGTCTTAAAAATCGATTAAAGGATACCCCCGAACTTAAAAAGGCAATAATTTCTGTATTATTTGCGAGTTTAGAGGTGAAAAATATGACAGAGAGAAATAAAAATATAGGAAAAAGTAAATTCGCAAAGTATATTGTAAAGTCTATGTAGTAATAGAAAACCTCTAAAAACGGAACTTCATTTACTAAAATTTTGTCGATTTTTTCGGCAAGATTTACCGTTATCCCAATAGGAATAAACAACAATAGCAACGTAAAAAACGTCCCTAAATAGCGTTTAAGAATATACCAGTCTAATATTTTCAAATTATAATCTTTTATCCATTTGTTTAACCATCTTATCTTTCCATTCTCTAAAATCTCCAGCTATAATGTGTTTTCTAGCCTCTCGAGTTAGCCAAAGATAAAATCCTAGATTGTGAATGGTTGCAATTTGCTTGCCAAGCATTTCATTCACCGAAAATAAATGTTTTAGATATGCTTTAGAATATTCGGTATCAACCCAAGTAATTCCCATTTCATCTATAGGTGAAAAATCATCATACCATTTTTTATTTTTGATGTTGATGGTTCCATGGGCAGTAAAAAGCATTCCGTTTCTAGCATTTCTAGTAGGCATCACACAATCGAACATATCTACCCCTAATGCTATATTTTCTAAGATATTTATAGGTGTTCCTACTCCCATAAGATAACGTGGTTTGTCTTCGGGTAAAATAGCTGTTACCACTTCAGTCATCGCATACATTTCTTCGGCAGGTTCTCCTACAGAAAGTCCACCTATTGCATTTCCTTCCGCTCCAGCGTTAGCAATATATTCGGCAGATTGTTGTCTTAAATCTTTATAGGTGCTCCCTTGTACAATAGGAAATAGAGTTTGATGATATCCGTAAAGGGGTGGTGTATTATGAAAATGATTCATACAACGGTCCAACCAACGATGCGTCATATGCATAGATCGTTTTGCATAGCGATAATCGCAAGGATAAGGTGTACACTCATCAAAAGCCATGATGATATCTGCACCAATAGTACGTTGAACATCCATCACATTTTCGGGAGTAAAAAAATGATAACTCCCATCAATATGAGACTTAAATTTCACACCTTCTTCTTTTATCTTTCGGTTTGCCGAAAGAGAATAAACTTGGTAACCACCACTATCGGTTAAGATATTGCGATCCCAATTCATAAATTTATGTAATCCACCAGCTTTTTTTAAGACTTCCATTTGGGGTCTTAAGTAAAGGTGATAAGTATTACCCAAAATAATATCTGGGTTAATTTCTTCTTTAAGTTCTCTTTGGTGAACTCCTTTTACAGTACCAATAGTACCAACAGGCATAAAAATAGGGGTTTCTATTTTTCCGTGTGCTGTAGTTATTTCTCCAGCTCGGGCTTTACTACCACTATCTTTAGCTAATAAATCAAATTCCATATCTCTTTTTCAAAGTGGCAAAGATAAACAACTATAAGTAATGGCTTGTAAAAATTAAGCAACTTCAAGTATTTAATTATAAAATAGGTTTTTTGAAGATTTATTCACATTATTTGGTTGATAATTAGCCTTAATTTTCTTTTAAAAGCCTTGAATTAAAGTTACTTTTGCAGAAATTGATTTAACAACACTTTTATCATGCCCAACACACAACAACTAGAAGATTTCGTAACCCAAGTAAGAAGGGATATTCTTAGGCAAGTTCATAAAGTAAATAGTGGTCACCCAGGAGGTTCTCTTGGTTGTGCCGAATTTTTTACTGCACTTTACCAAGAGGTGATGGATTATTCTACAGATTTTACCATGGATGGAAATAACGAAGATCTTTTCTTCCTTTCTAATGGTCATATCTCTCCTGTATTTTACAGCGTTCTCGCTAGAAGCGGATTTTTCCCTGTAGAAGAACTTAATACGTTTAGACTCTTAGATTCTCGCTTGCAAGGACACCCAACTACCCACGAAGGTTTACCTGGAATTAGAATTGCTTCTGGTTCATTAGGTCAAGGTATGTCTGTTGCCATTGGTGCAGCCGAAGCTAAAAAATTAAATAAAGATTCTCATATCATCTATTCTTTACACGGAGATGGAGAGTTACAAGAAGGTCAAAACTGGGAAGCTATTATGTATGCTGCCGGAAATAAAGTAGACAATCTTATTGCTACGGTAGACCTTAACGGACAGCAAATTGACGGTTGTACAGATAATGTTCTTCCTCTAGGAAATATAATAGATAAGTTCGAAGCATTTGGCTGGGAGGTTTTAGAAGTAAAAGAAGGAAATAACATTACCAAAGTAATTGAAGGTTTAAAAGAAGCAAAATCTAGAACTGGAAAAGGAAAACCTGTTTGTATCTTATTACATACAGTAATGGGGAATGGTGTAGATTTTATGATGCACACACACGCTTGGCATGGTAAAGCTCCTAACGATGAGCAATTAGAAACAGGGCTTTCTCAAAATGCAGAAACTCTAGGAGATTATTAATCAGCACAACACACACAAAATGAAAAAATATACAGATTCAGGTAAAAAAGATACACGCTCTGGTTTTGGAGCAGGATTAGAAGAATTAGGAAAAAAGAATGAGAACGTAGTAGCCTTGTGTGCAGATTTAACGGGTTCTTTAAAAATGGATGCATTTAAAGAAAATCATCCCGATCGTTTCTTTCAAGTAGGAATTGCTGAAGCTAATATGATTTCGATGGCAGCAGGGATGACCATTGGAGGAAAAATTCCGTTTACCGGAACTTTTGCTAACTTCTCTACAGGAAGAGTGTACGATCAAATTCGTCAAAGTGTAGCCTATTCTGGGAAAAATGTAAAAATTTGTGCCTCTCACGCAGGTTTAACTTTAGGAGAAGATGGGGCAACACATCAAATTCTAGAAGATCTTGGACTAATGAAAATGCTTCCAGGAATGACTGTCATCAATACTTGTGATTACAATCAAACCAAAGCAGCTACCATAGCTATAGCTGAACATGACGGACCAGTTTACCTACGTTTTGGAAGACCAAAAGTAGCTAACTTTACCCCAGAAAATGGAACATTTGAAATAGGAAAAGCTGTTCAGTTAACTGAAGGAAATGATGTAACGATTGTGGCTACTGGTCACTTGGTTTGGGAAGCGCTTCAAGCTGCAGAACAACTAGAAGAAGCAGGAGTTACAGCTGAAGTAATCAACATTCATACGATTAAACCTTTAGATGATGAGGCTATTTTAAAATCTGTAAAGAAAACAGGCTGTATAGTTACTGCAGAGGAACATAATTTCCTTGGCGGATTAGGAGAAAGTGTAGCTCGCGTTTTAGCTGAAAACCATCCTACTCCACAAGAATTTGTAGCTACCAAAGATACCTTTGGAGAAAGCGGAACCCCAGAACAATTAATGGATAAATACGGTCTTAACGCCGAAGCTATTATCAAAGCTACTAAAAAAGTTATCGAGAGAAAATAATCCTATTCTTTCTCAAATAAAAAAGCCCTTGAAATTTCAAGGGCTTTTTTTATACTTTAAAGTTACTTTTAACGAGTTAACTTTTTATACTTAATTCGTTTTGGCATTACATCGCCTCCTAAACGTTTTTTCTTGTTCTCTTCATAATCAGAGAAACTTCCTTCAAAGAAATACACTTGAGAATCTCCCTCAAAAGCAAGAATATGTGTACATACTCTATCTAAGAACCATCGGTCGTGAGAAATAACTACCCCACATCCTGCAAAGTTTTCCAAACCTTCTTCTAAGGCTCTCAGTGTATTTACATCCAAGTCATTGGTAGGCTCATCGAGAAGTAAAACGTTTCCTTCTTCTTTTAAAGTCATCGCTAAATGTAAACGGTTACGCTCACCACCAGAAAGCATATTTACTTTCTTGTTTTGTTCGCTTCCGCTAAAGTTAAACCGACTTAAATAAGCTCTAGAATTTACTTCTTTACCGCCCATCATCACCATATCTTGCTCATCACTAAAGTTCTGCCAGATGGTTTTTTCAGGATCAATATTTGAGTGACTCTGGTCTACATAAGCAATCTTAGCAGTCTCCCCTACTTTAAATTCTCCTTTATCTGATGTTTCCTCACCCATAATCATTTTAAAGATAGTGGTTTTACCAGCTCCGTTAGGACCAATAATCCCCACGATACCAGCCTGTGGAAGTTTAAAGTTTAAATCTTCATATAACAATTTATCGCCAAAAGCTTTGCTTACGCCTACAGCTTCAATCACATTGTTACCTAAACGCGGACCGTTAGGAATGTAGATCTCTAGCTTTTCATCCATTTGCTTTTGATCTTGACTCATCAATTTATCGTAGTTATTTAAACGAGCTTTTTGCTTGGCTTGCCTTCCTTTAGGTGCCATTTTTACCCATTCTAACTCTCGCTCTAAAGTTTTTTGACGTTTAGAAGCCGATTTTTGCTCTTGAGCCATTCGCTTAGATTTTTGATCTAACCAAGAAGAATAGTTCCCTTTCCAAGGTATCCCCTCTCCGCGATCTAATTCTAAAATCCATCCAGCAACATTATCTAAGAAGTAACGGTCGTGAGTTACAGCAATTACAGTTCCTTTATATTGTTGTAAGTGATGTTCTAACCAATGTACCGATTCGGCATCTAAGTGGTTAGTAGGCTCATCCAATAATAAAATATCTGGTTCTTGTAATAATAATCTACACAAAGCCACTCGACGACGTTCTCCTCCAGAAAGCACACCAATTTTCTTATCGGCATCTGGAGTTCTTAACGCATCCATTGCAATTTCTAATTTAGTATCAATTTCCCAAGCATTGGTTGCATCAATTTTATCTTGCAAAGCAGCTTGTTTGTCCATCAGTTTTTGCATTTTATCTGCATCCTCATAAACTTCAGGTAACCCAAATTGATCGTTGATGGAATTATACTCATCTAAAACAGCCATGGTTTCTGCAACTCCTTCTTTTACCAGCTCTAAAACCGTTTTATCTTCATCCAATTTAGGTTCTTGCTCTAAATATCCAATCGAATAGCCTGGAGAAAAAACTACATCTCCTTGATAGTTTTTTTCTTGTCCTGCTATAATACTTAGTAAGGTAGATTTTCCAGATCCATTAAGACCTAAGATTCCAATTTTAGCTCCGTAGAAAAAACTTAAATAAATGTTTTTTAAAACTGGAGTATTTGCATTCTTATACGTTTTGGTGAGTCCAGACATGGAAAAAATCACCTTTTTATCATCTGCCATTGTAATTTTGTTTTTATGAATTTATTGGGCGTTACCACACTTTCTTAAAAAATGTAAGTGAGGTCGCGCTATTCGCTATATCTCCGTTTTTTGCTGAATCGCAAAAAAGGAGTATGCCGCTGCTATCGCTAACGCAAATATCTAAAAAATAATGATGTTAACACGTGTATTTGTTTAAGAAAACCATGCTCAATTCTCTAACATTATCATTTTATATTTATGAGCATTATAAATAGAGTACTTTAAATAATCTTAATTTTTATATCCAACTAATTTGAGATAGATAAATATATACGAATTCCTATTCAACTTATGTAAGTCTATAATTGTAATAAAGATTACTTTAGTTTTAGGAAACTTGTAACCATTTAAAATTGATTAAACTCGCCCCTTTAAAGCATTAAATACCCAAGCAATAGCAAAAAAACCTATCCCTACCGCTGCAAAACCATAACCAGCTACTTCTGAATATTTAAAAGCCCCTAAGGCAATTAACCCTACTCCAACGACAATCATGATAAATGTGGCCCAAGCCAAAACAGTATTTTTATTCATGCTCATTTCTAATGTACTTTAATTTTTAATAAAACTTAATTGTAGTAAGTGTACAAAAATAGCATCTATTCTATAAAAAACTAAGATTATAACAAATCTTTAGGGCTAAAATAAGTTTTGGTTTTTGTATTTTCGCTACCAAACATTTGCGTTAAGGATTGAGCGGCCTGTTTAAGCTCTCCCAATGATAATTGGGAAGCGAGTAGCGAAAGCCTGACCCATTGGTAAATGGGAAACGCCCATAATTTGAATAACAATTAACCATGGATATAAAATTTAATAAAAACGAAGACCATAATAAATTATTGGTTTCAGATTTAAATAGTAAACTTAAAAAAGTCTACCTAGGTGGTGGTGAAAAACGCATTGAAAAGCATCACGCCAAAGGAAAAATGACTGCACGAGAGCGTATCGATTTTTTATTGGACGATCCTAGTAAATCTATTGAAATTGGTGCTTTTGCAGGAGAAGGAATGTATGAAGAACACGGTGGCTGTCCTAGCGGTGGTGTGGTGGTAAAAATAGGTTACGTATCTGGTAAACAAGTGATTGTTGTAGCCAATGATGCTACTGTTAAAGCTGGAGCTTGGTTTCCTATTACTGGAAAAAAGAATTTACGTGCACAAGAAATTTCGATTGAAAACAAACTTCCTATTATTTATTTAGTAGATAGCGCAGGAGTATATTTACCTATGCAAGATGAGATTTTTCCTGACAAAGAACATTTTGGAAGAATTTTTAGAAATAATGCAGTAATGAGTAGCATGGGAATTACCCAAATTGCTGCTGTTATGGGAAGTTGCGTCGCTGGGGGAGCTTATCTACCTATTATGAGTGACGAAGCTTTAATCGTTGAAAAAACTGGAAGTATTTTCTTAGCCGGTAGCTATTTAGTAAAAGCCGCTATTGGAGAAAGTATCGATAATGAATCTTTAGGTGGCGCCACGACACATTGCGAAGTAAGCGGTGTGACCGATTATAAGGCCAAAGATGATAAAGACGCTTTATCTAAGATTAAAAATATCATGGATAAAATTGGTGATTTTGATAAAGCTGGTTTTAACCGAAAGAAAGCAATTAAACCGAAATTAGATCCGCAAGAGATTTTTGGACATTTACCTGCAAAACGAAGTGACCAATACGATATGATGGAAATTATCAATCGATTGATTGATGATTCAGATTTTGAACCTTATAAAGATGGATATGGTCAAACGCTTATTACGGGTTATGCACGTATTGATGGTTGGGCTGTTGGAATTGTAGCCAATCAAAGAAAAATTGTAAAAACTACTTCGGCTAAAACTAAACCTACAGAGATGCAGTTTGGTGGTGTTATTTATTCTGATTCTGCTGATAAAGCTACTCGTTTTATCGCAAATTGTAATCAAAAGAAAATTCCGTTAGTGTTTTTACAAGATGTTACTGGTTTTATGGTAGGAAGTAAAAGCGAACACGGCGGTATTATTAAAGACGGTGCCAAGATGGTAAATGCTGTTAGTAATTCAGTAGTTCCTAAATTTACGATTGTCATCGGAAATTCTTATGGTGCGGGTAATTACGCTATGTGCGGAAAAGCCTATGACCCACGTTTAATCGCAGCTTGGCCAAGTGCAGAATTAGCAGTAATGAGTGGAAACTCTGCAGCTAAGGTATTATTACAAATTGAAACAGCTTCATTAAAGAAAAAAGGAGAAGAAATTACCCCTGAAAAAGAAAAAGAGCTTTTTGATAAAATCAAAGCAGATTATGACAGACAAGTAAGTCCGTATTACGCAGCTTCGCGCATTTGGACCGATGGAGTTATCAATCCTTTAGATACTCGTAAATGGGTTTCTATGGGAATTGAAGCCGCTAATCATGCTCCAATTACAAAAGACTTTAATTTAGGAGTGATTCAAACCTAATAAATAATTTTATTGAAATCGAAAAAGCTATCCATAATGGGTAGCTTTTTCCGTTTAAATGTATTAATTTTATTTGCTTAAAATTATTTCTTTATTTTTAAAGGTGTTCTCATAGAAAAACAATTTCACTCTTTTACTTAAATATATAGTTTAAAGAAGGAAAATTCTATTGTATACCTGAAATTTCATAATGAATAATTTTAAGCATTCATATTTATTGTTGTTATACCCCTTAAAAATTAATTTTGAAGAATAAGTTACATAACCTTATTGGTAAGCATGTCGAGTTATTTAATTTTATACAGCAGTATTCTATATTTGGCTATATTTTCTATGAAGCAGATCAAAATCAGGACTTTTATACTCACCCCTCTCTTCTTCAGCATTTAAAAAAATACAATGTATCCTTAGCAAATTTTAGCTTTAAATTAGAAACAGAAAGTTCTACAACATCAAAAAAGAAACATAAGGTTAAGATTATTATAGATGAAGAAACAGAGTTTATAAAAAAGGCTAAGAAAATAGAAATAGTAGATGGTAATTCAACTTATATTTTGCTGGCATTTCATAAGAAATCCATAAAAATAAATTCTCCTAATGTTTCGATTAAAAGTTTTTCGATTGAAGAAAAATTAAAAATCAGCCAGAAAGCATTTAGTAGTAATTTTGAAAATGCTGCTATAGGAATGGCCATTATTTCTTTAGACGGAACTTGGGAAAATGTAAATTCTGCCATATCTAATATGCTAGGTTATACAAAAAAAGAACTAAGTAAACTTACGTTTCAAGATATAACACATCCCGAAGACTTAAATATAGATTTACAATTTCTCGAACAACTTATTGCAGGAGAAATACCCCACTATCATTTAGAAAAGAGGTATTTTCACAAATCGGGTTCTTTAGTTTATGGAATTTTAGCAGTAAGTATTGTAAGAGATGATAACGACGCACCTTTATATTTCATCTCTCAAATTGTAGATATTACAGATAGAAAAAACGCTGAAAAAGAGATAAAAAAACTGCTTAAAACAAGTAAAGATCAAAATGGTCGGTTAAGAAATTTTGCACATATCGTATCTCATAACCTTAGATCTCATTCGGGAAATTTTTCTATGCTATTAGATATTTTAGATGATGAAACAGATGAAAACCAACGTGCAGAAATTATCTCTCATCTTAAAGTCGCTGCCAATCATTTAGGAGAGACGATACTACACCTTAATGAAATTGTGACCATGAACAATACTATTCATGATAACCTCATCGCTATCAATCTTCTTAAAGAAGTTAATTCCATTATTAAGGGCATTAAGCTTAATGATAATCAACTCTCTGTAAAAATAAATGTGAATATCCCTCCAGAGATTAAAGTTTTAGCTATAAAAGCTTATTTGAACAGTATTTTAATGAATTTTATAACAAACGGAATAAAATACAGCGACCCTAATAAAGAAAGTTTTTTAAATATTACTGCTAGTAAGAATCAAGAATTTGTTATTATTGAAATAACAGATAATGGTCTAGGAATTGATTTAGAAAAACACGGAGATAAAATTTTTGGTATGTATAAAACCTTCCACAAGCATGAAGACGCTAAAGGCATAGGATTATTTATCGCCAAAAACCAAATTGACGCCCTTAACGGAAAAGTAACTGTAAAAAGTAAAGTAAATAAAGGAACTACTTTTAAAATATATTTAAAACATGAGTAAATTAAAGATAGCATGTATTATTGATGATGACCCTATATTCATATTTGGCCTTAAAAAAGTGATGAATTCTGTGGATTTTGCAGAAGAGGTTTTAGTCTATAAAAACGGCGAAGATGCATTAGAAAATTTGATAGCAATTAAAGACGATAAAGAAGCCCTACCTGAAGTTATTCTACTCGACCTTAATATGCCAATAATGGATGGTTGGCAGTTTTTAGATGAATTTACTCAAGTAAAAGTGGATAAGAAAATTACGGTATATATTGTATCTAGCTCTATTGATCCTTTAGATTACGAAAAAACTAAAAAATACAGTCATATAGAAAACTATATTATCAAACCTGTGCAAACTGATGATTTAAAAACAATACTTAAAACTTTTAAGTCTCAAAATTAAAAACATCTACATCTAATTATTTACTCACTACCTTGTTAATCTCATGAAAAAAATCATATACTTTTTTATTCTATTAGGAATAACATTTGCTGGTCATTCGCAAGTTTTAAGTCACAAACAAGGTAAGTATACCAAAGCAGATTCTTTACGAGGTTCACTTCGTCATGAAAGAACCAATTTTGATGTCTTAAAATATGATTTGCACGTTAAAGTAAATCCTGACGAACAATTTATTTCGGGTGTAAATAAAATCACATTAAAGGTTTTACAGCCTGCCCAACGTCTTCAACTAGATTTATTTGAAAATATGAAAGTTGATTCCATCGTGTTTAAAAATAAGCCTCTTAAATACACCAGAGAATTTAATGCTGTTTTTATTGATTTTCCTTTTCCGCTTGACGGGAATAAAAACATCAATATCGATTTTTATTATTCAGGAAATCCTATTGTTGCTAAAAATGCACCTTGGGATGGCGGTTTTATTTTTTCAAAAGATAAAAACGGAAAACCCTGGGTAAGTGTGGCTGTGCAAGGTACTGGCGCGAGTTTATGGTATCCTAATAAAGATCATTTAAGCGACGAACCCGAAGAAGCTGAAATCCATATCGCTGCTCCAAACGGATTAATGAATGTTTCTAACGGAAGATTCACAGGGAAAAAAGAGCTTAATAATGGTTACACCCAATGGAGCTGGAAAGTAGAAAACCCTATTAACAATTATAATATTATTCTCAATATTGGAGATTATGTGCATATTCATGATACTCACAAAGATTTAGATTTAGATTACTACGTGCTTTCTTATAATGAAGAAAAAGCCAGAAAGCAATTTGAGGAAGTGAAACCTATGATGGATTGTTTTTATGAAAAATTTGGAGCTTATCCTTTTGTAGAAGACTCTTATAAGTTGGTAGAAACTCCATATTTAGGAATGGAACATCAAAGTGCTGTTGCATATGGTAACGGATTTGAAAACGGTTATTTAGGCCGAGATTTATCTGGAACTGGCGTAGGTTTAAAATGGGACTTTATTACCATCCACGAAACTGCTCATGAGTGGTTTGGAAACAGTATCACAGCTGCCGATATTGCCGATATGTGGATTCACGAATCCTTTACCTCGTATGCAGAATCGGTTTATGTAGAATGCCGTTGGGGAAAAGAAGATGCGCTTACTTATTTATTTGGTCTAAGGAGATCTATAGGAAATCAATCCCCTATCATTGGTGATTACGGTGTGAACAGTGAAGGTTCTGGAGATATGTATTACAAAGGCGCCAATATGTTAAACACGATTAGAAGTGTGATTAATTATGATGAAAAATGGTGGGCCTTGCTAAAAGATTTCAGTCTTACCTACAAACATCAAATTATTGACACTCCTACAGTAATTAACTTTTTTGAGCAGCGTACCAAAGCACACCTCTCGCCTATTTTCACTCAATATCTAAAATATGCCCGTTTACCGGAATTACAACTAAAAGAGGAAAACAACAAAGTTTATGCCCGTTGGAAAACCGATGTGGATAATTTTGATATGCCACTAAGATTTACGGTGGATGGAAAGGAAATCCTTGTAAATCCTACTACAGAATGGAACGAAATGCCATTTAAAAAGAGTCTAGAGGATGCCAAAATTAATTTAAGGGAGTATTATATTATGGTGAACTAAAAGATGAAAAAAATCTATCAACATACCCAAGTTAATGCTTTATTATGGATATTATCTGTCATTATTATTGGAGCTCAAGTAATTGTGTTATTAAAAAAAGAAACACTAGAAAATAACATTGCGCTCATTCCTATTGCTATTGTCACCTTAGTACTTGTACTTGCCTCCTTAATATTTACACGACTTACCATCATCATTACCAACAAACATATTGAAGCTGCTTTTGGATTTAGAGCCTTTGTGCAAAAAATGACTTTAGAAGATATTGACCCTTCAAAAATTGAGATTATAAAAACACCACTTTCTTATGGAATCGGGTTAAGAATGACTCCTAAAGGAACACTTTATAATACACGCCACGGTAAATCTTTACATATTACTTCTAAAGATGGAAAAAAAACTTTTTTTATAGGTTCAAAAAATGCGGAAGAGATTAAAGCTACTTTATTAAAAGAGTTGAAGTAAACACCTAATAATCAAACCTATTTTTTGGCAATTTATTCTAAGTTAGATTTCACCGTAAATTCCATCCAAGCTATAGCTTCTATTTGCATACTTAAATTGTAAGGATAGGTTGTTTTATCGAACAAAACAGCCTATAAAACTTTGCAAAAAGTAGATTTCATGTATATTATTGACTTATTTAAAATGAATTATGAAAGAGAATAAAATGCTTAATTATATAAAAGACGTATTAGAAAATATGCCGGGCGATTGGTTACATTTAACCACGCATCGATTGGATATTTATAATGAAGAATTAGCTAAAGCGCAGTTTTTAGATCAGTTTGAAAATTTGTTTAATGATCATAACTCTACAACATCGGCTTTAAGTAAGTTACCTACTGCTTATGATTATATTCGACTAGGACATCCCTTATCTTCTATATTGGAATGGGGAATTGCGAATTTGCACGAATTAGATGCTGAAGAAGTTATTAGTTTTCAATCTCAAACGGTTCCAGTTTTAGCCATTCTAAGAAAGAACTTATTAAATAATAAAAAGACACAAATTCTTTACACGCATCAATTACCAGATTTCTTTGATGCTGAAGTGATAAAACGTGTCTATGGTTATCAATTTGAATTAAAGAAAATTGACAAAACTTCAGATATTGCCACTTTTGACGAAAGTACGGTTTTGATTTCAGAAAACGATAAAGTTTCTAATATAGATCTTAACTCAAATATAGATTTCTATATTAATTTATATGGAGACCTAGGAAGTGTTTTGTTGATAAATGGAAAACAGAATGAAAGTTATATATCGGCTATTCAGCATGTGAGAAGAAGAGAAACAATATCTATGACACCAGAGAATTGCTATACCGCTTTAAAATCTCTAGTAGCACATTCTTCCGTGAAGACTAAAAAAAATAAAGCTGAAGCAAATAAAGCAAGTGTTAAAGGTTCTATTAATTCCATAACAGGTACCACAACAAAAGCATTGGTTGCTTCAAGCGGATTATCGATGCAGTATGCCATTATGATGGGACTTGTTGACGATGCTTTAGAAAATCATAAAGGAAAAGAAATTAAATTTATTGTTCCTCCAAATTGCTATGGAGGGACCAATGACCAAGCTAGAAGAGTGGCTGCTTGTCTTGATAATGTTGAAGTTGTAGATTTGCCTGTAGATGGTGATAATGATATGGTTAAAAGTATCGATACGGTGTTAACGCAGATCGCTCAAGAAGATGCAGTTCCTTATATTATCGCAGAGATCCCTACAAATCCAAGAGTAGAAGTTCCCGAACTTCAAAAATTAAAAGAAGTTTTAAGTACCGAACGTAAAACAGCAACAGGAGAAACTGCTATTGATCCTGTGTTTATTCTAGACCAAACGTTTTGTCCTAACTATCAGTTTTTAGGGGAAGGTAAGATACTTTCTACTGTGCGTACCATTTCCTATGTAAGCGGATCTAAATTCCCTAGCGGTGGAAAATGTACTGCAGGCTACTGTGTGGGGAATAAAAACACAGAAGCATTGATTGAAAAAGTAGGAAATCATTTAGAACTTTGTGACAATGAAGCGACAGCACTTCAATATGAAATATTAGCAAAGCAAATGCCTTCTATGAATCAGCGTATAAAGGATGCTTATAAAAACACGCGTGAATTTGTAACGTTTATTCAAGAAGTTTTACCTGAAGCTAAAATTAATTTCGTTTCTGATGAATTGGCAAGTGAAGGTTTTACGCCATCGGTTTTTTCATTAGATCTTCCTAGCAAAGGAGAGACTGCTGAAGAAAAAGAAACTTATAAGAGAGAATTAAACTTAAAGTTGATTAATCTAATGATTACCGAAATCCCTACGGAAAGTAAGTTTTGTGTCAGCTACGGTCAGTTAAAAGGTTGTTATTGGACGGTACCTGCGACCTCAACTCAAGGTACCACCAAAGAAGGTGACAAAGATTACATCGTTAGAGTTTCTGTTTCTGGCAACTTAGATCTTGAACTTCACAAGAAAGTATTTTTAGATTTTGTAGATAGCATCTAATTCTCAACAAATAATAAAAAAAGCCGTCTATTTTACAAAGCTTCTGTAAAATAGACGGCTTTTTTTATAGAACTATACTTATTCTAATCGAGCTTTTAAGGTATGATTTCTATGGATTTTGCCGGTATGTGTTTCTTCAAACTTTTCTACAAAATAGATTTTTTTAGGTTTTTCAAATTTAGATAAACCCTTATGTTTGTGAATTTGCACGGTTAGATCTTTTAAACTTTCTTCAGAAAAAGGAGCTTCTACAAATAAGATTACTTTCTCTCCCAACGCATCATCCGGTAGTGAAGTGATAAAAAAACGATGCAGAATTATAGATTCTAACTTTCTTTCCACTTGTTCTGGAAAAATCTTGATTCCGCCAGTATTGATAACATGATCTATTCTTCCTCGCCAAAAGAATTTTTTATAAGTTACCAGTTCTACAATATCATTAGTTGTAATAGGATCTGACGAAACTCCTGGTGCCTTAATAATTAAACAACCCCTTTCATCTATACTCACCGTAACATTAGGTAATACCTTAAACGGAATTTCTTTTTTCTTACTCTTTTTTGAATTTACCCTACGAGCTGCAATATGGGTGACCGTTTCTGTCATTCCGTATGTTTCGTAGATTTTGGTAGAGATCCCTTGAACAAGTTGTTTCAGCGGAAGCGAAATAGCTCCGCCTCCCACGATCAATTTAGAGATTAAATGCAGTCTTGCTAAAGAATTGTCTAATTGAAATGGGGTCATCGCACAAAAATCAAAACGTTTATACATTTGATCTAAGGGATTTGATTTTGGAGGTACACTTTCTATATGCCAACCTAAAACCATAGCGCGTACCAACATCATTTTGCCTGCTATATAGGTTGCGGGTAAGCACAATAACGCTGTAGTTTGTTCTGGTAGTTTAAAAAATTTACCGGTAGCTTTAGCGCTATTTACCATCCATTCTTTTTCAATTTTTATAACTTTTGGGGTACCTGTAGAGCCAGAGGTATGTACTTCTACAAAACTTTTATCATCTAACCATTCTAAAAAAAAGTTTCCAATCTCTTGTTCGTGGGGTTCTCCTTCTTGAATATAGTATGTAGACAATTGAATAAGTCCAGATTCATTCAATTGGTTTTTATTCAACTGAAAATCTTCATGTATATGTGGTGTAAAATCAACTGTGTTATCTACCATAACCAAAGGTTGTATTTCAATAAAAACTGAGTGTTATCAAAACAATAATTTTATTTTAATTTATAATTTCTGCAGGAGTTTCAACTTTACCAAAAAGTTTTTCTTTCCAATTTTTCCACTTATAGGTTTTTGCCATAATGATAAAAAAGATAGGATATACGATTAATAAAGGTAAGAAAACATCAAAACCTATGGTAGGTTCTGCGACATCTTTCAATAGTGATTCTGACTGGAAAGCGGTCCAGTTTGCGGTTACTAGAATAATTCCGACAAGGTTATTTCCTGCATGAAAACCTAAAGCCAGTTCCATTCCTTCATCCATTAAAGTGATAATTCCTAAAAACAAACCTGTACCTATGTAAAAAAATAAAATGAGATAACCTAGTTTATCTACTTCAGGATTAGCAATATGTAACAGCCCAAAAATGATGGAGGTCATCATTAACGGAAACCACTTATTTTTAGCTAGCACTCCAAAGCCTTGCATAAGATAACCTCTAAATAAATACTCTTCTATACTCGTTTGTATGGGAACCATCACAATAGCTATTAAACAGAGTATAAGAAATGGTATGGGTTTAAAATTCCATACATAATTTTCTGGGTTACTTTGATAATCAATGAGTATAGAAACCGATGAGAATACAGCTATCAGCCCAAAACCAAGCAAAATCCTACCCCAATCTACCTTTTTCCTTGTCGTTGTTATCGTCATAAAATTAATGTGGTGTAGGTATTTAAGGGTAATTTTAAGTCCTATAAAACCTACTGCAAAAGAAAGTAAGAGTAGAAATATGAGAAGGTTGGGATTTAAACTTTGCATCATTTGGGATTGCGACATCATAGAAGCTTCCCAACCATTTTCTAAAAAAATGGCCACCGTTAACGGGATTTGACCAATAACAGCAGCTAAAGCAACTATTAGTGATCCTACTAAATATAACCAAAAATCGTGCTTACCACGAAAGGCTTGCTCTATAAACATCTAAAATTTTATTTGTTGAGTTTCCCAAGTTAATTGGGGATTATAATTTAAATTCTCTCCTTTTACTTGCAACGGACTTTCTATATTATTTGTAAATAAACTTCCCGTTCCTAAACCTTGTGGCATAGGGTTATTTTGTAAATACGTGAATTGTGCAATTGCATTTAAACCTATATTGCTCTCCAAAGCGCTGGTAATCCACCAACCTATTTGATTTTTTTCAGCAAGATTCACCCACTCTTCTGTTCCTTGAAAACCGCCGATAAGACTCGGTTTTAAAATAATATATTGTGGTTTAATTTCTTGTATTAAGTTTTCCTTATCGGAAGTATTAAAAACACCTATTAATTCCTCATCTAAAGCAATAGGTAAAGGCGTTTCTTTACATAGTTTAGCCATTTCTTTACATTGCCCTTGACGGATGGGCTGCTCGATGCTATGTAAACTTAAATCGCTTAATCTTTTTAATTTTTCTAGCGCATCCTCTGGCTGAAATGCTCCATTGGCATCTACTCGAAGTTCTATTTCTTTAGCTGAAAATTCTTTTCGTATATACTGAAGCAGCTCCATTTCGGCATCAAAATCTATAGCTCCTATTTTAAGTTTTATACAACTAAAGCCTTGCTTTATTTTCTCCTTAATTTGTTCTTTCATAAACGACTTCTCCCCCATCCAAATAAGTCCGTTGATAGAAATATCCGCTTTTCCTTCCGTAAAATGAGAGGAAAAGAGAACAAAAGGATCTTTGCTATCTAAAGACTGCAAAGCCATTTCTAACCCGAATAGTATAGAAGGAAACTCTTTTAATTCCGTAAAGAGAGAATTGATATCATCTTCTATATGTGCACAAAGCCATTGGAGTTTTTCTTCGTAATCGGGACGGTCATCTATACTTAATCCTCGTAATATACCGCATTCACCAATTCCTTTTTCTCCTTCTTTCTCTATAATTATATACCAAGTTTCTTTGGTAGTAAGAACGCCCCGAGAGGTTCCACTGGGGCGTTTAAAGTTTAAAATATGTTTGTGATAAGTTGCTTTCATTAAATCTCAATGTTTTCTCCTATTTCTAACAAGAGAAGTTCTTTCTTTTTCATTTTAAATTTCTCTTTAGCTACTTTATGATCTATTTCTATATAACCAAACGTATCATAATGACAACCTAATATCTTATTACATTCAATAAAATCGCTTGCGATCACTGCATCATCCACTCCCATCGTAAAGTTATCACCAATAGGTAAAACTGCTAAATCTAGGTCGTGACGCATGGGAATAAGTTTCATATCCATAGTTAGTGCGGTATCTCCTGCAATATAAATACACTTTTCACCAGCTTCTACAACAAATCCCCCAGGTTGTCCTCCATAACTTCCATCAGGAAAAGAACTGGTGTGAATAGCATTTACATAGGTTACTTTACCAAAATCAAACTCCCAAGAACCACCATGATTCATAGGATGTACTTTTAAATCTTTCGCCTCATAGTGATTTGCAATTTCATAATTACTCACCACCGTAGCTCCTGTATTTTTAGCAATAGCTTCTACATCTAAAGTATGATCTTGATGAGCGTGGGTAACTAAAATGTAATCTGCTTTTAACTGCTTAATATCAACTTTATCTTTAGAAAGATCATTCCCTGTGATAAATGGATCTACTATAATATATTTTCCGCCTACTTCAATAGAAAGGCTATTTTGCCCGTAAAAGGTAATTTTCATGATTTTAATTTTGGTCTGAATTTAATAAAAATAGATGTAACCTTTAAAGGCTTCACATTTATATAACATTTTTAGTGGTCTTGATTAAATATACCCAAATTAAGGTATTTATTAAAATGTTGCTTTACAGTAAATTTGCTATCAACATAAAATATTATATGATAAAAAAAATTCTGAACTAACATTATGGCTTTCATTACTATGTTAACCTTAATAAGTTTCTTTTTTATGATAATTTGAATCTAATTTTGAATCAAAAAAAATTACAATTAATGATGAGGATAATCGCATTTGAGCAGGAAAGCTTCATCTATTCTATCAAAACTTTTTATCAATTTTAATTAAATATAACAATAGACCATATTAAAAATTTGTTTGTTTTGGTCTGAAAAGAGAAATCCATTAACGGATTTCTCTTTGCTTTTTTAGACAAAACTCAGTATTAAAAAAATAAGAGATATAGCAAAAGTACTTAAAGCAACTTTTTTAAGTTCAGGATCTAACAATACCGGACTTGTGTTTTCTTTCACTGTTTTTAAATGAATAAATAAAGGAACAAAAGCGAGTAAGCACCAAGCGGATCTATAAAATTGAGCGAGAAGAATAAATAATGTAAAACAGGTAAAAGCGAAAAGAATTAAGAAATAATGATATCGTTTTGCTTTTTTAGCTCCTAAAAAAACAACCAACGTATTTTTTTGAGCTTTAGCATCACTTTCTTGATCCCGCATGTTATTTAAATTCAACACTGCTGTACTTAATAAACCTATGCTTATAGCAGGTAAAATAGCGATATTGTTAAAAGAATGTGTGTATAAAAAATGAGATCCCAATACACTTACCAAACCAAAGAAAAGAAATACAAATACGTCTCCTAACCCTCGATAGCCGTAAGCAGATTTCCCTACAGTATATTTTATTGCTGCTGCGATGGAAGCTAAACCCAATAAAAAGAACAACATAGAAAATAAAAAATTTTCACTTCCGAAAGCGATATAAATTAAAAGTGAAGCCATTATTATGCTAAAAAAACTAGCTACGATCATTCCTATTTTCATTTCTTGATGAGAAATAATTCCGCTTTGTATTGCACGCATAGGCCCTACTCTATCTTCATTATCGGTACCTTTTATTCCATCTCCATAATCGTTTGCAAAATTTGATAACACCTGTAAGCCTAAAGTCGTTAAGAGCGCAAAAACAAATATAGGATAAGAAAAATAGCCTTCCCACTTTGCTATAGCTGTACCTACTAAAATTCCAGAAATAGAAAGTGGCAAGGTCCTTAACCGTGCTGCAGAAACCCAAGTTTTAAATTTTGTCATTATGAACGAATTTTAAATAAGAGTTCTTTATACAGATCTATAGGTGTCGCCGAAACAGAGTTAATCCCTTTGCTTTTCATATCTATTTCTCTTAAGGTAGCCACAATACCACTCACTTCTCTCATAGGGTAATGATTTGCTGCTGTACTATAATCAGCTACAAAATAAGGGTTTACTTTAAGAGCTTTAGCAACACTTCCTTTAGACTTATCTTTTAAACCGTGATATAATAACACTTTAGAAAAGAAATTATAAAGTATAGGAATAGTTAAGACTATGGGGTGATTTTTTTGATTTTGAGCAAAATATTCAATAATGCGGTATGCTTTGGGGTAGTCTTTTACTCCAAAAGCTTTTTGTAATTCAAAATTATTAAAGTCTTTGCTTATCCCTATATTTTCTTCTATAATTTCGGGAGTAATTTCATTTCTTCCCGCTAAGATCAATTCAAGCTTATCTATCTCATTGGTGATTTTTGCTAGATCGTTCCCTAAAAATTCGGTAAGTAAATGAGCTGCTTTGGGAGAAATGTTATATCCTCTTCGTTTTACCTCATCCTTAATCCAAGTAGGAATCTGGTTTTCATAGATTTTCTTACTTTCAAAAATAACTCCGCTTTTCGCTATAGCTTTATAAACACGTTTTCTTTTATCTAGCTTTTTATACTTGTAGCAAAAAATTAAAATCGTGGTAGCTTGAGGATTTTCAGCATAAGCCTCTAATTGATTTTTTTTCTTATCGCTTTGCGCTAAAATCTCTCTAGATAAGTCTTGCGCTTCCTTCACCAAAACTACTTGATACTCTGCCATCATAGGAAAACGCTTAGCTGTACTTAACACCTCATCTAGGCTTACATCTTTTCCGTAAAGGATAGTTTGGTTAAAAGCTTTTTCATCTTCTGTTAAGATGGTGTCGCTTAAATATTCTGATATTTTATCAATATAGTACGGCTCCTCTCCCATCAAAAAATAAATTGGCTTTAATTTTCGCTGTTTTATATCTTGTAAAAGAGGGTTCAATTCCATAAAAAAATAACTTCGTTAAAGCGGAAAAGGTAGAAATTTGTTTTCTTTGGTGTCTATGAATAAACTTAACTTTCCGTCTTATCAATTTCGGTTCAAAAATAACGAAAATAAAGTGTCTATTTTTGATGTTATACGTAAAAAATTTATCATTCTTACGCCAGAAGAATGGGTAAGACAACATACCGTTCATTATTTACACCAGGAAAAAAAATATCCGCTACAGCTTATTAATGTAGAAAAGCAGCTTCAACTTAACGGATTGGTAAAGCGTTACGATGTGGTTGGGTTTTATAAAGACGGTAGCTTACAGCTTATTGTAGAGTGCAAAGCCCCTTCTATAAAGATAACTCAAGATACCTTCGACCAAATTGCACGTTACAACATGGCTTTAAAAGCACGTTTTTTAATGGTCACTAACGGATTGAATCATTACTTTTGTCAATTGAATTACGAAGAGGAGAAATATGAATTTTTAAAAGAAATCCCTAATTTCTCTAGTTAATAACAATCTATGACCACAGCAGTAGTTATTTTAAATTGGAACGGGAGAGCGCTTTTAGAGCAATTTTTACCCTCGGTGGTGAAGCACTCTAGTTCTGCAAACATTTATGTCGCCGATAATGCTTCAACAGATGATTCTATAGCTTTTGTTAAAGAGAATTTTTCACAGGTTAAAATCATTCAGAATAAAGAAAACGGCGGCTATGCGAAAGGTTATAATGATGCTTTGGCAGAATTAAAGGAAGATGTTTTTATCTTACTGAATAGCGATGTAGAAGTAACCCCCAATTGGCTAGAACCTCTTGAGCATATGTTCGCTTCTTCATCAAACATAGCCGTTATTCAACCTAAAATTCTAGATTATAAAAAGAAAACTCATTTTGAATATGCGGGAGCCGCAGGCGGATTTATTGACCGACTAGGTTATCCTTATTGCCAAGGAAGAATCTTTAATACCTTAGAGAAGGATGAAGGTCAATATAATGAGGACAAAGAAATTTTTTGGGCAAGTGGCGCTTGTTTAGCCATTAGAAGAAATGTATTTGAAGAAGTTAATGGCCTAGATGAAGATTATTTTGCTCACCAGGAGGAGATCGATTTATGTTGGCGCATAAAAAATAAAGGTTATAAATGTTGGTACAATTCTTCTTCTAGTGTTTACCATTTAGGCGGAGCAACTTTAAATGTTATGAATCCTAAAAAAACATTCTATAACTTTAGAAATTCGCTTTACAATTTATTAAAAAATGTTTCAGGTATTAAAGCTTACGTATTTATATTCATTCGAATGCTGTTAGATGCTGTTGCCGGAGTTCAGTTTTTGTTTCAAAAAAGACCTCAGCATTTTTTAGCTATATTAAAAGCTCAGGCTAGCTTTTATCAACATTTTTTTCAGTTAAAGAGAAAAAGATCACAAGGGAATGGTTCTCAAAGATATCCGTTTATATTTTCAATTGTCTGGAAATACTTTATTCAAAAGAAAAGAAAATTTAGTGAATTAAAATAAGTTATAAAATTGTTAATCTCTTATAAACGTATTTCAATTTTAATAGCTTTGGTGCTTCAAAACAAGTATAAACAATTAAGTTATGAAACGTATATTTTTATTTACAGCAACTGCTGTTTTATTATTTTCTTCTTGTGTTTCTTCTAAGAAATACAAAGAATTAGAAGCGAAGCAACAAGACACTCAGGATCTATTAAACACAGCTACCGTAAAGCTTAATACGTGTTTAGAAGAAAAAGAAAACCGAGTGAGTAGCTTACAAGAGCAAATTAACTTGCTTAAAAATACCAACTCTGCTTTATTGAATTCTCAAGGTGATTTATCTACCTTATCTAAAAAAGGAGCAGAAAACTTAGAGCGTTCTTTAGAAAGTATTAAAGAAAAAGACCTTCAAATTAAGACTATGCGTGACGCGATCAACAAAAAAGATTCAGTTACTTTAGCATTAGTTACTAGTTTAAAAGGTGCTTTAGGAAACATTAACGATGAGGATATTGAGATTAATGTAGAAAAAGGAGTTGTTTTTGTATCGATTTCAGATAAATTATTATTCCGTAGCGGAAGTTACCAAGTTTCTAACCGAGCTAAAGAAGTGTTAGGAAAAGTAGCTAAAGTGGTAAAAGACAAAAAAGACTTTGAGTTTATGGTAGAAGGTCACACCGATACCGACCCAATTAGCAATTCTTGTATCATCGACAACTGGGATCTAAGTACTAAAAGAGCAACTGCTGTGGTACGTATCTTACAAAACGATTTTAACGTAGATCCTTCAAGAATGACTGCTGCGGGTAGAAGTGAATATGTTCCTGTAGATAGCAACTCTTCTAGCGATGGAAAAGCAGCTAACCGTAGAACAAGAATTGTTGTTCTTCCTAAGTTAGATCAATTTTACGGAATGATTGAAGAGGGAATGAAAAAAGCAAAATAAGCTTAGATTAAAGATTATAATTAAAAAGTCCTCGATAAATTATCGAGGACTTTTTTTATTCCGTAAAAAAGGGTTCGTATTGCAAGACTCTAAAATCTATAGTATCTAACTGCGGATTTTTGAGTTTCATTTGTTTATAAAGCCCCATACTTCCAACCGCTCGGTTAGCAGCTCCAGAAGGCGCTGTTAAAGAAACTGTTTTAATTAAGCGCCCATCCAATACAAATTGATGTATTCTAGGCACTTCTATGCTCACTTTTTTTAACTGAATATCTTTTAAGCCTTTTATATGTCTTCTAAAAAAATACTCTGGACCGTTTTTGCTGTTACCGCCCGTAAATAGTAAGGTGTCTACTTTTGGGGTTTCTCTCAAAATGCCAATTAGGTCTCTCAATTTAGGCTTTAACATGCCAATATCGGAAGCATCTATTTTCTCCCGATACGCATATTCTACCATATCGCAAATCCCTAAGTTATTTTCTACGAGTAAGTTTTTTCTCTCTTCTATCGCTTCCGCGGAATTTTCAAATCGCAAATCTACTTTAAAGATTTGAGCTAAAATTTTCCATAGCTGTCCGTCACGGCTTCCATAGCAAAAATTTACATCATCGGGTTTAAAGTCGCCAGTCGTAAATCTTGGTGGCGGTAAAGTACCCACAATAAGTTTGGTCGCAGATTCTGGAATAAAAGGCGGATAAGGGTGTTGGTGTTTAAACATACTACGCTAATTCTACCACTAAATCTTCACTAAAAACCATAGTACCTTTTTCTAAGTGAATTTTCTTAATTTTTCCACTGGTATTCGCTGTAATGGTAGTTCCCATTTTCATTGCTTCAATGACAAACAAAGGCTGATTTTTTTTCACCTCCTCACCTTCTTTTACCAAAATTTCTGAAAGTGATCCTTGCAACGGAGCTGCTACGTGTTTATCATTATCTTTTTCGGCTCTTAAATGACTTACTTTTTCTACTTTTATAGAAGCATCTTGTATTTCTACATTTCTGGTTTGTCCGTTAATTTTAAAGAAAACAGTTACCTGGCCATCTTCATTAGCGTCTCCTACAGAAACTAAGGTAATTAATAGCGTTTTACCTTTGTCGAGTTCTACAATAATCTCTTCGCCGGGTTGCATACCGTAAAAGAAATTTTTGGTAGGGATTTGCATCACCTTACCATATTTTACGTAATGATCGTAGAGATCTTCAAACACTTTAGGGTAAAGTTTGTAAGACAGGAAATCTGTAATTTCCCATTCACGATCCATTCCTTTTATAAATTTCTTTTTAAATTCTTCAAACTCCTTATCAAAATCTACAGGCTCTAAATGCGCATTAGGTCGTTCGGTGTAAGGAGCTTCATCTCGTAATATGATTTTTTGAAGTTCTTTTGGAAATCCGCCGAAAGGCTGACCTAGATCTCCTCTAAAGAAACTTTTAACCGATTCTGGAAAACTTATACTTTCTCCTTTTTCTAAAACATCTTTTATGGTGAAGTTATTGCTCACTAAATATTGAGCCATATCTCCTACTACTTTACTACTAGGTGTTACTTTTACAATATCTCCAAACAGCTGGTTGACCTCACTGTACATTGCAGTAATCTCATTAAAACGGTCTTTAAGTCCTAAAGATTCAGCTTGAGGAACTAAATTAGAATATTGTCCTCCAGGAATTTCATGGCGATACACCTCTCCTGTCCCCGATTTTAAACCAGATTCAAATGGATAGTAGTATTCTCGCATACTCGTCCAATAATTAGAATAAGCATTAAGGCTTTTAATGTCCATTTTGTTTTCTCGCTCTTGGTAACGCATCGCTTCTGCCATTGCATTAAAATTAGGCTGAGAAGTTAAACCAGATAAACCTCCTAAAGCTACATCTACTAAATCTACACCAGCTTCAATGGCTTTCACATAAGTGGCAGATTGTATAGATGAAGTATCGTGCGTATGAAGGTGAATAGGAATATTAATTTCTGTCTTTAAGGCAGAGACTAGTTCCGCGGCAGCATAAGGTTTCAATAAGCCCGCCATATCTTTGATGGCTAAAATATGAGCTCCAGCATTCTCTATATCTTTTGCTAAACGTAAATAATAATCTAAATTGTATTTACTGCGTTGCGGATCTAAAATATCACCCGTATAACACATAGCTCCTTCGGCAAGTCCGTTGGTTTTGGTTCTCACATATTCTATACAAGGTGCAATAGATTCCATCCAATTGAGGGAATCGAAAATTCTAAAAATATCAACTCCGTTTTCCCAAGCTTCTTCTACAAATTTTTCGATAAGATTATCGGGATAAGCAGTATAACCAACTCCGTTTGAGCCTCTAATCAACATTTGAAACAAAACGTTAGGCATCGCTTTTCTTAATAAGCGCAAACGTTCCCAAGGGTTTTCCTTTAAAAAACGCATACACACATCAAAAGTAGCTCCTCCCCAAACTTCCATACTAAATACTTCTGGGTGGTCTTTAGCAAAACCTTCAGCAACACTCAGCATATCTTTAGTCCGCATACGAGTAGCCAACAAACTTTGGTGAGCATCTCGCATGGTGGTATCGGTAAAATGTATCTTCTTTTCGGCTTTAAGCCATTGAGAAAATTTTTCTGGTCCTAATTCTGTAAGTAAGTCTTTGGTTCCTTTGGGATATGCTTGTTGTTTATCAAATTTTGGAATCACGGGATTGACCAACTTTTTAGTGGAATCGATGGTTTTTACATCTGGATTTCCATTAACAATAATGTCTCCAAGAAAATTCACCATTTTGGTAGCTCGGTTTCTTGGTTCTTTAATTTCAAAAAGCTTTGGTGTATTTTTTATATAGTTAACCGTTACTTCTCCTTTTCTAAAAGTAGGATCATTTAAAATATTATCTAAAAACGCCATGTTGGTTTTTACACCACGCACTCTAAATTCGGCTAAAGCTCTACGCATTTTTCTACAAGCGCCATCTAAAGTTCTACTACTAGCGGTTAATTTCACCAACATCGAATCAAAAAACGGAGAAATACTCACCCCTTGATATACGCTTCCTGCATCTAACCGTATTCCAAAACCACTGGCGCTTCTATACGTAGTAATAGTTCCGTAATCGGGTTTAAAATCGTTTTTAGGATCTTCGGTGGTTATCCTACATTGCACCGCAAATCCTTTTACATCAATTTTATCTTGTCCCGGTATCTTTATTTGTTCGTCTTCCAAACGATAACCGCCAGCAACAAACAACTGTGCTTTTACCACATCAATTCCTGTGACTACTTCGGTCACCGTATGCTCTACTTGTATTCTCGGGTTTACTTCTATAAAGTAAATGCTACCATCATCATCTACTAAAAACTCCACCGTTCCCGCATTGTTATAATTTACAGCATTTCCTATTTTTAAAGCATAGTCGTATAATTTCTGTTTGGTTTCTTCCTTTAAGCCAAAAGATGGAGCGATTTCAATTACTTTTTGATAACGACGTTGTACAGAGCAATCACGTTCAAAAAGATGCACCAAATTACCGTGGTTATCACCCAATAACTGAATTTCAATATGCTTAGGGTTTTCAACAAATTTTTCTATAAAAACTGTATCATCTCCAAAGGCATTAGCTGCTTCTCGTTTAGATTCTGGGTAGGCTTTACGGAGTTCTTCATCTGTTCTAATTACCCGCATCCCGCGACCTCCACCTCCAGAAGCTGCTTTTAACATAATGGGGTAACCTATTTTTTCTGCTTCCGCGGAAGCGATATCAACTGTAGTTAATTCTTTTTCATTACTTTTTATAATCGGGATATCATTTTCTATCGCCACCTTTTTGGCCATAATCTTATCTCCCAAAGCTTTTAGGATGGATACTTTAGGACCTATAAAAATGATGTCGTTATCTTCACAGGCTTGGGCAAAGTCTGCATTTTCTGATAAAAATCCATATCCAGGGTGAATGGCGTCAATCCCATTTTCTTTAGCCACAGCTATAATCTTATCAATATCTAAATATGGTTTTAATGGCTCTGAGTCTTCTCCTATTTGGTAGGCTTCATCTGCCTTGTAACGATGTAGAGAATAGCGATCTTCATAGGTGTAAATTCCTACGGTACGTAGACCAATTTCTGTACACGATCTAAAAATACGAATGGCAATTTCTCCTCTATTAGCGACTAAAACTTTGTTGATTTTCATAAGCTTTGATGGAATAAAAAATTAAAAAAATGAGTCCGATTTAAATATCTGAATAATGATTTTAATTAGCCTTAAATTTTAGAAAACCTTAATATTTTAAAATTATAATTGTTTATTCTAAAAACGGTTATCCCCATCTAAAAGATTGCCTAAACCTCCCAATAAGCTACCTTCTCCTTTATTTTTTCCCCCTCCTTGCGGTGCAGCTGCAAAAACTCTACTGGCTAACCTGCTAAAAGGTAAGGATTGAATATAGATTGTACCTGGCCCTGTTAAGGTCGCAAATACCATCCCCTCTCCTCCAAAGAGTGTATTTTTAATTCCGCCTACAAATTGAATATCATAATCTACAGTAGCATCAAAACCGATAATACAACCTGTATCTACCTTGAGTTTTTCACCAGCAGCCAATTCTTTTACTGCAGTAGTTCCTCCTGCATGGACAAATGCCATCCCATCTCCTTCTAGTTTTTGCATGATAAAACCTTCTCCTCCAAAAAAACCTCTACCCAAACGTTTTGAAAACTCTACTCCTACTGAAACTCCTTTAGCTGCACATAAAAAAGCATCTTTCTGACAAATAAATTTTCCATTAAAGCGGTCTAAATCTATAGGAATAATTTTTCCGGGATATGGAGAAGCAAAACTTACTTTCTTCTTCCCTGAAATATTGTTATAGAAAACTGTCATAAATAAACTCTCGCCCGTAAGAAGACGTTTTCCTGCTCCCATCATTTTCCCTAAAAAACCTTGGTCTTTAGTCGAACCATCTCCGAAGATAGTTTCCATTTCTATACCTTGATCCATCATCATAAAAGAACCTGCTTCAGCTACAACAGCTTCTTGAGGATCTAACTCTATTTCTACATATTGCATTTCTTCACCAAAAATTTGGTAATCTATCTCGTGTGCATTCATTTCTTTTTTATTGTTTTGATTAAAAATATACGCGAACAAAAGTCATAAAAGCACTTCCATAAATACTTTTATCTTCCTTATATAATATGTCGTACCTCACGCCAATTGTTACATTTCCTGCCACATATCCTCCTCCCATAAATAAGGCGGGATACCAATAATTTTCCTCTAAAGTTTCGTCAAGTGTTTCGAACTGCTTGTTTACGCGTAGTTGTTCAATCTCTTTTCAAAATTTATTTGACTGAAAAAGGAGGAGTTTTCCTAAAACGTTTCCCTCCACAAATAAGAGTTTTATAAACTAGTCATATTTATAAAATGTGCTGCAAAAAAAACATTTACGGTTGATGTTAAAAAAAAAATTTAGTAAAAATTTAATGAAAAAATGATACTATCAATTCTCTGAAAACTCATGCTGAATCGCTTTTGGGTTGAATATAGAACAACAAACAGATAAAAATAAATATATAAATAATTTAAAATATTACGTTAAATTATTAAGGTATTAAAGTTAAAGCGTAACTAAATCACGTAAAAACATTGATTAATTAATTTTTTATTGACATATCGTTAATTTTAACATTTAAATACATATAAATCCGATTAAATGTTTTTACCTTTAGGTTACTAGCAAAAAAATACCCCTAAAAACAAATTATTTATAATTAAAAATTAAATTGTCATGAAAAACACTTTACTCAAAGTGCTTTCTGGTAGCTTAATTGTTTTTGGACTGTTAGTTCCTCAAGTTACAATTGCACAAACCTATCAGAGAGCAACAACTGTTCACACCGCAACAAATGTAGATAACTCTACAAATGCAGTAGACCTAAGTCCTGTAGATTCACGTGGAAACCTCTCTACTTATTCGACAATCAGAGCAAACTCTGGATTAGTTGCTGGTATTTCATCCTATGATGGCTTGCAAGCATTAGAATACCCAACCATTGTTCCTGGGGGAACAACTTCATATTTTAAACTAGGAGGTAATACCACTCTACTAAATAATTTATTAGGTAGCTCTGCCGTAGGAGCTTTACTGGAAAGTGTTTTATTTGGATATCAAACTGTTACATTTTCTGCATATGATGCATCTCAGAATTTAGTTTTACTTAAAACCTCTAATGATATAGATAGTGATGAAGCAAGAGTTATATCTAATGCTGCAGGTGAATATTTTTTAGCTTTTACCCCGCAACTAGATTATAAATATATTCAAATACACCATGATTTAACAGGCACTGTTGGTTTGCTAAATCAAACAGAAATATACTTCTATGGGGCCTTTTACACAACTGCTTCTGCACCTTGTGATGGCGCAAAGTATACTTCTTGGTCTGCAAATGGTGGATTATTAAATCTATCTCTTCTTGGGTCTGGTGGAGTTGATAATCCTGAAAATGTTATAGATAGTGACCCTAACTCCTATTCTTCTTTAAGATTACCTACTTTATCTGTTGCAGGGGGCGTACAGCAGACTATTTATTTTGAAGGATCTTCTGCCAGTACCGATACATACCATTTAAGTTTAGCTTCTCCATCTGATATTGTAAGTTTAGATTTATTGGATAATATTTATATTGAAGCTTATAATGGCAGTTCTTTAGTAGATTCACAACAGTTAAGTAGCTTAATAGACTTAGATTTACTTGGTATATTTAACTCTAATGATAAAGTAAATATAGCCTATACCCCTAATGCCCCTGCGAATAGAATTAGAGTAAGAGTTCAGAATTTAGTCAACTTGAGTTTAACGTCAGAGCTACGCTTATACTCTATCACCAAAAACCCACCTTTACCAACTACCCATTTAGCAACACAGGTTACCCCCACCACAGCCACACTTAATGGTAGTTTGAGTGATCCTTATAACTGTATGAATAGCACCTATGGTTTTGAGTACAGTACAGATCCTGATTTTACTGAAGGAACAGGAACTTTTGTAACCTCTTCTAATTTATCTAGTGGAGATTTCAGCTTTGACCTCACAGGTTTAAATGCGAACACCAATTATTACTTTAGAGCTGTCTCGAATGTTAACGTAGATGGAAATATTTTTTCTAGTTATGGCAATATTGAACAGTTTTTTACAGGAAATATCATTTGGGATGGTACGGAATGGAATAATGAAATTGGACCTGATATTACAGACTCCTCTAATGGAATAGCTACCATAAATGGCGATTACAATACAGATACCCACGGCAGCCTAGCTGTACACGATTTAACCATTAACTCACCCTATACTTTAACAGTAGAAAGCACTAATTCTTTTACTCTTAGCGGAAGCATCACTGCTCCAGATGAAAGTATCGATGCTAGTGAGGGTGAGATTATTTTTACAGGCGCAGATAACATTGTTCTCGATGGAGATCTACTAGTCGATAAAGATGGTATCGCCGATAACCGAAACGGACATCAAATCGATAAGGTACAAGTCAATACTACTGGTGGAGCTGAACTAGAAGTACTTAATGAAGTGGAAGTAATGACTAGCTTAAACTTGGGCACCGAAGGTATTTTAGCTTTACAAGATGATGCTGAAATCATTTTTAATAGTCATGGCAATGGTACTGCTATTTTTGGTGAAGTTGGCGGAGTGTGTACTTCTTCAAGAATTACTTACGGTAATAATGCAGGAGTCACAGTGGAACGCTACATCCCCGCAGGCTCTACCGAAGGAAACACTAAAGAAGTGAGAGCTTATCGTATGCTTACTTCTGCTGTAGATGCAGGAACGATAAACTCTAACTGGCAAGAAGGAGATATTGACACGCAGTATAATACAGGATCTAATTCTTTAGGGAATATTACAGGGTTTGGTACTCACATTACAGGAGGCCAGCAATACTAATGGTTTTGATTATAATGCTACAAACAACCCTAGTGCTTATACCTATAACAATCAACCTCAAACTTGGAGTGCCCTAGCCAATACGAATGCTACCAATTTAAACGCAGGTGATCCTTATTATATTAATATTAGAGGTGATCGTACTTTAAATATGAGCACAAATGCTCCCAATCCTATCAGCACTACTTTAAGATCCAAAGGTCAATTAAAATTATGTGAAAGCAACCTGACCTCCGCTACCTTAGCAGATGGAGCAGAAGAGTTTAGCTTTATTGGAAACCCATACCAGTCATTAGTGGATATGCAACAAGTTTTATCTAACACTGGTACAAGCCAAGTGAACCCAAACTACATTTGGGTATGGAACCCTAATTTATCTGTTAAGGGCGCATATGTAGTAGTTGATGTTAGAGATAACAGTACTACAGACACCGATGGAAATATTCAAGTTTCCCCTATTACACGAGTACTACAGCCAGGACAAGCTATCTTTGTGCGTAACAGCACAAGCATTGCTGGTACACCTAATATAACCTTTGAAGAAAATGATAAAGTTACAACGGGTGAAAGTTTAACGATGTTTAAAAACAACCCAACAGCGCAGAGAGTAAGAATTATTCTAAAACATGGGGAAACTATCTTAGATGCAGTGTTAATCAATTTCAGTAAAAATTACAGTAACCTTGTTAATGACTTCGATGCAAATAAATTAGGAAATTCAGATGAAAACTTAGCGCTAGTGAATGGGAGTCATTTCCTAAGCATAGAGCAAAGAGATATTCCTGTAGATTTAGAAGAAATACCATTATATGTAGGCTCGCATAGACACCAAGATTATCAATTCTTAATCAATTGGGAAGGGATTCCTAACATGCAGGCTTATCTTATAGATAATTACTTACAAACTTCTACAGCTTTAGTAGCAGGAGAGAATATAATTAATTTTAGTGTAGATGAACAAATTGCAGCAAGTGTAGAAACTGATAGGTTTAAAATAACTTTTGAAGATAGCAGCTTAGCTAGCGATACGGTTAAAGCTAATGGGTTTAGTCTATATCCTAATCCTTTAAACAATGGCGTACTAAATATCTCCAACCCCAACTACACAGGAGAAATGGAAGTTTCTATTTTTAATAATGTCGGACAGTTGTTGATAAAGAAATCACATACCGCTATTACTGGAAACACAAGCATCAACATGAGCCAATTGGCTGCAGGCGTTTATTTGGTAAAAGTAACCACAGAAAACACCACGTTCACTAAAAAAATTGTAAACCCCTAAAAATTGATTTCTATGAAAAAATATATCAAGAATATTATATGCAGTATAGTTCTTTTAGGATGTTTCTCTATAAGTTTCGCTCAATTTCCAAGTGGAACTCCTGGAGTCCCTGATGAAGACCCTGTAGATAATCCAGCTGCCCCAATAGATGATTACATTCCTTATTTAATTATTGTAGGATTAGGTATTGGAGTTTATTCACTTCAACTAAAGAAGAATTAACCTTAGAAAAAAACCAAAAGATAAACTTTTGGTTTTTTTATATTAAATTATGTAAAAAAAATTTTACTTTTAGTAAAATTAATTTTACAATTTAATTTTTAAATATATTAAGACATGAAATCTACTTATTTACTTTCATATAGATTTAAAAAATTAAGCTTTATAATTTTCATAACTTCCCTTCTAACATTGATTATCTCTATGATGATAGATTGGACCCCGAATAGTTTTAAGGTACCTGTATTTGCAATTTTTTCTCAAGAAATTTTACAAGATTCTATTTATTTTGAATGGATAGAATCTAACGTATGGTACGACTTACTATGTTTATTAATAATTGTTTTCGGAATTGTATTTGCTTTTTCAGAAGAGAAAATTGAAGATGAATATATCTCTAACTTAAGGTTACGATCATTAATTAAAGCAGTATACTGCAATTATGCTATACTTATCTTAGCTATAATTTTTATTTACAACTTATCACTTTTTACAGTCTTACTTCTAAATATGCTGAGTACACTACTATTATTTATTCTTTTCTTTCAAAAAGAACTAATATTAGTTAGAAAGAGAAAATCATGAAAAATTCAATTAAAATTCAGCGTGCTATAAAAGGCTTAACTCAAGCAGGTTTAGCAGAAAAAGTGAATGTAACAAGACAAACGATTAATGCCATTGAATTAGAGAAATACTCCCCATCTGCAGTTTTGGCTTTAAAACTAGCTTTAGTTTTAGATATAAAAGTAGACGAGCTGTTTCAATTAGAGAAAAGAGATTGGAATTAACTTCTAGCTGCAAAAATTTTTAAATGAAAGTTACTTCCTAGGTTTCTAGCGAAATATTTAGCTTTCTCGGCTAATTCTCCTTCAAAATATTCATCAATCGTTTCAAACCAAAGATTTAACCAAACTCCAAAGTGCTTAGCTTCTATACTTTCATTAAATTTTTTATCTACTTTAATATGCGCGTATCCAGGTCTTCCTGAAAATTTGTTGACCCTAAATAAATTACTTTCCCAAAAATCTGTCAACTTTTCCAGATGCTCTTCCCAATCCTGGATTGTTTCATTGAAAAAATATCCTATATCCTCATTCAACCTAACCTTTTCATAAAATTTAGTTACGAGTAACTTAATATCTTTTCTCTCGTCTATTAATTTTAAATTATTCATCTATTTTTAGATTTCTAACTAACTTAGTATTTCTATGTACAAAATAACATTTATTTTTTTACTTATTTTATTTAAACTCACTTGTAGTTTTGCACAAATTACAAACTTAAAATACAGAGTAATTTACAAAGATAAAGAGGTAGGAACTTTACTTGCTACAAAACAAATAAGTGATTCTATAATTTTTTATCAAAATAAAACAGAAATAGATACTCGGGTTATCACTAAAATTAATTTAGAATATAAATATGATGTAATCTTTGAAAATGGCCTATTAAATAAATCTAATGTACAGATAGAATTAAATGGTAAGTCTAGAAAAAACTCAAAAACGATTTTAGAAAAAAATAAATATCGTTACTATGAAGATGAAAAATTAAGTCTCCTAATATCTGAAAATATAAATTACACAGCTGCAATGCTTATACTTGAAGAACCTATAGGTATTCAAAATGTTTACTCAGAAGAAAATGGAACGTTTCATGGTCTCAAAAAAATAGAGGAACATATCTATGAAAAAAGAGGTGAAAAAAATAGGATCAACACCTATATTTATAAAAATAACATTTTAAAAAAAGCTATAATTAATGCAGGGATTATCGAATTTCAAGTAGAGTTGATTGAAAATTAAAATTACACAACTTAATTATAGATATGCTGAGCATTATTTTATATTTAGAAAATTTTAAATTTAATAAAAACTTCTACCTTTTACTACCTTATAAAAACCGGTTCTGATTCATTTTTTGTTTCGGCTTCACTGTATTGATAACCATCATAATCAAATTTCTTTAAGTCATTTAAAGATTGAGCGTTATGATCCAGAATAAATCTAACCATACTTCCTCGTGCTTTCTTAGCAAAAAAACTGATGATCTTCAACTTACCGTTTTTAAAATCTTTAAAAACTGGGTTTACAAGATTAGCTTTAATTTCCTTTTTCTGAATTACTTTGAAATACTCATTACTTGCAAGATTAATTAATAATTCATCAGAAGACATTTCTTCATTTAAAGCTTTAGTTACTTTATCTCCCCAAAATCCGTATAAGTTTTTATGACGTTGGATAGGCAGCTTTGTGCCCATTTCTAGACGATAAGGTTGAATAAGATCTAAAGGTTTTAAAATTCCGTAAAGACCCGAAAGTATTCGTAAATCACTCTGAAGTTTATCAATTTTATTATTAGGAATGGTATAAGCGTCTATTCCCGTATAAACATCGCCATCGAACATATAAATTGCAGGTCTAGAATTTTGAGGCTCTTTAGTTTCTTCAAAATCTTGATAACGCTGATAATTCAAATCGGTTAACTTCTCACTTATACTCATTAAATCAGAAATTTCCTTTTTAGTAAGTCTAGCAAGTTTTTTATTAACTTGTATAGCCTCATCTAGAAAATGAGGAATAGTATTTTTTTTTGTAGGCAGATCACTTTCGAGATCTAGTGATTTGGCGGGTGAAACAAGTATTTTCATGTCTATTTTTGAATAAAGATAAGCATTTCGGTAAATTCGAAAGAAACCTTTTCCTATGAAATACACATAAGACTATTTATAAAATCTATTTGCAATAGGGATAGTAGCGGCATCCTTTTGTGAAGCAAAGCGAAACAAAAGATATAGCGGATAGCCCGGCTTTTTTGTAAAAAAAGATTGCCCTAATCTAAAACTTCCTTTTGGTTTTTTGCATAATTCCTCCATCGTTCTACACAAGCTTCAATATCTTGTGGAACTGGAGAATTAAAACTCATCCATTCTTTAGTTTTAGGATGTTCAAACCCTAATGTTTTGGCGTGTAGAGCTTGCCTCGGCAATACCTTGAAACAATTATCTACAAATTGTTTATACTTGGTAAATGAAGTTCCTTTTAAGATTCTTTCTCCCCCATAACGTTCATCATTAAATAATGTATGTCCTATATGTTTCATATGCACCCTAATTTGATGAGTGCGACCTGTTTCTAATCGACAAGAGACTAAAGTAACATAACCAAAGCGTTCTAAGACTTTATAGTGAGTGACTGCAGGTTTTCCTTTTTCTGTATCTTCTCCAAAATAAACCGTATTTTGTAATCTATTTTTAGGGTGCCTTCCAATATTTCCTTCTACGGTTCCTTCATCATCTTCTACATTTCCCCATACTAAAGCAACATATTCCCTTTCACTAGTTTTATTAAAAAACTGTTTAGAAAGATGTGTCATAGCTTCTTCAGTTTTAGCCACCACAAGTAAACCACTCGTATCTTTATCTATTCTATGCACAAGTCCTGGCCTATCACTACTATTATTAGGTAGGTTGTCAAAATGATAAATCAATGCGTTAATAAGAGTCCCCGAATAGTTTCCATGCCCAGGATGCACGACCATTCCCGGCTGTTTATTTACTATTAAAACAGTATCATCTTCATAAATAATATCTAACGGAATATTTTCTGGAGTTAACAAAAACTCATAAGGTGGGTGCTCAAACATGACTTTTACTTCATCTTCGGCTTTTACTTTATAGTTTTGCTTAACAGTTTTTCCGTTTACAAAAACATTTCCGTCTTTAGCTGCTTGTTGAATTTTATTTCGAGTAGCATTTTCAACGAAATTCATTAAAAACTTATCTACTCGTAAAGGCTCTTGCCCTTTGGAAGCAACAAAATGATAATGCTCATAAAGCTCATCATTCTCGTCATTTATAATCTCTTCTTGGTTGCTCATTAAAATAAGTATTAATTTTCGCTATTGTAATTACGAGTTCCGTCACCTAATACCAAATCTATGGTAGAAGTTTTCATTAGCTTATCCCCTTCTTTGAGAAGGTTTCCTTTATGTCTCATTTCTAAAACAGCATTTTCGGCTATATTTGGTTTATAGGTAATATCCCCTATTTTAAAACCTAAAGACCTTAAAGTAGGTTCTACTTGCCGTTGTGTTCGCCCTAATAAATTAGGGATCTCAATTTTATTATAGCCAGAAGGATTTAACGTAAGATAAATCATCCTATTCTCTTTTACCAAACTACCGGGTTTAGGCACTTGCTCTATAACAGAATATTTAGGATAATCGGGATTATAATTAGCGGAGTCTAAAATATCTCTTCTCAAATCTACCTCCACTAATTTTTTATCTACAACATCCAAGGAGAGTTTAGAAAGGTTTGGCACCTCAATTCTTTGATCATGGTTAGTCGTATAATCTAACCACTGCATGGCACCAAACACAAGAATAACAATAACGATTAACGCTATACCTAACTGTATTAAAAATGCTTTACTGAATAAAAATTTTACAAAGCTCATTATTATAACAAATTATTGAGCAAAGATATAAAAACACCCGTATTTTTGCATTGATTTAACAAGTGATATTATTATATTATCTAATAATGATTTTATGAAAAAGAAAACAATAGCTATCGCTATGGGTGGTTATTCTAGCGAAGCTGAAATCTCTATTAAAAGTGGACAGCTTGTCTATGATTATATCGACAAAGATAGATTTAATGCTTATAAAGTTCACATTTTAGAAAAAGAGTGGTTTGTAGTTACAGATGAAAATAAAAAACACTCTATTGATAAATCTGATTTTTCTACCACTATAGATGGAATAAAAATAAATTTTGACTGTGTGTTTAATATCATTCACGGAACACCTGGCGAAGATGGTTTATTCGCAGCATACTTAGAAACTGTAAATAAAAAGCAAACCTCTTGTGACTATTATCAATCAGCGCTGACTTTTAACAAGCGAGATTGTATAAGTGTTTTAAATGCTTATCATATAAAAACTGCAACAAATTACTTCATCAATAAAGGTGATAATATTAATGAAGAAGAAATTATTAATAAAGTTGGTTTACCATGTTTTGTAAAAGCGAATAAAGCAGGTAGTAGCTTTGGAATCTCAAAGGTTAAAAAACAAGAAGATTTATTAAAAGCTATTGAGTTTTCATTTAAAGAAGACGAAGAGGTGATCATAGAATCTTTTTTAGACGGAATCGAAGTTTCAGTGGGAGTTATAGATTATAAAGGGGAGGTTATTGCATTACCAGTTACCGAGATTATATCTGAAAACGAGTTTTTTGATTATGAAGCAAAATATCTAGGACAATCTCAAGAAATAACCCCTGCAAATATTTCTAAAAAGCAAACCTTAGAAGTTCAGGAGTTAGGCGTGAAAATTTTTAAAACTTTAAAACTAAAAGGTTTGACAAGAGCAGAGTTTATTTTCCACAATAACGAACCTCACTTTTTAGAAGTGAATACCTGTCCAGGGTTAAGTGAAGCTAGTATTTTGCCTCAACAAGCCAAAGCAGCCGGAATTACTTTAAAAGAATTATTTACTAATGTTATTGAAAATGCATTGAAGTAATAATATTATATCTTTTTTTATATAACAATTGTTTACTAAATGGCCTTTTCTTAATTATTAAAATTAAATACAACCAACTTTTCTATAGGAGAAATCATGAGCTTTACAAAAACAATGATTTAAAAAATGGACTACACTAAGAAAATGTTACATGATGACGCTTTAAGCGGAAAAAATATTGTGGTAACTGACGGTGGAAGCGGTCTCGGAAAAGCCATGACCAAATACTTTCTATAACTCGTTGTTTAAAATGGTCAATAGTTCATTTATTGATTTTTAGGCTTAAAGTAATTACCAGGTTTATTATATTGATTCAAAACTAATTCATTAGGAATGAAAAGATTATTATTAATATCATTTCAACTTTTAGGTTTTGTATTCTTTACTCAATACAATTTGGATCCAAAATTCAATTAGACTCCACAATTGATGTTCAAGATATTGAGAGTATTGGTTTTAACAACGACGGCTTTCAAGATATTATAGTTTCAGAAAGTCGATTTGGAAACCCGCCAACAAAATTAAGTATGAGCTTAAATCTTGGTAACAGGAATATTGATGGTCTTACAACTCTCGAGAATTTAACTTCCATTAGAACATTTATTGGGAAAGGAGACTTTAATAACGATGGTTGGGACGATATCATTTCTTACGACACCAACCTTTTTATCTTAATTAATAATCAGGATACCACATTTACAAAAATTGATGTAGCACAACAAATTCATGGTGTAGATACAGAAGTGGCAGTTATAAATAATGATAGGAAAGAGGATATTATTGTCGCAACCGATGGCACTCTATATGTCTTTTCAAATCAAACAAACCTATCCTTCACAGAAGAAATAATTCTAATGCCGCTGCCAAGCGAACATTATACTATTGAAATTGCAGATTTATATAATGACGGTTTTCCCGAGATTATAGAAGGTGCCTTTCCATTTTACGTGTACAACAATAATAATGGAAAAATTGTTTATGACTCTATTGCTTCCAATCCCAATACCCCAGATGCTGTATTTGCTGTAGCAACAGGAGATGTTAATCATGACGGACACATAAATATCGTTACTAGCAGCGCTTGTTTAAATGAATTATTGTAGTTTGAAAACCTAGCTAATGGAATTTTCGATAGCAAAAAAGTAATCGATGAGAATGTATTCCAAATCAATGATATTGATGGGGCGATATAAATAATGATGGTAAAAAAGATATGATAACAAACAACAACCAGAACGGTGAAGCTGTATGGTATGAAAATACAGGCACTAACACATTGGGCAATAGGAAGGTAATACATACAGGCGACTTCCCTAGAATAGAGCAAATTCTTCTTAGTGAAGGAAGTAACCAAATTATTCACCATTTAGCTTCGCGGCTTTATTTTGTCCATATAAAATCAGATAAACAACTAGTAGAAAAAAACTAATTGCAAAATAAATTCTCTGCTTTTTTAAAAACACCTCATTTGAATACACAATAAGCAATTTTATTTAAAGTTATATATTTAACTAACTAACACTTATATTATGAAAAACTTAATAGCTTTTTTTGGACTTTTAGCTTTATTTTCTTGTTCGGCAGATGATGATGATAACTCATCAAATGATATAAATGAGGATACTCAAGAAAATATTAGCATCATTTCTTATGAAAAAATTATGCAAAGTACTATCGAAAACAGTGCAGATAATTCTACTATTAATTTCAAACTTATATTTAATGGAGATTTAACTCATAATAAATACACCCATTATACTAGAGAAGAAATATTTAATGGAGTAGCACAAAGTCAGGAAACATTTGACCATTTTACTTATCACAACAATCAAATTAAAACCAGTCACGCTATAGATAGTGGCATACAAAATGATATAAAGGAATATTTTTTTGATGAAAATAAAGAACTAATTGGGATAAGTTGGGGCTATCTAAACAGGTATTATAGAATTACTAAAAAGGAGAATAACTCTTATTATTTTGAAGTGCTTTCTACACCTACAGATGACCTTAATGCTGAAGTTTTAAGCAGAAGAATTCTTGTTTTTGACGAACATCATAATGTCATTAAAGCAGGAAGAGATAATGATAAAAATGGAATTATGGATAATGAAAATAATTTCACCTATGATGAGAACCATAATCTAATTAAAATTGAAGCTAGCAATGGAGAAAGTAAATCTTTCACTTATTCTGATATTAAAAACACAGAGAATTATGTGCTAGATCAATCCTATTTTAAAAAAATTAGACGTCTACAATGTGCTGAAGTTTATGCCGCTACCATTAAGGATATAGAAAAGTTAAACCATTCCCCGTATATCACTACAGAAGAAAGTGAAAGTGCAACGTTTGAAATTCATGAAAACGGTTATTTTAAAAGCAAAACTTGGGAAAACGAAATGACAAATCCAGAATCTACTTCTCAAACCACACTCACTTATTTCTTTGAATAATGAAAAGCTTTATTTCTATAATGTTTAATTTAATTCTAAACTTCTATTTTATCAAGTAAATCATTAGCTTTACAAAAACAATGATTTAAAAAATGGACTATACTAAGAAAATGTTACGTGACGACGCTTTAAGCGGAAAAAACATTGTGGTAACTGGCGGCGGAAGCGGACTAGGAAAAGCCATGACCAAATACTTTTTAGAATTAGGTGCACAAGTTGCAATTACTTCTAGAAATCTAGAAAAATTACAGCATACTACTAAAGAACTAGAAGACGAAACAGGCGGAAAATGTTTTGCTATTCAGTGTGATGTAAGACACTACGATCAAGTTGAAAATATGCGGGATGAAGCTATCGCTAAAATGGGAAGCGTTGATATTCTTCTTAACAATGCCGCAGGGAACTTTATATCTCCTACCGAAAGACTCTCAACGAATGCTTTTGATACTATTATAGATATCGTATTAAAAGGAAGTAAAAACTGTACACTCGCTTTTGGTAAACATTGGATAGATCAAAAAGAAACAAACAAAACCGTTTTAAATATTGTGACTACTTACGCTTGGACAGGTTCTGCATATGTGGTTCCTTCCGCGACAGCTAAAGCAGGAGTATTAGCCATGACGCGCTCTTTAGCTGTAGAATGGGCTAAATATGGTATTCGATTCAATGCCATAGCTCCAGGCCCATTTCCAACCAAAGGTGCCTGGGATAGATTATTACCGGGAGATTTAAAGGAAAAATTTGATTTAGCGAAAAAGGTTCCGCTTAAGCGTGTAGGAGAACATCAAGAATTAGCAAATTTAGCTGCTTATTTAGTATCTGATTTTGCTTCCTATATGAACGGAGAAGTAATTACCATTGACGGCGGAGAATGGTTAAAAGGTGCGGGGCAATTTAATTTGCTAGAAGAAATTCCTGAAGAAATGTGGGATCAATTGGAGCAAATGATTAAAAATAAGGGTAAAAAATAATCAATCAACACTTGTTAACAAATTCCGTTTTAAAATGGAATAATAAATTGTATTTTTACTGTCTAAACGAATGGTGAGTTAATGGGTAAAATCATTGCAATTGCAAATCAAAAAGGAGGGGTTGGAAAAACTACAACCTCTGTTAATTTGGCGGCTTCTCTGGGAGTTCTCGAAAAAAAGGTTCTATTAATTGATGCAGATCCGCAGGCTAACGCTAGTTCTGGATTAGGGATTGATGTAGAGGAAATTGAAAAAGGAACCTATCAGCTATTAGAACATACCATAAAAGCAGAGGAAGCAATTATTCCCACAGACTCTCCTAATTTAGATATTATCCCTGCACATATTGATTTGGTAGCGATAGAGATAGAATTAGTAGATCAAGATCAACGAGAGTCCATGCTAAAAAAAGCAATTGTACACTTAAAAGAGTCTTACGATTATATTTTAATTGACTGTGCTCCTTCTCTTGGTTTATTAACTTTAAATGCTCTTACAGCTGCAGATTCGGTTATTATTCCAATTCAATGTGAATATTTTGCTTTAGAAGGTTTAGGGAAACTCCTTAACACTATTAAAAGTGTTCAAAAAATACACAATGATAAATTAGATATTGAAGGGCTTTTACTTACAATGTACGATTCTCGCCTAAGACTTTCTAATCAAGTGGTAGATGAAGTAAAAAAGCACTTTGACGAGATGGTTTTCAAAAGCATCATTCAAAGAAATGTTCGTTTAAGTGAAGCTCCTAGTTATGGAGAGAGTATCATTAATTATGATGCAGGTAGTAGAGGAGCTAGCAATTACCTTAGCTTAGCGGAAGAAATTATTAAAAAAAATCTATAAGGATTTATGGCGAAAGCAACAAAAAAACAAGCCTTAGGAAGAGGCCTTTCTGCTTTACTGAAAGATCCCGAAAATGATATCAATTCTGCAAAAGATAAAAATGCAGATAAAGTCGTTGGCAGTATAGTAGAATTAGATATTGATGCAATTGAGGTCAATCCTTTTCAGCCGAGAACTAGTTTTAACGAAAGTGCCTTACAAGAACTTGCCACTTCTATTAAAGAGTTAGGCGTTATACAACCTATTACGGTTAGAAAAATTGATTTTAATAAATTTCAATTGGTTTCTGGGGAACGTAGGTTTAGAGCATCTAAACTTGTAGGCTTAAAAACTATCCCTGCTTATATTAGAATTGCTAACGATCAAGAGTCGTTAGAAATGGCGTTGGTTGAAAATATTCAACGTCAAGATTTAGATCCTATAGAAATTGCACTTTCTTACCAGCGATTAATCGACGAAATTAGTCTTACTCAAGAACAACTGAGTGATCGTATTGGTAAAAATAGATCTACTATTGCTAATTATTTGCGTTTATTAAAACTAGATCCTATCATTCAAACAGGAATGAGAGATGGTTTCTTAAGTATGGGACATGGTCGAGCTTTGATAAACATTGATGATTTAGAACTTCAGTTAGAAGTTTATGAAAAAGTCTTAGCAGACTCCCTTTCAGTAAGAGATACTGAAAAATTAGTAAAAAGCGTACAGTCTTCTGGTTCTCTTTCCTCAGAAAAAGCTAAGAACACTCCTAAGGTCCCTAAAGAAATTAAGGAGTCTGTCAAAGATTTCTCTAGTTATTTTGGCGCTAAAGTAGATGTAAAAGTCAGTAAGAAAGGAAATGGTAAGGTGATTATTCCTTTTTCTTCTCAAGAAGATTTTGAGCGGTTAACTAAACTCATCCATAGTGAAAAATAGCTGCTTTTATTTTTCTGTTTTTTTTCTGTTTTTAAGTTTTCAAATCTTTGCTCAAGAAGATTCTTTACAACTTAAGACAAGTAAAGAAGTGGCTTTAAAGAAAAGTCTAAAAGCCAAAGTAGAATATAATCCGTTAGCTCCGGCAAAAGCTGCATTTTATTCGGCTGTTTTACCTGGTTTAGGGCAAGCATACAATAAAAGATATTGGAAGATTCCTATTGTATATGCAGGAATTGGAGCTGGAATTTATTTTTATTCGGTAAATGATCGTGAATATAACCGCTATAGAGATGCTTATAAGAGAAGACTCGCAGGTTATAGTGACGATGAGTTTCAAGGAGTTTTAGAAGACGCTACCTTAATTTCTGCTCAAGAAAAATTTAGAAGACAAAAAGAAATATCAATTCTAGTGACTGCCGCTATCTACATTCTTAATATTATTGATGCCAATGTAGATGCGCATTTAAGACAGTTTAACGTAGATGAAGATTTAAGTGTACAACCTAATCTAAATGTAGATGACCTTACCGGAAGAGCAAATTACGGTTTATCCTTAAATTTAAAATTTTAACTTATGAAAATTGCTCTATTAGGTTACGGAAGAATGGGTAAAACCATTGAAAAATTAGCCTTAGAAAGAAACCATACTATTGTTTATAAAACCTCTTCTGGAATTAATAAAGAAAATCTTCAACAGGCAGATGTTGCGATAGATTTTAGTATTCCTACAGCAGCAATAGAAAATATAACTTCGGCATTTAAAGCCCAAGTTCCCGTTATTTCGGGTACCACAGGTTGGTTAGAAAATTATGACGAAGTGGTTAAAACTTGCAATCAACTTAACGGAACTTTTTTATACGCATCCAATTTTAGTCTGGGAGTAAACTTGTTTTTCAACCTCAATGAACACCTTGCTAAATTGATGAAAAACCATGAGCAATATCAGGTGAGTTTAGAAGAAATTCATCACATACAAAAATTAGATGAGCCTAGCGGAACTGCTATAAGTCTTGCTGAAGGTATTATCAACCACTCTTCTTTAACCGATTGGAAGCTGGTTGAGCAAGAAGATGAAAATGCAGGCAAATCAATTCCGGTAACGGCAAAACGCATAGAGAATGTTCCTGGTACGCATAGTATTAGCTACAAATCTGCGGTAGATGATATAGAGATTAAACATACAGCTCATTCTCGAGAAGGCTTTGCTCTTGGTGCAGTAATTGCAGCAGAATGGATTAATGGAAAAAAAGGAGTGTATAGCATGAAAGATGTGCTACAACTAAATAATTTGTAACAAGTTTAGCTTGTTTACTACTTATAAAACAAAACAAAGATGACAATTGTACAGTGGTTTATATTTTTCTTGGCGATACAAGCCATTCATGGTTTAGGAACTTGGAAATTATATATAAAAGCAGGTAGGCAAGCGTGGGAAGCTTTTGTACCCGTTTACAATGCAGTAATTTTAATGAAAATTATTAATCGTCCTTGGTGGTGGACGATCTTACTCTTTGTACCTATAGTCAACCTTATAATGTTTCCTGTAATTTGGGTAGAAACGATTCGTAGTTTTGGCAAACACACCAAAGCTGATACTTGGTTAGCAATTTTAACCTTAGGTTTTTATGTCTATTACGTAAATTATGCCTTAGATGTTACTTATGTTGAGGATCGCAGTCTAAAACCAAGAACAGAGGTTGGTGAATGGGTAAGTTCTATTTTATTTGCTGTCGTTGCTGCAACCATCGTTCACACGTATTTTATACAACCCTTTACTATTCCTACTTCTTCTTTAGAGAAAACTTTATTGGTAGGAGATTTCTTATTTGTAAGTAAGTTTCACTACGGTGCAAGAACACCCAAAACAACGGTTTCTTTTCCTATGGTACACGATACTATTCCCGTTGCCGGAATTAAATCTTACACCAATTGGCCACAGCTTCCTTATTTTAGATTACCAGGATTCGAGAGTATCGAAAGAAATGACATTGTAGTTTTTAACTGGCCAGTAGATACAGTACCTTATTTCCGTTACCGCGGAAAAGAAAGCTACACCAAGCCTATCGATAAAAAATCAAATTACGTTAAGAGAACTGTGGGTATTCCTGGAGATTCATTAAAAATCGTAGATGGTAAAATTCATATTAATAACCAGCCTTTACAATTACCAGAAAGAGCTAAGCCTCAATATTCTTACGTAGTACAAGGAAAAGGTAAAGGTTTCTCCCTTCAAAATTTATATCAAACCTACGACATTACAGATCCTGTAGGTTGGTACGATCAAACCAAAAAACAATATTACTTCACCTCTTTATCGGAAGAAACTTTAGAGCGGTTTAAAAATCATCCTAATGTAGCTTCAGTAGAAAGAATAATTGATTCGGTAGGAAAACCAGATCGAGGAACTTTCCCTAATACAGGAAAAACGGGCTGGAATAGAGACAACTTCGGACCTATATACATCCCAGAAGCTGGAAAAACAGTAAGCATTACTAGAGAATCTCTTCCATTTTATAAGCGCATTATCGAAACTTATGAAGGAGAAGAAATGCATATAGATAATAAGATTACCACTAGAGGAACTCAAGTTTTACTTAACGGAAACCCTATAGACTCATATACCTTCAAACAAAACTACTACTTTATGATGGGAGACAACCGTCATAATAGTGAAGATAGTCGCTACTGGGGTTACGTTCCAGAAAATCACGTAGTAGGAAAACCTGTATTGATATGGATGAGTTGGGATGGAAATGGACAAGGTTTTAGCAATAAAATTCGTTGGGATCGCTTATTTACCACCGTTGGTGGTGATGGAAAGCCAGTTTCGTATTTTTTCCATTTCCTAATCTTATTGGTCATTGTTTTCGGAATCAATTTCTTCTGGAAAAAGAAGAAGAATAAGGAATCATAGTTTTTTAAATTTATGAATACGTTAATCCTTCATCCCGCCTATTTCGGTTCTATTGAGCAATTTGTTTATTTCGCTAAAGCGGAAAAAATTTGCTTTGAAAATGAAGATAATTATCAAAAACAAAGCTACCGAAGTAGACAATACATCTATGGTGCTAATGGAAAACTTCTATTAAATATTCCTATCAAGCATTCTAAAGATAAGCGTCAAAAATATAAAGAGATAAAAATTGAAAACGATTTTAATTGGCAAACGATTCATTGGCGTTCTTTAGAAGCTGCTTACAGAACCTCTCCTTTTTTTGAGTTCTATGAAGATGAATTACAGCCTCTTTATGATAAAACCTATACCCACTTGCTCGATTTTAATTATGCTTGTTTAGAAGTATTGCTTTCTTGCCTTCAAATAGAAAAACCCATAGAAAAAACAGAGGTATTTTTAAAAGATTATAGCAACGAGGAAAATGTTGTTGATGCTAGGAATTTGATAAATGCTAAAAATAGAGAAACTTTGAGCTTAGAAACCTATACACAGGTTTTTGATAGTAAAAAAGGTTTTATTCCAGACTTATCTATTTTAGATCTTTTGTTTAATGAAGGTCCAAATAGTTTAATGTATCTCGAAAATCAAAGCATTAAATAGGCAGAGATTACTTCAATTGTAACACACTCATAATAGGATAGTGATCTGATAATTGTTGATCGTAATTGATCAATTTTTTTACTTTAATCTGTTTATCAGCTAAAATTACATCAATTCGTAAAGGGATAAAATCAAAGTCAAAGGTTTTCCCAAAACCACTTCCTGCGTTTTTAAAGGCATCGGTATAATTTTCAGAAAGTTTTTGATATACGTAAGAAAAAGCACTATTATTTAAATCGCCAGCGATGATGCTTTTATATGAAGTTTCATCAACCTTGGCTAACACCATTTCGGTTTGCTTTTGTTGTTTTCTAAAAGAGTTCCCTACCCTACCTATTAATTTCTCACTATTATTTTGAAGCTCCTTTACTTTTGGATTAATCTTCAAACTTTCTAAATGTAAATTAAAAATACGTATAGTGTCTTTGTGAATAAGAACATCAGCATAAATAGCATTATTTCCCGTCTTTGGAAAATCTAATGAACCTTTATTTACAATAGGATATTTAGAATAAATCGCTTGCCCAGATGTCGAATTTTCCCCTACTAACTTCACATAACTATGCGGGTAGGTTTTAAAGTTAACATCTTCTCTTGCATGAAACTCTTGCACCAATAAAATATCTGGATTTTCTTTTTCCACGAAAGTGATAATTTCTTTAGTCACACTAAAATCTCTAATCCAATCGTAACGATTAAACTGACGAACATTGTATGTCATCAAACTAAAAGTCTTATCATCGTTGGTATCCGCTTGAAGCTGATCGTTAGAGAATTTGTACAAAGAAAGTATATGGTTAATCCCAATAAGTAAGATAAAAAAGGAAAGAAGTACTTGGCGTTTAAACCGAATAGCCCAAAAAAGAAAAAAGATAAAATTAATAATCAACAAAAGAGGCATTCCTAAACTTAAAACCGATAAAAACGGAAATGTGTTGGGAGGAATATAAGGCAATAGATAAGCTAATAAAAGAGCTGTTGCAAACAATGAGTTTACAATGAAAATAAGTTTATCTATAAGGTTTAAGCCTTTCATAGGCAATTAATCTTTCCCCGCTTTAAAAAGATAATCTTTTTCTGCTTTAGTTAAACTATCGTAACCGTTTTTACTTATCTTATCTAAAATAGAATCCACTTTCTTTTGCTTTTCTTCTTGATTTGAAAACGAAGAAGCGGCCTTTTTATTTTTAGCCGATGAAGTATTTCTATATACATTTTTAAATGGTTTCTTCTTAGAAGGTTGAAACCAGCCTACAATCGTATCGGTAATTTTTTGAGACCAAGCACCAATATCGTTTCCTTTAGATAACTGTGTAGTATACATATATCCCAAAAGAGCACCACCCAAATGAGCAATATGGCCTCCGGCATTTCCAAAAGGAATTTGTATAAAATCTACCACCACTAAGAAAGCAGCAATCCACCATAATTTTATATTTCCTATAAACATCATTCTCACTTGCATATGAGGAGCTTGAGTTGCTACTCCTACCAGGATCGCAGTTACTGCTGCCGATGCTCCTACTAAAGGAACGTTTCCTACTCCCGCAAAAGCAGGAAATAAATTATAGCTTAAGGCAAATAACAATGCTCCACTAATAGCACCTAAGAAGTAATAATTCAATAATCGCTTCGGGGAGAAAAAAGTAAGAAATAACCTTCCCGAAAAATAGAGAATCATCATATTAAAAAACAAATGCAATAAACCACCGTGTAAAAAAGCATACGTAATAATACTCCACGGTTTATAAAGCAAAGTTTGTAAATGGGTTGGAAAACTAAACCATTCAAAAATAAAATTAATTTTAGTTTTAAATAGAAACCCTAGAGTTTGCAGAAAAAACTGAACGATAAACACAACTACATTAACAGCAATGAGTTTCTCTAAAACTCCAGCCATATTGTAACGGTAACGTAATTGATCTTGCCAACGCATTAATTCCAGCGATTTGAGTTAAAACTATTTTTTTTCCAATACCACATCGTAATAAAGCCGATAATTGCTCCTCCTATGTGAGCCCAATATGCGGTATTAGAAGGACCTAATAAAGTGGTTCCTGTGACAGCAGAATATACATTTATAGCAAAATAACCACCAATTAAATATTTTGCTTTAATTGGAATAGGTACAAACATTAAATATAAAGGTAAATTTGGGTAAACCACTGCAAAAGCTGCTAAAACACCAAAAATAGCTCCAGAGGCTCCAACCATTGGATAAGTATATACTTGATGAAACTGTTTAAGTGTATTATTAGTGATTGACCTATTATCAATGTTATTGGCGTCTTGTATAAATTGCTGAAGATCATTAGTTGAGAATCCAATATTTATCAATTCAGAATAGAGTGAATCAAATTGTATATAACAAAATAAAATTTGTAAACCTGCAGCTCCTAATCCTGAAGAAAAATATAGGAATAAAAAACGTTGTTGCCCTAATGTTTGCTCTAAAACACTTCCAAACATATACAAGGCAAACATATTAAATAATATATGAGAATAACCACCATGCATAAACATGTGCGTTATAATTTGCCATACTTGAAAGTTCTCATTTTCAGGAATCCACAACGCTAATAATTGATATACATAATCCCCAGTAAACTGACTTCCTACAAAAAATAAAATATTAGCAATTAATAAAACTTTTACGGTTTCGGTTATATTTCCCATTTACATGAATTTTTTCTCTATGTCTTCCGCTTGTAGCGTTATAAAAATCTTTTTATTAGACGGAGTTAATTGTGGTTCTTTACAAGCAAATAAACCATTTACAATCGCAATTTGCTCTACGGTATCTAACTGTGTTCCTGCTTTTATCGCCATGCTTTTCGCCAATGATTTTGCGAGTAAATCGGTTTGTAGGAACCCACTTTCGGGAATTTCGTTTTCAAAATCAGAAAGTAATTGATCTAATAAAATAGAGACTTCACTCTCTGGAATTAACGTTGGGATTCCTGTAATCTCAATTTCTTCTTCTTCCATTTTTGAAAAAATAAACCCAGTTTGCTCTAATGATTCCCTTAAATATTGAAGCATTTGGGTTTCTTGCGCGTTGAGTTGTAAGGATAATGGAAATAATAATTGCTGACTTACAGCTGCTTTTACCGTAATACTTTTCAACAAATCTTCATACAATATTCTACAATGCGCCCTATGCTGATCAATAAGTATCATTCCGTTTTTAAACGGACTTATAATATATTTTTTTTGTAATTGAAATGTAGTGGATGAAGTTGCTACAGCTGAAGAATCAAAAAGTTGACCCGTCACCACATCACTTTCAAACTCTACTTTAGAAAAATCTTTTTCATCATTTTGATCGTTCAAACCAGTATATAAAGCCTCCCAACTTTCTTGCGGAGCGCTTTGTCTTCTAGATTGAAATCCAACTGAAGAACCCGAAGAATTTCTTGTGCTTACCTCTTTAAACGGATTAAAATCTCTATCTACCTCCACTTTAGGGGTTTCAGCTTGTTTTTGCTGAAATTCATAAGGAGTATCTAGATTAGAATCTCTGTTAAAATCTAATACTGGAGCTACACTAAATTGACCTAAACTATGCTTAATCGCACTTCTTAAGATAGCATATAAAGCATGTTCATCATCAAATTTAATTTCGGTTTTAGTAGGATGAATATTGATATCTATACTCTTAGGATCTACCTGTAAGTATAAAAAATAAGAAGGATGTGCTTTATCTTTCAGTAAACCTTCAAAAGCAGCGGTTACCGCATGGTTTAAATAAGGTGATTTAATATAACGATCATTTACAAAGAAAAATTGTTCTCCACGAGTTCGCTTGGCAAATTCGGGTTTACCTACAAAACCAGTTACTTTCACCATCTCAGTATCTTCTTCTACGGGCACTAACTTTTCATTGGTTTTGCTCCCAAAAATATTTACAATTCGCTGCCGCGGATTACTTACTGGAAGCTGGAACATTTCGCTTCCATTATGGTGCATGCTAAAAGCAATCGAAGGATGCGCCAAAGCCACACGCTGAAATTCGTCTATAATATGGCGCGTTTCTACAGAGGTAGACTTTAAAAAATTTCTCCTTGCCGGAATATTGTAAAATAAATTCTTAACGTGGATAACCGTTCCTTTAGGAGTAACACAAGCTTCTTGTGACTCTACCTCACTACCTTTTATTTGAATATGAGTACCTACCTCTTCCTCTTCTTGCTTAGTTTTTAAATCTACTTGAGCAATCGCCGCGATAGAAGCTAAGGCTTCCCCTCTAAACCCTTTAGTTTGCAGCTGAAATAAATCTTCTGCTAATTTAATTTTAGAAGTGGCGTGACGTTCAAAAGAAAGACGAGCATCGGTAACACTCATTCCTTTACCATTATCGGCAACTTGAATAAGGGTTTTACCTGCGTCTTTTATAAGTAATTGTATGCTTGTAGAACCAGCATCTATAGCATTCTCGAGCAACTCTTTAACTACAGAAGCTGGACGCTGTACGACTTCTCCTGCAGCAATTTGGTTGGCCACATGATCTGGTAAAAGTTGAATAATATCTGTCATGAATTAGCTAAAGAAAATAGAAAGATCAAAATCAATAATAAATAGAAAAATAAACACTAGAATAAGTATAATCCAAAGCACACGTCTATTGGTTTGTTTATCAGATTCATCTCTAAATTCAGACCAAGCCGATTTAAACCGATAAACTAAACCTCCGGCATCTCCCGCAGTTTTACGGAATTTATCAAATTTATGTTCTAATTGATATGGACTACCTTTCCCTTCGTCATTGTAATAACGAGGGCTATAGCTAAATTTCTTATTCTTACGTCGCTTTAAAATTCCCATGATTTCCTATTGCTTCAAAGTTATGGAAAATCAAAAACAATGCCGAGAAAGCCTGGCTAAATTTTAAAGAAAAGAAGTTTTAAAAAATTAACCTTTATAGAATTTGGCGTCTTTTCTAAGTTGAGCCATTTTAATTGCCGCTACAGCTGCTTCAGCTCCTTTATTACCGTGTTTCCCACCAGAGCGATCTATAGATTGTTGCTTAGTATTATCGGTTAACACACAAAAGATTACAGGAATATCAGACTGGATATTTAAATCTTTAATTCCTTGAGTTACACCATCGCAAACAAAATCAAAATGTTTAGTTTCACCTTGTATGACATTCCCTACTGCAATTATGGCATCTAACATTTCAAAAGACTCTTGCATCTTTTTACAACCATAAATTAACTCAAAGCTGCCAGGGACATTCCAACGAACGATGTTCTCTTTTAAGACCTCATTCTCTATAAAAACATCAAAAGCGCCTTGAAACAATCCTTCAGTAATATCACTATTCCATTCTGAAACAACAATCCCAAACCGAAAATCTTTCGCGTTTGGGATAGTGTCTTTATTATATTCAGATAAGTTTTTTCCTGCTGTTGCCATAGATTATTGTAAACCTTGTGCTTGTCCTAAATAAACTGGTACATTTTCAGCTTCTGGAGAATCACTATACTCTTCTTCAATTTTAGATAAATGCTTTTCTGCATCAGCTCCTTTTTTCAGTTGAATAGCAGTGATTGCTGCTTTCATTAAAAACTTAGGAGTCGTGAATTTATTTTTTCTCATAGAAGCCGCTTTTTCATAGTAACCTAAAGCTTCTTCTGGCTGATTTAATTGCATAAAAGCATCACCAATTGCTCCTTTAGCTAATGGAGCTAAAATTTCATCATCGCTTTTAAAATCTTCTAATTGATCTATAGCCTCTTTATATTTACCAATGTTTAAGTAAGCTACACCTGCATAATAATGAGCAAGATTTCCAGAAGAAGTTCCTCCGTAATTATCAATTACCTTTAAAAGTCCGTATTTTCCATTTCCTCCATTTAACGCTAGATTAAATAAAGAATCTTGATCTTTATTAGTAGCATCTAAAGCATTTTCAAAATAGATTTGAGACTGTGCAATTTCATCTGCAGCTTCAAATTCTTTTGGTTGCTCTACAAATCTAGAGTAACCTAAGTAAGCTAATGCAGCTACCACTACTACTCCTATTGCAATAAGAATAGGTTTTTGGTTGCCTGCAACCCACTCTTCTGTTTTGTTAGCACCTTCATCTAAGTTATTGAAAACTTCTGCGGTTGTAGATTCTTCTTCGTTGAAGTTGTCTTCTACCTCATCGTTCTCTTTAGTTGCTTTAGGCTTGTAACCCCTTTTCCTATATGTTGCCATAAAAATTAGTTAATGAACCGCAAAATTAAAATTTTTATTCATATATAAAAGAGAATTATTTGTTATTTTAAAGAAGTTGTTAGGCATTGTATTTGTATTTTTAGCCTTTCTAAAATCAATTTAAAAGAAGACTGTAAAACATTTATGATTTTAAAAAAACTATCTCTCCTCCATTACAAGAATTTCGAAAACACTACTTTCAGTTTTAATGAAAAGATCAATTGCTTTGTAGGATTTAACGGAGTGGGAAAAACAAATGTGTTAGATAGTATTTATCACTTAGCGTATGGAAAAAGCTATTTTAACCCTGTAACCAGTCAAAATATTAATCATAAAGCTGACTTTTTTGTCATTGATGGAGAGTTTGAAAAAAATGAAAGAGATGAAAAAATAGTTGTCAGCGCTAAGAAAGGACAAAAAAAGGTCATTAAAAGAAACGCAAAAGCCTATGAAAAATTTAGCGATCATATAGGTTTAATCCCTGTTGTAATTATTTCTCCTGCAGATCGAGATTTAATTATGGAAGGTAGTGACGTAAGACGTAAATTTATTGATGGCATCATTTCTCAAAGTGACAAGCAATATTTAACCACTCTAATTAATTATAACAAAGTTCTTTCTCAACGTAACTCGTTACTCAAATACTTTGCGGCAAATCGCGTTTTTGAAAAGGAAACCTTAGAAATATACAACTTTCAATTATTACCCTTGGCGGAAAGTATTCATCAAAAAAGAAAAGCTTTCTTAGAAATTTTCACTCCAATTTTTGAAGAACGCTATGCAACGATTAGTGACGGCAAAGAAAAAGTAAAACTTAAATATAAAAGTCAGCTGACAGATACTTCCTTAACGGAATTATTTCAGGAACACCTTCAAAAAGACCTTAAATTACAATACAGTAGTGCAGGTACTCATAAAGATGATTTAAGTTTAAAGATTAAAGGTTATCCTGTAAAAAAATTCGGTTCTCAAGGACAACAAAAATCATATTTAATCGCTTTAAAATTAGCTCAGTATGATTTCCTAAAACAAGAAAGTAAAGTAAATCCTATCTTGTTATTAGATGATGTTTTTGACAAACTAGATGAAGAGCGTGTAGCGCAGATTATTAAACTAGTAACTCAAGACGATCTAGGTCAGCTTTTTATAAGCGATACGCACGCCGACAGGACAGAAAATGTGGTAAAAACCCACGCAAAAGAATATCAAATGATTCATTTATCTTAATTATGAGAAACCTATTTTTAATTCTATCGATTAGCTTTTTACTTATCTCTTGCAACTCTACACCAGACCTTTCTCAAATTGATCAACTTAATGGTTACTGGGAAATAAGTAAAGTAAAAGAGAAGAATGGCAATGAAAAGGAGTTTAGTTTTAATGAACATGTAGATTATTTCTATTTAGAAAACCTAAAAGGCTTTAGACAAAAAATGCAACCTCAATTTGATGGTGGCTATAAAACCAACGGAGCAAAAGAAAAAGTTTCAGTAAAGGAAGAGAATGACAGTATTTTTATTTATTATGAAACTTCACAAGATCAATGGAAGGAATATTTAATTCGGTTAACCGAAGAAGAACTAGTCGTAAAAAACGAACACGGAATCACCTACACCTATAAAAATTTTAAAGGATATATTACTGATGGCGAGAAATAATGAAGAGCAAAATATAAGTGACGTACTTAAAGCATTTGTCAAAAAAAACAAATTAGAAAAAGGCTTAAATAAAGTAAATGTTAAGGATGTTTGGAATGCCCAAATGGGACCTGCCATAGCGAAATACACTACTCAAATAGAGCTAAAAGGCAAAACGCTTTTCGTAGCATTAAGTTCTTCTGTTTTAAGAGAAGAATTAAGCTACGGAAAATCTAAAATCATCAAAATGATGAATGAAGAATTAGGTGAAGAGCTGGTTGATAAATTGGTATTGAGGTAATTCAATATGTGAAATTCCTGAAAAAATATAAATGGAAATTATATTAACTATTTTAACATTAGGATTAAAACCTCTTTATGAGAAACATTATTCTTTTTATAAAATTTTGGTTGAATTCAGAAATAAATTACCAAGAAAACAGAATGAAGCAAGTAAGCTGTTTGAAAAAGAACTCAAAAATAATACAGCTTTTAAAGAATTTTCAAAATTTGGGACAGTCCTAGATTTATCTACTCAACAAATGAGTTTAACTGAATCAGATATAGACGATTTTTACAATAAACTGAATAATTTCAATTACAATTTTATACTTTTTAAAAAATATTATAAATCTATTATTAGAAATCTAAACAGATTCAATCCAAAAGCTGAAAATAATAATTTTGACTTAGCAATTCTAAAAGATTTATTAATAGAAAAAAAATATAAACCATTGAAACCACTTCCTATTTTGATGTACCATTTAAAATATGAATACAAATTAACCTCTTGGATTAATAAATTAGATATTTATCAAAATGATGAACGAAGAATTAGGTGAAGAGCTGGTTGATAAATTGATATTGAGGTAAGAAGGTAGAAAACAAAAAAAAGGCTGTCTAAATTAGACAGCCTTTTTTATATCTCGTGAAAAATGTTTAGAACATTTCTCTACCTGCAAAGTGAAAAGCTCCTTCAATAGCAGCATTTTCATTGCTATCACTTCCGTGAACTGCATTTTCTCCTATAGAAGTTGCATATTTTTTTCTAATGGTACCTTCAGCAGCTTCCTCTGGGTTAGTTGCTCCAATTAAAGTTCTAAAGTCTTCAACAGCGTTCTCTTTTTCTAAGATTGCCGCAACAATAGGTCCGCGAGTCATAAATTCAACTAATTCTCCAAAGAATGGACGCTCATTGTGAACAGCGTAAAATTGTTCAGCATCAGCTTTAGTCATTTGCGTTAATTTTAACGCCACGATTCTAAAACCAGAAGAGTTGATTTGTTCTAATATTGCTCCAATGTGGCCATTTTCTACCGCATCAGGCTTAATCATAGTGAAAGTTCTATTTTCTGCCATGTTATTTTTTTTAATTTTGGTGCAAAAATACCTTTTTATATGTGATATACAAGTCTTAACCCTATTTTAAACATTCTTGTAATAATTTCCGCTTGACGGAAAAGAAAACACCGCAAGCTGAGTTAGCTTAAATTTATAGGTCAATCCCCTTCAAAATCCAAAGAAATTGTATATTTACCCCTATGGAAAATGAAAAAGTAGCCGAATTAAAAGCACTCCTCTCCCAACCTAAAAAGACGGTTATCATACCTCATAGAAATCCTGACGGAGATGCTATTGGTTCTACACTGGCTTTACAACACTATTTAAAACAAGAAGGTCACGATGCTACAGTTGTAGCTCCTAATGATTTTCCCGATTTTTTAAAATGGATGCCAGGAGTAAATGAAATGGTTTTATTTACTGAAGATAATGAAAAGGCCAAGCAGCTTATCGCAGATGCCGATCTTATTTTCACCTTAGATTTTAATCATTTTTCTAGAACTGGAAATGATATGCAGGAGGTTTTAGATAAAACCGATACTACTTATGTGATGATAGATCATCATCAAGCACCTGCAGATTACGCTCAATTCACCTATAGTGATACTAGCATTTCTTCGACCTGCCAAATGGTATATCATTTTTTAGAAATGTTGGACGATACTCATAAGGTAACGAAAGAAATCGCTACTTGTTTGTATGTTGGGATAATGACCGATACCGGTTCATTTAGATTTGCATCTACCACAAGTACCACCCATAGAGTAATCGCTAATTTAATAGATAAAGGCGCCGATAACTCTAGAATTCATCAAATGGTTTACGATACCAATTCTACTAACAGAATACAGTTGTTGGGTGTAGCTCTTAGTAATATGAAGGTATTACCAGAGTTAAAAACTGCCTACATAACAATCTCACAAGAAGAGCTAGACACACATCAATTTAAAAAAGGAGATACTGAAGGTTTTGTAAATTACAGTTTATCTATAAAAGGTGTTATTTTTGCCGCTATATTTATTGAAAATAAGCAGGATCGTATTGTTAAAATCTCACTACGTTCTAAAGGAGACTTTGATGTAAATCAGTTCGCGAGAGAACATTTTGAAGGTGGAGGACATATTAATGCTGCTGGAGGAAAAAGCGATTTATCTTTAAATGAAACTACAACTTCTTTTGAGCGTATTTTAAATAACTATAAAAATGAATTGGAACATGGGGAAGAATAGTTTATACCTTATTTTAGTACTGCTTTGTGCTTTTGCTTGCAAAACACCCGAAGCCAGAAAACCTGTCGCATCAAAATCGGGATCTTTCATACAAGAATCCGTCAAGCGGAATAAAAAACTAGTCGCTCAAGAAGAAAAAATAATATCGGACATTATAAAGACCGATACTACTAATAATTACATCTCTTCATCTAATGGTTTTTGGTACTATTATCAAGATCAAAATATTGAAGACACCCTCACTCCGCATTTTGGAGATCTTGTAGAATTTGAGTATAATATTTCTACACTCGAAGGAAATCCTATTTACACCAAACAAGAAATAGGAAAAAGAGAATATGTAATTGATAAAGAAAATGTATTTAACGGCTTACGCCAAGGCTTAAAATTGATGAAAGTAGGAGAAACAGTTACTTTTCTTTTCCCTTCTCACAAAGCATTTGGTTATTATGGCGATTTAGATAAAATTGGTAGAAATGTACCTATACGTTCTACCATCACATTAAATTCAATTACTTTAGAAAAAAATCAATACAAACCTTAAATAAAAATGAAAAAACAAACTTTACTACTCTTATTAATTACAAGCCTTAGTTTGTTCGCTTGCAACGACAAATATCCAGATTTGGAAGACGGTATGTACGCAGAATTTGTAACAAACCAAGGAACTTTTGTAGCCGAATTGTATTATGACAAAACTCCGCTTACGGTAGCTAACTTTGTCGCTTTAGCTGAAGGAAAACAAGATATGGCCGATACGACTTACAAAGGTAAAAAGTATTATAACGGTTTAACGTTTCACCGTATCATTAGCGGATTTATGATTCAAGGGGGAGATCCTGATGGAACTGGAGCTGGAGGACCTGGTTACAAGTTTCCAGATGAATTTGACGAAAGCTTAAAACACGAAAGCAAAGGAATACTTTCTATGGCTAATGCGGGACCTGGAACTAACGGAAGTCAGTTTTTTATTACTCTTGCTCCTACAAAGCATTTAGATAATAGACATACTGTTTTTGGTAAAATAGTTGTAGGACAAGACATTGTTGATTCTATAGGACAAGTTAAAACACAAGCTGGAGATAAACCCGTAGATCCTGTCGTAATGAATGAAGTAAACATTGTTAGAAAAGGTAGTGATGCTCAATCTTTCGATGCTCCAAAAGTATTTGATGCACAATTAAAAGAAGCTGAAAAAGCTGAGAAGATAGCTCAAGAAAAAGCTGAAGCGGAAAAAGCAAAAGCTAAAGAAGTAATTGATAACGAAATCAACGACATGTCTGAAGGTTACACTAAAACTGAAAGCGGATTGCGTTATAAGATTACTAAAAGCAAAAAAACTGGTGCTTCTCCAGAACGTGGACAAACAGTAAGAGTACACTATACAGGTATGCTAACAGATGGTACTAAATTTGATTCTTCTTATGATAGAGATCAGCCTTTAGTATTTCCTGTAGGCGTGGGAAAAGTTATTCCAGGTTGGGACGAAGGAATTCGTTTATTAAAAGTTGGTGAAAAAGCAAAGCTTATCATCCCTCCTTACTTAGGATATGGAGAAAGAGGAAATGGTCCTATTCCTCCAAATTCTATTTTACTTTTTGATGTAGAATTAGTAGGGATTGGAGCTGAATAATCTCTAATTAGAATATAAAAAAAAGCCTCATTTAAAAATGAGGCTTTTCCTTTTTCATAGCAATCTGTTTTTACCATTTTTCGATTTCGTCGCGCAATGCTTCTTTAGTCTTTCCGGTTTTTTCTTGTAATCTACCTAACATTTCATCAAACTTCCCTTCAGAGTAAGTAGTATCATCGTCGGTTACTTTACCGTACTTCTGCTTAAAATCTCCTTTTACTTGGTTCCATTTTCCTTCTAATTCTTGATTGTTCATAACTTAAGTTTTTTCGTGGTTTATAATACTATAAATTTAAAGCTTAATCAACTCAGTTTGTCCCAACAAACTCCTATCATTATCTTAACAGTATGTTATTTAACAATTCTAAAGAAAAATTAGCTTACATTTTCTTTTTTACCATCCTCTTTCTCCTAACCAGTTGCGCCTCTTTACCACCAAGTAAAAACCCTTCCCTAAAGCTTCAACTTTTAGATGAGTATATTATCCCTGCAGATGCCCAATTAGAGAATACCGTTATTGGAGGCTTATCTGGAATTCAACAAAAAAATGATACATATTATTTAATTAGCGACGATCCTTCTACTCCCAGAATTTACAAAGCACATTTATTTACTTCCGTTAAGCAAATCGATAGTCTTAGTTTTAATGAGGTGGTTCTATTAGATAAAAATAATCCTCTACTTAGTAAAACATTTTTAGACACAGAAGATTTGATTATCCACCCCATAAATAATGAGTTTATAATAGTTAGCGAAGGAAGTATTGATAATAAGAAAGACCCTTCTATTATTCAGTTCGACGAAAAGGGAAAATTTATAAGAAAATATGAAATTCCGTCTCACTTTACAGCCTATAGTCCTTCACGACCAAGAAATAATGGAATTTTTGAAGCAATTACCGTAAGTATAGATCAAGAAGGTTTTTGGGTAGCTAATGAGCTTCCTTTAAAGGCCGATGGTCCTAAGCCTAAACTTTACCAAACAAAATCTCCAGTACGATTTACTTACTATGATTTTGAAAATACAAAACCTCAACAACAATTTTCTTATCCACTAGGAAGAATAAAAAAAATACCTAATGTTCCTTTTTCTCTTAATGGATTAACCAGCATAATGGCATTAGCAAAAAATAGGTTTTTGGTATTAGAAAGAGCTTTTTCTGCCGGTAAAGGAAAAAAGTCTCATCGTGTGGTCATTTATGAATATGTGTTACATCATAATACTAACACTTTAGAAAAAGAATCGCTTAGAAAACTACGAAAGCAACACGTAGAAAAGAATCTAGTTTTAGATTTAGATGTTATTAGAAAGCAACTCCCTAGTAAAAGTATTGACAATTTAGAAGGTTTTTGTTACGGTCCTACTTTAGAAAACGGAAATAAAACTTTACTTTTAATCGCAGATAATAATTTTAATAGTTTTATGCCACAACTCAATCAGCTTTTGTGGTTCGAGATTATAAAAAAATAGCGTTATGAAATATTCATTTATTCTTTTACTTACTCTCTTTTTTGCTTGTAAAGAGCAAAAACCTTCTTCAACTAAAGAAGCTAATATCGCTTCCGCGGAAGCAAAAGAAAGCGCTACTCAAACCATATACTATTTTATAAGACACGCAGAAAAAGACCGCTCTACGAACTCTAAAGATCCTTCATTAACTGAAAAAGGACAGCAAAGAGCCGAACATTGGGCAAACATATTGAAAGATAAGAAAATAGACTTGGTGTACAGCAGCGACTTTAAGCGTACGAAACAAACTGCCACTCCTACGGCGAATCTATTCTCGCAAGAGGTTAAATTATATCGTGTAGAAAAATTGAATGATATTAATTTTCAAAAAGAAACTCAAGGAAAGACAGTTCTAGTAGTAGGTCACAGCGATACAACTCCAAAATTCGTCAACCTTATTTTAGGAGAAACAAAGTATAAAGATATTGATGACAACAACAATAGTAACCTTTATAAAGTCGTAGTTTCAAAAAATGGAAAGAAAAAAAGTAAGTTAACTCAGCATCCGCTTTAATTACACTTTTCTTTTCCTAATACCACTTGAATATCTTCGTTAATGATCTCTGACACTTTTTTAAGGTTATCATTTTCATAAGCCTTATCTAAATCTTTCACATTTAGATTAGCTTCTTTGGGAGCATAGTTTTCATAATCTACAAAGCGAATTCCGTTGATCATTCTAGGATTAATAGCTTTTCTAAAACGCATTCCTCCTCCATTAACTTCAAAAGAGTAAGCTAGATAATCTATGGTATTTTTTTCTTGGTTAACCCAATACATATAGACATCATCATGGTCGTCTCCTCCACCTTCTTCAGTAAACTGTACTTTTATTTTATGATATGCGGTTTGATTGATTTTTACTGTATCTAAATAAGTTTTTTTTACAGCAGGGTCATTTAAACCAAAGGGAAGTTGAGCAAAATAATGAACAGAGTTTACAGCATTACTATATTTATTTGATAAAGAATCTGCCAGATTTTGTTTTTTTCGATTCACAAATCTTTCAAAACCCATATTAGAAACTACATCTTTTATCGTGTCGCCAGCTTTACTAATTTGATTTCTTTGAAGTTCGTACATTCCACAATTACGAACACTTACATACTCTTTTCCGCGAAAGCGAAATTCTATAGCCGAAGTCTCATACTTTTCTCCTCCTGCATGCTCTATTACTTTGTTCAAAACGCTTTGAGCTTTAGATACACTTTCTGTTGTAAGTTCTTTATTCTCTACTTTCTCTTTGACAGGAGATTCTTTAGTTTCTTTTTTACAAGCTACCAATACAGTAAAAAGAATGACGATATATACGTATTTCATGAGGTGTTCAATTTTATTGCAAATATACACAACTTCATTATAGGGGTAATTTTAAGTCGTTAAAGTTGTAACAATTTTAATTTTAAGAGGTCTTTAAGTCAATAGCGTATGTTTATTTAAAAAAAGCTTCCTATTTTAGCGATTGCTATGAGTAAAAACAACATCAATATAAAAAATAGGAAAGCTAAGTTTCAATACGAAATTCTCGATAAGTTTACTGCCGGGATTAAATTAGCGGGTACCGAAATTAAGTCTATAAGAGCTGGTAAAGCAGGTATTGCCGAAAGCTTTTGTGAGTTTCATAACGGGGAGTTATTTGTGATTAATATGCATGTAGAAGAGTATTCTCACGCCACGCATTTTAACCACGCTCCTAAAAGTGAACGCAAATTATTACTTAATAAGAATGAATTACGAAAGTTAGAAAAGCAAGTGACCTCAACGGGTTTAACTATTATTCCACTTCGTCTATTTATTAACGATAGAGGTTTTGCAAAACTATCTATTGCACTTTGTAAGGGTAAGAAAACGCACGACAAACGAGAAACGATTAAGGACAGAGAAAGTAAACGACGCTTAGACCGAATTAAAAAAGAGTATAACTAAACACCTTATTCTTCTTGAAAAAACTTCTACTCCTAGCCTTCTTATTTATTTCATTTTCTGGATTTTCTCAACTCATAGGTAAAGTTACCGATGAAGCCGGCGAAATTATTCCCTACGTAAATATTTACATTAAAGATACCTACAAAGGGACTACAACTAACAATGAAGGAAATTATATGCTCGATTATGAGCAAACAGGAAAAACCACCCTTGTTTTTCAGTTTTTAGGGTTTAAAACCTTAGAAAAAGAAGTAAATATTACCAGCCTTCCATTTGTATTAAATGTTTCCTTAGCGGAAGAATCTACAAGCTTAGATGAAGTAATTCTCAAATCGGGAGAAAACCCGGCCCTTCGTGTCATTAAAAAAGCGATTGAATACAGAGAAGAAAATCTAGCCAAAACCGAAGCTTATACAGCCGACTTTTATTCTCGCGGACTTTGGAAAATACAAAATGCGCCCGAAAAGATACTCGGAGCAGAAGTTGGGGATCTTGGTGGCGGATTGGATTCTACCCGTAGCGGAATTGTTTACTTATCGGAAACGATCTCTAAAATCAAATTTAAAGCACCAGATAAATTTCACGAAAAAATAGTGGCTTCTAAAGTCAGCGGTGACGATAACGGCTTTAGCTTAAATAGCGCCCGCGAAGCCAATTTCAATTTTTACAACAACACGATAGAACTCAATACAGAAATCGTTTCTCCTATTGCTGATTATGCTTTTAATTATTACGAATATCAATTAGATGGCGTTTTCTATGATGAGTTAGGCAACCTGATCAATAAAGTAAAAGTTACCCCTAAACGTAAGAACGATCGTATTTTTTCTGGTTTTATATATATTATTGAAGACGATTGGGAGATTTACGGTGTAGACCTCAACACCACAGGCAAAGCGATGCAAATTACCCCGATCGATACGCTAAGTTTTAAACAAAATTTTAAATACAATAAAAATGACCAATTATGGGTGAAAATTTCTCAAACCGTAGACTTTACGTGGGGAATTTTTGGAATCACTGGTGATGGTCGTTTTACTGCTGTTTATAGTAACCACAATTTTAATCCGCAGTTTGATGAAGATTCATTTAGCCGAGAGATTATGAGTTTTGAAGGGGAAGCTAATAAAAAAGACTCTATATTTTGGCAAGGCATTCGTCCTATTCCTTTAACCGATGAAGAACTGAACGATTATGTAAGGAAAGACAGTATTCAAGAGCGTAAAAACTCTAAAGTATATAAAGACTCTATTGACGGCGTAAGAAACAAGTTTTCGATTACCGATCCGCTTTTTGGTTACAGTTATCAAAATTCTCATAAAAATTATCGCTTTAGCATTAGTGGTCCTGTAAACGGATTGCATTACAACACCGTTCAAGGATGGAACGTAAATTTAGACCTTAACTTTACCAAAAGAAACGAAGAAGAAAACACGTATTGGAACTTGTTTAGCGATATGAGTTATGGCGTAAGCGATGAGCGTTACCGAGTTAGTGGTGGCTTTACAAGCTTACTTAACAATAAATCTAAAGCTTATATTAGTTTTAGCGGAGGAATAAAAGCTACCCAAATTAACGACACCGATCCTTTGCCACTCTATGTTAACGATGTCGCTAACATTTTGTTTGAACGTAACTATTTGAAACTTTATGACAAGCTCTTTGCTGAAGCCACTTATTCTGAAGAGTTATTTAATGGTTTCCGTTTTTATTCCGCTTTAAGCGCAGAAAAAAGGAGTCCGCTTTTTAATACCACCGACCATGTTTTTGTAAATAATGATAATGGAGGTTATACTTCTAACAATCCATTGGCTCCGCAAGCTTTTAGTTCTGCCTCTTTTGAAGAGCATACGATTGCCAAATTAAAGCTGAATGCCAGAATCAATTTTGGCCAAGAATACTATAATTACCCCGACGGAAAGTATAATGTAACCAATGATGATTATCCTACGCTTTGGTTAGGATACGAAAAAGGTTTTGCATCAGATATTAAACAATATAATTTTGATTTGATAAAAATTTCGGCGAGCCAAACTTTGAGTTTACAAAACAAAGGAGAGTTGAGTTATAATTTGAGAGCAGGAAAATTCTTTGATGCCGATGAAATTTCTCTAGTAGATTTTCAACACTTCCGTGGAAATCAAACCAGGATTAACTTAGATAATGCCTTAGCAAAATTTAATTTACTTCCCTACTATTCTCATAGCACCAATGATGATTATGCAGAAGCTCACTTAGAACATAACTTTAACGGTTGGATTTTAGGAAAAATACCTGGACTTAATCAACTCAATTTTAATATGATCGTTGGTGCACATTCTTTAATTACTAACCAAAATAAACCTTATACCGAATTTAGCGTAGGTATTGATAATTTAGGAATTGGTAAGTTTAGATTTTTACGGGTAGATTATGTAAAACCTTACCAAGGAGGTTGGCAAAACGGAGCTTTTATGTTTGGTCTTAGTTTTTAATATTTATAAGGCTTTCTTTTGAAGATGCAATTAGCTAAATATTCTTTATTTTTATAAAAACGTATTACTTATGAATTATATGGAAATAGTCGTAATCATATTTAATATTTTAATTTGTATTCCTACCTTGGCTTCGGTCACAAAAATGGACTACTGGTGGGTACGAGGGTTCGATTTTCCTAGAATTCAGATTTCAGTTCTTATTGTTGTCAATATAATTCTTGTTTTATTTGCTTATTCGTTTACCAAGTGGTGGCATCCTATGCTACTCATTTTACTTTTTCTTAATTTAGTATACCAATGTTGGCTCATATTACCATATACTATATTCTGGAAAAAGCAGGTAATAAAATACAGCGGAGAAGAAAACGATAATCAAATAAGTATTTTAGTAAGTAACGTACTCACCACAAATAGAGATTACAACAAATTGATTAATTTGATAAAATCTCGTAATCCTGATGTCTTCTTAACCTTAGAATCTGATAAAAAGTGGGAGAAGGCTTTAAGCATTTTCGATGAAGAATATCCACATTCTGTAAAAATACCATTAGATAATTTATATGGAATGCACTTATACTCTAAACTGGTTTTAAAAGATATAGATGTAAAATATTTAATTAAAGATGATATTCCTTCTATACACGGAAAGATAGAGTTAGCCAATGGAAAAGAAGCTAATATTCATTGCTTACACCCTAGACCTCCTAGTCCTACCGAAAGTAAAACTTCTACCAATAGAGATGCAGAATTACTTTTAATGGGTAAAGAAATTGATAAAAATGCCAAATTAACATTAGTATTTGGCGATCTTAATGATGTGGCTTGGTCTAGAACTACAAAACTGTTTCAAAAAATAAGTGGCTTAATGGATCCACGTCGAGGAAGAGGTTTTTTCAACACCTATAATGCAGATTATCTCTTAATGCGCTGGCCCTTAGACCATATTTTTCATACAAGTGATTTTACCCTTGTAGAAATGACAAGAGAAAAAAATATTGGATCAGATCATTTTCCCATGTATGCAAAACTTAATTATACGCCAAAAGCCGAATGGAAACAGCAGGATTTAAAATCTTCAAAAGATGAAGAAGATTGGGCCAGTGAAAAAATTGAAAAAGGCAAGAAGAAGAACAAAAAATCTTAATCTCATTTAAAACCCTTCGTAAAATCAGCTAAATTATAATTTCTTGCCCTACAAATAGAGTCTTATAAAACTTACCTATAATGCCAGGTAAAGCATTACACACGAGCAATTTGACAAAAAAGTCATAAAAGTGTCACCTAAACAACGTTATCAAATGGGAACTTTCATAATTAATTTTGGAGAAATATTTAAACAGAACTAATTATGAAAGAAATTGGAAAAAAAATTAAAGAAGTCAGAAAAAGAAAAGGCTTATCCCAGGAAGAATTAGCCGATTGTGCGAAAATAAGTTTAAGAACAGTTCAACGAATAGAAAATAATGCAAGCCAGCCTCACGGAAAAACTCTCCATTTAATTTGTGATGTTCTTGAAATTAATGCAGAAGATCTTTTAGATTATGGTAAAAAAGAAGATAAAAGCTATCTTGTTATTTTTCATCTTTCGGTATTAGCTTTTTTAGCAATTCCATTAGGAAACATTATTCTCCCAGTAATTTTGTGGCTCAATAAAAAGAATGAAGTTATTGGGTTAAAGAGTATTGGTGCTAACCTATTAAATTTTCAGATTGTTTGGTCGGTAATTTTCTTTGCTAATATTTTTGTTTTCACTTTTTTGAAAATTATGCATTACGGCTATAGTCAATATATATTTTTGGTATTTATTGGTCTTTACCTTATAAATATTGCTTTACCCATCGTATTCGCAGTTAAAAGCAATAAAGGAAAAACTGATGATCTTTACCCAAATATCATAAGACTAATCAAATAGCTGAGTGTATTAATTTTTATCTTCTAACAAAGGAACAAATCTAAATTCACCAAATTCTTTTTTCTCAAATTCTTTAGCAGATTTACGTATAAAAAGCGTCATCACCTGGCTATCGGTTCCTACAGGAATCACCAACCTTCCTCCTATTTTTAATTGTGCTAATAATGGGTTAGGTACATAAGGAGCGCCAGCCGTAACAATGGCTTTATCAAAAGGCTTATATAAAGGCAAACCTTTGTAGCCGTCACCAAACGTAAGGTACTTAGGACGATATCCCAATTTGCTAAGAAAGAGTTTGGTTTTTTTATAAAGTTCTTGCTGACGTTCGATGCTGTAAACTTTGGCGCCGAGTTCACATAATACAGCCGTTTGATAACCGCTTCCTGTACCTATTTCTAAAATTTCGTCTCCCTTTTCTACTTCTAGCAATTCACTTTGAAAAGCTACCGTATAAGGTTGTGAAATGGTTTGGTCGGCAGCAATGGGAAAAGCCTTGTCTTGGTAAGCATGATCTTCAAAAGAACTATCCATAAACAAGTGTCTTGGTATTTTATTAATAGCCGTTAAGACCTTTTTATCTGTAATTCCTTTTTCTTTAAGAATCTCAACCAAATGTTGTCTTTTTCCTTGATGTCTAAAAGTATCTTTCAATGCGCCAAATTTTGCATAAAAATAGCCAAAAATCTCTTGAATTCTTAGCTATAAATCAAAGAAAATCTCTTTTAAAACTAAGGTTTTTCTAACCTCTTAATTTTTAATAAGTTTTTGAATCCCCGTACTTTTTGAGGTTTCCGTCTTTACAAAATAAATTCCCGCTGGGAGTTGAGAAACATCATAAGAATTTTGGTTTTGAAATTTCAAAACTTCTTTTCCGTTAAGAGAATAAACCGTTAAACTTTTAATTTCTTCTTGCATTTTTAATTGAAAATGTTCGGTTGCTGGGTTGGGAAACAATTGAACGTCTATTTTATTAAACCTTGATGTACTTAAACTACAATCATTAGAAAAATTCACGAAAGGACCTATATTCCAAGTGCTATAAGTACCTTGTCCATTTTCAGCTTGAGAAGGATTTGTTACCTCTACACAAACGTAACTTGTCTCATTTGTTTCAGAGAAATATTGCCCAAGATCAGCAATTAGATTAGTTATATACAAATCACTTCCGGTTAAAATAATAGTTTCAGGATCACCATAAATTTTTTTTAAATTAGGGTTATTAGTTAAAATGACTTCTTCAATGTAATTAACATTAACATCACCATAACCACCTAAATTTAATTCTTCTAACATTGTTAATGAAGATAAGTCTAAAGAAGAATTATAATATATTAAACCAATTTCTGAAAGATTTAAAATTTTGAGTGAACTAAAATCTTCGATACCATCTATGTTTTGCATATAATAATTATAACCTAACTCTAAACTTGTCACGCTTGCCACATCGCTAGTTAACACTTGCCCATTAATGGTTTGGTCAGAGTCTATTCCCAAATCAATTAAGGCTTGCTCAAAACCTTGATCGGGAATATTAGTGGTTTGCGCGGAAATGGAAGTCGTTAAAATTCCGACAAGAAAAAGTAAAATTGTCCTCATAAAGCTAGTTTTTAATCAATTTTTGAATTCCCGTACCATTTAAAGTTTCAATCTTTACAAAATATATCCCCGCAGGAAGTTGAGAAACATCATAAGCGTTTTGGTTTTGAAACTTTAGGACTTCTTTTCCGCTAAGGGAATACACTTTAATCCCCTTAACTTTTTCTTTGGTCTTTAACTGAAACTGTTGCGCAGTAGGGTTGGGAAATAATTGAACATGTACTTTATTAGAACTAGATGTCCTTAGGCTACAATTTTCTGAATAATTCACATAACCGTTCACCTGCCAGTTGCTATAGTTTCCCTGCTTGTTATTAGCCTGAGAAGAACTAGTTACTTCAACACAAACGTAATGCGTATAATTATCTGCTGAATAATTATCATAATATCCTAAATACAAATCTAAATCGATAATATTTACATCTCCACCTTTTAATGATACTTTATTTAAAGGGTAGTTATCTATAGCAGAGATAAGGTTCAAATTGGGGTTATTGTTTAATATTACTTCAGAAACACTATTTGTAATCATATCACCTTGACCTCCAAAATAAAATTCTTCTAAATTTGTTAAGCTAGATAAATCTAAAGGTGTATTGTAAGAGAGTAAACCTGCATCAGATAGGTTTAACATTTTAAGGTTTACAAAATCTTCTATTCCATCTATATTAGAAATATTCGCCATTATCGATATAGAAGATAAATCCAAACTAGTAACACTCGCAACATCACTAGTTAACACTTGCCCATTCAGGGTTTGGTCAGAATCTATGCCCAAATCGATTAAGGCTTGCTCAAAACCTTGGTCGGGAATGCTGGTGGTTTGCGCGGAAACACCTAAAGAACATAAAATAAAGAGTAGTTTAATTGTTGATTTTACGATCATTAATTTTTAATGAGTTTTTGAATCCCCGTACCATTCAAGGTTTCCATCTTTACAAAATAAATCCCCGCTGGGAGCTGAGATACATCATAAGCATTTTGATTTTGAAATTTCAAAACTTCTTTTCCGCTAAGGGAATAAACCGTTAAACTTTTAATTTCTTCTGTCGTCTTTAACTGAAAGAGTTGAGCAGTAGGATTGGGAAATAATTGAATGTCTATTTTATTAAAAGCTTCACTGCTTAAAGTACACGTCTCTGAATAATGGTAAGCTCCTTGAGCCGTCCAATTAGTATAAGTACCTTGTTGGTTACTGGCTTGACTAGCATTAGTTACCTCTACACAAACGGAAGGCCCAGTCCCTGGTCCAAAATAATCATCTCCTAAGTAAAGATCTAGATTGTTTATTGCTAGGTCTCCTCCTTTTAAACGTACAATACTCAAAGCGTGACCATACGCCTCTATCAAATTTAAATTCGGGTTGTTATCTACAATCAGAATCTGAACATAAGGACCACTAAATTCACTAGTTTCCATATTAAGTTCTTCTAAGTTTGTTAAATTAGATAAATCTAAAATTCTAGGAGGGTCTTCTAATTGAACACCAACGAGAACCGCACCTATACTAGTATTTGAAATATCTAATACTTCAAGATTTACAAAATCTTCGATCCCATTAATATTATATATATGAAATGTGCCTGTGTTCTGCATCCAATCGGATAAATCTAAACTCGTTACACTAGCCACATCGCTAGTTAACACTTGCCCATTCAGGGTTTGGTCAGAATCTATACCCAAATCGATTAAGGCTTGCTCAAAACCTTGGTCAGGAATGCTGGTGGTTTGCGCGGAAATGGAAGTCGTTAAAATTCCGACAAGAAAAAGTAAAAATGTCCTCATAAAGCTAGTTTTTTGCTTCTTTAAATTTACTAAAAATTTTTGGATTTAAAATAAATAGTTAAATATTAAGTAGAAACATGTATTTACTAAATTTAATACCACTTCTGTAAAAGAAATGCTATTTTTGTGAAAAACCAGACCATATGCTTAATGTTGGAGTTATAGGGGCAGGACATTTAGGAAAAATTCACCTGCGTTTATTAAATCAATCAGAACACTATAATTTAATTGGCTTTTACGATAGTAATCCCGAGTATGCACAAAAAATTTCTCAAGAATTTGGCTACACTGTTTTCAATTCTATAGAAGAACTTATTGCACAAACCGATGTGATTGATATTGTTACTCCTACCCTTTCTCACTTCGAAACAGCAAAAAAAGTGATCGAGGCTGGTAAACATGTGTTTATAGAAAAGCCCATTACCAATACGGTTGAAGAAGCAGAAGATTTGGTAAAGCTTGCAAAAAAGCATCAAGTAAAAGGTCAAGTAGGTCATGTGGAGCGTTTTAATCCTGCTTTCCAAGCGGTGTCGCATATGATTGATGAGCCTATGTTTATTGAAGCTCACCGTCTAGCGGAATTTAACCCACGTGGGACTGATGTTCCCGTTGTTTTAGATTTAATGATTCATGATATTGATGCTATTCTTAGCGTCGTAAAATCTGATGTAAAGAAAATTAATGCCAGCGGAGTTTCTGTGATTAGTGAAACCCCAGATATTTGTAACGCTCGTATCGAATTTGAAAACGGATGTGTGGCTAACCTTACAGCTAGTAGAATTTCATTAAAGCAAATGCGCAAAGCGCGTTTCTTTCAGCGAGATGCTTATATTTCTGTAGACTTTTTAGAAAAGAATTGTGAAGTAGTGAAAATGAAAGAAGCTCCAGAAAACCCCGGAGATTTTGATATGATTCTTCAAAATGCTGAAGGCATTAAAAAGCAAATTTATTTTGATAATCCAGACGTAGAAGAAAATAACGCCATTCTAGATGAGCTAGAAACTTTTGCCGATGCGATTAATAATAATACCACCCCAAAAGTTACTTTAGAGCAAGGAACAAAAGCTTTACAAGTAGCTAAACAAGTTATTGAAAGTTTTTCTAATTAAAATATATACAATCACATGAAAAATATTGCTGTTATTGGAGCAGGAACTATGGGAAACGGAATTGCCCATACCTTTGCACAATTTGGTTATAAAGTTAATTTAATAGATATTTCTGAAGATAGCCTTTCTAAAGGTATAGCCACCATTACTAAAAATTTGGATAGAATGGTAGCCAAAGAAAAAATCAGCGAAAGCGATAAAAGCAACACCTTAGAGAATATTACTAAACATACTTCTTTAGAAGAAGGTGTAAAAAATGTTGAACTTGTAGTTGAAGCTGCTACAGAGAATGAAAAACTTAAACTTCAGATTTTTGAAGATCTAGAGAAGTTTTGTGATGCCAATACGATTTTAGCTTCTAATACAAGCTCTATTTCTATTACCAAAATTGCTTCGGTAACCAAAAGAGCAGATAAAGTTATTGGGATGCACTTTATGAATCCTGTACCTATTATGAAATTGGTCGAGATCATTAGAGGTTACAACACTTCAAATGAAACTACCGAGATTATTATGGACCTTTCTAAAGCTTTAAAAAAGGTTCCTACAGAGGTGAATGATTACCCTGGTTTTGTGGCGAATCGTATATTAATGCCCATGATTAATGAGTCTATTGAAACGCTTTACAATCAAGTTGCTGGTGTTGAAGAAATTGACACGGTAATGAAATTAGGAATGGCTCACCCAATGGGACCATTACAATTAGCCGATTTTATTGGTTTAGATGTTTGTTTAAGCATTTTGGAAGTGATGTACGATGGCTTTAAGAATCCTAAATATGCACCTTGCCCATTATTAGTGAATATGGTACAAGCAGGAAAACTAGGTGTAAAATCTGGTGAAGGTTTTTACGATTACTCGGAAAGCAGAAAAGCAGAACATGTATCGGCTCAATTCAAATAAAATTTTATGCCAAAAGTAACTCCTTTTAGAGCGGTAAGACCTACACGAGATAAAGTAGGTCTTATCTCCTCTAGGCCTTATCATCATTACACTCAGGCCGAAAGGGAAGCGCGTCTAGATAACAATCCGTTTTCATTTTTACATATTGTAAATCCTGGTTATAAATACCATAAAGAAATTTCGGGTCCAGATCGTTATGAACTGGTAAAAAATAGATATCAAGAATTTAGGGAAGATCATATCTTTATTCAAGATGAAAAACCTAATTATTATATCTACCGCTTAATTGATAGCGAAAAACACGTTTTTACAGGAATTGTAGCCGCAACGAGCCTAGATAGTTATAAAAGCAATCTTATTAAGCGTCACGAAGAAACGATTGCACATCGTGAAGATGATTTTAAGGAGTATTTGGAGACTGTAGGATTTAACGCAGAACCTGTTTTATTAACTCATCCAGATAATTCCGCTTTAGCTGAAATTATTAAAGAAGTTACTCAAGACCGACCTGAATATGAGTTCACCACAACGTATAGAGATACTCATTATTTATGGACTTTAGATGATGAAATTTTACTGAAGAGAATTCAAGAAGAATTTAGCAGTATGGATCATCTTTATATTGCAGATGGCCATCATAGAAGTGCCTCTGCCTATCAACTTTATGAAGAATTAAGGAAAAATAATCCTCAACATACAGGGAATGAACCTTATAATTATTTTATGAGTTACATTATCCCTGAAAGCAATCTTAAGATTTTAGAATTTAATAGATTAATTAAAGACCTTAACGGATTATCTAAAGAAGAGTTCTTAATTAAATTAGATAACTCGTTTAGAATTCAGAATAGAAAAAGTACTTATTATAGGCCACTAGAGAAACATCAATTTAGCATGTACTTAGATGGTGAGTTTTATTCTTTACATTTAAGAAAGCTAAATTTTAAAATAGAAAATTCCCTTTCTCATTTAGATGCACAAGTTTTATACAAAACTGTTTTAGAACCTATTTTAGGGATTAAAGATCCTAGGAATGATCAACGTTTAGATTACGCTCACGGAAAAAAAGGAATGCCTCACGTAAAAGGATTAGTAGATAGCGGCGCCTTTAAAGTTGGTTTTGGAATGGTTCCTGCAAGTGTAGAAGAAATGAAAAATATTGCGAATGAAGGTCTAACCATGCCACCAAAATCTACTTATATAGAACCTAAATTAAGAAGTGGAATTACCATTTATGAATATTAATTCTATGAGCAACATAAGTGATAAAATAAAAGAATATAGAGAAAGTTTGCCTAATGAAGTTTGCTTAATAGCAGTTTCTAAAACCAAACCGAATGAAGATATTTTAGAAGCCTACCATGCAGGTCAGCGTATTTTTGGAGAAAACAAAATACAAGAAATGACAGATAAGCATGAAGCTCTTCCTAAAGATATTGAATGGCATATGATTGGTCATGTACAGACCAACAAAGTAAAATATATGGCACCATATGTAAGTCTAGTACATGCGGTTCATAAAATGAAGTTGCTTAAAGAAATTGAAAAAAGAGCAAAAGAAGAAAATCGCGTAATTGAATGTTTGCTTCAAATAAAAATAGCTGAAGAAGATAGTAAATATGGGATGGAAGCAGACGAAGCTTTAAAAATTTTAAATTCTGATGCCTACCAGCAAATGGAAAATGTGAAAATTGTTGGTTTGATGGGAATGGCAACCTTAACGGAAGATAAACAGAAGATAGCTAGTGAATTTGCTTATCTAAAAGAGAAAATGGATGAGTTTTCTAAAGATTTTCCTCAATTAACCACTCTATCTATGGGAATGAGTGGTGATTATCAACTTGCCATTGATAATGGAAGTAATATGGTGAGAATAGGAAGTTCTATATTTGGAAAACGGATTTATAATTAAAACAAAATTTATAGTTGTACGCAATTGTTGACATAGAAACCACGGGAGGTAAATATAATGAAGAAGGAACGACTGAGATTGCTATTTATAAATTTGATGGACACGAAATTGTAGATCAGTTTATAAGCCTTGTAAATCCAGAACGCCCTATACAACCCTTTGTGGTTGGTCTTACAGGAATTAACAATGACATGCTTCGTAATGCCCCTAAGTTTTATGAAGTGGCAAAGAGAATTATTGAAATTACTACAGATTGTGTACTCGTTGCCCACAATGCGAAGTTCGATTATAGAATTTTAAAGTTAGAATATAGACGATTAGGTTACACCTATGAGAGACAAACTATTTGCACCGTAGAGCTTTCTAAAAAGCTTATATTAGATCAACCTTCTTATAGCTTAGGAAAACTTACAAAAAGCTTAGGAATCCCTATTACAGATAGACATCGAGCGAGCGGAGATGCACTGGCAACTGTTAAGTTGTTTCAATTATTGCTGAATAAAGACTCCGAAAAGGAAATTATAAAAAAATCGGTTAGGAAAATACCCAAGAATCAATTAGATACGAAATTGATAAGGATTTTAGATGATGTTCCTTCTAGCACCGGAGTCTATTATATGCATAATGAAGAAGGTGAGATTATTTATATTGGAAAAAGTAGAAACATTCGAAAAAGATTAAATCAGCATTTTACAAACGAAAGTCACAAAGCTAAAAAAATGCGACACGATATTGCTGCCGTTTCTTACGAGCTTACAGGTAATGAACTTCTAGCATTGTTAAAAGAAAATGACGAAATCAAAAAGAATAAGCCCAAATACAATCGAGCTTTAAAGAAGGATATTTTCAATTATGCCGTTACCTCTTTTACAAATGAAGATGGTTATATAGAGCTAAAAATCATGAAATCTTCTCTAGTAGAAAATCCTATAACTACATTTACCACTCTAAAACAAGCTAAAAATTTTATGGAAATGCTGACAGAGAATTATGGACTGTGTCAAAAATTTACAGGAATTTATAAAACTGATACGAGTTGTTTTAACTACTCCATAAAATCTTGTGATGGAGCTTGCATTTCAGAAGAATCTACTGTTTCTTATAACGAAAAAGTTGAAGAGGTTTTACAACGTTTTAGTTATCTCAATAAAAATATGGTACTTATTGATAGAGGGAGAGAAACTGGAGAAAAAAGCATATTGCTCATTGAAGAAGGGAAATTTCAAGGTTTTGGATATGCAAATCTTAACCACCAAATTAATCATATAGATATTTTGAAAAATATTATTTCTCCTATGCAAAATAATAGAGATGCACAACATATTATACAAAGCTATATGAGAAGAAATAAAAATATAAAAGTTGTTGAGTATTAAGTTTTACTTTATATTACCTATAATCTTATAATCTAAAATTCTATTCATTGAATAAAAAAGAAAACTTTACCTGGCAAGAGAAGTTGCACGAAGTAATTTATGAGGCAGATACGCCTACAGGAAAATTATTTGATGTGGTTTTGCTTGTTTTTATTTTCTTGAGTGTCATCTTTGTTATGATTGAAAGTATAAAAGGTTTAGAACCTTGGATTTATGACTTTCTATTTTATGGAGAATGGGTAGTAACTATACTTTTTACTATTGAATATATTCTTAGAATCGTTTCTATAAAAAAGCCTTCTAATTATATTTTTAGTTTTTACGGAATTATAGATTTTCTATCTACCATACCTCTTTATCTTTCTCTCATTTTTGTAGGAAGTGGAGCCTTAGTTACTGTAAGAGCGTTAAGGCTTCTAAGAGTTTTTAGAATTTTAAAAATAAGTAGATATATTGGAGAAGGAAATAAACTAGCTAGTGCTTTAAAAGAAAGTAGAGCTAAAATTTTTGTCTTTCTCTTTGCTGTAGTTATTTTATCATTAATAGCTGGTACAGCTATGTATATTATTGAGGGTGAGCAAAGTGGATTCACAAGCATTCCTATTAGCATATATTGGTGTATTGTGACATTAACTACTGTTGGGTTTGGTGACATTCACCCTATAACTCCGCTAGGTCAATTTATTGCATCACTTATTATGATTTTAGGTTATGGTATTATAGCTGTTCCTACAGGAATTGTAAGTGCCGAATACTCTAAAAACTTTAAGAAAGAACCAAGAGTAAATACTCAATCTTGTTATAATTGTAACGAAAGTAAACACTTAGACGATGCCCATTATTGTCATAACTGCGGATATTCTTTAAATGTTGAAAAATAAACCTTATTTAGTAAGTATTGTAGGACCAACTGCCATTGGGAAAACTGCAAAAAGTATTGCATTAGCAAAGCATTTTTCTTCTGAAATACTTTCAGCAGATTCTAGACAGTTTTACCAAGAAATGAATATTGGTACAGCGGTGCCTTCCTTGGAAGAATTAGCTGCAGCTCCTCATCATTTTATCCAACACATTTCTATACACGATAATTATTCTGTAGGAGATTTTGAAAAGCAATCTATTAATAAATTAAAAGATCTTTTTAAAAAACATAAAATTCTATTTTTAGTTGGCGGAAGTGGCTTATATATTGATGCTGTAAATAAAGGTTTAGACCACTTTCCTAAAGTGGATGCTGCAATTCGAGAGAGTTTAAACGAGAGATTAAATAAAGAAGGTATTGAACCACTTCAGCTTCAGCTAAAAGACCTAGATCCTCTTCACTATGAAAATGTAGCTATTTCTAATCCGCAAAGAGTAATTAGAGCTTTAGAAATTTGTTTAGGTACTGGGCAGCCTTATTCTAGTTTTTTAAATCATTCGAATAAAAAAAGAGACTTTAATATCATTAAAATAGGTTTAGATGCTCCTCGCCCATTAATTTATGAACGTATAGAAAAAAGGGTTGATCTCATGATCGAGGCCGGACTTATAGAGGAGGCTAGAAAATTATATCCTTTACGGAATTTAAACGCGTTAAATACTGTAGGTTATAAAGAATTATTTAATTACTTTGATGGAGAGTGGAGTCTAGAATTTGCAATAAGTGAAATTAAAAAGAATACTAGAAGATTTTCGAAAAGACAACTTACTTGGTTTAAAAAAGATGAAAACACAACTTGGTTTTCTTATGATAGTCCGCCTGAAAAAATAATTGAGTCTATAACACAAAAAATTTACTAGTAGCATTTAGCTACTAGTAAATTTTTGAAACTGAAGAGCTTTAAATTACAAATTTATTTGCTTTCCTCTTCTTTATTTCTAATCACAAGTCTAAATCCTTCCCCGTGAATATTTAAGATTTCTACATTCTCATCTTTCTTTAAGTACTTACGTAATTTTGCGATATATACGTCCATACTTCTAGATGTAAAGTAATTGTCATCTCTCCAAATCTTAGTTAATGCTAATTCTCTAGGCATTAAATCATTTTCATGCAAAGCTAACAACCTTAAAAGTTCATTTTCTTTTGGAGATAATTTAGATGGTTCTTCTTCTTTGAAAGTTAAAAATCTTAACTTAGAATTTAAGTGAAAACCACCTATTTGAAATTCAAATTGTTTGCTATCTGCAATGCTGTCAGTAGCCTTACGTTGCATAATAGCTTTTATCTTCATAAGAAGTACTTCACTATCAAAAGGTTTATTTAAGTAATCATCTGCACCTACTTTATAACCTTTTAATACATCTTCTTTCATCGCTTTAGCGGTTAAGAAAATAATTGGCACTTCTTCATTTTTTTCTCTAATCTCTTTTGCTAATGTAAATCCGTCTTTATAAGGCATCATTACATCTAAGATACAAAGATCGAAATCGTCTTTTTTAAACTTTTCAAATCCTTCCATCCCATTTTTAGCGTGAGTAACATCATAGTCATTCATCGCTAAATAATCTTTAAGAACAATACCAAAGTTTGGATCGTCCTCTACTAATAAAATTTTCTTGCTTTCAGTTTCCATATATTTAAGATATTAATGGTAATTTAATTATAAATGTGCTTCCTTTTCCTTTTTCACTTTGAACACTCACTTCGCCGTGATGATCTGTAAGTATTTGTTTTACATAGGCTAAACCTAAACCATGACCTTTTACGTCATGTACGTCACCTGTATGTTCTCTAAAAAACTTTTCAAAAACTTTTTTCTGAACGACTTTACTCATTCCTTTTCCTTGATCTCTAATTTTTAGAATAACATAGTTTTTTACATTTTCTGTATAGATATCAATTTTGGGTTTCCCATCAGAATATTTTACAGCGTTATCTAATATGTTGACGATAACATTGGTAAAATGAGATTCATTAGCTAGAATAGAACATTTCAAGGCGCCAAAGTGTGTTTTAACATACCCGTCTCTATCATCTACAATTAACTCTATATGTGTAATTGCATCTTCAACTAATTCGTGTAGCTTTAATCTTTCCTTCTTAATATTGAGTTCGTTCTTTTCTAATTTTGAAATTCGAAGAACATTCTCTACTTGCGCATGCATTCTTCTGTTTTCTTCTCTTATCATCCTCATATAACGCTGTACTTTTTCTGGATCTGAAGAAATTTTTGGATTTTTAACCGAATCTAAAGCCAAATTAATAGTAGCAATTGGCGTTTTAAATTCGTGAGTCATATTATTAATAAAATCGGTCTTAATTTGGGAGATTTGTCTCTGTTTAATCAGTTGCGAGAGTGCACTAAAATATGCTATAATAATTATAAGTGTAAAAACGATACTTAATGTTGCCATAAAAGCAATAGAAGACAACACCTCTTTTTTCTTCCCAGTAAAATTGATAAAAAGTCTATAATTGGTATTATCTGATTTAAATATAGGAATGCCATATGTAGCGGGAGAATTTAGCACAAAATCTTCAGTCTTTATTTTTGTTGCTAAAGCATCACTGTATATTCCTATTTCAAAATTAGACTCAATATCTCTAGTCTTTAATTCTGACAAAACCAAGTTTTTTATAAGAGTGGTGTCAACTCTTTTATAAATAGGAAGTTCTGCAGCTTTTTCTTTTATAGCTTCTAATAAGAGAAATTTTTCATTGTCTTCTAACCTAGAAATTCGTTCAAATTTTTCTTGTGCTGAAAGTTGTTCTGAACCATCAATTTCATCATTTCTAACGATTCTGGTTACCTTTCGGTTAACTAGTTTTTTAAAATCTATACTATCTTTCTCTTCACTTAAAAAGGAAGATGAGAGTTTATAGTCTTCTTGTAAAACACTATTAGAGTAAAAAAATGTTTCATTGGTAAGTTGATCTTGTTTAATTTGAAATAGCTCACTAAGCCTTGCACTACTAGGTTTAGCTGAGTCTGCTAGGATAGCGTATTGAACATAATATTTATCAATTTCTTGACTTTCAATATCTTCTACTACATTGATAAGAATTTGTTTTGCATTAAATGAAAATTGCTCTTCATTTGTTTCTACCGTATTTTTAATCCAGTAACCTTGAACAAAAATGATTCCTATTAATGATAAGCTCATCAAAAGAACAAGAAATAAGAATACTTTCTTTTTCATGTCCCCAAAAATAAGATTTTAACATTTAGAGATAAACTGGTTTAACCAAATGTTAACATATGAATTTCTTAAGCGGTAGCAAGGCTTAAGAGCTTAGTGTGAAGTTGATAAATTTGTGACTTTGTATCTTCTAAATCTATATTTTCAATTATAAAATTTGCAAGTTTTTCTTTCTTAGAATCATCCCATTGATTTTTCATTCTATTTCTCACCTCTTGCTCAGTAGATTCATCTCTATTTAGAACTCGTTTCACTTTTGTATCTTCAGGAGCCGTAACTAAAATTGTATAGTCAAATTTGCTTTGAGCATTATTTTCAAAAATGATAGCAGCCTCATAGATAACATAAGATTGATCTTGATTAGCTACCCAAACTTTAAAATGTTTTTCAACTTCTGGGTGAACAATATTGTTAAGCTTTTGAAGCAATTCTTTATCCTCAAATACTTTTGAAGCAATGAACTTTCTATTCAAATCATTATTTAAGTAAGATTTTTCTCCAAATAAAGAAATCAAAGCCTTTTTAATGCTTGCAGAAGTATTCATTATTTTCTTTGCTTCAACATCGGCAATATAAACTGGCACTCCTAATTCTTTAAAGAAATTTGCTACTGTAGTTTTACCGCTACCTATTCCTCCTGTTAGCCCTATAATTTTCATCTTTTTAAAACAAATTGAACTTTATTTATATTTAATCTTGTTGCGGTTACATTACTAGGTTTCTTTTTTATTTTAGGAATTAGAAAGTTTTGATTTTCACTTAAATCATTAAAATCACAAATTACTAAAAAATCATTTTTAGAAACTTCTTCAAAGCTATCAAGACTAACAGTATATATAACTATAACCTCTTTCGGAAATATACTTACTGTAGCATCTTCTGGAGCATTCAAGATTTCAATAGGAATATTTAATCTTCCTTCCGTAAACTTTTTAGCCTTTAGTTGATAAGCTATCTCATTTTGGTAATAAGTTACATTAGAGTACTCAGCTGTATCAATTTTTACCTTTCCTTTTTGATTGGAACTTACTTCCTTTAAAGTTATCTTTTGAGTAGAAATAAATTGAATGGAGTCTAAAATCTTTTTGGCACCACTTATTTTGATTGAATCAGGTTGTATCTCCAGTTTTTCATCTGAGTTATATCCTGGGGCATAACTCACATCTATAATTGGAACAACAGGAATTTTCTTTGTTTCCTTTTGAATAAATGGAATATTTATTTTTTTGGTAATAAAATGAACTTTGTCAAAATTTACTCGAAGTTTTGATAAAATTTCTGTCTCCTGAGTTTCTGTTAGAAAAGTGATATTATTTTCCGTAACGGATAGATCTTCCAATGAACTAATTATCTTAGGATTTCTTATGGATAACCAAGCTAGACCAAAGCCGTTTTCTGTCACTCTAATTTTAATAGTTCCCTTGGTTTTATTTACTATTTTATCTTTAGGAATTTCTGTAAACTGAATAGGAACTGAGATTTCTTTGGTATAGGTTTTAGAAAACTGAATAAGTAACCAAATCAGTAAAGCAAAAATAAAGAAAAAAAAGAATGCTTTAAAATTGGTCTTTTTAAAGGTAGTTCTATTTAAACGTTGTACTTGCTCTTTAAACATTATTCAAAAAATAATTCGGGGAAAACCTTTTTTGGATTTCTCTCTAGTAATCTAATATAGTAGGTAGATTTTAAAAAGCCAATCCCATAACCATAAAACTGTATTAAAAGTGCTATTATAGACAAAAAGCCTATTTTTACACTCTTATTTTCAATACTGGAAAGACTAAATATTAAAAATAAATACCCAACAATGAATATGATAGGGAGGTAAAACTTTAATAATATTAGCCCTAAAGCAAATAATACTGTAAAAATAAAACAAGTAGGGAACCAAAAAGCAATACTTGAGGTTTCTGGATGCCAAGAGGTTAAAATAGGTCTAACTTTACCAAATTTATTAACTTGAATGAAAAATTTACTCCAGTCGATTCTACGTTTATGATAAACGAAAGCTTTCTCAATAAACCCTATTTTAAAACCTATATTTTTTATTCTAATCGCTAAATCTGGGTCTTCACCAGGATGAATTTTTCCAAACCCATTAGTAGCTAAAAAAGCTTTTTTAGAAATTCCCATATTGAAACTTCTTGGCTCATATTCTTTGACTGATTTATTTTTACCGCGTATTCCACCAGTAGTCAAAAAGGATGTCATTACAAAGTTAATTGCTTTTTGAGTAGAAGAAAATGATTGATGGGCAGCATCTGGGCCCCCAAAACAATCTACATAATTATTGTTTAAATAATCATCAACTTGTTTTAAATAGTCCTTTGGTAATATTACATCGCTATCTAAAATGATAAAAAACTCACCTTTTGCCTTATTCATTCCATAATTTCTAGAATCTCCAGGGCCTGAATTCTCCTTTTCAAAATAAGATATATCTAAACGATCAATGAATTTTTCTACGATGGGTTTAGAAGATAAAGTAGACCCATCTTCTACTAAAACTATTTCAAAAGGAATTTTAGTTGTGAAAGTAGCAAAAGATTTTAGTAGTTCTTCCACTTCTTCTGGCCTATTATAAACAGGGATGACAAATGAGTAATTAATATTCATTTGGCTAAAATACACAAACAAAAAATCCCAAGAGAAATTATCTTGGGACTTTTTATTTAATGTAGTATAATCTAAATTATTTTTTTATCACTTTATAGGTTTTAGAATCACCATTAATTTCTACTTGAAGCAAATAAACTCCTGAATTTAATTGAGCTAGATTAACTACAGTATTTAGGCTATTAGGGGTTGACTGTTTAACTTTCTTCCCTAGCATATCATAAAGTGTTAACTTCTCAATTTGATAATGTGATTTTAAATTGATTATAGAATTTGTAGGATTTGGATAAAAACTAAAACCAGTAAAATTTTGAATTCCAACTGATAATTTATCTGTCGTAAAAGTGGTTGGTCCTAATAATTTGCTAAGACTACCATCACATACGGCAAATACATATGCATCATAAGTACTTTCTTCCTTTAAACCACTTATTTCTATTCCTAATATCCCGTCATTATCAAAAACTGATGTCCCCTCACTTGTAGGATCAAAATTTGTTGGTCCATAAACAACTTGCCATTCAGTTGCTGTACCATTCTCTACCCAGGTTACGGTAGCAGATTTATCTGTAATATTATTTACTTGGATATCTGATGGTAAAGAACATACTGGGGAGGAAGTGATATTAATATCAAAAGCTCCTTCATCATTATCCATAAATCCACTAAAATCTCCTACGTTAATATAATAAGTTTCTCCGATGACAGATGTAAAGGCAACTTCTTCAGTATCATTAGAAGAGTCAGAAAAATCTATACAAGTAAAATTACCACAACTTCCTGTATAAATTCCTAATTCTGAATCCCACACAGAAGTTTCAGTTACGGTAACGGTAATTTCTTCACCATTTCCGCTAACGGTATACCATACTCCATCATTCATTCCTGATCCGCAATTAGCAATAAAACCATCATTATTGGTAGCTCCATATACGTCTTGAGAATTGGTATAAGGTAATGGAAAAGCATCAAATGCATCTATACAAGCATCATTGACAGGGACATCAAAGGTTGTAAATTGAAATTCTGAACACGATGATTCTCCTAAATTATTATAGGGAATTATAGAAACATAATAAGTTACTCCTTGCAAGAGTGAACCTGCATTGTAAAAAGTATTTCCTCCTTCAATTAGTGCTTGATTAACCACATCTGTTCCTCCTGAAGTAGTACCTATATTGAGTTTATAAGCTACTACTCCTCCCGTAGCAGGACTCCAAGTAATTAAACCGGTTGTAGAAGCATTGGCCTGTCCATCGGTGGGTGAAGTCATGACTATATCACAATTAGGAGTTGATGTAACCGTCTGAACAGCTGAGATATTATCTAAATACACATAGAAATCTCCTGATAGCCAATTTGAAGTAAATCTTAACTGAAAATCTGAGCCTGATGGAATATCCGCAGCAGGAATTGTGAGATTGATTGTATTACAACTAGAGCTGGTAATATGGTTATTATCATCAATGGTAATTAAATTTATCCAAGTTGTACCTTGATCTAAAGTATATTCTACATCTAAACTACCCCAACCAGGTTGGGTCGCATTAATAGGTATTCCTGATGACACATAATCTACAATTTTATAATCAAAACTTATATCCATCGTTGTACCACTAGATAAATTATCTATCGGAGGTGAATATAACTTTCCACTAATACTATTGACCCATACATTGTCTCTAGCACTGTTACCTCCACAAGCACCTGTTGGGGTAATTGCAAAAGCCCCGTCATCACTCCATCCATCTGTATATGAAGTAGACGAGTTAAAGTTTTGGCTTGTATTTATTTGAGCATTTACAAACAACGTAGCAACCAAAACAAGTAAAATAGAAAAAGTAATTTTTCTCATAACTCTTTTGTTTTAAAAAACTTATATTAAAAATTTATGGGGGATCGGGCAAATTTATAAAAAAAAACCCAAAGCAAGCGCTTTAGGTTTTAATTTTAAATTAATTAATTATTAAGTCTATTCTTTGATTACTTTAAAAGTTTTTAATTCCCCATTAATAGTTACCATTATCATATATGGACCTGCTGCTAATTTTTCCAAATTCAAATTGGTTTTAAGTGAATTAGGTTGAATTGAAATTACTTCTTGACCTAATAAGTTATATACAGATACTTTCTGCATTTCTTGAATTGAAGCTTCTAAAATCAAAGTTGACTTTACTGGATTAGGGTAATAAGAGAAGTTCTGGAAATTAGAAATAGAAGTTTTCAAGTCTGTAGTTATAAAATCAACTTTTGTTGACCAATCACTCATATTACCAGAACCACAATCTGTTCTAACATAGAAGTCATAATCAGTGTCCTTTGTAAGACCAGTTACTTGAATGTTAGTAACTCCAGTTGCTACAGCACCTTGCTGTACCGGCGAATCAACCATAGGATCTTCACCTTCTGTCATTACTACCCAATTATAACCATCTGTCTCATCTGGTGAAGCTGCCCAAGAAAAATCAGCTGTAGTGTTTTGAACATCTGTATTCATTACTCCTGTAGGTGCTGCACAAGCCGATGCTAAAGTTGTAATATCAACCTTAGTAGACCAATCACTTAAGTTCCCTGAACCACATAACGTTTGTACATAAAAATCATAATCAGTCATTGAGGTTAACCCTGAAATAGAAACAGAAGTAACTCCAGTTGCCACGTTTCCATTAAATAAAGGCGTATCGATTGTTGGATCTTCTCCATCGGCCATTAGAACCCAATTATAACCGTTAGATTCATCTGGTGAAGCTGTCCAATCAAAATCAGCTGTAGAACTCTGAACATCAGTATTTACAACTCCTGATGGTTCTGCACAAGGAGGTGCTGTTGTGGTAATATCTACTTTAGACGACCAACCACTGTCTTCTGTAGCACAAACTGTTTGTACATAAAAGTCATAATCTGTCATCGGAGTTAACCCCGAAATGATTACAGAAGTGATTCCTGTTCCTACGCTTCCATTAAATAAAGGCATATCGGTTGTTGGATCATCTCCATCGGCCATTAACACCCAGTTGTAACCCCCAGTTTCTAAACCATTTGTTTGCCAAGTAAGTTTTGCTGTTGTGCCCGTAATAGCATTATTAGAAATACTTGCCGGCGGTGTACAAGGGTAATTATCGGTCATAAAATCAACCTTGTTACTCACTATACTTAGAGTACCTCCACCACAATCTGTTTGAATATAAAAATCATAGTTTGTCGCAGGAGTTAATCCATTAACTGTTAATGTAGTAACTCCAGTAGCTACCGTTCCATCATCTAAAGGCATGTCTACTAATGGATCATCTCCATCAGCCATAACTAACCAGATATAACCATTGGTTTCATCTGCAGAAGCAGTCCAAGAGAAATCAGCAGTAGTTAACGTTAATGCTGTATTAGTAATTCCTGTTGGTAGATCACATGGTGGCAAAGCTGTTGTGAAATCTACTACTGGAGACCAAGGTCCATCTAAAGAACATATAGTTCTTACATAGAAATCATAAGCTACACCCGGAGATAAACTTCCAACAGTTACCATCGTTGTTCCGGTGTTAACAGTACCTGAAGTAACTTCAATGTCAACTCCTGGCGTGTCCCCATCCAACATAACAATATACTCGTAACCGTTAGTTTCATCAGGTGAAGCGGTCCAGTTAAAGTCTGCACTAGAGGTTGTAATATTAGATACTATAGGGTTAGATGGTGTAGCACAAGAAAATTCATAAACAGATACATCATCTATTATAATATCATTATAATAAGTACTTCCCCCATTTGAACTACCAGTAACTGTAAATCTTACCTGCACATTTCCAGTAATGGTATAATTGTTTAAGTCAAAATTAAATTCTACCCAATTTGCACCAAGTAATGTAGTTTGATTTAATACAGTATTCCACGTTGCTCCATCATAAAATTCTACATCAAGAATATTTATTGCTGCATCATTGGTATTATCACTAAACGCATAAAATGTTAAGGCTGGTGAAGTTAATGCGGAAACATCTAATAATGGAGTTACTAATGTACCTGTTTCTCCATCAGTATTATCACTACCATCCATTACAGCATATATAGTTCCTCCTCCTGGGGTATGATCTGCTAAACTTGCTGCTGCATAAGCAGGGGTAGATACACTGTATTCCCAAGAAGTATCTCCCGATTCAGACCAACATGTTGGCGTAGATGAAGCTGTGAAATCTTCTTCAAATGGAGTTGTAGGAGTAACGATGTAAGCTGCACAAAGAGTCGTAAAACTTACAGGTCCTTGCCAATCACTTAAACCGTCTGTCGTACCACAATCTGCTTGTATATAAACATCATAATCTTCTTCTCCTGTAAGACCCGTTGCTTGTGCTGATGTAGTTCCCGAACTAACGGATCCACTCGCTACAGGAGTATCAACCGTAGGATCATCACCATCTGCCATTACTACCCAGTTATATCCCGATGTAGCATTAGGCTCTACATCCCAGCTAAAATCTACTTTTGTATCTGTAACAATATCAACAACTAAATTTGTTGGTTCTATACAAGAAGGTAAAGTTAGAATTGATACCGTATTAGACCAGTTACTTAAATCTCCAGATCCACAGTCAGACTGTACATAAAAATCATAATTAGTTTCAGCTGTTAGACCTGTGGCCTGAACTGTTGTTGTTCCTGAGGGAACTGAGCCAAATGCAATAGGAGTATCTACTGTAGGGTCATCACCATCTGCCATTATCACCCAGTTATAACCAGTTGAAGCAGTAGTTTCTGCATCCCAAGTAAATGTTGCTGTATCATCCGCAACTATTGTATTTTGAACATTTAAAGGAGTAAAGCAAGTTGGTAACTCATCAAACATTACATCATCAATAGCGATATCGTCATCGAATAGACTTGCGTTATTTTCATCTACAACAAACCTAGCTTTTATTGGTCCTGTAATATTATAAATTGATAAATCAACAAAGACCTGTATCCAACCATTGGTATTGGTACTGCTTGTAAAAGCTCCAGTATTCCAATTAGCTCCATCATAAATATCTACAGAAAAATCAACATTTGTTGCTGAATCCTCTTTATCACTCACATAATAGAACGATAAGGCTGCAGTTGTTAAAGCTGAAACATCTACAGATGCAGTAACTAAACTAGTACCCACGTTATGTGGCGAAGAATCATCTACCCACGCAAAGTATCCCCCACTTGCTGAAGTGGTCCCATAGAAATCACCATTATTACCAATATGGTTTGAACCTGGTGTATTAGCAAAATTCCAGTTTTCAACATTTGAAGCGCCTTGCTCCCAACATTGTGGAATAGAACCTGCAGCCATTTCAAAATCTTCGATATATGGTGCCGTAAAAGCAGAACAAGCAGTGGTAAAGGTATAAGGACCTGTCCAAGCACTTGAACTAGTTGATGAACAAGTGGATCTTACATATACATCATAATCAGTTAAACCAGATAAACCAGATAAAGTTTCTCCTAAAGTTCCATCATTATCTGTAATAGTTCCTATTGCTGCTACTGATCCTTGAGTATAATTAGATAAACCATATTCAATTTCCCATTCTGTTGCTGGGGTAGTATTATTTTCTGTCCAAGTAACATCTGCACTAGTTGCTGTTATATTATTAGCTGCTATTCCAGAAGGTTGTATACAGCTTGGAGGTGTAAATTCATACGCTCCTGCATCTGGTGTGGTAACACTTCTAGGATTACCGATAATATCAGTAGTTACTAATGCAATTGGCGTACCTATATTATCTACAGCAGGATTGTTAGGATTTAATTGTCCATTTGCTGCTGCTGAAAATAAAGGATTTGCATCCACAGAATTTACATCTCCCGAACTTGCTGTTTGCCAATCTGATAAGGTAGTTTGTGCTCCCCCACTGTAACCTATATGATTCGTCCCCGCTGGAGCATCCATATGCAATACATTATTATCACTGCTTATTGAAGATGCTGCTGAATTAAAATACAAACAGTATTTAGTTCCTGAACCACCACGAGTTATTGAAATGATATTATTTTTAAATTCAATATCTGATGCTGTAGTTGTTTGATAAAAGCCTCTTGTATTTCCTGATGTTGCACCTGGAAAATCAAGAGTTATTGTATTATGATAATAATATACACCATCACTTCCACTATTATAAATAGCATAATTAGTACCACCTGCCCCATTAATATTATATATAATATTATTTGAAACAATATTGGCATTACCTGCAGCTGCATCTGTAGAAGTATGATAGATAGGATATGCTGTACTTGTTGCGGATGGTTCTCCTGTAAAAGCATCGTGTAACTTGTTACTATCAATTATATTACCACCTCCATTTCCTGTGAAATATAAAGCATAAAAATTACTAACATTGGCTCTGCTCTCTCTATGTAAATCATTACTAATAATAGTAGTATTTTCAACATCATTGTTATAAATACCATAATAATAAAAATCTTGAATAGTATTATCTGATATTGTATTATCCATTGAACTTCCCGTAGATTGTCCACTAATAGATATACCATAATAACCACCAATGATAGTATTTCCTGTTATGGTTACATTTCCACTATCACCATCAGATGTTGCGCTAGTTAAACTTCCTGAAACAACAATACCTGCATTATCAGATCCTGTATCGTCAATTGCTGAAGTTAAATCAATAGTATTATTTGTTATACTGTTAAAATTAGCACCATTTGTCAACTGAATAACAAAGTTATTATCGACATCTTGAGTCAAGAAGTTTATGTTATTTAAAGTAATATAATCTGCACCATCTAGTAAAAACAAGCTACGATTTGAATTATCTGTTGCAGATGTGATAGTTTCACCATTACCATTAAAAGTAATTGTATTAGTCGCACTAGCTCCTGTCACTTCATTTAATACTAATTGCTCATTATATGGTCCTGAACCTGTTATTAAATCAAACGTAACTGCTCCAGAAACTCCACATGCGCTCAAACTAGCAATTGCTGAAGAGATGGTAGGATAATCTCCAGTTGTACCAATAGTATAATTTCCTACTAAAGCAGAAACACAAGGCGTGGTAAATGGGACTGCTACAGACCAATCACTTATTCCATTTGCTGTCCCGCAATCTGATTGTACATAAAATTCATAATCGGTTTGAGCGGTTAATCCCATTGTTTGTGCCGTAGTTGTACCTATTGCAACTGAACCTGTTGCTACGGGTGTATCTACCAAAGGATCATCTCCATCTGCCATCACTATCCAATTATAACCAGTAGTTGCTGTTGCTTCGGCATCCCAAGTAAAATCTGCAGTCGTTGATGTTAAAATTGTATTCTGAATATTAGTTGGACTTTCACAAGCAGGGATAGCTTGAATAGTAAACTCTCCTATATGAAAGTCGTAATCTTCAGCATCATCACTTGAACCATCACTTGCCCAGATAGCAAATTGCACATCTCCTACTATAGATGACAAATCTTCAACATACTTAGTCCCTGTTACAGCTGGTTGATTTCCAACATTCCAGGTCGTAAGCACTGTCCAAGAACTAGCTCCTGCCTCTTTTTTAAGTAATACTACTTCATCATCAGATCCCATGGTAGCTGTATCGGAAGCGTCTGCGGTCCCTGTACCGGTCCAGTCAGTCACTGCTACTTCAACTATTAATTGATATGGTCCTCCAGTGACAGATAAGTCATATTCTTCAGAAACTAACCATTCTCTATCACTATTGTCATAAAGGTTTATCGCATTACTATTTATAACTGCTCCAGAACTATTGGTATATGCTCTATTGCTTCTCCAATCTGATGAACCAACAGTTAATGGTCCATCTACTATTGCACCACTACCTGCTTCACTCCAACAAACGTTTGGTGGATTATTACTGAAATTAGTGACACTTGGAAATGTATTGGTGACTGCACAAAGAGTCATAAAATCTACTTTAGCAGACCAAGAGCTTAAACCATTTGTTACGCCGCAATTAGATTGAACATAAAAATCATAAGCTGTTGCAGCGGTTAACCCTGTGACTTGAACACTGGTTGTACCTGTAGCAACCGAACCATTATCAAGAGGTGTATCTGTTAATGGATCATCTCCATCAGCCATAACTACCCAATCATAACCAGCAGTTGCTGTTGCTTCGGCATCCCAAGTAAAATCTGCAGTAATAGCGGATATTGCTGAGTTTATTGGATTATTTGGTACTATACAGGTAATTTGTGTTACTGTGAAATCGGTTACATCAAAATCTAAATCATCTGGCGTACCCCATTGCCCAGTTGCTATATAAACCGTTGTATTGGGAGGGATAATAGCTGTAACCGTTTTTGTAGTACCTGCTCCTGTAGTTCCAACAGCATCAAGTTCACCACTAAATGTTGTTCCTGTACAAGTATCAAATATACCTAACCCATTCCAACCGTTTCTGGAAAAAGTGGTCATTGAAATTTGTTCGGTCGTACTTCCTGAAGTATATTCGAACAAATAAACATCATCGTCCCAGTAGGAACCAGAAATAGAAGTACCAGAGGGATTTGTATTCCAATCTTCTGTGCCACCTGTTCCTGGAGTAGTTATAGCAGAAGACGTATAACCATTGGTTATAACTACTCCCGAACTACATCCAAACTGAGAGAACCCATGCCAACTAATAAATAAGGCAAAAAGTGTTAATAAAGTAATTTTTTTCATATAAATATTTTAAGTTAAACAACTCCCTAAAATACAAAATATATGTTAAAAAACTATTTCAATATTAATAACTTAAGACACTATTCGGTTAAAGGCAAAAAAAACCGCTTAAAAGCGGTTTTTTTTTAAATATTTTATATTTTCTTATTCTTTCTCTACAAATGCTTCCATTACTTGCTGACTTACACCCATATTTGAAAATCCTCCGTCGTGGAATAAATTTTGAAGCGTAACCTTTTTAGTAAGATCTGAGAATAGTGTTAACGTGTAATCGGCACACTCATCTGCAGTGGCATTTCCTAAAGGAGACATTTTTTCCGCGTAAGCGATAAAACCATCAAAACCTTTCACTCCTTGTCCCGCAGTAGTTGGTGTTGGAGATTGAGAAATTGTATTCACCCTTACCTTTTTATCTTTACCGAAGAAGTAACCAAAGCTTCTTGCGATAGATTCTAAGTAAGCTTTATTATCTGCCATATCATTATAATCTGGGAAAACACGTTGTGCAGCCATATAAGTTAAAGCTACAATACTCCCCCACTCGCTCATAGCGTCTTTTTTATAAAGAACCTGCATGGTTTTATGAAATGAGACTGCCGAAACGTCCCAACCTTTAGTGGTAAAATCATAATTCATATCGGTATAATGATTTCCTTTACGCACGTTTACAGACATCCCTATAGAGTGAAGTACAAAATCTAATTTACCTCCTAAAATTTCTGTTGCCTTTTCTACTAAGTTTTCTAAGTCTTCTACTTTTGTAGCATCAGCAGGAATAATTTCTGATCCAGTCTTTTCTGCAAGATCTTTAATTTTCCCCATTCTCATAGCAATTGGCGCATTTGTCAATACAAAAGTTCCTCCTTGCTCGTTTATTTTTTCAGCGGTTTTCCAAGCGATTGAATTTTCATCTAAAGCTCCGAATATGATTCCTCTTTTTCCTTTTAATAAGTTATATGACATGATTTTGTTTTTTCTTAGTGGTGGTAAATATATAAAAACTAGATTAGTTCAATAATTGTTTTGCGTGAGCAATTGCCGAATTAGACTTTTCTTTTCCGCCAAGCATCTCTGCAAGTTCTAAAATTCTATTTTCTTCGCTTAACTGCTCAATATTAGTTGTGGTTATTTTCTTTTTAGTTTCTTTATAAACTTTTAAATGCTGTTTTCCTTTTGCTGCAATTTGTGGCAAATGCGTTATAGCGATGACTTGCATCTCCTGACTCATTTTTAGCATAATATTACCCATTTTTTGAGCTACATCTCCCGAAACTCCCGTGTCTATTTCATCAAATATTATGGTTGGTAATTTACCATAAAATGCTAATATACTTTTTACCGCTAAAGTAATTCTAGAAAGCTCTCCGCCTGAAGCTGCTTTTTTAATATCTTTAAAACTTCCTCCTTTATTGGCTGCTAATAGCCAGTTCATTTTATCTATTCCGTGAGCGTTAAATTCTTCTTGAAGTGCGATTTCAATTTTTAGCTTTGCATCTGGCATCCCTATTTCTGCCAAAATAGCTTGCATTTTGCTTATAAAAGTGGGAATTTCCTTTTTTCTAGTTTTATAAAGTTGTTGAGCTAAAGCTAAAGCCTCTTGCTTTGAAGCTTCAATTTTTTGTTCCAATACATTTAACTCTTCATCTGCATTTTCTGAGCTTGCTACTTTCTTCTCCAAATCATTCTGTAAGGCAAGTAACTCTTTAACTGTTTCTAGATCGTGCTTACGCTGAAGATTATAAATTTGCTGAAGTTTTTGATTAACCAAAGTTAACTCTTCTGGATCATCTTCAATCTTACCTTCTAATCTAGTAATCTCTTCCGTCACATCTTCCAACTCCAATAAACTGCTCTCTACTCGCTGAAAAATTTCTTTATAGCTTTCGCTGAAATTTTCTAAACGTGAAAGTTTATTTTTCACATCTCTCAATACAGCTAAAACTCCAATTTCTTCTTGTTCTAAATGAAAAGAAGAAGCCGAAAGGTTTTCTTTTAACTCTTCTACATTATTAAGTTCTGTAAACTTTTCTTCTAATTCTTCTTGAATTCCTTCTTTAAGATTAGCTTCTTGAAGTTCTGATACCAAAAAAAGGTTGTAATCGTAAGCTGCTTTGGCCTCTTTTTGGGAAGCTTTCAATTCTTCTAATTGCTTTAAAAGTGTTTTATAAGAATTTAATTTTTGCTTATAACTAACTAATGTCGTCTTTTGATTTGCTAAATCGTCTATAATTTTAAATTGATAATTCACCTCTCCTAAAGACAGAGTTTCATGCTGACTGTGAATATCTATGAGTTGATTTCCCAACAATACTAATTTTTGCAAGGTAACGGGAGTGTCATTTATGAAAGCTCTAGATTTACCAGAAGGTAAGATCTCTCTTCTAATAATGGTTTCTGGCTCATAGTCCAAATCATTATCTACAAAGAAGTTCTCTAATTGATAAACAGATATCTTAAAATGCCCTTCAACCACACATTTTTTATCCGGGTTTCTTACAGAAGCTATGTCTGCACGTTTCCCTATAAGTAAAGATAAAGCACCTAATAGTATTGATTTTCCAGCACCGGTTTCCCCTGTGATTATAGTAAAATCATCTTGAAGCTGTAGAGAAACATCTTCAATTAAAGCAAAGTTTTTAATCGATAAATTAGTTAACAAATCCTCTTTAATTTTAGGGTAAATATACAAGAGAAATTGATGAGATACATCAAAAACAAAACAGAATTTTAGAATTTAATCTTATTCCAGTTTTTATTATAAAGCGGAGATATTCTTCGTAAATTTTCAACAACCTTATTCACTTCTACCGAAGGCCCACCAGTAAATACACTTTCAATTTCTGATGATTTAGCATCAAAGAACGCTCGCATTGGAGCAGAATTTGGTCGGTTATTATTTACGTCTCTTAATAACTGAATAGCATCTACAATTTTATTTTTCCCTGCCTCTACATCACTATGCATCACATCTAATCCTAGACGGTGATATACATATAATGCTTCTCTATATTTAGTAAAGTTACTCGATATAATGTCCGCGTTAAGCTTGTATTTAGATTGATTTCCATCATTTGCCGTCCAACCACCACCTGCTGTTTGTGCAGAGATATTCACAATTTGCTTAGCTTCTTGATGATAATCTTCTCCTCCCTGTAACGCATAAGTATCTGCGTCTAAACCTAAAATAGTAAAAGCATAGAAGCTTAAATTAGAAATTAAATTTGAATTGAAGGTATTTTCACTATATCGCAATGGCTGATATTCGGTATAATTAAAATTGAAATCGTTGTCTTTAAAATTCAACACAGGAGTAGAATACAAACTTCCATATACAGGTCTTGAAGATTGAACTTGAACTGTAGCGGTAAAGTTATCTGAATTATATTCTTTTATGGTAATAAAAATACTGCATTGTATTCTCTCATCGTCATCCAAATCTAGATCTGTCCAATTCTGGTTCATAAACTCTTTAACCGAAGTTTCTAAAGTTTTAAATATAGATAATTGCGTTTTACCAGTTTGTTCAGCATTTACAGTAACCGAGCAATTAAGTTCTTGTGCGCTTAAAACACAAGAAAACAACATCAATAAAGAATATGTTAAAATATTTTTCATACTAATCTATCTACTAATTCTTTGAGAATATCTTTAGCCACTTTCTCTTTTGACTTCAACTCGTAAGATTGGACTTTGTCTTTATCTATAATTCTAACCTTATTAGTTTCCTCTTGAAACCCCGCACCTTTATCTTGTAACGAATTTAAAACAATAAAGTCTAAATTCTTTTTTTGTAATTTCTTTTGAGCGTTTTCTACCTCATTTTCTGTTTCTAATGCAAAACCTATTAAAAACTGATGTTGTTTTTTCTCCCCCATAGACAATAGAATATCTTGAGTTTTCTCTAATTCTAATGTAAGTTTAGGATCAGATTTTTTTATTTTTTGAGTAGCCTTAGTCATTGGCCTGTAGTCAGAAACTGCTGCTGCAGCAATAGCCACATCTACTTCTTTATAATATAAATGTACTGCATCATACATTTCTTTAGCAGAAACAACATCTACCCTATTTATACCATCATTCTTCAACTGGAGTGAGCTAGGCCCGCTAACTAAAATCACCTCTGCTCCTAGCTTTGCTGCTTCTTCAGCTATGGCATACCCCATTTTTCCGCTAGAATGATTGCCTATAAAACGTACAGGATCTATAGCTTCGTATGTAGGACCAGCGGTAATCAATATTTTTTTTCCGTTTAACGGAAGTTGTTTTGCAATATCTCTTTTTATAAAACTAATGATTTCTTCTGGTTCTGCCATTCTTCCTTCTCCACTCAAGCCACTAGCTAGTTCGCCATTCCCTACAGGAATTACTACATTACCAAAGGTATTTAATTTTTCTAAAGATTTTTTGGTTGATGGATGTCTATACATATCCAAATCCATTGCAGGAGCTACGTAAACTGGGCATTTAGCTGAAAGGTAAGTCGCTAATAAAAAGTTATTGCTTTGCCCATGAGCCATTTTTGAAAGTGTGTTGGCTGTGGCAGGAGCTATGAGCATAAAGTCTGCCCATAAACCCAAATCTACGTGATTATTCCAAATCTTAGATTCTTTATCTGTAAAGGAAATTATAACGTCATTTTTTGAGAGCGTAGATAAGGTTAAAGGGGTTACAAACTCCTTAGCTTTTGGAGTCATAACCACTTTAACCTTTGCTCCTTCTTTTATAAATAAACGGACTAAAAAAGCTATTTTATAGGCTGCAATTCCTGCAGTTACCCCTATGAGTACTTTTTTATCGTTTAAGGATATCATAGATTATGCGTTATCGCTCTTGGTATCTCTGTAATAAACTTTATCATCTAACCACTCTTGTACAGCTAATGAATGGGGTTTTGGTAATTTTTCATAAAATTTTGAAACTTCGATTTGCTCTTTGTTTTCAAAAATTTCATCTAAACTATCGTTGTAAGTAGCAAATTCGTCTAACTTCTCTAAAAGCTCTTTTTTAATTTCAGTATTAATTTGAGTTGCTCTTTTAGACATGATAGCAATTGCCTCATAGATATTATCTGTAGGCGCATCTACTAAATTTTTATCGATAGTAGTTGTACTTACGGGTGCATTTACATTTTTTATATCCATTTGTTAAAGTATTAACTGTTATAGTTTTCTAATCTGTTATTAATATCTTCAAGAATTATATTCGCTTCTTCAGAAAGCTCGCCTTGAGGAAAATATTTTTTATAATTTTCGTGGTATTCTTTAGCCGTCAACAAACGCTCTTTTATAAGGTACTTGTAACTATTGATCGCTAATAAATAAGCAGATTCCATTTTATAGAAATAAGCTTTTTCTCTAAATATAGAACCAGGATTAGCTTCTATAAAATTATCAAAAGAAGCCATTGCCGCTTTATAATCTTCAGTATGGTGATATTGTTTAGATATCTCATATGATTTCTTCTCTAACTTTTCTCTCAACTCTGATGATAACTCATTAGCATTTCCTAAATTTTCTCCGTCAGGGAAACGCGTGATGTAATCTTGAAACTTATCAATTGCTTTATATGTTTCAGTTTGATCTAAACTAAACCTAGGAGAAACATAGTAATAACTCTTTGCACTTTTAAAGTAAGCCTCATCTATTTTTTCGCTTTTAGGATAAGATTTAGTGAAACGCTCAAATTGGTACCCCGAATCAAAATATGCCTCTAATAAATAATAGGAGTTAGCGTGCATATAAGAGATTTTTTCTCCTTGCGGCTTCCCTCTATATTGTGGTAAAATTTGCTCTGTTAACCTAAGAGATTTTTTAATTTTTCCTTTTTTATCCTGCTCAACCCCTTCATCATACAACTTTACAGCCATATCATATTTGGTTTTAACATCGTCGTTTTTTAAGGCTTTTTGGTATTCACTACAAGAGTAGAAACTAGATACCAAAAGTAAAAGGAACATTAATTTTCTCATAAGTCTATAAAACATCTTGCAAAAGTACTGCTTTCTAACGTATTAAAAAAACTCTAATTTATCAGAAATATTGTTTTGCGCTAATTATTAATTATTATCTATAAATTCAGCTAATCTTAACTGTAAACTTTCTGAAGCTTTCACTAACGGAAGTCTTACCTCATCGGTAGTTAAGCCTAATTTTTTGAAAACCGATTTGATACCTGCTGGGTTACCTTCTTCAAAAATCATATCTATTGCAGGTGCTATTTTATAATGAATTTCATAAGCTTCATCTACTTTTCTATCTAACCCTAACGCGACCATATTAGAAAAATCTTCTGGAAACCCTTCAGCTATTACTGAAATTACTCCCGCTCCTCCTGCCAAAATCATAGGAAGCGTAATCATATCATCTCCAGAAATCACTAAGAAATCTTTTGGAGTCTGCTGTATCATTTCCATCGCCTGTACAATATCTCCTGCCGCTTCTTTAATCGCAATAATATTATCAAAATCACTGGCTAATCTTGCTACGGTGTAAGGCAACATATTACTCGCCGTTCTTCCTGGTACATTGTACAAAATTATAGGTAAAGGAGAGTTTTCTGCTACGTGTTTAAAGTGCTGATAAATTCCTTCTTGAGTGGGTTTATTATAAAATGGAGAAACCGAAAGTATAGCATCAAAACCTTTTAAGTTTTCGCTTTTAAGCTGTTCAACTAACGCAGCAGTGCTGTTTCCTCCTACTCCTAAAACCAATGGTAACTCACCATTATTAGCTTCAATTATCGTTTGTTTTACTAAGGTTTTTTCTTCATTGGTTAGTGTCGCACTTTCTGCTGTTGTCCCTAAAACAACAATATAATCTACACTATTCTCTATTTGAAACTTCACCACCTTCTTTAAAGCCTCAACATCTACCGACTTATCTTCTTTAAAAGGGGTGATTAATGCAACTCCTGTTCCTACAAACTTTTCCATTATTTAATAATTATATCTGTATACTTTTTTAATTCTTTGACAAACAAACCTGGTTCCTCTTCTTGCACCAAAATCTCCATATCATTTAATCTTTTTTCTTGATGAGAAAAACCTGCTTTTAATTTTGCTTCCGCGGAAGCTGCAACCAAAAGTAATGCTAAATTATCTCTAGAGAAATAATTAATTAGCAAATCAAAATCTTGTGCTACAAACGATTTTACTTCACTCTCTTTTTTAAAAACTCCTCGCCAATCAATATCTTTTTCTGTAAAAAAAGCACCGTCAATTTCTTTGCCCTTATTTTCTTTAAAAACTATAGTGCTTAATTGGTTAGAATTTAAAGAAAAAGTAGTGGATAATACTTTTATAAGACGCTGCTCATTAAAATTGGCATCTACTATTAAACCTATACGATTAAGGTTTTTTAAAGGTTCATTTTTCCGTAAAGAAAAATGTTTCTCTATATTTTTTTTTACACTAAACTTTTTTATTCCTTTTATCATACAAAGACGCACAGAGTTCCATATTCTCACCTTGCGCAATAACTGTTTGCAAAGGTAATTTTATTCTTTGTCTGCTCAAATTTATGGTCAAAAAAAGCGGTATTTCTACCGCTTTTATCAATTTCTAACATTTATTACCCTCTTAACCAAGCTTCACGTAATTGCTTACGAGCATCTGAGTCTGGTAAATCTAAAGATTCATAAGAAGTTTTCATCATCGTTGCTGGTTTCACTGTCCCTGTTAAAGTCATTTCTTCCCCGTCTCTATCTATAACCATTTTAAGCTCTTCACCATCTTTCCAAGCTTGAGAAGTCATAATTAATGCATATGCATTATCTATAGTATAAGTAGTACCATTAATTGATTTAATGATATCACCACCTTCTAACTTCATCTCTTCAAGAAATGAGTTAAGAGCTATATTTTTACGAATAAAAAGTTCTTTGGTTTCTGCATCTCCATCAATAAAAGGAACTTGTCCGTTAAGGAAATAACCCGATTTAACCTCTTGTTCTTTTTTCTCTACTCCTACTTTAGCAAAGAAATCTTCGTAAGGGATTGGAGTTGTTCCGCTAATGTACGTAGTTAAAAATGTTCTTACCTCTGGATAAGTTAACTCTACAATATCATCAAACAACTCATCGTCATTAAATGGTTTTTCTTTACCGTATTTTGCACTCAATTTTTTCATCAAGTCTAAAATACCAGACTCTCCATTACTCAATTCTCTTAAACGAATATCTAAAGCCATTCCTATTAAAGCTCCTTTTTGGTATACGTTGTAATAGCTCTTTTCATATTTTTCATCTAAGATATTTTCACTCATTACCGTAAAAGGCATGGTATCATCAAAACTTTTAGAACTAGCTATTTTTTCTGCCATTCTTTCATAGAAAGCTGCATCTTCGATCAATCCTTGATTTACCTGAAATAAATTAGCAAAATATTCAGTAACTCCTTCATACATCCATAAATGCTTAGACATTTTTGGGTTGTTATAATCAAAATAATGCACCTCATTTGAGTGTACACTTAAGGGAGTGATAATATGAAAGAACTCATGTGAAACTACATCTTTCATCGATTCGTTCAACGCTTGTAGAGGCATAGTTTCTGGTAAAACTACCGTTGTTGAAGTATGGTGCTCTAAAGCTCCAAAACCTTTAGCATCGGTTTTTTGCATGTCTGCTAAATACAATAAAATAGCATACATATTGGTATTGTCTATATCTCCTAAAAAGCTTTTTTGAGCTTCTAAGATTTTAGACATATTAGGTTTAATTTGTTCGGCAGTATAAACTCCATTAGGAGAATACACATCTAAAATCACCTTCATATCTCCTAACTGAAAATCTACTTGATTGGGAGTAGAATACATAATTGGATTATCGGTAATTTCAAAATAACGAGCTGCAGAATATTCATCTATCGAAGCATCGCCTTCAGGTTTTGAAACGATGCTAGATTTTAAAGAAGTACCCGACACCAAGTTATTAGGTCTTTTTACCGTTAATTGATACGGTGTTTCTGTCATTCCGTCAAAATAACCTACAAATGCGTGAAGGTTAAGCATAAAGTTTTCATTAGCAGCAATGTTTGTTCCTGCTGGAGAAAACACTCCTTCTTCACCTGCAATATCAAAAGAATCATTTACCCAATAGGTGATTTTATCTAAATTCGTCGCATCTGCGATTTGCCAAGAATTTTCATCTAGACTTGTAACTGTTAATTCCTCTCCCTTGTAATTGTAAGCTTTTACATTTTCTACAAACTTCCCATAATTATCGGTAGAATAAGTACCAGGAACAGTTTTAGGAATGTAAAATACAATGCTTTCCTTATCAATTTTTCCAGGATTAACACTTACCATCACTTTATCATCTTGTACATCTACTAAGTCGATATTAGTCACAATAGTTTCATTCTCAGAAGTCTTTACTGCTGTACTTTTACACGAGAAGAGTGCAAAAGCCAAAGCCGCAGTATAAATCATTTTTTTCATGTAGTATGGTTTTGTTAATAAGACTTCACTTATTTTCAAATGTTACATCTTTTCTTTAAAATTTTTATAAAAAGGAACCTTTAAATTAACTTTAGCTTTAAATGCTATCTTTATATTTGTAAAAAATTATAGATGAAAAATTTTCTTTTACTCCTTTACGGAATCACTCTTTTATCTCTTTCCTCTTGTGGAGAAGAAAAAAACACTTCTTCCGACCCGCTAGAGGTTTCTAAAATTGAAGGAAAGCAACTTTCTGTAAAAAAATCTTTAACCGAAGACGAAGAGATTAAGTCTTTTATTGTTCCTTATAAAAATAGGATTAAAGGTGAAATGAATATGGTTTTATCTTATACTGAAGAAACACTATCAAAATCTGATGGAGAATACAACACCGCCATTGGAAATATGATGGCAGATGCCGTGATGGAGTTTGCTAATCCTATATTCAAAAAACGTACAGGAAACACGATAGATGGTGTACTGTTAAACCACGGCGGAATACGTTCTAAAATTAATCGCGGCGATATTACCACCCAAACTGCTTATAATATTATGCCGTTTGAAAATGAAGCTGTAGTCGTAGCGTTAAAAGGAAGTCAAGTTTTAAAAATGTTTGAATACCTGTCTCGCAGTAAAAGAGCACATCCTATTTCTGGAATGCAATTGATCTTAAATTCTAAAAATCAAATTAAAACTGCTCGAGTACAGGGGAAAAAAGTAAATCCTAGTAAAACCTATTACATCGTTACGAATGATTATTTAATGGAAGGTGGAGATAATATGAAGTTCTTCTCACAGAGAGAAAGCGAAACTTTTCTAGACTATAAATTGCGTAATATTTTTATAGATTATTTCAAAAAATACGACACCATTCAACCCGTTCGTGATGAACGTTTCATAAAAGAGTAAACCCCATGAAAAGAAGAGATTTTATACAAAAAACTACTGCTGCCGGAGTGTTTACAGGAATTGCAGGCACGGCTTTACTTAGTAGTTCTTTCGCTTCCGCGGAAGCGAAACACATCACCATTCTTCACACCAACGATGTTCACAGTCATATCGACCCTTTTCCTTTAGATGATGACAAGAATCCTGGACAAGGAGGTGTCGCTAAGCGTTATACACTTATTCAAAAGATTAAAAAGGAGAATCCTAATACTTTACTTTTAGATGCTGGAGATATTTTTCAAGGTACTCCTTATTTTAATTTTTATGGTGGAGAATTAGAGTTTAAATTGATGAGCAAATTAGGTTATGATGCTGCAACCATAGGAAATCATGATTTTGACAATGGTATTGATGGCTTAAATGCCCAACTCCCAAATGCTGAGTTTAGTTTACTTAATGCTAATTATAATTTTTCTAATACTGTCCTTGACGGACAAATAAAACCATATCAAGTTTTTATTAAAGACGGAGTAAAAATTGGGGTTTTTGGTGTAGGAATACAGTTAGAAGGTTTGGTCAATAAAAAAATGTATAAAGAAACAGAATATAATGATCCCGTTTCAATCTCTCAAGATATCGTAAAACAACTTAAAGAAACCGAAAAATGTGACGTGGTGATTTGTCTTTCGCATTTAGGTTATCACTACGATCACGATAAAATTGATGATTTGAAACTTGCCTCTAAAACTAAAAACATCGATCTTATTATTGGTGGTCACACCCATACATTTTTAGATAAACCTACCGTAACTAAAAACGCTGAAGGCAAAGATGTACTTGTTAACCAAGTAGGCTGGGCTGGGATTAATTTAGGTAGAATAGATTTTTATCTTGACCACTCTAATAAAATTAACGGAAAAGGAGCTAGTATTTTAGTATAAAATTTTAAATTTAGATCCTAAACTTATTTTCTTTGGATAGAATTGTACTTGAAAGTCGTTTTACAACACACCAAAAATTGGTGATATTACTTGGTATTGGGTCACCCTTATTAATTATTATATTAACACTTCTAATAAAATTACCTGCATATAACTTTATAGGGTATTTTGTTTTGTTATTTTTTCTTTCTATTTATAGTGTTTTAGTAGCGATAGCATTCATGAAAAGAGGTTTTTATAAAAAAACTCAAAGCTATATAAAGCTTCTTTTATAAATAAAAAAGTGATTTTAAAATCAAAAATCATCCTTACTAACAAACCAAAATTATCCATTTTAAAATTTAAAAAGTCTCAAAAATATGCTTGGTTTAATGTTGCGAACCCTGATATGACTTCTGAATTTAATTCTTTTGAAATTAATATTCTAAGTGAGAATCACACGATACGAGAACCTATTCTTTTTTTAAAAAATGAAAATAATGCGAATAATGCTGTTACTTTCTTAACAGAGAATTTCTCATTAGAAAATGAAATTTTTAGTCCCGATTTTTCTACTGGAATTGCTTAATAATTATTTTGAAAAATAAACCCCATGTCAATCAATAGAAAAAAACTTATTGTGATCGTAGCCGGAATCTTAATTATGGCAATCTCACAAATTTTAGCTCAGTACTTTAATTTTTCAGATATAGAAAAAGGTCTTATCAATGGTTTTGGAATGGGAATTTTATTCACTGCTTTTCTGATTAAAGAAAAGCAATCTGCATAATGCTGAAAATATCTAATCCACCATTTTTAAAAAATCATCTTTAGAAATAATTTGAGTGCCTACTTTTTCCGCTTTAGCAAGCTTACTCGGACCCATATTTTCTCCGGCTACTAAGTAATTCGTTTTAGCCGAAATTGAACCCGTTACTTTTCCTCCGTTGTCTTCTATTAACTTTTTAAGCTCTTTACGGGAAACTTTTTGGAATACTCCAGAAATCACAAAAGTATTTCCTTGTAATTTATCGGTTAATCCTTCTAACTCTTCTTCAGAGATGGCTAACTGAACACCAAAAGACTTTAGCCTTTCAATAGTATTTCTATTTTCCTCAACTTCAAAAAAGTGAACCACACTTTCTGCGATCTTCTCCCCTATTTCTTCCACATTCACCAGCGTTTCTTGCGAAGCTTCCGCTAAAGCGTCAATTGTTTTAAAGTATTTAGCCAACTTTTTAGCTACAGTTTCGCCTACATACCTAATTCCGAGTGCAAATAAAACGCGTTCAAATGCAACTTCTTTTGATTGCTGAATCCCGTTGATTAAATTTATTGCAGATTTTTCTGCCATACGTTCTAACGGAAGAACCTCTTCTTTCTTTAAGTCGTATAAATCGGCGTAATTCTCGATTAAACCTTCTTTCACTAATAACGCCACTGTTTCTCCTCCAAGTCCCTCAATATCCATCGCTTTGCGCGAAATAAAATGTTGAATACGACCTACAATCTGCGGAGGACAACCTGTAGCATTCGGACAATAATGTTGTGCCTCACCTTCTTGCCGAACCAATTCCGTCTCACATTCAGGGCAATTTGTGGCATATTGCGTAGAATTGGAAGATGCATCACGCTTATTAAAGTTTACACCTACAATTTTAGGAATAATTTCTCCTCCTTTTTCAACATATACCGCATCTCCAACTCTAATATCTAATTTTTCTATTTGATCGGCATTATGTAAAGATGCCCTTTTAACAGTAGTTCCCGCCAATTGCACGGGTTTTAAATTTGCAACCGGAGTGATAGCTCCTGTTCTTCCTACTTGATAAGTAATACTTTCTAAAATGGTTTCTTCTTGCTCTGTTTTAAACTTATAAGCCATTGCCCATCTTGGCGCTTTAGAAGTAAAGCCTAGTTCTTCTTGTTGACGCAAATTATTAACTTTAATTACCACCCCATCGGTCTCGTATGGTAATTCGTGACGATGAATATCCCAATATTGAAGAAATTCATCTACCCCTTGCATACTAGAAGCCAAAATAGCCTCTTGAGGAACTTTAAATCCCCATTCTCTCGCTTTCTGTAAACTTTCAAATTGAGAGGTAAAAGGCAAATCTTCCCCAATAACACTATATAATAAGCAGTCTAACGGTCTTTTTGCTGTCTCACTACTATCTTGTAGCTTTAGACTTCCGGAGGCTGTATTTCTGGGATTGGCATATGGTTCTTCCCCATTTTCTACTCGTTCTGCATTCAATTGTGCAAAACCTTCGTAAGGTAAAACTACTTCTCCTCTAATTTCAAATTTTTGCGGATAATCTCCTTTCAGTTTTAACGGAACAGATTTTATGGTTTTAATATTATTTGTAATCTCATCTCCCTGATTTCCATCACCTCTCGTTACTGCTCTAAGCAATTCACCGTTCTCATAAGTTAAACTAATTGACGCCCCGTCATACTTTAGCTCACAAGTATACTCTACTTCTCCATCACTTAGTTTTTCAATTCGTTTTTCCCAATCTTCTAGATCTTCTTTAGAATATGAGTTGGCTAGTGAATACATTCTATTTTCATGAACAACCGTAGGAAAATTCTTAGTTATAGAACCTCCAACACGTTGAGTAGGTGAATTTTCATCCATAAATTCTGGATGAGCGGCTTCTAATTGCTGGAGTTTATTTAGCAACTGATCAAATTCATAATCACTAATCTCTGGCTTATCCAAAGTGTAGTAGTTATAATTATGTTGATGTAAGGCTAGCCTTAATTCATTTATTTGCTGCTCGGTAGTACTCATAAAAATGCTAATTAAAAATATATGTAAATGCCTAAATGAATTTTATTTTAAGTTTGATCTTCCTTAGTTAGCCAATTTGCTTCGTGTGTGGATTGATATTTATGCATTTTATCTAAAAGCACCTCTACCGCATCCGATACGATAATCAAATCTAAATTTTCTTTTTTCAGTAAACCTTTGGTCACCATGGCATTAAACATCATAAGAAGATCATTATAATAACCCTCGGTATTTAATATTCCTATGGGTTTTTTATGCAAGCCTAATTGTGCCCAAGTCACAATTTCAAAAAACTCTTCTAGAGTTCCAAAACCACCAGGCAACATAATAAAACCGTCGCTCATTTCATGCATCTTAAGCTTACGCTCATGCATATCTTTTGTCGTTATAAGCTCGGTTAAGTTGCGATGTACAATCTCTTTGGTTTTTAAAAACTCTGGAATTACTCCAAAAACAATTCCTTCATATTTTAAAGCTCCTTTAGCGACCTGTCCCATAAGCCCTAGTTTGCTTCCGCCAAAAACTAAATCTATATCCTTGTTAGCTAAAGACCTTCCTAATTCATAAGCCTGACTATAAATAAATTCATCATTGCTATCACCACTTCCGCAAAAAACAGCAATACTTTTAATAAAATTATTTGATGTTGAGTTGTTCGTAGTTTCCATTCTTTAAACTTTTATTTACTAGTACAACTAGCTTTAATCATTCTTGCTTTTCCAAAAATATCATTTTTTACTTCTACAAACGAAAATCCAATCTCGTTTATTAATTGCACCGTTTCCTTGGCCAAATATTCATTTATTTCTAAGTATAAAATCCCTTCCTCAGACAATGAATCAAAAGCCAATTCACTTATTTTTCGGTAAAAAATTAAAGGATCTTCATTCGATACAAATAATGCTAAATCAGGCTCGTGTTGCAAAACATTTTCTTGCATCATTTCCTTTTCTAATTCGCGCACGTAAGGCGGATTAGATACTATAATATCAAAATTTTCTTCTATTTTTTCTACTTGTAAAATGTCTTGTTCTAAAAATGTAATTTCTACCTCATTTACCTCTGCATTCTCTATAGCCGTTTGTATCGCTTTCGCGGAAACATCTATTGAAGTTACTTCTAACTGCGGCAAAGTTTTAGCTAAACTTATAGGAATACATCCGCTTCCTGTTCCTACATCTAATAATTTTAATGAATTCTTGTTGTTTTTAAAATCCTCAACAATCCAAGCTACTAATTCTTCAGTCTCTGGACGCGGAATTAAAACTGAAGGATTTACCCTAAACGGAAAACCAAAAAACTTTGTCTCTCCAACAATGTATTGAATGGGCTCATAATTCTTTAACTGCAGCGTTGCTTGCTGAAAATTCTTTATAGCGATTTCCTCAATTTTATATTCGGGCTGTAATGCTACTTCTAATCGTGAAAGCTTTAAGTAAGCTTGTGTAAGCCAATAAAAGAAACTTTCAATTTCTGTAGCAGGGTACAATATGTTTAATTCCGTAAAGAAATTTAATTTTAATTCTTGTAAAGTCATTTTAGAATTCTTTAAGCATCCAAGTGGTACAACTAAAGTGACCTGTATTTCCTAAACGTGTATCTAAGTATTTAAAGCCACTCTTTTTATAAAGTTTTTGAGCAGCTTGCATGGTAGGTAGGGTCTCTAGATAGCATTTTTTATAACCCACTCCCTTAGCAAAGTTTAAGCAGGATTGTATCATTTCACTTCCCAAACCCTTACCTCTCACCTCTTGCAGAAAATACATTTTTTGAAGTTCGCAAATCTCGTTGCTTCCTTCTAAAGAACCAATTCCTGCACTTCCATAAATTTTAACACCATCGGTTAAAACAAAATAAACCGATTTTTCATTTTGATAAGTTTCATACAAGGTATCAAGATTTTTATCTTCGTAAGCGGTTCCTGTTTTAGGAGCATTATTTTCTATTAACACCGCTCTAATCATCTCTGCTACAAAGGGATTGTCCTCTTTTTGTATAGGTCTTATTTTTAGGTGTTCCATTCTTGATTTTTCATGCTATTTTTGAAATGTGAAAATACACGAAAAATATATAAAACGTTGCATTCAGCTTGCTAAAAATGGACTTGGGAACACCTACCCCAACCCAATGGTAGGTAGCGTAATTGTTTATAAAGATCAGATTATTGGAGAAGGCTGGCATCAAAAAGCTGGAGAACCTCACGCCGAAGTAAATGCGGTAAATTCTGTTAAAGATAAATCTCTACTTAAAAAAGCAACAATTTATGTAAGTCTAGAACCTTGTAGCCATTTTGGTAAAACTCCTCCTTGTAGCGATTTAATCATTGCTCAAGGCATAAAAAACGTAGTTATTGGGACGATAGATCCCTTTGCAAAAGTTGCCGGAAGAGGAATTCAAAAATTAATACAAGCAGGTTGTAATGTAGTTGTTGGAGTCTTAGAGAAAGAATGCCAAGATTTAAATAAGCGCTTTTTTACATTTCACCAACAAAAACGTCCTTTTATCATTTTAAAATGGGCACAAACATCTAATGGATTCTTAGCTCCCCTAATTCAAAATCAAAGAGAGCCTGTTTGGATAAGTAATCGCTACAATAAACAGTTGGTGCATAAATGGCGAAGCGAAGAACAAGCTATTCTTATAGGAACGCAAACCGCTATTAAAGACAATCCAAAATTAGACACCCGACTTTGGAAAGGAAAATCTCCCTTAAGATTGGTTATTGATAAAGATTTAAAAATCCCTACTCAAAGTCATTTATACCTTCAAGAAACACCTACTGTATTTTTCACAGCTTTAAAAAAAGAAAGCAAGAAATTTATTGAGTTTGAAACCTTAGATTTTAATCAACCTCTTATTCCGCAAATCTGTGATTTTTTATATCGTAAGGAAATTCAGAGTCTTATTGTTGAAGGCGGCGCCAAAACTTTACAGGAATTCATCAATAAAAATTATTGGGATGAAGCACGAGTTACCAAAAATTTAAATTCTTGGGAAAACGGAATTTCTGCTCCAGAAATAAGTGGTAAAATCAGTAATAAAATAAACTTACAAGACAATACCATAACTTTCTATGAAGCAGATTAAAACGCTACTTTTCGATTTTGGTGACGTATTTATCAATTTAGATAAATCTGCTACTTTAAAGCACTTAGCACAATTTGGAATAACGAAGTTATCGCCTGAACAAATTGAAAAAAATAAAGCTTATGAAGTCGGAAAATTATCTTCACAAGATTTTATTTCTTACTACCGCACTAACCTTAAGGATAATAACACTTCCGCGGAAGCGATAACAACAGCATGGAATTCTATTTTATTAGACTTTCCTTTACAGCGATTAGAGTTTCTTAAAGAACTGAAGAAAAAAGGGGAATTTCAATTAATATTATTGAGTAATACCAATGAGCTACATATTTCGTGGATAAAAGAACACGTAAATTTTTACGAAGAATTTAAAAACTGTTTTGATGCATTTTATTTGTCTCACGAAATTAATTTGCGAAAACCAAATGCCAATATTTATGAATTTGTTTTAGACCAACATCAATTAAAACCTGAAGAAGTTTTATTTATTGACGATACCAAAAAGAACACAGATGCAGCAAAATCTCTAGGTTTTCATGTGTGGAATATCAATCCTGAGACAGAAGATGTAACCTCTCTATTCAATACTAATCAACATTTATTTTGATATATCTTTTATTAAGTATTTTATCCTCAAGCCTCATTTATGTTGCTTTTAAGCTATTAGACAAGTTCGATATTCGTATTTCTTATGCGATTGTAATCAATTACTTAACTGCGGTCGTTGCTGGATATTTAGGGCATTCTAAAAGTTTTAATGCACAATCCATCATTAATGCCGATTGGTTTTTGGGTGCACTTATTTTAGGTTTTCTCTTTATTGTAGTTTTTAATCTTATGGCATTAACGACTAAGATTAACGGACTTTCGGCTGTTTCGGTGGCGAGTAAAATGAGTTTATCTATCCCCATTATTTTTGTTATTTTCTACTATAAAGAATCTGCAAGTGTTTTAAAAATCTTAGCCATTATTCTAGCATTAGTGGCGGTCTACCTTGCATCAGTAAAAACAAGGAAGGGAATTACATTTAAAAAAAATACTTTAATTTTCCCTGTATTGGTATTTTTTGGAAGCGGAATTATAGAAACAGGAATTAAGTATTTAGAGCAAAACTATGTTGCTCATGATGATGTGGCGCTTTTCTCAATGACCTTGTTTATTGTTGCTGCATCGTTGGGGATTCTTATTTCTATTTACCATTTTTTCATAAAGAAAATTAAGTTCACTTATAAAGAAATTCTTGGCGGAATAGCTTTAGGAATCCCTAATTACTATTCAGTCTATTTTTTCATACAAGCTTTACGCGGAAATTTAGACAGCTCGACAGTGTTTTTAATCAATAATGTCGCCATTGTAATGCTTTCTACTTTATTAGGAATTGCTTTATTTAAAGAGAAGATTTTAAGAAAAAACTGGATTGGCATTGCCTTGGCAGTTGTTAGTATTATTTTAGTAGCCTTAACAACACAATAGATTTGGAAAAAGACGTTTACAAAACCATTCATCAACCAAGCGAAGAAGTTTTATTTAAAGACAAGGGCAGTAAATTTTTCGGATATGCTTTTCCGGTTAAAACCGAAGAAGAGGTAAAACTACATATCGAGGAGCTTAAGACAAAACATCACCAAGCTAGACATTGGTGTTATGCTTGGCAATTAGGAAAAAACTATGAACATTATAGAGCTAATGATGACGGCGAGCCAGGAAACTCTGCAGGAATGCCGATTTACGGACAATTACAATCATTTGAAGTCACCAACATTTTAGTTATTGTGGTACGTTATTTTGGTGGTACCAAGCTAGGTGTTGGCGGACTGATCAATGCATACAAAACCACCGCTCAAATGGCTTTGGAAAATTCAAACATTTTAACCAAAACCATAGATGTGGAATATGAAGTTTCTTTTGATTATCCCAATATGAATAAAGTCATGCGGGTAATAAAAGAAAAAGGTCTGCACGTAAAGAATCAAATTTTAGAACTTGACTGTAAAATTTATCTTTTAATAAGAGAAAAAGAGGCCGAAGCTATTTTTAAAAAGTTTGATAGTATTTACGGAATTAAAATTAAAGAAATAGAATAATTTTTAAGCCTTCAGTTTTTCTAAAATGTAACTCGGGCACTTCATAGGTTTTCTAGAATTTATATCTACAAAAACTAAAACTGTATAAGCTGTTGATAACAATTCTTGATGTTGATTATAGATTTTATAGTTAAACTCAATCTTCACATCAGGCATCTTTACCAAGGTAGTTTCTACCCTTAAAATGTCGTCAAATTTTGCTGGCCGTTTAAATTTAAAATTCATCTCATAAACTGGCAGCATTACTCCGCTTTCTTCCATAGATTTATAAGAAGTACCAAACTGCTCTAACCAGTCACACCTTGCTAACTCTAGGTATTGCGCATAATTACCGTGATGCACTACTCCCATTTGGTCTGTTTCTGCGTAACGTACTCTTATATGTGTTGAATGGCTTTTCATGTTAATTTTCGAATTAAGTGAATTAGTTTTTGTAAGTTTAAAAAGAATTTAAGTATGAGAAAAAAAAACGGTAAATTCAAGAGACATTTTGTTTTTTTATTACCTTTTTTGTTCACATATTTGTTCCTCCAAAATGAGAGTCTTTAAAACTTATTAAAGAAGTATTCATTTTCATTATTTATTTACACTAACTAATAAAATTAAAAAAAACTATGGGTGAAACTGCGCAATCAGTTTGGGTAAATTGTCTTTCATTTATTCAAGATAATATTACCCCGCAAGCCTACAAAACGTGGTTTGAACCTATCAAAGCGGTTAAATTAACTGATAATGCGTTAAGTATTCAAGTACCTTCTAAGTTTTTTTACGAGTGGTTAGAAGAGCATTATGTAAAACTTTTAAAAGTTTCTCTTACTAGAGAACTCGGTGAAAATGCCAAACTAGTCTATGTGATTAGAATGGAAAATACTTACGGTAACAAGCAACCTTTTACCGAAAAGATTCCTAGTTCACAGCGTACACAAATTTCTTCACAAGATATTGACAGTCCGTTAAGAAATAAAAGTCCAGAGTTAAAAAATCCATTTATTATTCCGGGAATAAGAAATGTAAAAATTGACTCTCAACTTAATCCTAATTATAGTTTTGATAACTTTCTAGAAGGAGACTCTAACCGATTGGCTAGAAATGCTGGTATGGCTGTTTCTAACAAGCCCGGAGGAACATCTTTTAATCCTCTATTAATTTTTGGAGGTGTAGGATTAGGTAAAACTCATTTAGCTCACGCCATTGGTGTTGAAGTAAAAGACAAATATCCAGAGAAAACTGTTTTATATATTTCTGCAGAAAAGTTTACGCAGCAATACATAGAATCCGTAAAGAAAAATAATAGAAATGATTTTATTCACTTCTATCAAATTATAGATGTTCTTATCGTAGATGATATTCAATTATTATCTGGCAAAGCAGGAACACAAGATGTCTTTTTTCACATTTTCAACCATTTGCATCAAAATGGGAAGCAAGTTATTTTAACGAGTGATAAAGCACCCGTAGATATGCAAGATATTGAGCAACGCTTATTATCTCGTTTTAAATGGGGCCTTTCGGCGGAATTACAACATCCAGATTTTGAAACGCGTGTTTCTATTATCAAAAACAAACTTTACCGTGATGGTGTAGAAATGCCTGAAGATATTGTAGAGTATTTAGCCAATAATATTAAAACGAATATTAGAGAGCTAGAAGGAGCTATAATTTCATTAATCGCTCACTCTTCTTTTAACAAGAAAGATATCACCATCGATTTGGCTAGGAAAATCGTTGAGAATTACGTTAAGAACACTAAAAAAGAAGTTTCTATAGAATACATTCAAAAAGTAGTTAGTGACTATTTTCAAATGGATGTAGAAACGCTTCAGTCAAAAACAAGAAAGAGACATATTGTTCAAGCTAGACAGTTAGCTATGTTCTTTGCAAAAAAATTGACCAAAGCTTCTTTAGCTAGTATTGGTACACAAATAGGAAAAAGAGATCATGCTACCGTTTTACATGCGTGTAAGACTGTAAATAATCTTTCTACTACAGATAAGCAGTTTAAAAAGTTTGTAGAAGATCTTAATAAAAAACTTACGCTGTAAAATGAAAACTAAAGTGTTGATGGTTTGCTTAGGGAATATTTGCAGGTCTCCACTTGCAGAAGGACTTTTAGCTTCTAAAGTAGATCAAGAAAAAATTCAAGTAGATTCTGCAGGAACCTCAGATTATCACATAGGCCATAGTCCAGACAAGCGCTCTATTGCTGTTGCCAGCACTAATAAATTAGATATTTCTCAACAAAAAGGAAGACAGTTTACTAAAGAAGATTTTGACACTTTCGACTATATCTTCGTTATGGATAATTCTAATTATGATGATGTTATCAAATTAGCTCGCAACGATGAAGACAAGAGAAAAGTAGAGCTTATCCTCAACAAAATTTTCCCACATGAAAATGTAGATGTTCCAGATCCTTATTACGGAGGGGAGCACGGTTTTAAAAATGTTTACGAAATGCTCGACGAAGCAACTTCTATTATTGCTAAAGAAATTAGTTAATAATAGTTTTCTTTTTTCGTAAATTTAAGCAAACCATAAAACCTTTGTCATGAAAAAATTTTACTTTTTTTTTATCGTGTTATCTTTTGGTTGGGTTGCTGCACAAGAAGATGTTAATATTCAACAAATAGCTACAGGCTTTAACTCTCCCGTAAATATTCAAAATGCAGGGGACGACAGACTTTTTATTGTAGAGCAAAACGGAGTTATTAAAATTTTGAATGACGACGGATCTACAAATTCAAATCCATTTTTAGATATTTCCTCACAAGTTTCTTCGGGTGGAGAACGCGGACTTTTAGGTTTAGCTTTTCACCCTAATTATCAAAATAACAGATTATTTTATCTTTATTACACCAATCCTTCTGGAGATTCGGTGCTTTCTCAATTTGAAACAAGCTCAATAGATCCCGATGAAGCTATTCCTGCTTCAGAAAATGTAATGCTAGTAATCACACAACCTTTTAGTAATCATAATGGGGGTTGCATTGCTTTTGGGGATGAGGGTTTTTTATATGTTGCTACTGGCGACGGCGGAAGCAGTGGCGATCCCAACGGGAATGCACAAAATTTAAATTCTTTATTGGGTAAAATTTTAAGATTTGATGTAGATGTTATAGCACCTTTTATTCCTACCAATAATCCTTACGTAAATGATCCCAATGCCATGGATGAAATTTATGCCTACGGATTACGAAATCCTTGGAAATTTTCTTTTGACGAAACTACGGGTGATGTTTGGATTGCAGATGTTGGACAAAATCAATTTGAAGAAATTAATAAATCTGCTTCCGCGGAAGCGATAAATTATGGATGGCGATGCTATGAAGCTTCAAGCAATTTCAATACAACAGGATGTGATCCCCAAAGCACGATGGAGTTTCCTTTCGCTGAATATTCTCATACAGCCACCAGCGTAAGTAAATGCTCCGTTACAGGAGGTTATGTATACAGAGGAAGTGAATTTCCTAACTTAACTGGAAAATATCTTTTCGCTGATTTTTGTAGCGACGAAATAGGAACGGTAGACTCTATGGGTAATATCACCTATTTTGGCCCATTCTCAGGAAATGGCTTTTCTACTTTTGGAACCGATCATCAATCCAACCTCTATATCGCAGGATTAAGTACAGGTACGATTTACAAAATAGTTGATGACAACCTTTCCGTAGACATTTCTCATCAAAAGAGAATAAACATTTACCCTATTCCTACACAAGGTGTTATAAATATTGAAGCGCAGGAAATAATTAAAAAAATTGAGGTTATTTCCTTCACAGGAAAAGTTATCAAAACCACATACCCTAACAAGAAAAACACAAGATTATCTGTAAAGTTCGCTTCTGGAGTTTACTTTATAAAATCTACTTACCTTGACGGTAAGCATCAAGTAAATAAATTTATCGTTCAATAATATACAATGACAAATACTCAAAAAGGTAAAATATTTTTAATTCCTGCTCCATTAGGTGAAAATGCTCATGCCGAAACCATGCCTATTTCCGTAAAGGACAAAATAGAAGAATTAGATTATTTTATTGCCGAAAATGAAAAAACAGCAAGACGATATATAAAACAAATAAGTCCAAATAAATCTCAGCCTAATCTTAAATTTTGGATTTTAAATAAACATACTGAATCTTCTGAGATTCCTAGTTTTTTAAACGCTTGCCTTGACGGAATTGATATGGCGTTATTAAGCGAAGCTGGATGTCCCGGTATAGCAGATCCTGGTGCAGAAGTAGTGAGAATTGCACATGAAAAAGAGATACAAGTTGTCCCTCTCGTTGGACCATCATCAATTTTACTTACAATGATGAGTAGCGGACTAAACGGACAAAATTTTGCCTTTCACGGATATCTGCCCATAGATAAAAATGAAAAGAAACAGCATATTAAACGCTTAGAAAGAATTTCTTTAGAGCAAAATCAGGCGCAGATTTTTATTGAAACACCCTATAGAAATGAAAAGTTTTTTGAAGATTTAAAACAGAATCTTCATCCTTCTACCAAATTATGTATTGGTTGTGAAGTGACTCAAAAAAATGAATATATTAAAACGAAAACTATAGCCGAGTGGAAAAAAATAAAGCCGGATTTACATAAAAAACCGGCTATATTTATTTTTCAAAAGGAATAATTATAAAACTCCTTCGTATAATTTTCTTTTTACTTTAGCTTTCGCTTTTCTATTAGGAGAAACAAAAGAAGTATCGTAACCCTTAAATTTATTAAGGTAGTATTTTATACTGGTTCCAAAAGCATCAGAAAAACCTTGCACTCCTCCACTTCTTAAGTATTTCTTTACACTTCCTGGACCTGCTAGGTGTGCTGCTGCTAAAATACCAGATTCGGTAATCTTTATACCATTTAAGGTCTTACCTACATATTTTGCAATATCCTTACGTAAAATCCATTTATTTCGAGATGCGTTTGCATAAAATGCAGCTTCTTGCAATTCTGGATTGTTTAAGAACGCTTCGGCATCATAAATACCGATAAGGTTGAGTGTACCGATACCAAATTGATACTTCCCTAGATAACCAAATTGATTAATCACTTGGTAATCTCCTCTAGATTCTTTAAAAGCTACAGCTTCTTTAAAACCTAGGTAACTTTTTTTAAGAACAGGATAGAAAATTGCTTCTTCTACCTCGTTCAAAATTTCATTGTTCATTTTTACAGTGTAAGCTTCTGGTAAATTCGTAGTGCTTACACTTGCAGTTATAGCTTCTTCTTTGTTCGAAAAACTTAAAAAAATCAATGCTCCTATTGCTGGTAGTATTGATATTTTTGCGATTTTTTTCTTCAAATCAACTTGTTTCTAAAGGACTTGTATATGTCTTATGACAGCCTTTAATTTTGCGGTGCAAAGATACAACATTTATTAAATACAAAACAAACCAAATGTTAAACTTTACTAAAAAATTAAAAATTATATAAAAACCTTATTTACAGATACATAAAAAACAAAAACTCAATAAAACTAATGCTTTACACTACAACTAAACTCGGAATTTCTTCTAGTTTTCAGATTTAAATCATTTAAAATTATCATTTCTTTATGATTCTTGAATTGGTTTTCAAGTTTATATAATAACAAAATCCCCTCTTCTAACTAACTCAATAAACTTATCTTTGTACTCTAATTAATAGAAATTTTTACAATCAAATTCTTATCATACTTAGGAATTGTAAAACTTATTAATAAACTCAAAATGGAAAACTTCATTAAAACCACAGAAAAAAATAGCAATCATAATCACCTTGAAAAAATGTCAATAGGTGATTTGCTTTCTAAAATCAACCAAGAAGATCAAACTGTTCCATTAGCTGTACAAAATTCTTTACTCCAAATAGAGGAACTTACTAAACAGGTAGTTTTAAAACTAAAAGATGGAGGTAGGCTATTTTATATAGGTGCAGGTACAAGTGGTAGATTAGGAATTTTGGACGCTAGCGAATGTCCACCGACTTTTGGAGTTTCTAAAGATTTGGTGGTTGGTATTATTGCTGGTGGCGATAAAGCAATAAGAGATGCTGTAGAAAATGCTGAAGACAGTAAAGAACAAGCAATTCTTGATTTGCAAGAACATCAAATCTCCTCCAAAGATATTCTTATAGGAATTGCAGCCTCGGGCACAACTCCCTACGTAATTGGAGCGGTTGAATGGTGTAATCAACAAAACATTATTACAGGCTGTATCACTTGTAATGAGAAAAGTCCGTTATCTTTGGTAGCAAAATTACCTATCGAAGTTGTAGTAGGACCAGAATTTGTCACAGGAAGCTCTCGAATGAAAGCTGGAACTGCACAAAAATTAGTTTTAAATATGATCTCTACTAGCAGTATGATTCAATTAGGTCGAGTGAAAGGCAATAAAATGGTAGATATGCAACTTAGTAATGACAAACTAGTTGATAGAGGGATTAAAATGATTATGGAAGCTACACAAGCAACATATAAAATAGCAAATGAACAATTACGTTTCCACGGAAGTGTGAGACGAGCTGTTGAAAATATATTAGAAAATGAAAAGAACTAACAAAGAGGTACTATTTAAAGGTTTAAGGTATTTGGCTGGCGCAATGCCACTTATTTTTTTAGGTCCTTCTATTTTATATAGCGCCTTTAATAATAGAGAACATCCTTTATATATCGCCGTACTTATTTTAGGAATTATAGCCTGTGGCGGAGCTATTTTTTTAATTTTCAAAGGCATAAATACTTTAATGAAGGCTTTATTTGACTCATAAAAAAAAGCTCCCAAATTGGGAGCTTTTTTTATAGAGTTATATATTATTTACTGACTAATGGTTAAAGGAACATCTTCAAACTCACCTTCAGTAATACTTACTATTTCAATTTCTGTAGATCCATCTTCTAGCTCAACTTCTCTTTCTGCCTGAAATGAGAAAGTTCCAGAAACTAATAATCCATCTTCATCATAATCTTTTACCTCCAAAGAACCTGTAGAATTAGACGGCATGGTACTGTAAGGAGCTTCTTGACCGTTTAAAATAGAGTACATCGCATAACCGTCTCCTTCAGAAGGGTCAGAAAGCTCAAATGTTCCTGTAGTATTATCGATATAAGCTACAGAGATTGAAGTCCCATCAATAGAAGTTCCTGAAATGCTTGTTTGTACTAATTCTCCGTTTATAAGGGTTATAGCCAAAGCCCCATCTGCAATAAACTCTTCACCATCAATCACCGCTTTAAATGTATAATTTGAATCATTATTAGGGTTGCTAGGAATAGTAGCTTCAAACTCACCTTCTAAAGGTTCATTATCACAGCTAACAAAAGATACAATAGCCAATAGCAAGATAAGGGGTCTAAATAGGGTCATATTTTTCATTCTAATATTATTTATTTGGGAAAGACAAACTTAACTAAAATTATTTAATTTTAACACTTTGTTTTGGAACTCGTAAAAGAAATATTACTCCAAGTACAAAAAACACAATAAAAAAGAGAATGGTAGTTCTTATACTTCCTGTTTTTTCAGCAATAAAGCCATAAGAAAGCATTCCTATAACAATTCCTATTTTTTCTGAAACATCATAAAAACTAAAATAAGAAGCTGTATCTATAGCATTTTCAGGTAATAATTTTGAATATGTAGATCTAGATAAAGATTGTATTCCCCCCATCACCAAACCTACAAAAGCAGCAGTAATGTAAAACTGAACAGGAGTTTCTATGAAATACGCAAAAGCACAGATGGCTATCCAAATAAGGTTTAAACCGATTAAAACCTTAATATTACCTAACTTAGAAGATAATCTCGAAGTTATAGTTGCCCCTAGAACAGCTACTAATTGTATTAGTAAAATACTAATAATTAATCCTGTGGTAGCATCTTGTGTACCCCAATCTAATTCTTCAATACCAAAATAAGTAGCTATAAGCATAATCGTTTGTACTGCCATGCTATACATGAAAAAAGCATATAGGTACCTTTTTAACTGTAAATTCTCTTTAATCTTAATCCAGATTTGTTTTAGCTCTTTAAAACCATTAAAAACTACATTCCTTGTCAGTTTTTGTTTCTTATTTCCTTGCGGAAGATAATAATAGGTATACTGGCTAAAACCAATCCACCAAACTCCTGTAAGAATAAAAGAAAGTCGAGTTGGCAAGCCTTTATCTTCGAAACCAAAAGTTTCATACATTAAGATCATCGCTAAACAAATCAGCAGTAAAATAACGCTCCCTATATATCCTAAAGAATAGCCTTTAGCACTGATCTTGTCTTGTTGATTTGGAAAAGCAATATCTGGAAGGTAAGAATTGTAAAAAACAATACTTCCCCAAAAACCAATCAATGCTAAATAATAACACAATAATCCAAACCATAAGTGCTCAAGATTAAACCAAAATAAACCAATACAAGAGATAGCTCCCATGTAACAGAAAAACTTCATAAAGCTTTTCTTATTTCCTACATAATCTGCAATTCCACTTAAAAACGGACTCAAGATTGAGACTGTCAAAAAAGCAAAAGCAGTCACATAACTTATGAGCGTGTCATTGTTCCATTCAAAACCTAAGAAACTTACTTGATCTGTAATTACATTTCCATCTTCATCTTTCAAAATAGTTAATGCCCCGTAAAAAATAGGAAACACCGCTGAAGAAATCACCAAGTTGTAAACCGAATTAGCCCAATCATAAAACGCCCAAGCATTTAATAATTTTTTGTTCCCTTTGGGTAGCTGTTGCATTTTTCTTAATTTTTTCTAAAAATAGAAAAACCTTTCTAATTGAATAGAAAGGTTTTTTAAAAAATGACTTTTATTTAATACCAATAAGATTTTAAAATTATAGATAAAAATGTTCGTTAAACTATCAATAGCGCTTTCGCGGAATTATCGCTGTAATAAAGCTATAGCCTATCAATAAATTATTAAGCATTAACGCTATACATTTTATCTCTTTGCTCTTTAATCTTTGAATCACTCATATACTCATCAAATGTAAGGTAACGATCTATTACTCCATTTGGAGTTAATTCTACAACTCTATTACCAACTGTTTGAGAAAACTCGTGATCGTGAGTAGTAAACATAATGGTACCTTTAAAATTCTTAAGCGAATTATTAAAAGCTGTAATTGACTCTAAGTCTAAGTGGTTCGTAGGTTCGTCTAACATTAATACGTTAGCACGCATCATCATCATTCTACTTAACATACAACGCACTTTTTCTCCTCCAGAAAGTACTTTAGCTGTTTTTAAGGCTTCTTCACCACTAAAAAGCATTTTACCTAAGAAACCTCTAATATGAACTTCCTCTCTTTCTTCTTCTGTTTTAGCATATTGTCTTAACCAATCTACTAAAGCAAGGTCTTCTTCAAAAAACGCTGCATTATCTAAAGGTAAATAAGATTGGTTTGTAGTAATTCCCCATTGAAATTTCCCACTTACAGCATCTTGTTTACCGTTTATAATTTCATAAAAAGCAGTAGTAGCACGAGAATCTCTAGAGAAAACGACTACCTTATCGCCTTTATTAAGATTAATATCTATATTTTTAAATAAAGTTTCGCCTTCTATAGAAGCTTCTAAACCTTCAATATTTAAGATTTGATCTCCAGCTTCTCTTTCTCTTTCAAAAATAATAGCAGGATATCTTCTACTAGAAGGCTTAATTTCTTCAATATTTAATTTATCAATCATTTTTTTACGCGAAGTAGCTTGTTTAGATTTTGCTACGTTGGCACTAAAACGCTGAATAAATTCTTGAAGTTCCTTCTTTTTCTCTTCGGCTTTTTTGTTTTGTTGTGAACGTTGTCTTGCTGCTAATTGTGAAGATTCATACCAAAATGAATAGTTACCGCTAAAATGATTGATCTTACCAAAATCGATATCTGAAATATGAGTACAAACCGCATCTAAAAAGTGACGGTCGTGAGAAACAACAATTACCGTATTGTCATAATTTGCTAAGAAATGTTCTAACCAAGAAATAGTTTCATAATCTAAATCATTGGTAGGCTCATCCATTATCAAGACATCTGGATTTCCAAATAGTGCTTGTGCTAATAACACACGTACCTTTTGCTTACCATCTAAGTCTTTCATAAGGGAATAATGCAAATCTGCTTTAATACCTAAGTTTGAAAGTAAAGAAGCTGCGTCACTCTCTGCATTCCAACCGTTCATTTCTTCGAAGGTTACTTGTAGCTCCCCTATTCTATCAGCATTTTCATCGGTATAATCCGCGTAAAGCGCATCCATTTCTGCTTTAACTTTGTATAAAGGCTGATTTCCTTTTAACACAGTTTCTAAAACAGGATGCTCATCATATAAATTATGATTTTGTTCTAACACAGACATACGCTTGCCAGGCTCTAAATGAACGTGACCTGAAGTAGGTTCAGATTTTCTAGAGAGTATCTTTAAAAATGTAGATTTTCCTGCTCCATTTGCTCCTATAATTCCGTAGCAATTGCCCTGTGTAAAAGTAGTGTTCACTTCATCAAAAAGAACCCTCTTTCCAAATTGAACCGATAAATTAGATACTGATAACATATTTCTCTTAAAATTTTGGCAAAAGTAACTAATAAAAACTACATCAAGAAAGATTAACTTTTCATCTTTTCCTTTTAACTACTAATTAACAAACTAAGATTCTACATACTCTATATTTGTCTTTGGCCAACCCCCATAATTACCCATATTAATGATTTATAACTACTCATGAATTCTAAATTATTATTAACTTTTTCTTTAGTATTATCTCTTTTCTCCTGTAAAAAGGAATCTGAGAACACTAATGGCACTTATTTAGCCGGAGAAATTGTTAAAAGTAATTACGATTATATAACTTTAGAAAAGAATAACGAACTCATAGATTCTATTTTTCTAGATAAGAACAAAAAATTTTCGTATACTTTTAACCAAGAAAAATTTTCCCCTGGTCTTTATACTTTTAGACACACTCCCGAAAGTCAAGTTTTTTATATAGAAGAAGGAGACAGTTTACTTCTACGTGTAAACATGGATGAATTTGACGAATCATTAATGTACACAAACGATAAATCTCATGAAAACAATTTTTTGATGGAGATGTATCTTCTTAATGAGAAAGACAATGACCTTATCCTTTCTTATTATAAAATGAGTCCGGATGATTTTGCTAAAAAAACCGATTCGATAAAAAATTTCAAATTAGAAAGGTTAGCATCTTTAAAAGATAAGTACGAGTTTTCTAAGACCTTTACGGAAGTAGCTCATAAAACCATTGATTATGAATATTATGATTTAAGAGAACGCTATGCCTATTTAATCAATAGATATTTTAGTGATTTTAGAAGTGAAATTCCTAATAACTTTTTCGCCTATCGCAAAAATGTGAATTTTAATGATGCTTCAATCCAGTCTTATTACACGTATCAACGCTTTTTAGACAATTACCTAAAAAACAAAGCCATAGAGACTTGCATTGATAATGAAACAGAAGATCCCTCTCATTGCTTTAAGGCGAATACCATTGAAAATATAAAACAACGTCTTTACCTTAGCGACAGTTTATTTGAGATTGAAAACATAAGAAATAGTTTCTTAAGTAAAATTGCTAAGAAACAAATCAACTTTTCAGTAAGTGATGGTCAAATAGATTCCACTATTAGTTTATTAAATAAGTTTAATTTACCTAAAGACCAATTAAAGGAGTTAAAAAATTTAGGCAACCTTCAAAAGAGATATTTTATAGGTAAAAATGTTTCAGACGCTAAACTTTTGTCTGCTGATGGGGAAAAGCTAAAATTTTCTGCTATATCAAAAAAACCTGTTATTACCTATACTTGGTCTTTATTTGTAGAAAATCATAAACTACACCACCATCTTATTAATGAGCTGCGAAATAAATATCCCGAAATTACTTTTATTGCGGTAAATATTGATGAAGAAGACACTAAGCTTTGGAAAAAATCTATAGAGAATTTTGGTTACGATAAAGCTTTTGAATATCAGATTAGAGATAGAAAAAACGAACGTTATTTATATAAAAGTTTTATAGATAAAGTTTTAATTATTGACAATCAAGGTAATATTGTTCAAAACAGATTAAATCTCGAGGATCCTAATTTTGAAAACAAGATTTTACAATTTTTAAATCAATAAAAAAAGCGCTCAAATGAGCGCTTTTTTTATTTTATTTAATTGAGTTTTATCCGTTGGTTTTCTTATAATCTGCTAAGAATTTTTCTAAACCAATATCCGTCAAAGGGTGTTTTAATAAACCTTCAATAGAACTTAAAGGTCCAGTCATCACATCTGCACCAATTTTAGCACAATCTATTACGTGCATCGTATGCCTTACTGAAGCAGCTAAAATTTCGGTAGCAAAACCGTAGTTATCATAAATAAGTCTAATCTCACTAATAAGACTTAATCCGTCACTAGAGATATCATCTAATCTTCCTATAAACGGAGAAACATAGGTAGCTCCTGCTTTTGCTGCTAACAATGCTTGACCAGCAGAAAAAACTAATGTACAATTGGTTTTGATTCCTTTATCACTAAAGTATTTAATAGCCTTAATCCCATCTTTGATCATAGGAATCTTTACAATGATTTGATCGTGTAAAGCAGCAAGCTCTTCACCCTCTTTAACCATAGTATCAAAATCTGTTGCAATCACCTCTGCACTCACATCTCCATCTACTATCTCACAAATATCTTTATAATGTTGTAAAATATTTTCTTTTCCAGAAATACCTTCTTTTGCCATTAAAGAAGGATTGGTAGTTACACCATCTAAGACTCCTAAATCTTGAGCTTCTTTAATCTGATCTAAATTTGCTGTGTCTATAAAAAATTTCATGTTGATCGGTTTTTTCCGTAAAGTTATAGTTTATAATGATTCATAAGCATTTTTTCATACATTTTATCGGGCAAAATATGCTTTAAAGCTATGCTGGCTTTCTGTAACCATTCTCCTACTTTATAATGTATAGTAGGATTATTTTCTTGCATTACTTCATATACTTTTTTTGCCATTATGATAGGATCTTCCCCACTAGTTACGTGCTTATCCATTAATGCTAACGTATTTCCATAATTTTTCCTGTAAGGAGAATTCTCTTTTACAGGAGCGTGGTACCTTCCAGCCGCAATATTAGTGGCGAAATCTCCAGGAGCAATGTTCGTCATTTTAATTCCAAACTCTTTCAATTCCATTCTAAAAGCCTCGGTAGTAAGTTCTAAAGCTCCTTTTGTAGCAGAATAAATTCCGCGATAAGGCAACCCCATATAACCCGCAATCGAGGTTATATTAATAATAAAACCGCTTTTTTGTGCCCGCATACTTGGTAACACAGCCTTAATCACTTTTATAACTCCAAAATAATTGGTGTCAAAAACTTTTTTAATTTCTTCGTCTGGTGTTTCTTCAATAGGACCTGTAATTCCCATTCCAGCATTATTGATAAGAAAGTCTATTCTCCCTTCTTTTTCTAATATTTTCGCTACAGCGGAAGAAATAGTTTCTGAAGAGGTTACATCTAGAGCTACGAAATGTATTCCGTTAAGCTCTTTATGCTTAGGGTTTCGGCTAGTACCGTAAACTTTATAGTCTTTTTGATGTAAATATTCTCCTATAGATTTTCCTATACCAGAAGATGCTCCAGTAATTAATACAACTTGTTTTGACATGTAAATTGAGATAAGTGGCAAATATCGACTTTTGAAGCGAAAGTGAAAAAATGCAGAGGAGAAAATTCTTTGAGTTTTGGGTACAAAAAAAGGCAAGCTACCCACATCACACCGCTACGACCGCTTACCCTTGCTGCGTTCCCGCCCTGGGGGATTCAGCAGGAGCTGGTTGTGTGGGACTTGCCGGTGCAAATATACAAGGTTTATCTTTTTTCACAAGCTTTTTTTAAAAGGAATTAACTAAATTAGCCACACAAATTTAAGCAAACAATTATGCGATTCTATAAGCCTCTGTCAATCATTTTATTAACCTCTACTCTTCTCTCGTGTGGTGATAGCCTAGAAAAGAAAAAAGAATCTATTTCTCTTCAAATAGATTCAAAAAATGAAAAAATACAAGCTGGTGACGCTCTAAATTTAAAATTAAATAACCCAAAAAACATTCAGATTGACTCTGTCCAGTATTTTTATAAGGGTCAAAAATTAGGTTCTTCCGCTTTAAGCGAAAGTATTTCTGTTCAATTACAAAAACCTTTAGGTCGAAATATGTTAAAGGCTAAAGTTTTTATAGGAGGAGAAAGTTTTGATACGCAAAAGGAATTGGTTTTACACCACGATAAAGCTCCTAAAATATATACTTATGAAGTGGTGAATACCTATCCACACGATTCTAATGCGTTTACGCAAGGTTTAGAGTTTTATAATGATACTTTATATGAAGGAACAGGAAGAAATGCACAATCAACGCTTCGAAAAGTAAACTATGAAACGGGTGAGGTACTTCAAAAGGTAAAGTTGAAAGATATTTATTTTGGGGAAGGGATCTCCATTTTAAATGACAAAATATACCAACTTACTTGGCGTTCTGGCGAAGGAATAATTTATGATGTAAACAATTTAAAAAAATTAAAAACGTTTAGTTATAGCGAAAGTAAAGAAGGTTGGGGATTATGTAATGATGGCAAAAAACTATACAAAAGCGACGGGACTGAGAAAATCTGGATCTTAAATCCAGAAACTTTAGAAGAAGAAAGTTATTTTCAACCCGTAACTCACACTTCACTTTCTACCAAACTGAATGAGTTAGAATGGGTAGAAGGAAAAATTTACGCTAATACGTGGCAAAAAGACGGGATAGCGATTATTAATCCTATTAGCGGAGCAATCGAGGGAATAATTGATATGCGTGGATTAAGAGACCAATTAGGGAACAGTAAGAATATAGCTGGTCAAGAAAATGTTCTTAACGGAATTGCATATAACAAAACCACCAAAAAGTTATACGTTACTGGTAAAAACTGGGATAAGCTTTTTGAGGTAAAAATTAAAGAAAAGTAATTTATGAGATATGTTTACGGCATTTTATTGCTTTGTTCGGTAGTATTGTGGAGTTCTTGTAGAAAAGATTTTGAAACTACACCTAGTTCGGGAAAACTTACTTTTTCTAAAGACACGGTTTATCTAGATACTGTTTTTACCAATATTGGTTCTAGCACTTATAATCTAACGGTACACAATAAAAGTGATGATGACATCACTATTCCTACTATTCAACTAGCCAAGGGTGAAAGTTCTAATTATCGTTTAAATGTAGACGGTTTACCCGGAAAAAGTTTCCGAGACATCGATATTCTTTCTAATGACAGTATTTTTATTTTTGTTGAAACTACAGCCGATATTGAAAATCTATCTCAAACCGACAATCAATTTCTATATACTGATGCTATAGAATTTGATACCAACAGCAATCAGCAAAAAGTAGAATTAGTTACCTTAATACAAGATGCTCATTTTTTATATCCTGAAAAATTTGTTGATGGCACTACAGAAGCGCTTTCATTTGGCTTTGATGATGAAGGCAAAGAGATTCTTATTGAAGGATTTGTCTTAGACGACACCGAACTTAATTTCACCAACGAAAAACCCTATGTAATCTACGGTTATGCCGCCGTTCCTTCTAATAAAACACTCACTATTGATGCTGGAGCACGCGTACATTTTCATCGTGAAAGCGGACTTATAGTTGCAGAAAACGGTTCTTTGCACGTAAATGGGGCTTTAAGCAACGATCCCGAAGTTTTAGAGAATGAAGTTATTTTTGAAGGCGATCGATTAGAACCTGCTTTTAGCGATGTTGCTGGTCAATGGGGAGCTATTTGGTTAACAGACGGAAGTACCAATAATCAAATTAATTACGCAACGATTAAAAATGCATCGGTGGGTATACGTATGGATAATAACGATGGAAGTAACCAACCTACCCTAATCATTAAAAATACACAAATTTATAACTCCGCTAATGTTGGACTTTTGGCTAGAACAGGTTTTATTGAAGGAGAAAATCTAGTGATTAACAATAGCGGACAAGCCTCTCTAAACCTTTCCCTTGGCGGAAGATATAACTTTACCAATTCTACTTTTGTAAATTATTTTAACAATGGGTTTAGGCAGTTTCCTGCGGTATTGATTGAGAATTTATTAGAAACCCAAGAAAACATTTTTGTAGCAGATTTGATTGAAGCCAATTTCTATAACTGTATTATTTACGGAAATGAGAACTTAGAACTTTTATTCTCAAAATCTGAAGAAGCGGCTTTCAATTATAAATTTGAAAACTGCTTAATTAAGTTCAATGATTTTAATAACCTCTATGCAGATATTCCAGAGTATAATTTTGAGAATTCTACTTTATTCGAAAATATTGTTTTAAATGAAGATCCTATTTTTAAAGCTACTGAGCTTAATCAATTACAAATAGGAGAAGAATCTGCTGCCAACGGCTTGGCAAATCCTACAACAGCAACCGCTCAAGATATTTTAGGAACCTCTAGAGGTAGTTCTCCAGATGCTGGAGCTTATGAGAGTGTTATATTTGAAGAGTAAGCTTTTCTTCATCTTAAATACAAAAAAGCATCTTCCGTTAAGAAGATGCTTTTTTGTTTTTTGATAAAATATAAATTTAGTTACTCATATATTTCTGCACTATCGTTTGCGCTTTCATCATATATTTTTGATTTAAAGGCATGCTTGCCTCAACAACAGCTGGAGTTTTTTCTAAAATGTTTTTTCCTGCTGGAGTCTCATAAAAATCTAACATTTTCTGAAGATCTTCTTTTCCTACTTTTTCAATATAAATATCAGCAATTTCTGAATACATTCCTTTCATTTCCTCATTTAATTCCTTTTTAAAATCTTCTCTTTTTGCTTCAGGAATCATAGGCATTATTTGACTAAGCGCTGCATCCATTGTAGAACCAGACTGTACCTCAACAAAGTTTAACATCTCTGTCTTAAAATCGTCTTGAGCAAAAGAGGCAAAACTTAGCATGACCAATCCTGCCGATAAAATTAATTTTTTCATAAGTTATGTTTATTTAGTTTTTATATTAAGCTTGAAATAACGGTCTATGTCCCATCATTTCGTGTATTTTTTGTTTAGTTTTTTCGATAAGGCTTTCGTCTTCAATATTACTAATTACAGCATCTAAAAACCCTACTACTTTATCCATATCTTCTTCTTTCAATCCTCTAGTAGTAATCGCTGGTGTTCCTACACGTATCCCAGAAGTCACAAAAGGAGATTGATCATCAAAAGGAACCATATTTTTATTTACAGTAATTTCAGCTTTAACTAATGTTTCTTCAGCTTGCTTTCCTGTTACTCCTTTATTTCGTAGATCGATCAACATCATATGATTATCGGTTCCTCCAGAAATTACATCGTAACCTCTTTTTACAAATGCTTCAGCCATAGCTTTTGCATTCTTCTTTACCTGTACCATATAATGTAAAAACTCATCAGATAAAGCTTCTTCAAAAGCCACTGCTTTGGCAGCTATAATATGCTCTAAAGGTCCGCCTTGATTTCCTGGAAAAACACCACTATTCAGTAAAGAAGACATTTTCTTTAAATTTCCATTCTTCAATTTTTGTCCGAATGGGTTTTCAAAGTCTTTCCCCATCAAAATCATTCCTCCACGAGGCCCTCTAATGGTTTTATGCGTTGTAGTAGTTACAATATGACAATGCGGTAAAGGATCACCAATTAAACCTTTGGCTATTAAACCTGCAGGGTGCGCCATATCTGCTAACAAGATTGCCCCTACTTCATCTGCTATTTCTCTAAATTTCTTATAATCAAATTCGCGTGAATAAGCCGAAGCTCCAGCAATGATCATTTTTGGCTTTTCTTTTAACGCTACTTCTCTTACATGATCATAGTCAATTAAACCCGTTTCTTTCTTTACTCCGTAAAATACAGGATTGTATAATTTTCCTGAAAAATTAACGGAAGAACCGTGAGTTAAATGTCCGCCGTGAGATAAATCAAACCCTAAAATAGTGTCTCCTGGCTTTAAACATACTGAAAATACAGCAGTATTAGCCTGAGATCCTGAATGGGGTTGCACATTTACATATTCTGCATCAAAAAGCTCTTTAGCTCTTTCAATGGCAAGTGTTTCTACTTCATCTACAATTTCACAACCTCCGTAATAACGTTTTCCTGGGTAACCTTCAGCATATTTATTAGTAAGTACAGATCCCGCAGCTTCTAAAACTTGTTCACTTACAAAGTTTTCGCTCGCAATCAATTCCAATCCGTTGATTTGACGGTTCTTTTCTGCTTCTATTAAATCGAAAATTTGAGTATCTCTATTCATGAGTTAAATAACGTTAAAAATTTTATCAAAAATAAGAAAAGCATTCGGTTAATACATGGAAAATAATATATTTGAATACATATTATTAAAACTATTTGAATTTACATCCATGCAGATAACCGCCAATAATCCCGATAGAAAAACTTGGTTAGATATTACTAAGAATACAGATTTCCCTATTCAGAATATTCCTTTTGGAGTATTTTTAACTAGGGACGATGTCATTACCATTGGTACCAGAATTGGAGATTATGCGATTGATTTAGGCGCTTTACACCAATTAGGGTATTTTGAAGATATTCCATTAACTGATGATATTTTCTTACAAGATACACTAAATGATTTTATTGCTGACGGAAGAAAAACTTGGCGTGCAGTAAGAAATAAGATTGCCGATATTTTTGATGTAAATAACAAAACGCTTCAAGAAAATAAAGAACACCAAAAAGTAATTCTATTCACTCTAGATGAAATAGAAATGCAACTTCCAGTACAAGTTGGCGATTATACCGATTTCTACTCAAGTGAAGAGCATGCTAGAAACGTGGGAGAAATGTTTAGGGGGGCAGATAAGGCTTTATTACCAAACTGGCTTCATATTCCTGTAGCTTATCACGGTAGAAGTTCTTCTATTATTCCTAGTGGAATTCCTATTAGAAGGCCTCACGGACAAAAACTTCCTAACGGATCGGACACGCCTATATTTGGTCCTTCAAGAAATTTAGATTTTGAATTAGAAATGGCTTTTATTACAACTGCTGCCAATCATTTAGGAGAACCTATTCCTGTAAATGATGCAGAAGAACATATTTTTGGTTTAGTATTATTTAATGATTGGAGTGCAAGAGATATTCAAAAATGGGAATATGTTCCACTGGGACCATTTTTAGGAAAAAACTTTGCATCTACCATTTCTCCATGGATTGTTACTCTAGATGCTTTAGAACCTTATAGAACTGAAGGACCTAAACCTAGTACTAAACAACTCCCTTATTTAAAGTCTAAAGGAAAAAAAACTTTTGATATTCATTTACAAGTTGCGATTCAGCCAGAAGGAAAAGAAGAAACTGTTGTTTCTAATACCAACTTTAAGCATTTATATTGGAATATGAGTCAGCAATTAGCTCACCATACGGTTAACGGTTGTCCTGTAAATAGTGGAGATATGATGGGAAGTGGTACTATTTCTGGACCTACCAAAGATAGCTATGGCTCTATGTTAGAACTTTCATGGAATGGGGAAAAGCCAATAAAACTTAAAGAAGGTGGTGATCGTAAGTTTATACAAGATAACGACACCGTTATTTTAAGAGGTCATTGCGAAAATAAAAACACCCGAATAGGATTTGGAGAATGTAGCACCAAAATACTACCACCTCTAAAAAACTAAAAAATTGATATTAAAAAAGCCATTTCTGATTACAGAAATGGCTTTTTTTCTTTTACTTCCATTTAAAATGACGCGAGTATATCTGCATCAATTTCATGATGTGAAGATTGATGAACTACTACCCGATTCTTTATCACGATCATTTGCGGAGATTGATGCATAACTTTAAACTTTTCAGCTACTGCATTACTAACATTTCTATATTGAAGTAAATCTAAATAGTAAGGTTGTACTTCATCGAGTTCAAAATCATAGCTTTTTTCAAATTGCTTTAAGACTGTTCTACTTATTCCGCAACGGGTAGAATGTTTAAAAATTACTACAGTAACCTCTTCAGATTCATCTAAAATAAGATCCAAATCCTCTTCTTTGGTTAACATTTTCCAAGGAATTTCTTTTATTTCCTTTTTAGCGATATCATCTTGCTTTTTAAATAGCTTATCTAGTATTCCCATTGTAACTTACTTTTTAAAATAAATTTAAGGATATTATTTCTTCTTCTTTCTAACTTTATAAAAAGATTACGATTCAACCTAATTATTTCGCAAATATGCAATATTGTCATATTATTAATGTAAAACAATGTCATTTTGACACTTCCGATAAAAGGCATATTATTTGACTAGTTCTTATCAAAAATTAACAAGATGAATTTTAATAATTATACTATAAAATCACAAGAGGCGATTCAGCAGGCGCAACAACTTGCTCAAGAATTTGGCCATCAACAAATCGAGAATGAGCATTTACTTAAAGCCATTACCTCGGTAGACGAAAACGTAACCCCATTTTTACTCAAAAAACTTAACATTAATGTGGCTTTGTTTAATCAAATATTAGACAAAACCATGGAAAGTTTCCCTAAAGTAAGTGGTGGAGATATCGTGCTTTCAAGGGAAGCAGGAAAAACCTTAACGGAAGCATCTTCAATTGCTAAAAAAATGAACGATGAATATGTTTCTGTAGAACATCTCATTTTAGCGATTTTCAATTCTAAAAGTAAGGTTGCTCAAATTTTAAAAGATCAAGGTGCCACAGAAAAAGGTTTGAAAGCTGCCATCGAAGAGCTAAGAAAAGGAGATCGTGTAACTTCTCAAAGTGCAGAAGAAACTTACAACTCTCTAAATAAATATGCTAAAAACCTTAACCAATTAGCCGATAGCGGAAAATTAGATCCCGTAATTGGTCGGGATGAAGAAATAAGAAGAATACTCCAAATTTTATCTCGAAGAACAAAAAACAACCCTATGTTGGTTGGTGAGCCAGGAACTGGTAAAACCGCTATTGCAGAAGGTTTAGCGCATCGTATTGTTGCAGGCGATGTTCCAGAAAATTTAAAAGATAAAGAAATTTATTCTTTAGATATGGGTGCTTTGATTGCTGGAGCAAAATACAAGGGTGAATTTGAAGAACGTTTAAAATCGGTTATTAAAGAAGTTACTTCTAGCGATGGGAACATCGTGCTTTTTATAGATGAAATCCATACACTTGTGGGTGCTGGTGGCGGACAAGGAGCTATGGATGCGGCTAATATTCTTAAACCTGCATTAGCACGAGGTGAATTACGTGCCATCGGTGCGACCACCTTAGATGAGTATCAAAAATATTTTGAAAAAGATAAAGCATTAGAACGTCGTTTTCAGCGCGTAACCGTAGATGAACCCGATACCGAAAGTGCTATTTCTATTCTTCGTGGAATTAAAGAAAAGTATGAAACTCACCATAAAGTAAGAATTAAAGATGAAGCCATAATCGCTGCGGTAGAACTTTCCCAGCGCTACATCACGAATCGTTTTTTACCTGACAAAGCAATCGATTTAATGGATGAAGCTGCTTCTAAACTTCGTATGGAAATTAATTCTAAGCCTGAAGAGTTAGATGTTTTGGATAGAAAAATTATGCAACTCGAGATTGAGATTGAAGCCATTAAGCGAGAAAAAGATGAAAGCAAACTAAAAATACTTCAAGCAGATTTAGCCAACCTTAAAGAAGATCGAGCTGAACTAAATGCTAAATGGCAAAACGAAAAAGGGATTGTAGATAATATTCAGCAAGCAAAAACCGACATTGAAAACTTTAAGTTAGAAGCTGAACGAGCAGAAAGAGATGGTGATTACGGAAAAGTAGCCGAAATCCGTTATGGAAAGATTAAAGAAGCGCAAGAACGTTTAGAAAAACTTCAAAAAGAAGTGGCCGAGCAAAAAGCAAAAGGAGGAAAATCTTTAATTCAAGAAGAGGTGACCAATGAAGATATTGCTGAAGTTGTAGGAAAATGGACGGGAATACCGATTACTAAAATGCTACAAAGTGAACGAGAAAAACTCCTGAACTTAGAAGATGAATTGCACAAACGCGTGGTTGGTCAAGAAGAAGCTATACAAGCGGTGAGTAATGCCATTAGAAGAAGTCGCGCTGGTTTGCAAGACCAAAAAAGACCTATAGGAAGTTTCTTATTTTTAGGAACAACCGGAGTCGGAAAAACAGAGTTAGCTAAAGCCTTAGCGGAATATCTTTTTGACGATGATAGCGCAATGACACGAATAGATATGAGTGAATATCAAGAGCGTCATTCGGTAAGTAGATTAGTAGGTGCGCCTCCAGGATATGTAGGTTATGATGAAGGAGGACAATTGACCGAGGCCGTTAGAAGAAAACCCTATTCAGTCGTCTTATTAGATGAGATTGAAAAAGCACATCCCGATACTTTTAATATTCTTTTACAGGTTTTAGATGAGGGTAGGTTGACCGATAATAAAGGACGCTTAGCAGATTTTAGAAATACCATTATCGTGATGACCTCTAATATGGGAAGTCAAATAATTCAAGAAAAATTTGAAGCAGTTAAAGATATGGAAACTGCTATGGAGAGCGCTAAAGTGGAAGTTCTTGGTTTACTAAAACAACAGGTAAGACCTGAGTTTTTAAACAGAATAGATGATATTGTGATGTTTACGCCTTTAAACCAAGAAAATATTCAAGAGATTGTAGGGTTACAATTAAAAGGAGTAAGCAGAATGCTAGCGGAGCAGAATATTACGATAGATGCAACTCAAGAAGCGATCGCACTACTTTCCAAAAAAGGTTTTGACCCTCAGTTTGGAGCAAGACCCGTAAAAAGAACTATTCAGAAAGAAGTACTCAACAAACTTTCTAAAGAAATTCTCTCGGGACGAGTTACCGCAGAAAGTATCATTTTGATAGATGCCTTTGATGAGGAACTGGTATTTAGAAATGAATCTGAAAAACCTATCATTTCCAATTAATCATTTTTTTTAAAAATTAAAAGCTACTCTCATTGGGGGTAGCTTTTTTTATTTCTTATTTTTGCTGAATTCTTAAAATAGTAGATGGTCAATTATATATTTAATAAAATAATGGGATGGAAAATTGAAGGGAAATTTGATCCTTCAATAAAAAAATCTGTTATTATTGTGGTTCCACATACGAGTTGGCATGATTTCTATATTGGTGTTTTTACTAGAAGTATTGTTAAAATCCCTATTGATTTTGTAGGTAAAAAAGAATTGTTCAAATGGCCGTTTGGAGCTTATTTTAGATGGATGGGCGGCACACCACTAGATAGGAGTAATAGTGAAAATAAAGTGGAAGCTATTGCTAAAATTTTTGCAGAAAAAGAAGAATTTAGACTATCCCTTGCTCCAGAAGGAACACGCAAAAAAGTATTGAATTGGAAAACTGGCTTTTATTATATTGCCCTGGCTGCCAACGTTCCAATCATTCCTGTGGGGTTTGATTATGGAAGAAAAGTGGTCAAAATTGGAGAACCCTTCTACCCTACTAAGAATTACGAAAAAGACCTAAGATTGCTTCAACTATTTTTTAAAGATATTAAAGGAAAAGCAGACCTTTAATTCTCTTTTTTCTCTTTCATTTTAGCAGTCAACTCTTTTAAGCGCGCTTTTCTATCTGCTTTTTCTTGGCGGAGTTTATTTTTCTTCCGATTCATTAACTTCGTATGCTTCGCTTTATTTTTTGTATTTTTTTCTGAACCAGATTTTGCCATTCTAATTTTTCTACAAAGATAAGTTTTTGTTTATAAAAGCAGTTATAGACATTTTTATAGTCGCGGTTTCCTTCGTAAATTGAAATTTATTTTTTCAGCTCAATTCCTTTTATGAAAATACTACATACAGCCGATTGGCATATTGGTAAGCGTTTACACAAACACTACTTGTACGAAGACTTTAATTTGTTTATTCAATGGCTGTGTAAGTTGGTGATCGATGAAAAAATAGAAGTCATCTTAGTTTCGGGAGATGTTTTCGACTTAGCAAACCCTTCCGCGGAAGCGAGAAAACAATATTACCAAACCTTAGTCACCTTAAAAAACTTGAATTGCAGATTGATCATCACAGGAGGAAACCACGATTCTCCCAGTATGTTAGACGCACCAAAAGAGTTGCTTTCGGCTTTACAAATGGATGTTATTGGAGGTTTACCCAAAAATATGGAAGATTGTATCATCCCGTTGCCACACAACGAAAATCCAAAAGTGGTAATTGCAGCCCTTCCCTATTTACGAGATGCAGATGTGCGCCTAGCAAACGAAGGAAATACTTATGAAGAACGTCTCGCAGCAATTAGAAAAGGGATTCAGGCAAAATTTGATGAAACTGCAGAAATTTGTAAAAATAAATATCCCAAGGTTCCTGCATTAGCAATGGGGCATTTGTATGCTGGCGGAGTAAGTACATCGGAGAGTGAACGAGACATCCAAATTGGAAACCAAGCTGCTTTTAAAGCAGAACAATTCAACACCTATTTTTCTTATGTAGCTTTGGGACATATTCACCAACCCCAACGCATAAATGCTCAAATTCCTACGTTTTATAGTGGTTCTCCTTTAATGCTTTCCTTTAGCGAACGTAAAGATGAAAAACGAGTTTTGTTACTGGATACCGAGAACGGATTTGAACCTAAAAGCATTCCGATTCCGAGTTTCAGAAAGCTCTTAAAAGTAAAAGGAAGCTTAGCAGAATTAAAATTGAAGTTAACCGACTTAAAAGTCGAAGAAAATTTGGCAACTTTGGTAGAAGTTGAGATGCAAGAAAAGCATTATAGCACTCAAAAATTAGCAGATTTAGATGAATTGGTTAGCAATTTTAATCGGGAAAATGTAGAGATCATTAAGCATCGTGCTCACTTTAAAAATCAGCAACTACAAAGCAGTGAGGTTTTTGGTGCCCAGCAAAATTTGGCCGATTTAAAACCTAAAGAAGTTTTTGAGTCTTTACTGAAAAACGAAGCCTTTTCTGATGAGGAAAAACAAGAATTGCTACACACTTTTGATGAATTGAAAGAAATGCAACACACTTCTGATTAAATTTTACCGACTATGAAAATTTTAAAACTTCGCTTTAAAAACATTAATTCGTTAAAAGGTGAACACGAAGTAGATTTTACACAACCGCCTTTTGTGCAAAACAATTTATTTGCTATCACTGGACCAACAGGTAGCGGAAAAACCACATTGTTAGATGTCATTTCTTTAGCTTTATTTAATCAAGTTCCGCGGTTGGGGAAAATGAGCACCAACGAAATTGTAAAAAAAGGAGCTATACTTACTCGTAATCAAAGTGAAGCTTTCGCTGAAGTAACTTATGCTTGTATCACTGGAGAATACAGTTCTCGCTGGGAAATTTCTACCAATAGAAATGGTAATTTAAGAGATTACGATATGTTTTTGGCAGATACTTCCCAAGTAAATCTAGACTTAAAAAAATCTGAAGTCCCAGGAAAAAATGAGGAACTCATCGGGCTTAATTATGAGCAATTCATTAAATCTGTTGTATTGGCGCAAGGAGATTTTGCCAAGTTTTTACAAGTAAAAAAAGAGGAACGTGGGGAGTTGCTAGAAAAAATTACAGGAACAGGAATTTACAGAAAACTAGGACAGTTAGCTTTCTTTAAATACCGTGAATTGGAAAGTGCTGTTAAAGAGCAACAAGCCAAAATAAATACGTTTGAAGAACAATTAATTCCGCAGGAAGAATTTGAAGAAAATAAAAAGCAAGCTCAGCATATTCAGGATTTAAAAGATAAGCTTCAAAAAGAGGTTGAAGATTTAAAAACTCAAATCACTGACAAAGAAAACTTAGTAGAACTTGAAAAAAATATTCAAGAGGTAGAAAATGAACATCTTGAAAATGATAAAGAAAAAAATATTTTCGAGAAAGAAAAAGGAGATGCTTTAAATAAGCATCAAGAATTACAGGACTTTACAAATGAAATTAATTCTTGGAAAAACACCACATCTCAATTAGAACAATTAAATGAAAAACGAGTTAACACCGAAGAAAAATTAAAAAACCTCTCGACGAAATTCGAAAAAAATAACATTCATTTTAGTGAGCATTTTGGTTTAAACACGCAAAAAGATAATTTTACACAAAGTTTAAACGATTACAAACAACAGGTTCGCGATCTTTATAACGAACGTCAAAATATTGTCACTGAATTTAAAACCTTATCTAAGAATATTCAGCAGCAATTGATGAGCTTCAATTTAGCTTTATCCCAAAATAATCCGCTGGAAACTAAACGTGAGGTAAATATTCTTGTTCAGAAAAAAAATAAAGAGAAAGAAAACTTAGAAGATGAGCATTCTTTTTCTACTACCATAGATTTTGAATTGGAGCAGGAAAAAATTCAGCTTCAGCTAAAAAAAATTAGAGCTGCAGAAAAAGCATATGTAGAGATTCAGCACCTAAAAGAAGAGATCACCAAAGAATCTGAACTTTTAGAACAAAATCAATTAGACTTAAAAAATCTTCCCCAGCAAGTGAAAGATTTTCAACTGCAAGTTGATTTACAAACTGCGCAATTGGAAGCGAAACAAAACGCCCAAAAAGTGGCAGACTTACAAAAAAAATTAGATGATTATCGTCAAGATCTACAGCCCGAAACCCCTTGCCCTTTATGCGGAAGTAAAGAACATCCGTTTGCGAAACATTTACCGGTGAACGATGATAAAATTTCTACAGAAATTAGTGTACTGCAGCAATCTTTGCATCAAAATCAAAAGCAGCTTACCCAAGCAGAAACTCAATTAGAGGGATTGCAACAGCAGAATTCTACTTTAGAAAAAAAGATATTAGAAATTGAGAAGAAAATAAAACTTCAGGAACAAAACTATCAAGAAAATTTTGTCAATGAAATTCAGCAATTAAAAGAAAATAATTTTGCTGAATTTGAAGAGCATTTAATAAAAAAAACAACCGAATTACAAAAGTACAAAAGAGTTTTAGAGCAGCTAGTTGATTTACAGAAACTGCAAAAATCAATAGAAGAATTAAATGAGTTATTGGTTCGCGGGGTTCATAAAAAAGAAGCAATACAAGATTTATATAAGGGTAACAACTTTGAAAAAGAATTAGGCGAAGCAGAACAGGCTTATATAAGGCTTCAGCAAGAAAACAAACAATTAACAAATGAACAAAAAGCTATTTTTGAGGAGCTTGATCAACTAGAAAAACAGCAAGAAAAGACGACGCAAAAATTAGAAATTGAACTCAAAAATTTGGGGTATAATAGCATTGCTTCGGCCATTGAAAAACTTTTACCTCATTCTCTGTTTAAAAAATATTCTGAAGAATTACAAGGTTTAAAAAATAGACAAATTAGCTTAAGTTCACGTCTCAAAGAGCTTAAAAATCAGCAGGAAAGTTTGCTAGAAAAAATGACTGAAAAACCGTTAGAAGAATTGAAGATTAGTTTTGAAAATCAAGAAAATAAAAGAAAAGATGTTGAAATTCAGCTCAATGAATTACAACGTATTATAAAAAATCAAGAGCAGTATTTAAAACAAATTTCGAAGATAAAAGCAGGAATTAGTCAGCAGTTGAAAACAAACAAACGCTGGAAAATTTTAAATGATTTAATTGGAGATTCTAAAGGGAAAAAATTTAATGATTACGCACAAGACCTAACGCTATCCCAATTATTAATGTTGGCTAATAAACGTCTCGTCTTACTTACAGATCGTTATAAAATGGATAAACCTTTGGCAGATGAAGATGATAGTTTAGTGGCAATAGACGAGCATATGGGCGGACAAAGACGTTCGGTAAAGACGCTTTCTGGCGGAGAAACTTTTTTACTAAGTTTAGCATTAGCATTAGCTTTATCTGATTTTGCTTCTAGAAATGTAGAGATTAACTCCTTATTTATAGATGAAGGCTTTGGTACATTAGACCCTGAAACCTTAGACCAAACTTTAGATACGTTAGAAGTTCTTCAAGCCAAATCTTCTAAAATGATTGGGGTAATTAGTCACGTAACCAGCTTAAAAGAACGTATTGCCACACAGATACAACTAAGCCAGAATGGACAAGGGTATAGTAGTTTGAAGGTGGTGTAAAGAAAAGCCCTCAATTAAATATTGAGGGCTTTTTTTATATCCTAATAAATATTTTACTTAGCTATATTTACTGCTCTTGTTTCTCTAATTACAGTTACTTTAACCTGACCTGGATAAGTCATATCGGTTTGAATTTTCTGAGAGATTTCAAAAGATAAATTAGATGCTTTATCGTCGTTCACCTTTTCACTCTCTACAATCACTCTTAACTCTCTTCCTGCTTGGATAGCGTATGCCTTTTTAACTCCAGTAAAGCCAAATGCAATTTCTTCTAAGTCTTTTAAACGTTGAATATAAGAATCTAAAACTTGACGTCTTGCACCTGGTCTTGCTCCGCTTATAGCATCACAAACTTGAATAATAGGTGATAATAATGAAGTCATTTCTACCTCATCGTGGTGAGCTCCAATCGCGTTACAAACTTCTGGTTTCTCACCGTATTTTTCTGCCCATTGCATTCCTAAAATTGCGTGAGGCACTTCTGTTTCTGTATCAGGCACTTTTCCTATATCGTGTAACAATCCGGCACGTTTAGCTAATTTTGGATTTAAACCTAATTCTGCTGCCATTACACCACATAATTTTGCTACTTCTCTAGAGTGTTGCAATAGATTTTGTCCATAAGAAGAACGGTACTTCATTCTACCAACAATCTTAATCAATTCTGGGTTTAAGCCGTGAATTCCTAGATCGATTACAGTACGTTTACCTATTTCAATGATTTCTTCATCAATTTGCTTACGAGTTTTCTTTACAACTTCCTCGATACGTGCAGGGTGAATACGCCCGTCGGTTACTAACTTATGAAGAGAAAGTCTTGCCACCTCTCTACGAACTGAATCAAAACAAGAAAGAATAATTGCTTCTGGAGTATCATCTACAATGATCTCAACTCCTGTTGCCGCTTCAATAGCTCTAATATTACGCCCTTCACGACCAATAATTCTACCTTTTACATCGTCACTTTCTAAATTGAATACAGAAACACAGTTTTCTACTGCTTCTTCTGTTCCAATTCGTTGTATTGTATTAATAATGATCTTTTTTGCTTCTTGTTGAGCCGTCATTTTAGCTTCTTCAATCGTATCTTGAATAATCACCATAGCATCGGTTTTAGCCGATTCTTTTAATGACTCTACCAATTGAGCTTTTGCTTCTTCTGCGCTTACACCACTAATAACCTCTAGCTGCTTAATTGCATTTTGGTGAACTTTATCAATCTCCTCCTGCTTCTTTTCTAGATAATCGTTTCTAAAATCGTAATCTTTTACTTTATCCTCTAAGTCTTTATTTAATTTCTTGTTTTTTGAAAGTTCAGATGAAACCTGAGATTCTTTATCTCTTGTTCTCTTTTCTGCATCAGCAATTTTTTTATCTCTAGATAAAATAACTTTTTCATGCTCAGACTTAAGTTCTATAAACTTTTCTTTAGCCTGTAAAATTTTATCTTTCTTTTTACTTTCTCCATCCGCTTTAGCTTCCTTCAAAATAGACGCTGCTTCTTTTTTTGCTTCTGCAACAATAGAATTTGCGCTCTTGCTCTGCGATGATTTAACGATAAAATAAGCAATAATAGCTCCTACTATTATTCCTATGACTGCTCCTATAATTAATTGTATCTCCATAAATTTTATATATAAAAAAAGCCTGTATTAGCATAGATTTTGTATAAACTCCTTTAAACAAGTATAGGGCTAACAAGCTGATCAAGGATCCGTTCTAAGACGGCTTGCTTTTACAACTTAGACTCACCCTTTTTAAAAGAATAAGTGTTGAGTTTATCAAATATAAATAACTAATACAGGCAGTAAACCTTTGTTTTTATTTTAAAGAACGTTATTATTTTAAGTGATCATCCAAAACTGCAACCAAGTCGCTTAATTTTTGTCTTGCATCTATCACTTCTTTATCATTATTTATTGAATGCTGTTCGGTCTTTGCTGCAAATTGTAAAGCGCACATCGCTAATACATCCTGCTTATCCCTAACGGCATAACTCTGCTCAAATTGCTTAATAACTTCTTCTATCTTTTTTGCAGCTTTACGCAAACCTTCTTCTTGGCTTGGCGCAATGGTTAAGGGGTACACCCTGTCTGCTATAGATAGTTTTATTTTTAATTTGTCACTCATTCAAAATTATTCAGAGAGTTGAACAATACATTGATCTATCTCTCGTATTAAGCTATTTATTTTGAGCTTTGTTTCTCTTTTGTGTTCGTTACTGCCTAGTATAGCGTTAGCAGATTTTAGTGTTTGATTTTTTTGTGAAAGTGACTCTAAACCAGTTTGAAGTTCTAGTATTCTACTGTTATTTTCTTCTATGATTTCTTCTAATTCGTTATTTTTCTGCTTTAAAAGTTCATATTTATGTAGTAGTTTACTAATCTTATTTTCAAGTGAATCAACTATTTCAATCAAATTACTCATCTGCTATTCACGTAATACTTATCTATACAAAGTTAACATACCTTTATCAATATGGCAACAGTTTTCTTTATCTATTTTAAAAGATTGCGTTACTTCGCTGGATTTCATCAATATATTTTGTTTTTATAATAATTAGTCTATATTTAAAGTTAACCATATTTCTAATCCTTATTTATGAGATTTATTTTTTTACTCTTGTTACCATTATTCCTCTGCTCTCCTGTAAAAGCGCAAGAAGATTTACCGCAAGATTACTTTTCAAGTCCGCTAGAAATCCCTTTAATTCTTTCGGGTACCTTCGCCGAATTAAGATCCAATCATTTTCATAGCGGATTAGATATTAAAACTCATCAAAAAACAGGTTTAAATGTCCTCGCTTCCGCGGAAGGATATGTAAGCAGGATTAAAGTTTCCCATTTTGGTTATGGAAAAGCACTTTACATTCAACATCCCAATGGTTACACTACTGTTTATGCACACTTAAAAAAATTCTCTCCAGCCATACAAGCCTATATTAGAAAGGTGCAGTATGCAAAAGAAAGCTATGAAGTTGAAGTTTTTCCTAAAGCTAACGAACTGCCTGTAAAACAAAACGAACTTATCGCTTACAGCGGAAACAGTGGCGGTAGTGGCGGTCCGCATTTACATTTCGAAATTAGAGATGCTGCAGCAAGCCCAATGAATCCTTTAGACTTTGGTTTTAATATTCAAGATAATTCTCATCCTTTAATTGAAGGAGTGTTTGTATATCCGCAGGGAGAAAACTCTCACGTTAATCAAAATAATAACCGACAAAAATTGAGAGTGATTCCTTTAGGGAACGGAAATTATATTACTGAAAATTTTGAAGCGTATGGCACTTTAGGTTTTGGGGTTTCTACAGTAGACCGGTTAGATTTTGCTCCCAACAAAAATGGAGTATATCAAATAAAAACTTCCGTTAACGGAAATAAATTGATGCAAATAGATTTTAAAAAGTTCTCTTTTTCTGAAAGTAGATATATTAATCGTTTTATAGACTATGCATACTATAAAAATGAGCGAGACCGTGTACAGAAACTATTTAAAGAAGATAATAATCCCCTAAGCATTATTACAACATACGGGGAAAAAGGCTTTGTAAATGTTCAAGATAGCTTAGACTATAATTATACGATAGAAGTAAAAGATTTTAAAGGAAATACCAGCACTATAAAGATTCCCATTACCAGTAAAGCTTTTCCTGTAGAAGAAATTACTCCTAAAAAAATTGACAGCACTGCTTATTTTGCAAAAGCAGGACAAGCAATCGCTTTTGATGAAGATGGTTTTGACATTTATATTCCTAAAAATGCGTTATATGAAGACGTTTATTTAGATATACAAAAAGATGGAGAAGGCATAAAAGTACATCACGAATCTACTCCTCTACATAAAAATATGACTATTGGTTTTGATGTAAGCAATTACACTTTAAAAGATAGGGAGCAGCTATATGTCGCAAGAATGACCGATTGGGGAGCTGCTTATTATGTTGATACTTATAAGAAAAACAACCGTTTTAGCGTTAGCACAAAAACCTTCGGTAAATATGAACTTAAACAAGATAGTGTAGGACCTAAGATTACTCCTATAAATTTTAGAGAAAAACGATGGATGTCTAGTGAAAATGAATTGATCTTTAAGATTGAAGATGAACTCACCAATATTGGGGGCTACCGAGCTACTATTAACGGAAAATTTATATTGATGGAGTATGATTATAAAACAGACAGACTGGTATATTACTTTGAGGATGATATCATAAAAGAAACCGAAAACAAATTAAAACTTATCGTACTTGATAATGTAGGAAATAGTACTACATTTGAAGGTACATTTTTCAGAAAAAATTAAACCTACAATCCTTTGAAAAGTTTTCTTTACTTAGCCCTTCTCCTATTTTCTACGACTTTACTTGCGCAAACTGCCCAAATAAAAGGAATTATACTTGATGAAAGCAAGACCCCTATTCCATCTGTGAATGTTAGCTATCTAGATGGCGGAACACTTACGAATGAAAACGGTTTTTATAATCTAGCTATACCTGCAAATAAAAATATAACCATAACCATTAGCTATGTAGGATTTAAAAAAGTGGTTTTTACAGTTAATTTAAAAGAAGGTGAAGACAAAGAAATTAATCCTGTTCTAAAAACTGACATCGAGCAAATAAGTACCGTAATTATTACAGGAGATCGAAGAAGTAAAGTAGAAGGCCTTATTACCATTTCACCTAAAACGATAAGAAAAATACCGGGGGCCAATGCCGGTGTAGAAAATTTACTAAAAACTTTACCTGGGGTTTCGTCTAACAATGAATTAAGTACACAATATTCCGTTAGAGGAGGAAACTATGATGAAAATCTTGTTTACGTTAATGAAATAGAAGTTTATCGTCCTTTTTTAATTCGTTCTGGACAACAAGAAGGTTTAAGCTTTGTAAATACCGATATGGTTAGAAATGTTGACTTTTCTGCTGGAGGTTTTCAAGCCAAATACGGAGATAAAATCTCTTCTGTATTAAGCATTGACTATAGAAGACCTGTAGATTTTGGAGCTTCTCTCCAAGCCAGTTTATTAGGAGCAAGCGCATCTGTAGAAGGTGTTTCTAAAAATAAGAAGCTGTCTGCTATTTTAGGTTTAAGATATAGAGATAACAGTCTTTTTGTAAACGCTAAAGAAACAGAGAGTAACTTTAAACCTCGCTTTGCCGATGCTCAAACTTATCTTAGCTATCAAGTAAATGATAAGTTTGAATTAGGTTTTTTAGGAAATGTTTCTATCAATAAATACGACTACGAACCCTTTACGAGACAAACCAATTTTGGTACCATTCAAGATCCTAAAGCTTTACTTATCTTTTATGAAGGACAAGAGAAAGATCAATACGAAACCTATTTCGCGGCTTTAAAAGGCTCTTATGAAATTTCAGATAATTATACCGCTAAGCTTATTGGTTCGGTTTACAATACACAAGAGCAAGAACATTATGATATTTTAGCAGAATATCGATTAGGTGATGTAAATACTGATATTGGAAGCTCAGATCTTGGAGAAGTTGAATTTTCTGAAGGTGTTGGAGCTCAACTTACCCACGCAAGAAATGATCTAGATGCTTTGATTTTCAATGTAGAACATAAAGGGGTTTTAAAAATTAAAGATCATCAAATTGATTACGGAATTAAATATACGCACGAAGACATTAGAGACCGTATTCAAGAATATGAAATTATAGATTCTGCTGGATTTTCTATAAGACCTCCTTTTGAAGATTTTCAAAATAATCAGCCTTATGAAGCTTTTGACGCTCCCTTAGAATCTTTTAATAGTGTAAGAGCGTTTAATTCTACTCAAATTAATAGAATACAGTCTTATGTACAATGGAGCTATAAAACTACTTTAGGAGAAAGTGATGCCTGGTTTAACGCTGGTGTACGTTCTCATACTTGGGCAGTAACTAATGATGATGAAACCGCTTCCGCGCAAAGCGTTATTAGTCCGCGTGCTCAATTTGCCATTCAGCCCAATTGGGAAGCTGATATGTTATTTAGACTTTCTGGAGGGTATTATTATCAACCTCCTTTTTATAGGGAGTTAAGAGGACAAACGGGCGAAGTTAATCCAGATGTAAAAGCTCAAAAATCTGTGCATTTTGTATTAGGAAATGATTATAGTTTTAAAATGGGAGACAGACCATTTAAGCTGGTTTCTGAAGCATATTATAAAAAGTTAACTGATGTAAATCCTTATACTTTAGAAAATGTTAGAATACGTTATGAGGCTGCTAATATTGCTGAAGCGTATGCTTATGGATTTGATTTTAGGTTAAACGGTGAGTTCGTAGCGGGAACCGAGAGCTGGTTGAGTTTTGGTTATTTAAAAACCGAAGAGAACATAAACGACAGAGGTTACATCTCACGCCCTACCGATCAACGTCTAAAATTCGCTGTATTATTCCAGGATTATGTTCCTAAGATACCAAGCTTAAAAATGTATTTAAATTTAGTGTATAATACTGGATTACCTGGCGGTTCTCCTAATTATGCAGATCCATACGATTATCAAACCCGTTTACCAGATTACAGAAGAGCCGATGTTGGCTTTTCTTATGTAATTGTAGATCCTTCTGAAAACAACACCAATACAAATTGGCTAAAGGTATTTGAAGAATTAAATATCGGAATAGAAATTTTTAACCTATTTGATAATCAAAACTCTATTACCAATACTTTTGTAAGAGATGTATACACCAAAAGGTTATATTCAATACCTAATTATTTATCTCCGCGAGTATTTAATGTAAAACTTTCGATGAGGTTCTAAATAAAAGTGTTTACTAGATATTATCTTTCAGGTTTTCGCAAAACTAATCTGCTAATTACCCGATTTCATAACTCACTTAAAATAAAATAAGCTAGTTTTATTTAGAACATATGAGTCTTGGGTATTTTAGCCAATTTTCATAAATATTCTTCAAAAAAAGCAAATACCTTATTGAAAGATAAATGAATTTGTGAAGTGATCTTAAAAGCAAAAAACCGCAACAATGTTGCGGTTTTTTTTTGCGGAGAAAGAGGGATTCGAACCCCCGGAGGTGTGACCCTCAACAGTTTTCAAGACTGCCGCATTCGACCACTCTGCCATTTCTCCTTGAGTGCCTCATCAGGTATTCCCTGAATGCGAGTGCAAATATAAAAGCTTTTTTCAATTCACAAAAATAATTTTATACTTTTTTTTAAGAATTTCTATTTGATAAAATTCTCTTTAATTTAATACCTTGTACCACTATAAATTAAGCTAAAATAAATGATGAGAAAAATTTTATTATTTGCAGCTATAGGAACAATTTTTTCTTGTAGCGTTCAAAAAGACAAAGCAGTATCTGAAGCCAATGTAGAAACCTACGGTAATTCAATTACAGTTACAGAATTAAAGGATCATCTCTATACTTTTGCCTCAGATGAGTTTCAAGGTCGCGATACAGGTGAACCCGGACAAAAGAAAGCTGCTGAGTATTTAAAAAAAGAATATAAAAAAATGAATGTTCTTTCTCCTTTAGGCGGAGATGATTATTACCAGATAATACCATCAAGTTATTTTAACGATAGATATAATGATTCAGAAAATGTAGTTGCATTTATTGAAGGTAGTGAATTTCCTGAGGAGATTGTAGTGATTTCTGCTCACTATGACCACATTGGTGTAGATGATGAAGGTAATATTTATAATGGAGCCGATGATGATGGCTCAGGAACAGTAGCTATGTTAGAAATCGCTGAAGCTTTTCAAGAAGCAGCAAAAGATGGTTACCGACCTAGAAGATCGATCCTGTTCTTACACGTAACTGGTGAGGAAAAAGGTTTATTAGGTTCAAAATATTATACCGAGAACCCTATTTTTCCTTTAGAAAATACAGTGACCGACTTAAATACAGACATGATAGGCAGAATTGATCCTGCTCACGAAGGTAAGGATGACTACATTTACCTTATCGGAAGTGATAAATTAAGTACAGATCTGCATAACTTATCGGAAGAAATGAACAATAAATATGTGAATCTAGACTTAGATTATACCTATAATGATGATAATGACCCTAATCGTTTTTATTACAGAAGTGATCATTATAATTTTGCTAAACATAACATTCCTGTTATTTTTTACTTTAACGGAACTCACGCAGATTATCACAAAGCAACCGACACACCAGACAAAATTGAATACGAATTAATGACTAAGCGAACTAAACTTATTTTTTATACTGCTTGGGAAGTTGCCAATAGAGATGAAAGACTAGTGGTTGATAAAGCTAACTAAATCATCAAATAGATTTCAAATAAAAAAAAGCAGCTCTTTGGAGCTGCTTTTTTCATTTGAGATTATTTACTTGTAATCGGCAGTGATTTTTGATAATTTTTGGGGTACTTGACCATTTGCGAAACTAATAATTAATCTTCCTCCTTCCATCAACAATGTTCCCTCTTTCACCTTAAAATAACCTGCACTACCCTTGCAATAACAGAATCTTCCGTAAAGAAAGTTAACATCTTCTAATTCAGCATTTTCTAGATTTATGGAATCAATTCCGTCTTTTACTTCAAAATAGATTTCTTCGCGATAATGACCGTCTGTTTCAGTTTTATCTGCATTTTCATTATATACAAATTTTATAGTATTTGCATCTTTAGCATCTACAAAATCTGGATAAAGCATATTAGCTGAATCTGTTTTGAAATCCATTTTCGTATTTTGCATTACTTCAAAACTACATTCCCCTCCTGATAAACAACCCGACACTAAACTTATTTCATTTATATTGTTTGATATCTCTTGCTTATCATCGGTATTTTCTTCGTTAGAAGATACATCATTAATTGTTTTAGTGCCATTACAGGCAAATAGTATTAACACTAAACTTAAGGCGAGAACGCTCTTCATAAATTTGATTTTTATTAATATATAATAAAAGTAATTTTTTAAAATGTAAACTCAATTAAAAATGAAAAGAATAACTTTTGTTTAACTTATTTTATTTTACATTAAACAAAATATAGGTTAATTTAGCTTTATGAAAATTTATAGACTACACGAAAAGCAAAATCTTCCTATATCAACTACTGAAGCTTGGGATTTTTTATCCAATCCTAAAAATCTAAAAGTAATTACTCCAGATTATATGGGCTTCAATATTTTGACTGAAGAAAATAAAAGCATGTATGCTGGCCAGATTATTCAATATATAGTTACCCCTATTGCTGGTATTAAAACTAAATGGGTAACTGAAATTACTCACGTAAAAGAGGGCGAATATTTTGTGGATGAACAACGTTTTGGCCCTTATTCCTTATGGCATCATAAACACTTTATTAAAGAAATTGAAGGTGGGGTACAAATGGAAGATATTGTAGATTATAAATTACCCTTAGGAGTTTTAGGTCAGATGGTGCATCCTTTGCTGGTTAAACCTAAATTAAAAGAAATATTTGAGTATAGAAAAAGTAAACTTACTGAAATGTTTGGAACTCTTTAAAATTCACGATTATGAAAAATATTTTACTCATTGGCGGTAGCCACGGAATCGGATTAGAAGTTGTAAAACAACTGCATACTAACAACAATGTTATTATAGCTTCAAGAACTAATGATCACTTAAAAGAGTTAAATGTAACTCACCACACATTTGATGCCTACAAAGATGATTTAGAAGATTTAGATCTGCCAGAACAATTAGATGGTTTTATTTATTGCCCTGGCACAATCAATTTAAAACCCTTCAAAATACTTAAACAAGAAGATTTTGAAGATGATCTGCATAAAAACTTTATTAGTTTAATAAATTGTACCCGAGCAATACTTCCTCGTTTAAAAAAATCTAATCAAGCTAGTATTGTTTATTTTAGTACCGTGGCGGTTAAATTAGGGATGCCTTTTCATACTAGCGTTGCTGCTTCTAAAGGAGCAATTGAAGGTTTTGCCAAAGCACTCTCTGCAGAATATGCCCCGAAAATAAGGGTTAACGTAATAGCTCCTTCTCTTACCAACACCAGCTTGTCTAACAATATTTTGAACAATGACAAGAAAAAAAAATTGATGGATGAAAGACATCCGCTTAAGCGTGTGGGAGAAGCAATAGATATTGCAAATGCAACTACTTACCTTCTTTCTGATAAAAGTAGTTGGATGACGGGACAGGTAATCCATCTTGATGGCGGAATGTCAACTTTAAAAGTATAAGTGTGAAAAAAAATAAAGTTTCTATTTTTTGGTTTAGAAGAGATTTAAGACTCGATGATAATTTAGGGTTTTTACAAGCTTTAAAAGGAGTATATCCTGTACTTCCTATATTTATTTTTGATAAAGACATCCTAAATGAGTTACCTAATGACGATGCTCGTGTAAGCTATATTTTTGAGCAATTACAAATTATGCGTAAAGAACTACAAGAAAATTACGAGAGTTCAATAGGCATGTTTTACGATAAACCTATAAACATTTTTGAGAAATTGTTAGAAGATTATGACATTCAAGCAGTTTTTACAAATACAGATTATGAGCCATATGCCAAAGAAAGAGATAGTCAAATACAAAACCTATTAAAAAATAAGGAAATTGAATTCTTCTCCTATAAAGATCAAGTGATTTTTGAGAAAAGCGAAGTGGTAAAATCAGATGACACTCCTTACCTCGTCTACACGCCATATATGAAAAAATGGAAAGAGGTTTTTAAGTCACATGACTTAAAGATTTATTATACCAACGATTACCTTTCTAATCTTATAGGAAATACTAGATTACCCAACCTGTCTTTAAGCGATATCGGTTTTAAAAAATCTTCTATTCAATTCCCTGAATATGACGTAACTCCAACAACTATTCAAGAATATGAAAACAATAGAAATTTACCCGCAAAAGAAAGTACTAGTAATTTAAGTCCGCATCTTAGATTTGGTACAATTAGCATAAGAAAAGTATTAAAAAAGGCGCTTAACGCGGAAAATGAAACTTTTTGGAATGAACTTATTTGGAGAGAGTTTTTTATGCAAATTCTTTATCATTATCCCGAAACGGTCACCGATGCTTTTAAATCTAAATATGACAATATTAAATGGCGGAATAACGAGAAAGAATTTGAGCTATGGAAAAAAGGCAAAACAGGCTATCCAATGGTTGATGCAGGAATGCGACAGCTCAACAAAACTGGGTTGATGCACAATCGCGTTCGAATGGTAGTTGGTAGCTATCTCTGTAAGCATCTTTTAATCGATTGGCGATGGGGTGAAGCTTATTTTGCCGAAAAATTGCTAGATTATGAAATGTCTTCTAATGTTGGTAATTGGCAATGGGTAGCAGGATGTGGTGTCGATGCCTCTCCCTATTTCAGAATTTTTAATCCGCAATCTCAACTAGAAAAATTTGATAAAGATAAAGAATACATCAAACAGTGGATCCCTGAATATAATACCAAAGACTATCCAGAAAGGATGGTAGACCACAAAGAAGCCCGTGAACGATGTTTACAGGTATATAAAAAAGCTGTAAAAAAATAAATATTACGCTCCTCTTTTATTTAAAATTTGCTTTGCCTTTTCCAAATCTTCAGGTGTATCGATACCCACTCCCATAGGTTCGCTTTCTACCATTTTAATATTTTTACCATATTCTAGATATCGAATACACTCTATTTTTTCTGAAGCTTCTAAAGTAAGCATGGGCAATTGGTAAAAATCTAAAATCGCTTGTTTTCTAAAAGCGTAAATACCAATGTGCTTGTAATAAGTAACCGCCACCTCTTTATCTCGGTGATAAGGAATAGGAGATCTTGAAAAATATAGCGCAAAATTGTTTTGATTAACAATTACCTTTACATTATTAGGGTTTTCGATTTCCTCTTTTTCGTGTAATGGAGTCATAAGAGATGCCAAATCAATTTGGTGAGCATCACTACCATAAAACACTTTCAAGACTTTTTCTAAACTACTTTTGGAAGTAAAAGGTTCATCGCCTTGAACATTGACGACAATATCAATATCCATATCTTCTACAGCTTCAGCAATTCGATCACTCCCACATTCATGTTCAGTTTTACTTAGAATTGCTTTTCCGCCTTCAGCGATAATCTCATCATATATAATTTGACTATCAGTTACTACAAAAACATCTTCAAATAATCCTGTTTTTAATGCAGACTCATACGTTCTAGCAATCACTGTTTTACCATTTAAATCTTGCATTAATTTACCAGGAAAACGAGTAGCTGCATAACGTGCAGGAATCATGGCTATTACTTTTAATTTTTCTTTGCTCACGATATTAAAGTTTGATTCAAAAATAAGTTTTTTTTCTTTCTACTAATATATTTCATTCTCCTCTTCAAAAAAATCATTTTTAAAGCCGATTAAATACAACTGTTTTTTAGCTCGGGTACAAGCGGTGTATAACCAACGTAAATAATCTTCGGTAATACCATCTTTCAGGTAAGGTTGCTCTACAAAAACAGTATCCCACTGTCCACCTTGAGATTTATGACACGTCATCGCGTAACTAAATTTTATCTGCAAGGCGTTAAAATATTTATTGTTTTTTACCTTTAAAAACTTCTTGTATTTAGAGGTCTCATCGGCATAATCTTTCATCACTTCTTGATACAAGTTATTCGACTCTTCATAAGGCAAAGAAGGCGTATTAGAGGTTAGCGTATCTAACATGACCACAGTTTCAAAAGGACTCATTTTGGGATAATCGACCATTTGTACTTTTACTTCGGCAAACCTAAATCCGTAAAGCTCTACGATTTCAAAAATTTCTAAGACTTTAATAATATCACCATTCGCAATAAATCCTGCTTCACTATTACTTTTTATCCAAAAATAATTGTTCTTTACCACCATTAAATAATCTCCTGCTGCAATTTCGCTTTCGCGGAATAAAATGCGAGAACGTATTTGCTCATTGTAAATATTTGCCCTTTTATTAGACATGACTACAATGGCTGTTTCTTCGTGCCCTTGAGAACTGTACGCATCATTAATAGCATCCATGATTTCGTAACCATCTATGAGACGAACAAAATCCCCTCCCGTATTTTTGAATTTAAAGGTGTCGTAGAAACTACTTTTAATCGTTTCTCTTAATAAAGTTGCATTGACTAATATTCCGCTTTCTAATTGCTGACGCATTACTTCAGTTAATTCTACCTGATCTACTTCTTTATCATAATTAATAGAAAGCTTTTCAGGGTCTAACGCCGGACTTAAACTATGATGAACTGGCGGTAACTGTGCAGTATCTCCTATAAATATTAATTTACAATTACGACCCGCATACACATACTGAATAAGGTCATCGAGTAAAGAACCATCTGTAAAGAGCTTCTTATCTGCTGTAGAATCAGAAATCATAGAAGCTTCATCTACTATAAAAATGGTATTTTTATGTTTGTTAGGCTGTAAAGTAAATTGAATATTAGCTCCGCCTCCACTTTTTTTAGGGAAATAAATTTTCTTATGAATAGTAAATGCCTGATGACCAGAATAATTACTCATTACCTTAGCAGCACGTCCAGTAGGAGCAATAAGTACAGGGCTTTTCTTTATTTTCCATAAGTTCTTAACTATAGTACCAATAATAGTAGTCTTTCCCGTACCCGCATATCCTTTTAAGATAAACATATTATCTTTACTATCTTCTGTCAAAAAAAGAGATAGTTTTTGAAGAGCGATATCTTGATGTAAGGTAGGTTGAAAAGAAAATTGTTCTTTCAGTAAACGGTATAATTCTTGTGAAGTCATAATGGAAGAATATAAAAAAATCAAATATAAAGACGCATTTTTATCTTTTGAAACTTTTACGAACAAAAAAAAATTGTAGATTTGCGTAGATACTATAAATCATAAATTTTAAACTATGAAACTTGTAATTCAATTACTACTTTGGATTGTTATTGGTGTTTTAGGTTATTTAACTTTTAACGCAGTTTATGAACCAATTGAATTTAATAAAGTTAAAGAAGCTCGTTACCAAAAAGTAATTGATAAACTTAAGGATATTAGAAAAGCACAACTTGCTCACAAGCAAGTAACTGGTGTTTTTGCAGGTGACTTTGACAATCTAATTAAATTTATTGATACAGCTGAATATACAGTAACTCAACGTAGAGATACTACTGTATTAGACGAAGAATATAAAAAGACTTACGGTGTAGATCAATATAAGAGTCAAACTATTGTTGATACTTTAGGATATGTACCTGTAAAAGATTCTATCTTTAAAAACTCTTCTCGTTATAAGGAAATGATGTACGTTCCTACAACTGATAAGAAAGCGAAATTTGAAATTGAGTCTGGAAAAATTAATAAGAACGATACTGAGATTTCTGTATTTGAAGTAAAAGTTTCTAAGGACGTTATTTTAAGTGACTTAGATAAAGATCTTTTAATGCAAGAAAAGCAAGTTATATCTGTAGATGGTGTAAATGGCGAATATATTCAAATTGGTTCTATGACCGAGATTAACACCAACGGTAACTGGCCACAAGTTTATGGAGCAAACGACCAATAACAGTCAAGCTATAAAAAATAAATTATCCATCCTGATAACTCAGGATGGATTTTCTTTTTGTAAAGGAAATAAAGATACCCATACCATATTAGACTTTAAACACAAGTCTTTTCTCTCTAAACAAACCCCAGAAAACCTACTTAAAGAAATTAAAACCATCTTAGAGTTTTCATTTCTCAAAGAAAAAGAAACTATAGAAGAACTAGAAGTTTTTTACTCTAACACCTTATATACGTTAGTCCCAGATGCTTTTTTTTCTGAAAAGAACTTAACAGATTACCTAAAGTTTAATACCAAAATATTAGCTACAGACTATGTGACTTTCGACAATGTGGAATCTAGTTCAGCTAAAAATGTTTATATTCCCTATACTAATATCAATAATTACTTATTTGAAATTTTTGGGGAGTTCTCTTTTAAACACATAAGTTCGACATTAATTGATCTATTTAAAAAAGAGGATCTAGAAAATAAGGTTTTGCTAAACGTATACTCCACTCATTTTCATACCATAGTTTTTAAAGATGGAAAATTACAATTAGCTAATAGTTTTAATTATCAAACTAAAGAAGATTTTATTTATTACCTGTTATTTGTTTTAGAGCAATTAGAGTTAGATCCATTAAATATTCCTGTATTTTTAAGTGGAAATATAGAAAAGGAAGATCCAAATTTTAAAATACTCTCTACATACATTCAACACATAGAATTTTTTACAGAAGAATATTCTTCTATTTCCTTACCGGAAAATTTAACAATAGACACTCAAAGACATAACCTTTTAATAAGTCAATTTTAATGCGTATTATCTCTGGAAAATTTAAAAGCAAAAGAATAATAGCTCCCAAAAAGCTACCTATTCGCCCTACTACAGATATCGCAAAAGAAGGTCTTTTCAATATTTTGAATAATCGCATTCATTTTCAAGACATTTCAGTTTTAGATCTGTTCTCAGGATCTGGAAATATCACATATGAATTTATCTCTAGAGGCACCCAAAATATTACTGCTGTAGATCAACATTACGGTTGTGTAAAATTCATTAAAGAAACCTCTCAAGAATTAGAAGGCTCAGTTAACACTATTAAAAGTGATGTTTTTAAGTATTTAGAAAAAGTAAATACAAAGTTTGATCTAATTTTTGCCGATCCTCCTTACGATTTTTCTGAGGAACTTTTTGAAAAAATCGTCCAACTGGTTTTTGAAAACGATTTTTTAGAAGAAGATGGAGTTCTAATTATAGAACACTCAAAACACACAGAACATTTAAAGAACCATACCTACTTTACAGAAGAAAGACGTTATGGTGGATCTGTATTTTCTTTTTTTTCTAAATCATAAAGATGCCTCGTACTTCACCCATAATTGTAATTTCTAATGAAATTAGCACTGTAGAAATTTATGAATCTTACGCAATATCTACTATTACAGAAGGACTAGCCCTAGATCATGAACATATAGATTGGTTTAGGGATTTATTTGATAAATATTATCCTAATACAAAATTTGGTTATATAGCAAACCGAGTGAATGCATATTCTATAAACCCACTTACTTATTATAGAACTGCGCAATATAAAAATCTATCTGCATTTGCTATAGTGTGCAAAAGCCAACGTCAAAAAGATATGGCTTTTTATGAAAAAAGATTTTACAATAAACCTTTTAATGTGTTTATGGAAATTGAATATGCTATAAATTGGGTGGAAGAAACAATTTAAAAAAAGCAGACCTATAAGCCGGATTCTGTACCTAAAAGGCCCTTATCATTTATCTGGGGTTTTTGTTGCCAAAAACCTCTAGCTGCCTACCCTCCAACATCGGGCGAGCACCCTCGAACATTGGTTTACATGACATTGCACCGCATAGAGTTTACCTGGTTTCACTACAGCATTACCTGTACATTCTTTCTGCTGCACTTGTCCTAATACCAAAAATGGTATTGGCGGCTGTTAGCCGCTATGCTTCTCTGTGGTGTCCGGACTTTCCTCTCTATAAATAGAGCGATAAGGCGGTCTGCTTAGACAGCAAATATAGTTTTTCCCAACTGAAAATTGTGAATAACTCCAATAAAAAAACACTCCACTTATAAGTAAATTTACCCCCCTATTTTTATCTTTGTAAGCAATGGAACATTTTATAGTATCTGCCAGAAAATATAGACCCGAAACTTTTGCCGATGTAGTTGGCCAAAAGGCTATTACCAATACGTTAGAAAATGCTATAAAAAATAACCATTTAGCACAAGCACTTTTATTTACAGGTCCTAGAGGAGTTGGAAAAACAACTTGCGCTAGAATATTAGCAAAAAAAATTAATCAACAAGCTACCGAAAATAAGCAAGAAGATTTTGCTTTTAATATTTTTGAATTAGATGCTGCATCAAATAATTCGGTAGATGATATTCGTAATTTAATAGATCAAGTAAGAATCCCGCCACAGGTAGGGTCTTATAAGGTATATATTATAGATGAGGTACACATGCTTTCTTCATCGGCTTTTAATGCTTTTTTAAAAACATTAGAAGAACCTCCAAAACACGCTATTTTTATCTTAGCAACTACAGAGAAGCACAAAATCATACCTACTATTCTTTCTAGATGTCAAATTTTTGATTTCAAAAGAATTACAGTAAGTGATGCTAAAGAATATTTATCTGGAATTGCTAAAAATGAAGGTGTAGAAGCAGAAGATGATGCATTACATATTATTGCTCAAAAAGCAGATGGTGCTATGCGAGATGCCCTTTCTATCTATGATAGGGTTATTAGTTTTTCTGGGAATAAGCTTACACGAGAAGCGGTCACAGAGAATCTAAATGTTTTAGATTACGAAGTCTATTTTACTTCTACAAACTATATTTTAGAAAATAAAATCCCAGAACTTCTTATTCAGTTTAATGAAATTTTAGCTAAAGGATTTGACGGAAATCACTTTATTGCTGGTTTGGCTTCACACTTTAGAGACTTATTAGTTTGTAAAGATCAATCTACTATCGCCTTGTTAGAAGTTGGAGAAGAAACTAAAGCGAAATATTTTGAGCAATCACAAAAAGCGAGTCAGAGTTTCTTACTGCAAGCTATAGAACTCGCCAATGAGTGTGATCTCAAATATCGTTCGAGTAAAAATCAACGTTTACTCGTCGAACTTTGCTTAATGCAATTGGCCTCCATCACTTTCGATGGAGAAAAAAAAAAGTCTAAGCACTTTATAATTCCTGCCAAGAACTTTGTTTCCATTACTCCGGCCTCTAAAGAAGTCATTGTCACTAATGAGCACCCTAAAAATGCTACCAATAATATAAAGAATACTGAGCCCACTCTTGTAGAAGAAAAAGCTCCTCCTGTTAACGCTTCCGCGGAAGCGAAAACTCTAAAGAAAAAAACCTCTGGTCTTTCTATAAAAAGTATTCAACGTAAAAAAGAAATAGAAGCCCAAAAGAAAGAAAAAGTCGCCAAAGAGGAGGTAAAATTAGACGAAAACTTTACAGAAACGCAAGCTTTAGCTGCCTGGAATGAATACGTACAAAGACTCCAAAAAAACGGACAGAAAATATTAGCTTCTATATTAGATACAGATACACCTGTAATAAAAAATAAGATTTTCAACATCACATTGCCTAATTCTACCATGAAAGTAGAATTAGAAAGAGCAAAAGGTCCTGTCATTAAATTTTTAAGAAAGCGACTAAACAATTCTTACGTCGATCTTGAAATTGATGTAAATGAAGCGGTTGCAAAGAAATATGCTTTTACAGGAAGAGAAAAATTCGATAAGATGGCCGAAAAGAATCCAATGCTCGAAAAACTACGTAAAACCTTTGATTTAGATATAAAATGATGCTTGGTTTAAAACTTCCTACAGATCCTCGTTGGGTAAATATTGCTGAAAAAAACTTAAAAGAGATTTTAATTGATCACGCCTATTGTGAGCAAAAAGCAGCCTCAACGGCTATTTCTTTAATTGTAAGTTTCCCTGAATTTACAGAGCTTACTCAAGCTATGATAGATTTAGTACAAGAGGAAATGAGTCATTTTAAAATGGTGCATGACGAACTCTTAAAACGTGGTTATGAAATGGGAAGAGATCGTAAGGATGAGTATGTTCTACAATTACTCAAATTTTTCCCTAAAGGCGGAAGTAGGATTGACCAAATGGTACATCGACTATTGTATGCGGCACTTATCGAAGCCAGAAGTTGCGAAAGGTTTAAGCTCCTTTCGGAAGAATTAAACGATAAAGAATTACGTATTTTTTATAAAAAGCTAATGATTAGTGAAGCTAATCATTACACTATGTTTCTTAATTTTGCACGCCAATATGGCGACCGTGAAAAAGTAGACGAAAAATGGCAATCTCTATTAGAGTACGAAGCTAAAATCATGAAAGATTTGAGCAAAAAAGAAAGTATTCACGGTTGATTATTCCTTTGTCTTTTCTTCGTTATATAGTGATTTTATAATTCCATCTGAAAGTCCAATTTTAGGAACATATACTTTCCTTGCTCGACTCCACTTCATCGCAGAAAGGTATATTTTAGTGGCTGGGATAATAACATCGGCTCTATCGGTATTTAGATTTAGCTGAGATATTCTTTCTTCGTAGGTGAGGGAATTTAGCAATTGATAATAAGAGCTCAGATAAAAATAAGACAAGGGTTTTCCCATTTTTTTTCCACTACTTTTAAAAATATTATTGATATTTCCTCCAGAACCTATAAGTGATATCTTAGTATAATTTTTTGTTTCTTTTTTAATCCAAGCTTCAACTTCTTCCCATATATTAGGTTCAATCATATCGTTAAGAATACGAACAGTTCCTAATTTAAAAGATTTTGACGCTATCGTTTTCCCTTCCGCGTAAAGCGTAAATTCGGTACTACCTCCTCCTACATCTACATAAAGATATGTTTTATCATCCTGAATAAGTGTATGCAAATCTGTCGCCGCAATGATAGCTGCTTCATGCTCACCATCTATAATTTCAATGTCAATATCTGACTCTTCTTTCACCAATTTTGCTAATTCTTGTCCGTTCTTAGCGTCTCGCATGGCTGATGTAGCACAAGCTTTATAACACTCTATTTGATGAGACTTCATAAGCAAATTAAAGGCTTTCATGGTATCTCGCATACGCATCATATTAAATGCAGAGATTTTACCGTTTACAAAAACATCTTCTCCTAACCTTATGGGAACTCGAACGAGTGAGGTTTTTTTGAACGTTGGATCTTTATCTTCTGGTTCTGTAATGGTAGAAATTAACAATCTAACGGCATTAGAGCCTATATCGATTGCTGCATATTTTTTTATTATTAACACGTATGTACTGTCTTTTAATTCTTAGCTAAATTCTCTAAATAGTAATCATAAGTAGCAAACTGACTTCTTAACTTGGGTTGGTTATTTTTTATATAAGCATTTTCAGTTTCATTTGAAAAACATCTTGCTTTTACATTATCATTCCAACTAATTTCAAAGGTTTTTACTAATTCTTCTTGAATATCTTCTTGATATATAGGACAAGAAATTTCTACTCGGTGATCTACATTTCTTGTCATCCAATCGGCTGAAGAAATATATATTTTCTGCTCTCCTGCATTTTCAAAAATAAATAGCCTAGGATGCTCTAAATGCTTATCTATAATACTTATAGCTTCAATATTTTCACTCATTCCCTCTACTCCAGGAATTAAACAACAAATACCTCTCACTATCAGTTTAATTTTAACTCCTGCTCTACTTGCTTCATAAAGCTTATCAATAAGCTTGTAATCTGAAAGACTATTAAGCTTTAAACGAATTCCACTAGGTAGATTTTGTTTGGCATTTTTTATTTCGGTATTAATCAAATTCTCAAAAGTAGATCTAGAGTAATGTGGAGAAACAATAAGATGCTTGTACTTATTGATTTTATAATTAATTTCAAAAAAATCAAACACTTTATTCACTTCCTTTAAAATAGAAGAATTTGCAGTAAACAAGGTATAATCTGTATATAGTTTTGCGGTATTCTCGTTAAAGTTCCCCGTACTTATGAAACCGTATTTTTTTAATTTTTTATTTTCTAAACGTTCAATTACACAGGCTTTACAATGAACTTTTAGACCAGGTACACCAAAAATAAGCTTTACACCTTCTTGTTGCATTTGCTCTGCATAGCGAATGTTATTTGCCTCATCAAAACGTGCTCTTAACTCGATCGAAACGGTGACACTTTTTCCATTTTTAACGGCATTGATAAGCGAACTTGCGATATGTGAAATTTCCGCTAGACGGTAAATTGTAATTTTAATAGTTTGCACTTTAGGATCTAAAGCAGCTTCTCTCAAAAATTTTACTGTGTAAGAAAAGGTATGATAGGGTGTATATTGTAAATAATCTTTTTCAGCAATTTTTTGTAACAAACTTCCTTGTAAGCTTAAGCCTTTAACGGGAAGCGGACTGTATTTTTTGTATAACAAATTCTTAGCTCCCAGGCTTGGGAATTTCATATAATCTCTTCGATTATGGTATCGCCCACCAGGAATTAAACTATCTGAATCATCAATCCCCATTTTTGATAGTAAAAAGTGTAAGGTATCTGGCTCAATGTTTTTATCGTATACAAATCTTACAGGCTGACCTTCAATTCTATCCTTTACACTAGACAATAGTTTTTCTATATAACTCTTACTTAAATCTCCCGCCATATCTAATTCGGCATCACGGGTGATCTTAATCATATGAGCCGAAATACTTTTGTAGTCAAAAATATTAAAGATACTCTGTAAATTATATCTAATGAGATCATCTAGAATTATAATATATTTCTTGTCATCTTCTGATGGAATTTCTACAAAACGATCAATTCCTCTTGGGATCTCTATAAGAATGTACTGCTTTTCATCTACCTTTCCGTTATGTTGGGTATTTAAAATCATCTTTACAGCCAAATATGCCGCACTATCTTTTAAGCGCGGAATCTCCTCTAGATCATTGAGTAAAATTGTGACTAGAGCCGGACTTATTTTTTGTAGAAAATAATCTTTTAAGAATTGCGCTTGTTGATCGGTTACCTCGTTTTCACGGATTATAAAGATATTATGATCTGTTAGTTCTCGTTGAATATCATGTAATATTTCTAAACTGCGAGATTGTTGATCTATGACAATCTGTGTTATTTGCTTTAAGAGTTTCCCTGCAGTAATTCCGCCAAGGGCTTTTCTAGCTCCTTTTCCTGCTTGAGTAATACGCTTTACCGTAGCATATCGAACCTTAAAAAACTCATCGAGGTTATTAGAGAAAATTCCGAGAAATCGTAATCGCTCAATCAACGGTACACTCTCATCTGCGGCTTCTTGTAAAACTCTTGCATTAAACTGCAACCAACTAATTTCTCTATTATTGTATGTATTTTTATGTTGCATTACCTAAAAGTCTTCGGGAATAATTTTAATAAGGTTTTTCCTGCTTTTATATCTTTCCAAGAAGTGGTATTAAATTGCAAAATTACTAATCCTGTAGTAGGCAAATTATCTAAATATTCATCTCCTAAATCATTAATTAAATTCGTCATAGCGGGATTATGACCAAAAAGCATGAGCGTTTCTATATGATCATCACTGTTTTTAACAAAACTCAATAAATCTTCCTCATCAAATGTATAAAGTTCTTTTTTTACTGAAAATTGATCTTCTGGAATTTGTAAAGCATCTTTAAATAATCGCGCAGTAGTTAAAGCTCTTACCGCGCTACTTGAAAAAACTCTTGGGTGATATTGTTTTTGAAGCTTAAGAGCATTTATAACAAGATTAGCATCCTTAAAAGCTCTCTTTTTAAGCGGACGCTCATGATCTGGTAAATCATTTTTCCAAGATGATTTTCCGTGTCTTACTAAGATAAGTGTTTTCATAAATTATGGTGCTAAACGAACGATATTCCAATCATTAGTTTTTGAATCTAAGGTATATAAAAACCTATCGTGAAGCCTATTAGCTCTTCCTTGCCAAAACTCCATTTCTTGAGGTTTTACAATATAACCGCCCCAATGCTCTGGACGTTTAAGTTCGCTTTCTTCTTTTTGTAGTTCGCTCAATTTTTCTTCTAAAAACTCCCTATTAGGAATTGGCTGACTTTGCGGAGAAACAATTGCTCCCATTTGACTGCCTTTAGGGCGAGAAGCAAAATAATTACTCGACTGTTCTTGTGGGGTTTTTTCTACAATTCCTTTAATAATAACCTGTCTTTCGGCTGCTGGCCAAAAAAAAGATAAACACACTTTCGGGTGTTTTTCTATAGCTAAACCTTTCTCACTTTTATAGTTAGTGTAAAAAACAAAACCATCTTTAGAAAACTTTTTAAGCAATACTATACGCGTTTTTGGAAAACCGTCTTCCCCAACCGTACTTATATTCATAGCATTTACTTCATCTACTAATTGTGCTTTTTCTACTTCTATAAACCAATCTTTAAAAAGTAAAAGCGGATCTCGATGAAGTTGATTAAGTCTGAGTTCTGATTTTTCGTAAGATTTACGATAGTTTTGCAAGTCTTTTTCCATACTGCAATTTACAAGAATCTAGCTTAGGGAAAAAGAGAATTTTAAAAGTTTAGCAATAAATTAATCGAAAGAAATAGTTTTTCCATCTTCTGCTAAAACCACATTCTCAAAACAAGTCTGCGCTTCTTCTTTAAATAAATTAATATTATCGTAGCGAGTGGAATAATGACCTAGTATAAGTTGTTTTGCTTCAGCTTGACTGGCAATTTGTGCTGCTTGTTTTGCAGTAGAGTGTTTGGTAGATTTACATAAATGTACGTGAGATTCTAAAAAAGTAGATTCGTGGTACAAAGCGGTAACCTTTTTAATCTGTTCAGTAATAGAAGGCAAGTAAGCTGTATCACTACAAAATGCATAACTTTTAATAGGTGGTGGAGGTCCTGTAAGCAACTTATTTTCTATAACTGTGCCATCATCTAGCGTTACATCTTTCCCTTTTTTAATACTTCTATAATAAGCTTTGTCTATGTCGTAATTAAGCACCTCATTCATTAGTAATTTACGATCTCCTTCTTTTTCTTTAAACAGAAATCCATTGGTATATACTCGATGATCTAATGGAATGGTTTCTACACTCACTTTATCATCTTCAAAAATTACTTGGGGAGATTTGCTGGTTAGTTCATGAAAATATAAGCCGTAACTCGTCCAAGCTTTAGAGAGTTTTAACTGAAGGGTAATTATTTCTTTAATTCCTTTAGGGCCATAAATATGCAAATCGGTTTCTCGGCCTAATAAGCTAAAAGTAGAAATAAGTCCGATAAGGCCAAAAAAATGATCTCCATGCAGATGAGAAATAAATACATGCTTGATTCGTGAAAATTTTACGCGATGTCTTCTCAACTCAACCTGAGTACCTTCTCCACAATCAATTAAAAATAAGTGATTAGCAATGTTTAGAACCTGAGAGGTTGGATGATTGAACGTACGTGGAGTGGCAGAATAACAACCGAGTATAGTGACTTCCATCAATGGAAATTTTAGATTTTAAAACGCTTCTAAGTCGCGTTCTATTTCTTCCATTTGAATTATATCTGCTGCTTCTAACAAGGTTGGCACCACAATAAGTTCAACTGGCACGTCGTCTATCATAATGGTATCATTTACCAAAACGAAAGAATGTTTGCTAGAACGATGCTTATTAGAAAGTGATAAAAATGAAAGCAATTCAGGTAATTGTAATTCTCCGTATTTTTGGATATCTACAACTACATTTTTATCTTTTATATTCTCATAACCCGTGCTTTCCAAAAATGATGCAAATTGTTTCACATCATCTTTTTCATCTTCCACAATGATATAAAAATCTTTTTCTATTAATTTCATGGGTATTAAATTTTGGATGCCAAGAGGTAAATAACTGCCATTCTAATAGCTACTCCATTTTCAACTTGGTCTAGAATAATAGCATTTTTTGAATCGGCTACATCACTGGTAATTTCAACTCCTCTGTTAATGGGACCAGGATGCATAATTACGATTTCCTTACCTAATTGATCTAATATTTTTTTATTTACTCCGTATTGTTGTGTGTATTCTCGAGTGCTTGGAAAGTAGGTCATATCCATACGTTCATTTTGCACACGTAACATATTTGCCACATCGCACCACTCTAAAGCCTTAATTAGATTAGTTTCCACCTCTACTCCCAATTCTTCAATATGTTTGGGGATTAAAGTCTTTGGTCCGCATACCTTAACTTCTGCACCTTGTAACTGAAGGGCAAAAATATTACTCAATGCCACTCTACTGTGAAGAATATCACCAACAATCACAACTTTCTTACCTTTTACATCTCCTAACTTTTCTCTTATAGAATAAGAGTCTAATAAAGCTTGGGTAGGATGTTCGTGAGCCCCGTCTCCCGCGTTAATTATTTTTGCATCTACATGTTGAGATAAAAATACAGCAGCACCTGGATTAGGATGTCTCATTACTACCATATCTACTTTCATAGATAGGATATTATTTACGGTATCTATAAGTGTTTCTCCTTTCTTTACGGAAGAAGATGCCGCAGAAAAATTCACGATATCTGCACTTAAGCGTTTTTCGGCCAACTCAAAAGAAAGTCTTGTTCGGGTACTATTTTCAAAAAATAGATTGGCTATAGTTATATCTCTAAGCGAAGGAACTTTTTTTATGGGGCGGTTAATCACTTCTTTAAAATGATCTGCCGTCTTAAAAATTAAGTCTATATCTTCTGCTTTAAGATATTTAATTCCTAATAAGTGGTTTACACTTAATTCACTCATAAATTTTATTTTTTTACAAGGTAAACACTGTCTTCACTAGCGTTTTCTGTCCAGTTTACCAATACCCTTTCTTCATTAATAGCATCTACTTGTCGTCCGTTATAATCAGACTGGATGGGTAAATGTCTGCTAAATCTTCTATCGATAAGAGTTAGCAATTCAATTTCTTTAGGACGTCCAAAAGACTGTATAGCTGTTAAAGCTGCTCTTATACTTCTACCTGTATAAAGCACGTCGTCTATAAATACTACTCGCTTATCTTCTACCAAAAATTCTATCTTCGTCTTATTAGCTTCTAGAGGTTTATCACTTCTTCTAAAGTCATCTCTGTAAAAAGTAATATCTAGCTTACCAACTTTTACATTGGGTAAACCGTAACTTTCTTTTAATATCTTTTGAATTCTATCTGCTAAAAATACACCTCTTGGCTGAATACCTACAAGAACTGTTTCAGAAAAATCTAAGTGTTTTTCTAACAATTGGCAGGCGAGCCTATGCAAGATAATTTCTATCTCTTTGGCGTTAAGTAAGATTTTTTGACTCATGTGTAAGAAAGAAATTCGGTATTCTAGTAAGCAAAAGTAATTAAAAATATTATTCTAAATGTTCTATAAGTAGGTGCAATTTTTCAATTCTAAAAGTTATACAATATTTGTGGGTATTTCTGTTAATAAAAATAGGGCGCATGATGGCATTTGTTCAGTTAATAAAATATATTTGTAGATGTTTTAAATTTTCAATTGCATTCACATGAAATTTATAGTATCAAGTTCATATTTATTAAAACAACTTCAAATTTTAGGAGGTGTTATCAATAACAGCAATACGTTACCTATTTTAGATAACTTTTTGTTTGAATTAAATGAAAACCAACTTAAGGTTTCTGCTTCAGATTTAGAGACTACCATGTCTGCAGTCTTAGAAGTAGATTCTGATTCTAACGGAAAAATAGCCGTTCCTGCAAAATTGCTTTTAGATACCTTAAAGACTTTTCCTGAACAACCACTTACTTTTATTATTGAAGAAAATGGAACTTTAGAATTAAGCTCTAGTCACGGTAAATATGCTTTAGCTTACGCTGATGGGGAAGAATTCCCGAATGCGGTTGAATTAGACGATCCTAGCAAAACCATTGTTCCTGCAGAGGTTTTATCTACTGCAATTAGCAAGACTATTTTTGCTTCTGGTAACGATGATTTAAGACCCGTAATGAGCGGAGTGTTCTTTCAATTCTCTACAGAAGGTTTAACATTTGTGGCGACAGATGCTCACAAATTAGTTAAGTATACAAGAGAAGATGTTACTGCTACACAAACGGCAGAATACATTATGCCTAAAAAACCTTTAACCTTATTAAAGGCTATTTTAGCAGGAAGCGATAGTGATGTTTTAATTGAATATAACGATTCTAACGCTAAATTTTCTTTTGATGAAACTCAATTGATTTGTAGGTTAATTGATGGGAAATATCCTAACTACGAAGCTGTTATCCCAAAAGAAAACCCTAATAAGTTAGTAATAGATAGAAGTCAATTTTTAAGTTCTGTAAGACGTGTTTCTATTTTTTCTAATAAAACTACTCATCAAGTAAAACTTAAAATAGCTGGAGCTGAATTAAATATTTCAGCCGAAGATATCGATTACAATAATAAAGCAGAAGAGCGTTTAACTTGTGATTATCAAGGTGACGATATGCAAATTGGGTTTAACTCACGTTTCTTAACCGAAATGCTCAACAATCTTAACGCAAACGAGGTTCAATTAGAAATGAGCCTTCCTAATAGAGCTGGTATTCTAACCCCAAAAGACGGTTTAGATGAAGGCGAAAAAGTAACTATGCTAGTAATGCCAGTAATGCTTAATAGCTAATGCCCAACTAACCAACCAATTTTATAACCACTCGAAACCCAACATTTATTGTTGGGTTTTTTATTTAAATACTTAAGTGAGTTAAACTTATACTAAACCCATTACAAAACTTGAAAGTTTCTGAGTTTCCTATTAAATTGAACCTAAACAAAACTAATTAACCATGAAAGATTACGGGACACTATCTCAGGCTATCAATAAATTGAAATTAGAAGAAGGTTATACTTTAGATTTTAATCTTATTGATGAATATTTAGAAAATAAAAAAGACAGAGAAAAATTTACTGCAAAAGAATTTGAAGTTGATAAAGTATTAAGGTTTGAAGGAATGAGTAATCCTGATGATAATTCTATCTTATATGCTATAACAACCTCAAATAATAAGAAAGGCTTACTCACCGATGCTTATGGTGCTTATAGCGGACAAATTTCTAAAGAAATTCTTGAAAAATTACGTATTACTCAACCTTAAGCGCGGGTTAAAATTATATTAAAGTCAGTTTTCAATAGAAATTAAAACCATTAACTATTGTATTTTTGTATTGAAATAAAATATATAATAAACAAAAACTATTATGAAGTATTTAAACCTCGATAAAGAAACAACAAATAAAACGGTAGAACAGTTAAATATTTTACTAGCTGATTACCACCTTTATTACCAAAAATTAAGAAATTATCACTGGAATATTGTTGGCCAAAGCTTTTTCTATTTACATGAAAAATTTGAAGAAATGTATGATGATGCTATGCTTAAAATAGATGAGATAGCTGAAAGAATATTAACTTTAAGATACGAACCAACCAGTAATTTTTCTGATTACCTAAAGCTTTCAAACTTAAAAGAATCTAATTCAGATAAGTCTGATAAAGAAATGGTAAAAGAATTATTAGGTGATCACAGCAAGATTCTTTCACAAATGTCTAATGTTGTTGAAACAGCAGATAAAGCCGGAGATGAAGGAACTATAGATCTTATTGGTGCTTATATTAGAGAATTAGAAAAAACAAGTTGGATGTTAGATGCTTGGTCTATGAAAACAAAAGACACTCATAAAGAAATCAAGTCTTAATCATAGATATTCATGAAAGAAGAAGTATTTGATATTACCAAAGCCATAAGTGGAATTTGGGATAAATTATCTAATTGGGTAGATTCTATTGTCTTGAATCTACCCAATTTTATTTTAGCTGTTTTAGTTTTTATCGGTTTTGTATTTGTTGCTAAATACCTAACCAAGTTTCTTGATAAATTATTATTAAGAAGAAACATGCAGCATTCCGTTAGAGGAATAACTACTAGAGTATTTAATCTAATTATAATCGCAATAGGTTTTTTCATAGCGCTTAGCGTTCTTAATCTAGATAAGCTACTTACCACAATTTTAGGTGCAGCTGGGGTAATTGGTCTTGCTGTAGGGCTTGCCTTACAAGGAACTTTAAATAATACTTTTAGCGGAGTTATTCTTAGTTTCTTACCCGAATTGCAAATTGGTGATTGGATTGAAACCAATGGATATGCTGGAGAAGTTTTAGAAGTTAATCTGCGAAATATTGTTATCAAACAATCGGATAATAATCATATAATTATTCCCAATTCCAAAATAGCTGAAGATTCCTTTAAAAACTTTAGTCGAACCCCTAGATCTAGGGTAATGGTTAATTGTGGGGTAGGTTATGAAAGTGACCTCGAAAAAGTTGAAAAAATAACCATCGACGCTATTGCAAAAATATTCAAACAAAATAATGGTGAACAAATAGAGTTTGCTTATCAAAGTTTTGGTGATAGCTCTATAAATTACGTAGTAAGATTTTGGGCAGATGTAACTAAACAAAGAGATATTCTACTTCACACACACAAGGCTATTCTCGCGATCAAAAAAGCTTACAACGAGGAAGATATCAATATTCCTTTCCCAATTAGAACGCTCGATTTTGGGAAAAATAAATTTAGATCTGAAGCGATTACAATTAATTCTTCACAACAGGAATAAGTTTAAAATATTTGAAATAAAAAATCCGCATTCAGCGGATTTTTTATTTTTTGAATTCAATTACTTTCCATTCTTTTTGAAGAATCGCATATATAACATCATCAACCCAAGTATCACGAAAATATAGGCTCTCTTTAAAATGCGCTTCTTTTCTAAAGTTTAAGCGTTCCATTAACCGAATAGATTTTGTATTTCTAGGATCTATTGAAGCTTTGACTCTGTGCTTATTTAAATGATGAAACAAGTGATTAATCACTGCTTTTAAGGCCTCTGATGCAAAACCTTGATGCTGATATTTTTCATTTATCGTACATCCTAACTCACATTGAAGAATCTGTGGGTCTTCAAAATGTACTCCAATATCTCCTATTACTTCTTGAGTATCTTTTTTCTCTATCACTAACTGAAACCAAGTATGGGGTTCATTGAAAGCATTTGGATTTTTATCAATAAAACGATTCACTTCTTCCATAGTTGAAGGAATCCAGTTTTGATACTTATTCACTTCAAAATTTGATCTATACGAGAAAACCTCTAAAGCATCTTTGGAATGAATAGGACGTATTAAAACTCTTTCTGAATAAATATTAACCATTAAATTTTTTCAACATTTATATTTAAATCAGATAAACAGAAGCGGTTCAGAGAATTAAAAAAATTAAAATATTCACTTCAATTATCTTTACGGAATTAGAATTTAAATCCGAATCCAAAACTAAAACGCCAGCCATCTTCTCCGTTAAACATATTAAATTTACCATTGATAGATTGGGCGCTATTCACAAATATACCTCCACCATAGTCACTGTGCCATTGTTCACTACCTTCTCCATCCATCCAGACTCTACCTAAATCCCCTCCAGCAAACACTCCTATTTGAAATGGTAAGAAACGTGTTTTAAATTGATTAAAACTATATCTTAAATCTGCTCCGGTTGAGAATGATCTTTGCCCTGAAAATCTTTCATTTCTATACCCTCTAAGTCCCGTTTCTCCTCCTAATTGAGCTGCTTGATAAAACTCATAATTATTTCCTATATTTATTTGAGAATCTACGTGAGTATTTATCACCCATTTTCTATTTCTGGATATAGAATTATAAAACTCTAAATGTGGTTTTATATATGCATAAGAATTTTTAGTTTCTGTAGTGTTTATTTTTCCGCCAAGGGTAAACTCAAAATCCATCCCTCTCGTGGGGTTTATTTCATCATCGTAACTCTCATATTTATACGTACCGTGAGCTCCTGCAAAATATTTTCTTTCAAAGAATTCATCATCTTCGGCATCATATAAGTCGGTTACATACCTATTTGGAGATTCTTCTAAATTTACAGTTTCAAAAGAAAGCATATACTCAAAATAACTACCAAATGGTGTCGCTTGTTTTAGTCCTGCCTCTACACCTATTTTATTTATTTTTACGCGATTGTAATCATAAGCCAATCCATTTTCGGCAAAATTGGTAGTCTCATTTCCAAACCCAAAAAAGTTAGTTGTATAATTATTGCTAGTATAATGTCCTTCAACAGCAAAATTAAAGTTGCCTATAGCGTTTGCAAATTGTCCTTCATAATTAACATCAAAACCATCGTATGCAAAATAATATGCTATTCCTATTTTATGTTGAGAAGTAAAAGGGTTTCTGTTGAAACGATTATTGGTGAGTACTGCCTGTACACCAATTTTAAATCCATCATCGGGATTGTAACCAAATCCTGGTAAAACTGAAGTAGAGGAAGATATTTTCTTATCTTTATTATAAATATTTACTGCATATTTATCTGTAAGTCTCAATTTAGCATCCCCAATCTCTTCTATTGTATTTGGTTTAGATTCATAATCATAGACGGTGACCCCTTTTCCATTTTTAATTTTAAAGATGTCATTATTTTGTCCTCCAATGATCTTTATTGGAATATAGTGATTAGACTCCCCTACTACATTAAATACATCATCATCATCTAAACCATAAATCCAAATTTCTTTGGTTTCCTTTTTTGAATAGGTCTTGTTACTCACCACGTATTTACGATTTCCTTTTATATTTCGATAAATAGAAATATTTGTACTACCATCTTCTAGCCTTGTAATATCTATAAAATCATCTTTATCTGTCGCAGTAACAATGGCTAATTTGGCAAAGTAATCATAATATTTTTCTGCTATATTCACAATATTACCTCTTCTCGCCTTTAAATCAGATTTTAATTTTGCTGTAGATTCTTCTATCAAAATTTCTTCTGGAAGTTTAGAAAATGCTTTTTCAATCACCTCATCGGTAATATTTTCTTGAACATATTTTGCTTGTGTCAACCATTCTTCTTTTCCTTTATTCTGAAGTAATGCTCTATCTAATCCTACTACCGAAGAGTTAAACCATTCGATATCGCCAATATTTTCGCCGTACGTACTAAATTGATTTCCAAAACCTGATATTCCTCTTAAGGTAGCAAAGAAAGCTCCGTCAAAATTTGAAAAAACTTGATCTCGATCTCTTGGTATAGGCTTAAATGTTTTATTTCCTTCTTCATCTTCGAATTCAGACCAACGCCATTGATCCTGGTGCCTATCCCAATCTCCTAATAACATATCAAAAACTCTAGCCCTAATATAGGTAGCTTCATCTAAATGATATTCTTCATCTCTTCGCAAACGCTCAAACAAACCTGAAGTACTTTCTATATCTTCATTAGGGCTTCCAAACTTATCGGAATCCATCCAACCTTCTTCTGGTCTTTCTACCAACATATAAAGCTCATCCCCATAGTCTTCATTGTAGTCTTTTAAGGCTTGTTGCTTGGGAACATAAAAAATCTGTGGATTGGTATGATATATATTAATGGCTTCAGATAGATCTGGCACTACCATAAATGCATAAGGATGTGCTGCAGTATAAAAATCTTGAATCGCTTTTTCCGCTAAGGTATTTTCAAAATCTTCTCCAACTTCTTCATCTTTAAACGCTACAGTTTGCAATAACTGCAAAGCACTTTTCTTAAGTGCTCTAAGGTTGTAATCTCTTCCCTTTTTATCTTTTAATCTTAAAGATCTAGTTTGGTGACCTCCTCCCGCTCGAATAACTTCTAAACCTCCATATAAGGTGTCTAGATAAGCAACAGGTGCTTTTATTTTTTTTCCGTAAAGATTTCTATATTGATTCCCAAAAATACTTTTGTAAACCTCTCCTTTTTCAGCTTCTTCTTGTTCATAAATTGAAGCTTTGATATAAGGAGTATATATTTTATCGGAAATAAGAGGAACGAAATCAAATTCTTTTTTAGGCTCAAATATTTCCTGTTGAAACATTAACACCGGTTTATTATTAACACTTTTATAAAATTTAACCCACGTTGAGCCATCGGTGAACACATCATAAACAGCAAAACCCTGTCCTGGATAAGCAAAAACCCCGTTATTTCTTAAACTTGCATAAGATTCTTTAGATCCTGATCCCGAGATAATTTGATGAATATTCCCTTCTACATTGTATTGTAAATTATGTTCGTGACCAGACACAAAGATTACATTATCATATCCAGCCGCTGCGGTAGACAGTCTATCTACCATATTCTTGTAACGCTGGTTTTGTGCATCTTGAATAGAAACTCCCCCCGTGGTTCTTATCAACATAGCTAAAGACCCTAATACAGGTAAAGGAATTTTTCTTTGAGAAGGATACAAGTGTCTATTTAAATGATAATTACCTCCATGTACACCATTGGTAAACAAAGGGTGATGTAAGGCTACTACGACATTTTTATTTTCATTTTTCTTTAACTCATTGGCAAATTCTAATAACATTGCTTCACGAGTTTTTATCTCTGGACAATTATCATTTATGGTAGGATTTTCATCCCAATCTTCTAAGAACCATTGAGAATCAATAATAATTATGGCTAAATCTTCAGAAACATCTCTAACTTCAAATCCGCAACCCGAATTAGGTGCCCATACATTATTTTTCTTTAAATGCTTTTCTATATAATCTTTCTGCTCTTCTAAACCATTAATTCCTTCGTCATACCAATCATGATTACCAGGAATAAAAATAATATTTCCTTCGTAATTTTCTAAGGCATCCAATTGGGCATCAATTCTATATTCTGACTGTGTCCTTAACGGATCTCCTTCTGGAGGCATTCCTGCCGGGTAAATATTATCTCCTAAAAATATAGTAGTCGAATTTTTAGATTGCATAGAATCTAACATAGATTTAAATGCTAAGATTCCTAAAGAAGTTCCACCCGCTTGAGAATATCCTGCGTCACCCAAAAGAAAAAAACGGTGCTCTAACTCTTTTTGATCGGGATAAATAATTGCCTTCTGAGCATCTTTATCTTTATACTTAGGTTCGAAAGAAGCACAACCCAACATGACAAGTGCAGCTATAATTGTTAGAACTATGTTATTTTTCTTCATAAATAATAAATCAACTTTGATTTTTTGTAATTTGCAAGACATTTAATATAAACCTATGGCCGATATTTTAGAAAAAGTAGACAAATTTGTTCTTCAATTATTTACTGAAAAACTACCAAATACTTTTATATATCATAACTATAACCACACGCAAAGGGTGGTTAAAAGTACTAAAGAATTAATTGAAAATTCCGAAATAAATGTTAAAGAAGAACGAGCGCTTTTGCTTGCTGCTTGGCTTCATGACACTGGCTATACGGTTAAATCTGAAGGTCATGAAGAAGAAAGCATAAGAATTGCTAAAGACTTTTTAACTGAAGAAAATGTAGATAAAGAGATTACAGAGATGGTGGTCAAATACATCTCTACAACGAGAATGTCGGCTATACCTGAAACCTTGCCTGAAAAAATTATTAAGGATGCAGATTCTTCACATTTATCGAAAGAATATTTTGAGGAAACTAGTGAATTTTTAAGACAGGAACTAAAAATTCAGAAGATTCGTAATTTTTCTACGAATGAATGGGTAGAAGAAAATATCAAACTTTTTACCCAAAAACATCGCTATTACACTCCTTACGCCATAGAAAAATGGAAACCTAAGAAAGATGAAAATCTACTTTCAATTTTGGAAAGTCAGAAGAAACTTTCTAAAAAGTATGATAAAGAAAAAGCGAAAGCCAAATTTAAAGCGAAATATAAAAACGATAACCCCGAAAGGAGTATCCAAACTTTATATAGGACTACGTTAAGGAACCATATTAAATTAAGTGATATTGCAGATACCAAAGCAAACATCCTACTTTCTGTAAATGCTATTATAATTTCGCTTGCTTTAGCTAACATTATTCCTAAACTAGATGCTGCATCTAATCGCCATTTGATGATGCCTACATTGGTGTTGGTATGTTTTAGTGTAGCTTCTATTATTCTATCCATTATGTCTACCCGACCTAATGTAACTAGCGGCGAGTTTACAAAAGAGCAAGTAAGAAATAGAGACGTGAATATTTTATTCTTCGGAAATTTTCATAAAATGCCATTCGATCAATACAAATGGGCGATTGACGAAATTTTGAAAGATAAAGATTATGTCTATGAAGCCTTAACAAAAGATTTGTACTTACTAGGTATTGTTTTAAATAGAAAGTACAATCTATTACGATGGACTTACACCATATTTATGACAGGAATCATTATATCGGTTATTAGTTTTGTGATAGCCTTTTGGTCTGTTTAGAACAACATAATAAAATCAAAAAGCTCTTCTTAATCGAAGAGCTTTTTTTTTTAATGATGTAATTCTTTCATTAAATTTTCATAGGATATATTTTCTTGTTTATCATCAGATTTGTAGAGGACATTAATTCTTATCGCCCGTAATCCTACGACTCCTTGTACATCTTCTAACTCTAATAATTCTAATTGATCACCTAAATAATTTTTCTTTTGTAGGTATTTAATATATCTTAAATACTCTCTTTCGTCAGATTTTTGAGAATATACAATGGCAATTTTACCTTTTTGAGTTACTCTTTCTTCAGTATCTTTAATATAGGCCTTATCTATTCTTTTTTTAATAATTTCATATCTCGCATTGTAAGTACCATCTACGTCAAACTTTTTTTCATCCATTCTATACCTAATCGATAAAGTAGAACTAAAAACAAGAATTAGCGAAGCAGCGTCTAACTTTAAAGGCATATTTTCTTGTACGTTGTAGAATCTATTTTCCATTTCGCACATTACTTGCAACTGCCAAAGTCTTAAGTTAAATAGATAAACCTCACTAAAAGGTTTATTTTTAACCATATCACTTCCTATATACATATTATGATCTACTCCATCTGTTTTATACCTTTCAAAATAATGAGGGTATATTTTTTGAGCATCAGCTTGTTTTCGATCTAAATAACGAGATAATGTACGGTTAATTCTTTGTACCGTATCATCGTAATTTTTTCGTTGATCGTAAATCACTCCCGTTTTAGGGTCTAAATTTTTCTCGTATTCCTCTACTTTGCTTTTTAGACTTTCAGATTTATGCTCTAAATGTTCTATAAGCGGATTTAGCTCCTTGTATATGAAATTTATAATTTTTTGCTCACTAGAAGCGTTAAGATTTTCCTTGAGATCTTTACTGAATTCTTCTATTCTAAATTTCATTTGTTCATAAATAGGAATAGGCTCAATATCGTAAGCCTCATTTATGATGATTAAAATAGAATTTAACTGACTTAAAAGATCTTTTTGAATAGCATTATTCCTTTCTTCTGAAGAGCCTACAATATCTATTTGTCCATATAACGGATAAACGTCTTTAAATGCAATATCTCTAAAAGAAGAAACACCATCTGAATCTAAATCTTCAATAAATCGTTTGGCTTCTTCTTCAAAAACCCAAAGCACACTCGGGTGTATAGAGGTACATTCACTTTGTATCACCGCTTTTACTCTATTCTCAAAGTCGGTTTTGTTTCTTTCCACGGCAGTGACAATATAAGGAAGAACATCTTCAAGCTTGATTGCATTTATATTGTTGAGTTCATTTTTTCTAAATGAAACCAGTTCTAAAACTCCTAGTAAATTGTTATTTTTAGAAATTGGTGCTAGAATACAACTTTTTACATTGTTTGCTAATAGGTTTTGTGCTAATAAGACTTCAGGATTTTTACGCGCATAATTCTCTACGTTAGCAATGACAAAGTAACTTTGTTTATTGATTAGCGTATCATATGCAGATTCACAAAGTATATTTTTACAATCAAATGTAGATTTATTATCTAAGATATAGCTTTTAATTAACCCTTTCTTCATGTTATAGAACTCTTGTAGAGTGTCTTCAAACATGGTGAAACCTATCTCTAAATCTGGAATCCTATAAATAGATCTAAATATCTCTAACATTCCATCCATATTTTTATCTTCAGGAACATTATTATTTAAAAGCTCAGTCTTTAAATCAGATATCCCATCATCTACGGTAACATCTGTTAGGTTAAATAAAATAAAACCTTTAAATATCCAACTATGCGGAGGGAATTTTTCTTTCCACAACTCAATATTATCTGTATTTTGTATTAGAATATCTACATCTTCTTCGGTTACCTCTAATGCCGTTTCTGTTTTTTCAAAACTCACAAAATCTGCATTTACAGCTAACCTATAATTTTTTGTAATTCCTCCTTTTTCTGGAATATCATAATAGAGAGGTCTTGAAAAATCTATATCATATTTATAAAAATTTTTAAGTATTAATAGACATCCCCTTATATAGTCAAATTCATCTTCAAAGTTTCGTATTCTAAACTCAAAACCCTCCCCTGCATTATTAATAATCTCTTTAAAGCGATTGGTTTGACTTAGTACAATATCATATCTAGGAACAGTCGCTGCTTTTATTTCATTATTAGTAAGTACGTTTGGAAATATATCATCTAATAGAATTTGTATAGGTTCGTCATATTTTTCTATTTCTTCAACATTTTCTATACCATCACTTAATTCTGGAAACTCTTGTATGTACTCTAATAAATCTTCTAAATATTTTTTTGCTAATTTTTTATCTTCTGTTTTATATCTTTCCTTGTAAGCTTCTATCACTTTTTGGAAGCTTACTTTTATTCTAAATGGTAAATCTTCTGACTTATTTTTCATCTATACAATATTGATTTAACAAATTAAGCTTACTCCTATATAAAGTAAAACAAAATACTTTAAATTAACAATATTTTAGCTTAAACTGCCCGTTATCTAAAGCAAGTTAATTATTTTTGCAGGAAATCAAATTATATAATCAAATGAAAAAATTTCTAGTTTTAATTATAGCTTTAACCACGCTTGTTGCTTGTCAAAATGAAACTGATACAAAGCGTGTTTTAACGGCTAAAATTGATGTCCAAGATGGTACAAAAGTATACTATTCTGCTATGACTGATGAAGGTACTCCTAAAGCCGTTGATACTGCAACTGTAAAAAATGGGAATTTTAGTTTTGATCTTGAAGAAGCAGATTATCAAACTTTAAGTATTCTTAGCTTAGAAGGAGCTGTTCAGGGAAATGTTTTATTTATTAATGAAAACGAAAAGATAGACGCTACTATCTATAAAGATAGTTTAAGAAACTCTAAATTAAAAGGTGGAAAAAATCAGCAATTGTTATCTGATTATTTAACTTTTATTGGAGAACAAGGAGAAAAGGCAAATGAATTAGGGAAAAAGTTTAGAGATCCTAATCTAAGAAATGATCCGCAAATGGCTCAATCACTTCAAGAAGAAAGAGCAAGATTAACTAAGCAAGAGAATGAATATAGAGAAAAGCTTATAAAAGATAATCCTAACTCATTGGTTTCTATTTTAGTACTTTCTGATATGATTGGAATGAATATTAATCCTAATGCAGATAAACAAGCTTTATATAATTCTTTATCTGAAAAAGCAAAAAATTCTCCATCTGGAAAAAAAATTCAGCAATATTTAGAAACTAACAAGAATATTTCTATCGGATCTAAAGCGCCTAACTTCACCGCAAAAACTCCTGAAGGAAAGGATCTTTCTTTAAATGATGCGTTAGGAAAAATTACTATCATAGACTTTTGGGCTTCTTGGTGTAAGCCTTGTAGAATTGAAAATCCTAATGTGGTAAAACTTTATAATGAATACCACGATAAAGGTTTAAATATTATTGGTGTTTCTTTAGATAAGGCTTCACAAAAGGATAAATGGTTAAAAGCTATAGAAGATGATAAATTAACTTGGCAACATGTATCTAACCTAGAATATTGGAATGAGCCTATCGCTAAGCTTTATAAAGTAAGATCTATTCCTGCTACGTTTATTTTAGATGAGAACGGAACGATTATAGCCAAAAACTTAAGAGGTAAAATGCTAGATGATAAAATTGCTGAGTTATTAGACTAAGCTAAATTTTGAGCAAAATAAAAAATCCCCGTTCTTCAACGGGGATTTTTTATTTTATTATGGTAATTGTATTGTGGTTCTTATGACTGGGAAAGAATATGAAACCTTACGTTCACTTTTACTTTAACTTCCATCTCCCCCGTAGCAATACTTGGAGATTCTCCTCCACCGCTTTCTGCACTGTCCATCGCCATAGACTTATAAGCTACTGGATATGGCTGAGAAGAACCAACTTCTGAAATATAAGCTACAGATCCTAGTTTTGAATTTAATTCATTTACATATAATTCCGCCTTAGCTTTAGCGTTTTGCATGGCTTTTTTTCTAGCTTGAGTTTTAAGTTCTTCTATATTAGAAGCACCAAATTGAATTCCGTCTATTCTATTGATACCTGTGGCCAATAAAGCAGAAATCACTTTTTCATACTTATTTAGATCTTTCAATTTAATTGATATCGCTTGATTGGCTGCATAATTATAGGTTTTCGTTTGGTATTGATAGTTCTTATTTACATTTAAATATTCGGTACGAATATACTTGTCATCAATTCCGCTTTTCTTTAAAAACTTGAAGACGTTTCTTACATCCTTGTCCACCGCATTTTTTACCTCTTCTGCACTGTTCCCTTCGTGTTCCACTCTAATGTTTAAGTTCACTTCGTCTGGAGATGCCATAATAGTTCCTTCCCCTACTACCAAAACACCAGTTGGTTCTGTTTGTGCAAATGTTGTTGCAGCTGCTAGCATTAAAATACTAAAAATTAGTTTTTTCATAGTTTTTATTTTTCTGTTTATTAATTAGCTTTCAAGAAGAATACCAAATTTTAAATTTTATCTGTTTTTTTCAGAATAAATAAAGTCACAATTGGTATAAGTAATAAAAAAACCATCATTAAATGTTCTGTAAATATCCAAGGAGATAATACTAAAGTAATAAAATACCCTCCCATAGCGCCTCCAAAATGAGCATCGTGACCAATATTATCTTGTCTATTTTTCATTCCGTAAATGGTATATAGTAAATAACCTATCCCAAATACATAGGCAGGAATAGGAATAATAAAAAATAAGCCTAGCATCATATCGGGCTGTAATAAAATAGCGGAATATAATACTCCCATAACTGCTCCACTTGCACCAACAGCAGTATAAAAAGGTTCGTCTTTGTGGAAAAAATAAGCGAAGAGATTTCCTAATAATAAACTACCTAAATAAATTATAAGAAATTGAGCAGCTCCCATATTGTAGATCACCACGTTTGCAAAAAAATATAAAGTCAACATATTTACAAATAAATGCGTAATATCTACATGTAAAAATCCCGATGTAAAAAAACGTATTTTCTCTCCCGCCTTAATTCGCCCAATGTCAAATTTATATTTTTCAAAGAAAACCTGATCGTTAAACCCTTTAAATGAAACGATTGAGTTAATCGCTATGATCACTAAAGTGATGATTTCTATATCTCCCATAAGTTGTATTTATTACTATTCAAATATACTATAACTTTATAGAAAGCCTATTTCTAATCCTCAGATTACCTAAGCTTTTATTACGTAAGATTTAGCAATTATTGGTTTAATTTATCTAGAAAAACTAACTGGTGTTCCAAATAAGATTTTAGATTTAAGTTTTATATTTGCACATAATTTTTACTATGCGCAAATTTATTTTTTATATCGCTTATCCCTTATTATGGTTAGTCTCAAAACTACCTTTTCCTTTATTTTATCTGTTTTCTGACTTTATATATGTGATTGTTTACTATTTAATTGGATATCGAAAAAAAGTGGTGAGAGGTAATTTAGAGTTATGTTTCCCTCACAAATCTACTGAAGAGTTAAAGAAAATTGAAAAAGCTTTCTATCACCATATGTGCGATATGTTTTTAGAAATGATTAAAACCTTATCTATTTCTGAAAAACAACTAAAAGAAAGATTTGTCTATAAAAATATTGAAGAGCTCCAACGCTTAGAAGAACAATCTACCGGAATTATAGTAATGTGTGGTCATTACGCTAGCTACGAATGGGCAACAGCCATTAATTTTTACAAGACCAAAAATAAAGGTTATGCAATTTATAAAAAGATAAAAAATCAATATTTTGATAAGTTAATTAAAGATATTCGTGCCAATTTAGGCACCACCTTAATTAGTAGCAGAGAAGTAATCCCGACGATGCTTAGAAATAAGAGAGATGCAATCTCTTCTAGTTATTATATGATTTCTGATCAATCTCCTAAAAAGAACACTGTTAAAAATTGGACTAACTTTATGGGGACGGAAACTCCCGTTTTTAATGGTTCTGAAGCAATGGCAAAAAAATTAGATTTTGCTGTTTTATATTTAAAAGTAGAAAAAGTAAAACGTGGTTTTTATGAAGCTACACTTCTTCCCTTAGCGGAAAACCCAAAAGAAACAGAAGATTTTGAAATTACCACTTCCTTTTTCAATGAGTTAGAAAAGCAAATTAGAAACCAACCCGAATTTTACCTTTGGACGCATAAACGTTGGAAACATCAAAAGAAAGATTTTTAAGGTTTACTTAAAATATAAAAAACAAAATGCCCATCTATCAAAACGATATGATGGGCATTTTTATAGATTATGTTTGCTAATTTATTACAATCTTGCAATAGCTTTAATTTCTACAATAATTTTATCTGCTAACTGCGTAGCTTCATCTTGAGATTTAGCTTCGGTATAAATTCTTATAATAGGCTCTGTATTAGATTTTCTCAAATGCACCCAGTTTTCAGGAAAATCAATTTTAACACCATCTACTGTAGAAACATCTTCAGAGGCATATTTTGTGCCCATTTTTTCTAAAATACGATCTACATCTAATTCCGGCGTAAGCTCTATTTTATTTTTACTCATAAAATAAGCAGGATAGGTTTCTCGTAAGGCCGAAACCTTCATATCTTTTTCTGCCAAATAGGTTAAGAATAAAGCTACTCCCACTAAACTATCTCTACCATAATGTAGTTCTGGCAAGATAATACCACCGTTTCCTTCACCACCAATAATTGCGTCGGTATCTTTCATAAGTTGCACCACATTTACCTCTCCTACAGCGCTAGCCTGGTAAGAACCCCCATGTTTTTCGGTTACGTCTCTTAAAGCACGTGAAGAAGAAAGGTTACTTACAGTATTTCCTCCTTTTTTACCTAAAATATAATCGGCTACAGCGACTAAAGTGTATTCTTCTCCAAACATATTTCCCTTTTCATCTATAAAAGCAAGACGGTCTACATCTGGATCTACCACAATTCCTAAATCGGCATTTTCTTTTACTACTAGCTCGCAAATGTCTCCCAAATGTTCTTTTAAAGGTTCTGGGTTATGAGGAAAATCACCTGTGGGTTCACAATAAAGTTTTACTACCTCAACTCCCAATTCTTCTAAAATTCTTGGGATAGCAATACCTCCTGTAGAGTTAACGCCATCTACCACCACTTTTAGTTTTGCATTTTTTACAGCTTCAGCATCGACTAAATCTAGATCTAAGATTTCTTCTATGTGCAAATCTATGTAAGCATCATTTACACTTATTTTGCCTAAATCATCTACTTCCGCGAAAGCGATAGAATTACTTTCTGCGATTTCTAAAATTTTAGCTCCTTCTTTTCCGTTAAGAAATTCTCCTTTGTGGTCTAATAGTTTTAAAGCATTCCACTGTTTAGGGTTATGACTTGCGGTTAAAATAATTCCGCCATCGGCATGCTCCATAGGCACAGCCATTTCTACCGTTGGTGTTGTAGAAAGTCCTAAATCTATAACGTGTATTCCCAAACCTACCAAAGTATTCATTACCAATTGCTGAATCATCTCACCAGAAATTCTCGCATCTCTTCCTACCACAACTCGATATTGGTCTTTATTGGTTTGCTGCTTAATCCAAGTACCGTATGCCGAAGCAAATTTAACTGCATCTATTGGGGTTAAATTATCTCCTACATTCCCGCCAATGGTTCCTCTAATTCCTGATATTGATTTGATTAATGTCATACAATGATTGATTTAATTAGATTACAAATATAAGTGCAAAATACATCTGCCGCAAAAGCCTTGTTTAAAGTTATTATTAAGCTTACTTTAGAACCATGAATTTTTTAGCTCACATCTACCTTTCTCAGGACCGAGATTTGGTGCAAATAGGAAATTTTGCAGCCGATTCTATTAAAGGAAAAAAATATAAAAGCCTCCCTGTAGAAATGCAAAAAGGTATTTTATTGCATCGAAAAATAGATAGTTTTACAGATTCACACCCTATTGTTTTTAAAAGTGCTCATCGTTTTTTTGAAAAATACGGTCATTACAATACGGTATTAATGGATGTGATCTACGATCATTTTCTGGCTAAAAATTGGAAATCTTACTCTAACATTCCGTTGAGTGATTACGTAAATTCTTTTTATGAATTACTTCAAACTCATTTTGAAATCTTACCAAAAAATGTGCAACGTTTTTATCCTTATATGGTAGAACAAAACTGGTTGTTAAGTTATGCTTCTGTAAACGGAATTGAGGGCATATTAGCACAAATGAATCATCGTATAAAACATCGTGTTCCTTTACACGAATCTATAGTTGAGTTAGAAGAATTTTATGAAGAACTAGAACATGAGTTTTCTTTATTCTTTACGGAATTAATAGCATATAGCAAAAAAGAGTTAAGCTTTATTGATCAACTTTATGATAAAGCCCCAAACTAAAATAAGTATTGAGGCTTTAAGTATTAAATTGAAAAATTGACATAAACAGCGGTTCTATAATTTACCTCTACCAAACCACTATTGAGGTTTTGATGAATTGGTAACATGACATTAGCACCAACTGACCATTTTTTATAAGTAGTATGTATACCCAATTGTGAGAAAAGCACATCTCCTTTAGTATTGACTACCGCTTCACCATATTGTTCATTTTCTTCAAAAATCTCTCCTGCAATTCCTAAACTTGGTGAAATAGAAACAGCATTCTGACTATTGAAAGATCCAAAAAAGCTTAATCCATAATTGGTCTGATTTCCAAAATGGTAATTTAAATCGTTTTCAGTTTTAAAAGTGTAATTTAATAACACATTTGCTCCGTACGTTCTATAACCCAAATTGTAATCTAGACCTACTGTATAATCCCAACTTCCTGTCCCTACTTGAAAGCTAGGGTTTACACTCCCGGCGTTATTGTCTTTTTCATAATTTCCTGTAGGTGCTTTTACTCCTCCTCCAACTCTTAACGTATGTGCAAGTTTATCGGGATTTAAAATTAAAGAATCTTTATTGGTTTGTATAAGTTTATAAAATGCTAATACCGATATATCTCCTATACCGTTAATTTTTTGAGTTGAATTATCTCCAAATTCACGATCATGAAAATGATAAGGCACAATTGCATGGACACTTATCTTTTCAGTAACTGGTATTTTAGACCACAATTGTAGCGTATTGAAATTTTCATCTACCCAAGGAGAATTGTTAAAAATTCCATCTCTAGATTTATAGGATTGCTTTAAGTAACGTACTCCTATAAAATTATCGGTTAAATTACCGCCATATCCCATACTTCCTCCATTACCACTACAACCACATACATCGCAATCCTCAAAAAAATACACCTGTCTTTGAGAAGTAGTTGGTAAAGTATCTTCTACTTTTTCTAGTGGCTTAGACCATAAGGATAGTGTAAAACCTAAAAAAAGGATAAAAAAACTAAATTTAATATTCTGCAAATCTTTCATCGTTTAAATATTCATTATCGGTTAGGGTTAGCAAAAAAGCAATTAAGACTTCTTTTTCTTCTTCGCTTAACGCTATTCCCAACCTCTCATTTTGTTTTAAAATAGGATCTAAAGTTTCTGAGTTTTGCACTCCATTGTCATAAAAATCGAGTACAGATTTTAAACTTCCAAACCTTCCGTCGTGCATATAAGGCTTTGTTACCTCTACATTTCTTAAGCTTGGCACTTTAAATTTATAATTATCTGAAGCACTTCCAGTAACTTCAGCTCTGCCTAGGTCATTGATTCCTGGAAATGCTGGTAGACCGTTATTTCTAAAAGCATCATCTGTAAATAAATCGGTTTTATGACAAGAGGCACATTTTTGTTTAAAAACTTGATGTCCATAAGTTTCTTCTTCCGTAAAGGAAATATCATTTTCTCCCCTTACGTATTTATCATATTTTGAATTAGAAGAAACCATCATCACCATAAACTGAGATAGGGCTTTAAAAAAGTTTTCATTATTAACTTCTCCATTTTCAAATGCCTCTAAAAAAAGCTTTTGATACTCTTGGTTCGCTTGCAATTTGGCCATCACATTGGTAAGTGTTTCTCCCATTTCTACCTCATTGGTAATGGGTATAATAGGAAAAAGATCTAAATGAGAAGTGGCTCCGTCCCAAGTAAACTCTTTCATAAATGCGGCATTTTGAATTGGAGGAGCATTTCTGGTACCTTCCAAATCATTTATACCGTGGCTAAATTGATGTTCATGATGTGTAAACGCAAAACGTTGCTCGTGGCAAAAACCACAAGAGATAAATCCGTTAGCCGAGAGATTTCCGTCATAGAATAGTTTTTTCCCTAATTCAAACCCCTTTTCAGTAAGAGGGTTTGCGTCTAGATTGTAGGTTACATTGGGAAAATTAGAAGGAATTTCTAATGACAACTTCTTGTTTACAGCAACATAACTTGTATCATCGTTTGAGCATGCCAATAAAAACATGCTTAATAGAAATAGACATATTTTCTTCATAATAAAGAAATAATTTTCTCACCCAAAGTAAATCTTGGGTGAGAAAAATTAATTAATGGTGTCCGCCTTCTCCGTTATGAACGTGGTGTACCTCGAACATCGTAGAGGTGTTTTCTGCAATTTGAGGTGATTTAACCTCATCTACCATCACTACAGGAGCTTCTGATAAATATATTTTATGTTCCCCATCTAAAATTTGATTAGCATCAACTTCAAGGTGTATAAGCGGAATCATTTCATCACTAACCATTGCTGTAGACGGAAGGTTTACCGTTACTTCTTTATAATTATCTAAAGTGTTTCCATGACTTCCCATATGTATTTTAAAGTCTGTACTGCTAGCAATAGATGGCGCAGTGAATGTACCTTCAAAATTTAAGAATTTGTATCCTGCTTGCCAAGCCCACATCATATTGTTTTCTTCAGCAATCTGTAAAAAATCTCCTTGTCCTTCAGCTCCTTGTTGGTATTTCTCTTGATCGACACCTACTCCAAATCTCATTTGAACATATTTTCCTGCTGGGATATTGGTAAGCACTACTTCATTAAGTGCATTTTCTTCACTTATTACAAAATAGCTCTCATCTTTAGGATAAATAAACTCATTTCCCTCTTCATCAATAAGTACAAAATTGCTTACAATGTAATTAAGTCTATTAATGGTTAAAGTTTCGTCGTTTGAATTGGTATAAGTTGATGCTCCTAAAATAAGGTCATCTCCATTCATACTATTATCAAACTCAAGACTTACATTGTTTTCACCTGTTAGTGCATCAGAATTGTTATAATCGTCTGATGAACAAGAAGTTAAACTTACAAAAGCGGCAACTAATATGGATAATTTTATGTGAATTAATTTCATTTTTGTATATTTTAAATTAAATGTATTTTTTGTTTTCTTTTAGGAATTCAAAACATACATGGGTGGCCTTAATAACTTAAAATGAATGGTTTTTTTGTAAAAATTCTGGTAGAAAGTAAATTTTTCGTGACTTTCTACCTCTTCAATAATTGGGAGTATATTTTCTTCTTTTAAAACAAAAACAAAAGGAGTTTCCACCTTATTTCTTCGCTCGGTTTTATCTTTATCTCGTTCGTCACTAGCGTTTTTTGCCAACTGTTTCATCAGGTAGCATTTTCCGTCACATTGTAATTGTGGCTTATCTTTATTGATACACAACACTCTGCTTATATAGTCATAATTAACTAAGTATTCTATGACAGGGAAAGCAGGTTTAAATAAGATTAAAAAAGAAAATATATAAAATAGATATTTCAATAGTATGGTGGCTTATTTCTATGATAACATCAGTTCTCTCTTCCGTTAAACGGAAAAGCTAAGCGCTATAAATGTATTTTCTATTATATAATCATATAATTACACAGAAAACAATAGGTTAGAAAAAAAATCCTTACCTATTAAAATAAATTTAAAGCGAATACAATAGAATTAAGCGTAAATGGGAGGTCTAAAAAGGGCGTCTATATAACGTTTCTTATAAGACTGTGACACCCATAAAGTTGAAGATTGTTTATTTATAGGTTGTGTTAAAACTTCAAATTCTACCAACCTACTATCTTGAAAAAACAACAATTGAAATTCTACTTTTTTGGGCAAGTTTTCTTTTGAAGAATCTTCTTCGGCATTTTTAGCCAGCTGTTGCATTAGGTAACATTTACCGTTACATTTTAACTTTGGCTTGTCTTTATTAATGCACAAAACTTTAGCGATATAATCATAATTAAACGCGTAATCCAAAAATGGAAGCACGGGCTTAAAAAAAATAACCATCGCTAATATGGGTAGTGCATATTTCACAGTACAAAAATACGATAGCTTTTCATATTAGAGAAGTTTTTTAAACAGAAACAAAACGTTAAAAAATTTTATTAAAGCTTTAAGAACTGAGGTTTCTCAATTTCAATTGTTTGAGTAAATTTGTGTCTTGCAAAAAATTATGGCAAAATTCGAAGAAAATATAGAGGTTTTGGGCGCCAGAGTTCATAACTTAAAAAACATAGATGTTAAGATCCCTAGAGAGAAATTGGTGGTAATAACTGGTCTTTCGGGATCTGGTAAATCTTCCTTAGCTTTTGATACGATTTATGCTGAAGGACAACGAAGATATATTGAAACCTTTTCTGCTTACGCCCGACAGTTTTTAGGAGGTTTAGAACGTCCAGATGTTGATAAAATTGATGGTTTATCTCCTGTAATTGCAATTGAGCAAAAAACTACAAGTAAAAGTCCGCGTAGTACTGTAGGAACTATCACAGAAATTTACGATTTCCTACGTTTATTATATGCTCGTGCTAGCGATGCCTACAGTTACAAAACTGGTGACAAAATGGTAAGCTATAGTGATGAACAAATCAAATCGCTTATAAAACAAGAGTTTAAAGGAAAACGAATCAATATCCTTTCTCCTGTCGTTCGGTCTCGAAAAGGACATTACAGAGAGTTATTCGAGCATGTGGCTAAGCAAGGTTTTGTAAAAGTAAGAACCGACGGGGAGATAAGAGATATAGAAAAAGGCATGAAACTCGATCGCTATAAAACTCATGATATTGAGGTGGTGATTGATCGTATAAAAATTGAGGAAGACGAAAATACAGATAAGCGTTTAGCCGAAAGTATTAATACTGCCATGAGTCAAGGAGATGATGTTCTTATGGTTTTAGAACACGGGAAGAAAGAAGGCAGATATTTTAGTAGAACTTTAATGTGTCCTACTTCTGGTATTTCTTACCCTAATCCTGAGCCTAATAACTTTTCTTTCAACTCTCCAAAAGGTGCTTGTCCAAAATGTAATGGGATAGGTTCTTTATACGAAGTCAACGTTCAAAAAATTATTCCTGATGACAAAAAATCGATCAAAGCAGGGGGATTAGAACCACACGGACCACAGAAAAAAAACTGGGCTTTTAAGCAGTTAGAATTAATTGCGCAGCGTTTTGATTTTAAACTTACTGATCCGATTAAAGATATTCCTAAAGAAGCATTAGATATGATTCTTTACGGAGGGAAAGAAAAATTTGAAGTCAGCTCTAAGGAGTTAGGTGTTGCCCGAAATTACAAAATAGACTTTGAAGGAGTAGCCAAATTCATTGAGAGTACTTTTAACAACAATGATTCTACCAGTCTTAAACGTTGGGCAAAAGGTTATATGGATAAAGTGACTTGCTCTACCTGCGAGGGTACTAGATTAAGAAAAGAATCACTTTATTTTAAAGTCAACGAGAAAAACATTGCAGATCTAGCTCAAAAAGACATTTTAGAACTAGCCAAATGGTTTGAAGAATTGCCAAAGCATTTATCTACCAACCAATGGAAAATCGCCGAAGAGATTGTAAAAGAGATCAAAACGCGATTACAGTTTTTAGTAGATGTTGGTCTTACTTACCTCTCACTCAATAGAGGTTCAAAATCCCTTTCGGGAGGAGAAGCACAGCGTATTCGATTAGCTACTCAAATTGGTTCTCAGTTAGTAGGTGTTCTCTACATTTTAGACGAGCCTAGTATTGGCTTGCACCAGCGCGATAATGAAAAACTCATCAATTCTTTAGAGTCTCTTCGCGATGTAGGGAATTCTGTTATTGTGGTTGAACACGATAAAGATATGATAGAACGTGCCGATTATGTGATAGATATTGGGCCGTTTGCCGGAAAATTTGGCGGAGAAATTATTAGTGAAGGAACTCCTAAAGAGATTTTAAAACATAAAACAATCACTGCTTCTTACCTTAACGGAACTAAAGAAATTGAAGTTCCGAAGAAACGTAGAGAAGGTAACGGTAATTTTATTGAATTAAAAGGTGCTACTGGAAACAATTTAAAAAATGTTTCCGTAAAGATTCCTTTAGGAAAAATGATATTGGTAACTGGCGTTTCAGGAAGTGGGAAGTCTACTTTAATCAACGAGACCCTCTACCCTATTATGAATGCCCATTATTTTAATGGTGTAAAAGTGCCAGCTCCTTACAAAAGCATTAAAGGTTTAGACCATATTGATAAGGTCATAGATATTAACCAATCCCCTATTGGGAGAACTCCGCGTTCTAATCCTGCTACGTACACAGGTGTATTTTCAGAAATTAGATCTCTATTCGCAAAAACTCCAGAGGCGATGATTAGAGGATACAAACCGGGTCGTTTTAGCTTTAATGTGAAAGGCGGACGTTGTGAAACTTGTCGAGGTGGAGGTTTACGAGTAATAGAAATGAATTTCTTACCCGATGTGTATGTAGAGTGTGAGACTTGTCAAGGAAAGCGTTTTAATAGAGAAACCCTAGAGATTAGATATAAAGGAAAATCGATTAGTGATGTGTTAGAAATGACCATAAATGAAGCTACAGATTTCTTTGATCAAATCCCTAAAATATACCGTAAACTAAAAACCATTCAAGATGTGGGATTGGGATACGTTACCTTGGGACAACAAAGCACCACCCTTTCTGGTGGAGAAGCACAACGTATTAAACTAGCTACGGAATTATCTAAACGAGATACAGGAAACACATTCTATATCTTAGATGAACCCACCACTGGATTACATTTTGAAGACATTCGTGTATTGATGGAGGTATTAAATAAACTAGCCAATAAAGGAAACACCGTACTTATCATAGAACATAATATGGATGTAATTAAGCTTGCCGATCATATTATTGATATAGGTTATGAAGGCGGAAAAAATGGAGGAAAAGTGGTTGCAGAAGGAACCCCAGAAGAAATTGTAAAGCATAAAAAAAGTTATACGGCCAAATTCTTACGAAAAGAATTACATTAGCCGTCATGTAAATTTTTGAATAATGAGTATCATGAGAAGCGATCAACAAAATAAAAGCTGGAACGAAATTAAAACCAACGATAGTTGGGCTTTATTTAAAATTATGGCAGAATTCGTTCAAGGTTATGAACGAATGAGCGAAATAGGACCTTGTGTCTCTATCTTCGGTTCGGCCCGAACAGATGAAAATCATAAATATTATAAGCTGGCTACGAAGGTTGCCGAAAAAATAGTAGAACACGGTTACGGTGTAATTACAGGAGGAGGTCCTGGTATTATGGAAGCTGGTAATAAAGGGGCTCATAATGCTGGAGGAGTTTCGGTAGGTTTAAACATAGACTTACCATTCGAGCAACATGACAATCCATATATAGACAAAGATAAAAACCTTGATTTTGATTACTTTTTTGTAAGAAAGGTAATGTTTGTAAAGTACTCTCAAGGTTTTGTAGTAATGCCAGGAGGTTTTGGAACCTTAGATGAACTTTTTGAAGCTATTACTCTTATACAAACTCATAAGATAGATAAATTCCCAATTATCTTAGTAGGAAAAGAATTTTGGGGAGGATTATTTGAGTGGGTACAAACTACTCTACTAGATTCTTTTAAAAATATTAGTGCAAAGGATATGGACTTGGTTCAAATGGTAGACACAGAGGATGAAGTGATCGAAATTTTAGACCAATTCTACAAACAATTTAATTTGAGTCCTAATTTCTAAAGTTTGTTAGGCACAGTTCATGCTACTTAAAATAATATACTTTTTAAGTAGCATTTTTATGAATTCCCAAATCTAATAAATCTTAATTCAGGTTGATAAACCGTTTACTCTTCTTTTTAATTTTTATTTTTACCTGTCTTTCTACGATGGGGCAATCTTCTATTGCCGTAGATGCAAAATTAAATGCAGAAGAGAAAACGATAGACATTACTCAAGAAATTACGTATAAAAATACTTCGCAAGAAATTTTAAATGACGTTTACCTTACCGATTGGGCTAATAGTTTTAAAGATAAACGAACTCCTTTAGCGCAACGTTTTGAAGAAGAGTTTCAGCGTAATTTTTATTATGCTAAAAGTTATGAAAGAGGAAATACAGAGATGTTTTCAATTTCTACTCACAATCAGTCTGCCGTTAACTGGTCAAGACCAGAAAAACATCCTGATATTATAAAGTTAGATTTAGATCAGCCTCTATTTCCCAATGAAGAAATAACATTTAAGCTTCAATACCGCGTTAAAATCCCTAACGATAAATTTACTCGTTATGGTTATAGCAAAAAAGGATTTGAGTTAAGGTATTGGCTCATACTTCCTTCGGTATTTGAGGATGGGAGATGGCAATTTTACAGCAATAAAGATCTTAATGACTTATATGTTCTGCCTTATGATATTGAACTTAATCTAGAAGTCCCTAAAGACTTTGTGGTTATTTCTGGTCTCAACAGCGCGGGAAAAACCAGCTTAGAAAGCACGCATCAATTCCGCTTTAGCGAAAAAAAGCAAGTCGATACCAAATTACATATTGTTAAGTCATCTAATTTTGAAACGATTGAAACAGATAAGCTTAACGTTATTACCAATATTGAGGATAATAACCTAAGGCCAGAAATGAAAGCCTTGATTGTAGATAGAATTACTCACTATCTTAATTACAAGCTAGGAGATTTTCCTCATAAAAATTTAATGGTTTCAGAGGAAGATTATCTTTCTAATCCTGTATACGGACTTAACCAATTGCCAACATTTATAAGGCCTTTTCCAGATGGTTTTCAATATGATATTAAACTCTTAAAAACCATTACCAGAAATTATTTAGAAAATACACTAATTCTTAATTCTAGAGAAGAAAGTTGGCTAAATGAAGGTATCATCACTTACATCTTGATGGATTATGTGAATCAATTTTACAAGGATACGAAGCTATTGGGTTCGTTTAGCGAAATTATAGGAGTTAGATGGTTTCATGCTTCAGACTTAGAGTTTAATGATCGTTATCCGCTACTCTACTTAAATATGGCTCGTTTAAATCTAGACCAAGCTTTAGATGAAAACAACGATAAGCTCATAAAATTCAATAAAAATATTGCTAATCCTTATAAAGCTGGTATTGGTTTTAATTACTTAAAAGATTACTTAGAAGATGACGAGGTGATCAATACGACTATAAAACAGTTTTATACCGAAAATGTTCTAAACCCTACCAGCACAAGTGCTTTTAAAGAAATACTCCGTCAAAATACTTCTAAAGATGTAAATTGGTTTTTTGATGACTATGTGGGTAATAATATTAATATTGATTTTAAGATTAGTAAGGTTAAAAAATCTGGAGATTCTTTACAAGTAACCATAAAAAATAAAACCCATAAAGAAATTCCTATTTCCCTTTACGGAATAAAAGACAGAGATATAGTTTCTAAAACTTGGGTAAATCATTTTTTAGACAAGAAAACCATCACTATATCCGCGCAAAATGTAGAACGCCTTGCCTTAAATTATGAAGCTGTAATTCCTGAATTTAACCAAAGAGATAATTATAAAAAAGTAACCACTTGGCTTGATAAACCTGTGCAAGTAAGATTGCTTTTAGATATTGAAGATCCGTATTACAATCAATTCTTTATTATTCCTGAGTTTGATTATAATTTATATGATGGTATTACCATTGGACCCAAATTGTATAATACTACGATTTTATCTCGAAATTTTAATTATAAAATTGCTCCTAAATATGGTTTTGGTAGCGGTGCTATCTTAGGGTCTGCATCGGTAACACACTCTACCCAATATCAAAACCAAAATTTATACGAGTTTAAAATGGGAATTAGCGGTACTCGCTTTTCTTATGCACAAGATTTATACTATCATAAAGTAACTCCTTTTATTAGCATAGGTTTTAGAGATGACGATTTGAGAAGCAACGAATATCAATTTATAAGTATTCGAAACATAAATGTTTTTAGAGATAGAGATATTTTAAATACAGTAGACGAACCAGATTATAGCGTACTCAACGCAAGGTACGGTTTTAGCGACCGTAATTTTGCCGATTATTTTACAGGTACTTTTGATTATCAAGTAGCTAAAAAATTCAGTAAAATATCGGTAACCTCAAAATGGAGAAAGCTATTTCTTAATAATAGACAAATAGAACTGCGTTTTTTCGCTGGTGCTTTCTTATTCAATGAAGCGAAAGATTCAGACTATTTTAGTTTTGCTTTAGACCGTCCTACAGATTATTTATTTGATTATAATTACTACGGAAGAAGCGAAGATCAAGGACTTTTTAGTCAGCAATTTATTGAAGCCGAAGGAGGTTTTAAATCTCAATTACAACCTGCATTTGCCAATCAATGGCTTACATCCCTTAACGGAAGTTTCACTATATGGAATTGGATTCACGCTTATGGTGATGTTGGTTTAGTAAAAAATAAAGAGGAGAATGCGCAATTTCTCTATGATTCTGGAATACGCGTAAGTTTGGTGCAAGATTACTTCGAGGTATTTTTCCCCGTACACTCTAATTTAGGCTGGGAAATAGCTCAGCCAAATTATGATCAAAAAATAAGATTCATCGTTTCTTTAGATTTTAATACCCTATTAAAACTCTTTACAAGGAGATGGTATTAAATTGAATAATTCTCAATAAAAGCTTTAATTACTACATAATTTTGAATATAATTCAGTAAAAATAGAAAATGTTGAAAATTCAATAATTTCACACCTCACTTTTTGATTGATTTTTAAAATCATTTTTCTTATCTTCGCAAAGTTCCCAAAATGAACAGTCTGGGAATTAAATACTGAAGTATGAATTCTTAAATAAGCGTTTTTTTATTTTTGAAAACATACCACGTATAACGCCCTATGAGGGTATTAAACATACAACCCATGCAAGAGAAAACTATAGAAAAAAATGACCTTTCCTTTGAAGATTTTAAGGAACAAGTAATACAAGATTATAAGACTGCCGTTATAAGTAGAGAATGTAGTTTACTAGGACGTCGTGAAGTACTTACAGGAAAAGCCAAATTTGGTATTTTTGGTGATGGTAAAGAAGTGCCTCAATTGGCAATGGCTAAAGCTTTTCAAAATGGTGATTTTAGATCTGGGTATTATAGGGATCAAACTTTTATGATGGCATTAAACCTTCTATCTGTAGAAGAATTTTTTGCAGGTCTTTATGGTAATACCAATTTAGAAAAAGAGCCTATGGCAGGAGGAAGACAAATGGGAGGACACTTTGGTACCCACAGTCTTCAAGAAGATGGAACATGGAAAAATCTAGCAGAACAAAAAAACTCTAGTGCCGACATCTCTCCTACTGCAGGACAAATGCCTAGACTTTTAGGACTAGCTCAGGCTTCAAAAATATACAGGAATGTTGAAGGAATAGATATAGCACCTCAATTTTCTAACAAAGGGAACGAAATCGCTTGGGGAACTATTGGTAATGCAAGTACAAGTGAAGGGCTATTTTGGGAAACCATTAATGCTGCAGGAGTAATGCAAGTACCTATGGTCATTAGCGTTTGGGATGATGAATATGGTATCTCTGTACCTGCTAAATACCAAACCACTAAAGAAAACATCTCTGAAATTTTAAAAGGTTTTCAAAGAGATGAAATGGGGGATGGTTACGAAATTATTAAAGTAAAAGGGTGGAGCTATCCTGAGTTAATGGAAGCTTACCAAAAAGCAAGTAAGATTTCTAGAGAAGAGCACGTCCCTGTTCTAATTCACGTTTACGAGCTTACTCAACCTCAAGGACACTCAACTTCTGGTTCTCACGAACGTTACAAGAGTGAAGATCGCCTTAATTGGGAAAAAGAATATGACTGTAACGTACAAATGCGTCAGTGGATATTAGAAAGCGACCTTGCTACTGAAGATGAATTAAAAGCCTTAGAAAAAGAGGCTAAAAAAATAGTTAGAGAAGGTAAAAAAGCAGCTTGGAACGAGGTAACTCAAGGTCCTAAAGCAGCTCAAAAAGAAATGACAAGTTTGTTAGACAACTTAGCTCAAAGCTCTTCTAACCGTAGTTTCATTCAGCCTTTAAAAGAAGAAATAGAACAATTAGGAAACCCAGAAAAACATCAAATTCTTAGAGCAGGAAGAAAAGCCTTACGTTACGTACGTGAAGAGAATAATTCCGCGAAAAGCGAATTGATCAACTGGATTGATAATTATGTAAACATAACACAACCTGATTATAGCAGTCACTTACATAGTGAAAGTGAATTTTCTGCATTAAACATAGACGCTGTATTACCTACTTATGACGCTGATGCGGAAGATGTAGATGCGAGACTTATTCTTCGTAATAATTTCGATAAAATCTTTTCTAACAAACCAGAAACCTTAATTTTTGGAGAAGACACAGGAAACATTGGAGATGTCAACCAAGGTTTAGAGGGAATGCAAGAAAAGTACGGTGAGCTAAGAGTTGCTGATGCTGGTATTCGTGAAGCTACTATTTTAGGACAGGGAATAGGAATGGCGATGAGAGGCTTACGCCCTATTGCAGAAATTCAATACTTAGATTACATTTTGTATGCGTTGCAAATTATGAGTGATGACTTAGCAACCTTACATTATAGAACTAAAGGAAAACAAAAAGCTCCGCTTATCGTAAGAACTCGCGGTCACCGTTTAGAAGGTATATGGCATAGTGGTTCTCCTATGGGAGGATTGGTGCATTTACTTAGAGGAATTCATATTTTAGTTCCTCGTAATATGACTATTGCTGCTGGTTTTTACAATACTTTATTAGAGTGTGACGAACCAGGACTTATTGTAGAATGCCTTAACGGATACCGTCTTAAAGAAAAAATGCCTAATAACTTAGGTGAGTTTAGAACTCCTGTGGGAGTGGTAGAAACCATAAGAGAAGGTGAAGATATTACGCTTGTGTCTTACGGTTCTACACTTAGAATTATTGAACAGGCTGCTAAAGACTTATTAGAAGTAGGTATTAATGCAGAAATTATCGATGTACAATCTCTACTTCCTTTTGATATTAATCACGACCTTGTAAAAAGTGTTGCAAAAACTAATAGATTATTGGTGATTGATGAAGATGTACCAGGAGGAGCTTCTGCATATATTCTACAAGAAATTGTAGAAAACCAGAATGGATATAAGCATTTAGATAGTAAACCACAAACCTTAACTGCTAAGGCGCATCGTCCTGCATACGGCACAGATGGGGATTATTTCTCTAAACCTTCTGCTGAAGATGTATTCGAAAAAGTATATGAAATCTTTAATGAAGTAAACCCAAATCAGTTTCCTGCATTAAAGTAATTTAATAAAAACAAGGCAAATTTGTATTTTTAATTTATATTTACAAATAACATTTGATCAAATAAGATAAGTTTTATGTTAGTATTTCGTTTAAATAACAATAATAATAACCCGTTCCCGTAACAAAAACTTGTCGCGAATATATAGCCCGTCAGGTTTTTTACCTGACGGGTTTTTTTATACCCAAAAATGAAATTTTAATTTAAAAATAGAAGATTATGTGTGGAATTGTATGTGCTTTTGAACTAAAAGAATCGGTAGAGGTGTTAAGACCTCAAGTATTAAAAATGTCTAAAAAAATTAGACATCGCGGGCCCGACTGGAGTGGGATTTTTGACAATAATAATGCAATAATGGCTCATGAACGCTTAGCGATAGTAGACCCTATTTCAGGTAAACAACCTATTTATAGCAGAGATAAAAACCTAGTTCTTGCAGCTAATGGTGAAATCTATAATCATTTGTCTTTACGGAAAGAGCTAAATAAAGACTATGAATTCCAAACACAATCGGATTGTGAAATCATATTAGCACTTTATCAAGAAAAAGGCGCTGAATTTTTAAATGACCTTAATGGAATATTCGCATTTGCTCTCTACGATATAGAAAAAGATGAATATTTGATTGCTCGAGACCATATGGGCATTATTCCATTATATATGGGCTGGGACAAAAATGGAACCTTCTATGTAGCTTCAGAGTTAAAAGCATTGGAGGGTATTTGCAGCAAAATAGAATTATTTCCTCCAGGGCATTATTTATCTAGCAAAGAAGGAGAGTTAAAAACTTGGTACACGAGAGATTGGAAAGATTATAAAACTGTAAAAGATAATGAGACCTCGATACAAGAAATCCGTCAAGCTTTAGATGAAGCTGTAAAACGTCAATTGATGAGTGATGTACCATACGGAGTGTTACTATCGGGAGGTTTAGATTCCTCTATTACTTCCGCATTAGCGAAAAAATATGCAGACAAGCGTATAGAAACTGGAGACCGAGAAAATGCTTGGTACCCACGCTTACATTCATTTGCCGTAGGTTTAGAAGGTAGTCCAGATTTGGCAGCTGCTCAAAAAGTTGCTAAGCATCTAGATACCGTTCATCACGAAATTGAATTTAGCATTCAGGAAGGCATAGATGCCATTAAAGATGTAATTTATCATCTCGAAACCTATGATATAACTACCATTAGAGCTTCCACTCCTATGTTTCTCATGGCTAGAGCTATTAAAGCTTTAGGAATAAAAATGGTGTTGAGCGGAGAAGGTAGCGATGAACTTTTTGGAGGTTATTTATACTTTCACAAAGCACCTAATGCTCAAGAATTTCATGAAGAAACCGTGAGAAAGCTAGAGAAATTACACCAATATGATTGTCTTAGAGCAAATAAAAGTTTAGCTGCTTGGGGAATTGAAGGAAGAGTTCCCTTTTTAGACAAAGAATTTATAGATGTTGCCATGCGCATTAACCCGAAAGACAAAATGATTAATGGGGAACGTATGGAAAAGTGGGTACTTAGAAAAGCTTTTGAAGATATGCTTCCCAAAAGTGTAGTTTGGAGACAAAAAGAACAGTTTAGTGATGGCGTTGGCTATAGCTGGATTGATACGCTAAAAGAAATGGTAAATGACAAAATTAGTGATCATCAATTTGAAAATGCACATCATAGATTTCCTATACAAACCCCTACTAGTAAAGAAGAGTTTTATTATCGAAGTATTTTTGAGGAACATTTCCCGAGTGATACCGCAGCTTTAAGCGTGCCTTCGGTTCCCTCTGTAGCATGTAGTAGTCCGGTTGCATTAGCCTGGGACGAGAGTTTTAAAAATATGAATGATCCTAGCGGTAGAGCGGTAGCTCGGGTACATAGCGATGCTTATTAAACCCCAAGAAAGTAGTTACATCCACGCATTTGTGGATGTTTCTATTTTATAGAGTAAATAATTTACTTGTTTTACAAATTCTTCGCTTACTAGTGGAAAACGGACGTCTCCCGAGGCGGTATGAAAAGTTATATTCACCAATTTTCTTCTTCTTAACCACACTGGCTGACTTACACTTATAGATTGCAGCTTAAAAGTTTCTATCACCACTTGTACTTTACTCCAAAGCCCCGTAGATTTTACCAAAAACTCTTCACTTATCTCCAACTGCATTTTTTGATATACTTTCCGTTGATATATAAAAAACAATACAACATAGATTAAGATAAAAATAGAAAGGACGGGAATATGTAAATTATCAAAAATAAAACTTAGAACCACTGCTGCTATGAGTAAAGGGACAATTCCCCAAAATAACCTTCTATACAACCAGAGTTGATGAGGTTTATAAATTACCCCTTCTTTACGTTCGTGTTGGTGTAAAAATCGACTTGCTTTTTTAGCTTTATCCCAAGACAATCCCGGGATATTAATTCTATTTTTTTTATGTGTTTCTGTGCTACTCGTTAGTGAAAGCTGTAATTGATACAAATTTAGCTTTCGCTGAATTGGATTCGTAATCAATCTCAAAATTTGAACACGATGGGGATGTAATGATACCTTTGTATTGGTTTTTAAACCCATTTCTAACTCTAAACTATCTTTACTTTGTGTAAGTTTAAGTTCAAAATACTTGATGAAAATTTCTATAATACTTACTACAATTCCAACAAGGAAAACAGCCACGAACATAAATAGTAAAACCATCACAATCTCTCCAACCGATTGAAATGTATTTAGATAATTGGCAGCTTCATCGGCATATTCATTTTCAGTAAATAAATCAGAAAATTGATTATAAAGCGAACTAAAAAATATAAGGATAAGTCCGAAACCTCTAAAATAATTACTTGTAATACCAAGTTTTAAGAGGTCGTTGAATGTTAATCGATGCTCCCAATAAGTAGGAGAAACCCTTTTTTCTAAAGAGGTATCGGTAGAAAGCTCAGGTTCCTCTTGTTCATGTTCCTCACTAATAAAAGAGTGTAATTTCTTTTGAAGCAAAACCGCTTTCTCTTCTGATAATGCTTTAATTTCTATTTCTTTTTCACTACTCCCAGCAGATTCTATCACTACGCTATAAACCCCAATCATTCGCTGAATGATAGAACGTTTAAAATATACCTGCTGAATTTTATCGAATGAAATAGTTATATTTTCAGATGAAAAAACCCCTTTATTTAATACAAACTCATCATCTTCATAATTAATATAAAAAAGAAAATTCCGATAAGAAAGAATACTAAAAACGAGAATAAGAAGTGCAAAAACCGTTAACCCTAAAACTATATAAGTATAGTTAAACTGAGAAGTTTTACCTAACAGTGCATACACAGCAATAGCCCAGAGTCCACGTAATGATTTATACAGAGCACTTAGAAAAATAAGAATAATCCCTATGGATGATTGTCGTTCGGGTTGTGAAAAAGCTTTACTCATCAATCTTTTCTTCTACAATTTTATGAGCAATCCATTCTTTAATTTGCAATGCCTTTTGCGGAGTTAGTCCTGGAATTTTTATATCACTCCCTTGTCCTCCTGCCGTAAAAACTTTTACATTTTTTAATTTAAAATACTTATCGAATAAACTTTGAGTAGTCGAAACATGTTGTACTCTATTAAAAGGAATGATAGTCGTTTTAATAACCAACACTCCTTTTTGAAATAAAATATCTTTCTCTCGCACTACATAACCATAATTTTTTTGTGCAAAAAAATGATAAATAAACATTAATAATAATAAACCTATTGCACCTAATAGCCCCACGAAAATGTAATTTAATTTTACCCATTCTTCCAAATAAAGAATTGCCGCTACTATTAGGGTTAGGGTTAAAAAAACAATTAATCCTGTTAGTATTTTTTTAAGCAATCTTTTTGATACCTTTTCTAAAGCTTCAAGTTTATAATCTGGAAGCTCTTGGGATGAAATTGCGTTATTAGTAAAATTTGTATGAGGTTCTATGGTAGCCATTTTTTGTCAAAATTTGGAGCTCTTTTTTCTAAGAAAGCATCTCTACCTTCTTTTGCTTCTTCGGTCATATAAGCTAAGCGAGTCGCTTCTCCTGCAAAAACTTGCTGTCCTACCATACCATCATCAGTAAGGTTCATGGCAAATTTTAGCATTTTTATAGATGTAGGGCTTTTTGCCAATACTTCTTGAGCCCATTCAAAAGCAGTGTCTTCTAATTGATCGTGAGGCACAACTGCATTTACCATCCCCATATCAAAGGCTTCTTGAGCTGAGTAATTTCTACCTAAAAAGAAAATTTCTCTAGCTTTCTTTTGACCCACCATTTTTGCTAAATATGCAGAACCGTAACCTCCATCAAAACTGGTTACATCGGCATCAGTTTGTTTAAAAATAGCGTGTTCTTTACTAGCTAAAGTCATATCGCAAACGACGTGCAAACTATGTCCGCCTCCTACAGCCCAGCCAGGAACAACGCATATAACAGCTTTTGGCATAAAACGAATAAGACGTTGAACTTCTAATATATTTAAACGGTGGTAACCGTCTTCACCTACATAACCTTGTTGTCCTCTTGCTTTTTGATCGCCTCCACTACAAAAACTATAAACCCCATCTCTAGAAGAAGGTCCTTCTGCTGAAAGTAACACCACTCCTATACTTGTATCTTCTTGTGCATTATGAAAAGCATCTAAAAGCTCTGATGTGGTTTTAGGCCTAAATGCATTTCTTACATCTGGACGATTAAAAGCTATCCTAGCAACCCCATCGCATTTTTTATAGGTGATATCTTCATATTCTTTAGCGGTTTTCCAGTTTATCGAACTCATATATTTTTTGTTAGTTTTATTTTAAAATTCTTTTTAAGTCTAATGTAAGTAATAATAAAAATTAGGCTAATCGAACTATAGACTCTCGAAACATAAAGTTTAAGAGTCCAAATTTAAGGTTTTTGGTTTAGATTTCTTATATTTAGAAAAGGACTTCTTTTATATGAAATTGATTATATACCTATTAATATGCATCATGGGATTTCCGCTTTACGGAATTTCTCAAGAAATGTCTTCTAAAAATCTAAATGTTTCTCAGATTACATCTTTTGGATGGGAGACAAATTCCAAAATTTTTCTACTACAAGAGAAAGAAGAGATACCTACAATACTAGAATCCTCAAAACCAAGAAGTAATTATCTTTTTGATCTTGGTTTTAACGCCAAACAAATTAACTCTACATCACAGTTTAATCACTTTTCTTTTCATCAAGATTTAAAAGAAATACAATTACGTAGACAATTAGATCCTAATAGAAATTACCCTAATCGTGGAATTTATACTAAAAAACCAAGTTGCCAGCCTTACCCTCTGGTTGAAGTGAAAGTTTTTAAAGATTTTTATATAGGGATTTAAAAGTTCAATTGTTTTTAAATAAAAAAGTAATATCTTTAAGTATGAAAAACTTACTTTTTTATATCTTATTTATTGGCTTGTTTTCAATTAACAGTTGGGGACAAGAAAAAAGTCATAACGTAGATTTAAATCAAAGCACTGAGCGCGACTCTACTCCTCGTCTTTCTCGATTTTTGCAGAATATAGATATTGCACAAGATCATTCTTTTACTTTTAATCGGGATTTTTTAAAACCTAAAGAGGTGAGTTTAAAAAAAATGTTACAAACCCGTTATTATAATTCTATTAATTATTTAAAAGAAGCTTCATTAAATGAAACCTTATATCCTAATCTAAATTATCCTAGCGGAATTTTAATTGACAATAATGCTCAATTTTTGATTCATCACTTTCCTAAAGTTAACACTAAACTTTAAAGTTTTAAATTCTTAAAACTTACTTTAGCACCATATTTGTTGTGTGAAGGGTATATTATTTAGTATGAAAAGGATTTTTTTTATTTTAATATTTATCGGATTTTCTTCCGCGAAAGCGCAAGAGTTTTTTACATCTAATACATTGACCAACCTCAATAGTGGTTTTGATAACTTTATTTCTTTAAAAAACGCCACTTCCCTCTCTCATTTTTACGGAATGCAAATTGAAAAAAGAGAGTTTAGTATTCCTCCTGTAGATGTATATGGGGTTAATACAAAGAAAAAAATTGATATGTTAGGAATGGCCTGGGATAATGAAAGACAGAAACAATTGGCAGCTCAACAATATGAATTTCCTGAAAAGCAAGCCTCACAAATAAATTCTAATGTGCAGATATTTGCTAATCAGTTTAATTTTGACAGGCGTACCAATAGTGATTTTAATTTTAATGGAACTACCCCAGATGGCGGCATAAGAAATGAGGTTTATGAAAGTCAAGAGCGTCCGTTTTATTTTACCCCTTATTATAGAAACAATTCTTATTATCGAAGATCTATCCGACCAACTTTTTCTATAACGAGATATTAATTAAACCTTAAAAATTCCTTTTATATTTATGAATAGATTTTTTATACTAGTCTTTATATTACTATATCAAGTAAGTTTTTCTCAACAAGATAGTATCAGCAATCAAGCATTTTATGAAAGGTATTCTGGTAAATTATCTACCAAAATCTTTACTTTAAATAGGTCTAATGATTTTGAGTTATATGATGAAAATGCAGACAAAAGAATTTTACTAACTCCCAACCGAAAAACCTCTTTGGGATTCTCTGCCAACTATGACATTTTAGCTTTTAGTATTGGTTTTGCTCCTGCTTTTTTAACCGAAAATAGAGACAATAAAAACTCTAAACTCTTATCATTTTCTACCGATTTATTTTTAGGGCGTTGGATACAACATCTTGATTTATTTTATCAAAAAGGGATGACCTTAGAATTACTCAATGAACCATCTATTTACTTAGAAAACTTAAAAACCTTTAAAGTAGGCGGAAGCACTTCATTTAATTTTAACCCTAACTTTTCCTATAAAGCCAAAAATTTTGAAAATGAAAGACAGCTAAAAAGTACTGGTAGCTTTATTCCTTCTTTAGTTTATTACTATACTTCTATACAACAAACCAAAGAAGTAGATTATGATACGAAAGCTAGGTTTATTAATTTTGCGATAGCACCAGCCTATCATTACAATTGGGTTATAGATGAACATTTTTTAGTCTCTGGAGGGCTTTCTCTGGGATTAGGACTCACTCAAACCATAGACAGTGATAGAAGTGTTACTACTTTACTTACTACAAGCTCTATTGATTTATCCGTGGGTTATAATACAGATAATTTTTACGCTGGTATTATCTCTAAAGGGACATTACAAAAACAAAATAATGGTGCCAACGTTGTAGGCGATGACACCATTAGATCTATATCTTTTTTAATAGGTTACCGCTTTAATGCTCCGCAGTTTGTAAAAGATGCTAATAGAGCGGTTTATAATTTTTTTAGCAGAAAAAATTAATCTTTATTCAGCTTAATTCCGTTTTCTTCTATAGTGATCATCTTTTGCTTATAAAGAGTACCAATAGCTCTTTTAAAACTCTTTTTGCTCATTTCTAGGTAAGATTTAATCTCCTCGGGAGAAGATTTATCGTGTAAAGGTAAAGATCCATTTTGCAACTCTAGTTCATTTAAAATGGCTTGGGCATTGGGTTCTATACTTCTATAACCAGGACGTTGAAGTGTAATATCTATTTTTTTATCTTTTCTAGTTTTCTTTACCCAACCTTTAAGCTGATCTCCCGTCTTTAAATCTTGAAAAATTTCATCGTGATAAATTAACCCTTGATGTAATTCATTTACAATAACATTAAAACCAAGTTCTGTCTTATTAGTTACAATAAGTCTTACTTCTTCATAAGGTTCTACTGTTAACTCATCATTATCTAAGAAGTGATTTACTTTACTAGATGCCACCAAACGTTCACTAGCTTCATCTAAATAGCAAAATATAAGATACCATTGACCTTCTTTCATAGGGTAAGCTTGTTCCTTAAACGGAACAAATAAATGTTTTTCTAAACCCCAGTCTAAGAAAGCTCCTATTTTATTAACTTCTACACAACGTAAATAAGCAAATTCGTCTAATTTTACGTAAGGTTTCAAAGTTGTAGCTACAGGTCTTTCATCATGATCTAAGTAAACAAATACCTCAATTTCATCTTCTAACTCAAAACTTTCTGGTTTATATTTATTAGGTAATAAAATCTCATTTTCTTTTTCTCCACTATCATCTTTAAGAAACAATCCAGGAGGAGTATCTCTATCTATCGTTAAGGTATGTAATTGTCCTATCGCTAACATAAACTACTTTATTTTTTGGCAAAGGTAATGCTTTTAATACATAAAAAAACACCGTAGAATTTTTACGGTGTTTTTAAATTTTATGAGAGAGATATTAATTATAAATATCTTCTTTTTTGTAATGCTTTGCTAATAGATAATAGACTACAGCTCTATATTTATTAGTTTTAGATTTACCATATTTTTCGATAACCGTATTAATGCCTTTATCTAAATCATCGGTATCTTCTAAACCTAATTTTTTAACTAGAAAGTTTTTTCTCACAGTTTGCAATTCTTTAGGATCAGACCCAGAAACAGTTGAAGCATCTCTATTATATATTGATGGTCCTAAACCTTTAGCTACTTTTCTTAGGAGTTCTACATCGTGGTTTCCTTCAATTTCGTCTAAGTGTTTTAGGTAGTCACCCATTTTTTCATCTAACTTACTCATAGTGGTTTCGTTTAGTATTAATAAAGGCTCAATTTAACCTTTTTAAGAAGAATTAAAAATATTATTTCTTAATTTTTAATGAAATTTACGGCAATATAAACTTAAAGTAATCTTTTAGATACTTATCATTAATATCGCTTGGCGTAAAAACCTCTAAAAGCTGGGGTTTATTATTTTTTTCCGCGTAAAGCAAACCTAAATTACCTTCTAATTCTTCTTCATTGCTTGCAGTTTGATATTCAAACCCATACATCTTACACAGATGTTCTGCAGTGAGTTGATGCTTAGTTTCGAAAAAAGTTGAAAAGTTTTTAGTTTCTTTAGCTCCTGGTAGAATTTTGAAAATTCCTCCTCCTTGATTATTTATAAGAATAATTTTAAAATCTTTAGGTATGTAGTTATTCCACAAAGCATTACTATCATACAAGAAACTTAAATCTCCTGTAACTAATGTAGTAGGCATCGTTGACGCTACCGCTCCCCCCACCGATGTTGAAGTACTACCATCAATCCCACTAGTACCTCTATTACAATATATAAATTGCTCTTTTTCAAACTTAAATAATTGAGCATAACGAATGATACTACTATTAGAAAAATGAATAAGTTGTTCTTTAGGCAAGTTGGTAACGATTTTACTAAATGCTTTTAAGTCACAAAATGGAATTCTTTCTATATACTGAAGATGATGTATATCTCTTCGTTCTTTCACCTCCAACCAAGAATCTCTATAATTGCTTTCAGGTTGATTTACTTGAGGTAAAAAGTGTTGTAAAAATTCATTTGCAGAAACATCAAAATGCTTATTCAAACAAAAATAAGTGTTCAATGCTTTTTTGGTATCTACATGCCAATGCTGCTGCGGACTATAAGTTCTTAAAAATGCTTTTATTTTTTTAGAAATAACTAGCCCTCCAAAAGTTAGTAATATTTGAGGTTGTAATTGTCGAAATTCAGACTCAGGATCTTCACTTACTTCTAAAGGAGCGATGAGTTTATCTATTCTTGTGATAAATTTTTTATGATGTAAATTAGAAGTTGTTTCCGTAAAAATTAATACAGAAGGGTCTTTCGCTAATTCATCTAACAATTCTTGTTCTATTTGGTTAGGCTCATGAACACCTACTAAAACCAATTTTCTTTTAGCTTTATTCCACCTAGATGCGTATTTTGTTAACGCTTCCGCGGAAATAGTTTTAGGTTCTTTTATAGGCTCAATTTCTAAGGGATTTACCGATGTTTTCTCTACCACCCCGTACAAAGGCTCATAAAAAGGAACATTTATATGGACTGGTCCGTTTTGCTCTATTGCTGTATTTAAAGCAAGGTTAATTTCCCTTTCATTATGCTTTTGAGCCTCCGAAAATTTTTGCTGAATTTTTTGATCTTCAGGAGAAATATCTAAAGCAACCTCTGAATATAAATTAGCTGAATATAAGATATGATTTTGAAATACGTTCTTTTGACGGATCGTTTGCCCATCTCCTATATCAATCCTTTCCACAGGTCGATCTGCCGAAATGACCACCAAAGGAATATCGCTATAAAAAGCTTCGGCTACAGCTGGATAATAATTTAGCAATGCACTTCCCGATGTACACACCAAAGCCACTGGTTTTTTTAATTGCTGAGCCATTCCTAAAGCAAAAAATGCAGCACAACGTTCATCTACAATACTGTAGGCATTTATTTGAGGATGGTTAGCAAAACTTAAAGTAAGTGGCGCATTTCTAGAACCTGGCGATATAACCACATGATTTATACCTTTTGAAAGACACAATAACACAACCGATTGCGCCAAAGGAATATTGGAAATTTGCATAAATAATTGCTTGTTTATTCTTACAAAAATAAACTTATTATTGGGGAATGCCTAAGATTTATAAGATGTGTTTCACAACACTTGTTGCATCGTTTCTGCTTTTCTTTGTGTTTCTTCCCATTCAGATTTAGATTGAGAATCTTTTGTAATTCCTCCCCCCACATATACTTCTAATCGGTTATCAGATACTTGCATACATCGTAAATTAACATACAAATTAGTTTGTTTAGAAACGGATTGATAAGCAGAGTTCTCAATATTTCTCCGACGCGGATTTCTATTTTTGGTATGTTGAAAATTCAACTCTCCTAAATAACCTGTGTAATAACTACGATCATAGTTTTCTTTTGTAAGAATATAATCATATGCTATTTCATACGGCAGACCGCAAACCGCAGGTGTGGGATGCAATTTTTTAATTATTTTCTTTAAACCGTCGGCTTCATAAGTTGCTGAAACATTCGTTTTTAAATGTAAAACATTACCAGCTCTTATCGTATGTGGCTCTCCAACTTGTAGGTTACTTACTTCGGTAATTTGAGACAACCCATCTACAATAGCCCTGGTAACAATAGCTTGCTCTTCTTTTTCTTTTTCTTTCCAGCTTACTTCTTTAGTATTATTAAATACTTGCGTACCTGCCAAAGCCATAGTTTTTAAACGTCTACCTTCTGTTTTCACTAATGTTTCTGGTGTTGCTCCTATCCACATTCCTACAAGAGGATGATACCAACAGTACACCATAGCTTCGGGATAAAGTTCTAACAAGCGTTTAAAATAAAGAAAAGGCTCTGTTTTTAACTCAATTTCTTTCTTTCTAGAAATAACCACTTTCTCTAAGCCTGAAGCTTTAATAGTATCTATAGTTTTATTTATTAGATTCTCATATCGATCTTGTTCTTGTTGCTCTTCTTTATATTCTCTTTTTTTTAAGTTGACCTGAAAAGATTCTTGCTCAACAGAGATCGCTTCCGCGGAAGCGTAGGAAAAAACTATTGCTCTTTTTTGAGAATTAAACGGAGCAAATACAAAACCCTTTTCTTGAAAATCGCTAATATATTCTATGATATTATTAGGCTGTAACTGTCCCTTTACCAACTTCTCACCAGGATGACGGTACATTACAAAAGGTAATTGTAAGGAATGATGCTCCTTTACTTTTTCTAGAAAAGAATCGAAATTCATAGTTTATTTTTTAGGCAAAGCAATGGTCGTTAATTTTACAGCAGAAATTAAGTTTTCTTCTGCGTCTTTAATTTTTATATCCCAAACTTGGGTAGTTCTTCCTTTATGTAAAAATTGAGCTTTTGCAAAAACTTCACCGCTTGCAATACTTTTTACATGATTCGCCGAAATTTCTATTCCGCGAATATAAAAATGCTCTCCATCAAGAAAAATAAAACTTGCCGCGCTCCCTACACTCTCTGCTAAAGCTACCATAGCACCACCATGTAGCACTCCATCGGGTTGATGAACCCTAGAATTCACTGGCATTTTAGCTGTTAAATAATCTTCTCCTATATCTATAAACTCTATAGCTAAAGTTTCCATTAAAGTGTTTTTACACCTCTTGGCAAAACTGGCAAGAATTTCTTCTTTAGAATATTTCATTGGTTTAAGTTTACGTTTACTTACTGAAAGTTTTACTTTTGTAAAAGTACAAAAACCCTATAAAATGGCTTCTATAGAAAAGCAAGTAAGTTATACCACAACTAACTCCTATTCCACTTTAAATTCACTAACCCAAGACACAAAAAACATATGGATTTGCTGTCACGGATTGGGTTATTTAAGCAGGTATTTTATTCAATATTTTAAAACATTAGACAGTAAAGAAAATTATATTGTAGCCCCGCAAGCGCAAGCCAAATATTACCAAAAACAAGATTTTAAACATGTTGGTGCCAGCTGGCTTACCAAAGAAGCTACAGCCTTAGAAATGGAAAATGTTCTAGCTTATTTAAACGCTGTCTTTACGGAAGAAGCTGAAGGAAAGGACAAAAATTTAATTCTACTGGGATATTCTCAAGGTGTATCTGTTATTACGCGTTGGATGGCTGCTAAACAATTACAACCAAAAGCATTGTTTTTGCATTCAGGAAGTATTCCTAAAGAACTTCAACCAGAGCAGTTTGAGTATTTAAACACCAATTGCAAAGTGAATTTACTTTACGGAAATAAAGATCAATACATCACTGAAGCTAAACTACAAGCCGAAAAAGAAATTGCACAATCTCTTTTTGAAGATCGTTTACAACTTTATCCTTTTGAGGGAGTACACGAAGTAAAACCTCAACTTATTGCTGACATCTTGAAAGATCAAAAAGTAAATATCTAAAATTCATTGAGTTGATATACCAATTAAAAACGCCGATAATTCTTAAAATTATCGGCGTTTTTAATTCGTAAAATAGAGATATGTTACTCTTTTATTAACTTTTTTGTTGTGCTTGTTGCATCTTCAAAATTCACTTTTAAGAGGTAAATTCCCTGAGATAGACTCTCTACGTTCACTTCTTTAAAATTTTGTTTTTCAGTAATTACACTTCTTCCGTTAAGATCAAAAATTTCAATATGCTGGATTGGTTTTTGAACCTGAGAAAAGTATATTTTATCTTGAGCAGGGTTCGGATAAACTTTAAATAATTCCGCTTTAGCGTTAGAAATAGATAAGTTTGCGGTACTATTTAAAGTAATTACGTCGTACTGCGGATCAATTTCTACATCTACCACAGTAAAATTCACAGGAATAGTGAATTGCTGATTGTTACTGGTATGCTCGACCGTGGTATCTAAAATTTCTCCATTAGCACCTAAAAGCCTTACCGGAAGTAATGTTTCAAAAAAGCTTACTGAAGGATGACTCTGGGTTTGATTAAGTGTAAGATTCACACTACTAGAAGTAGGTTGAGTTACGTATGCAGAAAAAGTTGGAAAACCCTCTCCATAAATCCAATCATCAAAAAATTCGGTTAAAGAAAGACCGCTTTGCTGCTCTAATTTTTGTCTAAAATCGGGTGTTTTAGCATAACCATAAGCTAAAGCTGGATCATCTAAATAATTTTGAGTCGCTTGATAGAAATCTGCATCCCCTAATTTTTTTCGCAACATATGAAGAACCATCGCACCTTTGCTATAACTTAACCTTCCGCTGAATATTCTCCCGACACTTAGAGTATCATTATCTGATAGATAAACCGCACCATCGGGTTGCGATGTAATTTGTAGGACCTTACTTTCCTTCCAGTTATTAAAAGCTGAAGCTCCGTCAAAATCTTCTACCACCAAACCTGATAAATAAGTCGCAAAGCCTTCATTTAACCAAATATCTTTCCAGCTTCCGCAAGTTACTTTATCTCCAAACCATTGGTGCGCCATTTCATGAGCTATAAGGCCTCTGCTAAAGTTACCCATAAATGATATGGTCGTGTGTTCCATACCTCCTCCCCAACCAAATTGAGCGTGTCCGTATTTTTCATTCTCATAAGGATAATTACCAAATAGTGTTGAAAATAGATTTAAGATTGGTGCGGTTTCTTGTAAATCTTGAGTAGCACTCGCTAAATTTTCGGGATATACATAATCAATAAGCGGGAAGTTCATTCCATTAAAAGAATAATTATTATTTATAACCGCGTAATTGGTAACTGCTACAGCTATTAAATAAGCAGGAATAGGATAATCGTGACTAAAATGAACGGTTTTAGAATTGCCGATAAAGCTATTACTCACTTCTAAACCGTTGGCAACAGGTATATTTTCTTCGTTATTGCTGTTAAATCGGGGAACCGTTAAAAAAATATCTACACTTTCAATTTTATCATTTAAATCCTGCTTACAAGGCCACCATGCTTTTGCTCCGTAAGGTTCTGAAAGCGTCCAAATTACTTCATGGCCATTATGTGTAGTTTGTTCAAAAGAACCAAATCCAGAACTTATAGGATTACCTTCATAATCTACACTCAATGTATAAGTTTGTCCTGCAGCTAGTGTCGTATTTAAATTGATAATTAATTCGTCTCCACTACGTGAGTGACTAAGAATTTGATTTCTAGAATTGGTAACTCCATTTACTTGCATATTTGCTGCTAAATCAAATATAATAGACGATAAGCTTTGTTTGGCTGTAAAAGTAGTTGTAATCATACCCTCGATATAAGCTACGGAAGGATCTAGCTGTAAATTCAATTCTTGTGTATTCACATCATAATTTCCAGTATTGCTATTAGGGACAAATTGTATTCGCTTTTCTGCTGAAAGACGTTCTGCTTTACAAATTTCAAAATCTTCATCTACTAACTGCTGAGCAAAGGCTGACTGAAAAGCAATAAAAATTAAAAAAAAATAAAAATATTTCATGTAAAGTGTGATATACTTAAGGTTAATTAACTTAACTGACCATTGTAGTCTTAATTTTATATAAAAACTTACGAAAAATCAATAGTTTAGGTTCTGCCTATAGAGCTTCTGCTAAATTTTTTATTTGTTGAACAATAGATTCCCAACCTTTACCGTCATTATAAATTTCCTTATAGCGTTTTTCTCCACTTTCAACTGTCTCAAAACCATACTGTGATATAGTTAACCTAGATTCGTTCTCATTAATGGCTTCTATATGATAATTAACCTGCAAATGATTTTCAATAATATTATCATAATCTGCATAAGGATCAATAACCGTATAAGTTAATACAAAAGGCTTTTCTATAGTGAGAATTATTCCTTCTACAGGAATAAAAAGTTTCCCTTCATGTAGCATTTCCCACTTTAAAAGTGCTCCTTCTTCCCAAGTAGAAATAGCTTTACATCCATACATATATTTTTGAGTATGTTCGGCTAAAGTTAATACCTCCCAAATTTGATGAGGTGTAGCATTTAATTTTATTGTATTCTGAATTATTTTCTGTTCCATTTTAGCTTCTAAATTTATATTTTTTTTGCCTGTTCCCAAAAAAGATCCATTTCGGCTAAGGTCATATCATTTAATTCTTTGCTGTTTTCCTTAGCTTTCTTTTCAATGTATTGAAATCGTTTAATAAATTTTTTGTTGGTTCTTTCTAGAGCATTTTCTGGATTTACCTTTAAAAAACGAGCATAGTTTATCATAGAAAACAAGACATCACCAAACTCCGCTTCAATAAGATCTTGATCTTGACTATTCACCTCGTGCTGTAATTCTTCCAGCTCTTCTTTAACTTTTTCAAAAACTTGTTGTGGTTCTTCCCAATCAAACCCTACACCTGCAACTTTATCCTGTATTCTACTTGCTTTTACTAAAGCTGGTAAAGATCTTGGCACCCCTTCTAACACACTTTCTTTACCTTCTTTAAGCTTTAATTTTTCCCAATTTTGTTTTACTTCTTCTTCATTCGCAACTTCTACATCTCCATAAATATGCGGATGTCTATCGATAAGTTTATCGCAAATAGAATTTGCTACATCGGCTATATCAAAAGCATTTTTTTCACTTCCTATTTTAGCATAAAACACTATATGTAACAATACATCTCCCAACTCCTTTTTCACTTCCTCTAAATCATTATCTAAAACAGCATCGCCTAGCTCGTACGTTTCTTCGATAGTTAAGTGTCGAAGCGTTTCCATAGTTTGCTTACGATCCCAAGGGCATTGCTCTCTAAGTTCATCCATAATGCTTAGTAGTCTATCAAATGCTTTGAGTTGTTGTTCTCTTGTAGTCATAAAGGTAAATTTAAAAGTTTAAATGTAAGTATATTTTACTTTATATCGTTTTGCATTAGGGATAGAAGCGGCAGCCTTTTTAATCGCTTTTTTGCGGTGAAAAAGCTATAGCGGAAAGCCCGGCCCGAAGGAAATGCCATAAAAAAAGCCCTGTTTTTCAACAAGGCTCTATTTATATAACAAAAAAAGAAATGTTAGTTTTCTTCTGTAGTTGCTTCTTCTTTAGTAGTTTCTTCTTTTTCTGGGGCAGAAAAGTCGTTCATTCCTGCTCCAATTAAGATATTATACCATTGAAAAACTTTTTTGATATCGCTTACATATACACGATCTTCATCATATTCTGGTAAAATTTCTTTAAAATACTCTTCTAATTTAGCTTTAGATTCTTTGTGACTAATAGCTTCTTTCCCATCTTCTTTCTCAGCTATTTTTTGAAAAACTTCTCTTAACGGAACTTCTTCTGTATAGGTATACATAGCGATTTCACTTAACATGCTTACATTATGTCTCACAGATACCGATAGTTTTTTACCATCTGCTAATGCTTCTGCTACAAAACCTCCTCTGGTTTGTGCCTTTAACTCATATAATCCCGGTTTCCCTGAAATTGCTAAAACTTTGTCTAAACTCATCTTCTATTTTTTTTGGGTGGCAAATATCTAATCTCTGTAGGTAATCACAAAAATTTTAACGCCCTTTTTTTACTTTTGGAAAACGCATTCTGTAATCAATGCTTATTTTTCCTTTCGAAATATTTTCTAATTTTCCTTTAATTAATCTTTTTTTTAGACTTGAAAGTTTATCGGTAAATAAAATTCCTTCAATATGGTCGTACTCATGTTGTATGACTCTTGCTGCTAAACCTGTAAACTCTTGGGTATGCTTTTTAAAGTTTTCATCGTAGTATTCTATAACGATATTTGGTTTTCTAAACACATCTTCACGCACTTCAGGAATACTTAAACAACCTTCATTAAAAGCCCATTCATCTCCAGTTTCCTCAGTGATTTGCGGATTTATAAATACTTTTTTGAGTCCTTGTAGCTGTTCTTTATCATTTTCAGATAAATCATCATCCTCTGCAAAAGGAGATGGGTCTATGATAAACATACGTATAGGAAGGCCTATTTGTGGTGCTGCTAGACCTACTCCGTAAGCGCCATACATGGTCTCCCACATATTTTCTATAAGTTCTTTTAACTTAGGATAATCTTCTGGAATATCTTTCGCTTGCTTTTTTAAAACGGGATCCCCGTAAGCTACAATAGGTAAAATCATATATAAGATACTTTAATTCTTTTTTGCAAAGGTAGTGATTTGAAATCTTAAATTAAAAGAGAGAAATACTATACGTTATAAAGGTAATTTTGAAGAATAATTGTGGCACTAATCTCATCTACTAACGCTTTATTTTGGCGTTGTTTCTTTTTAAGACCGCTATCGATCATCGTTTGGAAAGCCATTTTAGAAGTAAAACGTTCGTCTTCTCTCTTTACGGGCATCGTAGGAAATTGTTTAACAAACTCTTCTAAAAAGGACTGTATATAAACTTCACTTTGAGAGGCTGTACCATCTTTTTGTTTGGGCTCTCCCACCACCACTAGCTCTACTTTTTCTTTACGGAAATAATCCTTTAAAAACTGCATTAACTCTTTAGTATCTACCGTAGTTAAACCAGAGGCGATTAATTTTAATTCATCGGTTACTGCTACTCCGGTGCGTTTAGTTCCAAAATCTAATGCGAGGATTCTTGCCATCAAAATTTTTTTTGCAAAGGTAACACTTCTCTTAGTATTGCTATAATATTTATATGGAAGCCTTATATTTACGCAAAATTTTTAAATCTATGGAAAAACTTCAACAACATATATTAGAAGCTTGGGAAAACCGAGAGCTTTTAAAAGAAGAGTCTACGCAAAATAGCATTAGAGAAGTAATAAATAAAATTGACGCTGGAGAATTACGTTGTGCAGAACCAACAACAGAAGGTTGGCAGGTAAACGAATGGGTAAAAAAAGCTGTTGTTTTATATTTCCCTATCCAAAAAATGGAAACCTTAGAAGCGGGTATTTTCGAATATCACGATAAAATGCCATTAAAAACAGGTTACAAAGAAAAAGGAATACGTGTAGTCCCAAATGCAGTGGCCAGACATGGTGCTTATATTTCTAGCGGTGTAATTATGATGCCTAGTTATGTGAATATTGGTGCGTATGTAGATGAAGGTACTATGGTAGATACTTGGGCGACTGTAGGTAGTTGCGCTCAAATAGGTAAAAACGTACATTTATCTGGCGGAGTTGGTATTGGTGGTGTTTTAGAGCCATTGCAAGCTGCTCCAGTAATTATAGAAGACAATGCATTTCTAGGATCTAGATCTATTGTCGTAGAAGGTGTTCGTATTGAAAAAGAAGCTGTATTAGGAGCAAATGTGGTTTTAACAGCCTCAACCAAAATTATTGATGTTACAGGAGCTGAACCTAAAGAAATGAAGGGAATTGTACCGGCTAGATCTGTAGTGATTCCTGGGAGTTATACAAAGAAATTCCCTGCTGGAGAATATCAAGTACCATGTGCTCTAATAATTGGTCAACGCAAAGAAAGCACAAATAAAAAGACATCTTTAAATGATGCCTTACGAACTTATGATGTAGCGGTATAATATGAAAGTACTTGTAATTCAGCAGAAAATGATTGGAGATGTTCTTACCTCTTCTATTCTTTTTGAAGCTATAAAACTAGAACACCCTTCTGCTGAATTACATTATTTAGTCAATAGCCACACAGTCCCTGTAGTTGAAAACAATCCGTTTATTGACAAATTGGTTTTATTTACACCAGAAATTGAAAATAGCAAGCTTCAGTTTTATCGTTTTCTTAAAGAAATCCGTAAAGAAAAATATGATATTGTAATAGATGTTTATAGCAAAACTTCTAGTGCATTTATTACATCTTTCTCTAAAGCAAAGATTAGAATAGGAAAATCAAAGTCCTATCTTAATTGGGCTTATACACATCAATCGGGAATGGATTTGGTAAGAAATCACGGCATTCCATTAGCTTATGAGAATAGACTCAATATGCTAACTCCGTTTGTAAAAAACATCAATTACAAGGTTGAACCACAAATTTTTATTACTGAAAAAGAGAAGGATCAGTTACAACTGAAACTAAAAAATGAAAAATTGTCTTTAAAAGAAGATCCTGTGGTGATGGTCAATATTTTAGGCAGTTCTCCTAGCAAAACCTATCCACTTCCTTATTTAGCCGAATTATTAGATGAATTGGTTAATCGCTTTAAAGATATTAAATTTTTATTCAATTATATTCCCAAACAACAAGATCAGGTAAATACCTTAAAGTCTTATTGTTCTCAAAAAACACAAAATAATATACTTAATTTTTACGCCCCTAGTTTAAGAGAATTTATTATACTTACGTCTTTTTGTGATGCCATGATAGGCAACGAAGGAGGAGCCATTCATATGGCCAAAGCTGTAAACATTCCTAGTTTTGCAATTTTTTCACCTTGGATAAGAAAAGAAACTTGGGGTGCAAACGATGAGGATGACCATAATTTAAATGTTCATTTAAGAGATTTTGAACCTCAATTATTTAAAAATTACAATAAAAAAGACTTTAGAAAGAATCAAAAAGAATATTACCTTAAATTTGAACCTGAGTTAATAAAGAAAACTTTAGTTAATTTTATAAAAAATTCAATTACTAGTTTAAATGGGAGTTAAAAAATTACTTTACGGAATTTTAAAAAAGATGAAGTTTCTTCCTCCCGAAACTTATATCCCTATTTATTATGAGTACTATTTAGGTAAAAAACTTGATCTTAATAATCCTGTAGAATTTAACCAAAAAATACAATGGTTAAAAACTTATTATCACCCCGATATATTAACTCAATTGGTAGATAAATATTCTGTTCGGGAATATGTAAAAGAAAAAATAGGTGCTCAATACCTTAATGAACTTATCGCTGTTTACGATAAAGCTTCAAAAGTGAATTTTGATGAACTTCCACATCAATTTGTAATTAAAGGAGTTCATGGTTTTCATTTTAATTTAATAGTAAATGACAAAAACAAACTAAATAGAAAAAGAGCTCGTTTCCTTATGAATAAATGGATGAGCAAAAATCAATATTATAGAGGTGGTTTTGAGTGGGCTTATAAGAATGTTCCGCCAAGGCTTATTGCCGAGAAGTTTCTTACCGAAATGGATAAAGATGTTATTTTAGATTACAAGTTTTTTTGTTTTAATGGGGAACCTAAGTTTTTGCAAATAGATGTAGAAAGAGGCATTAATGATCAGCGTGCTTTTTATGATTTAGAATGGAACAAACTAGAGTTCTACAATAAAGAAAATAAAGTATATGAAGGAGAAATGACTCAACCAGAGAATTTTGAAGAAATGGTTTGGGCTGCGAGAACATTAGCAGATAATTTTCCTTTTGTAAGAGTTGACCTATATTCTATTAAAAATAAAACCATTTTTGGTGAAATGACTTTTTATCCGTCTGACGGAAGAAAAGATTTTCATCCTTTAAAATACAATAAGATTTTAGGAGATTATATTCAATTACCTCACTTAGCTGAAGGTCAAAAAGAAATTAAAGAAATTTAGTCTTTCTTAATTCCGTAATTGGTCCAAGTCTTATTCTTATTTTTAGTTTCTGCTCTAATGGCTAAATTCTTATCAATAGAATCTTGGTTCTTATACCCTCTTGGATGGTCTAAATGTACGCACACGGCAGAATAACGAATTTGTTTAGACTTAACACCTTTGTTCATTAAACGCTCTCCTAATTCTCTATCTTGACCTCCATATTGCATACGTTCGTCAAAGCCATTAATTGCTAAAATATCCTCTTTCCAACCACTTGCATTATGTCCGTTCCAACTAGCATTCGTAGGTGTCACTTTATTTAATAAACCTTGCATGAAACCATTAGCACTGAGCTTATTATTTTTAAAAGAGGAAGATAAACCATTTTTTTTCAGCCAATTGACTTTAAAGCAATCTTGAGAAAAAATAGTTTCTTTGGTGATTATTTTGGAGATGTTCATAGGCAACATAAAATATCCTCCCGATAGAAAGTAACCTTTTTCACGATATTTTAAATGAGTAGAAACAAAATCTTTTCTCGGGATACAATCCCCATCACTCATTAAAATATAATCTGCCTTGCATGCTAAAATTGCCTTATTTAATATTCTTGATTTTTGAAAACCTTCATCCTCTTGCCAAACGTGTTGAATAGGATAAGAAACCTCTTTCTGTAAACGTTCTATCAAATCAAACGTAGGTTGTTTAGAACCATCATCAGCAATTACTATTTCAAAAGTAGCTTCATCTTGACAAGCATATCCCCAAAGAACTTTTTCTAACCAATCTTCGGAATTATAGGTACTAATGATAACTGATATATGGATGCTATTATTCAACTTCAAGAATTTATTGGGTTAATTTTATAGCCACAAAAATAGCGATTTTTACCAAGTCGCTTGATTAAAGTCAAAAAAAATTAATAAATCGCCGCAACCATTTTAAGAAAAATACATCTTTGTTATGTAGTATCTTTTGTTTGATATAAATTTGTCATTGGTTTAAGATTAAAATTTTTCATTAGTATAAAGCAATAATTAAAAAAGTTGGAAAAACTTACAGCACTAATACCTACCGGAAATGAAATTCACAATATTGAAGAAGTAATAGCTTCTGTAGATTTTGCCGATGAAATCATGGTGGTAGATAGTTTTAGTACTGATGGCACTTACGAAAAAGCTCAAACTCTTGCAGATGTCGTTTTACAACGAAAATTTGATTACCCTTCTTCCCAAAAAAACTGGGCTATCCCTCAGGCTAAGCATCAATGGATTTTATTAGTTGATGCCGATGAACGTGTTACTCCTGAGTTAAAACAAGAAATCTTAGACGTTCTTAAAAACCCATCTAAAGATACAGTCGGGTATTGGATAGGAAGACAAAACTACTTTATGGGTAAACCCATTAATCATAGTGGTTGGAAAAATGATAAAGTTATTCGTCTATTTAAAAGAGATGAATGTCGTTATAATAATAAAAGAGTACACGAAGAAATTACTTCTGATGGAAATATTGGAAAACTAAATAGTAGGTTTCTTCACTATACCTATACCAGTTTTGACAATCATATTGAGAAAGTGAACAAATATGCTTGGTGGCGTGCATTAGATTATAATGAAAAAATAGATAAAATAACTGCTTACCATTTTATTGTTAAACCATTTTGGGGGTTTTTTAAGCACTATCTTTTACAAAGCGGATTTAGAGACGGAGTCCCTGGTCTAACCATTGCCTTTCTTAGATCATATTCTATTTTTACACGTTATTTAAAGATTTGGCTTCTTAGAAAAGGTATCAAGTAACTTCTTCCTAAGTATCAATAATTTAATTAATTAAGTTAAAGATAAATAATAGTATTAAAAAGACTGCTACTAACGCTAAACTTGGCAGAAAAAGATTTCCTACAGCTCTTAACGTGCTAAAATTCTGAATTATTTTTATTCCTTTTATAAAAATAATTACTGACCATAAGTTCAGGATAAAATATAAAATTTTGAAACCTATGTAAAAGGAAACATCATCAAATTGATAAACTTCTTGAGTATTAGAAAACAAATCATTTCCAAAGATCATATAACCAGGGATAAATAAAAATAAACCTGTAATGGCTGGTATCATCGACCAAGCCAAAACTGTTCTATATTGACCTCCCTCTGCTTTTCCTCCTATCCATTCTCCCGTGAAACTTAAAAGAGAAGTGAAAATATAAAAAACTAACCAGCCTAAAAGTCCTCCTAAAATCCCTCTAAAAATCACCATATGGTAAATAGATGAGAAACCTAATTCTCCCCTATTAATAGCTTTATAAAATGAATATGCAATCCCTCCCAAAAAAAGTAAAACATATACATTATCCCTATTCTTAGAAGCAATTAGAAGCTTTAAAACTTTTGAGGGTCTAAACCAGATATTTTTTAAAATGTATGGAATACTTATTTTTTCCAAAACTTAAATTTTTTCTTTAATCTTCTTTTTCTATAAAATTTTTCTTGAAATTTTTGAGTATTACTCCACATCATTTCAAAAATTTTATTTTTGTTTTCACCTATACATTTAGCATATTCATCACTCATAACTTCTACCATGTCTTTATGTATGGTTAATCGAGCAAAGTTTTTTATACGCTCTTCCAAGCTCAAACTTTTAAAATTCATACGATTTAGATCAACCAAGTAAAATTGATAATTCCCATTATTTAACTTAATTAATGTATTTCCTGGAGAGTGATCTAAAAAAAGAACTTTATGTTCATGAAGCTGATAAGTAAATCTTGTAAAAGCTCTAAGTATTTCTTCGTGATTAGGAAAATTTAAATCTTTGGTTAACTCGCGATAAGTCAAATCGCAATCTAAATGTTCACTTACATAATAACTACTTTTAAATAAGAGAAAAGTACTTTCCTCAAAATAAGCAATAGGCTTAGGAGTGCCTATATTTAATTTTTCTAAATGCTGGGCATATTCAAAAGAGCGTTGAGCCTTACTTTTTCTAAAAAAACGATAAGCAATTTGATTTATAAAATTGGGTATTTTAAACGATTTTACGTTTACTAGAGTTCCATTTATAGTAAAAAGTCGAATTACATTACGTGCAGCTTCCCCAAAAGCTTCACCTTCTGTTTTAAAATTATTGATAATATGCTTGACATTTTTCTTTTCTACAGGAGATGTTTCTGAAAAAATTACTTTCATGGAGATCAATTAAAATAAAAAATCAATTAATTTAGCAGGTTGAATTTATACTATTAAGGCAGTTGAAACTTTTCAACTATAAAGAAACTATTTTTTCTCTGATTTTATCTCATCGGCTACAGCCAATATATTTAATCCACCATAGCAAAGCGTATCAAACCGAAATTTCAATACTTCTAATTTATTAAAAAAGATAAAGCAATCGTAAATCATCATCGTTTAAAATAGTAAGTTTGCAGTATAGTTAACGCCTATGAATACTAATGTTATTTATATTTTACATAAAAATGGTGCTGAAAGCCATTATTTAGGTTTAGCACATCTATTGCACCAAGAAAATTTACAGTTAAAACACAGAGAGTTTTCTATTGCTGGTAAACTATTTAAAGGCCTAATAAAAGGTAAACCTTTACTTTTCAAAAAACAACTTATAAATATTGGCTTTTTTATTCAACTATTATTTACCAAAAATAAAAAAATAGTTCTAGGTATTGCTCCTTTTGATCATAAATTAGGTCGTTTATTATTTATTCTAAAAAAACACCAAATATATTATCACAGTTCTTGGACATGCTGGGATAAAAGTTTCCAACCTAAGCCCACTAATAAACAAAAAGTTTATAAAAACTGGCGATATTTTTTAGAAGAGAAAGTACTTCATGTTTTTGCTGTTTCTCAACAAACTAAAACCAGTATCCTAGAAAATTACCAATTATCACCAAGTAAAATAAGTGTTGTTAATCATAGTTTACACGAAGCCTTTTTAAAAAACTATAAACAGGATAAAGAACTCAATACTTTTTTATACGTAGGTAGGTTAACTCCTGAAAAAGGAATTGAAGAGATTTTAGATTTCTTTATAAAAAACTCTAATTTAAATTTAACCCTCATTGGTTCAGGCAAATTAGAAAGCAAAGTGAAAGAAGTTGCTAATAAAACTAAAAATATTAGTTTTTATCCTAAAATTACAGATAAAGGGAGGTTGGCCACTCAATTCAATCAACATCAATTTTTTCTATTAAACTCAAAGAAAACAAAAAAGTGGGAAGAATTATTTGGTATGGTTCTTATTGAAGCAATGGCTCAAAAATCAATTCCTATAGCTAGTAATCACGCAGGTCCAAAAGAAATTATCAATAATAAAACAGGTTATATTTTCACTGAAGGAGATTTAGAAGAAACCATTACTGCTGCAGTAAAAATAGGGTTTTCTGAAGTAATGGCTACTGCAGCAAAAGAAAGTGCTAAAAATTATACCTTAGAAATCATCTCAAAAAAATGGAAACCAATTTTAATATAAAACCTGTAGATGTTAGCTGCATTATTATTAATTATAACACAGCAAAGTATACTTTAGCTTGTGTAAAATCTATAATTACACTAGAACATCACTTATCTAATTACGAAATTATTGTAGTAGATAATGCTTCCGCGGAAGACGATTATCTATGGTTGCTAAAAGAGTTTAAAAAATTAAATCTACCACAACTAAAGCTTTTTCGAAGTAAAAAAAATGTGGGGTTTGGAGCAGGAAATATGTTAGGTGTACAAATATCTAGTCCTTGCAATTATTATGCATTTATTAACAATGATACATTACATGTTTCTGAGAATTCGTTACAACGTCTAATGAATTTCATGGATCAAAATGAGACAATTGGTATTGTTTCACCTCAAATGTTAGATCAAGATAAAAATTTCAGAGTAACTATAGATCACTTTTCTTCCTTAGGGAGAGAGATTTTGCGAAGACCTTTACTAGAAAAATTATTCCCTAAAACATATTTAAATAGAAAGGTTCGTTATCAAAAACCTACAAAAGTTCACTATGTTCAGGGATCTTATATGTTTATTAGAGCTGATGCTTTTAATCAAATTGGTGGATTCGATGATAATTTATTTCTTTACTATGAAGAGTCCGATGTTTCTAGAAGATTACTTAAGCAATTAAATCTTAGCACTTATTTATTTCCAGATTTAGAATACATTCATTATAAAAGTGCTAGCACTAAAAAAAACATTCTTATAAAAATCGAACAGAAAATATCTCTACTTTACTATATTAGAAAACATTATGGATTTATTCAATACAAATTATTGTTGGGATATTATATTATTCGTTACTTTTTCTCGAGCATCTTAAAACCTAAATACTGGAAGCTATTTTTTGTATTACTGCGAGGAGCTCCAACCTCATTATCCTTAAAACAAAATCAAACTATAAATAATCTATCATGATAGACGAAATTCACGAATGCCTAACAGTTTTAAAACGAGGCGGACTTATACTTTATCCAACCGATACGGTTTGGGGAATTGGCTGTGATGCCACCAATGCAGAGGCAGTAGAGAAAGTTTTTGCACTAAAGAAAAGAGCAGAAAGCAAATCTCTTATCTGTTTAGTTTCAGATTATAAGATGCTTAATCAATATGTAGAAGAAATACCAGAAGTCGCTTATGATATCTTAAAATTTGCGGCAAAACCTACAACCATAATATTTGATGACCCTATTAGAGTGGCTGAAAATTTAATTGCCGAAGACAATTCATTAGCCATTAGAGTTTGCAAGGATATGTTTTGCAATAAATTAATAAGAAAATTTAAACGCCCTATCGTATCTACTTCAGCTAATATTAGCGGTCAACCTACTCCAAAATCTTTCGATCAAATAAGTCCCGAAATTTTAAAAGGAGTAGACTATGTTGTAAATTTGCAGCCAGCAAATAAAAGCGCTAAACCCTCAACAATTATTAAATTGACCTTAGACGGAAAAGTGCAAATTATTAGAAAATAAAATGCCCGAAGAGAAAACGTATAAAGAAGCATTATCACATAAAGTTTTTGAATATATAACCCAAGCAGCAGATAATCTCTCTCTAGAAACCTATGCAATCGGTGGGTTTGTTAGAGATTATTTTTTACAAAGAGGTGATGCCAAAGATATAGATGTAGTTGCTGTAGGCAGCGGAATAGCCTTAGCGGAAGAAGTAGCAAAACTATTGCCTCATCAACCAAAGGTACAAGTATTTAAAACCTACGGTACCGCCATGCTTAGAGCGTTTGATTTGGAGATCGAATTTGTTGGAGCTCGTAAAGAATCTTACACCAAAGATAGTCGAAATCCCGAAGTAGAATCGGGTTCACTAGAAGACGATCAAAACCGAAGAGATTTTACCATTAACGCCTTAGCGCTTCAGTTAAACAGAAGCAGCTTTGGAAAATTATTAGATCCGTTTAACGGATTGGCAGATCTAAAAAACCAAATCATCAAAACACCTCTAGAACCAGGGGTAACCTATTCAGATGATCCATTACGCATGATGCGTGCCATTAGATTTGCCTCTCAATTGGGTTTTAAAATAGAAGAAAAATCATTAGATGCTATTACTACTCACCACAAACGCATTAAAATTATTTCTAAAGAACGTGTAGTAGATGAGCTAAATAAAATTTTATTATCTCCTACTCCGTCTATAGGATTTGGATTACTTAGAAAGACAAAATTACTACCCATTATATTGCCAGAATTATCGGCTTTACAAGGTATAGATGAAAAAGAAGGACAACGACATAAAGATAATTTTTGGCACACCTTAGAAGTTGTAGATAATATTGCTAAAAATACAGACGACGTTTGGTTACGTTGGGCAGCATTACTACACGATATTGGTAAAGCACCCACAAAAAAGTTTCACAAAAAAATTGGTTGGACATTTCATGGTCACGAATTTGTAGGAGCTAAAATGGTATTTTCTCTTTTTAAAAGATTAAAAATGCCCTTGAATGAAAAAATGAAATTCGTTCAAAAAATGGTTTTCATGAGCTCCCGTCCTATTGTTATCGCAGAAGATCATGTAACCGACTCTGCCGTAAGAAGATTGATTTTTGACGCTGGTGATTCAATTGAGAGCCTTATGACACTTTGTGAGGCAGATATTACTACTAAAAACCCTAAGCGTTACAAAAAATACCATAACAATTTTAAAGTAGTAAGGCAAAAGCTTAAGGAAGTAGAAGAAAGAGATCATGTTCGTAATTTCCAGCCTCCCGTTTCAGGTGAAGAGATTATGAAGACTTTTAATATTCAACCTTCTAAAGAAATAGGCATTATTAAAAGCGCAATAAAAGAAGCGATTTTAGATGGTGAAATTCCTAATGAATATGAAGCTGCTAAAGCGTTCATGATTGAAAAAGGCACGCAACTAGGATTAACCACTAAGGAGACCAAAAATGTTTAAAAAAGTTGTTAAAATATCTCTTATTTTAGTTTATCTAGTCATCATCGCAGGTGCAGTGGTGAGAATGACTGGAAGCGGAATGGGTTGCCCCGATTGGCCTAAATGTTTTGGTCATTTTATACCTCCTACAGAACGTGCTCAATTAGAATGGCATCCAGAGCAAAATTTTCACAAAGGTCAAGTAATTATAGTAGACGAAACTTTACAAGTTTCTAAATCTGAATTTACATCTTCTAAAAAATTTAATAAAAGTAATTGGGAACTTTATACCAAACATGATTATGCCGTTTTTAATCCTACTCACACTTGGGTAGAATATATTAATAGACTTTTTGGAGCTCTTGCAGGACTTGCCGTACTTTTAACGGCTATTTTATCTATTTGGAAATGGAGAAAAAATAAAAGAATAACCTTACTTTCTTGGTTTACTACATTTTTAATGGGGTTTCAAGCTTGGCTAGGAGCAACGGTGGTATATTCGGTGTTGGCTCCAGTAAGAATTACTATACATATGGTAGTCGCATTGATTATTGTAGCTTTGATTCTTTATATTTTACACCTAGCTAGCCCTAAAAAAGTAAATTTTAGCTATAATCCCTTATTTAAAAATTTACTTATACTTTCTATTGTACTAACTCTTATTCAAGTGGTTTTAGGTACCGAGGTTAGACAGTTTGTAGATATGCAAATTAAAGATATAGGCTACGAAAAGCACTTATGGTTAGAAAATCCAAACTTTCAATTTTATGCTCATAGAAGTTTTTCTGTTTTAGTCTTTTTATTAAATGTGTTTATTTGGTGGAAAAACAAACAACAGCATTTAGGTTATTCTCTTACCCACTGGGTGATGCTGCTTATTATTCTTGAAGTTTTTACGGGAATTGCTATGTATTATTTTGATTTTCCTTTTGCTACTCAAGCTACACATTTAGTTATTGCAAGTGTACTATTCGGACTTCAATTTTACCTTTTATTGCAAAGCAAGAAAGCCGAAATTCAGACAAAAAATAGCTAACTTTGCAATCCAAATTTTTGAAAGATGATGATTTATAAATTTCGAATCGTATTAGATACGTTAGATGATGTTTTTAGAGATATCGAGATTGAGAAAAACGATACTTTAGAAGATTTACACAATGCGATTACACAGGCCTTTGGTTTTGATGGAACCGAAATGGCTTCCTTTTATACAAGTGATGAGGAGTGGAATCAAGGTGAGGAAATTGTTCTTTTTGATATGAGCGAAGGTCACAACCCTGTTCGTATGATGAATGAAACTGCATTAGATACAGTAGTTTCTCAAAAAGAAACTAAGCTCATTTATGTGTATGACTTTTTAAGTATGTGGACATTCTATGTGGAGTTAGCTGATATCACTGAACCAGAAGATGGCAGAGATTACCCGAATCTTATGTATGTTCAAGGGCAGTTACCTGATAGTCCTCCAGATAAAAATTTTGAAGCCGAAGATGATCCTTATGCAGAAGAAGATGAAGATTTGTATAGTCAAGGAGATGGTTTTGAGAGTTTAGATGATTTCGATTTTGATGAAAACTGGAATTAAATCAATCTCTATTTTTTTGCATTAGGGATAGTAGCGGCATCCTTTTTTAACTGCTTATGCGAAGCACTAAGCTTTTAAAAAAGATATAGCGAATAGCCCGACCCGCAGGGTAATGCCCAAAGTATTAATATTTCAATTTACAGAACACTATGATTAACGTATATAATGCTCAAATTGAGTCGCTTTCTATTCACCGCGTGGGGAATAAAGCTAGAAATGAAGGGATTTTTCTTTCCCAATCTCCGTTAGTAATAAGTGACGAGCTTAACTCTTTATTGAAAGAGTACTTTTTGAAGTCGTTTAGAGAGAAGGAAGAGAATTACTATCAATTTGTACACGAAACCGATTTGGAGTTTCATGATTTATACAATACTTGTTCAGAGATTTTTAATGATCCCAGGACTGTTCATGAAAATTCGAAGAAAATAGCGCAGCTGCTCTTTAACGAAGGAAAACATCCGCACATTAAAAACGGAGAATTATACGTAGTATATTTTGAAAATATGCTCTTGGATAACGAGAAAGTTGATGCCGTGGGTATTTTTAAATCTGAGTTAAAGCACGATTTTCTTCAGTTTGAAGAAAAATCTGAAAACCTGGAAGCTATTTTACAACAAGGTGTGAATTTAAATAAGTTGGATAAAGGAGCTATTATTTTCAACAAAAATAAGGAAGAAGGTTACAAGGTACTTTCTATAGATTCTAACCGCTATGATACTAAATATTGGTTGGAGCAATTTTTGGGAGTAGATGTATTTGCAGATGAAAATTTCTATACTAAAAAGTATTTAAAATTTTGTCAGGATTTTGCTAAAGATGTGGTTTTACCTGCAGAAGATAAACAGCAAGAGGTAATGTTTATGAACCGCGCAGTAAATCATTTTGCTAAAAATGATAATTTTCAGGAAAATAATTTCTTAAACGAAGTTATGGAAAATCCAGACTTAATTCCTGAATTTCAAAATTATAAAACCGAGAAAGCTCCTAAATATAAGATTGAAGATTTAACCGAGTTTCCTGTTTCTAATACTGCAGTAACTTCTGCGAGAAAGAAAATTAAAAGTGTGATTAATTTAGATACTAACATGCAAATTAAGTTAGATTTTATTAATCCTGAAAGCGCTGAAAAATTTATAGAAAAGGGCTGGGACGAAGAAAAACAGATGTACTATTACCTAGTATACTTCAACAAAGAAGAAAAAAACTAATTTTAGTTATATTAAAAAAGGCAGCAATCTAATTTAGATTGCTGCCTTTTTTTGTTTTAAAATCACAGAAAATCAAAACTCCATAATTTCTTTAGTATTGGTATCTACATAATTGCGTTTTACAAAATCTAAGGCAGTTCTTAATATATGTCCCATAGTTTTTGCTCGTCTAAATTTTACATCTTTAGAGAATTCAACCAAATCGGCTTTAAGTCTTTTTACATTTTTATCGGTAGAAATAGAGTCTTGCGTCATACAACGAATCAATTCTTTATATCTTTTTTGAGAGGTGATTAATCTTTTAGCTACTTGGGAACGTTCTTCTCTTCTGTATTGCTCAATAGAGGTTTGTTCCAATTTATTAGCCACAAGCATTACCATTTCATAATTCTCTTTAAAAAATTGTGGTCGGTACACTTTTAATTTACCCTCATAACATTGTTGGTCAAAATCTATGGCTCTTATTTGGTAAGCGACATGATCAAAATCGTGTGTAGGAATCACAACATAATTATATGATCGCATGTCTCCCAATAAGCGTAAGGTACAACGCTCATTAAATTTCACAAACTGTTTAGCAATTTGTGTTTTTTCTCGCTCATCGCACTCTTGTAGTTTTTCTTCTATAAAAACGTCACCTGGTATTCCGGCAATGTGTTCTTCTATAAGAGTTTCCTTATAAATAAGAAAATTAATACGGTGCGGAGAAAGAATATGTTCAAACTCTAATCCGTAGATTCTAGAGGCATCTGCTTTTTTTACATAAAAGTAAGTGTAACTATCATTTAAAATATTTCTCACCTTAACGCGGAAAGGTTTAGAATTTCCAAATGTGCAATAATCAATGGCATCTACATTTAAAAATTCAAAAGAATCGTCACTACCATCAGAGTGTAGAATAGTATATACTCGCTTAAGACTATTGTCAATTTCAGTACGTTCATGATCTGGATAATAACATCGTACCCAAAGTGTGTCTTCGTCATGTTGATCGTAAACCACGATCGAACCCGAAAACCTAAGTAAATCCTCATAGAAAACAGGGATTTTTGTATTTCGATTGTGCTTGATCAAATATTTGCTAAGCCTTTCATTTATAGGAAAACTAGGCTTTTTTTTTGACATCAACTTCTCATCCATTGATTTTCGGTTTTTTCAAAAATAGCATTCTATTTTGTAATATCACTGTAACAAAACGTTAACTTAGACGTCGTATTAGAAAATCAATCTTATTTTGAAAACAATTCTTACGATTAGCAATCTCACAAAAAAATTTGGCCCCATCACTGCCGTAGATAATTTATCTTTTACCATTGAAAAAGGAAATGTTTACGGAATCTTAGGCCCTAACGGTAGCGGTAAATCTACCACCTTAGGCATGGTTTTAAATGTGGTTAATAAAACTAGTGGGGATTTTCATTGGTTTGACGGAAGTGATACCACACACGAGGCTTTAAAAAAAGTTGGTGCCATTATAGAAAGGCCAAACTTCTACCCCTACATGACAGCAGCTCAAAATTTAGATTTGGTATGCAAGATAAAGAATGTGACTGATGCTAAGATTGAGGAAAAGCTAGAAATTGTAGGATTATTAGATCGAAAAAACAGTAAGTTTCAAACCTTTTCATTGGGTATGAAGCAGCGTTTAGCTATTGCTTCTGCCTTACTTAATGACCCTGAAATTCTTATTTTAGATGAACCTACTAATGGATTAGATCCGCAAGGAATTCATCAAATCAGAGAGATTATAAGAAAAATTGCCTCTACAGGGACTACCATACTACTGGCTTCACATTTACTAGATGAAGTAGAAAAAGTTTGTAATCACGTGGTTATAATTAGAAAGGGAGTTAAGCTTTATGCCGGTCCTGTTGATCAATTAAATGCAAATCATGGTTTCTTTGAATTGAGAAGTAGTAATATGGAGGTTCTAAAAAATGCCTTAACGGAAACTAATTTATTCGATTCCGTTAAGAAAAATCAAGAAGATGATTTTTTTACAGCTATTCTAACTAAACCTATGGAGGCTGAAGAGCTTCATAAAATACTTATAGAGAAAGGAATTATTCTTTCTCATTTAGTAAAGAAAAGAGAGAGCTTAGAACAGCAATTCTTACAATTAACCAACCAAAAAAGCGCCTAGATGTTACGATTACTCACAATAGAATTCCAAAAATTACGCTACAGTAGATCTGCTAAAGTATTATCTATTATCTATTTTGGCTTATTTACCTTGATCGCTCTCATCGCCTCTATTAAATTTAATTTATTTGGTGCAGAAATTCATATTGCCGATCAAGGAATTTTTAATTTCCCTTACATTTGGCACTTTAACACGTATTGCGCAGCACTATTAAAAATTTTCTTAGCAATTGTTATAGTCTCTCTTATTTCTAATGAATATAGCAATCGCACACTTAAACAAAACCTAATCGATGGCTTAAGCAAAAAAGAATTTATATTATCAAAATTTTATGTAGTTGCTTCCTTTGCACTCATATCAACCGTTTTTATATTTATAGTCTCTTTAATCTTAGGTTTAATTTTCTCTGATTATACTGAATTTGGAATCATTTTTTCTGATTTAGAATACTTACTGGCATACTTTGTAAAGCTTTTAGGCTTTTTTAGTTTTTGTTTATTTTTAGGCGTTTTGGTAAAACGATCTGCTTTTGCGTTAGGATTTTTATTTGTTTGGTGGATTTTTGAAAGTATTATTATAGGGGTTCTACGTTTTCTTATTTTAAAAGATGCCGTAACTACCGAATATATTTCTCAATTTTTACCATTAGAATCTATGGCAAATTTGGTAAAGCAACCTCTTACTCGATTAAATATTATACAATCTGCTGCTAATCAACTTCAAACAGATGTCGCGTTTGATTATGCAGTACACTGGTATCAAGTTATCATCGTTTTGGGTTGGACAGCTATATTTATATGGGGTTCACTTACACTGCTTAAAAAGAGAGATTTATAATTAAAAGTGTTATTTTTGGGGAAAATTGCCCCATGAAATCTTTATTAAGTCTCTTTCTTGCTCTATTCTCAATTGGAGTTTATGCACAAGGAGAAGCCAACACTTGGTACTTTGGAAACAATGCAGGTGTTAATTTTAACACCTCTCCTCCTTCCGCTTTAAATAACGGACAAGTGAATACCAATGAAGGCTGTTCCTCAATTTCAAATGAAAATGGTCAGCTACTTTTTTATACCGACGGAAGAACAGTATGGAATAGAAACCACCAAATTATGGCAAATGCTAACTATTTTGGTGGTTCAGGATTATTAGGTGACCCTTCCAGTACTTCTAGCGGACTTATCGTTCCTCACCCCACCAATGATGATTTATATTACATTTTCACAGTAGATGAACCGCATCATGAAAATGCCAATGCCTACCCTAATCAAGGACCAGCAGATGCTAGCGGGAATTCTATTCCTGCTTATACCGATATTAATGGAACCATCCCGCAAGATGATGATGGCTTTAATAATGGTCTTAATTATTCGTTGGTAGATATGAATCTTAATGGCGGCTTAGGTGATATCGTTGCCACGGAAAAAAACATGCCGTTGATCACTTATGACCCCAATGATGCTGAAGAAATAAAATATAAGTGTTCAGAAAAAATTACAGCGGTTAAAGGTGCAGATTGTAATTCTATCTGGTTGATGACACATTTTATTGATAAATTTTATGCTTTTAAGATAGATGCTTCTGGTATCGACACTACTCCTATCATATCCCAAACTGGTCCTAATATACCAATAGCTTCCTATAGACGTAGTGCTTTAGGCTATATGAAAGCATCTCCAAATGGAGAAAAAATATTAATAGCCCATAATACTAGGACATTTAACCAAAACGGAAACGAAGATTTGGATGATGGTGGTGTTTATTTATCTGATTTTGATCCTATCACAGGAACCGTTTCAAACAGTACTGCTTTAATAGAAAATGTTAACGCTTATGGGGTTGAGTTTTCGATGAACACCAAAAAGGCTTATGCAACAACTACTCAACAAAACACACTTAATTTATACCAATGGGACTTAGAAAGTAGTGATATTCCTAACAGTATTCAGTCTATTCCTGGAGCAACTGGATCATCTGCAACCGCATTACAGTTAGCATCAAATGGAAAAATTTACAAATCTATAATCGGAAGTAATGTCTTAGCGGTAATCAATAATCCAGAAGCTGATGCTGCCAATGTTAACTATTCTCAATCTACTGCCAATGGAGCAATTAGCCTTAACGGAAATAGCTCAACTTTTGGTTTACCTCCATTCATCCAGTCTTTCTTCCTCAATACGATAAACATTATAGATGGAAATGATGAAAATATTGTTACAGAACTTAAACTTTGTCCACAAGAGAATTATAGTTTATCCTATCTAGATATACCTGGAGCAACTTATTCCTGGTATAAAGATGGTCAATTAATTCCCGGAGAAGTTGACAATACTTTAGATACTAGTTTTGATACTACTCAAACACTACCTTATTCACACACCTATAAATTAGAGATCGAGCCTAATAATGGAGAATGCCCTTTTAAAGGTATTGCTACCATAATTTATAATGATTTTCCTACCGCAAATAATGTAGAATATTTAAACTGTTCTTTAGACTCACAACCTACTTCATTATTTAACCTAGAAAGTATTTATAGCAAAGTAAATCCAGATATAGAAACCTCTTCCAACCTAGAAGCTTCTTTTTTCGAAACGTTTGCTGAAGCAGAAAATGAAAATAATGCTATTAATAATATTACCGATTATCAAAATGCATCAAATCCTCAAACTCTATATGTAAAAGTATTTGACAATCAAACGGGCTGTTCAAAAATAGCCACAGTAGAATTAGAGGTGGTAATTATACAAAATACAGAAATCACTAAAAGTCTTTGTTCTACGAGTAATTCAGGTATAGAAATTTTTAATTTATCTGAAATTAAAGACAGTGTAATTAACAACAACCAAAACCTTAGCGGAATCTTTTATACAAGTCTAGAAAATGCGGTCTTAAAAACCAACCCCATAGAGAATCAAAATTCCTTTGAAAATGAAAACCCTTTTAATCAAACACTTTATTTACGAATAGACACTTCATTAGGTTGTAATGACATTTTAAAAGTGAATTTAGAAGTCTATGAACCTATTCCTATTGGAGAAGATATACCTGAAATAATTTATTGCCTAGAAGACCTACCACAAAAAATAGAATTGAATTCTGGTATTCCTTCCAATTTAATTAGTAACTATACTTATCTATGGAGCCCAAGTGGAGAAACTAGCGAAACCATAGAAACTAATGAAATTACTACTCATAGTGTAAAGGTAACAGATCAATTCGGCTGCAGCCAAACAAGAAATATTACTATAAAAGCATCTAACAAAGCTAGCTTTGAAGTTAATGTTAATGATTTTTCTGAAAATAATAGTTTAACCATCCTTTTAAATGAAAGCTCTGTTGGAAGCTACGAATATGCGTTAAATAATAGCTTAGGACCATATCAACCTGAACCTTATTTTGATGGGTTAAAACCTGGTGTCTATAATATTTATGTTAGAGATCTCAATGGCTGCGGTATTACGAAAAAAACAGTAGGTGTTAAAAACATCATGAAGTTTTTTACACCAAATCAAGATGGGTTCAATGACCGCTGGACGATTTTAGGGAAATATGAAAGTAATTTATCAAACGCTAAAATTTATATTTATAATCGCTTTGGTAAACTTTTAGCGGGTCTTAAAGGAAGTTCGCTAGGTTGGGATGGCCGCTATAATGGAAAAAATATGCCTTCTAACGATTATTGGTACAAAATTATTTTGGAAGACGGACAGGTTTTTACAGGTAATTTTTCGCTAATAAGATAACTTAAAAAAATTGCTATCTTTAGGGAAGTAAATTCTTCCCTATGAAAAAACCATTACTCTACTTTATATTTTTAGTTTCATATTTAAACTGCTTTAGCCAAAATATAGATTTATACCAACAGTTAAATGGAAATTATGATTATAAGGCAATTGGTGCAACTCTCAATCCTATAGAAAATAATGAAATTCCTTCTTCAACTCCTTGTACAATAAATACCACAGCATCTGCAACCCTTACTTTAAATAGTAACGAGTCAGTTAAAAAAGCTTATTTATATTGGGCTGGTTCTGGAACTGGCGACTTTAATATTAAATTAAACGGAATTGATGTTGCTGCCACTAGAACTTTTAGTTATTCAGAAAATTTTTCTAGCGCAGGCGATCTAGATTTTTTCTCAGCTTTTGCTGATGTTACATCTCAGGTAATAAATACGGGGTCTGGAGTATATACCATTAGTGAATTAGATTTAACTCAAGCAATTATTCCTAACTGTACAAATAAAACTAATTTTGGAGGATGGGCTCTTATGATTATCTATGAAGATTTATCTCTACCTCTTAATCAAATCAATATATATGATGGTTTACAAGCGGTTTCAGCGACTAAAAATTCAATTCAAATTACATTAAATAATCTCAATGTAATTGATAATCTTGGAAGCAAAATTGGATTTTTAGCTTGGGAAGGCGATCAAGATCCTGCAATAGCAATAAATGAAACCTTAAGAATTAACGGAAATATTTTAAGTAACCCTCCTCTAAATCCTGCTAACAATGCTTTTAACGGTACAAATAGCTTTACAATGGATAGCAATTTTTACAATATGGATTTAGATTTTTATGATGTTGAAAATTATATTAATATCGGTGATGCTACTGCTAATATTGAGTTGACATCTGGTAATGGAGTTAGTGGTGATTTTATTATGGTCAACAATATTATTACCGTATTTAATAGTACCCTACCAGATCCACATCCTGAAATTATACAAACACAAACTGCTTGCAACTCCAGAGACATAGATGTTAACTATACCGTAGATAATATAAACGGAACAGAAGATTTACCTAGTGGTGTTTCCGTAAAGTTTTTTGCCAATAATACTTTTATAAATGAAGTTTTCACACCTAACCTTATTCCTGTGGGAGCTGCTGAAAGTTTTCAAATGGTGTTGACCATTCCTAACAACATTCCAAGTGATTTTAATTTAGAAATAGAAGTTAATTTTGATAGCTCAAAAAATTCTATCATTCCAGAATTAGATAACACTAACAATACAGATGATACTTTGGTTAATTTGAAAATAGCTACAATCGAAAATCCTCCTAATGATCTGGAAGTTTGCGACGATGTGGACAACGATGAAGTGGAAATTTTTGATTTTTCTCAAAATACTAATCTAGCTGTTGGGAATCAAACTAATGTAAGTGTAAATTATTTCTTATCTTTAAATGATGCAGAAAATGATAACAACCCTATAACCAATACTATTGCATATCAAAACACCCAGAATCCTCAAGAAATATTTATTAAAATCCAATCTTTAACAGATCCAGATTGCTTTGAAATTGACTCCTTTTTCCTAATTATTCACGATTTTCCGATAGCTGGAAATCCAGATGATCTTTTTGTGTGTGACACTAATGAAATCGATGGTATTGCTTCCTTTGACTTAACCCAAAACGATAGTTTAATCACTAGTAATCAACAAGGTGTTAACATTAATTACCACCTTACTTTATCAGACGCACAAAATGGGACTAATCCTATTAGAAACTCTACAAATTTTGAAAACACTAACAACCCACAAACTATTTATGCATCCCTAATCAATTCAAATTTTGAAGACTGCATGGATATTACATCATTTATTCTTTATGTTGAGGATATTAATCTTACAGAGATTGATGGGGATTTGAAGTGTGATACTGGTTTTGATTCCAATAATTTTGATCTAAGTGAAATTTCACAACAGATTACTTTATCTTCAGATGAATCGATTTCAGGATATTTTTTAAATTTTTTAGATGCAAACAATTTTGAAAATCCAATTAATTCACCATTGTCATTCAGTAATACCATAAATCCGCAAACTATTTATGTAAGAATAGATAGTAATCTACCTAATAAGTGTCAGCATATTTACTTTTTCGATATTTCTACAGAACATTGTGAACCTTTTATTCCTGAAGGCTTCTCACCTAACGGAGATGGTATCAATGATACTTTTTATATTAAAGGACTCTATGATATTTTTGAAAATTTTGAACTTCAGATATTTAACCGATACGGAAATCTAATTTATAGAGGTGATAATAATGTAGATGCTTGGGATGGCAACAGTAACAAAGGGTTAAATAATGTAGGAAAAAAATTACCGACAGGAACTTACTTTTATTTATTAAACCTTAATGATCCTAAATTTGGCCCTTATAAAGGTTGGGTTTATTTAAATAGGTAAGAATTTAATGTGTTAGATTACCATACTGTTAAATAACTCTAATACCTATCTATAAATAAACTTTACTGTGTATTTTTGCACTCCCAAAAAATACAATGTTGAAGTACTTCCTATTTATTTTTATAAGTGTTATATCTTTTGCTCTACAAGCTCAAAATATAACAGTAAATAATAATTATACCCCACAAGAACTTATTGAGGATATCTTAATAGATAGTGGTTGCATTGAAAATATTAACGTTACCAATACTGTTTCGGGTAACTTTGGGGCTAATGATAGTAGTTTTGGATATTTTGAAAGTAATAACTCCAATTTTCCGTTTGATAAGGGAGTTGTAATGAGCACTGGAAGAATTTCGAATGTCCCTGGCCCTAATAACAATCTAAGTGATGATGATGCGTCTGGTTGGGGAAGTGATCAAGATTTAGAAAATGTTTTAGGGGTATCTAACACAACCAATGCCACTGTCTTAGAGTTTGATTTTACTCCAAATGCCAATATAGTGCAATTTAGATATATTTTCGCCTCAGAAGAATATCAAGAAGGTGACCCTAATACATGTATTTATTCAGATGTTTTTGCATTTTTGATTAAACCACAGGGAGGAACTTATACCAATATTGCAGTAGTACCGGGTACTAATATTCCCGTACAAGTCACTACAGTTCACCCTGAAATTCCTGGGGGATGTGATGCAGAAAACGAGCAGTATTTTGGTTCGTTTAACAATGTCAATGTTCCTATTAATTTTAACGGCCAAACAAAAGCACTCACAGCTACTGCTGCTGTAATTCAAAATACGACCTACCATATTAAATTAATTATTGCCGATGAACAAAATTACCGTTATGATTCTGCGGTTTTTTTAGAAGGAGGAAGCTTTAACATTGGAGCAGATTTAGGAGATGATCTTGTAGGAGCAAATGCACTTTGTGAAAATGAAACCTATACCTTACAGGTTTCTGATAATGGTAACACTCCACAAAATTACACTTGGTTAGAAGTTGACAATAATGCTAACGAAACTGTACTAATCACAGGTCCAACAGAAACAACATATACTGTTTCTACACCAGGAGTTTATAAAGTAGTTTTAGATTATGGGAATGGTTGCACTGCAGAAGACGATATTCTAGTTGAGTATACCGATTTTAGTAATATTACAGATAAAACAATTAGTGAATGTGATGACAACAATGATGGTCTTACAATTTATAACATAAGTAGCAATAACAATATTTTTACTAATAATAACCCCAACCTTTCAGTAAAAGGTTTTTATTTATCGTATGCAGATGCTCAAAATGAAGCTAACCCAATCACAACCCCATCGGCATTTCAAAACACCACTCCTAATCAAGTTATTTTTGCTAATATAGAAATGAAACCTGGTTGCTACAAAGTTATTGAAATCACTCTATCTACGCCATCGGGATTATATAAACCAGTTCGCTATGTAGAATGCGTGAATGGTTCCTCCATACTTTTTAATTTTAATAAATCGATCTCACTCATAGAGAACGAAATAGGCATGAGTAATCTTTTTGTAGATTTTTACGCTACTGCGGAAAATGCTATAACACAACAAAATAAATTAGCAAATACACTAGAACTTTTAAACTCAGAATTACCTAAGAGTATATTTGCCAGAGCAGAAACGCCGTTAGGTTGCCTAGGAATTGTAGAAGTAATTTTAGATCAAGCTCCCACTCCACAAGCTGAAGAAAACAATACTTTTTATCTTTGTAGTGAAGAAAATTCAGTATCGATAAATTCAGGGGTAATTGGAGATCCTAATGATTATACTTTCTTATGGGAAAACGGAGAAACAACTTCAGAAATTGAAGTTGTTGAAATGGGCACTTATGAAGTTAATATAACACAAGAGACTCAAATTAATGGTATCACTTATTCTTGCACTATCACTAACATTATAACAGTTGTTCCTTCAGAAAAAGCTACTATTTCATATAATTTATTAGGAGAATTTGGTAGTTACCAAGTAGAAGTTTTAGCCTCGGGTGCAGGGAATTATAGTTATGCCATAGATAATTTATACGGACCCTATTACACCTCTCCTATATTTAATGTTCAACCTGGTGAGCACACTATTTACGTTAAAGATGAAAACGGTTGTGGGATTAGCTCTAAGCAAATCTACGTCATTGGTTATATGAAATTTTTCACCCCTAATCAAGATGGGAATAATGATACATGGAGACTTCTAGGTATCGATAGAGGTAATAGAATAATAAAGAAAGTCATTATTTTTGACAGATTTGGTAAAATACTTCAAGTACTTTCTCCTTACGATTCATGGAACGGAACTTACAATGGGAAAAGCCTACCTTCAAATGATTATTGGTTTAGTGCAGAACTTATAGATGGTTCTAATTTTAAGTCACATTTCACATTAAAGAGATAGGTTTTAAGTAAATTTATCCTCACTTTCAGTTAAACTATATTTTCCGTTAAACGGAAGTAAATTGGGTATTCCATGAAATTCAATATAGAATCTAATTACAAACCTACAGGTGATCAACCCCAAGCTATTAAAAAATTAGTAGAGGGTATTAATTCTAATGAGCGTTACCAAACTTTATTAGGAGTAACGGGCTCGGGAAAAACCTTTACGATGGCTAATGTGGTAGAGCAAGTAGAACGTCCTACCTTAGTTTTAGCTCATAACAAAACATTGGCAGCTCAGTTATATTCAGAGTTTAAGGCATTTTTTCCTAACAATGCAGTAGAGTATTTTGTTTCGTATTATGATTACTACCAACCCGAAGCTTTTATACCTTCTTCTGGAACTTATATAGAAAAAGATCTATCTATCAATGATGAGATTGAAAAATTGCGTTTAAGCACCACCTCTTCACTTCTTTCTGGTCGTAGAGATGTTTTAGTAGTAGCTTCTGTAAGTTGCTTATATGGTATCGGTAATCCAGTAGAATTTCAAAAGAATGTAATTTCTATTCAAAAAGATCAAGAAATTTCGAGAACCAAACTCTTACACCGTTTGGTACAAAGTTTATATGCGCGAACAGAAGCAGAGTTTCACCACGGTAATTTTAGAATTAAAGGAGACACAGTAGATGTTTTCCCTAGTTATGCAGATGATGCTTTTAGAATTCATTTTTTTGGAGATGAAATTGAAGAAATTGAAGCTTTTGACGTAAAAACCAACGAAATTCTAGAAAAATACGATCGCTTAAATATTTATCCTGCCAATATGTTCGTGACATCTCCAGATGTATTAAATGGAGCTATCAATCAAATAAGTTTAGATCTAGGTAAACAAGTAGAATTTTTTAAAGATACAGGAAAACCACTTGAAGCAAAACGATTAGAAGAACGCACCAATTTTGATTTAGAAATGATTCGAGAATTGGGTTATTGCTCAGGTATTGAAAATTACTCTCGATACCTTGACGGAAGGCTTCCTGGCACTAGACCTTTCTGTTTATTAGATTATTTTCCAGACGATTATTTAATGATCGTAGATGAAAGTCACGTTACCATTCCCCAAGTTGGAGCGATGTACGGAGGTGATCGTAGCCGAAAAGAAAATTTGGTAGAATACGGATTTAGGCTTCCCGCTGCAATGGATAATCGACCTCTAAAAGCAGAAGAGTTTGAAGCACTTCAAAACCAAGTTGTATACGTTAGTGCCACCCCAGCAGATTATGAACTCCATAAAACTGATGGAGTCTATGTTGAGCAGGTAATTAGACCTACAGGGCTATTAGATCCAATTATAGAGGTGAGACCAAGTCTTAATCAAATTGATGATTTAATAGAAGAAATTCAAATTCGTGTAGAAAAAGACCAACGTGTCTTAGTTACTACGCTTACCAAGAGAATGGCAGAAGAACTTACCAAGTATTTAAGCAGAATTGATATCCGCTGTCGCTATATTCACAGTGATATTGATACCCTAGAACGGGTAGAAATCATGCACGACTTACGTAAAGGTATATTCGATGTTTTGGTAGGTGTTAACTTATTACGAGAAGGTTTAGATTTACCTGAAGTATCTTTAGTCGCAATACTAGATGCAGATAAAGAGGGTTTTTTGAGAAGCAACCGTTCGCTTACGCAAACCATTGGCCGAGCGGCAAGACATTTGGAAGGAAAAGCGATCATGTATGCCGATAAAATTACCAATAGTATGCAGCAAACTATTGATGAGACTGCCTACAGAAGAACTAAACAGATTAATTATAATACTAAACATAACATTACCCCCACAGCCCTTAACAAGTCATTAGACAGTGCTCTAGCAGGTAAAAAAGTAGAACCTTATAAATTTGAAAAAGCTCCTACCCTGCAAGCTGCTGAAGAAGAAGTTACTTACTTTACAGAAAACCAATTAGAAGATCGCATTCGTAAAGTGCGTAAAGAAATGGAAAAGGCGGCAAAAGAGTTAGACTTTATGACTGCAGCACAATTGAGAGACGAGATTAAGATGTTACAAGAAAAGAAAAAGGATAAAAAAGATTAGTTATGAATTGGTTTTTATTAATCGTTGCCGGACTTTTTGAAGTAGGTTTTGCGTTTTCATTAGGAAAAGCAAAAGAATTAAGCGGAAATGCAGCCTTATTTTGGTATGGCTCTTTTATCATTTGCTTAAGTATAAGTATGATTTTATTAGTTAAAGTAACTCAACATTTACCTATAGGAACTGCTTACGCTATCTGGACAGGAATTGGAGCTATAGGAACTGTTTTATTAGGAATATTTTACTTTCAAGAGCCAGCTACTTTTTGGAGAATATTTTTTATTACCACTTTAATCATTAGTATTATAGGCTTAAAAGTAGTTTCTTAACAAGAAAAAACCTCTTATAAAATATAAGAGGTTTAAGCTAACTAACACAAATATTTAAAATGTAATTAAGAAATTTCAATGAACCTTTTGGGTTGAATTTTCGCTTCTTCCTTTTTAGGTAATGTGATCAACAAAACACCGTCTTTATAAGAAGCATTAATTTTTGAATTATCTATAGTCTCTGGTAAACGAAATATCCTTTTAAAAGTACTATAATCAAATTCCTTTCGAGTAAACCTTATATTCTCTTCAATTTCATTTTTATCTATAGAAGAAACGATTAATCTATCATTGTTAAGCTCTATATTAAAACTATCTCTAGTCCTACCAGGAGCTGCAACTTCTATCACAAATTCTTCCTCATTATCTTTAATATTTACTGCAGGAGAATTAAAACCCGTATTGTTTACCGCAGAAGTACCTCCTAACCAGTCTGTTTTAAATAAGTCTTCAAACACTAGAGGAAACCTATTTTCTTTTATTTTAACTAAACTCATAATTTTATTTTTTAATGTTTAGAATTTCTATTTCAAATTAAATACCAAATTACTTTAGATGTCATTTTGTCACGGCCAAACAACCAAAATGTGCCATATTGGCAATTTTTAAATTAAAAGATTGTTAATAATACCTCTTCATCTATATAATTGTTTGAAATTTACCGCAGGATTAATTCCAATATGAAATCACTCTACAATAAGTTACTAAGTTTTATAAACACAATTCGAGGAAAAATTGCTTTTTACCCTACTCTTTTGAGTGTTATTGGGTTCAATTTCGCGATGCTGATGCTCTATTTAGAGGATAAGGGAATATCAGCTTTTATCATAGAACATGTACCTGAATTAGTTATTAATAACCCCGATACAGCAAAAACTTTACTAAGCTTTTTAACTGGCGGGATTATCTCTATTATGGTTTTTAGCTTCTCGATGGTAATGGTATTGTTAAATCAGGCTTCTAGCAACTTTTCGCCCCGCGTATTACCCGGACTTATATCTAACAGAAATCATCAATATGTATTAGGAATCTATTTAGCCACCATTCTATATAACACATTTACTCTAGTTGGCATAAATCCCCAAGAAGATAGTAAATACCAATTACCAGGATTTTCTGTTTTACTAGGAATTATTTTTACTGTTATATGTTTTGGAGCTTTCCTTTACTTTATACATTCTATTTCGCAGGCGATTCAAGTCAATAATATTCTGGATAACATCTATAAAAAGGCAAAAATTAGACTGGAGCATCTATTAGAAAAAGAAGAAGAAACTCCACCTGAATTTCCCGACACTTCAAATTGGAAAAGCTATTACAGTACAGAAACAGGATATTTTCAAAAAATTGCTGTATCTAACCTTATTGCCATTTGTAAAGAACACCAAATAAAAATAAAAATTTTACCTATACAAGGAATTTTTGTACTTAAGAAAGTTCCTATTATCAAAGTAAATCAAGAAATAGATTCAGAGTTAGTAAAAAAAATACTTTCCAACTTCAACTTCGCAAGAGGAGAATTTATAGAAGATAATTATGCTTTAGCGTTTAAACAAATTACAGAGATTGGAGTAAAAGCTATGTCTCCAGGTATAAACGATCCTGGTACCGCCATCAACAGTATAGATTATTTAACTGAATTATTTGCACTAAGACTTCAAAAAAATGATAAAACGGTAATATCTTCAGAAGAAAAGGAACCGTTAATAGCTATTACAACAGCTAACTTTAAAGAGGTTCTTTACCAAGTGATGTCATCTTACAGAACCTATTGTAAAAATGACCTTACTTGTATCCAAAAACTTTTTATTATGTTTAAATATCTTCTCTTACAGGAACCACACCTTAAAGAATATCATTCTGCTATTTTAGCTGAAGCTGAATTACTCTTTCAAGATACCAAACGAACTATAGAAAATCAAACCGATATCAATAGAATTGAATTTTTATATAAATCACTACCACAACCCAAAACCAATTAAAAACAGTAAATTTGCATCCTAAAAAATTATTATGCCTTTAACCAATAATGATACTTTTAAGAAATTAAGAGTGGCTCACAAGTTGAGAGACGACGATATAATTAAAATTTTTGCTTTAGTAGATTTTAAAGTAACTAAAAGTGAGTTAAGTGCTATTTTCAGAAAAGAGGATCACCCTAAGTATGTAGAATGCGGAGATCAATTTTTGAGAAACTTCCTTAACGGACTTATTATTCATTTAAGAGGACCTATGCCTCCTAAAAAAGATAATAAACCTAAAGACAAAAAGCCTACTGCATAAATGTTATCATATGATAGATGAAATTGCCTACCCCAAGCGAGTTCTAACTGAAGAAGAAATTAATATTCTAAATAAAAAATATCAACCTTTATCTGTTGATCAAAGAATAAATGAGCTTTACAATGACTTTGATGTAAATGAAGTAATGCTTACAAGTTCCTTTGCTGCTACTTCTGCATTTTTACTAAAACTTTTTGCTGATATCAACAAACAACAAGAGGTGTTTTTTATAGATACAGGGTATCATTTTCCCGAAACACTTGACTATAAAGAAGAGCTTTCAAGGAAATACAACTTGAATGTAAAGTCTATTAGCGCTTTAAAAGAAGAACACGCATTTACTACAAAAGATGAAACTTGGAAAAAAAATCCAGATTTTTGTTGTTCTATCAATAAAGTAAAACCATTAGAGATTATCAAAGAAAATTATTCTGTTTGGGTTTCAGGATTAATGGAATGGCAATCAGATCACCGTTCTACCCTAAACATTTTTGAGCAAAGAGGAGAAATCTTGAAGTTTTACCCTCTATTAGATGTATCTAAAGAAAGAAGAGATTCTTATATAGAAAAGCACCAACTACCCTTTCATCCACTAGTTGAAAAAGGATACCACTCTATAGGTTGTAGCCACTGTACCGTACCTGGCGAAGACCGTAGCGGACGCTGGAATAATAATCCAAAAACAGAATGCGGTTTGCATTTGTAGGATTTCGACAAACAAAAAACCCGCTATAATAGCGGGTTTTTTTATGAGTTAATCTTAATGTTTAAGCTAAGACTTTTTGAACTTTATCTGCCGCTTCTTGAAATTGAACAGCGCTCTCTACATTAAGACCACTATTATCAATTAGTTCTTTAGCGATATCTGCATTTGTTCCTTGCAAACGTACAATAATTGGCACATTAATCGCATCACCCATATTTTTATAGGCATCTACAACTCCCTGTGCTACACGGTCACAACGAACAATTCCTCCAAATATATTAATTAAGATAGCTTCTACTTTATCATCTTTTAAGATTAAACGAAAAGCTTCTTCTACACGTTTTGCATCAGCTGTACCTCCAACATCTAGGAAGTTTGCTGGCTCACCACCTGCAAATTTAATTAAATCCATAGTTGCCATCGCTAAACCTGCTCCGTTAACCATACATCCTACGTTTCCGTCAAGATCAACATAGCTTAAACCTGCATTTCTAGCTTCTACTTCTGTTGCATTTTCCTCACGCTCATCACGCATAGCCGCGTAATCTTTGTGACGGTATAGTGCGTTATCATCTAAAGATACTTTAGCATCTACTGCCATAATCTTATCATCACTTGTTTTTAACACTGGGTTAATTTCAAATAATGATGAATCTGACTTATCGTAAGCTGTATAAAGAGCGGTAACAAATTTTGTCATTTCTTTAAACGCTGCTCCAGATAAACCTAAGTTAAAAGCAATTTTTCTAGCTTGGAAAGGTAAAATCCCTGTAGCAGGATCAATTTCTTCTGTAAAAATTAAGTGCGGAGTTTCTTCTGCAACGGTTTCGATATCCATTCCACCTTCAGTAGAATACATAATCATATTTCTACCATTTGCTCTATTTAAAAGCACAGACATATAATACTCATCTGGTTCACTATCTCCAGGATAATAAACATCTTCTGTAATCAAAATTTGATTTACTAATTTCCCCTCAGCAGAGGTTTGAGGAGTTACCAAATGCATTCCAAGAATTTCTCCTGCAATAGTTTCTACTTCTTGTAGGTTTTTGGCAAGCTTTACTCCACCACCTTTTCCACGTCCACCAGCATGTACTTGTGCTTTAATCACGTGCCATCCAGTTCCTGTTTCTTCAGTTAATTTCTTTGCAGCTTCAACTGCTTCTTCTGGTGTATTTGCAACGATTCCTCGTTGTATTCTTACTCCAAAACTATTTAATATTTCTTTTCCTTGATATTCGTGTAAATTCATAATCAGGTTTTTCTAGAAGTTCAATTTTGATTCGTAAAAGTAACAAAAGTAATACTTTGTAACAATATTTTTAAGTAAAGAAGCATTAATTATTTTAGTCAACACAAGTCGATTAAAATTATAATTATATTCTTCATAAATAAACCTTTCAAAGAGAGTTATTACTTTATAAAAAAAGCCTTCTCAAATTGAGAAGGCTTTTAATTTATTAGAAAAAATAGTTAGAAAATTATTTCCCTTCCATTCTATCTTTTAAAGCTTGTAAGTCTGCATTTGCATCACCAAGAGTCGGTTTATTCTCCTCTTGAGATTTTTTAGCGGCTTGCTTTACAATCTTAGCTTCTTCTTCTTTATGAATAGACATATGAGAAGCAACTACTCTTTTAAATTCTTTATTGAATTCAATGATGATAAATTCTGCTTCGTCTCCTTTACCTAATTTAGATCCATCTTCTTTCTCTAAATGACGTGTTGGTACGAATGCTGTAATATCTTCATTAAACTCGATTGTAGCTCCTTTGTCTACCATCTCATCGATAGTAGCCGTATGCTTCGTTCCTACTGCGAACTCAGTTACATACTTATCCCAAGGGTTATCTTCAGTTTGTTTGTGACCTAAACTTAATTTACGTCCATCAACATCTAACTCAAGAACTACAACGTCTAATTTATCTCCTACGTTACAGAATTCTGATGGGTGCTTAATCTTCTTAGTCCAAGAAAGGTCTGAGATATAGATTAAACCATCGATTCCTTCTTCTAATTCTACGAATACACCAAAGTTAGTGAAGTTTCTCACGATACCTGAGTGACGAGAACCAACTGGGTATTTAGTAGTAATATCTGTCCAAGGGTCTGGCGTTAATTGCTTAATACCAAGAGACATTTTACGCTCTTCTCTATCTAAAGTTAAGATTTGCGCTTCTACCTCATCTCCAACATTAACGAAATCTTGAGCCGAACGTAAGTGTGTAGACCAAGACATTTCAGAAACGTGGATTAATCCTTCAACACCTTCAGCTACTTCGATAAATGCACCGTAATCTGCGATTACAACTACTTTACCTTTTACTTTATCTCCAACTTTTAAGTTTTCATCCAAAGCTTCCCAAGGATGTTTGCTTAATTGTTTAAGACCTAATTGAATTCTTGTTTTAGCCTCATCAAAGTCTAAGATTACAACATTCAATTTCTGATCTAATTCAACAATCTCATTTGGATGGTTGATTCTAGACCAAGAAAGATCTGTAATATGAACTAATCCGTCAACTCCACCAAGATCAACAAACACACCGTAAGAAGTAATATTCTTCACAGTACCTTCTAATACTTGACCTTTTTCTAATTGACCAATAATTTCTTTTTTCTGTTCTTCGATATCAGCTTCAATAAGCGCTTTATGAGAAACTACAACGTTTTTAAATTCGTGATTAATTTTCACAACTTTAAATTCCATTGTTTTATTTACGTAAGCATCGTAATCTCTAATTGGCTTCACGTCAATTTGAGAACCTGGTAAGAAAGCTTCGATACCAAATACATCTACAATCATACCACCTTTAGTACGACATTTAACGAATCCGTTAACGATAGTTCCTTCTTCGTGTGCTGCATTAACGCGATCCCAAGCTTTGATTACACGAGCTTTACGGTGAGAAAGTATTAATTGACCTGTTGAGTCTTCACGAACATCAATAAGTACTTCTACTTTATCTCCTTCTTTTAAATTAGGATTGTAGCGAAATTCATTTAAAGAGATTACCCCTTCACTTTTTGCATTAATATCGATAATTGCATCACGATCTGTAATGTTAATTACCGTACCTTCTACTACTTCATCATCTAAAGTATCTACAAAGTTTTCTGCTACTAATTTCTCAAACTCTTCTAGCTTTTCATCGTCGATAGGATCAATTCCTTCTTCGTAGTTATGCCAGTTAAAATCTGATAAGAATTTTTCAGGATTTTCTTGTTGCTCACTAAGAGCTGGTTGAGATTTGGTAGCCATACCTGCTACTTCTTCTACCTCAGGAGTGTTTTTTTCTTCAGCCATTGCTGATTATAAATTTGTATTCTGTAATCTCTTCGGAAGATTTAAACAACTGAAACACAGAAGTGTTTATAAAAATAGATTATATTTTCCCTTTCTCTTTTCCGAAACGCTGCAAAAAGGAGTGCAAAAATACAACTTATTTTTTGATATTCAAACCTTTAAACCTAAATTATAGATTTATGATTTTTAACGAAGTTAATATGAGAAGTAATACTCTCTATTGAAAGAAAACAGTTTTTAAGATGCCTCTGAAATACTCTTTTTAGACAAACTGAGTATTTTATCAAACTGTTCTTGTAAAGTTAGGTTGCTATTATCAATTTCTATAGCACTTTCAGCTTTTACCAATGGCGAATCCTCCCTAGAAACATCAATTTTATCTCTAGTGACTACATTTTCTAATACATCTTCATAACTTACATGTTCTCCTCGCTCTAACAATTCGTCATGACGACGTCTTGCTCTTTTTTCTGCGGAAGCAGTCATAAATAATTTCAATTCGGCTTTAGGAAAAACTACTGTTCCAATATCACGACCATCCATCACAATACCTTTCTCCTCTCCCATTTTTTGTTGTTGTTCTACCAGTTTTCTTCTTACCGCAGAAACTGTAGCAATAGGACTTACATATTGAGAAACCTCTAAAGTTCTTACTTTTCTCTCTACATTTTCTCCATTAAGGTAAACATCGGCAACATCGGTGGTGGGATTGAGCTTAAAATGAATTTGTATTTCGCTTAATTTCTCTTCTAGTTCTTTTTCGTGTAAATAGCCTTGCCCTACTAAATTATGATTCATAGCAAACAACGTCACGGCACGATACATCGCTCCCGTATCTATATAAACATATCCTAATGCTTTCGCAAGTTGTTTGGCAACAGTACTTTTTCCTGTGGACGAAAAACCGTCTATGGCAATAATTATTTTTTTCAAAAGTAGGTTTGTTTATATTCGTTAAGCAATATGGCTTTAGCACGAAAATATAATTAATTTGCCATACCTACTCTATGAAAAAGCTTCTTTTTTTATGCTTAGCCTTTATCGTTTCTTCTTTAAGTGCACAAGCTGACCTTAGCGGAATTATTATTAATGAAGAAACCAGAGAGCCTTTAGCTTTTGTAAACATCATCATTAACCACAATACAAAAACAGGGGTTATTACAGACATTGACGGGATGTTTACCATAAAACAGAATGAAAAAATTAATACGATTACGTGTAGTTATCTAGGTTTTGAAACTAAAACCTTACAAATAAGCGGTCATAATTATTTAAGAATTTCTCTTTCTCCTAAAGAAGATCAATTAGAAGAAGTAATTCTCTCTGCCAAAAATCCTGCTCACGCGATTATAGAAAAAGTGATTGCTAAACGAGAAGAAAACAATCCTAATAACATTAAGTCTTTTCAATACACATCTTACAATAAAACTATTTTCGATTATGTCGCCAAAGATAAGAAGACAGACTCTGTTATGAACAGTGTTTTTAAAGGAGGACATCTTACTGTGATGGAATCGGTTACCCAGAAAAAATTTATTGCCCCCAATTTAAGTGAAGAAACTGTAATTGGTAATAAGGTTTCTGGTTTTAAGAATCCCTATTTCGCAACTTTAGCTACCGATATGCAACCCTTTTCATTTTATGATGAAAACATTAAGCTTTTAGAAATTCCTTTCCTTAACCCTATTAGTAATGGTGCGTTGAAGAAATATGAATTCCGTTTAACGGAAACTCTATATAAAGGAGAAGATAAAATTCACTTGATTTTATTTAAACCAATTCCCAATAAAAACTTTGAAGGTTTAAAAGGTGTTCTTTACATTAATACAAATAATTATGCCTTACAAAACGTAATTGCAGAACCTGCAAATGGACTTAAAATGGATTTAAAAATTCAGCAACAATATCAATTTTTAGAAAACAAATATTGGTTTCCCGAACAGTTGAATTACGAGCTCCAAGTCCATACAGTTTCTGAAGATGGAGATATTTTAAAAGTAAATGGGAAAAGCTATATTAATGAGGTTGATTTTAACTCAGAAATCAAGAAGAAAGAGTTTTCCGCGTTAAGCGTAAAAATTGAAGAGCAAGCCGCAAAAAGAGATAGCTTATTTTGGACTCAATATCGTGTAGACCCTTTACGGAATAGAGAAGCAATCACCTACCAAGTAATGGATAGCTTGGGAGAAAAATATAAATTTGATCGTATTCTTTCTTATATGGAAAAACTACCACAAGGTAGAATTCCCGTGAAATTTATAGATATCGATCTTAGCAAAACATTTATTTACAATCAGTTTGAAGGTTATCGATTAGGAACCGGACTTTACACGAATGAAAAACTATTTAAAGACTCGAGTCTTGGAGGCTTTTTTGGATACGGATTACAGGATAATCGTTGGAAATACGGCTTAGAAGCAAAACATATTATAAATAGAGAAAATGAGTTTTTTATAAAAACCTCTCACCAAAACAATGTAAAGGAAATTGGAAGTTATGGGTTACCAATATCTAATCAAATTTTTGGTGGTTTGCGGGATTTTATGGCTTCAAAAATGGATCATTTACAGCAATATAAGGTAGAAACTGGTTTTAGAATTTTCAAATATTTAAAAGTAAATGTTTCGGGCAAGCAAGATAAAATTTCTCCGTCAGGAAATTATGGTTTTGAAACCCCAGAACTTATTCCCAACGACTATCAACATACTGCCGCTAGTGTGAAATTGAGATATGCTTTTAGAGAGAAATTGGTTCAAACTCCACATCAAAATGTAAGTTTAGGAACTTCTTATCCCGTTTTTACGCTCAATTACACCAAAGGTTTTGATAATATTTTGGAGGGAGAGCTTGATTACCAAAAAATTGAATTTAGAGCGGAACAAGATTTTTTTCTTCGCAATTTCGGAGAAACCTCTTACCGACTACAAGCAGGGTATATCAATAAAGTTTTACCAAACGGACTTATGTTTACGGGAGAAGGCAGCTATGATCCAGATATATTATTTTTAATTGAAAATACGTTCCAAACTCAAACTCCGTATGAGTTTTTATCTCAAGAATATGTAGATCTTTTTCTTTCTCATAATTTTGGATCCTTACTTTTTAAGAAAGGAGATTTTAATCCAGAAATTATTATACATCATAATTTTGGTTGGGGAAATCTAGACGATCATACCTTAAATTTCAAAACTAAAAAAAATATATACTTAGAAGCAGGTTTACAACTTGGAAGATTAGTAAAGATCAATTACTTTAATATGGGATATTTTAGCCTCAACGCCGGAGCTTTTTATCGCTACGGAGCGTATCATCTCGACAGTTTTGATGATAATTTTGCTTTTAAAATAGGTCTCGGATTTAGTTTTAACTAGTCTCCACAACTATATTATTTTAATATATTGCAAAAATTATACACTAACTAAATGATTTATATAAGGATGGAAATTATTGGAATATGGCAGACAATTTTAATCGTTTTGCTTATTGTAGGTTTTTTATTACCTGTAATAGCTTTAATCGATATTTTAAAGAGTGAATTTAAAGGAAATGATAAAATCATTTGGGTACTAGTCGTACTCTTTTTAAACTTAATAGGAACTTTGCTTTATTTTTCTATCGGCAGAAAGCAAAAAATCACTTCTCCAGACTAAAAAGACTTATCAGTTTTTGACTAATTACTGTAAATTAATCTGCATTCCGAAAAAGCTAGAACTTGCCGCACTGCTGTATCTCGCATAGCTGTAGCTGAGGCGGATTTTATTAAATTTAACCGACAAACCACCACTAATTCCTGCAAAAGAACGCTGATCTACAATTCTTAGTTCTTCGCCGCGTCTAAAACTGTAACCAAGTCTTAAATTAAAACCTCCTTCAGGAAAAATTTCTGCACCAAGTATAGTGTGTCTTAGTACGTTATTAAAGAAACTAGGATCATCTTCTTCTACATTTCCTTCTAAATCGGTCTCGTTTCTCGCCGAATTACTAAACGCAATATTCCATTCTTGTAAATTCTCTAATGTAACATGCCAACGAATGGGTATATTTTTAGCTTTTTGTGAAATCCCCAAATTGACTTCTAACGGGATTTTTTCGTAAATTTCATCATAAGGAGTAAATTGAGTACCAATATTTCTTATTACTCCTGCAACTACCAAGTCCCAGTCTTCATAAAAGTAAGTTACTCCTAAATCTACTGCACCTCCAAAAGAAGAATACTGCTCCAACTTGGAAGAAATTAATTTAACATTAGCGCCTACATAAAAATCTGACCACGGTATATTATAAGCATAACCAAATGAAAGTGCAGCTTCTCCACCACTAAATTCTCCTGTAGCCTCTCCAAATTCATTATATCCATCAAACGTCCCGTAATTTACATAAGTAATCCCTGTATGAAAAACCTGAGTTCTCCTATCAAACAAATAAGCATACGAAGCTGTACCATAGTTAACATCACCTAAATAGTTAACATAGTTAACCGATAGCTGATTATCCATTCTATAATTTATCAATGAAGGATTGTAAATAGCTGCGGTAGGATCATAGTCGTAGGCTGTAATATTCTTTCCTCCTAACGCAGCTTGCCTTGGAGAAGCTACCAAATTAAGGAATTGGTAAGTCGATTGCCCTCCAATTTGAGCTGACAAATTGAATGAACATAAGAATATAAAGAGTAATAACCCTATTTTTTGCATAGCGGCAAAAGTAACCATTTATGATAGGAAACGAAATACCAAGGTTTTTATTTTCAAGAAAAGAAGATAAAAAAAAAGCCTCAATTAAAATTGAGGCTTTTTGAAAATAATATTTAAAATACATCAGGATCCAAATAATCTGGAGTACCATCATTATTAGAATCTGTTAAAATAATTTCATCTTGAGAAATCCAACCGTCTTCATTAGCATCATTTACTTCAATTTCATCTATAGTTAAGACTCCGTCATTATCATCATCAATATCTGACGCATCAACCACCCCGTCTTCATCAGAATCGTCGTTTAGTAGATAAGAATCATTTGTTAAGTCTTCCATATAAGATGGAATCCCATCACTATCATGATCATTTTGAATTCCTTTATAAATCTGAAAGCTGAAGATTAAAGATTCGTACGCTACAATTGGAGTACTTATTGGTGGTTCTGCAAAATACCCCAATCCAGAAGGAATAAACACCGCTCCAATTCCAAAATCATCATTATAAGAAACTGTGCCATCTTCATTAGTCACAAAGCCAGATGCGCCTTTAAATTCATTTACACCCTCTACAAACCCCTTTATTAAACCTCCATCTCCTAAATTTGGTAATTGGAAGTTAGTATAATTTATACTTTGATCAAAAAGTTCTCCATCTAATAACTCACCTTTGTAAGTAAGTATTACATTATCCGCAAAAGTAGGCTGATATTCTTGTTCATTTCCTTTTCTAACCTGAAGATAGTACAACGTGTAATCTACCACTCCATCAGAAACGGATTTAGATTTTAAAAATTCAGAATCAATCAATGGTGTTTCATCTGCATTTTCTCCAGCAATGGTATCAAAAACCATAACTTGGTAGTTAGTATTTGCAGGGTTATCTTCTAATCGGTAAAAATGAGTTTCTAAGAAAGTTAAAATTTCTTGTTGATTCTCCGCTGCAACTTCTGCTCTATCTCGGTAAGTAACTCCATTTCCTCCGTCATCATCATCATTACAAGACGCAAGAGTAATTGCGGCAATCATTAATGTAAAAATCAGTTTATATTTCATCATTTATGCTTTTTAAGCGTGCAAGATACAATTTTCTTATATTTTTGTTTTGACTTAAAGTTTAAAATTACTCAACTATGCGGGTAGATAAGTTTTTATGGTGTGTTCGTTATTTTAAAACTAGGAGTATTGCTACTAATGCTTGTAAAAAAGGACATGTAAAGATAAACGGAAATAGTGTTAAACCTTCTCGTGATGTTTTTCCTACAGATAAAATTGAAGTAAGAAAAAATCAAATTAATTATAAAATTGAAGTTTTAGATTTACCTCCCTCTAGGGTGGGTGCAAAATTGGTGAGCATTTATATTACTGATATCACTCCTAAAGAGAATTTAGAAAAATTAGATCTTTTAAAATATTCCAAAGATTACTATCGAAAAAAAGGAACAGGAAGACCCACTAAAAAGGATCGAAGAGATATTGATGATTGGTTTGAAACCCCAGCAACAGACAAAGAAAATAAAGAATAATCTATGAAAAAAGAAGCCACATTAATCTTAAACCACACTCAAATAGAGCATAAGATAAGAAGAATAGCATTTCAAATCTATGAAAACAACATTGATGAAGATGAAATTATCCTTGCCGGAATCGCTAACAGTGGATATCTTTTTGCTCAAAAATTAAAAGATTGCTTAGAAGATATCTCTCCTATTACGATTAACCTTTGTGAAGTTAAAGTGAATAAGAAAAAGCCTTTAGACACGGTAACAACATCATTAAGTGAAGATCTTTACACTAATAAATCTATCGTTATGGTAGACGATGTATTAAACTCTGGAGCTACCTTAATTTATGGTATCAAATATTTTTTAAACGTTCCGTTAAAAAAACTACAAACTGCAGTGTTAGTAGATAGAAGTCACAAGAGGTTTCCCATTAAAGCTGACTTTAAAGGAATATCTCTTTCTACTTCATTAAGTGAAAATGTAAAAGTGTCTTTAGGTGAAGAGTATAAGGCAGAACTATTATAACTGTTCTACTAGTGAATTAACAGTCTCTTCTATACTTAATCCAGAAACATCTAAAATTATATCACTTTGCAAATAGTAATACTGACGTTCAAATAAATGTTTTCTTATAAAATCATTTAAGCTTTCTCGACTTTCTTGGTCACTAATAAGAGGTCTCTTCTCCTTTTCATTAAATAACCGCTTAGTGAGTTCGTTCAGCTCTACTTTTAAATAAATAAGTCGTACTTCCTTATTGTTTTTTAAAATTTCTAGATTGTCTGCATAACATGGCGTTCCCCCTCCTAGCGATAAAATGAAATTTTCAGGAGCATTTAAAAGCTCTTTTAATACTTCATTTTCCTTTTTTCTGAAAAATATTTCACCTTTTTCTGAAAATATTTTTTTTATTGATTTTTGCTGATTTTTTTCAATTTGATTATCCAGATCAAAAAAAACCAAACCTAATTTACTGGCTAACAACCTTCCAACTTGAGATTTCCCCGACCCCATATATCCGCACAAGACAATTTTCATAAGCTTAAATTAATGAGAAATTATTTTTTTTTAAAGATATTAAAAATTGTTTGATGATTTACTTGATAAATTAATAATACATCTTATATTTGCACCCGCGTTCAAGGAAAGAATGTTATTTAGATCTGGTAGCTCAGTTGGTAGAGCATCTCCCTTTTAAGGAGAGGGTCCTGGGTTCGAGCCCCAGCCAGATCACAAAGATTTTAGTTCTTAAATATATTTTTTAAAAATGATCTGGTAGCTCAGTTGGTAGAGCATCTCCCTTTTAAGGAGAGGGTCCTGGGTTCGAGCCCCAGCCAGATCACTTTTTAAATCTCTTCAAAATCCTCGGCCCAGGTGCTGGAATTGGTAGACAGGCATGGTTGAGGGCCATGTGTCCATTAGGGCGTGTGGGTTCGACTCCCATTCTGGGCACTTTACTTCAATATTTTTTCTTTATAATTTTATATTACATTCCTTTTAACTCCTCTTTTTAGTAATCTTAATGTGTTTATTAAAGATATAAGAACATAATACTCTATTTAACCCAATAACTTTCCTACATTCTCATTAAAAAAGATTAAACGAACAAAGCTTTTAGAACTTAATGAAATTAATAATAAGTAAAACTTATTTCTTCTTCTATTGTTAGGCAAGAAATCAATAACATAAGTTTAGCTCACCTTTTTTCAATCATTCTTAGTACGATTTTGATATTATAAAACCCAACCTTCAAGGCCATTTGAAGTGTCATAAAAAATTTTGTTTAATATTTTAACTTATTCTTTAAACAAAATTATTTTTTATAGTTTAGTTTTGAAGTGTTGAATATAGACCTATGCAGTATATCAAAAAAGAATTTAGTATTAAGGACCTGGAAGTTCTTAGCGGAGTAAAGGCTCACACCATAAGAATTTGGGAAAAGAGATATCATATTTTAGACCCCAATAGAACAGAAACCAATATTAGGGTTTACGACACTACGTCGCTTCAAAAATTGCTTAATATTGCCTTTCTTAACGAAAACGGATATAAGATATCTAGAATCTCAAATCTTTCCGATAAGGAAATTAGTGATTTAGTACAATCTACATCCTCCTCAAACAATTATGAAAACAGAGCTATAAAGTCCTTTTTGGTAGCTATGTTTAATTACGATGCTGTTCTGTTTTTAAATACCTACGATGAACTTCTAAAAAAGAGAACCTTCTCAGAAGTTTTTAAAGACGTTTTTATACCTTTTTTAGAGCATATAGGTTTATTATGGCAAACCAATACCATTACCCCATCTCACGAGCATTTTATCTCTAATCTTATACGGCAAAAAGTTTATAGCAATATTGAGAAGCTTCAATATGAAAAACCTTTTAACGAAGAGAAGTTGTTTATTCTCTTTTTACCTGAAAATGAAATCCACGATTTAGGCATACTTTTTATTAATTATGAACTTTTATCTTTAGGTTATAAGGTAATTTTCTTAGGACATACCATTCCGCTAGAAAACTTAAAGACTTTTACTCACATGGCGAAAGAAATATTTTTTATATCTTACTTTACCATACAACCAGAAGATCCCGCTTCTTATATTAAAGAATTTAAAAAAGAATTAATTAGCGAAGAACATCAACTTAAGCTTTGGATCTTGGGACACAAAAAATCTGAAATCGATAAAAGCCTATTGAATGAAAATATCTCTACTTTCAAAAATATTTCTGAACTAACTCTAAAATTATAACCATGAAAAAGAAAATTATAATTATAGGTTCAGGATTTTCCTCGCTAAGTGCATCCTGTTATTTAGCACAGCAAGGTTATGAGGTAGAAATATTTGAAAAAAATAGCAGCATAGGAGGCAGAGCCAGACAATTAAAAAAAGAAGGCTTCACCTTTGATATTGGCCCCACTTGGTATTGGATGCCCGATGTATTTGAACGTTTTTTTGCAGATTTTAATACCACTCCCCAAGCCTATTATAACCTTATAAAACTCAGTCCGGCATATAAAGTTTACTTCAGTAAAGAAGAAAGTATCACTATAGGTGATACTTTAGACAAAATATATGCTGCTTTTGAAAGCATTGAAAAAGGAAGTTCTCAAAAATTAGAAAAATTTATAGAAAAAGCCAGAAGCAATTATGATATTGCTATTAAAGATTTGGTTTATAGACCTGGAGTTTCTCCCTTAGAACTTATCACGCCTCAAACTGCAACCAAACTCAATCAGTTTTTTAGCACTATAGCCAAAGAAGTGAGAAGAGAGTTTAAAAATGACCAACTTATACAAGTACTCGAGTTCCCTGTATTATTTTTAGGTGCGAAACCTAGCGACACTCCGGCTTTTTATAGTTTTATGAATTTTGCAGATTTTGGCTTAGGAACTTGGCATCCTAAAGGAGGAATGTATCAAGTAATTTTAGGTTTGAGTGAATTGGCAAAAAGCCTTGGCGTAAAAATTAATTTAAACGCTTCCGCGGAAAAAATTCTGGTCGATAATCATAACAAAGCTATAGGGATCATTTCGAACGGAAAAGAACACCAAGCAGATATCGTTTTGAGTGGTGCCGATTATCACCATACCGAAACTTTACTACAACCAGAACTTCGTCAGTATTCAGAAACCTATTGGGACAAGAAAACTTTTGCCCCCTCTTCCCTTCTCTTTTACGTAGGTTTTGATAAGAAGATCGAAAACGTAGAACATCACACCTTATTTTTTGATGTCGATTTTAAAGCACATGCTAAAGCCATCTACGATAATGCCGAATGGCCTGAAGAGCCTTTATTTTATGCTAGTTTCCCTTCTAAAACAGATGATAATATAGCTCCGCAAGGGAAAGAAGCAGCCATATTTCTCATTCCGCTTGCACCAGGATTAAGAGATGAACAATCCTTAAGAGAACGTTATTTTAAAAAAATAATTAAACGCTTTGAGGAAATTACCAACCAAAATGTTTCAGATTACGTTATATTTAAAGAGTCCTTTTGTGTAAATGATTTTGTTAAAGAGTATAACTCGTATAAAGGAAACGCATACGGACTTGCAAATACACTTTTTCAAACGGCTTTTTTACGTCCCAAATTGAAAAGCAAAAAAGTAAAAAGTCTCTATTTTACCGGACAACTAACCGTGCCAGGACCCGGAGTTCCTCCTTCGTTAATTTCAGGTAAATTAGTAGCAGAACTTATAAAAAAACATAACTAACAACCTCTATGAAAGCAACTTTTGACCTTGTCTCAAAGCTTTGCAGTAAAGAAGTTACTCAGTCTTACAGTACCTCTTTTTCTATTGCTACCAAGCTTTTAGCTCCTTCAATAAGACAGGATATTTATAATATTTACGGTTTTGTACGTTTTGCCGATGAAATTGTAGATACCTTTCATGATTACGATAAAGAGTTTTTATTTAATAAGTTTGAAGAAGATTTATATTTAGCTTTAGAACACAAGATAAGTCTGAATCCTATTTTAAACTCCTTTCAAGAAACAGTTCATAAATATCGAATTCCAAAAGAATTATACGTTGCTTTTTTAAAAAGCATGCGAACAGACTTACATAAAACCACTTATTTATCTCAAGAAGAATACCAGCAATATATTTACGGTAGCGCAGATGTTGTGGGGCTTATGTGTTTAAAAGTATTTGTAAAAGGAAATGAAGAAAAATATAAGGAACTAAAAGAGGATGCTATGAAACTAGGATCTGCTTTTCAAAAAGTAAATTTCTTACGTGATCTAAAAGCCGATTTTGAAAATTTAAATCGCTCTTACTTTCCCAACGCAAATCTTGAGCAATTAGATGAATTGACTAAAAAAGAAATCATTCAAGAAATTGAAGACGATTTTACTCAAGCTTTACGTGGAATCTCAAAGTTACCAGTCGAAGCAAAATTAGGAGTTTACACTGCTTATATTTACTTTTATAAATTATTAAACAAACTTAAAAAAACTCCTTCCCTACAAATCAAGGAGCAACGCATAAGAGTTCCTAATTACCAAAAAGCCGGACTCTTAGCAAAATCATATATTTCTTGTAGATTAAACCTTATTTAGTAATGCAAACAGTTTATTGGGTACTTATATTCTTTTCCACCTTTTTCTTTATGGAATTTATGGCTTGGTTCACGCACAAATATGTCATGCACGGGTTTTTATGGTCTTTACATAAAGACCATCACCACAAAGATCATGGCAGTTGGTGGGAACGAAATGACCTATTTTTTATCTTTTATGCACTCGTTAGCATAGGCTGCTTTTTGCTTTGGCAATATGAAAATATCTGGTTTACACTTCCTATAGGTTTAGGCATCTTAGCTTATGGAATAGCTTATTTTACAGTGCATGATATTTTTATACACCAACGCTTTAAAATGTTTAGAAATGCCGACAATTGGTATGCTAAAGGTATAAGAAGAGCACATAAAATTCATCATAAACATCTGGGTAAAGAAGAAGGTGAGAATTTTGGTATGCTTATGGTTCCTTTTAAATATTTTAAACAAAAATAACATGCAAAATCACCACTATGATTTTATCATTGTTGGGAGTGGTTTAGCAGGTTTACAGCTTGCCCTTGCTTTTTCAAAGGATAATTTTTTTAAAGACAAAAGCATTGCCCTTATAGATAAATCATCAAAATCTAAAAACGACAAAACCTGGTGTTATTGGGAAAAAGGAAAAGGGAAATGGGACCACCTTATATACGCCTCTTGGGATAAAGGCGCTTTTATTTCTAATCATAAAAACTTAGCATTAAAACTTAGCCCCTACACTTATAAAATGCTAAGGGCAATCGACTTTTATAGCGATGCTAAATCTCAATTAAAAGCGCATAACTCTATTAAATTTATTCAGGATTGTGTCACTTACATGGAAGAAAACGAAACCGAGGTTCAAGTTATAGGAGAGCAACAAATTTATACTGCTACTCATGTTTTTGATAGCCGCATCCCAGAAGAATTTTTTAAAGAAAGTAAAAAAACAATCAAAATTCATCAACACTTTAAAGGTTGGATGATAGAAACAAGTACACCGCAATTTAATCCAGAGCAATTTATTATGATGGATTATAGGCTTAAATGGAAAAACTCCACTAGTTTTACCTACGTTTTACCTATATCACCGACCGAAGCTTTTGTGGAATATACATTTTTTACCCCTTTCACTACCGAGGATGATGTTTACGATGAACAATTGAAAAGTTATATTGAAAAATTTTTACAAGTAAAAGAGTATAAAATCACAGAGACAGAAATGGGAAATATACCTATGACCAATTTTCCATTTCATAAATACCATTCCAACAAAATTACAAAAATAGGAACAGGCGGCGGATGGGTTAAACCTTCCACAGGTTATTCGTTTAAACATACCGAAAAGAAAGTACAACGTATTCTCCAAAACTTTAAGGAAAAGAAACTTCCTTCTAATGGAATTTTCAATAAAAAGTTTTATTACTATGATACAGTATTTTTAAAGGTCTTAGAGAAAGAAAATGAAAAGGGAGAATGGTTGTTTGAACAGTTTTATAGTAAAAACAGCATTCAAGATATATTTAAATACTTAGATGAAGAAACAAATTTCTCAGAAGATTTAAAAATCATGGGAACTTTATATTCTTCAGCATTTATCAAAGCTTTCTTTAAAAGCTTAAATTAAAGGTACGTGATCGTTCATTTCCCAATATTCGTGTTCCCAAGTATTTGATTCTACATTTATTTCGCTAGTCTCGTTTTCATTTTCTATCGCTCTCATCATCTTTGCTTTATTAATGGATTATTAACCTAAATTAAAACCTTTAGCATTCTTCTGAAATACCCAATACTAAGTATATTCATAAAAAAAACTCCTGCAAAATGCAGGAGTTTTATTTTTATACTATAAAAAGGGACTGATTAAGCGTTTAATTTTTTAATTAAATTTAACGCAGATCCTTCTTTATACCATTCAATTTGATTTTCATTATAGGTATGATTTGCTTTGATCGTATCTTTAGAACCATCAGCGTGAACTATTTCGATAGTTAAAGGTTGATTTGGAGCAAAATTTTCTAAATCAATAAAGTTGAAGGTGTCATCTTCTTTAATTAAATCATAATCACTTTCATTATCAAAAGTAATTCCTAACATACCTTGCTTTTTCAAGTTAGTTTCGTGAATACGAGCAAAAGATTTTACCAATACTACAAAAACTCCTAAATGACGAGGCTCCATTGCTGCGTGTTCTCTAGAAGAACCTTCCCCGTAGTTATGATCACCCACCACTACTGTTGGAATTCCTTTAGCTTTGTATTCTCTTTGTGTATCTGGCACACCGCCATATTCTCCTGTTAACTGACTTTTTACAAAGTTAGTTTTCATATTAAACGCGTTTACAGCACCAATAAGACAGTTATTTGAAATATTATCTAAGTGACCTCTATAACGCAACCAAGGTCCTGCCATAGAGATATGATCTGTAGTACATTTACCGTGAGCCTTAATCAATAGTTTTGCATCTAATAAATTTTTACCATCCCAAGGTTTAAATGGAGTTAGTAACTCAAGACGCTCACTATCGCTAGCTACTTTAATATCTACACCACTTCCATCTTTCATCGGCGCTACATAACCAGCATCTTCAACCTCAAAACCTCTTGTAGGAAGCTCAATTCCTTTAGGCTCTTCTAACATTACCTCTTCTCCATCTTCGTTGATTAATTTATCACGAGTAGGATCAAAATCTAAACGACCAGAAATCGCGATTGCAGCTACCATTTCTGGAGAACCTACAAAAGCGTGAGTATTTGGATTACCATCGGCACGCTTAGAGAAGTTTCTGTTAAAGGAATGAACAATAGTATTCTTTTCTTCTCCTTTACGATCACTTCTATCCCACTGACCAATACAAGGTCCGCAAGCATTAGTAAATATTGTCGCATCTAAATCTTCAAAAATCTGTAACAATCCGTCACGTTCTGCTGTGTAACGAATTTGCTCTGATCCTGGGTTAATCCCGAAGTCTGATTTTGCTTTAATCTTTTTATCTACCGCTTGTTTTGCAATAGAGGCAGCTCTTGTTAAATCTTCGTAAGAAGAGTTTGTACAAGAACCAATTAATCCCCAATCCACATTAATTGGCCAATCATTTTCTTTTGCTTTTACACTCATTTCAGAAATAGGTGTTGCTAAATCTGGCGTAAAAGGTCCGTTTAAATGTGGTCTTAATTCAGATAAGTTAATCTCGATTACCTCATCAAAATATTGTTCTGGGTTTTCGTAAACCTCATCATCTCCTGTTAGGTACTCACGAACTCCGTTTGCAGCATCTGCAACATCATCACGGTTGGTAGCACGTAAGAAACGTTCCATAGAATCATCATAACCAAAAGTAGAAGTTGTAGCACCAACTTCTGCTCCCATATTACAAATCGTACCTTTACCAGTACAAGAAAGGTTTCTAGCACCTTCTCCAAAATATTCTATAATAGCTCCAGTTCCTCCTTTTACCGTAAGAATACCAGCTACTTTTAAAATTACATCTTTAGAAGCAGTCCACCCGTTTAATTCTCCAGTTAACTTTACTCCAATCAGTTTAGGAAATTTTAACTCCCAAGGCATTCCAGCCATTACATCTACAGCATCTGCACCTCCAACACCAACAGCTACCATTCCTAAACCTCCTGCATTCACAGTATGAGAATCGGTACCAATCATCATCCCTCCAGGGAATGCATAGTTTTCTAAAACTACTTGGTGAATAATTCCTGCTCCTGGCTTCCAAAATCCGATACCATATTTATTAGAAACTGAACCTAAAAAGTCAAAAACCTCATTACTGGTTTCATTAGCTCTTTTTAAATCTTTTTTAGCTCCTTGCTTAGCTTGGATTAAGTGGTCACAATGAACCGTAGTAGGAACTCCTACTTTCTTTTTTCCTGCTTGCATAAATTGCAATAATGCCATTTGTGCAGTTGCATCTTGACAAGCAATTCTATCTGGTGAAAAGTTTACATAATCTGCAGCTCTGGTATAAGCTTGTGTAGCTTCACCATCCCATAAATGAGAATAAAGAATTTTTTCTGAAAGTGTTAATGGTTTACCTACTACTTCACGAGCTTTATCTACACGCTCAGCAATTTGAGTATAAACCTTCTTAATCATATCAATATCGTATGCCATAGGTCTGTTTTTTTTAGTCCTGCGAAAGTAATGAAATTTAATGAAATTAAAAAATAACTATCAAAACATCAATTTAGCGGAAGATAATTCAGTGAAATAGCAAAAACCTTAATTATAATGAATCAAAATAAGCTTATTTTGAAGAATAATTAACGGATTGATAATTTAAACGATTTGAATTGACGATTTAATAAAAAAAAAGTGAATTTATTTAAAGATTGTAATTATTTTGAATTTTTATTACAACTCTAAAAATAAAATTTAATGCAAAGCAGAATGAATATTCTATTCTAAAGAGATAGTAATTTAACTAAAATTTATTTTAAAATTAATCGCTCGAGAACTTTTCGAATATATTACAAACTAGGATTACAACTATTAAGACAACTTGAAAAACTAATTTTACCAGATAATGAATTTCTGCTCTCCTTGGTTTTAAAATTAGAGCAACCATCAAGCTAAGTTAAATTGAATGGTTTAGTATTTTACTTAAAGTAATTCCTTAATAATCTGTTCTTCAGAATAGCCTTCCGCTTCAGCTTTATAATTTTTGATGATACGGTGTCTTAAAATTCCGTTAGCTACAGCTTTTACATCTTCAATGTCTGGAGAGAATTTTCCTTTGGTAGCTGCATTAGCTTTTGCAGCCAAAATAAGGTTTTGAGAAGCTCTTGGTCCTGCCCCCCAATCTATATAGTCTTTTACTAACTGTGGGGCAAACTCACCTTGTGGCCTGGTTTTTCCGACAAGTTTAACAGCATATTCCACTACATTATCTGCTACAGGAATTCTACGAATTAACTGCTGGAAGTCGATAATTTCTTGTGCGTTAAAAAGCGCATTAATGGTTACTTTGCTAGTAGAAGTTGTACTTTTTACCACATTTACTTCTTCTTCGTAACTAGGATATTCTAGAAAAATTGAAAACATAAATCGGTCTAATTGCGCTTCAGGTAAAGGATATGTTCCTTCTTGCTCAATAGGGTTTTGTGTAGCTAATACAAAATAAGGTTGCTCTAAAGGATAACGTTTTCCGGCAACGGTAACAATTTTCTCCTGCATTGCTTCTAAGAGCGCTGCTTGCGTTTTAGGCGGTGTTCTATTGATTTCATCGGCTAAAACAATATTAGCGAAAATAGGTCCTTTTATAAACTTAAAATTTCTAGATTCATCTAAAATTTCTGAACCCAAAATATCACTCGGCATTAAATCTGGTGTAAACTGAATTCTTTTAAAATCTAAACCTAAAGCCTGAGATATAGTGTTAACCATTAAGGTTTTAGCCAGTCCTGGCACCCCGATTAACAGTGCGTGTCCTCCTGCAAATACAGAAAGTAAAATTTCATTAACGACTTTTTCTTGTCCTATAATGACTTTTCCTATTTCTAATTGAAGTTGTTTATATTTTTCTACAAAATTTTCGATGGCACGCACATCTCCAGACATAATTTATTGTTTTAACCAGTTACCACTAAAAGCACAATCTTTATATTCCTCTCCTACTTTTACGTAAGTGTCGCTAATATTTTCTTTTTGCCATTTCTCGATGGCTTTGATTTGCTTTTCCCTCAAAGCTAATTCTTTTATTTTGGTATAATCCTGAGAATAATTTGCAATGTGCTCTTTATACTTTTTATTAACGGTAATTATTTTAAAGAACTTAGTACCTGTTCGGGTTTGATCTATTAAAATTAAAGAAGTCTCTCCTTCATTTAAACTATTTACTTTCTCATAAATAATAGGATCTATATCTGTTAATTCAAAACGAGTGTCTCCTGTTTTAGGGTTAATTAATTTACCCCCATCACCACGAGTTTCTTCTTCGTCTGAATATCTTCTAGCCGCTTCATCAAAAGAAATTTTATTGTTAACAATGCTATTTCTTATAGTATCTAATTTCTCTCTTGCTATTTTAATAGTTGCATCGGTTACTTTAGGCATGATGATGATATGTCTAATATCTAATTTCTGACCTCTTATTTTATCTAACTGAATAATATGATACCCGAAAGATGATTTAAAAGGCTTACTCACTTCTCCTTCTTGTAAGCTAAAAGCTACTTGTTTAAAATCTTTATCTAGAGGATCTTTTCTAGTAATAGTCATTTGTCCTCCTTTGGTGCTGGTTGCATCTTGAGAATACAAAACGGCTTTAGTGGCAAAACTCGCTCCATTATCTACAATATCATTACGCATTTCAGTTAACTGATCGATTACTTTTTGCTCTTCCTCTTGTGGAACTTCTGGCTCAATTACCAATTGAGAAATTTCTACTTCGTCACCAAACTGTGGACGTTCATCTTCTGGAATACGATCAAAAAACTGTCTTACTTCTTCTGGAGTAACTTCAATTTCGCTTACAATTTTACTTTGCATACGATCACTTAAAGTTCTTTCTTTATTGATTATGAAAAGTTCTTCTTTTAAATCTTTCTCGCTTTCTTTTCTATAAAACTCCAACAGTTTTTCCATACTTCCTATTTGCTGAACCATTCTATCCATCTGCTGATCGATCATATTATTCACCTCATCTTCAGAAACCGTAATGGTACTGTCTTGCAACGCATGGTGCGCATAAAGTTTATTTTCCATTAATCTACCCGCTAATTGACAGTCAGAAATTTCTTCAGAAGCTATTCCTTGATTTTTAATGTCTTCACGCATTTTAATGATATCTGTTTCTAAAATAAGATAATCACCTATTACTGCAGCAACACCATCTGCTTTGAAACGTTTAAATGGCTGAACAGAATCTTTTTTCTTGATTTCTGTTTCTACCATTTCTTCTTCACCAGTAACAACCAAACTGCTATCTACAGCTTTAGTTTGGGCATTTAACGCGGTTATTGAGAATAAGGCTATACAGCAGATATTAATTATATATTTCAAACTTTTTATTTTTAATTGCATCTTTTATTATTTCTTTTTCTAATTCTTTTGATAATTCTAGTTTTCTTCTATTAAGAAGAATTTGCTTAATCGTTGGCTTTACATACTCTAAAGGTGCTTGATCGTTTCTTCTTAAGACCTCTTTTATATATACCAAATATACTCCTAAAGAATCCTCAAGTTGCAAGAAGTTTTCCTTTTTTAAAAACTCTTCGTTTTTAGAAGTGTCTAAAGGTCCTATTTTATTATAGATCTCTATAGGCTTTACCCATACCGAGTCATTTAAATAATAATTTCTAAACTTTAAAGACTCTTCCTCTAGGTCTATTTTATCTTCTTGATTAAACCTTGTAATTTTCTCTTTGAGTTCTTTTACATCAGGATAATCTTTACTAACATCAACATACCTTAGTTTTATAAGGTCTTGATTCAGCTTAAAATTTATTTTATTAGCTTCAAAGTAACTGTGAATAACCGTATCTTGAAATGTAGTATCTATCTTTTTAGAAATTATAACATCTTTATAAGCCTCTGTATACAACTCATTTCTATAATTTTCAATAAGTTCCTTAAAGTCTTGCTGTTTTTTTTCTGATAAATTTATTTTTGCTTGATGCATAAATAATTCATCCTGAGCCCAACGATTAATATAGTTAGACATAAATAAAGCACTATCTTCTGAAGAAGCTCCATCGGGAATTAATCCCTTTACATCTTCTTGATAAAGGTAATTATCGTGAACTTTTGCTAATGGAATTCTTTCATCTTTAGGCTGAAAGAAATCACAACTCACTAACAAAAAACAACTTAATATAAATATGTAATTAGAAGTTTTATTCAAATTCTTTCTCTAAACTTTTTAATACCTCTTGATGAATAGTCACATTATTCTTTGATCTAATATTCTCTATCCATTCTTTTTCTAGCTGCTGCTGATATTTACTTACCACTTCACCTCTTGCTTCTTCATAGGTTTTTATTCCCTCTTTTTCAATATTTTCAATATCTAGCACAAGAAACACGCCATTATTCTCATATACTTTAGAAACACCTTTTCTACCTTTTATTTTAGTAGGCAACGCTTCATTATTCTTCTTGAATTCACCCGACTTAAATAATATGGTGTGTCCCATTTCTTTAGCGTTCTTTTCAATTTCTTCTTTAGCTACCTCATCTTTCATCCATTTTCTCACTTGCTTCGCCATATCTTTAGTATCGGTCGATACCATTGTCAAATTATATTGTTTTTCTTTGACAAAGCTTTTTTTATGCTGATCATAATAACGCTTTAAAGCAATAGAATCTTCTTTAGCAGCTTGCCAAATATTATCTTCCATTAGCTCAAACAACAACAATCCATTACGGTATTCTTCAATAATGTAAGCGTACTCCTTATTGGTTTCTTCTAAATGATCTTTATGGTAAGAAATAAGAAAGTTTTCTTTAAACATCTCTAACCAATTTGCAATTAAGCTTTCTTTAGAATCTACATTACCTATTTGGCGTTGAGCATTACTCATAAGCTTTGCAAAATCCTCATAGCTTTTCCCTTCTCCTTTTATTTCTATTATATTCTTTTGCGGAATATCTTTTAAACCTGCTATATCCCATCTTGAAGATAATATATCATCAGAAACATTTTGAGTAAAATAAGCTAAAGCTTCTTCATCTTCTTTAACATTGTAGGTTTCTTTTATGTCTTTTAAAACATCTACCCTTATAAGCTGTGCTCTTATATCTCCCTTCATTCTTCTAGAAAGCTCTGATTTTTCATCTTCGAAGCTTTTAATAGGGTTTTTCTCTAAAAGTTTTACAATATGCCAACCATACTCTGTTCTAAAAGGTTGAGAAATTTCATTTACTTCAGTTAAACCAAAAGCTATATTTTCAAATTCTTCTGAATTTAATTTACCTCTAGAAAAAGTATTAACTACACCTCCATTTATGGCTGTATTTTTATCGTCGCTATATTGCTTAGCCATTTCAGAAAAACCATTGCCGCTGTCTAATTTCTCTTTAATTTCAAAAATTTGAGTTTTAGCATCAGAGTTTCCTTTTTTATTTTCTATCATAATATGAGCCACCTTTACGGTACCCTCTGCTTTTCGTCTATCATTTACTTTTACAATATGATAACCAAACTGCGATCTTGCTGGCATTGAAATACCACCCTTCTTGGTGTTATAAGCAGCCGATTCAAATGGATAAACCATAGAAAACACAGAAAACCAACCTAAATCTCCATTGTTTTGCTTTACGGAAGGATCTTCAGAATAAGCTTGTGCCACTTCTTGAAAAGATTTTCCGCTAAGGATTTCTTTTCTTGCCTTCATTGCTTTTTGATATGCCTTTAAAGTATCTGTTGCACTGGCCGAAAGTTTAATTAAGATATGACTGGCATTTACTTCTTCAGTTTTTCTACTGTAAGCTTCTTTTAAAAGGTTCTCTGTAATTTCAGAATCCTTCATATACTTATCTGCCAACTGCTTTTTATAGATATTATATTCCCCCATAAAAGAAGGAAGCGTATCAAAGCCTTGCTCTTCGGCTTCTAAAACCTTTAATTTATAATCTACAAAAAGATCCATATACTCTTCTACATCTTTTTGATCGTCTTGTAGAAGGTTTAAATTTTTAGAAAACACACGTTTAAACTCATCGGCATAAACGGGTTGATTATTAATGGTCAATAATACTTTTTGTTCATCTTTTTGTGCAATTGCAAAACAACTTGTCGCTAAGAAAACAAGTAAAAGTAGATTTTTCATTTTATAATTTTTAAAAGTGCTCAAAAATAAGAAATATAAAAGGTTATACAAGTATTTAAATTAAGATCCTACATCTAAATAAAGTTGTAAAAATAAGATTCTATTATTCTGCTAAAATCATATTTTCAATCCGCATAAAGACACTAGGAAAAGTAACGCTTCAATAAATTATTAATTATATTTGAATTCAACTTTTTAATTACTTCTTTATGAAATACACCAGCCAAATTGTTATCGAATTACCCAGAACAGAAGTCATTGCGAAAATGGATTCTATGGAAAATTTACAGCACTGGCAAAAAGGTTTATTAGAAGCTACTCCCCTGACAGGAGAGCCTGGTAAAGAAGGTTCTCAAATGAAGCTTAGTTACAAGATGGGAAAACGAGAAATGGAAATGATTGAAACCATTATTGAAAATGATTTCCCAGAAGAATTTCACGCTACCTACGACACCAAAGGTGTTCATAATATTCAACACAATTATTTTAAAGTAACAGGTGAGAATCAAACCACTTGGATAAGTGAGAGTGAATTTAAATTTTCTAATTTAAGTCTTAAGTTTTTAGGATGGATTATGCCAAATCTATTTAAGAAACAATCCTTAAAATATATGAAAGATTTTAAAGCTTTCGCGGAAGAAGGTACAAGCGTAAAAAATACTTAATGGAACATATTAAATTTATATGGGATTTTAGAGGTCCTCACGCTCAAAAAACTGCTGAACATCACGAAATTCACCTTAAAGATTTTATCAAGATTGAAAAAACTCAGCTAAATACTACAGGAGTTGAAAACCTATCAGATATGCATTCTCTGGCATTTATGATTGTCTCCAAAGATGAAATGAAACCTATTAGAGATGCGCTAAAACCGCATCGAGGACAACTTTATACTATTTAAATAAGGATGAAAAAAGAGAGCGAAAATAAATCTACATCAGAAAAACCAAAAAGTAAATTGAGCTTATTTTTTTCTAAAATGGGCTACTCGGTATGGATGATTGTCATGGTCATAGGAGGAATTTTAGCATTTATTACTTCCTTGCTTTTATTATGACCCTCATCTATAAAGTTCTATATTCTTTTCTTACTTTATTTCTGTGTTTATTAGCTACAAAACATTTACTCCATATCCAACTGCCCACCATAATCAATTCGTATACTAACGATTTGTTATGTATGCCAATTGTACTTACTATTTGCCTAATAGCTGTGCAAAAGATTAAAAAGGATGATTCCATAAGACTATCTCTATTTACAATTATCTCTTTGACTATCTATTATGCTATTTATTTTGAATATTATCAACCTCAAATAAACCCTCGCTACACTTCTGATGGGTGGGATGTAGTAATGTATTTTCTAGGAAGTATATTTTTTTATGGCTTGCAGAAAAAATCTAACCTAAAAAAAAAGCCCTAATACAATTAGAGCTTTCTTCAATTTTATAAGTTTATACTTAAAACTATCTAGAATAATTAGGTGCTTCTTTGGTAATGGTTACATCGTGAGGATGACTCTCATGAATTCCCGACGATGTTATCTTCACAAATTTAGCATCGTTCTTTAAAGCTTCAATATCTTTTGCTCCGCAATATCCCATTCCTGCACGTAAACCTCCAATAAATTGATTCATGCTTTCAAATAATTCTCCTTTATAAGGTACACGTCCTACAATCCCTTCTGGAACAAGCTTCTTAATATCGTCCTCTACATCTTGAAAATAACGATCTTTAGAGCCTTTTTGCATCGCCTCTACAGATCCCATCCCTCGATAAGATTTAAATTTTCTTCCTTCGTAAATAATAGTTTCTCCTGGAGATTCCTTAGTACCTGCCAGTAAAGAACCTAGCATCACACAGTCTGCTCCTGCTGCTATGGCTTTAGGAATATCTCCCGTATAACGTATACCTCCATCTGCAATCACTGGCACTCCGCTTCCTTTTAAAGCTGCAGCTACTTCTATTACAGCAGAAAATTGTGGAAAACCTACTCCCGCTACTACTCGTGTGGTACAAATAGAACCCGGACCTATTCCTACTTTTACGGCATCAGCTCCAGCGTCAGCTAAATATTGCGCAGCTTCCGCAGTAGCGATATTCCCTACTACTACTTCTAAATCTGGGAATTTCTTTTTCACTTCTTTCAATACATGAACCACGCCTTTAGTATGGCCGTGAGCTGTATCTATAATTACAGCATCTACCCCTGCATTTACCAAAGCTTCTGCTCTATCAACAGCATCTGCAGTGACACCTAAAGCTGCTGCCACACGTAATCTACCGTATTGATCTTTGTTAGCGATAGGCTTTTGAGTTAGTTTAGTAATATCTCTAAACGTGATTAAACCTACTAGCTTGTTATCCTTATTAATAACAGGTAATTTCTCAATTTTATTCTCTTGTAAGATTTCTTCTGCATCTTCTAAAGAAGTCCCTTCTGCCACGGTTACCAAATTTTTAGAAGTCATTACTTCTTCAATAGGTCTTTCGTTGTTTTTCTCAAAACGCAAATCACGATTGGTAACAATCCCAATTAATTTTCCTCCTTGATCTACAATGGGGATTCCACCAATACTATGCTCTCGCATCAATTCTTTGGCATCTTTTACTTTTGCTTCTATAGGTAAAGTAACAGGGTCGATAATCATTCCACTTTCTGCTCTTTTTACTTTACGGACTTTAAGTGCTTGCTGCTCGATAGTCATGTTTTTATGCAAAACACCAATACCTCCTTCTCTGGCCATAGCAATAGCCATGCGAGATTCTGTCACCGTATCCATAGCTGCCGAAACAATAGGAACGTTGATGGTTATGTTTTTGGTAAATTTGGTTTGAATGTTAACTTCTCTAGGAAGAACTTCGGAAAACGCAGGAACTAAAAGAACATCATCATATGTTAATCCTTCTCCTACAATTTTATTATCGTGTGCAGTCATCGCAATTAAAGATTTAATTGCATGCAAAAGTAAGCTTTTATGCTAAGAAACTTGTAATAATGTTATTATTTATTTTCTAAACAATTGTGAGAAAACCAGAAGTACAGATATAACAAAAGATGTAGTCATAAGTATTCCTGAAACTACCACCACATAACGCATCCAATGTAAACCAGTCCACATTAAATAAATTCCGCCAAAGGTAAATAAGACCGACAATAACGGCTCTATCATCAAAGCTTTCTTTAAGTTTTTGTTAGACTTGGTTATAGAAACCAATCCGCCAAGAAGAAAAAATATTACCGACATAGAAAGAATGTGCGTATGAATGATGGTAAGCATTTCTCTCTCTGGTTTCTTGAATTTCATTACTTTTGCATCCAAATCTTCTTCATTACCTAAATAGTTTTCTTGAATACCTTGAGGATGATTTTCAGTAGTATCATTTACAAAAGTTAATCCTGTAAAATAACCGACGCTTAACACTACAAGAAAAGCGCCGATTAATAATTTTACTTCTTTGGGTAACCTAAAAATAAATCCGTTAAGGTTGATCATAATTGATTTTCCTGTTTTAAAATATGCATTGTTTTTAATACATTATTTACAGCTCTCGCCATAGAAGAGGCAGAAATAGTCGCTCCACTAATGGCAGCTATATTCCCTCCATACTCAACCTTAGAATCTGGCGTCATACCTATAAACTGCTTAAGCCAACGCTGAGAACCTATTTGAAGTCCGTAATCTTCTCTGTAGATAAGAACTTTAGATTTTTTAATCTTCAAATCTTTATCAAACAACACCACATATTCAAACTTCTTCTTTTTACTTGGAGCAGTTCCCAAATAGGTATAACCTATAAGTTCTCCTTGTACAGAAATTCTTGAAAGGTTTTTGGCTGTGGTCTTCGCCGGAATTTTTTCTTCTATATTTCCTGAAGCCGTAATAGATTCCAACTGATAATCCTTTACTTCGTAAGTGCTTTTTATCGCCTTATCAAATTTTTCTTGAAGCCTATCTTGGGTTGTTGTAATCGTAAAAGCAAAACAACTTAATAGGCCACAAAATATTAATAACCTTTTAATCATCATTTATTTTTTTACGTATTCTTCTACAGTACTATCAATTTTTGATTGTTCTGTTTCAATATCCATTGGGAATAATTGCATAAATAAAGCTTGACCGTTTACCGCTTTCTCTAAAGCTAAATCTTTATCACGACCATAAACATCACTCCATTTATTTCTTACTCTACTCCAAAAATCTTTATTGGTAGCCCACCAGTTTTTTGCAGCTTTACATTTTTCATCGGCTACTTTACGATATACGTTATAACCTTTTTCTTCTACTAAAAGCACATCTTCTTTACCATCTTCACGAATTACTTTTTCATTATCCTGCTCGTGTAACCACCCTTCTTTTGTAATTTCAACTTGATTACCACGCATCATTACATTATAATCACTTCGTTTAGAATATTCTCTACGCGGCAAAGGAGAACTTGTAGTATTATTCCAATAATGTCTTCCATCTGCATGAATCCAAGTTGCAGAACCTGAGTAACGCGGACTATCATCTACCTGATATACATTTTGTGTCCATTGTCCTTTTACATCTTTCTTATTCATATTTACAAAAGTCCATTGGTTATCGTGGTTAAAGTCATAACGCTTTGTATTTTCATATAACCAATCTTGTCTCCAGTGCTTAATGACCATGGTATCATTAAGTACTAAAAGGTGCTGAATAGAAATTTCGTCTTTCTCATCTTTTATCAATTCTGCCCATTCTAATGCTGTAGCTGTATAATCATAGTGCTTTTCATAATCAATTTCTGGAGAAAATGTCTCGGTATACTTAAAGGTAACTTCAAAACAGCCACACATATCTTTTATAGCTTGTTTATCTTCTTTTAGATTTTTTTGGGCAAAACCAACGCTAGTGGCTGCCATCAAAACACTTGTCAATAATAAGTTCTTGAAATTCATTTTTATTAGTTTTTTATAGATTGATTTCTGGAACAAAAATATTAAATTTATTTAGATTGGATTAAAATAATATATATATTTGTCGAAATATTTTAATTAAGACTTAGTCTAAATAATGAAAAATAGATTTCTACTCATCATTTTACTTTTAAACTTTTTTAACATTCAAGCTCAAGAGACTGAGGTTAAGAAAGAAACGAATGACAAGAAAAAAGACAGCATAAAAGTGAATGATTTAGAGGAAGTCATTCTTACAGGACAATACAACTCCCAATCTGTAAAAAAATCAGTTTTTGAAGTACAGGTGATTACAGAAAAAGACATTCAATTAATGGCAGGAAATAACCTTGCCGATGTTCTTACCCAAACGTTAAATATGAATATTATTCCTCAAGCTGGTGAAGGCAGGTCGGGAATTCAACAGTTTGGGTTTAACTCAGAATATGTAAAAATTTTAGTAGATAATGTACCCATTGTAGGGGATGAAGGTTTCGGGAATGCTATAGATATTTCTCAAATTAACTTAGATGATATCCAACAAATAGAAATTATTGAGGGAGCCATGGGGGTACAATACGGTTCTAATGCAGTAACCGGTGTGGTAAATATTATTACAAAAAAATCCGCGAAAGCAAAATGGCAAATCACACCTTATATTCAAGAAGAAACCATCGGCAGCGAATATGGCTGGTTTGATGAAGGTAGACATATACAGTCTTTAAAAGTGGGCCATAATTTTACGGATAAACTCTACGCGAATGTGTTGTTTACCAGAAATGATTTTCAAGGATTTCTTAATCAAAACCAAGGGAAAAATTATTTTAATCCTGAGGATGAAAATGATGGTTTAAGAGGTTATGAATGGCTTCCTAAAGAACAAAACAGTATAAAAGCACTTTTAAATTTCGACAATCATAAAAACTTTAGGGTCTTTTATAAATTTGAATTTTTTACTGAGGAAACTTTAAAATACGCTAAAAATGTATTTTTAAATGAAAACCCCGCTACCCAAACGGTAAACCCTACGGCAAACGATGAAATTTTTAATTCAGATCGGTTTTATCATCATTTAAATGCTACGGGGAAAATTAAAAATCAGGTAAATTATAATGTTTCCGTTTCTTACCAAGAACAAGTAAAAAATTACGAGAAGTTTACCTATCGCTTAAAAACAGGCGAAGAAACCTCTTTAGAGAGTTACGATTACAATACCCGCAAAGGCTTTTTCTCTAGAGGAACTTTCAACAACTTTTTTAATAAGGAAAACTTTAAATTAGAATTAGGTTATGAAACTACGCTGGATGAAGGTTCTGCAAGCGGACTTTCTTCTCAAGATATTACAAAAAGAACCCAAAACAACACGCTTAACTCCTATAGCTTTTTTGTTTCTTCGGAAATTAAACCTACCAACAGATTATCTCTAAGACCAGGCGCTAGAATCATAAGCTCTACACAATTCTCGCCGCAATATGCGCTTTCCCTTAGCGGAAAATATAGCTTTAAGGGAGGTTATCAACTTAGAACAATTGTTGGAGCGGCGCCAAAAACACCTACTTTTGAGCAGCTCTACTTTTATATGGTAGATAGCAACCATAATGTACAAGGAAACGAAAATTTAAATCCGGAATATGGGAAGTCTATATTTTTTCATTTTAAAAAAACCTTTTGGTTTAAGGATTACCAAGTAAAATACACCCCAAAACTATCGGCTTGGTATCTAGATGTAGAAGATAAAATAGATTTAATTATTACGAGTACTTCTCCCCTCGCCTACCAATACAACAATATAGATTTACACAAAACCTGGGGGCTTTCTTTAAGAAATACCCTTAAATACAAAAACCTTTCTGCTACCTTAGGACTTGCTTTCTCTGGAGAGTCTAAAATATTGAACAGTAGTGAAACATATAATGATGACTATTTATATGCGCTTCAATTTAACTCTAATCTATCTTATCAAATTCCTAAATGGAATACCGTTTTTTCTACATTTTTCAAGTTAAATGGTCCTCAATACCAATTTGTTTCTAGCATAAACGATAGTGGAGAAACCATTATTACCCGTGGAAAAATTGACGGTTATGGGTGGTTAAATACATCTATCAAAAAAACATTTTACAAAGACTTAGATATTACTATAGGCGCAAGAAATGTACTTGATGTAACCCGTGTTAATTCTAGTACTGGGCAAGGTGGTACTCACACTGCAGCATCTTCATCCCAGCTATTAGGATATGGCAGGTCTTTCTTCGTAAAACTTTTATACCATTTAAATTTTTAATTATGAAATCTAACTATTTAGTACTTTTTTCTCTCGTCATTATTTTCTTTACGGCTTGTAATAAAGATGATGATTCGACAGCCAATGATTCTGAATTTGTCGTGGCTTTTAAAAATCCTTCCACAGCTTTCGCGGAAACTGATAATGAAAAAGAAATAGACCTTGTTTTTTCTAATGAAGCTCCGCAAGATGGAATACTCGTTATTACTTATACCGAAACCAACTTAAGTTACGGTGAGGATTATAGCACTACTCCATCTGCGCAAAGCGAAATTATTGAAATTCCTATTGCGATGGGAACCCTTCAAACTTCATTTAGTCTAGAAAGATTAAACTCAAATCCTGCTCAAAATGAACCTGATAAATCTATTGAGTTCTCCATAACAGAAGTGAATATTCCTAATGGTTTTACTCAAGGAAACACTACCAATCTCGTAAGTTTCTCTGATACTGCTTCTCTTGGCGGAAGTATTTCTCCCAACTTAGGAGGGCCTAATGAAGGAAATCAAGTGTATTTAGATTTAAGTACACAACAAGAAACCGTAGTCAGTAGAGATAAATGGGATTTAGCTTTTTATAACGGAGATCAATTCCGCGTTAAGCTTAATAGCTCTTTATTTATGATGGCTGCTCCATTAGAAACTACGAATATTGATGTAGTTACCGAAGCTGATGTTGCTAGTTTACAGTCACAAATGGCTTTCTTAGTACAAGGATCTAATGAATTTGTAGATGCTCCTAGCGGTAATTTAAACGAAACGGTGATCGAAGAAATTTCTATCAACCTTGAAGAGAATAAAGTTTACCTCATTAAAATGGGGAACGAAATTGGAATCGACACTCCAGAAACTGGAAGCGTTGCCGTTGCTGGAGCCGATAGAGGTTGGAAAAAGATAAGAATTGTACAAGAAAGCGGTGCTTATAAATTGCTTTATGCCGATTTAGATGCAACTACTCACCAACAAATCACTATCGCTAAGGATAACAGTCACGATTTCAACTATTTCAGTATGGTAAATGAAAATGTGGTAGATGTTGCTCCAACAAAAGGGAAATGGGATCTGAATTTCACTGTTTTCACGGAAGTGTTAGATCTTCCAGAAGGTGGAGAATCTGCTTATGGTTTTTCTGATTATGTAGCTACTAACACACTTTCTAACACCAGAGCTTATCAAGTAATGACTGAAGATATTGCCTATCAAGATTTCACTTCCTCAAATATCGATAATTCATTATATGAAATTGATCAAAGAGTAATTGGAGCCAATTGGAGAGATGTTTTTAACGGACTATTTAACGAGCGTTTTTACATCATTCAAGATACTGACGGAAATACTTATAAGTTAAAGTTTACTTCGATGGTGAATGAAAATGGAGTACGCGGTTATCCAAAATTTGAATATCAAATCCTTAATTAAATATACAATCATAACTAAAAATTACACCTCATGAATTTAAAACTATCTTTCTTAGCGTTTTTTAGCTTTTGCTTAATCGCAACGGCACAAACTACCGTAAATCTTAGCTTAGATCCTTCTTATGCAAACGAAGTTTATTATAAGTTTTCTACCAATCAAAGTTACGACCATACGGCAACCGATTGGGAAATTGCTTTTTTGAGAAATAACAATATGAATTTTGCCATTAGAATTAATGACGGAATTGGTTTAGAAGTTTTTGAAGCAGCTAATACTCCTGCAGATTATGCTACCGTAGATGTTAACAATGTTGCCAACTTCACACAGTTATACAACAGTGACATCAGTTGGTTTGAAGGAGCTTTTAATACAGGTTCGGCTTCTTATGGTTTTGGAGAATATAATCCAGCAAACCACCACGTAGAAGGAACCGTTACCTTTTTATTAAAATATGCTGACGGGAGCTTCAAAAAATTATTCATTGAAGATTATTTTGGTGGATATACATTTAAATATGCTACTTGGGACGAAACCACTTCTACTTGGAGTGCAGATACTACCGAAACTGTTTCTAACACCAGCAATCCTAACAACATGTTCAACTACTACAATTTCACTACCGCTACTGAAGTAGTTGCTGAACCTGCAAGTACAGACTGGGATCTAAAATTTACAAAATTCACTACAGATTATGCTTATAGCGGAGGAACTATGAAGTATGTAGTAACAGGAGCTTTACAACATCCAGACGTAGTCGTAGCTGAGAACATAGAGTCTAACGGAAATGGAGATACTAGTAATCTTAATTATTCAGATGAGATTAATACAATTGGTTACGACTGGAAAACCCTTAATGCAAGTTATACGTATGATGTAGAACCAGATCTTTATTTTTATGTAAAATACCTTGACGGAACAGTTTACAAATTGCACTTCACCAATTTTGGTGGAAGTTCTTCAGGAGACGTAGAATTTACTTTCGAAGATGTAACTAGCCAGTTAAGCACGGTGGCTTTTGATGCTGAAAATTCATTTAGCATCTACCCTAACCCATCTTCAGACAAACAAATTAATGTTTTAGTTGAAAGCGAAGATGCTAATCAAACGGTAGAAATCTATAATCTTTTAGGTAAAAAAGTATACACTACTCAACTGCAAAATGCTGGGTTTACCAATCAAAGATTAAACTTGTCGCAATTAGTAAACGGTAGTTATATTGTTAAATATCAAGCAGGAAGTCATAGTACAACTCAAAAATTGATTCTAAATTAATTAGCCAATACTAACCAAATTATTTTAAAGCTACTCTGCATAGAGTAGCTTTTTATTTTTAATCAATCCAATTACAAAATACTTAGATTCAGTTATTTATATTGCTTCTTCCTTATCTAACTTTTATATTTAAGTAATTAATCAAAAAACTGAGAGTTATGAGTATTAGATTAGGAAATAGCTGTGTAAACTGTAAAAAATTTGAAAATGATTTTTGTATAAAGCATGATACATCGGTAAGTGATAGACATACCTGTGATAGTTTTACGATGAAAAATAGATTTTTGGACAAAGAAAACTGTACCACTTGTTCAAGATATATGAGCCCTACTTGTGCTCACCCTAAAAAAGCAGCACCCGATATGTTATGTTCTTATTGGGCGCCTCAAGTTACGGCTTAAAAAAAATAAATTTTAAAATATAAAATGCATACCTATGTGGGGTATGCATTTTTTTTGTATCCCTTGATAGTTTTAACGCTAAAAAGACAAAAAATAAGCGTTAGTTTTTATCAAAACAAAGTATAACAAGAGTTCCTTTGTTTTCAATAGGCTGGATCGCAAACTCCGCCTTGTTAAGCTCTACATACTTTTTTATTAAAAACAAGCCTAAACCAGTTCCAAATTCGCCATTTGTTCCTTTTAAAGAAGTGATGGATGAGTTATTTTCTGAGAAAATTTTATCTAATTGATCTTTAGAGATAGGTGTTCCTTCATTAAAAATATGTATTTCGATATGCTCCGGCTTAATTTGATAAGATATTTTTATACTTTTCTCTTTGGGAGTATATTTTAATGCATTTGATAATAAGTTATGTAAGATTACGTGCAATTGGACAGTATCTACCGTAATCATAATAGCTTCTTTATAAATATCGTGAATAATCGTCACCCCTTTACTCTGACTCGAAATTTTATATACATTCAAAATTTCTATCATTTCTGATACAATATTAATTTTCGTAAAGTTTATTTTTGTTCCATTTAATTGTGTACTAGCCCAAATTAATAGATTATTAAGCATTCTTGAAGTATCATCTAATTGTAAACGCATAGAAGAGTAGACCTCAATTTTTTCTTCTTCCGTAAAGGCATTTTGAAGCAATAAGTCCATTACCTGAGAAACAGCTGCAATAGGTGATCTTAAATCATGAGAAATGATGGAGAAAAGTTTATTTTTTCCTTTATCTAATTTGATGAGTTGTTTATTTTTTTGAGCTAAAACCTTATTTAACTCTTCTTTTTCTCCAATTATTTTTTTGTATTTAAACGCAAAGAATAGAGTGATAGCTAATATTAATGCAATAAGTGCTATAACTAATTGATTGAAAAATATTTTATCTTCAGACTGCTGATTTTTGGTAATTAAAATCTCATTTTCTGCTTCTTTTTTATCTAACTGCATTACCGCTATAATCTGTGCTTGCTCTTTATTAAAAAGAGAATCTTTATACTTTCTATTGTCTTTTGAAAAACGATAAGCAGTTTTATAATCCTCCTTTAGGACTTGGATTTTAGCTAATAATGCTGTACTTCGTTCAAGATCCCAAAGTGCATCAATTTCGATAGCGGCTTGATATGATTTTTTTGCTGCAGAAAGGGCTTTCTCCAGCTCATTTAATTTTATATACACTTCTGCTAGTCCTCCATACGCAAAGGTTAACTCCCAATTATCATTTATTGATTCTTCTATTACTTGGGTGTAAGTTAAGATAGATTCCTCTAAATTGTCTTCTAAATAGTATATTTGAGCTACTCTATTTTTTGCCGCTAATTTTACAGATTTATTTTCTGAAGTAATAGAAAATTTAAACGACTCATCAAAATACTGACTAGCTTTCTTTATCTGGTTTAAAGCTAAATAAGAAATTCCTAAATTGAGGTAAGCCGCCGATGGATCTTTACCATCTACGTATTCTAAATATTTTTCAAAATATTGAATAGCTTGGTTGTGTCTACCAATACCTTGTTGTATAAGACCTAAACCATTATAGCTTCTAGCCATATTATGTTCATCTTGTAGTCTTTTAAATCCGTTAAGGGCACTTAAATAATAAGATAGCGATTTTCCATAGTTACCTTTTAAATAATAAGTAATTCCGTAGGTTTGGTTGATTTGCGCTTGCAGAGTGTCGTTAGGGCTTGTTTGCAATATGAGTTCTGCTTTGTGCAAATAATCCAACGCTTGCTCAGAATTACTCCTATAGATATCTATTGCTCTTTCATTATAATAACTAATAGAGTCTAAATTTTGACTATACATAGAGGTTATAACCAAGAGAAAAAAGAAAGTAAGTATTTTCTTAACCACGAATATAATTTCTGTATTTAGAGCATAAACACATATTGATACTTGTAAAATTATTAATTAAGAAATCTTAAAAATTTCATTTAAAAAGATACTCTATTTAATTTAATTATAGACCATAAAACTTATATTAAATCTTCACTTGTAAGGTGGTATACCAATTAATAGGTTGAGCTGGAATAATTCCCGGTCCTGGATACCCCGTTGCTCTTCTGGTAAAATAATCATTATTTAAAAGATTATTAATTCCCGTTTCTAATCTAAATCGTTTATACACATAAGATAGAGAAAAGTCTAAAATCCCGTAGGCTGGTATTTCCCCTTCAATACCTCGTTGACTATCTGTTTTTACTTGTGGAGCATTGGTAGCATCTGTAAACTGCTTAGATAAATAGGAGTATTGTACACTACCCATTAAATTTTTATATCCAAAACGCATTCCCGTTTTAAGATTATACTCTGGTATAAATTCTACTTTATTTCCTTCTACATTCGTCTGCTGAGACTGTGTGTATTCAGATTGGGTAAATGTAAAATTATTAAAAATACTCCACTGTAAATTTTTGTTAGAATTGAAAAATTGATTTTTAAGATCAAATTCTGCGAAAGTTTCGATTCCGTAAATAAAAGCATCTCCTATATTACTTTTATACCTTACAATTCTCCCCTGGTTTTGTAATATCTCTCCTATTCTATCTTTATATTGAAGTCCGAAACCCCCTAATTCATATCGTAATTTTCGAGATAATTTTCCACGCATGCCGATATCGGCTGTAAAGCCTTCTTCATCATTAATATTAGGATCGATCACAAAAACTGGATTAATTACACGTATATCATTAAAGGTAACTGAACGGTAATTTTGAGAAAAATTAGCGAGTAATTCTACTTGAGAAGAGAGTTGATAGTTAGCTCCTATTCCTAATAAAACAAAAGAACGTTCTAAATTTCTATTGTCTTCTAAAGTTTCATTTACCAAAACATTTCCTGCATTATCACTCACAATGTTTTGATATGATCCCTTACTTTCGGTATCTATAAACTCTAAACGAAAACCAGGAGTTACTGAAAGACGCGAGTTTAACCTAAAAATGTTTTCTCCAAAAAAAGCTAAATTCTGATTGGGAAATGTAAAATCTGCCTGACGTTCATAATTAGGGAATTCTCTGGTGGCAAAATTAAAATTAGCTTCACTCCCAGCATTACCAGCTCCTTGCATTTGTGTATTATGTGCTTTGTAAAATTTGCTTCCTATTAAAAAAACAGATTCTTGATCTAATAACTGATATCTTGTAAGAAGACGAGCTTCGGCTCCCCAATTTTCAAAATGATCTACTAATAATTCTCGAGGCAAACTAGCATCATCTACACTTGAAACTCGATTATCTCTAAACCCTAAAGCTTTTCTCGAAGCAGACAAACCAAAAAGGTTAAGGCTAAAATCTGTTTTTTTAGAAAATTGATGCTTCAATTTAGCCGAAAATAAATTCCAATTTACTTTAAACCAGTTTCGTTCCCGATTGCTATAATCTGGGTTTTCATAAAATTGAGCATCGGTGATTCCGCCAGGTTGCTGAGCTAAATAATCTAAAAATGTATATTCAAATTCTAATTTGGTTTGCTCAGAAATTTGGTAACCTAAATGTGCAAATACTTGATGAGAATCAAATCCAGAATTGTCCCTAAAACCATTTCCGCCTTTATAGTGGTAGTATGTATAGTAACTCAACTTTCCTACGGTCCCGCTTAAACTATTAAAACTGGTAAATAGTTGATTTGAACCTAAACTTTGCCTTGAAACCAATTCTATTTTTTTATACCTATTTGGTTTTTTGAACTTAAAATTGATCAATCCACCAAACTGCGTTCCATATTGCAAAGAAGCAGCACCGCGTATCACTTGTATTTCCTCCAAAGCTTCTGGAGGTGGTGTATAATAACTTTCAGGGTAACCTAAAACATCAGCAGAAATATCATAACCGTTTTGACGCGTATTAAAGTTTTGCGTGCGATTAGGATCTAAACCTCGTCCTCCAATATTTAACTGTAAACCTGCATCTCCATTATCATAAATATTTAAACCTACTACTTGGCTATAAATTTGTCTAGCATTATTAGCGGCAAGGTTTCCTGTAACTTTATCTAAGAGAACAACTTCGGTTTTTTTACCTGCATAAATAGCGGTTCCTTCAACGGGTTTTAAATTCCGTAAAGCAAAAATTCTTTCTCTTCGTTGAGTGATAACTACTTCAGATAACTCTTCAGAAAGTTCTGTCAAAACAAAAGTTTTTTCAACATCTTCATTAAGATTAAGCTGCGTTTCATAAACTTCAAAAGATTCTGCAAAAATCACAAAAGTATAGGTGCCCTCTTTTAAATTATCAAAACTAAATTCTCCGTTAGCATTCGTTTTTTCTACAGCACCTGTCAACACGTGAAACACTTCTGCTTCTGGTATATTTTTTCCCGTCGTAGCGGAAGTTACCTTTCCTTTAAAACTAAATTGTGCATGTAAAGAAACGCTTAGCAAAAAGAAAAGCGCAATAAAATTAAAGTCCTTTAATCTGATCATAAAAAGGAAGTATAAATGTTTTAGGAATAAATGATTCCTTTATTTGTAATAAATCTACAGTCGGGTCTATATAAGGCTGACTCCTACGCCCATTCAATGCCACATAACTTTCTACATAAACCTCTACATTTTTATGACCTTGTTTCTCAAAATGACTCCCCAGAAAATGCGCATATTCTAATATAAAATCGGGTTGAAAAGACATTTGTTTTTCTTGATAAGGTGTTAAAAAATCTGAATTATCAACATAAAAACGCTTTTGTGTCTGAGCATCTACAATTTTAAATTGCGTATAACCAGCTTTCTCCATAAGCATAACTCGCCAAGAAAACCTAAAACCCTCTTCTGTCCAAAATAACTCATTAGGATAAGCTAAGTAACGCCAGGGCAAAAATAACTGAATTGTAAAAAACAAAACAAGTACAAATGTTAATAAGCTATTTTTTTTTGAGGAAAAAACTAAAGTTTTATGATTTTGAAAACGATGGTAAGAGATTTTAAAAACTTTACTAATGATTTTAAGAATTTGCCGATGCACTTTAGCATCAAAAAAAATCGTAGCGCTCACAATCATAATGAAGGGAAACATGCCAATAGGAAACAATACCCGCGTCAATACGTGAAAAACGATGACCATAAAAAAGGCGACTTTTCGGGTAGGACGATAGAGTAATATAAAAGGAATGCTCAAATCATACAACATCCCTATCCAACTAAACCCATAATGCACCCAAGTTTGTTGTAAAAAATCTCCTAAAAGAGGTATATCATATTTTGAAGGTAACCAAATCTTTAAAGGCATGGCCTCCATAAGCCAATCAGAATTAAGCTTAGCTAAACCTGCATACACATACACAATACCCATTAAAAGCTGAATACTGTGAATACACCACTTGGGTATTTTTTGATACGCTTTACGCGGATTTAAATAAGCATCTATAGAATAATGAGCTGAAGCCGGTAAGAAAATCATTAAAAAACTAAGGATACTTATAAAATAATAATGATTAAGATAAGTCGTCTTATCCATCAGTTCTATATACGTAAAACTTAAAAAGAATATAAGTATAGACCATTTATAACGATAGCCTATCATAATGGCAATAGCAGAAAGTAGTGCTATTAAAAAAATAAAATAAGTATAAATCCCTAAAGGCTTCACCCATTCAAACCCGTAATAAGAAAAGAAAAATTTAGGTTGTACGTAAAGCTTATCTATCCAACCATTTGTCCAAAACCGAACGATACTTAAGCTCATCATTAAACCAAAAAAAATACGGAATACTGCTAAAGGAGCTGCATCCGTATTTCTTTTAAAATAATGTTTAATCTTAATTAACATCTATTTTTTTTTCTATAGATTAATCTCCATCGGTATCTACATAATCTACGCTTATTGAAAGTGCTTGCAACATATCTATTTTTAATAAAATAACATTGGCTTGCATACTATCATATGCAGTAAGCATTTTAGAATTGTTATTTTCAACTTCTTGTAATAAATTATCATTCAGTAAACCAATTTTAGAAGCGCTATCTTCATATTGATTAAGAATTAAAGTCGATAAATCTTCTCCCTCTTTAATTGAATTTAGATAATCCAAATAAGATTCAAAACTCAAGCCTGTAGTACTCTGATCAAATGATAATCCTTTAAAAAAGTTTTTACTTGAATTAAGAGATTTTTCTAACAAACTTTTTGAAAATGAAGGTTGGTAATAAGACTCAATGGTTTGAGGCTCTACATTACCCGAAAACACTCCAGCAGGAATACCCACTTTTCCGCTACGGATAAATTTTTCAAAATGAATGATAAAATCATTTGCTAACATATCTACAGATCCTGTTGAAGAAGAACTGGTGTTCGCTACAAAATTATCTCTATATTCGTTATTCCAATCATTAAGAATAAGAGTACTTAAATCTTTTATACGTTTACTTACTAAACCTAAATAAGTTTTATAACCATTAGCAAAATTACCTGTGCTATAAGTTTCAATAATACTATTGTCATTATCGGCTACACCGTATAAAAAATAATCTAAAGCAGGAAAACCTTGTGCCGCTCTGCTTGAAGGTAATTCTAAATTAGGAGTTTCATAATTTTCTATAAGTTTTGTAATCGCAATGGCATTGGTAGGATATGTATTTACAAAGCCTCTAAACCCAATAGTTTCAGCTGGGCCAATTTCAAATATAGATATGGTCTGAAAATCTAAATAAGCCTTTTGATAATCTTCACGAAGCTGAACTAAATTTGCTTCATTAGGAGTTTCTATAAACGTCTGGGTACTTGCATCTAAAGCAGTAGAAGAAGCTACAAAATTAGTATAAGCAGGTACAATTATATGATCTGCCCAATGTGTGAGCATTTCTTTTCTATCAAAAGCATCATCGCCAGCAGTAGTAGAGGATGAATCATCATCGCTACAGCTCACTACAAATAAACTAAGGGAAATAAATAATAAAATTAACTTTTTCATATTCTTAAAATTACAACAAGGCCTTTCGCAAAAGACCTTGTTATTTGAATTCTAACTGATTAGCTTAATCAACTTGACTTACAGAAATACTGTATGCATTTGCAATAGCTTCTGAAACTTCATCTAACTTTTCTGCAGAAACAGACCAAAATCCGTTACCTCCCAACAATTCATTTTTATAAGTTTCTAATTCTGATGCACTCATATAAGGTGCTTCAGTATCTGGGTTTTGAGAAAAACGTATGCTGTACATAAATCCTAATCCTTCAGATAACTCATGAAAAGCAGCTCCCATTTCACCAGCAGCAATAGATTCTTTTCCTGCTTGGAAATAGTGAATTGCTCTTACCGCAAAAATTAAAGAGATGTTTTCTTTAATAATGTCAGCTTGTGCATCTCTTACCTCATAATTACCTACAGTAATTGCCGCTCTTCCTTTTTTAAATGCATCAAAAGTAGCTTGAGCTACATTTTCAAAATCATCATCGGCAGCAACTTGTCTTATATAGTTGAATAAAAATTTATCTGAATTATCTTCTAATACGCTCATAGGGTTAGAAGTTGGTATACTCGTATCTCCATATAAGTACCCATAAGCTTCATCCCATTTATGCTCCATAGTAGTATATGATTTCCCCTCTTCGGTAACTCCGTTCTCGTTGTTGACAATATTATCTCCTTCATCTAAAACAGCTGGCGATAAATAATTGTTTAACATTTGGTCTGCTAATAAAGCACCCATTAAACTTTTAGCATACATTTGATTGTATTCTAATCCTTTTGCACTTACATACCTAGTCTTATCACCTTGTGCAATTTGTCCAGCAACTCCTGCGGTTGCCGCTACATTTTGATTAGCTAGAACCTCATCAAATTGAGCATTCATCCAAGATTCAAAATCTACTTTAACAGCTGCAGAACCGGTTGAATTTAAAGAGAAATAATCGTTAGAAGCTGCAACTTTACTTTTTATACTCTTTGAAGAACTGTTTAAATCTCCTTCAGAAAATGGCGTGTTTTCATTTGAAAACATATTTGTTAAACGATCGGCCGTTAAATTATCAAAGTCTGTAAAAGCATCACTTAATTCTTTTGCCATTGAAATTCTAGTTGTTTGTCCACCATAACTTACAGTAGAAACACCTTCTCTTTCAAATTCATAATTGGCAGGAACGTTTATTTGATCTTCTCCTCCGATAATATTATTATCGTCATCACTAGAACAAGAGGTAAAAAATATAGTAGTACAAATTAACGCGGGGATAAAAATTTTCTTCATTATACCTTTATTTAGATTTTTTAAAAATAATTTTAATTTGGCTGCAAAAATATATTATTTAAGTCTGCAAACAAATTTTATTTATATTTAATTTAAATAAGATTAATGATAAAGATTAAAAATTTTGGTAGCTTCATTATAAGAAGATTCAAAACTACCCATTTTTACATTAGAATCTGCTTTAGCCGCATTAAAGTAGCTTAGCATTTTTTCGGTAGGCATATTTCCAGTTAAGTCATCTTTAGCCATAGGACATCCACCAAAACCCTGTATAGCTCCGTCAAATCTCCTACACCCAGCTTTGTAAGCTGCGTCTATTTTTTCGTGCCAGGAAGTAGGTGTAGTATGCAGGTGCGCTCCAAATTCAATATTTGGATAGGCAGGAATCAAATTAGAAAAAAGATAATCTATAGTTTCTGCATCTGAAGTCCCCACAGTATCCGATAAGGATAAAATATTTACCCCATATGAAGATAAACGCTCTGTCCACTCTCCTACAATTTCTACACTCCAAGGATCACCATAAGGATTTCCAAATCCCATAGATAAATAAGCTACTACTTGTTTCCCGTGTTTATGGGCAATGTTTAAAATCTCTCGTAAGGTCTCTACAGATTGTTCTATGGTTTTATGCGTATTTCGCATTTGAAAGTTTTCTGATATAGAGAAAGGATAACCTAAATAATCTATTTCTGGATGTTGTACGGCATCTTGTGCACCACGAACATTAGCTACAATAGACAATAATTTGCTACTGGTTTTTGATAAATCTAAATTTGCCAATACCTCTTTAGTATCTACCATTTGCGGGATGGCTTTGGGAGATACAAAACTTCCAAAATCTATGGTATCAAAACCACAACGTAGCAAAGACTGAATGTATTGAATTTTTTTTTCAGTAGGTATAAAGTCCTTAATACCTTGCATGGCATCTCTAGGACATTCTATTAGCTTAATCTTGTTCATAGCTCAAAGATACTCATTAGCTTTAAAATATATAAGCATTATAGGCTTAGATGCAGATAAAAATTGCAATACCTATAAATACAACTATTTGCAACCATTTTAAAAAAGCTCCAGAATTTGGGTGTCTTTCTATATAGGTTTTTAACGAGCCCGCAAGCATAGCTATGCTTCCAAAAACAAGAAAAGAAACAGCGATAAACACTCCTCCTAAAATAAAAAACTGAAGCGTTTCTGATAAGGTTTCAGAAAATAAAAATCCAGGAAATAAAGCTAAAAAAAATAAGGAAACTTTAGGATTGAGTACATTCATCATAAAGCCTTGACGGAATAATTTTGTCACGGGCTTAGCTGGTATATTTTCAGTATTAAAATCTATCTCATCAGAAGATTTATACACTTTAAAAGCTAGATATAATAAATAGGCAGCTCCAAAAAATTTGAGTAAAGTAAATAAAATTTCATTTTTTGCTATAAATAATGAAACTCCAAAAGCGACGAGAGAGGTGTGAACTAAGCAGCCCGCCATTAAACCTAATACCACTGCCAAGGCGTACTTTTTACCAAAGCGAATACTTTGTACTAGTACAAAAATATTATCGGGCCCTGGTGAAATTGCCAAAGCAAAAACAGCTACCACAAACGATATGAGAATTTCTATATTCAAGCGTTTTCTTTCAAGATAGCTTGATTAATTTCTTTAATCAATTGAGGACCTTCATAAATAAACCCTGTGTAGAGTTGTACCAAACTTGCTCCCGCCTGTAGTTTTTCTAAAGCATCTTGAGCAGAATGAATTCCTCCTACTCCAATAATAGGAAAAGCCTGATTACTTTTTTCAGATAAAAACCGAATTACTTCTGTAGATCGAGAAGTTAATGGCTTCCCACTTAAACCTCCCATTTCTTCTTTATGCTCAGATTCTAAACCTTCTCTAGAAATTGTTGTATTGGTAGCGATGACTCCAGCAATTTTAGTGGTATTTACAATCTCAATAATATCTAAAAGTTGATCATCAGTTAAATCTGGCGCTATTTTTAGTAAAATGGGCTTTCTGTTTTCCTTTTCCGCGTTAAGCGATTGCAAAGTATTTAACAATCTAGTAAGAGGTTCTTTATCTTGTAGCGCTCTTAAATTTGGGGTGTTAGGAGAACTCACATTGACTACAAAATAATCAACGTAAGGAAACAGGGCTTCAAAGCAAATTTTATAATCATCTACTGCATTTTCGTTTGGAGTAATTTTGTTCTTCCCAATATTTCCTCCAATTAAAACCTCGTGATTATTCTTTTTTAGTCTTTTAACCGCAGCTTCAACTCCTTCATTATTAAATCCCATTCTATTAATAATCGCCTGATCTTCTTTTAGACGGAATAATCTTTGCTTAGGGTTTCCGCCTTGAGCTTTAGGAGTTACCGTTCCTATCTCTATAAAACCAAATCCTAATTGACTTAATTCTTTGTAAAGTTTAGCATCTTTATCAAAGCCTGCTGCTAAGCCTACCGGGTTTTTAAATTTAAGTCCGAATACATTTCTCTCTAATTTTTTATCCTCAACTAAATAGGTTTTCGCTAAAGCGGAAGAAACTCCAGGAATTTTTAAGGTGTTTTTTAATGTTGAAAAAGTAAAGTGATGAACCTTTTCTGGATCAAACTTAAATAAAATCGGACGAATAATAGACTTATACATAATGGGAAAGTTTTGGCAAAAATACTTTATTTTAAAAAATCTAAAAGCATATTCTTAAAAGTCTTTGTACTCCCCTAACGATTAATTATTTTTACCAAAAAAGTAAACCATGATAGAAAAACAACATATTATAAATCGCTTTGTAAGTTACGTAACTGTAGATACTGAAAGTGACCCAGAAAGTAATACCACACCAAGTACCAACAAACAATGGGATTTAGCAAAGCAATTAACTGAAGAGTTAAGAGCTATAGGAATGAGCGATGTAAATATAGACGACAATGCTTATGTTATGGCTTCTCTACCTAGTAATGTAGATCACGAAGTACCTGCCATAGGGTTTGTTTCTCATTTTGATACCTCTCCAGATTTTACTGGAGCGAATATAAAACCTCAGATTGTAGAGAATTATGATGGGAAAGATATTGTCTTAAATAAAGAGGAAGGAATCATCCTTTCTCCAGATTATTTTGAAGACCTATTGCAATATAAAGGGCAAACGCTTATCACCACCGACGGAACTACATTGTTAGGAGCAGATGATAAAGCAGGAATCACAGAAATTATGTCTGCGATGGAATATCTAATTCAACATCCAGAAATAAAACACGGTCCTATAAAAGTTTGTTTTACACCAGATGAAGAAATTGGAAGAGGAGCACATAAATTTGATGTTGCCAAATTTGGTGCAGAATGGGCCTATACCATGGATGGAAGCCAAATTGGTGAGTTAGAATATGAAAATTTTAACGCTGCAGGAGCAAAAATAAAAGTAAAAGGAAAGATCGTTCACCCTGGCTATGCGAAGGGAAAAATGGTAAATAGCATGTATATTGCTCAAGATTTTATCAATTCCCTACCTCGTTTAGAGACTCCAGAACATACCGAAGGAACTCAAGGTTTTTTCCATTTAACAGAAATTAATGGAAAAGTAGAAGAAACCAAATTGAACTACATTATTAGAGATCACGACAAAATTCACTTTGAAGCTCGAAAAAAAATGATGTTAGATCTAGTAAGCGAAATTAACTCTCAGCATGATAAAGAAGTTATTGAAATAGAAATCAAAGATCAATACTTTAATATGCGTGAAAAAGTAGAGCCTGTAATGCATATTGTAGATATTGCAGAAGAAGCGATGAGAGAGGTGAACATTGAACCTTTAATTAAACCAATTAGAGGTGGTACCGATGGTTCTCAACTTTCTTTTATGGGACTACCTTGTCCTAATATATTTGCCGGAGGTCATAATTTTCATGGAAGGTACGAATATGTTCCTGTAGAAAGTATGATTAAAGCTACAGAAGTTATTGTAAAAGTAGCTGAACTTACAGCGAAAAAATACCAAGCTTAGATAAAGCTATTAATTACTCAAAAGCTCAAGTTTTACTTGGGCTTTTTTTATATCTTTTTATCTTAAATAATTAATTACCTATAAATCTAAAAAAAATGCCAGTTAAGAATTTTGAAGACTATATAGAAAAACACCCCCAATGGGAACATGAACTTATACAACTTCGAGAAATCATTTTGTCAACCGACTTAAAGGAAACCATTAAATGGGGAGCTCCAACATATACTTTAAACAATAAAAATGTAGTAAGTCTCGGTGGTTTTAAAAATCACTATGCCTTATGGTTTTTTAACGGAGCCTTATTGAAAAAGAATACCAGTTTGTTGGTAAATGCTCAAGAAGGAAAAACAAAAGCCCTCAGGCAAATTAGATTTACCAAGGAAGATAAAATTGACTCTCCTACGCTAAAAACTTATATAGGGGAAGCAATCGAATTACAAAAAGAGGGTAAGTCTGTCCCTATTCAAAAAAATAAGGAATTACTTATCCCCACAGAGTTAACTCAATATTTTCAAAAAAACCCTGAAATGGAAACTTCATTTCACAACCTAACAAAAGGCAAACAAAGAGAGTATGCCGATTATATAAGGGAAGCCAAAAGATCCAATACAAAAGATAAACGATTAGAAAAAATTAAACCTATGATCATAAATCAGGTGGGTTTATATGATAAGTATAAATAAAAAAAGGATTCCGCTAAGGAATCCTTTTTATTTTATAATCTAAATAGAATTAATTTTCTTTTGGAGTAGTTGTATTTAATTGCTTACTCAACTCCGAAGATATAGAAGATCTTTCAAAAGTGATTTTTCCTGCACCCGTTTCAATAATTACAGTATTTAGTTTTTCACTAAAATCTACAATTTTACCGTGCATTCCACTCTTGGTAATAACTCTATCACCTTTTTTTAAATTTTCAGAAAAATTCTTTTCTTCCTTTTGACGCTTTTGCTGCGGTCTAATCATAAAGAAGTAAAATATGATTATAATCGCAATAAAAGGTAAAAAACTGGTTAAGTTTTCCATTAAAAAAAAATTAGTGGTTATGTCCTTCGTGTCCTGGCTGTACTGCTGTATTATTAACAGGATTTCCAGTTGCTGCACCACCTGCTTTAGGAGTTACGAAAGCTTTAATTTTGATAGTTTCTTGACCAGACTCTGTGTTAGCAGTAATTCTAACAGTCTTCATTTGGTTATTAGGCTTACCATTAGAGTTAAACTTAACTACCATCTCTCCTTTTTCACCTGGAGCGATTGGTTCTTTAGACCAAGTAGGAACAGTACAACCACAGCTTCCTTTTGCATTAGAAACAACTAAAGGCGCATCTCCGGTATTTTCAAATGTAAACGTATGCTCTACAACATCTCCTTCATTGATAGTTCCAAAATCATGCATGTCTTCTTCAAACTTCATTGCTGGAGCTCCAGAAGTGTTAGCATCACGTTCAGCAACTTCTTTCTCGTTTTCTGCATTTACCTTATCTGCTGCATTTTCTTTACATGATGTAAAAACCATTGCCGCTACAGCAGCTAACATTAAAAATCCTTTTTTCATTTTAACTTATTTTAATTGTTTGTAATTGATTTTTCAAGTGCTAAAAATAATAAAATTTAATGGATTACATTAATCCGCGACCAATTTTATTGATTTTTTCTGAACTTTTATATTCCTTAGATAACTTATCTAAAATTCCATTAATAAACACGCTACTTTTTGGAGTACTATACTCTTTTGCAATCTCCAAATATTCATTAATAGTAACCTTGACAGGAATCGAAGGAAACTTCATAAATTCACAAATTGCCATTTTAAGCAATATGCTATCTACGCCAGCTATTCTATCTTTATCCCAATTAGGAGTTTTTTCTTGAATATCTTCTACGTAAGCTTCTTGATTTAAAAGTGTTTTTCTAAACAATTCTATTGCAAATTCCTCATCCTCCCTATTCTTAAATAGTTTAGGGACTTTTACTTCTGGGTTGGCTTCCTTTTCTTTTTTCAAAAACTTAAGGATGCTGGTATTAACAATAGGTAAATCATCCAACCAAGTTAGTTTTTTATCTTCTAAGTAATCATAAAGCTTATCATTAGGAGCTATGATCTCCTTAAATATAGTTATGATAAATTCTTTATCTTCTTGAAACGAAGATAGGTCTGATGTTAAGTAATCTTTATAAGTTTCGCTTTGTTTTACTTCCTCCCAAATAATATTCACATACTCGTCATCCTGTTGCCAATTGGTCAATTTTTTATCATCCAATAACTCACTAAGATTTTCGCTATGTTCAATCTTGTAAATTAATTTATTCTGAATGAACTTAAGATTAGGATTTTTATCCTCATTTGTAGCAAGATGCTTCTTCTGTGATTTTTCTAAGTAATCTTGAGCTTTATTTTTTACCTGAACCAGTAAATCTAAGTTGAGTAAAAATAAATCATACATTTCTCCCATACTCTTCTGAAGAAATTTTTGCTCAGCAATTAAGTTATCGTTAGCCGATTGTGTAAATGCGTACATAGACTGCATTACTTTTACTCGAATATGTCTTCTTGTTAACATAGCGTATTTTAAAGAACTTTAAATTAAAAAAGGGCGAAATAGTTATTTCGCCCTGCAAAAATATAATTAAATTATGTTTTTCTAATGCTTACTGCTTCTTTTCTGCTTTTCTTTTTTCAATTCTATCTTGAGCAACTTTTAAAGCAGATTGATGTGTAGTGATTTGATTCGCTTCCGCAGAATTTAAAATCTCTAAAGTAGTATGGTAGATATTTTCAGTTTTACGCATAATCTCTGGCTTATCATAACCTTCTAATTCTGCATAAACATTAATAATCCCCCCTGCATTGATTAAGAAGTCTGGAGCGTAAACGATACCTTTTTCTTGTAGCATTTTTCCATGAACTTTTTCATCGGCTAATTGATTGTTCGCTGCTCCTGCAACAATATCAACATTTAACTTATGAATAGTCTCATCATTTACCGTAGCTCCTAAAGCACAAGGTGCATAAATATCCACATCGGCAGTATATAAATCTTCGCCTCCAAAAATCACAGCTCCATATTTATCTCTTATTTGCTCTAAACGCTCTTGGTTAATATCTGCAATAAGTACTTCTCCTCCCTCTTCAGCAATGTATTTAACTAAAGTTTCTCCTACATGTCCAATCCCTTGTACCAATACTTTTTTACCAGCTAAAGAATCTTTTCCATATTTATATTTTGCTGCAGCCTTCATTCCCATATACACACCGTAAGCAGTAATTGGTGAAGGGTTTCCAGAACCACCTAAATGTTCAGAAATACCCGTTACGTGTTTAGTTACCTCTCTTACCGTGTCCATATCGGAAGTATCCATCCCTACATCTTCCGCAGTAATATATTTTCCACCTAATGAATCTACAAACTCTCCAAACTTCCTCATTAATTCAGGTGTTTTTTGAGTTTTAGCATCTCCTATAATAACCGCTTTTCCTCCTCCAAGGTTTAAACCAGTCACTGCACTTTTAAAGGTCATCCCGCGAGATAATCTCAACACATCATTTAATGCTTCCCATTCACTAGCATAATCCCACATTCGAGTTCCTCCTAAAGCAGGTCCTAAAGTTGTATTATGTATTCCTATTATTGCTTTTAAACCTGTATCTTTGTCGTTACAAAAAACAACTTGTTCATGTTCATCAAAAGAAAGTTGCCCAAATACTGGCGCTACTTTTTTTAATTCGTTTGCTTTTAAAATTTCAGCGTTCATAGGTAAAACTTTTTAATTTATGTATTTCTTAATATCGAACCGCAAAAGTAAACATTGTTTGAAAGATAATGAACGATCTTGGTGTTAAATTGAATAATCATCAATAAATATTTACTGATTTAGTTTTATGAAAGAACTTCAGCATATCAATAAGTACTTCGCAAAATATAAAGGACGCTTATTTTTAGGACTCATAATTACCATAGCTGCACGAATTTTTGCTTTATACGTTCCCCAGTTTATTGGAGACTCTACGCACGTCATCGAACAATACATCAATGATGAGATTACCGATGCTAGCTATGTAAAATCTACCTTAATCGATAATATACTTATCATTTTAGGAGCTACTTTAATTTCAGCATTTCTAACTTTCTTAATGCGACAAACTTTTATCGTAGTTTCTAGGCACATTGAATTTGATCTTAAAAATGAAGTATATCGTCAATACCAAGCCCTGTCTTTAAATTTTTATAAGAAAAACAGAACGGGAGACCTAATGAACCGTATAAGTGATGATGTTTCTAAAGTAAGAATGTATACGGGACCTGCTTTAATGTATAGCGCTACAACCATTACCTTATTCGTGGTGGTTCTGGCTTATATGATAAGTACAGCTCCTATGTTAACTCTTTATACTGTTGCTCCTTTACCTTTTTTATCTTTTGCGATTTACAAATTAAGTCGGGAAATCAACAAAAAAAGTACTATCGTTCAGCAGTACTTATCTAAGCTTAATACCTATACTCAAGAAAGCTTTAGCGGAATTACAGTGATTAAATCCTACGGTTTAGAACAGCAAATCAATAAAGAGTTTGTTGAACTCTCCAATATGAATAAAGAAAAAAACATTGACCTTGTAAAAGTGCAAGCTTTTTTCTTTCCCTTAATGGTTTTGCTTATCGGAATTAGTAATATTTTGGTAATTTACATTGGAGGTAAACAAGTCATTAGCGGTGAAATTGACAATTTTGGAATTATCGTTGAATTTCTCTTATATGTGAATATGCTTACTTGGCCGGTAGCTACCGTAGGTTGGGTGGCCGATATGGTTCAACGTGCAGAAGCTTCACAAAAAAGAATTAATGAGTTTCTGAGTGAAAAACCCGAAATCAACAATCATTCTGATGAAGAAACAGAAATTAATGGAGATATCGAATTTAAAAACATCACATTTACTTACGAAGACACCGGTATAACAGCTTTAAAAAATGTTTCTTTCAATATTCATCCTGGAGAAACCTTAGCTATTATAGGAAAAACAGGTTCGGGTAAATCTACTATTCTAGAACTTATAAGCAGACTCTACGATGTTCAACATGGAGAATTATTAATTGATAAAAAAGAGATAAAGCAGCTCCATTTATCTAGCTTAAGAAAAGCTATAGGTTATGTACCTCAAGATGCATTTTTGTTTAGCGACTCTATAAAAAACAACATTAAATTTGGTAAAAACGATGCCTCGGAAGAAGAAGTTATGACCGCAGCTAAAAATGCCGCCGTTCATAAAAACATTACCAACTTCTCCAAAGGTTACGATACTGTTTTAGGAGAAAGAGGAATCACTCTTTCTGGCGGACAAAAACAACGGGTTTCTATTGCACGAGCTATTATTCAAGACCCTCAAATTCTATTATTTGATGATTGCCTTTCTGCTGTAGATACGGAGACGGAAGAAGAAATTCTTAATAACCTACACGCCATCTCCAGCAAGAAAACTACAGTAATTGTAAGTCACAGAGTCTCTTCTGCTAAAAATGCAGACAAAATCATTGTCTTAGAAGATGGAGAAATTTTACAACAAGGCACTCACAATCAACTTATCACTAAAGAAGGCTATTACAAAGAGCTTTATTTAAAGCAACTGAGTGAAAAAGAAAATTGATTTTTCTTGCTATATGTTAATATTTTTATGATTTTTGACAGCAACTAAAAATAAACACTAATATTTTTGACTATGAGCGACAACGGAACGATGCAGAAAGAAGAAATATTTTCTAAAGTTTTAAGAGCTGGAAGACGTACGTATTTCTTTGATGTAAGAGCGACTAAAGCTGATGATTACTATTTAACCATTACAGAAAGTAAGAAATTTACTAACGATGATGGTTCATTTTTCTACAAAAAGCACAAAATCTACTTATATAAAGAGGATTTTGAAGGTTTTGAAGAAATTTTAAAAGAAATGACAAATTACATCATCAATGAAAAAGGAGAAGAAGTAATTAGTGAACGTCACCAAAAAGATTTCAAAAAAGAATACGAAACCACCGAAGACATTTCCTCTAATGGAACTTCTACAGGTGATTTCACCGATGTAAGTTTTGACGATATTTAAACAAAAAATATTATAAAAAAAGCCGCTAAATCATTTAGCGGCTTTTTTTATGCCATTCAACAAAAAAATGTCGCTATTCAGAAAAATAATAAATTTATATAGTAATTTGAAGCTATTTTAGTCTTTTACCATATAGCTTTTATCAAGTGTTAAGAAAATATCAACATTTTTTAGCTTTAGCTTTCTTAAGTTTTACGGCAATTTATGCACAAGAACCTGCTGCCATTTCTCTAGGCTCTTTCTTCCAGCAACCTGATCTTGTATACTACGATACATTAGAAGATCAATATAAAAATATTTGGTTATCTACAGATAATGGACTTTATAAATTTGAAGGTAATTCGTTTAAGGAGTATGCGACTTCAGCACAAAAAAGTAACGCATTTTTTTCTTTAAAAGAGATAAATAATGCTGTTTGGATGGTTAATCTATACGGTCAGTTATTAAAAACTGAAAATGATTCGCTTGAAGTGGTTACTAATTTAACACCATACCTTAAAGGTAAATTGGCTCAGATAAACGCGTTAGGCAACTTACTTTATATTTCCTCTCAAAATGGTTTATTAACATTTAATCACGAAAATAAACAGCTTCGGGTTATCAATCAAGAAAACATATTAACTACTTGGCAAAACCCAGAAACAAAAGCTATTTATTACATAAATCATCAAGATGAATTTAAAAAGGTTACCAAAGACCGAGTTGAAGTTCTTTATCAAGATCCCGAAGGAAACCGAAAAGAAAAATACAATTATCAAATTTTTCAATTAAACAAAACTATTTACCATTCATATTTAGAAGAAAATAATCAACGTGTATTAAAAAAGTGGGATCCTAAAACTAAAAAATATGAGACTATTAATTTTCTATCACAACATGAAGGTATACATATTTACACCCATTTTTTTAAAGATCAAAAAAAAATATTAGGAACAAACCAAGGTATTATTGAAGTTGATCGAAATTTTAAAATTACCAAAACTTATTTTACTGATTATTCTATAACTAAAATTTTAGAAGATTTCCAAGGCAATACATGGATAACCACACTTAAAAATGGAGTATTTATTATTCCGCAAAATCATTTTAACAAGTTAAATCTCCAACTAAATCAAGAAACGGTAAATGCTTTTACGCATATAAATAACCATAAACTTATTATGGGTACAAGTAAAGGTAAAATATTAATTTATGATCAACATTTACATGGTAGAAAGACGATACATCTTCCTAAACAAAATCCAATTGTAAAGATTTTACATTTAACAAATACCAATCAGCTTTTAATAAGTCAAGATAATTTAAGTTCATTTACGGTAGACCTCAATAATTATAGAGTAAAATCTATAAAAGGATATTGGAGTGCTAAAGATTTGGTGAATATTAAAAATGGATTTTTAAATTTATCGTACAGAGCAGCTTTTTACAACCAAACGCCCGATTATGAGAAGGCTACTTTATTAAAAGACAAAAGAGCTGTTACAGCTTATTATGATGAAAAAAATGAACGTTTTTTTATTTCTTATATCGATGAGTTGGTAGAATATGATAAAGATTTTAATGAAAAAACTATTACCTACAAAAACGAATCTGTATTAGCTACTTCATTCACACAAATAGGGAACAAAATTTATATAGGTACGCGGCAAAAGGGAATTTTAAAATATGAAAATGGTATTATATCTACATTTTTAGATGCTCAAAATAAATTAGCCCACAATACTATTTTAGATATAAAAGCTTTCCAAGATCAATTATGGATTCTCACTAAAAATGGAGTGCAAAAATATAATACTCATCAAAAAGTATTTACAGATAACTATAAATACAACTACAATCAGCTTAACCTCAAAAAACTACTTATTTTCAATGAACAAATAATTATTTCTGGTAATGAAGAATTAATTTTAATACCCATAAGCAGAAAAAACAAAACCCACCAAAAGCTTCCTCCAGCACCTATCTTTCAAAAACTTACTACAGTAGATACCACATACCTTACGGCAGAAAATCTTCAACTAGGACACAATCAAAAAAATATAAATATTAGCTTTCAAGCTCCTGGCATACAAATTTCGGAACCCTACAACTATAAATACAAATTATCTAATTTATCTACCAAATGGGAAGAAACTACGACAGGAGTAAACAATTTAAATTTCAGTTATTTACCATCCAACTCATACGATCTTGAAATTAATACAATAAATACGGAAGGATTAGAAAGTAAAGAAAGCCTCTGTATCAATTTTGAGATAGAGACTCCTTTTTGGCAAAAAACATGGTTTTATTTCTGTATTGCATTTACACTAATTGCTATCATTCTTATTGCTTTCAAAATATTTATATCTAGAAAGAATAAGAAACAAGCGAAACAATTAATTGCTTTAGAAAATAAGAAAAAAATGAGCGAATTACGTCTAGAAAATATTCGTTCACAAATGAATCCGCATTTTATATTTAATGCTCTTAACGCTATACAAGATTATATACTTTCTAATGAAAAAAAACTAGCAAGCTCTTATTTAGTTAAATTTTCTAGACTTATAAGAATGTATTTAGAACACAGTCAAAAAAACTTTATAACACTTGCAGAAGAGCTTGAAGCTTTAAAAATATATATTGAATTAGAAAAAATTAGAATTGAAGAAAGCTTTGACTTTAGTTTAAAAATTTCAGAAAATATTCAGCCTCAAAAAATTAAAGTTCCTTCATTATTTATACAACCCTATATAGAAAATGCTATAAAACACGGACTTTTACATAAAAAAGGAAATAAATCTTTAAACATTAGTTTTAAAAAAGAAAATCAGTTTATCATTTGTAAAATTATAGATAATGGTATTGGTGTAGAGAATTCTAAAATTATCAATAAAAGAAATTATAGTAAGCATAAATCTTTTGCGTTAAGTGCAAATGAAGAACGCATTAATCTTTATAATCGTTTAAAAGATTATAATATAGAAATTAGTATTGCCAATTACACAGAGAGCAAAGAAAACCCTGGTACAATTGTTAGCTTAAAAATACCCATAAATCTTAAATGAAAGCAATAATTATAGACGACGAGCCTAGAGCTAGAAATCTTCTACAAAAAATGTTAGCCGAGATAAATAATATTTCCTTAGAAGTTTTTACGGCTAAAAACTTATTAGAAGGTATAGCATTAATAGAAAAAGAACAACCTAAACTTGTTTTTCTAGATATAGAAATGCCAGAACACTCAGGTCTAGAAATTTTTAATTTTATAAAAGCTCCTGTAAACTTTAAAATAATTTTTACCACCGCTTATAACCAATATGCTATTGAAGCTTTTAAACAAAATGCAGTAGATTATCTATTAAAACCTATAGATATAGATGAGCTTGAAAAAGCGGTTGAAAAAGCACAAAAGTTAATTTTTAGCGAACGATTAACTCATCAAATAGAAGATTTATCTAAAGCGCTACAAAAAATTGCTATAAATAAAATTGCATTAGAAGTACCTAAAGGGATTTTATTTGTAGCTCACGACGATATACTTTATTTTGAAGCAGATGGTATGTACACCAATGTATTTCTTAAAAATGGAGAAAAAAAACTTATTTGTAAACCATTAAAAATTTTTGTTGAACAATTACAAGAAGAAGATCTCTTTTTTAAGTGTCACAGATCGTATTTGGTAAACCTACAATACGTAGTCGAGTTTTCTAGAAAAGATGGTGACCAGTTAATTATGAACAATCAAAAATCAGTTCCGATTTCTAAATCTAATAAAGAAAATTTTTTAAAAGTAGTACAGCAAATTTTTGGATAAAAAATAAAGAGGCCAAACATTCCTGTTTGACCTCTCACCCCTACGAATTATAAAACTACCCTTACTCTATTCAGTCGCACGGTGTGATAGAGTAATAAGTTTCAAGATCTTTATTCCACGCATCTGTTGGCGTAAAATCTTCATCAATCACTATACAAGCTAAACCCAAGTTACCTTGTGCTTCCATTCTTGTAAAACTAGCGTTATTAGCATTGGCTACATTTAAACTTAATAAGTCGTTTGTATGCACTTTTAAGTCTTCTAATGCTGGCAACATACTTATATCTAAATTTTCTATAGAATTACTTTCTAAAAGTACTTGTTTTAATTTTGTATTTGATGATAAATCTATAGTAGAGATACTATTATTAAATGCAGTTAATACTTCTATATTTTTAAAAGCTTCAATTCCAGTTAAATCTTCTATCCCTTGATTACTTATCAATAAGTTACCCTCAAAAGCTTCTGCTTCAGCATAACTTATCTCCTCATCTTCATTAGTATTTATGGAAGTGTTTTCTAACAAGGCTGATTTAAAATTAGCATCAGGAATATTTACATAAGTTTCAACTATATCTTCGCTACTGCTATCATCGTCGCTAGAACAAGCGTAAAAACTTACTAAGGCAAGTGTTGAAAGGGCTAAAACTGTTTTTTTCATTTTTTATAATATTTATGGTTTAGTATTATTACAATCTATATATTGACCGTAAGGCATCTGGCCGTGGATTACTCCTCCAAAAGTGGTGTTACTATAGCTACTGCCATTGTATTGTTGTTTTAGTAAATAGCCTTGTAGTTTACATTTGCCATTTCTAATTTTTTCAGTAAAGGCTCCTTTTATCCATCTATATAAAGGTCTTCCTGTTACTTTATGGTGTACAATATTCCAATCGTTAGATTCAATATTTACATGAATTAACGCTCCGCCATCTTTTACTACCACTTTATTAATTTCTGTTTTGGCAAAATTCTTCAAGCTAGAATCACTATTTAATTTTCCTGCAGCTGGAATTTTAATACTTGCCAAATCTGCTTTTGCAGCAGCATCATAATTAGCTTTAAGTTTGGTTTCCATTTCTATAGCTATTTTTTTCGATGCTTCTTTAGTATAGTTTGCTAGTTTTTCTTCTGGAGCAATTACATTCATGATATACAAATCTTCTAAAACAATGTAAGAAGGTACATTATAAGCGTGACCACCTACTTGTTGCCCTGCATATAAAATAAAAACATCTTCTTCTACTTTCAACATTCTGCTTAAAATAGGTCCGGTAATACCTATCTCTAATTGTTGATTAGGATCTGCTGGATGCTTAACAATGTAAGATCCGCTAGTCATCTCATAAACACGTGTACCGCCAATAGCAAAACCATCTAACACCTTAGGAGATATAAAAACTAACCAAGAATATTCTAAATCATAATCGGGTTGTATAACTACGGCGTGTCCTTGTTCTAACTCACCTTCTTTATAATTTGCCCCAGTTACAATATGCGTAGTATGTACATATACCGAACCCATTGGGTCTAAAAATTTTAGACTTGTAGTAATATTACCTGCTTCTTCTGTATATGGACTCCCAGGTACACTTCCTGGCATTTTACTAGCACTACCTGATGGTCCTGAAGAAGAATTGTTAGTAGTACTAGCTTCTTCTTTTACAACATTTTTAGCTGCGTTTTTTACTTTATTTTTTAGCATTTTACCAAATTGTGCTTGGGTAGAAATGCTACAAAACAAGCTAATAATCAACATTATCAAACTTAATTTTATTTTCATAATAGATTGATTTAAATACAAAAGCGCATACTACCCCACCAGTATGCACTTTTATAAATGATTAATTTTTAATAATTCTCTTTACAGCACGATTACCTTGAGATAGAATTTCTGCAAAATAAATACCGCTAGGTAAGTAACTTATATCTATAGTTTGAGTAGAAGAAGTGGCTACTTTTTTACCTAAAGTGTTGTAAACAATAACCTTCTCTACCATAAAAGCTGCATCTATATGAAGAATATCTTGTACTGGATTTGGATAAACAGAAAAGTTATCTAATGTATTTTGTTCTGTACTTAAAGTACAAGTAGTATAACCATAAATGGTGTTAGGGTCTTTATCTGAATCTATAGTCCAAGTAATACCTGGGCTACTTGCAGGAGGCGTAAAACCATTGTCTAATTGCACACAAGAAAGATTAGGACAATTGGTTGCATTAAATTGATAAATTGACGCATTATTAGCGTTAGCCATATTTATAATTTGTAAGTTAGCATTATCTGAAACATACAGAGTGCCTAAAGATGGCAACATCGAAACATCTATACTAGAGAAAAGATTATCTTGTAACTCTAAGTGATATATGTTTGAATTATTTGTAACATCCAAAGAAGTTAAATCGTTATCTCCCAAGTACATTTGTAAAAGTCCCGGGTTGTTAGATAAGTCTATACTAGTTAGATCATTATCTTCTAATTTTAAACTTGTAAGCTGAGCTAATGAGGAAAGATCTATAGAGGTAAAGTTATTAGTATTTGCTTCTAATTCTTCTAAAACGGTATTACTAGAAAGATCTATGGTGCTAAGATTGGTATTGTTTACTTTTAGTTTTTCTAAATTAGTAAAACTACTTACATCTATACTTCCTAATGGGTTATCACTCAAATAAGCAATGGTAACGGTTGATGTATTAGGTAAGATTAAACTAGAAGCAGTTAAATTATTAGAATTTATAGCAAACCAAGTTAAATTTGTTTGATTGCTTAAGTCTAAACTGCTTAGGTTATTATCATACAAGTTTAAGTTTTCAATAGCTGTATTATTACTTAAATCTATCGTTGTTAATTGATTAAACGAAGCCGAAAAATTGCTCAAATAAATGTTGTTAGAAACATCTAAAGAGGTTAATTGATTTCTATCTAAGTTTAAGACCTCTAAATTTACATTGGTACTTAAATCTATCGAGGCAAGACTATAAGTAAAATCTGCTCCTAAGTTGGTAAGATTGGTAAGTCCTGTTACATCTAAGGTTATTAACGGGTTTAAGCCTATTGCAATTTTAGTTAAAGCTGTATTAGCAGTAAAATTGGCAAAACTAATATTATTATTAGGCAAGAATACTTCCGTAATATTCGGGAAAGCCTCTAAACCGGTTAAATCTGAAATAGTTAAATTAGGAGCAGAAATTATACCCGTATAAGCATTCGCCTCGGCATAGCTAATTTCTCCATCTCCATTAGTATTTATTCCTGTGTGACTAATTAAATAACTGTTTAAATCTGGATCTGGGATGTAAACATTTTGAGCAAAAAGGCTAGCACTAGCTAGGCAAAATAAAGAAAGTAATGTTCGTTTCATAGTTTGAGTATTATTTATTAAATACCCAAATTTCTATAAATCAACTCTTAAAACGCTTACTGACTTTCTAAATACCACTAATTACTTGCTGAATGAAACCTATATTTTTTAAATGATAATATCAACCTATTCTTAAACCATTTGCAATTTTAGCTTCGGGTTGTATTAAAGTAATCTCATCTCCATCAACAGCACCCATCACTAAACATTCGCTCATAAAATTGGCGATTTGTTTTTTAGGGAAATTAATCACCGCGATGGTTTGCTTACCTAATAAATCTTCTTTTGTGTAACGTTTAGTAATTTGAGCCGAAGATTTTCTAATCCCAATTTCTGCTCCAAAATCAACTTTAAGTTGGTAGGCTGGTTTTCTAGCTTTAGGAAAATCGTTTACCTCTATGATAGTACCCACACGCATATCTACTTTTTCAAAATCACTCCAAGTTATTTCTTTCATCTTTTTTAAGTTTTGCATTAGGGATTGCAGCGGCATCTTTCTTTCTCGCTTTTTTTGCGAGATAGAAAATACAGCGGAAAGCCCGACCTGCTTTTTTTTAAGCAGGAATGCCCAAATAGTTTTAATTTTTATTAAATTTAAAATTAAAGAAAAGATATGAAACTAGAGTCTTCTCAAATAAAATTAGGTAAAAAAGCACCCGATTTTTCTCTGTTAGATGCCAGCACCAATAACCTTTATAGCTTAGCCGATATACAGGGAGAAAAAGGAACGGTCATCATGTTTATTTGTAACCACTGTCAATTCGTAAAACATGTGGCAGATGAATTAGTAAGACTAGCTAATGATTACCGAGTTTTAGGTTTTGGTTTTGTAGCGATTTCTAGTAACGACGCCAAACAATATCCAGCAGATGGCTTAGAACATATGTGGTTATTCGCCAGAAAACATCATTTTACATTTCCATATCTGTATGATGAAAGCCAGCGTGTAGCAAAAAAATATGAGGCGGTTTGTACCCCGGATTTTTATGTCTATAACGCTTCCGCGGAATTGGTTTATCACGGACAGCTCGATGATTCTAGACCCCAAAATGGTATTGCTGTCAATGGAAGAAGTGTGCGAGAAGTATTAGATGCTCTTTTTAATAGCAGACCTATACCTCAGCTTCAAAAGCCTAGTGTAGGCTGTAGCATAAAATGGAAATAAAAAAGCTACTCTAAAAGAATAGCTTTTTTGATAAGGTAATTGTATTTTAAATAGTGAATTAAGCTTTCACCAACTCTACATCAAAGATTAAAGTTGCATTTGGAGGAATTACACCACCAGCTCCTTGCGCTCCATATCCTAAATGAGACGGAATTACAAACGTAGCTTTATCTCCTTCGTTTAATAACATCACTCCTTCATCCCATCCTGCGATTACATGACCCATTCCTACTGGAAATTGTATTGGCTGATTTCTTTTAAAAGATGAATCAAATACAGTTCCGTCGGTTAACATACCTTTATAATGTACAGAAACGTTGCTTCCTTTATTTGGTTTTGATCCTTTTCCTTCTTGCGTAATTTTATAATGTAAGCCGCTATCGGTTTTTGTCATCCCTTCGGTTAGTGACTTCATTTTTTCTTCTTCTTGCTTTTTCGCTTTAGCTTCTCTTTCTGCCTTAGAAGCATTAAATTTTTCAAAAGCAGCTTTTGCGTCAAAGCTCTCAGCTTCTTCCCCTACTCTTTCTATACTTAATTTTTCAATTTTATCTCCCTGCTGAATTTTATCTACAATTTCTTTTCCTTCTACTACTTTCCCAAAAACAGTATGTTTACCGTCTAACCAAGGCGTAGGTACGTGAGTGATAAAAAACTGACTTCCGTTAGTTCCTGGTCCTGCATTTGCCATAGATAAAATCCCTGGCTCATCGTGTTTTAGATCTGCATGAATTTCATCCTCAAATTGGTAACCAGGTCCTCCTGCTCCGCTACCTTTAGGATCTCCTCCTTGAATCATAAAATCTTCTATCACACGGTGAAATTTAAGTCCGTCGTAATACGGTGTTCCTTCCGCTTTAGCGTCATTTTTGATTTTTCCTTCAGCAAGTCCCACAAAATTCCCCACAGTACCGGGAGTTTTATCATGGGTTAATTTGACTAAGATGTCTCCTTTATTGGTCGTAAATTTAGCGTATAATCCGTTTTCCATAGTAATTGTTTTATTAAAAGTGCAAAGATAAGTTGTTCTTAGGGCTTTTCCTAAAAAGAAAAACCTGACTTCTAAAACTATTAGAAATCAGGTTTTTGTATTTAATATTATTTTTTTCTAATTGGCTACTTCGCTCATAAATTTAATGCGATACAAACGTAGATCTTCATCTTCGTAATCGCCATCAAATTCTTCCATAGCCTCCTCGATACCATCAGTTTCTGCTTCTAAAAAGTAATCGTGTAATTCTTCTTGTTGCTCTTCATCAAAAAGTTCGTCTATCCAATACGAAATATTTAGTTTGGTACCACTATAAACAATAGCTTCAACTTCTTTTATAAAATTTTTCATTTCCATACCCTTAGAAGAAGCGATATCGGGTAAAGGAAGTTTTCTATCTACATTTTGAATGATATACAGTTTTAATCCGCTGTTAGCTCCAGTAGATTTAACGATCATATCATCTGGACGGAGAATATCATTTTCTTCTACATAATTAGAGATAAGCTGAATGAATTCTTTCCCAAATTTTTTAGCTTTTCCATCTCCTACCCCGTGAATATTACTCAATTCTTCTAATGTAATAGGGTATTTTGTAGCCATATCTTCTAAAGAAGGATCTTGAAAAACCACAAATGGTGGAACTTCTTTTTTCTTAGCTACCTTTTTTCTCAAATCTTTGAGCATCTTCATGAGTCGCTCATCTGTTGCTCCTCCTGATTTTGTTGAGATTATATTCTTAGTATCGGTTTGGCTATCGTAACTATGATCTTCTGTCATCATAAAAGAGACAGGATTTTTAATATACTCTTTCCCCTTTTCAGTAATTTTTACTACTCCGTAGGTTTCGATATCTTTTTTAAGATAACCCGCAACTAATACTTGGCGGATTAGAGCCATCCAAAAAGAAGCGTCCTTGTATTTACCTTTTCCAAAAAGGGCAATCTCATCGGTTTTATGCGATTTAATGAGCGCGTTAGATTTTCCGATAAGGGTATTTACTACTTCTTTAGATTTGTAGAGTTGGTTGGTCGTTTTTACAGTTTTTAAGAGTAATTCTACCTCAGGTTGAGCTTCAATTTGCTTTTTAGGATTCTGAACATTATCATCCATATCTACCCCATCTTCTTTACCGCCGTTAAATTCTTCGCCGAAATAATGAAGTATAAATTTTCTACGCGACATCGACGTCTCTGCATAAGCCACTACTTCTTGCAATAACGCGTGACCTATTTCTTGTTCGGCCACGGGTTTACCACTCATAAATTTCTCGAGTTTTTCAATGTCTTTATAAGCGTAAAAAGCTAAACAATGTCCTTCGCCTCCATCTCGTCCTGCTCTACCGGTCTCTTGGTAATAGCTTTCTATACTTTTTGGAATATCGTGATGGATCACAAAACGAACATCGGGTTTATCGATTCCCATCCCAAAAGCAATGGTTGCCACTACGACATCTACATCTTCCATTAAGAACATGTCTTGATGCTTGGCTCTAGTTTTAGCGTCTAAACCTGCATGATAGGGAACGGCCGAAACTCCATTTACTTGTAAGGTCTGTGCCAATTCTTCTACTTTTTTCCGACTTAAACAGTAGACAATCCCGCTTTTTCCTTCATTTTGCTTCACAAAACGAATGATATCGGCATCTACATTGGCTGTTTTTGGTCTTACTTCATAGTAAAGATTGGGTCTATTAAAGGAAGCTTTAAAAGTATTAGCATCCGTAACTCCTAAATTTTTAAGAATGTCTTCTTGAACTTTAGGGGTTGCTGTGGCAGTAAGCGCGATAATAGGTATATTATCTCCTATTCGCTTTATGATGCTTCTTAAGTTTCTATATTCTGGTCTAAAATCATGACCCCATTCACTAATACAATGCGCTTCGTCTATGGCTAGAAAAGAGATTTTTTCTCCGCGTAAAAACTCCACATTCTCCTCCTTGGTAAGAGATTCGGGCGCTACATAAAGCAATTTAGTGATTCCTTCAGAGATATCTTTCTTAACCTGCTTCACTTCAGTCTTGTTTAAAGAGCTGTTGAGTACATGGGCTATACCGTGTTCGGAAGAAATTCCGCGTAAAGCATCTACTTGATTTTTCATAAGAGCAATTAAAGGAGAAACTATAATAGCAGTACCTTCATTAATCAACGCAGGTAATTGATAACACAACGATTTTCCTCCACCCGTAGGCATAATGACAAATGTGTGTTCCTTAGCTACTATACTCTTAATTACTTCTTCTTGTAATCCCTTAAATTGGCTAAAGCCAAAATATTTCTTTAATTCTTGATGTAAATCGATTTCTGACAAACTGATTATTTAATGTTACAATTTTACATACCTTTGTTACACTAAAGATACGTTTTTCTTTAGTACCTACAAATTCAAATTTAAAATTTTAAATGCAAGCATCCAACATACTTTCTGTCGCTAGAGATACAATTTCTAATGAAGCAAAAGCCGTTGAAAAACTTCAAGATTATTTAAATGATGAATTTGCGCATGCGGTTCAACATATCTATAACTCCAAAGGTAGGGTAATTATTACAGGAATTGGCAAAAGTGCTATTATTGCTACCAAAATTGTAGCTACTTTAAACAGTACAGGCACTCCTGCTATTTTTATGCACGCGGCAGATGCTATTCACGGAGACTTAGGAACAATTTTAGAAGATGATACAGTAATATGTATTTCTAAAAGTGGAAACACTCCCGAAATTAAAGTCTTAGTCCCTCTCATTAAGAATTTTAAAAACACCTTGATTGGAATCACAGGAAATAAAGATTCTTTTTTAGGAAAGCAATCTGATTATGTTTTAAATGCGTATATCGATAAAGAAGCATGTCCTAATAACCTTGCTCCTACAACCAGTACGACGGCGCAATTGGTATTAGGTGATGCTCTTGCAGTTTGCTTATTGCACTTAAGGGGTTTTTCTAGCAAAGATTTTGCTAAATATCACCCAGGAGGTGCTTTAGGAAAAAAATTATATTTAAGAATAAGTGATATTACTTCAGAAAATCAAAAGCCACAGGTGACTCCTAACACTTCTATCAATAAAGTAATTATAGAGATTTCAGAAAAAATGCTGGGTGTTACTGCTGTGATTGAAAATGAAGAAATTGTTGGGATCATAACCGATGGTGATATTCGTAGAATGCTCACAAAAAATGAAGATTTTTCTCAGCTAAAAGCTAAAGATATTATGGGAGCTTCTCCCAAAACTATCGATAATCATGCGATGGCTGTAGATGCCATGGATATTTTGGAAGAGAACGGTATATCACAATTAATTGCTAAAGACAATAAAGGAAAGTATGCAGGTATTGTACATTTGCACAATCTTATAAAAGAAGGAATTATATAAGCCTATGGCAAAGAGAGAAGTTAAAAACCCTGAAGAAATGTCTTTTCTAGACCATCTAGAAGATTTAAGATGGCATTTAATTAGATCAACCTTAGCTATTGTAATTGCTGGTGCAGTTGCTTTTATCGCTAAAGACTTTATATTCGGAATTCTTTTTGGTCCCAAAGATCCTAATTTTGTTACGTATAGAGTTCTATGTAATATCGCTTCTTCTATGGGGATGGATGAAAGTTTTTGTTTTACTGAAATTCCTTTTAGAATACAAAGTAGACAAATGGCAGGGCAGTTTAGCGCGCATATATGGACGTCTATTACCGCTGGGTTTATTGTAGCTTTTCCTTATGTACTGTATGAATTTTGGCGTTTTATATCTCCAGCACTACATGCGAATGAAAAGAAAGCTTCTAAAGGTTTTATTTTTATAGCCTCTTTTCTATTCTTTTTAGGAGTGCTTTTTGGTTATTATGTAATTTCCCCATTATCTATTAACTTCTTAGGAACTTACCAAGTGAGTGAAGAAGTTTTTAATGATATTGATTTAAGCAGTTATTTTGGTTTAGTAAGAGCCTCTTCATTAGCTTGTGGGGTGATTTTTGAACTTCCTATCATTATGTTTTTACTGACTAAAATAGGATTGGTAACGCCAGAGATACTTAGGAAATACAGAAAATTTGCCTTGGTAGGTATATTAATTATCTCAGCTTTAATTACTCCTCCAGATATTGCAAGCCAAATTATAGTAGCTATTCCTGTGATGATTTTATATGAAGTGAGCATTTATATCTCTGCTTTTGTGATAAGAAAAGAAAGAAAAAAAGAAAAATCAATTGCTAAAAAATAAGAAATGAGTGATCAAGTAGATGAGTTTAATGCTTATCGCCAAAAGATGAATGATAAGATTCTTGGAGAAAATAATAAGGTGTTAAAAAGAATTTTTAATCTAGACACTAATGCTTTTACGGAAGGTGCTCTAGATAAACAAACAAAAGAATTATTAGGCTTAGTAGCTTCTTTAGTATTGCGTTGTGATGACTGTGTAAAGTATCATCTAGAATCTAGTCACAGTAGCGGAATGTCTAAAGATCAAATTATGGAAACCTTAAGTATTGGTACACTAATTGGTGGTACCATTGTAATTCCACATTTAAGAAGAGCTTACGATTACTGGGAGACCTTAGAAGCTAAAAAAATCCAGTAAAAAAAATAAAAAGTATGAAACTAAGAGCAGATCATCTAATGAAAGCCTATAAAGGCCGAGAGGTTGTAAAAGGCATTTCAGTAGAGGTTAATCAAGGTGAAATTGTTGGTTTATTAGGTCCAAATGGTGCTGGAAAAACCACCTCTTTCTATATGATAGTCGGACTTATTAAACCAAATAGCGGTAATATTTATTTAGATAAAACTGATATTACTAAATACCCCATGTATAAAAGGGCTCAACATGGTATTGGCTATTTGGCACAGGAAGCTTCTGTTTTTAGAAAATTAAGTATTGAAGATAACATCATGAGTGTTTTAGAGCTCACTAAACTTTCTAAAAAGGAACGAGAAGCAAAAATGGAAAGCCTCATCGATGAATTTAGTTTGGGTCATATAAGAACCAATCGAGGTGATTTGCTCTCTGGAGGGGAACGTAGAAGAACAGAAATTGCTAGAGCATTGGCTACAGATCCTAAATTTATTTTATTAGATGAACCCTTTGCGGGTGTTGACCCCGTGGCTGTCGAAGATATTCAACGCATTGTTGCCCAATTAAAAAATAAAAACATAGGTATTTTAATTACCGACCATAATGTACAAGAAACTCTAGCGATTACTGACAGAACCTATCTTATGTTCGAAGGAAATATTCTAAAACACGGACAACCCGAAGAATTAGCTTCCGACGAAATGGTAAGAAAAGTGTACCTAGGACAGAATTTTGAGCTCCGTAAAAAGAGGATTTTCGAGTAAAGTATATTCATAAACTACATTAAGGTATAGAAATACTGGGGACTTAAAGTCCCCTTTTTTTATTTAAAAAAAAATTAAAACTATTACTTAAACCTCTATCATAGTATAGCAGAAACGCATATCATTACATTCTTTAAAGTTTCAAACATCATAAGCTCTCACCCCGATAAATATTGATTGCAATGACTCGACGTTATTTTGGGGGTTTCTTTCGGATTTTAAGATTTTTAACTCTTTAAAATATTCGATATACTACAAAGATTTAACTTTACTTAAATCAAGAAAATCTCTAATGATCTTCACTTAGAGGTTTTGCTCCTATAAATTAAGGGAATACATAACCTATGTATGTATTTCCACGAAATGCCTATTGACTATAGCTATATCATCAACTATAGTATATCTATGATACATTATAGTATAATTTTTTTTCTTTTATAAACCCAACTTAAGAGTTATATCCTCTTACATCAATAAGATTAAGCTACAAAATCACAGACTTAAATATTGATTTCTAATATTTTAAATTAAAATTCTTACCAAATAATCCCATCACAGATAAACAATAAAACGTTGTTTAGTCTTCACTTTAATGCCTCTTACCGAGCCAAACCTCACTTTTAACTAATAATCAATACTTTATAAATCCTTAAAAGCTAAATTAGATATTACGTTATAAATTTAATCGATAATATCGTACACAACTCTCAATTATACCACTAAGTGACTCGTCTTTAATGACATAAAAAAATAAGATTAAACCCTTACAAAAATAATATTTTTAAAATTTAACAATAAAATAACACTTTTAATCGACTAAAGTGTTATTTTAAAGATAAAAAGCAAGTGTTATACGTTATTAAAAATGGTAAATATGAAAAAAAGATTACAACACAAGAAATTAGGAGTAACCCCACTTTTATCACTCCTAATGTTATTTAGTTTTGGTTATACCCAAGCTCAATACACAAAAGCAAATACGGTAGCTGCAGAAACAAATGTAAGTTTATCTGCAAATGCCATAGACAACGACATTGTAACTCCAGACCCTAGAGGAGATTTAACTACTTTCGCTACTTTAAACGCTACAAACGCAAGTACTTCTTCATCAATAGATTTAGAGTTTACGACGAGTGTTCCAGCCAATAAAACCACTTTTGTACGTATAAGTATAGATCCTACTTCTACCAATTCAAGTTTTTTACAAGCATTGGTCGCAGGTACGCTGGGTGTATCTGGAGAAATAATAGCTCCCATCATAGATTTAGATCACATTATTAACGTTAGCATTCTCGATGGGGGTGTTACTCTTTTTGCTGGAAGCTCTTTAGACAACTTCAATAATGTAAGTGGTGACAATGATATCAAAGTAGTACAAGACAGTGATGGTTTTTATTATTTAGCTATACATAGTAACCAGAGTTTTTCCAATATAGTAATTACCAATAATGGTCCAGCTACAATAGGTGCAAGCAACAATTTCAATTTAAATGTCCACGGTGCTTTTTATAGAAATAACACTGCTAACTGTAACACCCCTGTTTATACTTCGTGGGATGGATCAGGTTTAGCTAGCGTTAGCCTTCTAGCTAGTCCTGCCGAAAATATAAGCAACTTTATTGATGGAGATTTCTCTACGTTTTCAAATTTAACCACGGGAACAGTAGGTGTAGCCGCTACAACTACCCAAACAGTTTACCTTGAAGGTTTATCCAATAGCTCAGACAGCTATCATATTACTTTAAAGTTGCCCACGGGGCTATTATCAGTAGGAGTTGCACAAAATATTACTTTAGCAGGTTATGAGGGCAATACGTTTAAAAATAGTATTTCATTATATCAATTGTTAGATCTAAACCTTCTTAATTTAGAAAATAATGAAAAAGTTAGCGTATTATATAGTCCTGGGGCCTCAATAGATAATATTAAGATCAGCATTTCTTCTTTAGTAGGAGCTAGTTTACTCTCGGGCTTAGAATTATACGAAATTTCTAAAAACACGACACTGGTTACCACCAATTATGCTACTAACATTACTTCTACAACTGCTACTTTAAACGGAAGTTTAGAAAATGATTCTTGTTTAGATTCTTTTGGTTTTGAGTATAGCACCACTCCTAATTTTGCTGCAGGCACAGTAACATCAATTAACTCAGGCTCCACCTTTGCAGCTAATTACTCTGCAAATATTTCAGGGCTCCTCCCCAGTTCCACTTATTATTACCGAGCTACAGCGACTTCTACCATAGATGGAACTAGCACGCTACTTTACGGAAATATCTATAGCTTTTACACAGGGGATATCATTTGGGATGGAACGGCTTGGAGTAATGGATTTGGGCCAGATGCTACAGACAACGGAATCGCTACCATAAATGGCGATTACAATACAGGAACCAACGGCAGTCTAGCTGTACACGATTTAACCATTAACTCACCCTATACTTTAACAGTAGAAAGCACCAATTCTTTTACCCTTAGCGGAAGTATTACTGCACCAGATGAAAGTATTGATGCTAGTGAGGGTGAAATCATTTTTATAGGGACAGATAATATTGTTCTCGATGGAGATCTATTTGTCGATAAAGATGGTATTGCTAATAACCGAAACGGACATCAAATCGATAAGGTACAAGTAAATACCACTGCTGGAGCTGAACTAGAAGTACTTAATGAAGTTGAAGTAATGACTAGCTTAAACTTAGGCACCGAAGGTATTTTAGCTTTACAAAATGATGCTGAAATCATTTTTAATAGTGATGGCAATGGTACTGCATTCTTTGGTGAAGTTGGCGGAGTATGTACTTCTTCAAGAATTACTTACGGTAATGATGCAGGAGTTACTGTAGAACGCTACATCCCAGCAGGTTCTACCGAAGGAAGCACTAAAGAAGTGAGAGCTTATCGCATGCTTACTTCTGCTGTAAATGCAGGAACGATAAACTCTAACTGGCAAGAAGGAGATATAGATGCTACTTATAACACAGGATCTAATTCTTTAGGGAATATTGTTGGGTTTGGTACTCACATTACAGGAGGTAGTAACGCTAATGGTTTTGATTATAATGCTACAAACAACCCTAGTGCTTATACCTATAACAATCAAGCTCAAACTTGGAGCGCCCTAGCCAATACAAATGCTATCAATTTAAACGTAGGTGATCCTTATTATATTAATATTAGAGGTGATCGTACCTTAGATATGAGCACCAATGCTCCTGACCCTATAAGTACAACCATAAGAACTAAGGGAACTTTAAAATTATGCGATAGTGACCTGACTTCTGCAACCTTAGCAGATGGAGATGAAGAGTTCAGCTTTTTTGGAAATCCTTATCAGGCTCCAGTAGATATGAACGAAGTATTAACAAATACAGGAACGAGCAAAATAAATCCTAATTTTATCTGGGTATGGGATCCTAATTTAGCCACTAAAGGAGCTTATGTGGTGGTAAATGTTACCAATAACACCAAGAGCAATTCTGATAGTAATGCTAACCGTTTTTTACAAGCAGGGCAGGCTATCTTTGTAGCTAATGTATCTTCAGTGACTGGGTCTCCAAACCTAAGTTTTGAAGAAAACGATAAAAATATAGAAGAAGATAATTTAGGGGTGTTTAGACCGTCTGGAGCATCATACGCTTTAAACATCCAGTTAAAAAGCGGTGCTAACACTTTAGATGCTGCAGTAATTGACTTTAGCGATAATAATGATAACGCAGTCAACGATTATGATGCTAAGAAACTAGGAAATTCAGATGAAAACTTAGCGCTAGTTAATGGGAGTCATTTCCTAAGCATAGAGCAAAGAGATATTCCTATAGATTTAGAAGAAATATCATTATATGTAGGCTCGTATAGAGACCAAGGTTATCAATTCTTAATCAATTGGGAGGAGATTCCTAACCTGCAGGCTTATCTTGTAGATAATTATTTACAAACCTCTACAGCTTTAGTTACAGGAGAGAATATAATTAATTTTAGTGTTGATGAACAAATTGCAGCAAGTGTAGAAACTGATAGATTTAAAATAACTTTTGAAGATAGCAGCTTAGCTAGCAATACGGTTAAAACTAATGGGTTTAGCTTATACCCTAATCCATTAAATAATGGTATACTAAACATCTCCAACCCCAACTACACAGGAGAAATGAAAGTTTCTGTATTTAATAATGTCGGACAGTTGATGATTAAGAAATCACATACCGCAATTACTGGAAACACAAGCATCAACATGAGCCAATTGGCTGCAGGTGTTTATTTGGTAAAAGTAACCACAGAAAGTACCACATTCACTAAAAAAATTGTAAACCCCTAAAAATTGATTTCTATGAAAAAATATATCAAGAATATTATATGCTGTATAGCTCTTTTAGGATGTTTCTCTATAAGTTTCGCTCAATTTCCAAGTGGAACTCCTGGAGTGCCTGAAGATGATACGGGTGACAATCCTGCTGCCCCAATCGATGACTACATTCCTTTTGTACTTATCCTAGGCGCTGGAATAGGTGCATATAGTCTTAGTCTAAAAAAGAAAAAAGCTGCTGATTTTTAATTATAAAATTGTTTGAATACATAAAACCCGCTTAGATATGGTCTAAGCGGGTTTTTTAATCACGGTATTCGTATGTTTCCGTATAAATAAAAATTTGTGCTTATTTTCTAAGGAGTTTTTTACTAAAACTCTTCCCTTGAGAATTTACTTTCACGATATACATACCATCCACAAGGGAAGACACATTTATAGCAAGAGTATCTGATGAAGAATCAGAATATTTCTTTTCCGAAACTCTATTTCCTACAACATCATAAATTTCAATACTAACTTTATTTCCTAAAAAATTCTCCCCTTTGATATATACCACATCCCCCATAGACGGATTAGGATACAATTGAAGATTACTTACCCAATGATCGCTTGTAGCATCTAAACTATTTTCATCAAAAACAATTTTAAATCGGTTGGGATCAATACTAGCAGGTAAATTCTCATCTACCGAAAATGACACCCACGTGGTAGTATTATTTTGAAGCGGAGTATAAATATCTAAATAAGCATCGTACAAAGAAGCATTTAGCATATGGAGTTCACTAACATTTATCTTAAATTGATAATCCTCTGTTCTATAAGTATAATTTGTCAATTGAATCTCATCTCCTGCCATCGGGAACTCTTTATTCTCTATACTCAATAAGTCATTTCCATTTTTAATAGCTAGGTTTTCATCTAAATTAAAAAGTTTTGTAGCATCCCCAGAATTAACTGCACTATTAAAATTATCACTAAAATTAATCACTACTCCATCAATAGAATGACTCGAACTACTCTGAAGATCTTGTCTAAACATATTTATTTGTATGGAAGCTGATTGTAAAGACTGCGGTCTAAAAACAGTTTGAGTTGCATTAGAACTTAATTTATAGTCTTCCGTAAAGTTAATTGTTGCAGCGTTGTTGGTATTCCCTTCTTTTTTTATAAATACAGCTTGACCTGGTTGTAAAAATTTATTTGCCTCAGAACTAGAATTAGAATTAAAATTTAATTGCGCATCCACGGTAACAAATGCCCCTCTTTCGTTAACAGTTGGGTCCCATACATAGATAAACTGAGGATTAATTAAGGAAGAATTATCTAATACTTGCTCCATATCCACAATAGCTTGATAAGGATTCCCCATAAAAATAAAACCAGAATCCGGAGAATCTACCGATAATTGAAGATTGCCTTGAGATAAAACTCCTTTAGTTCTAATAACCGTTGGGCTTGGAGGAGTATTATTGTTAGTTACATCAACACCTCTATCTCCACGCACCATTAAACGATAAGCTTTACCCGACTCAATTATATTTTGATTGGTATTAGTGACGACATTCCAATTTTGAGTAAGGTCATCATAAGCATACAACGATGGATTTCCAGAAGCTGTAGCATCAAAACCATTTTGTCCCATAATAGATCCTGTGATGTGGGTTCCGTAACCTGGGTTCGGATTTAGATTATGAGTTAAAGAGGTATTATTTACTCCTTCTTGCCAATTTTCTTTTATAGTTCCTGTTGAAGTTACCGATGAAGAAATAAACCTAAAAGCTCTTTTAGCAGGAAAATATCGTTCTGTAACTACCTCGCCCACAATTTGACCTCTCTCTATTGGTGCTAAAATAGCCGTACGATTTTGAAAGCTTTTAAAAGTTAACTGATCATTTGTCAAAAGATCACCCTGTTTTAAAGTTACAACTCCCGAAATTGAGATAGGCGTATCTATAGTTACTGAAGTTGGATTATCGATAATTAAATTACTGATGTGATCATTTTCGAAGACTCCTGCAGAGATAAACTGTGCCTCTTCTCCACTAAAATATATTTCTGAATTGAGGTCTGAAGCTTTTATAGCATTAGTTCCACTAACAATAAGTTGACCACTTACTTTTAATTGCTTTCCGTTGATGTCTAGATGAGCTGCACTAACATTTTCATAGTTATGTATACTAACGTTAACCGGAAGTTTTAAATCATTTACTGCATTTTCATCAAGGACTAAATTAATTTCTCCTTGAGGATCTGGAAAACCACTACTCATATTCAACCAATTACTAGTAGTAGTCCACTGATCATCGGTTGCCCCTGTCCACACATAAGTAGAACCTTGGTCTGCGCTAAATCTTTTCTTGTGTGGAGAATTAGCCTGATCACCATCGGTGTCTTTAATAGTATTCATCCAAACTATACTTGTACTCGTTGGAGTAATAGTAGAGTTCGTCGTAAAAATCAGTTCTTTGCCATCAGGGCTCAATGTAGGGGCATTATTTAATTGATCATCTACCGTAGCAGACCAATCCAATCCGTTTTTTAAGCTATATTTCCAAGAACCATTCAAAACACCTGTATCTAAAGATTCATTAAAAACTACCTTAAATTGATTGGCATTTATATATTCCATTGAAACGGCATATGGTCTTTCAGAAATTACTTGTTGATGTCCATATACTTCTTCAACCACATTTAAAGTCGTGTTTGAGTTTTGAATGTAGTTTCCGTTGTTATCTAACCACCCATTCATCATGGTATTCAAATTGGAGTGGATGGAAGAACCATTCGTTACTTTTACATCATTAAAAGCAACCGAATTATTACCTTGCTGATCGATTGAAAAACTCCCATTTAAAATTGTTAAGCTTTCTTGAGGAATAAAATTTGGGCCTCCTGAGAATAAAAGGTTATCATGAAAGCTAAGACTTCCATTCCCTCCATAGAAATGAGGACCTCCAGTAAAAGCGGTTTCTCCTAAGATTTCTAAGTGAGCATCATCTAAATAAAAACCTACACCTCCACTAAATTCTGCATCTCCAAAAATAGAAATAGCTCCATTCTGGGCTTTAAAATTATTCCCTCCATTAAATTTCGCATCCTCCTCAATAATCAGGGTAGCATTTCCTAGGTAAAAACCAGCTCCCCCATTAAATTGAGCATCTTTTTTTAATTCTATAGTTCCTGTATCACCATAAAACAAATGAGAACCAGAAAAATTAAAAGATCCAAAACAGATAAGATCACCCGATCCTAAGTGCAACTCTCCGTTACCAGCTAATAACAAGTTAACATTAGAGTTACTAAGACTTCCTACTGTGATAACTCCAGAATGATTATCAATTACTCCATTCCCATTTAGCTTGAGACCGTCCAAAAAACTAAGGTTTCCACTAGCTATTTCAATTTCTCCTCCAATCGTTGAATATTGGTTCACAATTAAAGAACCATTTCCCACATTAATTTTTCCGCTATTACCTATGGTTAAGGTTCCATTTACCTGAAGCTGTGCTTGGTCACCAAATTCTAAGGTTTGGTTGTTACTCCCTAAAGTTAATTTCTTTACAACTACCTGAGAAGATAAAACTGGTTGGTGATTGGAAGAGTGAATATAACCAATCGTTACGTTGGAGTTAGGCGTAGGAACACCATTAGTCCAATTACTGGCTAGTGTCCAGTCGCTACTTTGAGCACCATTCCATGTTGTATTTTGCGACATTACACTTCCCGTGGTAAACACAAGCAACATTATAAAAATTCTAATACCATAGATCATAATAAAAACTCTTAAACACTGATAATCAGCAGAACATTATTTTTCAGGGTGCAAAATTAGTGTGTAAGAGTACTTAAAAACAGGCTAGACAAATAAACTCGTTAAACGGTGCTTATTTTCGTTTAAATAAACACAGACGAGCAAATTGTTGATAAGTCGATGATTAACACCATTTATCTTAAAAAATTAAAAGAATAACTGTAAATTGGGAACAAGAGTTAAAATACGAAGCATTACTTTGCTATATATGGGTAAATTCACATTTAAAAACAAAAGGATACGAGAAGAGTCTCTGGATATTCTTGCTATTCATCAAACCACTTAAAAAGATTTTAAGCTTTATTCTGTGCCAAAACAGATAATAAAATATAACCTAAAATAATAAAAGGTAGAGCGATAAAGTGAAATACAACAATTCCAACCAAGCTTATAAGTAGAAAAAGAAATTTATACCAATTATCCTTAAGGGATAGGTTTTTAAATTTCAGAGCAAACAAGGCCACTTCCGCATTCAGCAAAATACAACTCAAAATACTTAAACCAATCAGAAAGTAAGGGTTGAGTATAAAAGTAGTAACCATTTCACTTTCGTGGAAATGAAGAATTAATGGTAAACTTAAAATGAGTATAGCATTGGCAGGTGTTGGCAAACCTATAAACGAACTCGTTTGGCGGTCATCAATATTAAACTTAGCTAATCGGTAGGCAGAACCCAAAGTAATTAGCAGCCCGAATAAAGCAATAAGCGGAAAATTGATTTTAAAAGTAGAAGCTCCCCAGGCTAATGGAGCAAGAACATCGGCTCCTAAGGCTTGGCATAATAGTTGAAACATAACTATACCAGGCACTAACCCGCTAGTAACCATATCGGCAAGGGAGTCGAGTTGTAAACCCAATTCACTTTGTACGTTCAGACTTCTAGCTGCTAGTCCGTCAAAAAAGTCAAAGAAAATACCTAAACCTACAAAAACGGTAGCCATTAAAAGTTGATTCTGTAAAGCTAGAATAACGGCTATACTACCACTTAACAGATTTAATAACGTAATAAGATTAGGAATTTGCTTTTTTAACATGCCAATAATTTTTATCAAAAATACAAAAGAAAGCCTTTGTAAAACACAAAGTACAATAACTAAGGTAAATTAAAGTTTATATATTATAAATTAATAAGATATTTGCAAAAAAAATTGTGAAGTGAAAATACAACTTCTACCACTTATATTTTTAGTTACTCTAGCCACTTCCGCGCAAAGCGTTAGAAAATATTCTAACGAGTTTATGAATATTGGTGTGGATGCTGCGGCTTTTGGGATGGCCAATGCGGTAACCGCCACGACTGCTGATGTGAATGCTAGCTATTGGAATCCGGCCGGACTTACACGCTTAGAGGATAATGAAATTGCTTTAATGCACGCCAGTTATTTTGCCAATATTGCCAACTACGACTATATAGGAGGCGCTATGCCTCTAGACGATCGCAGTGCGGTAGCTATAAATGTGATTAGATTTGGGGTAGATAATATTCTAAATACTACACAACTTATAGATGATCAAGGGGAAATTAATTATGATCGTATAAGTTTATTCTCTACAGCCGATTATGCTTTTACGTTTTCTTATGCAAGACAATTACCCTTAGATGGCATGTCATATGGTGTCAACGCAAAAGTAATTAGACGTATTATAGGTGATTTTGCTAACTCTTGGGGCTTTGGCTTAGACCTTGGCGTTCAATACCAAAGTGATAATGGTTGGGAGTTTGGTGCTATGGCGAGAGACATTACTACTACTTATAATACATGGACGATAGATGAAGAAGAATACAGCACGGTTCAAGAAGCGGTAGAAGGGCAAAACCAAGAACTCCCCGAAACGACCGAAATTACTTTACCCAAACTACAATTAGGGGTCGCTAAAACCTTTACTATTCGTTACGATTTTGACATTAAAACAGAGCTCGATCTACAAATGCGCTTTGCTGAAACTAACGATATTATCTCTACCTCTGCCGTAAGTATGACACCTGCCTTTGGTTTTGAAGTAGGTTATATCGATATGATATACCTAAGAGGTGGGGTTGGAAATTTTCAAAATGTAGAACAGCTAGACCAATCTTCTAAAGTAGGTTTTCAACCTGGTTTCGGACTAGGATTTAAATACAAAGGGATTCACGTAGATTATGCCTTTACCGATATTGGAGACCAAAGTGTCGCTTTATACTCTAATGTTTTCTCCTTAAAAATAGACTGGAGTATCTTTAGGTAATCAAACCTATGCGTTAAATGTGTTTATATTTCAGCGAAAGCTTCAAGTTGAGTTCATGCTTAGAACATGTATAAATTCGTTTTTTTAAAGTGATAATAGTATCTTTGGGTATATTTTCTATGCCATGATCAAAAAACTTATCGCTTCTTGCCTTAGCGGAATATTACTCGCTTTAGCTTGGCCCACCTACGGTTTTCCTGTATTGCTTTTTATCGCTTTTATTCCACTTTTATGGTTGGAATATGATATCCGTCAAGCGGAAAAAAAGAAAGGAGCCCTTCATGTTTTTTTATACAGTTACCTTAGTTTCTTTATATGGAATATGATTACTACCTATTGGCTGTATTTCTCCACCCCTTTTGGCATGTGGTTTGCAGTAGGCGTCAATACGCTTTTAATGAGTTTAGTTTTTCTATTTTATCACTTTTTAGCAAAAAAAGTTCCTTTTCATCTTTCTGCCATATTTTTAACCACCTTATGGATTAGTTTTGAAAGCTTACACCTACAGTGGGAATTTTCTTGGCCTTGGCTCAATTTAGGAAATGCCTTTTCTGAATATTACCAGTGGATACAATGGTACGAGTTTACAGGAACCTTTGGAGGTAGTCTTTGGGTGTGGATTCTTAACTTTAGTATTTTTAAAAGTTTTCTTTTATACCTTAAATACAAAGACACAGCAATTATTAAAAGAGCTGCCCTTAAATCAGTTTTAATGATAGGCATTCCTATTGCGTTTTCTTACTATTTATTTTACTCGCTTACCTATGAGGATCAACCTCAACTAGAAGCTTTAATCTTACAACCCAATATTAACCCCTATACCGAAAAGTACAACACTACAGATAAACGTATAGGTGATTTATTAACACAACTCACCCAAGAAAAAATTACTTCCAATACAGATTTGGTATTAGCTCCAGAAACTGTTTTTGCCGATGGGACAGAACTAGCACAATGGGATTATTCTTTTGCAAAGAATATGAGTTTGAACGCTATTAAAAATCACCCTCAAGCCAGCTTTTTAGGAGGGATTTCATTTTTTGAAAAAATCACTTCTCAAGATCAAGTTAAAAAACAAACCAATTACCTTAGAGAAGGATTATGGTATAATGATTATAATTCTGCCTTTATGGTGAATACAAATAATCAAGAGCAAATTTACCACAAATCAAAACTCGTGGTGGGGGTAGAAAATTTTCCCTATCAGAGTGTTTTAAAACCTGTACTAGGTGATGCGATGATTGATTTGGGAGGAACCGTAGCTATGAAAACTACGCAAAACGATAGAGAGGTATTTAGCACCCTTCAAAACCACAAAATAGCCCCTATCATTTGTTATGAATCCGTTTACGGAGAGTATGTTACGGGGTATGTAAGAAACGGAGCTGAAGTCTTAGGGATTATCACCAATGATGCTTGGTGGGGAAATACTCAAGGCCATCAACAGCACCTTAGCTATGCAAGGTTAAGAGCTATAGAAACCAGGCGCTCGGTAGTGAGAAGTGCCAATACAGGAATTTCGGCGGCTATTTTACCAAATGGAGAAATAAGTAAACGTCTCGGTTATGAAGAACAAGGAAGTATTTTGACGCAAGTGCCTATTGCTAAAAAAATGACATTTTATGTCTTATTCGGAGATTATATTGCTAGAATCTCCCTCTTTATTTTAATTTTCGTACTCCTTTTCGCATTTACCCGAAGAAGAAATGAAGTATAAGCGAAAGTAAATTTTAAACACTAAAAAAAGCGCTCTATACATTCAATTAATTACTGTAATATTGCAGCTCTAACTAACAAAAATCCATGGAATCACAAAAAGTTGACATGTTCATCATGTCCAATAGCAAGTATTTTGAAAGTCATCACCTCCCACAAATCAGAGAGCAGTTATTGGCTTTAGACGACTCTAAATGGGTGCTCATTCAAACCCTTCAATTTCAAGACCCTACTACTATTCTTATCGTTTCTCTTTTAGCAGGAAGTTTAGGAATTGACCGTTTTATGATTGGAGATACAGGATTGGGAGTAGGGAAATTGCTTACATGTGGCGGATTTGGTATTTGGGCTATTGTAGATTGGTTTATCATTATGGGAGCTACAAAAGATAAAAACATCACTAAGCTTCAACAAGTATTATATTAAAGAATGACACGAAATAAACTCTATACTTTCATCAGCGTATTGAGTTTATTGGGCTATGCGTGGTTAGGTTACCAAACCTATTCCGAAAAGCAAAACTCCAGTATAGGGCAAGTTTGTATGTTGAAAGCAACTACAACTTTGCCCTGTCCTTCTTGCGGATCAACACGTTCGGTATTAGCTATCCTCCAAGGAGATCTTTCTCAAGCTTTTTACTTTAATCCGTTAGGTTTCCTCCTAATAATCGGACTATTTATTTTACCGCTTTGGATCATGAGAGATGTGTTATTAAACAAAGACTCTTTCTTTAAATTTTACCACCTATGTGAAAAATGGGTGGTAAAAAAACCAATTACGATGAGTCTTATCGCAATCATTTTATTAAATTGGGGATGGAATATATATAAAGACTTATGATTTCTACATCCTTTCTCAAAAAAGAATATGAAGCCGAAAAAGCTTCTAACAGTTACCTAATGTCCTTAATAGCGATTATGGCAGGACTCCCCTTACCTATTCTCAATTTACTGGCCACATTTATATTTTATTCAGCCCACACCCGTAAAAGTTATTTTATTAGGTGGCACTGTACCCAAGCTCTCATCTCTCAACTTATTGTATTTCCTATTAACTCTATTGCTTTTTGGTGGACATTCAGAGTTTTCTATGCCTTTACGGAAGCAAATCCCGCTTACTTTATATATATGGCAGTTATAGTAGGTATTAATGCCATTGAATTTATTGCAACTATATATGCGGCCATAGAAACCCGAAAAGGAAATCACGTAAGATGGTGGGGGGTAAGTAAGTTGGTAGATGCGATGCTAAAACCCTAAATTTACTGTCCTCTAAAGAAAATCACCGTACTCATTGTTTTTAAAATAATTCTTAGATCTAAAAACATACCCCGGTGTTTGATGTAATATAGGTCGTATTGAAGTTTAGTCAAGCTATCTTCTTCACATTCTCCATACTTCGTGCTTACTTGTGCCCAGCCTGTTAATCCAGGCTTTATACTATGTCTAATTTCATAAAATGAAATTGACTTTGATAATTCTTTTACAAAATACGGACGCTCTGGTCGCGGACCAATAAAACTCATTTCCCCCCTCAACACATTCACAAACTGCGGAATCTCGTCAATACGGGTTTTTCTTAAAAACTTACCAAAAAGCGTAATTCTAGCGTCGTGTTTACTGGCAAATTGAGCCCCGTGTTTTTCAGCATCCTTAACCATCGTTCTAAACTTGATGATTTCAAATTCTTCTCCTCTTTTTCCAACCCGAGTTTGTCGATAAAATAAAGCCCCTCTATTCCAACCTAAATTCAATAAACACACAAAAGGAATAAAAAGAAGTAGCACCCCTAAACCCATCCCCGAAAAAACAAGATCAAATAAACGATGAAAGAATAAATAAAGTTTGTTTTGATTGCTGCGGCTGAAAGGAAAATATTTATAAAAATCCTTATCCATATGCTCTACTGGCAATCTGCTAGTGATATCTTCATACACATGAAAGTATTCTTTAATAGGATAACCTTGTTTTAATAACACCATTAATTTGGTATATAAGTCTTTCCCCACTCCCTCTTGTAGAGAGCTCGAAACTACAATTTCTCCAATACGCATGTGTTTTACCGCTTGTAGAAGTTCGGCAATTTCTACCTTTGGGATTAAACTAGAAGGGTTATTATTGGAAGTATTAAGATAGCCAACCACTACATAATGCGGATCCGCCGCTTGAAGGTTAGATACTATTTTATCGATTTCGAAAGAATCTCCCACCACCAAAACATTTTTATAAAATCTAGGAGAACTAATAAAGGTGATGTAAGCTAAACGCCAAATGAATAGAGACCCTAAGATGGCTAAAAAGAAATATAAAATCTGTAAACGATTAGCCGGTAACGAAGGGGTGTAAAATGGCGTAAGCAAATAAAACAATACGGTTACCGAGGTGGTGAGAATAATGTTTTTAAATACCCTATCAATATCATTCGTTTTTTGCAAGTTATACAACTCAAAAATAGTGGCAAAAACCGTTAAGTAAATGGCTAGAACTATGGACCAAGCCCAATTGGTAGTACTGATCTTAAAATAGGCAAAGTCAAAAATAGAACTTACAAAATAAAGCCCCGCTAAGACGAGGAGCACATCAAAAATCCTCAACAAAATCTTACGTTCAGAAATTTCGAAGTGTATTTTAGATTTTGGTTTCATACCTATGCTATCAAGCGGTAAATATATTAATTTCTAAGAGTTTAAAACTTGAATCCATTTATCTTTTATTACACTCCAATCAAACTCCTCTACTAACTGTCTAGCATATAATGTTCTTTGGCAAGCATCTATTGGCATCTCCAAAACATTCATAATAGCTCCTACCATTGCTGTTACATCATTAGGCTCAACTAATAAGGCGTGCTTTTGATCTTCTAACAAATAAGGTATTCCCCCCACTCGTGTAGAAACTATCGGAATTCCTAAAGCAGCCGCTTCCATAAGACTCATGGGGGTGTTATCAAAATTGGTAGTATTTAAAAAAATATCATAATGGGTAGAAAGATTGATCCATTCTTTTTTAGAAAGTTTTCCCGTAAAGTGAACTGGAAGTTGATGTTTTTCTACGTAAGCTTTACAAGGAGGATAAGCATATTCGTCTATAGGCCCTACCATACTAAGCTGAGCTTCAGGATAGGTTTCTAAGAGTTGTTCTAAAACTTGTATCGCTAAAAGGGGATGGTAAATTTCAGCAAAAGAACGTACCCATAACAGGCGCGGAGCCACCTCTTTTCTCTTTTTAAAAGAATATTCAGATACATCAAACCCATTAGGGATAAACCGAACATTCGTATAACCCTGTTGAAGAAATTGATGGATTAAATAACCAGAAGGAGCTACATTATATAAGGCGTTATTAAATAAATCATGACTCATCTTAGGTGATTTTTTTAGTCTCGTGGGTAAATCTCCTCCGTGTAAAATACAGATATAAGGAGTTCCTTTAATGCGAGCTAGCTGAGCAGATAAATAGGCATACCAAAAGTTTTTAGTGCTATAAGTGTCTATCAAGAGAACAGAATGTTTCCGTGGAAAACACAACACACTCCATAGCATATGCAATAATCTTAAAACGGAATGCTTGTAAGAGGAAACCTGTTTAACAGAATATCCCCAACTCATCAGCTTTCGTCCTAAAAATTCAACCCCCGTTTCATTTTTTCCGTGCTTGGAGAGTTGGTTGCCTAGGTAAAGTATTTTTTTTCTTCTTGCCATAAGTTAAATTCAATAAAGCCAATCCGTAGATAAACCCAGGGGCTGCAATACGCATAGAGCTATGAGCTACGGTGAGAAACCAAAACCCTAAAAAAGAGTAAAAATATATATTCTGTTGCCCCTGTAATTTACTGCTTAAAGGAGCAAATATTAAAATCAATAGAGCTATTATACCAAATATACCATGCTCTGCTAACATTCTACTAATTTCATTGTGTGTGGGCAATGCACTTCCCAAGTGTTGGATGTGATAAATTTTAGTGGCACCAATCCCTATTCCTAAAATAGGTTCATCGGCAAAGGCATCTATTTCTGCACTTAATAAATCTCCACGTCCTGTTGAAATATCTTCCTTTTCTCTTCCTAAAGCATCTTCATTCGCATAGCGATTGCTTAATAAACCTCCAGTTTGACTCACCGCTATCAACCAGATTCCAAAAGTCACCGCAAAAGTAATCAATATCTTATAGCTGAGTTTAGCCTTCATTCTTAAACCAGATGAAAAATACAGCATAATCACAAAAGCAAAAGCTATAAGGATCGCCACATATACTCCTCCTCTAGAAAAGGTTAGCAAAGCCCGATGCGCCATGGCGATTAAAAAAAACATCATCGTAAATTGCACCAGTTTATGTTTATACGGAAGTAGTAATCTTGTAAAGAGAATAAACACCCCTAATCCCAACATGGTTGAAACTTGATTAGGTCCATATCCCCCAGAGGTTGCTGCATTAGAGGCGGTATTGGTCACTACATCTCTAATTGCAGGATTATACAAATATAAATAAACTGTCATGGCAATAATAGGATAGACTATCGTATCTAAAATTTGAAGAAATTCACTCATCTTCAAGGTTCTTCCATAGCAATACAAAGCTGCCGCACATAAGCTAATTGGTCCGCTTAAATTAAAAAGAACCGTTTTCCTATAGAGAAAAAGATCTCCTGCAAAATAATCTAAAGCCCCAATAAGTCCGGGCAACAATAAAATAAGGTAGATAGCATAAGGATAGGCTTTTCGCTTAAAACCCTGATAAAACATCCCAAATAAAAGAAATAGGATCACGGCATATTTACCCGTTTCATAAAACACCATGGCTTTAGTCATCCTAAAAAAAACCTCTCCCCCTACCATATAGGCACAAGCTATCAGTACTTCTTTCTCCTTGTTTTTTCGGGTTAAAAAGCGGTATAGAAAGTAAAAAACACAACCAATTACATACACCTGCATAATAGGCCTAAACATAATCGCTACTATACCTAATGCTACATGAAATAAAATGGTAGAAATTGGCTTAAGATCATTAAGCTTTTTTTTTCTTTTAATCCTTTTTATCATGTGGAATGATCTCTAATTGAATCCTCTTTCTATAATGCTCAAAAGTAAAGTCTTTGGCTACCTCATAAGATTTATGAGCTTTTTCACTCAACCCCTGCTCATTTTCTTCTTTAAAGATATGATTTAATATTTGTTTTAAAGTTTCGGCAGTTGGAGGATGTACAAGATAACCGTTTGAAGTATGAATATACTGCCCGATACTAGAAATTTGAGATACTACAGGAATACACCCATAATTCATAGCTTCAGCAATAACCTTAGGAAAACCTTCTGAGGCGGTACTAGGCAAAAGAAGAAAGTGAGACCTTTTATAAATTGCAAATACCTCCTTTCTACTTAAAAAACCATGAAATTGAACGGGTATATTTTTTTCTCTCACTTGCGCCTCATAATCCTCTCGTTTAGGACCATTTCCTATCAAATGAATTTCATTCACAAAATGTGTATACACATTTTGTGTAAACGCCTCTAATATTCGCTGTACCCCTTTTTCATCTTCTAACCGACCTACAAAACAGAATGTAAATTTAGGTACATACTGTTTTTGTCGTACTATTTCCAGTCCCTCTGCTCGTTCTGCTAAAGTTAAACAAGGATTTTCAAAAGTAAGACACTGCTTAGGTTGATCAGGCCACTTTCCATTGATGGTGACTTTTCTCTTTTGTCTTTGCAAAAAATGACGTTGAATTTTATAACCAAGCGGAGGATGCTCTTGACTCCAATTTCCAGCATACTTAAACCAGCCTTTTTTAGATGAAAACAAAGTGAGGTAAGGAATTAAATAAACTCCAATGCCTACTGGAGCACGAAATTGAAATACGTCCACCTTTTTTAACACCTCCCGAACCACAGAAATGGTTTGGGGCAAATTAGTAAGTACCGTCATTTTACTCCGAAAATCTCTTCCTCCAGAAGGGGGTAAAGGAACAAATTCTATATTCGCTGCAGTATATGCTAAAGAACTAGGCGGAGCCTCCTCAGAATGAAAAAAAGCCACGTGGTAGATTTTTTCAAAATCTTTGGCCAGATGGTTGATTTCGGTAATCGTTGGTCCCCAACCCACTATATTCCCATCTCGATCTTTGTAATGCTCCGTATGTGAAATAATAGCTAACTTCATGGGAATTTTTTAACTAGAAATAATTTGTCTTTTAAATCTGCAAACTTATAACTCTAAGGCTCCTGCAATAATACTAATAAATTTGTTACAAACATTCAGAGTTGAGTTGAGCGAAGTGAAGCACCTTTATTTTAAAACCGAAAATACTTTTAAAAAATTATAACGAAATTAAAAATTACTGTCATACTGAGCGTAGCACAGCGGAGTCGAAGTATCTTTAGCTTAAAAACTCTAAATATTCTTTTTAAGGAAAAACCCTTTCTTTTACTCATTAACTTTACCATTGTTTAAGTACTCTAGAAGAAGCTTCTTCTTTTCCATTGCCGAAAAGAAGCAACCCCGCCCGACCGGTACGGGCAGGAATCTAGACTGATTTTCCTGAACTTGAAAATCCGCTAAAAAACTTTATCCTGCGGATAGCAAACCGCTTCGCTAGGCTATCCTTCTCACCCAACCCTAAGCTTTTTATTGATTTTACTACGCTCATGAAAAGTAGGTCAGTTCTCTTTCTAAGAAAAATCTAAATTATTTTAATAACAGCAAAAAATATCTTTTGAAAGCTTGCGGCCTATCGAAAATTACTCGTGAAATTGGCAGTGCAGTAAGCGTAAAATTTTAGGCTGTCTGAGACCGATGTCAATCGGCGAGTTCCTAAAATTTAGCTTACAAACCTACAATTTAGAGTAAGGTTCGTAAGCCTAGACCTTCCTGCCCGTACCGCAGGCGGGTTTGTTTAGCTCACGCTTTGCTATTTTATTGGAGTTCGTGCATCTTCTAGCGAAGAGGTCTTTTTCCGGCGATGGGAAAAAGTAAAAATATGTATAGAAATCGGAAAACTACTGTCATACTGAGCGCAGCGCAGCGGAGTTGAAGTATCTTTAGCTTAGAAAATCTAAATATTCTTTCTAATGAAACATCTTTAAATAAAAGCTACAACTCCTATTTAAAAAGATTTCTCAGTCGTACCTTCTTCGAAATGACAAATAACCTATCAGTCAGATCAAAACGCAATGGAGTAAAGGATTTTTATTTTAAAACAATTATAACGAAATCAAAAATCACTGTCATACTGAGCGTAGTAAAACGGAGTCGAAGTATCTTTAACTTAGAAAATCTAAATATTCTTTTTAAAGAAAAACCCTTTCTTTTACTCATTAACTTTACCATTGTTTAAGTACTCTAGAAGAAGCTTCTTCTTTTCCATTGCCGAAAAGAAGCAAACCCGCCCGACCGGTACGGGCAGGAATCTAGACTGATTTTCCTGAACTTGAAAATCTGCTAAAAAACTTTATCCTGCGGATAGCAAACCGCTTCGCTAGGCTACCCTCCCCCTCCAACGCTAAGCTTTTTATTGATTTTATTATGTTCATGAAAAGTAGGTCAGTTCTCTTTCTAAGATAAATTTAAGTTATGTTATTTACAGCAAAAAATATCTTTTGAAAGCACACGGCCTATCGAAAATTACTCGTGTAACCAGCCTGTGTGTCTGGCAGGTTTAAAATGAAAAGGATGTAAAATTTTAAGCTGTTTTATCAATAGCTAAAAATGCTAAATACTGCTGTATGATCTTATCCCACGTAAAATTTTGAGTCCATTTGAGTGCTCTTTCACTGTAAAGTGCGTAATCTCCTAATATCTCATCAATAGCTTGCACCACCTCCCGTGCATTTTTCGCATCCACCAATACACCCGATACATAATTATCTATAGCATCCTCTATTCCGCAGCCCTTCGCTCCAATTCCAGGGATCCCTAAAGCATTCGCTTCTAAAATGGCAATTCCAAATCCCTCTACATCCCCTTCTTTTGTATGTTCACTCAGCATCATAAAAAGAGTAGATTTCTTTAAAATCTCTAATTTTTCATCTTCAGTAACTCTTCCGTAAAAAACAAGATGTTTTTCTACCCCTAAACTTTCTGCCAATTCCATCAATTGCGGCTGGGTAGTAGGTATTCCTACAATATGGTAAGTGACTTGAGGGTATTTCTCTAAAATGTAAGGCAAAGCTTTTATGATATTATGTTGCCCTTTTCTAGGGGTCACATTCCCTACAGTTACCAACTGCAACGGAACTAGTGCAGCCTTTTTAGGAGTATTATCAAAGGAAGAGATATTAAAACCATTGGGAATAACCTTTAGCTGATTTAGTTCCAAATGAGCAACCAAGCTTTTGGTATAATGAGAAACCGCTATAATTTTATCAAAGCGCTGAAGACAGAATTGAGTATATTTTCGTTGTAAACTTGACGGAAGTAAAACTTCACTCCCGTGTAGCACCGCCACATATTCTTTTTGAATAAACAGACTTAACAACCCGCCTACCCAAATTGAAAATTTCCCTGAAAGTAAAACTATATCTTGCTCTTTCGCCAGCTGAAAGGCTTTTATAATTCGATGAAGGTAACTTATCAATATTAAGCTTCTACGCTTAATTCGTATAGTCTTGAAACGTTGTTGTTGATCAAACTGCTTCTCCTCTTCTCCATCACTTGATCGCTGATCAGAAATCACCTGTACTTGTATGTCCTTACTCTGAAAAGATTTTGCCAAATGAAATGCGTGATTTCCAATGCCGCCGGGTTGTGGGGGAAATTCTGAGGTGATCAATAAAAATTTTCTAGATTGTTTCAAGGTCTTCGTTTTCTAATGAAATGCTATCTACGATTATTCATCAAAAAAAAGCAAAAGTTTTCTATTTAACGCTCTTTTTACTTTTTCTTTTAAAAAGCAAGAAAAATAAAACAAGCTTGCCTGCCGAGTGCAGAGATCTTTATTTTAATAAAAAAAATACTTTTAAAACAATGATAACGAAATCAAAAAACTACTGTCATACTGAGCGCAGCGCAGCAGAGTCGAAGTATCTTTAGCTTAGAAACTCTAAATATTCTTAGAAAGCACACGGCCTATCGAATATTACTTGTGAAACCAGCCTGTGTGTCTGGCAGGTTTAAAGTGAAAAGGGCGTAAAATTTTAAGCTGTTTGAGCGAAGTGAGTTCTTAAAATTTAGGCCTCGAACGATAAATTTAGAGTAAGATTCGTAAGCCTAGATTTTATATCCAAGATATGAGAGAAAAGAGGTGAGACTTAAGACTTAGCTTTTAATGATGAAGCTAGGACATAGGACGTACGACATATAATCCTTATCTATCAATTGATATAAAATACCCTTAGGAAGCCTTCGGCATACCGAAAATTACTTGTGAAACCAGCCTGTGCGTCTGGCAGGTTGGTAAATAGTTAGACTTAAAATTTAGGCTGTCTGATACCGATGCCAATCGGATGAATTCGTAAAATTTAGCTTACACTTTACTATTTTATTGGAGTTCGTGCATCTTCTAGCGAAAAGGTCTTTTTCCGGCAATGGGAAAAATAAAAATATAAATCGTAGTTAGAAATCTTCTTTTTAAGGAATAACACCTTCATTTTACTCACTCACCTCACTATATCTTAAATATGCGTGAATCTCCAAAAGTTGATTTATCTTGATATAAAACAAAGCAAAAGATTAATACTACTAGTCGAGAAAGAGTTTAGTACTTCTCGATACAATCTTTAACGCTACCGTTTTTATTTTCAAAAAATGAAATAATATTTAACATGATTGAGATAAGGATTATAGGAAGAAAACAGAACATACCCTTTTTATGAAGGTTTCATACCCTTATTTCCCCCTATTCTACCCTTATTTTATACCCTTTTAACATATCCATTTTAATTTCAGTCCACTATCAAAACACTATATAGTGGAGTATTGTAGTTAGGGTGTCTGAGCACTATAGTTTCAGTGTGGACTGGATAGGGCTTATCTATGGGGGATCTATATAGCAAGGGGGAAGATTGGGGCACTCCTTGTGAATCTCTTGATAAAACATAGGGCTTAAGACTCTACTCTTAATCTATAAATATAGATTATCCATCAACAAATGAGGCCTATCGAAAATTACTCATAAAACCAGTCTGTGCAACTGGCGAGTATGAAGTGAAGAGGACGTAAAATTTTAAGCTGTTTGAACGGAGTGATTTCTTAAAATTTAGACCTCGAACGATAAATTTAGAGTAAGGCTCGTAAGCCTAGATTTTATATCCAAGATATGAGAGAAAAGAGGTGAGACTTAAGACTTAGCTTTTAATGATGAAGCTAGGACATAGGACGTACGACATATAATCCTTATCTATCAATTGATATAAAATACCCTTAGGAAGCCTTCGGCATACCGAAAATTACTTGTGAAACCAGCCTGTGCGTCTGGCAGGTTGGTAAATAGTTAGACTTAAAATTTAGGCTGTCTGATACCGATGCCAATCGGATGAATTCGTAAAATTTAGCTTACACTTTACTATTTTATTGGAGTTCGTGCATCTTCTAGCGAAAAGGTCTTTTTCCGGCAATGGGAAAAAGTAAAAATATAAATCAAAAAAATCACTGTCATACTGAGCGTAGCGCAGCGGAGTCGAAGTATCTTTAAATAAAAACTCTAAATATTCTTTTTATTGAAGCATTTTTAAATGAAAAAACAACTTCTATTTAAAAAGATTTCTCAGTCGTGCCTCCTTCGAAATGACAAATAACCTGTCAGTCAGAACAAAACGCAGTGTAGTGAGGGATCTCTTCCTTAGAAAGCGTTCATCATTTATTATTCAGAACGGAACAAGGCAAAGTTAAAAATCTTTCTTTTTAAAATTCAAAATTAATAGGTCCCTACAACCTTTCAATTTTCGCTCCCTCTTTTAATTTTTGAGTGGATAACCTCCACGATTTATAGACTTGAATTAAGATGACAGGCAGTAAGAATACAGATAGGAACACCCCAATTAAAAGCATAGGTTTGTTCCTTTTAAATTTATAGGGGATTATAGACGGTGGTACCGTTTTTAACAAAGCGAGTCTTGCTCGTTTATTTCCGTGGTATTTTCGAAACAGGTACAATACACTAGGAATAGGGCGCGGAGCAAACCACTTTTCTGTTCTAAATGCATCCCAACTCCCCATTTCACGTAATCCTCCAGAGCCTACCTTAAGGTGCAAACGTTTGGCATACGGATTAGAAACGTTTAAGAACCCCTCTAAATAGGCACGAAGTCCATATTCTCCGTCCCCCATACGTTGTTTCTCAAATTGCCGATCGAATAGCCCTATTTTTTTAAACACTTTCTTTTTCAATAAAACATTTCCGGTATCTAACTGACTGGAAATATGGAAAAAGGAATAATGTGCGGGTACTTCTCCTCCTTCTGTAGAAATAGAAACGCCCGAAGAAATATCCGCTTTAAAGAAATCTAAGGTTTTGATATGCTGCGTGATCCAATCGGTTTCTACCCGATTATCATCATCATAGAGCAAAATATAATCTCCTTTGGCCAATTGAATAGCTCGATTTCTAGCTAACCATAAAGCCTTTTCGGTTTGCTGTATAACTTTTAAATCTAAATTCCAGCCTTTATAAAAATCTTCTTGATAGGGCTCGGATTGATCGACCACAATCACTTCAAAATTAGTATAATCTTGAAGCTCTAAATCTTTCAGTACATCTTTTAAATAAAGATAACGGTTAAGTGTGGGAATAATAACAGAAATAAAAGGCTTTTCTTCAACTAATGTAGATTCAAAATCCTTATAACTTGTATAATCAATGGGACGCTGTAAATAAGTACTCCGTTTTACTTTCCTTCCTTTTAAGTATGCGGGAATCTCTTTTAAAGGGTTTTTAAAAGTAAATAATCTTAGCACCAATCCATACAGACACCAAACGGGATGAAAGTACTTATGTATAAACCGGTATTCATCTACCAAGGGTAACTTTTTAAAATACGTATAATTTTCTCCAGAGGCTATATAGCCTTTGTTTAAAGCCTGCCAAGAAAGATCGTATTCTTTAGCCAAATCACTTTTAAAACCATTATCCTCTTCCAGTTGTTGTAAAACTTTTTGGGGTAAGTTTTCAGTCTTTGGAAAAACATACGATTCATCTCTTCTTTTTAAAGCAAAGTAGTGGGCGGGTTGCAGATATTTTAGAAAGTTAAAAATCATGAACAATTTTCTAAAATTAATGAGGCGTGTTGATCAATATTTTTATCCAAATCATATTTTTCTTCAAAAGAATTTAAAGCACCTTTAGAGTAACTTTCCCAATTTTTTAAAATTCTTTCGAGCGCATTAGTTAATGAAAAGTTCTCTTCTCTATCGAAAAATTCACCATTTATATTTTTTTTAATAATTTCTACCGCTCCTTCATTTCGTGTACAGATAATCGGAGTCCCTTCTCGTAATGCTTCAATATTCACAAATCCAAAAGCCTCGTGAGAACTTGCAGAAATGTGCACTAAGGATTCAGCAAAAAGTTGATTTACTTCAGCATGGCTTACTTTATCCTTAAAAAGGATATCATTTTCTAAATTTAAATCTTTTACTTGTTTCTCAAGAGCTGATTTTTCCATACCATTGCCAACAATCAACAATTTTAAGTTAGGAAAAACCTCAATTACATTAACAAATTGTTGTATTAAGTATTTGTGACCTTTAAGCTCAATCAAATTGCCTAAAATCAAGATTTGGTATTTTCTATCCGCTTTTGAAAAATAAGATAATTTTGAAGATTTTATAAGGTTGGGCAGTAATATATTATTTTTATTATTAAGGTTATAATATTTAAATATTCCTTCTTTGGTCCCATTTGAATTAGCGACAAAAAGTGAAGCCATATTATATATATAACGCTTCCTCCATTTTAGCACCTTTTCTTTACCAGAATTAGAGCTGCCAAATAATTCAACTACAGAGAGTAAGTAATTTATACGGTTTTTAACCATTAACAAACTACCTGCAATATTCATAAGATTTACAGAACCAAAAGAAGATATTAAGATCGTAGGTTTATATTTCGTGATTTTCTTACAAATAAAGAAAAAATCTTTTAAAGAAGTTGGCCTTCTACTGGGCCAATTGATACAAGATATATTAGGATTATCAAACTTTACAAGAGAATTTTTATCAATAAGCATAACTACTTTATAGTTCCTGTTTACAAAACTGTTAGCAAGATTGAAAAAGTAATCTGGTCTTGCATTACCTGGTCTTGATGTAGAAATAAAGATGTACTTTTTTTGATTTTTATGACCATTCATTTAACTATTATTGTTTTTTTCATAACTTAAATTTATCAACTCTTGCCCTGCAATTTTTTAAAGATAACTTTATGCCTAGATTTCCAATGGCTCCGTTTTTTAGTTATAACATTTTTTGATTTCTAAAAAACTCTCCTAAGCTAAGCTCATTTAACCAAAGTTCTCTATTCGATTTTGAAAGCTTAAAAAAATTCTCTCGTGTTAAGCTTTCATGAAAACTCTTTACAATATTACTTATTTGATTTCTTTCTTCATACTCCACCCATACTACATGTTTTTTCCAATCAATTTGATCTGTAAGAGGTAAAAAACCATCTGTATTTAGGTAAACTGGAATACGTCCCATCATAAGAGTCTCATAAAATCGAACTGAAAAATTCCCTGCTCCACGAACACACAAAACATAAGCAGAGTTATTTATATTTTGATAAAATTCTTTAGTACTTCTATTAAGTTCCAATTTTGTACTTGCTCCTGCTCTATACTTTTTTCTTAAAATAAAATTGTCCTGTATATGTGGGCTTTTAATTAAGTTATTTAGTAACTGTGCCCTTAAATGAGTGGATGCTATCAGAGCTTGAGGTTCGTTTACACTTAGATTAAGATTAGATTGTAAATTTCGAAGTACAATTCTTAACTTTTCGCTAATTGCGTTTAAAACAGATGAACGAGCTTGTCCACAAAAACCAACGACTGGTTTTTGTGTATAGGGGAATGTAAAAGGTATCTCTTCTTGATATTCAGTTAATCGGTCCTTAATAAATACAGGCATTCCATAATGACCCGCTTGCTGTCGAGACATATATCCTCCCATTCTAAAAACTTTCAGATTATTGTACCTTGGAACCTTCACCCCAAAATCACCAGAATTCCAACTCCATACTGTTTTATGATAACCTGCAGCTCGTTCAATTAATTCTTTCGCTAGATGAAGCTTCTTATTTTGTACATAATAATTCCAAGACATGGGTAAAATTACAATCTCTGCTGTGGAAAGAGAATTGGTAAACTCATAATCCTTTGCTGAAACTCCGTAGAGTTTTATACGTTGTTCATCGGTAAAGTTTTCATTTTTAACGAAAGGTTTGAGCAAAGGAAAAAGCTGTCCCCTACAGTTTTTTTTATAATGCTCAAAGGGATAAAATATTTGCATAGTTAATTTTTGTAAAACTCAACAAATTCTTGTTGCTGTTTTTTAATATTAAACTCTTCTATTATCCGTCTTTTTGCAAAACTGGTAATATTCTTTTTTTGTTCCGCTGGCATTTCTATAACCTCTATAATTTTTTGGGCTAATTGTTCATGCTGTAATTTAGGCACCACCCAGCCAGATTTATTATTTAGCACGTTTTCAGAAAGTCCTTCAGCGTTAGAAACTATACAGAGTTTACCAAGTGCTTGTGCTTCTAAAACAGAATTACAAAAACCTTCTTGAATACTGTATTGTAAATAAACAGTAGCTTCTTCTACGTTTTTTTTTACTTCTTCCCGACTGAGTTTTCCTAAAAACAAAACCTCATCTTTCAATCCCAACTCATAAGCCGCATAGGCAATGCGTTCATATTCGTCTCCTTCTCCAATAATTTTATATTGAAACTGGTAACCCGCATACTTTACAATTTTTAAAGCAAGAAGGGCTTCTTCATAACCTTTTTTCCAATGCAACCTTCCAACAGTTATCATTTTGCAGATTGGCATTGTAGAAAGGTTTTCGGTTTTTTCTGTATTAAAAAACTCCAAATCTATGGCTGGTGTAATTTTAGTTACAGGAATGGTTTCTGGTAAACCTTGCTTTGCAGCTAAAGAATGAATATCTTCTGAAATAACATGTAGCTTATCTAAATGCTTCCATAATTTCTGATAACAATTGGGATTTTTCAATGGGTAAATACCAATATCGAACCCTCTAAAACTCACTGCCATTTTTGCTACTATCGCTTTTGCTAAGGTTTCTCGCTCTAAAGCTAAAGTTCCGAAACCAAAATGTAACCAATCTAAATCTGCTTTTAAAATTGGAGCGTTGATATACACTTTCTTTAAAAATTTTAATTTACTTACCCCATGTTTGCTTTCCAATGAGTACCAATTCATCACTTTTTTGATATATGGAAGTAAAACCATATACACCTTAAAAAAATACAACAATTGAATAATAGGGTTAGAAGTGGTTTTAGAAAATCGCTTCACTTTACAGGTATTAAATCCAACACCATTATTTTGGCAAAATAGAGTGACCTCAAATCCATTTTTCTGTAATCCTTCTATTTTGGAATTAAAAAATGTTTCTGAATAGCCTGGAGGCTGCGATAAAACAATTCCTATCTTCATAAAGCAACTTCTAAATACATTTCTTCATGCTTTTTTGTCTCCATCTCGATGGTATGATGGGATTGCACATAACTTGCAAATATTTTTCCTAGATAATCCAACTCTTGTGTACCTTTCTCCATTAAAAGATTCAACTTAAACCACAAGTCATTAACATTTTCTGGTGCTACTAAGTAATCAGGAAAATTTTTTAATTGATCTCGTATGCCTGGAATATTAGTTCCTAATACTACCTTTCCAGAAGCCATAGCTTCTAGTAAAGCTACAGGGCTACCTTCCCTACGACCTTTGTCCCTTGTAGGTAATACAAAAATTTCAGCTCGATGAAGATAAGGTCTAACATCCATTACTTTTCCACTAAACTCAATTTTATGGCCTAATTTTAAATTTCTGACTAATTGTTCTAATTCTTCTCCATAACTACTATTTATATCACCCACCAAATTCAAACGCCAATTCACATGTTGTTCATGCAGTTGATTAAATGCTTTAATAAGAAATTCAATCCCTTTTACAGGTACCATGTTAGCAATACAAACAACGTAGCGCAAATTTTTATTGGGAAATGAAGGTATTAGGTCGCTTGTATAGCTACTCAGTATATTAAAATATGTAATATCTACTCCTCTAGGTATAAGTTCAATTTTTTTAGAATTTGGATAAAACTGACAGATCATATCTGTATTCTGTACCGCTATACGGTTGGCAAGCTTAGAGCGTAACCACCACGCGTTTTTTGAAGCACCTCCCCAATTCATATTTTTTTTGGTAAATATCCACTGTACTCCTGCTAATCTAGCGGCTAAAACCTCAGTGTAATCCGCTGCATAATGAAAACTATGTATAATATGGGGCTGGAGTGTCCTAAATTTTCGAGCTACTTTAACCACATTTAGGGCCAAAGCAGTATATGGTCGTGATGGGGATATATAAGGATAGATATGTAAAGGAATTCCAGATTGTTCTACTTCTTTGTAGAATTTTCCCCGGTTGTGTAAACACATAATATGGACATCAAAGCGATTTTTATTAAGTCTCTTGGCAATATTTAATAAAGCCTTTCCACTACCCGCGGTGTCAAAATTTGGTATAGTATAAAGTATTTTTATCTTTTTCATTTCAATAAGGTGTATAAAGTAAACAGAGGCCACTTATAATCGGCTTCTCCACTTCGATGTTCTTTTAACATTTTTTCGATGTGACGTACATCCAACCCAAAGTCTTCGGCTTTATCCTGAAGCAAAGTATCACAAAATTTTTCATAAAGAGAAGTTCTTAACCATCCAGATAAAGGTACAGAAAAGCCTTTTTTCTTGGTTTCCATAGGTACTCCAGACACTCGCTGTTTTAGTAGTTTTTTAAGTAATATTTTTTGGGTTCCTTTATAAAAATTCAGTCGCGGCTTTATCTCTAATGCTAAATTAATTAATCGCTTATCCAAAAAAGGCACTCGTACTTCAAGACTATTTTCCATACTCGCTAAATCCACTTTGCGCAAAGTTTTTTGCATCATACCATAAAATTCAGCATAACGCATATTTGCTAGAAGTTCCTCTTTATTTTTAGTGTTATTATAATTAAATACATCAAAATTAGAAGGTAAATTAATTTCTTTTAAATCGGCATTTAACTTTAAAATATCATCATTTCTAAAACGAGTATGCAAACCTTGGTGTGCTAAGGATTGTTTATTAGCTAACAACACCTCATTAACGTATTTTTTATTTAAGGTATATCGATCGGCCGCATAAATCATTTTTTTGGCCAATTTAGGGTAATGTTGAAATTTAATATTTTTAGCTACACTTTGAAATCGCTCATACCCAAAAAACAACTCATCTCCTCCATCCCCACTTAAAGCTACACTCACATGATTTTTAGCTAGTTTAGAAACTAAAAAGGTGGGTAGTAAACTAAAATCCCCTATTGGTTCGTGGATGCTTTGCATAGCCTCATCCCAGTAAGATAAAGATTCTTTAGCATCAAGATGCCATATATGATGTTGAATTTCTAAATTGCTAGCAAAGGCATTAGCTCGTTCCGTTTCATCATGGGTTTTGCTTTCGGAACCTATTGTAAAACTATCAAAATTGAAGTTATTTTTTTTTAAGCTTGAGCATACTAGGGCGGAATCGACTCCTCCTGAAAGGAATGCTCCTAAAGGAACATCGCTCAAAGTTTGGTCATAGACACTCTTATCTAGAGAAGACTTTATTTTATTTATTGCTTTGGTTTCATCTTTATATGTGGCTTTCTTAGACTTAGATAGTTCCCAATAACGTTTGGCCGTGAGCTTCCCTTGCTCATCAAAACTTATTATCTCTCCCGGTTTTACTTGAAATGTATCTTGATATAGTCCAAAAGGTGCAGGGATAAAATGTTGTTCAAAATAGAGTTTAAGTACAGATAAATCAAGTGGCTTAACATTAAAATGTGGATGCGATCGAACTTGATCATATTGACTAGCTGCTACTAATTTTTTACCATCCCAACCGTAAAAAAGTGGTTTTATACCAGCAAAATCACGCACCAAAGTAGTTGTTTTTGTTTTTTGATCATATATACATATAGCGAACATCCCATTTAAACATCTAATCGTTCGCTCTATTCCCAACTCATCAAAACAATGACCTAGTGTTTCTGTATCGCTATTTCCCTTAAATTTCTGGAAGCTTAATTTTTCACGGAGCTGTAAATGATTGTATATCTCACCATTGAAAACGTACATATACCTTTGAGTATAACTCGATTTAGGTTGTGCTCCATTAGCGCTCAAGTCAAGTATAGCCAATCTATTAAAACCAAATTGTACTTGGGAATTATTACTAAGGTAACCTTGAGAATCTGGACCTCTTTTTCTTGACAGATTTAAAATTTCTATAAATTTTTCCTTTGGTAATAAATCTGTACTATAAGTTACCTCGGTTAAAAAACCACACATAAACTAGCATTAATTAGCATTAAGAAACGAAAGTACAACTTTATATTCACCTTTATTTTTAACTTTCATTTTTTAATGACTTTTTAGATAATAAATAATATACACAAAGCTTGTACATCTTGGTAGACCCTGTAAGTATCAGTAGCACAGCTAAGCATTTAAAATAAAAGGATACCCTTAGCGGCAAGATCTCCATTTCTAAGCGCTTAAAAAGACGATAACGGTTTCTAATTTTATTGGGCTCAAGTAGTAGTTTGAGATAACTACCTTGTATTTTTCTAAATAACAACATATCAAATACTAACGGTGTCTTTTCTTGAAAATAATAGGGTAGGTAAGTATTGATATATTGTTTCCAATAAATTGATGTTCTACTGCTTAATTTATTATTTTTTGTTACGGTAGATTCTAAATGTCTATAATACATATAAACTGGAGTTTTTAAATGAATCATTTTTTCATTTAATCCCAAACGTATATGAAAGAAAGCATCTTCCCCAATGCGCATATGTTCTGGAAATAAACCCCACTTTTCTAGCTTACAACGTCGATGCATAAAAGCCGGTGGACCAGACAAGAGTGAAAAGTTTTTAAACCACATTAAACCGCAAGTAGGTGGTTTTTCTAGAGCATAACTAACCTCTTTTTCGATCTTGAGACATTCATGCCGATTCTTAACTACGATTCTATTACCATATACACAGGCTGCTTCTGGATGCAAGACCAACAAATTCTGCATCTTCACAAGGCTGCCTTGAATCAATAAGTCATCAACATCAAAAAAATAGATAAATTCTCCCTTAGCAGCTAAATAACCTCTATTTCTTGCGGCAGACGCCCCTGGTTTATCTTCTTTTAGTATTTGCACAAAGTTATATTGATTCGCAAGCTTAAGTAAAATAGCCCAAGTTTTATCTGTACTATTATTATCTACAAAAATAATTTCGAATGAAACTAACTGTTCAGCTAATAGCTGCTGTACTACGGATTCCAAATAATGTTGACCATTATGAACAGGCACAATCACACTTAACATATCCATGATTTAAATAAAAGAATTATTAAATATTTAGATTTTTTTGTTGATACCAAATGCTAAAAGTAAGTAACATGCTTATAGGATGAGAATAGTTAACCGAATCTTTTTCTTGAAATTTTTTATAGAAATTTTTCGTTATTTTTTCTGGAATGAAATCTTGTAAATCATTTTCAAATAAATAATTTTGAAGTTGTTTTTCATTTTCTTTACCTAAAAACTGAAGTTCCCAATTGCGCTGTATAAATTTTTTCTGCTGAACCTTATTTACCCCAGCTTTCAGTTTCCTACTTACTTTAAAAGGTAAATTATAAGGCATTTTGTTATATTGGTAATTATTTAAATTGAAGGGTCGCTGATCTTCCCATGTAATTTTAGCTACTGCTGGATTCCTTTTTTGAATATAAGCAATTTGCAGCCGACGGTCTGCTAAATAGGCTTCAGGTACTTTACAGATAAACTCGCACATACGGTTATCATAATAAGGAACGCTAATTGGGTGCGCCTTTTCAAAAATAGAAAGATTTACCGAAGTCCAGCGAGGTGCCCAAAATTGAGACTTAAAAGCGCGCATTTTTGCTCCTATGTGATCAATATCTATTTGATTTAATAACTCTTGAATTCTACTTTCTAAATAACTTTTAAAATTACCTTCTAAACCCCAACTGTTCCACAGCGCCTTAGCAAACTCTAATCCTCCTTTCTTCACTACTTTTTTAACCACCAGTGGCACCAAATCTTCTTCCGTATAATTTTCTGAAGCCCCTTTATCAAAGAGTACATCTCCCCAATGGCCCAAACAAAACACACCTTTCATTTTATTAAATTCTGGCAAAACTGCCATTTGACGCGGATGAGTAAACTCAGAATAGCAGCCGTTGATTTCAGCTAAGTCTTCAATGACATCCCATAAATAACCTTTAGGAATAAAAAACTCTTGAAACTTAAAATTACACGCTTTGGCTATTTTCTTAGCTATACCGCTTTCTGAATAGCCACCTGAAAAAGAATAACTATAAGAAGTGACTTCTTTCCCTAAATGTCTTAAAGCTACTGCTTGTGACCTGCTGTCTAATCCGCCAGAAATGGGTAAAATCGCTTGTTGATTTCCAATCTGCTCTGCTATAATAGTTTCAAAAAGATGCGTAAATTCCTCTAAAGCATCATTAAATTTCAAGTTACGGTCTGGCTGGTAATGCCAATTAAAATAAGGTGCAGATGAAATTAGTTTTCCCGTATCGCTTAATTGATGGAAACTGGCAGGATTTAATACTTTTTGATTCTTCCAATAAGTATCTTTTTCCCAAAAAAAACCCGTTGCAGCGAATAAACAGATCGCTTTAAAGTCAATCTCTTTAGCTTGATTATTTTTAACCAAATAAGACTGAACTGGGATGATTGGAGTAGTTATTTTTTTCACAACACTAGACATTACAAAATAAATATATAAAATTTTAGACTAAACTGGGCTTGGTATAGAGGAAAGCCAATCTATTCTATTGACTATCACTATCGATAATTAAATTGTACCACCTCCTTATATAAATTCAGCATCTTCAAAATCATATGTTGTTCGTTAAATTGGTTTTCTACTTTGGCTCTTGCTGCAAGTTCTATTTCTTCAACAATAGCTGCATCAAGATATATAAAATTCTTTATGGCACTAGCTAAGGCAACTTTATCACGGGTAGGACAAATAAAACCTTCTTGACCATCTGTAATCAATTCTTTCATTCCTCCACAGTTGGTACTAATTACGGGTATGCCTAAGGCCATGGCTTCTACAGCTACATTAGCAATTCCTTCTTCCAAACTGGATAATAAAAATAAAGAAGAATTTTTTATCCTATTAAAAACTTCTTCCTGCTCTAATTTCGGAGTAAGTTTTACTTTATTTTGTAGATTAAATTCCTGAATTAAATAAGTGAGTTCTTCATCTCCTAAAGCGCCTACAATGATATATTCAAAATCCAATTGTTCTTCTGCTAGAATTTTCATGGCCTCAAGCGCATAAGGGTATCCTTTTATCCAATGTGGCCTTCCTACGGAGATAATTCTAAGTTTACCTACTTTCTTAGATGATTGTACCCAAGGAAATTTAGAAAAATCTAATCCCGTATATACTACTTGATTGATATGAGATCTAGGGACCTCTATTTTTTTTCCTTTTTTAGAAATTGCTTTGGATACTGAATGGATTCCACTAAGCTTGGGATACCATTGTTGAAGGTAATTTTTATTATCAAGGTTTATAAACGGACGTACATTGGTATGAAAACCACGCTGACTTAGAATTATAGGATAAGTTTTATGCATTAAATAAGGTTCTAACCACGGTAAAACAGAATTCCATTGGGCGTGAATGACATCAGGGTTTATTTTTTTTAACTGAAGTTGCAAGTTTTGTTCTTGAAGCTTTCTTCTTCTCCCTGATAAAATCCGTGTCAACGTATTTAAAATTATTGAAATATTAAGCGTTTTTAATGCAAGCTGAATGCTTGTAAGAATAAGTTTTAACTTTGAACTGTTATCACCTAAAGAAATATACTTGACGTGAGGTATGGGGTCTTTTAATTTTTCATTAAAACCCAAGACATAGACTTGATGTTCTTTTTGTAACCCCAAAACCAGCCTTCTGATAAACGCAGTGGTTTGGAAGGTTCCATCAAAAATAACAATATGGAGTTTGCTTTTACACATTATAATTTATAATAGGTGGTATACCAAGCTACAAACTTTTCAATTCCTTTTTCCACAGAAGTGGTAGCTTGGTAATTAAAGTCTTTTTGTAGTTTAGTCGTATCTGCCCAAGTGGTCAATACATCACCGGGTTGCATAGGAAGCATTTCTTTTCTTGCTTTCTTTTGCGTTGTCTTTTCTATAGCTTCGATAAAATTCTTTAAAGCTACTGGTTTAGAGTTCCCCATATTATAAATACCATAACGTGCAGAATTAGGCATATCGTGTTGTATGGTTTTGACAACTCCTTCAATAATATCATCTATATAAGTAAAATCACGAGACAGGTTTCCTCTATTAAATACTTTGATAGGTCGGTTATTTAAGATCGCATCAGTAAATAAAAAGATAGCCATATCAGGTCTTCCCCAAGGTCCATACACCGTGAAAAAACGTAAGCCAATGCACTGAATACCATATAAATGACTGTAAGTGTGCGCTAACAATTCATTAGCTTTTTTAGTAGCTGCATACACACTAATAGGCTCGTTCACGTTATCGGTTTCTGCAAATGGCACCTTATCGTTATTACCATAAACACTAGAGCTACTGGCAAACACCAACTTTTTTACTTGATGATGGCGCATACATTCCAACACATTTAAAAAGCCGCTAATGTTGGAATCTGCATAAACCTCTGGATTTTCAATACTATACCGCACTCCAGCTTGTGCAGCTAAATTACAAACCTGATCAAATTGATATTTTTGAAACAGCTTAGGTAAATGGACACGATCTTCTAGTTTTAATTGAATAAACTCAAAGTTAGAATACTTTTGAGAAAAGCAGATGTGATTATAATACGAGGCGTCTTGTTTCTCAATACCTAATTTCTGTAACCGATCAAACTTTAGACCTACATCATAATAATTGTTTAAGTTATCTAGACCTACAATTTTAAACCCCAAATTTATGAGTTGTTGACATAGATGAAAACCGATAAAACCAGCAGCACCTGTAACGAGAATTTTTTTCATAGAACACTAACTATTAACTTCTATTTTTTATTAAGTTATTTTTTTATAAAAAGAAATTATATCTGCAGCAATATTTTTCCAATCATATTTTAGCGCTTGCAATCTTGCCTCTTTAGATAATAGGTTACATCTGTCAGAATCTTCCAGTAATTCCAAAGCTAATTGAATGAATTCATCTTTATCTGACAACAAAAAACCACCTCCACTATTAAGGTAAGCTTGATTTCCTCCTACGCTTGATGTCAAAACAGGTAAACCACAAGCCAAAGCTTCTAAAATAGAATTACAAGCAGTACTATCCAATAGGGGGAGATATAAAAAAGTAGCCTTTTGGTAAAATGTTTTAAGTTGATTATCGCTAATCCCAGAATGAATATTTATTCGGTTAGAGTTTGGAAGCTTAATTTTTTCTTTATATTCCTTTTTTAAAATAATATCAAAGGAAGCATTCTTATCTTTTGCTAATATGATCGGTAATGTTGTATTCAACATTTCAAAATCTCTCAAATGCTGTCCTACAAACAGCATATTTTTAGAATGCTTTTCCTTATTCGAAGGATGAAAGAATCTTGTATCAACACCATGGGGAATGTAACTAACGTGCTCTAGGTCTAACCAATTTCTAAGAAAATCCACTTGATTTTGTCCTACACATATAACTCCATCTAGTTTTTTTAGATAACTTGTTTCTTTTATAATCTTTCTTAAAACTTCTGGAGGCTTATGAAAAGTAGCACAAAATTTTAGTTGTTTATTTTCTTTTTTATATTTTAATAAGTACCTAATATCTCGTTCTCCATTTAGGTAGTGAACAATTGTTTTTTCTTTTCTAGAAGATTTTTTTAAATGAAAAAATAGCTCCAATTCTTTTTGAACACTTTGTGAATCATAGAGACCAGCTTTAGTAGTACTCATTTCTCCTAGCCATTTTGCAAAACGATACGGAAGTTTAGTTTCTCCATGGATTACATCAGATTGCTCTAAAAAATTAATAAGACGAGCATAACCTGAATAACCTGCGTGGTGTTGTGACCGATGATGTACAATAATTTTTTTCAAATTTCTAATAATTTTGAATCGCTCATAATCTTCAATACTCGTTTTATATTTTTTTCTGGAGAAATATAGTTCTCAAAATAAGATTTTGCATTTTTAGAAAGTAGCGACCCTAATTCTTGATCAACTAAAACTAATTTGATATTAGCTATTAACCCTTCATCTGAATGAAAATATAATACATGTTTTTTATTTTCTAAAGGTACAGGTAATTCTGTGGTTAAAGGCTCTGCTATAATTATTTTTCCTTGAGACAAATATTCAGGCATTTTCCAAGCTGGAGAATTAGCTAAACCTCTAGTATATATAACAATTTTAGCAGATTTTAATACATCTAAATAACTTTCAGGATCACTAGGCACATTAGAAATAGCATCTTTAAATTTATCTAAAAAAAACTCTGACTTTATAAAACCGCCTTTAAATTTATCAGGAAATTCTTTCCTGAGTAATTTAATAATATGGTAACGTTGTTGATGAATCTCTACTACATCCTGCTGATTCTCTTTAAAACAACGAGTTTGAAATAAAATAATATCTTTATTAGCTGGTTCAAATGACTTGAATCTCGATAAATTTCGTGTTGTTTTGATAAAATTCCAATGTTTTTTTTGACTCCTATAGGTTTTCAACCAACGCTGAAACAAAAAACGATCTAATTTAGTTTGCATTTTTAAGTTACTTCCTAAAATCCCCAACAAAAAGGAAAGCCAAGTATTTTGATGCTTTGATCGCACACCAAAACACAATCCTAATGGAAAAATCTTAGATTGCAGAGCCTTTGGTAATTTATCTACAAACTTACTATCATAACTACGTTTAAACACATAATCGCAGGTCTCTAATGCATGTTTAGAAAATTGATCTGCAAAATCATATAAATCTGTAGCAAAAAGAAGCTCTTTCTTTGATTGTAAATCTATAAACTTATAAAAAGAAGTTTTAGGGTGTGGTTTACTATTAGTTTGAAGAATACCTTGCTCTACAAAATATCTCCCTAATCTTTTGTCCGTATTTAGTTCAACATGTACCTCTATGAAACCTTTTGCTTCAAGTTCATACAAACCTGTTTGAATATAAGAAGAATGGTTCAACTCTTGAGGTGTATAAATAATAATTTTATATTTAGCCAATTACCCTATCTGTTTTATAGCGTCTTGTACAGTTGATTTTAAAACTTTATAAGTTTTATCCATACTATAATTCTCAACTATTTTTTTTCTTGCAGCTTTAGAAAAGCCTTCCGCTTTAGAAATATCTTGAAAATAATTGGAAACTGTATTTGCATAGTTTTTTAACGTACACAGCATACCATTCTTAGCGTGATCTATAATTTCTTCTGGACCTCCTGACCCCTCCATTGCAACTACAGGGGTACCACACGCCATTGCTTCTACCATGACCATACCAAATGATTCATGAGTACTTGGTAATAATAACAAATGAGCGCTTTGAAAATAATCAGGTAATTCATCGTGTTCTTTATGGCCTAAAAAACTAATGTTTCTCTCTAAAGAATACTTTTTCACTAACTCCTTTAATTCCTGTAAATATTCTTTTGAACTCACGGGTCCTATAATATTTAAAACAACATTGGTCAATCCAGAAGACTTGATTTTTTTTACTGCTTCGATAGCTAGATGAACTTGCTTTAGCGGTGTTATTCTCCCTACATATAACAATTTTGGTGATGTGTAATCCTTATTTTTTTCTTTTAGTGAAAATTTTTCCGTATTCACGCCTAGAGGGAACACGCGTATATCTTTCCCTTTAAACATATCCATCGTTTGCATTTGTTGCCTCTGTAAGTGAGTATGGACTAAAATATGATGAGCTTTTTGGTAATATTCTAAATTTGCTGGAGTATTACTATAATGCTGCCCGCCTAACATTGGGACATAAGGTTTTTGTTGCTTGTATAACTCTTTTGATAAGTTATAGCAAAATGAACTTGCATGGGCAGACATATTAATAATAGTTACATCTGGAGCCGACTCTTTATACCATTTAAAACATGTTTTAGAGCTTTGCTTTTTCCATTTTTTATGATTACCATTCCATTGAAAGCTTACTGGATAAAATTTATAATTTACATTTTCAAAAGTATACTTATACATGCTAAATTTTGGAGTAAAGTATTCTATACTCACCTCATATGTAAACTCCTTCGCTAATTGTTCCATAGCTTTTAGATGTGGTTGACTATGATACGTAGCCACACTTTTTTCTACTACTCCAGCAGCTTTAGGAGTAAACGGATGTAAAAGTGAGATTTTCATTAATTAAATAAATTATCAAATTGTAATTTAATTTTTTTTAAAAAATCTAAATCAAAATTATTAATTACAGATGGTTTTATTGCATTATATAATTTTAAATCATATTGTAGAACTTCATTCATAAGTTCTTCATCATAAGCATAGAAGACTTTCTTATCATTAGATACATTTTTACTTTTATAGTTAGTTTTTTTCCATTTAAACTTTTCATTAAAAATAAACAAAGCCTCATTAAATTTAAGCATATCGAAAAAAATTATATTTTCACCATTCGCCAAAGCCCTATTAAATATAAGTGGAGTTATTTTTATTTTATCTTGAAGAAAAAAATCATATGGTCCTGCTAACTGTCTAGTTAATAAATTATCTAAACCGTGCTCTATCAACAACTCTAAATACGCATTAAATTCAAAGTTTCTTGATTTTAAATCTTCATAAAGGTATCGACCATTTTTATGATGCTCTTTAAAATCTGAAATTATTCTTTCACGAGGATCTCTTAAAAAAGAAATATAGTTTATTTTTTCTTGTATAACATCATGAAAACCATAACCAACATGCCCCCCTATAAAATCTAATTTTTCTGTAACAGATGATTTCTCTAGAATAAGTTTCTTTATAACTTCTAAAGTTTTTGGTGCTGTTTTATAACCACCAGGAAGACGAATTGCTGATTTTTTGTTCTTCTCAAAACTACTACTTAAATACTCATAGGGTTTAGATTCCACCTTTGGTTTTAAATATAAATCATGATTGTTTTTTACAATTTCATAAAAACTTGTCCCTGCTGTTTTAGGTATGTGAATAAAAAAAATCATTTTAATCAAGGTGTTTTTTAAGCTTTTTTCTATAGTTTTCTATTGGGTAATCAATAAAATGTATTATTAGAGCAGTAAACAACCCTAGAAATACAAAATAAACTATTAATGCATTAAAGCTTAATTTAAAACTTCCTTCAATTACACCTATCCCTATAAAATAGCTATAAATTAAAGCTACCAAATAGTGACATATATAAAACGGATAAGAATATAAACCTACATAATTATCTATTTTCCTTAATCTATTTGAAGTTTTCACTTTATACAAAGTATTAATTAAGAAAAAAGATATAATTAAATTCATATAAATACTAATATCCTTTATAAGATAATATTGAATTTCTTTATTATAAATTCCATTTAAATAAAAAGCGGTAAGCATAAGTAATACGGTAATGCTTTTACTTTTTAATATAATTGGCAACTTTTCTTTATACCAATACAAAACAGCGCCAATCGAAAACGCTAATGAAGCTGCAGGTATTGCCCCATAACGAAAGGTATCTAAGTCATAAAATAAATAAGTATAGATAAAATACAGAACACTTATTAAAAACCATATAACACTACGCGTTTTAGTTCTAGAAATCCCTAGAGAAATAAGAAGATAGTAAACTAGCTCATTTGAGATTGCCCAAGATGGAGGTATAATTCTTGGATGAATACGCGAAGGTACTATATTTGCATATACCATCGTTAAGTTACTGCCCCACTCAATTAATGAACTCGGGAGATACATATGAGGGTGTTTTGTAAGCCCCGATGACATCATAAGAACCCCTACTGTACATAGTAAAACGACCCAATAAAGAGGGTATAATCTTAAAATACGATTTAACCAAAACACAAAAAAACCTTTCACCGTAAAACCATATTTCTCATTTACAACCAAGGTCATTAAAAAACCAGATAACATAAAGAAAAATGTTACTGAAAAGTTCCCTAATGCTGGCACATTAAATATATGGAGCAAAATGACATTAACTGCTAAAATAGTCCTTAAAATCCCAAACATTAACTATTTTTTTAATACGATTGAATAAAAGTTGTATTTTTAGTTTCTTATTTCTCCTTCTTCTCTTAACTTCATAACCATCAAAAAAATTAACGAAATTACGCCATATTTTTTGAGCACTTGTATGTAATTGATAATGCCTTCCATTAAACGAAACATAAAAAAGTTGTTAATCATCTTTATAACAAACTTCTGAATACTTCATAGTTCGTTTCCAATTAACAAAATGAAGATACATTGTTTTATTACACATATTAAAATTGTTGATTTTTATTTTATCCAGGCCCAATGTTTATGCTATGCTATCCCTTTTCCAGAGTTATTAACCATAATTAATATTCTGTTAAAATTGTAAATTTTCTTCATAAAACATATTATCTCTCAAATAATTAGAAGTAATTTTTTATCGCCATTAGATAATTTTGAAACCAAGAATAACAGATAATTATGAAATAAAAATCATCATATCTGATTTAAAATAAACTCTATCTAAATAATTTCGGTAATTATATATAAGTATTTCTTTACTATCCTTACTGATGTGAAATACTATTGAGATATTAGTTATAACATTTGCAATAAACTTATAATATTTTTTTGTAAGTATTAAATTGCTCCTTTGCTTTCAATTTTTTATAAAAAAAATAAAACCTACCACTAAACTGTTTACTTATAATACCCATATAAAAATATATAAACCTTATAGGGAAATTTTTGATCAATTCAATGTGAAATTGTCTGGGTAAGCTTATTTTCTGAGCATTTAGATAACTTTGTACGCATTGTAAAAGAGAATATCGATTAAATTTATTTGATTTGGCTATTTCCTTAATATCTAAATAATTGTACCAGTTTGATTCAAAAATTTTATTTTGATGAACTTCATCATTTAAATTTCTTTCACCTTGTATTGAATTAGTCGTAAATCGACGTAAAGTAAGAAATTCCTTTACGTAATAAAAAGAGGTAGTTTTTAATAAGAGTTTACAGTTGTAATTATACTCTTGTCCTGCTTTCATATGTTCATTAAAATGTATATCATCTACGATATGTTTTTTGACAAATAAATCAGGAGTCAGCCAACGAACATAATCAATTGAAAATTTTAAAAAATCAACATCCTCACTTTCAAATTCGTAATTAAAAAAGCTATTATTAGGGTGGTTAAAGTATTTTGTTCTACTGATTACAAAATCCACTTTATTCCTTTGTAGAGCTTTAAGTTTGATATCAATTTTTTTCGGCAACATTAAATCATCCGAATCAAACCATTGAATATACTCTCCCTTACTCAATTTAAACCCATAATTACGTGCTCCGTTGCCTCCTGGCAAATGTACTTCTGGGCGATGGTAGTATTGGATACGTGGATCTTTTTCACAATAGGTTTTCATGAATTGAGCGGTATGGTCTGTACTTCCATCATCCACTACGATACACTCCCAATTTTGATAGTTTTGAGCGATAATTGAATCCAGTGTTTCACCTATTAAATGAGCTCTATTATAGGTAGGAATAATTATAGAAACTAAAGGCTGTTTTTGCATATTTAAAATTCTTAGCTATCAAGGTACCAAGTTCCTTTTTTTCTATTAAATTCAATGGATTGTCTCATTTCCTCTTTTATACTCTTTAAAAATTTTAGTACCAATCTGTGCCATTTTGCATTCTTAAACTTAAATAAAAAAAATTGTTTCCACATATTATTTCTACAATTAGCAAGTAATTCATCGTACTTTTCAAAATCATTTAAATTGATATTTGCATATTTGACCTTTAAATTTTTCTCTTTATTTTTAAAATATGCTTTACTTCCTTTACTTAATTTATTTTCTTTTCTATCTTCCCGATCGTGAACCATAAATGCATTTGGCACTACACCTATTTTTAAGTTATGATAACGTACACGTTGACAATAATTATCATCTTCACCATAGTGAAAAAAGATAGGATCAAAACCTCCTACGTTAAGTAAGGTGTTCTTAGGTAGTAACCAACCAGCAGCATTAACAAATGGTACAGAATAAATTTCTTTCTTATTGTTATCCAAAACAAAGTCTGAATAGAAATCTGAATTATATTTAAATCCTACATAATTAGAAAATCGGGCATCCAACTTGGTTTGAGATGCATTGGTGTGAATAGGACTTAAAATCCCATATTCTGGATATTGCTGATGAATATTAATTAATTTTTGAATGGTATCTTCTTCTAAATAAGCATCTTGATTGAGCAAATACACATAATCGGCATTTTGCTGTAAGGCATAACTTATGCCTCTATTATTAGCTTGTCCGAATCCTAAATTTTGCTTTCCTTCAAAAATTATAAATTGCGGATAATTTTGATGAATAAATTGAACCGTACCATCAGTAGAATTATTATCTACAACAATAACCGAAAACTCTGTAGGAATTGAGGCCAGACATTTTGATATCCATTTCATTCCATTATACGTAACGATAATGATGCTTGTTTTCATTAAAAATAATTTTTTATTTTTTGAAAACCTTTTTTGTAATCCTCAAAATGATAGTTTAGTAGGGATAAATCTTTATGGTATTTTTCTTCTACCCACCTTTTCTTCCTGCCGGTATAAAAAAAAGAATAATGTGAAAATCTTTTTTTATTTTTTTTTGAATGCTGAGTGAAAGGTTTTCTAAATTCAAGTTCTTGATTTAATAACTTCAAATCATGTTGCAAATTTTCAAAATGTCCTAAAAAGTTAATTTTAAATTCTCCTTCTGTGTAGAAAAAATCAGTTTGCGGTAAGACATGATCTCCTCTATATTCTTTATTTTCCTGATTATTTAAAACATGATTAAATGATCCCTTCGCAAAAATATAATCTTTAAAACTGCCTGTTATTTTTCGATCTTTTTGTATCCATAAATAATCAGAATATGAACGATCATATGGGTTTCTTACAAAGGTAAATTTAAAGTAAGTTTTAAAAACTTCTTCTGAAATAAGTTCTGTTTCTAGTAATTGTTGACTTGTAGCATGCTGTAAATGCAATTTACGTTTAGGGCACCATCCATACAATAAATCATAATTAGGAGTTTTCCAGTCTAATTTAGGAGCATTAAAATAATAATCTCTAATGCTAGAACCCGCACATTTAGGAATATGGATAAAAATCATTTTTTGTTGATGTGATATCATTTTCTAATTTATAATCCATTCGTAATCCATCGAAAATATTCCTTTATTTTTTATACTAGGTAATTTACCTGTATTGTAGAAATCACCGTTATCAATCTCTATATTATCCCAATTTTCATTTTCAAAAAGTATGCTTCTATTATTTAAATCTAGTAATTGAATCCCTACACTATAGGAACCAGCAGAAATTTGATTTTTTAAGATTTTACAATCAAAAATTTTAGTTGCATTACTTTCTAAAATTGTAGTCTTATTTACATGAAAGGTATTAAATGTTGTAATAAGCTTTTCTTTTTCATTGAAGATTTGAAAACGTATATTAAGGTGAAAGTCTTGTCGGGAGATATTTTTTAACTTCAAGAAAATTTCAAAACCTTTTCCCAACAGAAGACCTGAAGATTTGTTATTTAAAAAGTCTTTAATTTTATATTCTAATATAGAAATTCCATTAACTTTAAATGGTAACTCTATATTATTTTCAGTTTTTGATTTATCTAGATAAAAACTAATCGCTTTATCTACTTCTCCTTCAAAAACAGAAGTACCATTCTCCAAAACTAAGCAGCGTGAACACAATTGCTGTATTGATTCCATATTATGACTGACAAATAATACTGTTCTCCCTTGGCCTTGGGAAATATCTTGCATTTTACCGATAGCCTTTTTTTGAAATTCCGCATCTCCTACGGCTAAGACCTCATCGATCACTAAAATTTCAGGTTCTAAATGGGCGGCGACTGCAAAGGCTAAACGTACTCGCATTCCACTACTGTAGCGTTTTACGGGAGTATCAATATACATTTCACACCCAGAAAAACTAATAATTTCTTCTAACTTTTCATTCACTTCGGCTTTGGTCATCCCTAAAATGGCTCCGTTTAAGAACACATTTTCTCTACCGGTTAATTCGGGGTGAAAGCCTGTTCCTACTTCTAAGAGAGAAGCGATACGGCCTCTGGTTTTAATAGAACCAGTCGTTGGGCCAGTGACTCTAGAGAGTATTTTTAGTAAAGTGGATTTTCCAGCCCCATTTTTCCCGATAATCCCTAAAACTTCTCCGCGTTTTACTTCAAAGCTAATGTCTTTAATCGCCCAAACATAATCATCGGTAGCTTTTTGACTACGATCATTGACTGCTCCAACCTTCGTATAAGGATCTTCTTTTCCACGAAGCTGATGCCACCAACGGTTAAGGTCATGGCTTAAGGTACCCGTCCCTACCGTTCCCAGTCGGTATTGCTTACTAATATTTTCTGCTTTAAGAATTACATCACTCATAGTAACTTTATCAACTAATCTTTTTTAATTCTGCTTTTTTCTTAAACCTTACGTCCTCGTTTTCACTTCTAAATGCTAACCTTTAATTGTTAACTGTTTACCGTTAACTGTTAACTATCAACTGCTAACCGCTAAGAGCTAATCGCTAACTGCTAATTGCTACCTTAAACCGTATCAATAAAATTCTTTTCTGTTTTGTTAAATATAATTAATCCTAACAAAAACAACACGATTGAAAAAACCAAAGCATATACAAATCCGCCCCAAGTAAACATTCCATAGTTAAGCGTCATAAAACGAAAGCCTTCAATCAATTGCGTAATGGGGTTGTATTGAAATGCCCAACTTAATTCAGGTACTTTTTTAATGGCTTCCGCTAAGGAAAAGGGAACTGCCGATACATACATGAGCAAAGAGGTCGCAAAACCTACTAACACGGTTAAATCTCGGTATTTAGTAGTAAAGGCTGAAATACACATTCCTAAACCTAAGCCCATCAAGGCCATCATCAATACATATACAGGAAATAGCAGCAAATAGAGATTCGGACTTATATCCTTCCCGATCAACACATAATATAAGTAAAAGCCTATAAAAATAGACAATTGAATTCCGAATTTTAATAAATTGGAGATGGTAACCGAAAGTGGCATAATGGCTCTTGGGAAATAAACTTTTCCAAAGATCCCGGCATTTCCGCGAAAGGTATTCGAAGTTCCTGTAAGGCATTCTTTAAAGTAATTCCAAGCGGTAATTCCCGCTAGGTTAAACAAAAAAGAAGGAATTACGCCCGATTTAAGTCCTGCGATATTACTAAACACTAAGGTAAAGATCACCGAAGTAAACAAAGGCTGAATAAAAAACCAAAGTGGCCCTAAAATGGTTTGCTTATATACAGTGACAATATCTCTTTTTACAAAAAGAATAAGCAAATCTCTGTACCGCCAAATTTCTTTTAGATTGAGATCAATCAGTTTTCGCTTGGGTGTAATTTCATATAACCACTCTTCCTGTTTCACACTCTATGGATTTAAAAATTAGACCAAGTCACTTGTAATCCGTTATGAACGCTATATTGAGGCTCGTAACCTAATTTGTCTTTTCCTTTTTGGATGTTCGCCAAACTATCACGAACATCTCCTTGACGTGAGGGTCCGTATTCTGCTTTTAAATCTGATCCTGCGGCTTCTTGTAAGGATTTCCACAGTTGATTCAAACTAATGCGTTCTCCATAAGCCACATTATAGACTTCGTTTACAGCTTCTTGAGGAGCGAACAAAGCCTTAATATTGGCTTGAACCGCATTTTCTACAAAGGTAAAATCTCGGGTTTGCTCTCCGTCTCCATTTATCGTAGGAGCTTCCCCATCTTTTAAAGCTTGCATAAATAAAGGAATTACTGCTGCATAGGCTCCATTAGGGCTTTGCTTAGGACCGAATACATTAAAGTAACGCAGACCTATAATTTCTATTCCGTAAGTTTTGGCAAATACATCGGCATATAATTCATTCACGTATTTAGTTACGGCATACGGAGATAAAGGTTTTCCGATCTGCTCTTCTACTTTAGGTAAGGTTTTACTATCTCCATAAGTAGAACTAGAAGCTGCATAAACCAATCGCTTTACGGAATCACTCTCTTTTTGTGCGACTAACATATTTAAAAATCCGCTTACATTCACATCATTAGAGGTGATAGGGTCGTTAATCGAACGAGGAACTGACCCCAAAGCAGCTTGATGACTTACGTAATCTATTCCGTTAAGGGCTTTTTTGCAAGTCTCTAAATCTCTAATGTCACCTTCCATAAATTCGAAAGCTGGATGGTTTTCAAATTCTTCAATATTGGTATAATAGCCATTGGATAAGTTATCTAGAACACGGACTTTCTTAGCGCCGTGTTCTAATAAATATTGTACCAAGTTAGAGCCAATAAAACCAGCTCCTCCCGTAATAAGAAATGAATAATCTTTTAAATCTTGAGTGTGGTATGCTGTAGTATACTTCATTATAATCTTCCGTCTATGATTTCTTTAGGTAAAAAGGACTTAACATCAAATACGACCGTTTCGGGTTTGCGTAAGGCTTGAAAGTCTAAGGCTAAAAATTCTTGGTGAGAAACACACAATACAATGGTATCATAGGTGTTTTGTAAATCCTTACAGTCGGTGATCAATTCCAAATCAAATATAGATTTTACCTCTTCTGGATTGGCCCAAGGGTCACAAACATCGACCTCTAAATTGTATTCTTTAAGTGAATCGATGACATCAATAGCCTTGGTGTTTCTAACATCGGGACAGTTTTCTTTAAATGTAATTCCTAATACTAAGGCTTTTCCACGCTTAATTGTCGCTTCTTTCTTAACCATTAACTTAATAACTTCTTGAGCGACATAAGCACCCATCCCATCATTCATACGTCTTCCGGCCAAAATAATCTCGGGATTATAGCCTGCTTCTTGAGCGCGTTGTGCCAAATAATAAGGATCTACTCCTATACAATGACCGCCTACTAATCCCGGAGTAAACTTAATAAAGTTCCATTTGGTCGCCGCCGCATCTAGTACTGCATCGGTATCAATATCCAATAGTCTAAAGATCTTACTCAACTCATTCACAAAGGCAATGTTGATATCCCGCTGTGAATTCTCAATAACTTTGGCTGCCTCTGCTACTTTAATACTTGGTGCTAAATGGGTTCCGGCAGTAATGATAGAAGCATACAACTCATCAATTTGCTGAGCCATAGCTGGAGTTGACCCCGAAGTGACTTTTAAAATTTGAGTCACCGTATGTTTCTTATCACCCGGGTTGATGCGTTCCGGGGAATAGCCCGCATAAAAGTCTTCGTTAAATTTTAATCCCGATACCACTTCTAGAATAGGTACACATACTTCTTCAGTCACTCCAGGGTAAACTGTAGATTCGTAAATAACTACATCTCCTTTTTTAAGGTATTTACCAATGGTTTCACTGGCTTTTTCTAAGGGAGTAAGTACCGGACGGTGATTTTTATCGGTGGGTGTTGGTACGGTAACAATATAGACTTCCGCATCAGCTAAAGAATCTGCAGCATAAGATAGTGCTAAGCCTTTGTTCTTTTCTTCCTTTAAAACTGATTGTAAATGTTCATCAGATACTTCTAAGGTATGATCGGTTCCTTGCTGAAGTTGAGAAACACGATTTTGATTGATATCAAAACCGATTACTGGATATTTTTCAGCGAAAGCTACAGCTAAAGGAAGTCCTACATAGCCCAAACCTATAATCGCAATACGTGGTTGATTTTTCATTTATTTTTTCCGTTTAAAGACCTTATCAAATAGAGATTGTTTTTTTTCTTCATCGTGGTATCCATTTCCATAATTCCCATAATTTCCATACCCATAGCCGTAACCATACCCGTAACCATAGCCATATCCGTACTTGGCTTTTTGTTGGAAATAATTAAGGACAAAACTTATGTTTTCTACCTCTCCTTTTTTATACTTCTCATTGATCACCCCCAGCATGGCATGTTTGGTATAGCCCTGACGGACCATATACAGGGAAGCATCGGCATACTTTACTAAATTTAAAGCATCAGAAACCAAACCTACAGGTGGTGAATCGAGAATGATATAATCATAGGTAGCTTGCAGCTCTTTTATGATTTCATCCATTTTATCGGTCATCAATAACTCTGAAGGATTAGGGGGTACAGGGCCCGCCGTGATGATATCGAGATGATCGTATTTGGTTTTTTGTATAACTTCTTCGCTGCTTTTTTGACCGATTAAATAATTGACTATTCCTACCTGATTGGTAATTTCAAAGTCATCAAAGATTTTAGGCTTTCTTAGGTCCAGTCCTAATAGAATGGTCTTCTTTCCGCTAATCGCAAATACGGAAGCCAAATTCATAGAACAAAAGGTCTTTCCTTCCCCAGATACCGAAGAAGTGATCAATACAGTTTTACATCCCGTAATTTCTTGCTGCTTATAGATAAATTGTAAACTAGCGCGTAAACCTCGAAAGCTTTCAGCAATAGCTGATTTAGGTTTATTATACACCACCAAATTACTCGATTGTCTACTCTTCCCTAACATTCCCAAAATAGGTACTGGAGATAAACGTTCAACATCTTTAGCACTGTTGATTTTATTGTCTAAAAATACGATGACAAAAACAAATACCAAGGGAATGACACTTCCCAGCAAAACAGCCATTACATAATTCAACTGCGTATTCGGACCTATTTTCCCACCTCCCACATCTTTGGCTTCATCGATCACTTGTACATCACTTACATTGGCAGCTTTGACCAAACCTGCTTCATTTCGTTTGGCTAAAAATAGATTATACGTCTGTTCGCTGATATTATAGCGCCGCTCAATTTTAAGTAAATCTTGCTGTTCTTGAGGTAAGTTAGCAACTTCTCCTTCTAAGGAAGCAATTTCTTTACGGATAGTATTTAACTCAGACTTTAATAATCCTTTAGAAGAAGTGATGTTTTCTAATAAAACCGATTTGGTAGCATTAATTTTCCGATCGATATCATCAAAGGTAGGGTTGTCCTCTTTTAAGCTATATTGATATTTTCCTCGTTCTTCTGATAAAGCAATAATCCGAGAAACGCCACTGGCAAGATTAGATTCTTCTATTCCCGCTACCGAAGGGGCGGGGACACTACTATAATCACTGCGAGATTCTAAATAATCTTCGAGTGTTACCAAATAGTTGAGTCTGCGTTTTAGATCTCGTTCTTGAACATCAAAATCGGTTAATTTTACACGTAGATTTTGTGCTTCAGCAGTAATATCGATAATCGCATTGCTTTTTTTAAAGGTATTCATTTCATCTTCCACCCCTTTTAGCTCTTTAGAGCGCTCTTGCAAACTACTATCGATAAATTGAATGGTCTTGGTAGCAAATAAATTTTTCCGTCTCAGCATATTATCGCTTAATACCTCTGCTGTGGCATTTAGATAATCTACCAGCTTTTCCTTGTTATTACCCGTTAAAGAAAGTGATAATACAGAGCCTCCTTTTTGCTCTGCATCTACTCGAATATTTTGATAAGTCTTTACGACATTATCAAAATTTAGAAATTGTATGTAATAAGTTTTTCCAGTAACTAATGGATTTTTAGACCGAGTTAGAGTAAAATTAGCAAAAGGCAAACGAACTGACTCCCCCACCTTAAAAGTTTTTTTAAAGGTTCCGTTTTCTAAAAACAAGGAACTCTGTTCTTTATCATGGTAACGCATCAAAGAAACCTTCCCAGGTTCTTCCCGAGTTAAACTCAGTTCATACCGAGAGGAATCGATAAGCCGAATGCCTATAAGGGTATGCAAAGCTTGAAAACGAGAAGTATCCACCTCAATAAGGAAAGGCGTCTGTCCGTAAGCATCTACTTTTTGGTATTCTCCTTGTCTTAAGTATTCTAAATAATATTGCAAACGTTCTACCACCTGTTCGTTATGAGATCGGGTATTGAGTGTAGTTACTGCTGTGCTCACCTTATCGGAAGTCCCTCCCCAATTAAAAGTAAGGCTGGTATTAGACGTAAAAAAAGGATTTTGATCGTCTTTAATACTAATAAGAGAGCTTAAACGGTACACCGGAAGCTTTCTGACATTGATATAATAAGCAATTCCAAATCCTATTAAAATACTGATGATAAAGATGTACCAATAACTAAACACTTTAAGGATAAAACCTTTAAAGTCGAAATTCCCAGTCGTACTGTCATTAATTTCAAATTCTTCTTCCATCACAATCGGTTTGAAAGCAAAATAAGGGACGTGATTAAAGCAACTACAGAGGCCACGGCCGAAAAGGTTTCCAATCCATTTACCCCAAACCCTAAACTTTTTTGAGGTAAGGGTTTTACCATAATCAAATCATTAGGTTGTATATAATAATAAGGGGAGTTAATAGCATCTAAAGCGGTTAAATCGATATGGTGTACTTTTTGACCGCCTGGATATTGTCTTAAAACCACCACATCTGTACGGTCTCCCGTAAGCTCAATATCTCCCGCATTAGCAATGGCTTCCATGATTGTAACTTGGTCTTTATAAATTACCTGACTACCAGAACCTATTTCGCCAATCGTGGTATAGCGAATTCCTGCTAATTTTACCGTTACAAATATATTGGCTTCTTCTTTAAAATAATTGGTAAGAAGTTCTTCTTCAATTTTTAGTCGAATCTCTTCTAAAGTAAATCCTAAGACATTGATTTCTCCCAAGGTAGGAACCCTTATATTGCCATGATTATCTACGAGAAATCCGTCATAATACAAACGTTCTTCTCCAGTAGCACTTACATTATTATCATTGATAGGATTAAACATACCTACCAGTTCTTGGTCTAATGCTTTTACCCGAATACTTAAGAGATCATTCGTTTGAACGCGGTAAGGCTTTTGAATTTGTCTAATAGCCATGAGACTATCTACTTGCTGCTCACTTTCTTGTAAGTAGGTGAGTTTCTTTGTCCCTATACAAGAAGTAAAACTTCCGATAAGGATAAAAAGCAACATAAGCTTTATCAACTTCATTAAAAAGACATTTCTATAAGAAGCAAATATAACTTTTAAGACCTAATAATAAAACCTAAACCTAAAATACTCAGTATTTTCTTGTTAATTTGCAACAAAAATTAAAAGCCTTGAATTACGCATCTATCGAGAACATCGCCAAAGCATTTGGCGAACGCATTTTATTTAAAGATCTATCCTTCGGAATCAATCAAGGACAGAAAATTGCCCTTATTGCCAAAAACGGAACTGGGAAAACTTCCCTTCTAAATATTTTATCTCAAGCCGAACTTCCTGATGAAGGAAAAGTAGTCTATCGTAAAGATATTAAGGTAGCGTTTTTGCCGCAGGAACCCAACCTGGATCCGAAACTCACCGTAGAGCAAGTGGTATTTGCATCCGACAATGAAGTGCTTCGTATTATTGAGCAATATGAAAAAGCGCTCAACAATCCTGAAGATACGGATGCTTATCAAAAAGCTTTCGATTTGATGGAAGCCAAACAAGCCTGGGATTTTGAAACAGAATACAAACAGATTTTATCTAAGCTAAAATTAGAAGACCTTCATCAATCGGTGTCTAAACTTTCGGGAGGACAAAAAAAGCGATTGGCATTAGCCACCGTTCTTCTAGATAAACCTGACTTGCTAATTCTTGATGAGCCTACCAACCACTTAGATTTAGAAATGATTGAGTGGCTCGAAGATTTCTTTAAAAAACAAAACTTCACCCTTTTTATGGTCACTCACGATCGGTATTTTTTAGAACGGGTGTGTAATGAAATTATCGAACTTGAAGACAGGCAGCTTTACACCTATAAAGGAAATTACAGTTATTACCTAGATAAAAAAGAAGCGCGCGTAGAAGTTGAAAAAACCAATACTGATAAAGCTAAACAGCTCTATAAAAAAGAGCTCGACTGGATGCGTCGCCAACCCAAAGCGCGAACCACCAAATCTAAATCGAGAATAGACGATTTTGCCGATATTAAAGCCAATGCTCACAAACGACGTAATGAACACGAAGTACAGCTCGAGCTTAATATGGAACGTATGGGAAACAAGATCGTGGAGCTTCATAAGATTTCTAAAAGCTTTGATGGAAAGGTATTATTAGATCAATTCAACTATAATTTTCAACCTGGAGAACGACTGGGAATTATCGGTAAAAACGGAACGGGTAAATCGACTTTCCTTAATATCCTTACCGGAAATCTAAAAGCGGATAGCGGAAAAATCACCATTGGAGAAACCGTAAAATTTGGCTATTACACCCAAAAAGGGATTCGCATTAAAGAAGGTCAAAAAGTAATTGAGGTCATTCGTGAATTTGGAGAATATATTCCCTTAAAAAAGGGAAAGCAAATTTCTGCTGCTCAGTTGCTAGAACGCTTTTTATTTGACAGAAAGAAGCAATATGATTACGTAGAGAAACTTAGCGGTGGAGAGCGCAAACGTTTATATTTATGTACCATTCTTATTCAGAATCCTAACTTTTTAATTCTCGATGAGCCAACCAACGATTTGGATATTGTCACCCTCAATGTCTTGGAAAGTTTTCTTTTAGATTATCCTGGTTGCTTGTTGGTGGTTTCTCACGACCGTTACTTTATGGATAAGATTGTAGATCACTTATTTGTTTTTAGAGGCCAAGGAGAAGTAGAAGATTTTCCTGGAAATTATAGCGACTTTAGAGCTTATGATAGTAGTACTAGTCCAGTTACTGAAAAGACAAAAGCAAATTCTAAAAGCGATTGGAAAGCCACCACAGCTGATGCACAACTCAGTTACAATGAGCAAAAAGAATTTAAGCGCATTGAAAAAGACTTACCTCAGCTAGAGCGTAAAAAAGAGACTTTGCAACAGGAGTTTTTACAAGAATTAACCGAAGAACAGATCAAAGAAAAATCTATAGCCTTACAAAAAATCATCGATGAGATTGATCAAAAAACCGAACGCTGGTTTGAACTTTCAGCGATTATGGAGGGAGAGGATTAATTTCACTGTCATTTCGAAAGAGGAACGATTGAGAAATCTGTTTAATAAAAAAACACCCTGTCATTTTGAAGGAGGCAATACTGAGAAATCTGCTTAATGAAAAAACACCCTGTCATTTCGAAGGAGGAACGACTGAGAAATTTATTTAAACAGGAGTTAGAATTTTTAAAAGATATTTCGACTCCACTCCGCTCAATATGACAGTAAGCGATTGCCATTTCGACAAGTTTGTCATTTCGAAGGAGGAACGACTGAGAAATCTGTTTAAAAATAATTGACGTCATATTACTCAATAAATATCGTCATTTAAAAACCTCCAATCTTTGTTGAAATCATTAATTAACTTCTCCTTCTTAGCTCTAGACCAACCTTTTAATTGTTTTTCACGGTTAATTGCATCATTAATTTGATTGAATTGTTTATAATAAATTAAATAATAACAATGGTAACGTTTAGTAAAAGCTTTAGATAGAGCTTCTGGGTGAGTATGGTTATACAGGCGCTCTTGTAGATTATTAGTAACACCAATATAAAGCACTGTCTTGTTTTTATTTGTTAAAATATAAACGTAATAATTGTGAGTGCCTAGGGTTTTCATAATATGAAAATAAGAGTTTTTTCTGTAATGTCATTCTGAGTACCCTAACAGAGAGCCGAAAAGCTTTTTTCTTGTCATTTCGAAGAAGGCACGACTGAGAAATCTATTTAAAAAGAAGTTAGAATTTTTAAAAGATATTTCGACTCCGCTGCGCTGCACTCAATATGACAGGTAGCGATTGTCATTTCGAAGAAGGAACGACTGAGAAATCTACTTTAACAGGGGTTAGAATTTTAAGAAAACCACCACTACTTCTTATCTATCTCAAACTATATAAAAATTACAGCATACAAATTTTTAAAAGATAAGCTATAATCTCTATTTTTACCCCCTCATGAGATTTAAAAACCTTGAAGCACTTACTTAAATCATATCCAAATTTTTGGTGGAAAAGCTCCAATCAACATGGAGTACACTCTCCTTTTGTGTATCAACTAGTCACGTTATGCTTTTATGACAAAAAGAAGTACAGCTCCTACCCTATTTTAAGAAAATTCCGTCAAGAAATTTTGAATGATCAGCAGTCTATCCAAGTAAAAGATCTGGGAGCAGGATCTCAGGTATTTCATGAGGATAAAAGAGAAGTCGCTGCTATTGCTAAAAATGCTGGAACTACCTTAAAACGGAGTAAATTTCTAAATCGGTTAACGCATTATTTTCAGATGAATACTGCTGTGGAATTAGGAACCTCTGTAGGAATGGGCGCTGCTAGTATCGCATGCAATAATCCTGTCGAACTTTATACCATAGAAGGCTGTCCCCAGACCGCAGCAGTAGCCAAAACATACTTTCAAAAACATCAACTCGATAACATTCAAGTAGCAGTAGGTGACTTTAAGGAACAAATTTCTAACATTCCTTTTCAAAAAATAGATTTAGCCTTTATTGACGGCCACCATAGCAAAGAGGCGACCCTTGAATATTTTGAAGCTTTATTGCCCTTAATTCACAATGAAACCGTATTTATCTTTGACGACATTTACTGGTCTAGCGGAATGCAAGAAGCTTGGGAAGAAATTAAAAAGCACCCAAAAGTTAAAGTAAGTATCGATACATTTTTTTGGGGATTGATATTCTTTAGAAAAGAACAGGAAAAAGAACATTTTAAAATAAGGTTATAATTATATTCAAAAGGCCCTTCAATTTCTTGAAGGGCCTTTCTCAACTAACAAAAAAACTTGAAAAAAACTAATCTAAAATTTCATAGCAATTTTTTTTAAAATCTTTGACTAATCTATTTTTACAACTCGCTTTCAAATACTTACGAAATAATCATAGGTTTGGTTTTTAAATTTGATAAAATTTTATATTTGTCCTAAAATTTCTCAATGAACCCATCGGCCTCTGGTTGGATTAAAAAACACCTTCGTCACTTAAGTAAGGACAAAACGCTTCTTAACTTTTCAGAACATCAATTTTATCACCAACTTAGAGCTAGTGGTTTTATTTATGCAAATAGTATTAAAGGCATATCCCATTTAGAAAATAATAACTTTAAATATACTACAGAAGAGCTAACAAAAATTAATATGTTAGACGCTTTGCTTTTTATATTTAAACAAAAACACCCTGAGGGTCCTTTAGAAGCTGCTATAGAAAGTATTATATTATTTTATACTCACTTAGAAAAGAAAAGCACATCACCTTTTAGTTTTCTAAAATTGAAAATTTCTTCTGAAGAAAAGTTAGAAAAAATTCTGCAAGAAAGAATACAGATTAATAATTCTATTATTAAAAAGAATTTTAGTCACCTCATAACAAATGCTTTACTTTTTATAGATATTCTGGCTTTTCAGGAGTTTTTAAGATCTAAAAAAAATATTCATCTTTATTTACAAGAGTTTGAATATCTGGTTGCGAGTATTGTCTATCAATCATTTAAATCTAAAAAGGAAACTACTAAATATGATAATTTAATACTTCAGGTTTTAAAAAGTTCGTTCAGGTTTCATAAGCTAGAAATCACAAAAGAATATAGTTTTAATGCACAACTTACCAATGATGTATTGGAGAAGTATTACCTCATCGATTTAGCTTGCATAACGGCTTATAATGATGAAAAAATTGAAAAAGAAGAGATTAAATTTATAAAAAATTTAGGGGACCAATTTCAATTAGAAAGAAATATTATTGATACTTCATTAGTAGAAATGACTTCTTTCTTTACGGAATTTAAAAACCAAATTACTTACTTTCAACATTCTCATGCCCTCAATAATCTATACAAGAACACCCATAGAATGGTTAGGCTATTAGTGCTTAGAAATAAAAATAGACTGTTACGAGAATTATTTGAAAGTAAAGAGCTAGTGATTCTACTCTCTAAGTCTACACATAAAAACTTAACCGATGAAGAACGTATAAAAGTAAAGAGTCAATTATTAGATATTTGCAAATCTATACCTTCCCTAGCGATATTTATTCTGCCTGGCGGAAGTGTTTTACTCCCCATTTTAATTAAATTTATACCTCAATTATTACCATCTGCTTTTAATGAAAATAGATTAGAAGATTAATTATTGCGCCAACCAATTTTTAAAATTCTTTACTCTTTCTCTACTCACAATAACTTCATTATCTTCAAATTTTTTCAGCTTTAGCTGAACACGACTATTAGTATAACTCAGCATATCTTCAATGGCGTTAATATGCACGAAATACTTTCTGCTAATTCTGTAGAAAAAATCAGGATCTAATTCTTCTTCTAAGTTTTCTAAGGTATAATCTATCAAATAATTTCTTCCCGATGTAGTTTGCAAATAGGTTCCTTTATTTTCGCTATAAAAACAAGCTATTTCCTCTACGGCCAACATTTTTAAATGCTGACCTACCTTGGTTATAAATCTCCTTTTATAGACTTTTTGCTGTGGAACCGAGAGGATTTTTTGTAATTCCGTTAAGGGAAAATTCTCGTATGATTTTTGCTTATATTTTTTTAGAAACTTATTGTAGGCATGTTCTAATTCCTCTTGGTCTATAGGTTTCAATAAATAATCTACACTATTTAATTTAAATGCTTTCAATGCATATTCATCATAAGCAGTAGTGAATATAATAGCGCTTTCTAGACTTATTTCTTCGAAAATCTCGAAAGATAAACCATCACTTAATTGGATATCTAAAAATATAAGATCTGGATGAGGGTTAGTAAGCAACCAAGAGATAGCACTATTTACAGAATGTAGTACCGTAATAACCTCTACATCAATTTTAGCCAGCATTCTTTGCAGTCTGCGTGCTGAAGGTTTTTCGTCTTCAATTATAATTATATTCATATTCCGTTATTTTACTCCCATCTTTGTTGTGGCTCTTCTTCTCCTTCTTCTTGCATATACTGAGCAATCTTTTTACGTTCCCAATTTTTATTAAAAAAAGGATTTATTCTAAACGCACTGGCTGCATTAAATAATAGTCCTACTCCCCAACCTGCTGCAGGCCACAAAACCCAAGGATATACTTCAAAACCGTGTCTGAAATTTAAAAAGGCCAAAAAACCAATGACTACAATATATGTGAATAGATGCACATAAAAGTCTTTCATCTCTTTTACTCTTTTCTTTGCTTCGTAGTAACGTAATTCTTTACTTGTTTCCATCTTTTATAAATTATAAGTTTTTAAAATCATCTTCCTCCATATATTTTCTAATTTTTCGCTGTTCCCAGTCTTTTCCAAATAATGGATTATAATTAAAGACTTCCATATAGTGAAAAAACAATCCTAGTCCCCAACCTGTGGCTGCAAATAAAAACCAAGGAATCTGAAGTCCGCTACTAAACCAATTCACAAAAAATAGAAAAGGTATAATAATGCAGTATGCGGTTAAATTTCCATAAAAGCCTTTTTCGGCTTTTACACGTTCTTGTGCTCGTTCTAATTTTTCTTGATTTGTCATATCTTCATAAGATTTAATAGGTTCTTTAATAATTTCTATTTTTTTGGTTAGCATAGGCAGTTTTACAATAAAAAACGACTTAGTAGCTTCTATATGCATTTTTCTAGAGGTCAATAGAGCATACCGCTGTTGAATATTTTGTAAACCAAAGCCAGAGCTTTTACCTAATATATTTTTTTTCTGTAAATTATTTTTTACGATTAAAAAGCCTTTTTCTTCATAAATAGAAATCTCTAAAGGCTGATCTTGTGAGACAACATTATGCTTTACCGCATTCTCTAACAATAGCTGAAGAGAGAGAGGTACAATTTTAGCCTCAGGGTTTAAAATTTTACTGGGTATATGAAATTGAATACTATCTTCAAAACGCATTTCTAAAAGACCTATATAGCGTTTAGCAAAACTAAGCTCCTCTCCTACTTCTACTAATTCTTTGTTTTTTTGTTCCAACACGTATCTATAAACTTTAGATAACGAGGTGGTAAAATCTTGTGCTGCGTGAGGGTTTTCATCGATAAGCGAGGTAAGCACATTTAAACTATTGAACAAAAAATGCGGATCTAATTGATTCTTTAAAGCATCAAATTTTGCTGATGCTGTTCCGGCAATTAACTTCTGCTCGGTTACCTTACTATCTTGTATAGCTTTATAAAAATAAAAAGCATGTAAAAATAGTGTGACTATTGTGGTAAGCAAAAAAGGAAATAAATAATAAGATGCTTTTTCTTCGGTTAAAAATTTATTTAAACTATAATGCTGCTCTATAACGACTACGTGTAAAACTCTACAAATAAAATAGGCTAATACCGTAAGTAATATAGATCCCAATACACCGTATACAAACCTAGATTTACTTTGTACTTTCCAGTCGAGTTTTCCGTCAAGGAAAATAAAATAAGCAAAATTTACTAAGGTAAGCGTACAAGTGTACAAGATTGTGATCAAAATATCTTTCCAATTAGTGATCACAGCAATATCAAAACCACTAAAAATAAAATCCATTAACACTATAAATAGACTAACGACTATTGTAATTCTAAATAATATTTTGATATGTTTTAAACTCATGGTTTTCATTAATTATAGAGCAAATATCTTCTAAAAGGATTGATCTTTAAAAAAGAAGTGACTCAATTGTAACATTTAAGGTACGAATTGTAATCTTTATTTCTAATGGGAAAGAAATAAATTCATATCAAAGACAAGCTTTGTTAAGCCTAAACAAAATTAAAGTTTCGAAACTGTAAGTAAGTAGCTCTTACGCTAGGATGTACACCTAAAAGTAAATTATAGATAACTTTAAATTTAACTCCTCTTACGATCTAATCTCTAATTTTGCTTTACAATTAAAACCAAAAACTTTACTCATGAAAAAAACTTACTTAAGCATTTTAATAGCGCTTATTTCAATTACTTCTTTCGCTCAAGAAGCCTTAATTACGGGTTATGTAGACTCTCCGTGTAGTGGAGCAAATGGAAGAGTGTTAGAAATCTATGTAAATGGAACTATAGACTTCACAGGTTGGAACGTTCAACGACAATCTAATGGTGGAGGCTACTCTACCAACATAGATTTGAGCTCTCTTGCTACTAAAAGCGACGAATTTGTTTACCTAACTAATGATCAAGTCATTTTAACCGCAGAATTTGGAATTACCGCCAATGTTATAGAAAGTTCTGTAATTAGTTCTAACGGTAATGATGCTTTTCAAATTATAGACAACAATTCTGTTGTTATCGATCGCTTTGGAGAAGAAAATGTAGACGGAGGTGGAACTGCTTGGGAACACTTAGATTCTTATTATTTAAGAAATAACAGTTCTACTGCAAATGCAGGAAGTTTTGATGTAAACAACTGGACGTTTGGAGCATTAAACAGTTTAGACGGTGAAGGTTTATGTAATTCTTCAAGTGCATTGAGTACAATAGTTAGCTTAGGTAGTTTTACACCAGTAGTAACTACCGTTGCCGAAATAGAATTTGACGAAGCATACATTAGCGCCGTTGAAGGTTCTGGAACTGTTACCTTAACCGTAAATATTTCTGAATCACCAAACGCAGATGCTAGTATAGACGTTGCTGTTTTAGTAAATGAAAGTACAGCTATAGACAATCAACATTATACGTATACCAATGAGACATTAACTTTTACGACTACTGGAAGTTTATCTCAAACTATTACTATTACTATCCCTGATAATTCTGATGCAGAAGCAGATAGTTTTTTAGCTTTAGAGTTAACAAATCCGGTAAACGCAAATCTAGGAGAAGATAACCTAAGTGTAGTTTATATTTTAGACAATGAAGCACACGCACCAATTGCTACGAATAGCTTAGACATAAATTTTGCAACAAGCTATGCGATTGCAGGACCTAATCCAGGATCAGAAATCGTTGCACATGATGCCACTACAGAACGTTTATTTGTAATGAATAGCGGTAATGCTTCTTTAGAGATTTTAGATTTTAGCAATCCATTAAATATCACTTCTATTTCGACTATAGATTTATCTTCTTATGGTGACAGTAGTACAAGTGTTGCAGTTCATAACGGACTTGTAGCTGCTACAGCAGTTCCTGATGACAAAAACCTTAACGGAAAAGTTGTTTTTATGGATACCAATGGAGTGATCATCACTTCTTTAGAAGTAGGTTCATTACCTGATATGATTACCTTTTCTCCTGATGGAAGTATGTTATTGGTGGCCAATGAAGGGGAACCAAATTCTGATTACACCATAGACCCTGAAGGAACTATTTCTATTATAGATTTAAGCATTGCAACGGCTAATCTTACACAAGCCAATGTAACTACACTTAACTTTAATGCATTCGACACTCAAGAAACACAACTTAAAGCAGACGGAGTTAGAATATTTGGACCTAACGCTACTGTATCTCAAGATTTAGAGCCAGAATATATTACCGTATCAGAGGATAATACCAAAGCTTGGGTAAGTTTACAAGAGAATAACGCTATAGCTGTAATAGATTTAACAACTATGCAAATTACTAATATTTTACCACTAGGATTAAAAGATCATAGCTTACCAAACAATGCATTAGATACTTCTAACGAGCAAGATTTTATCTTTATGGCAAACTGGCCAATAAAAGGGATGTATATGCCAGATGCTATTGCCAGTTATTCAGTTAATGGAAATACATATGTTGTGACAGCAAATGAAGGAGATGCTAGAGAATATGACACTTTTGAAGAAGAAGTTAATATAGAAGATATCATTTTAGATGCAAGTGTATTCCCGAATCAAGATTTCTTACAATTAGATGAAAACTTAGGTAAAATTAAAATAACATCAGAGTTTGGAGATATTGATAATGATGGAGAGTATGAAGAAATTCACGTATTTGGCGGAAGATCTTTTAGTATCTATGACGCTACAACAGGAACTCAAGTTTACGATAGCGGATCTGATTTTGAGCGTATCATTGCCGAAGATCCTGTTTACAACGCCATTTTCAATGCTACAGATGATGAAAATGAATTAAAAAACCGAAGCGATAATAAAGGGCCAGAACCAGAAGCGGTAATCGTACAAGAAATTGATGGTGTATTTTATTCTTTTATCGCGCTAGAACGTGTAGGCGGATTTATGGTTTACGATATTACCAATCCGAATACTCCTGTTTTTGAAGGTTATTTTAATAATAGAAGCGTAACTCCAGGAGAAGATGACTTGGCAAATCTAGGGGATTTAGCTCCAGAAAGCATTGTATACATCTCACCAGAAAATAATAGTGAAAATAAAGGTCTTATCGTTATCGCTAATGAAGTAAGTGCAACTATTAGTGTTTATACTTTAGAAAATAACGTTTTAGCAACTGAAAGTTTTGAAATGGATAATAACTTTGTTATTTATCCAAACCCAGCAACCTCTTCTAGAGTATTTTTTGCACAACCTACCACCTATGAGTTATATGATATTCAAGGAAGAAAAATAAAGGCTGCACAAAATTCAACCTTTATTAATATCGATAGTCTAAATGCAGGAACATATATCATTAAAAATGATGTAGGGCAAACTCAAAAATTAATCATCAAATAATACTTCAAAAAAAATTAGCCAATATTTTTTGATCATAAGAATCCACCGATTAATTTCGGGGGATTTTTTTATTGGGTATTGTAATTCAAAACACTCATCTTTGCAGTTATAACCAAACAATTATTTCATTAAATCTTCTTTTAAAACATATCTTTCTACCGCACCGTTACTGGTTATCTATGTGATTCACCTTCTTTTTTTATATTTTATTATCACAGAAGAAAAAAATCATATTTTGGCAAGTACTCTAACCATGCTTCTCACCTTGTTGATTTCAGTAGGCTATTTATACTTATTTCAGAAAAATAAAAAATTGAAATTTAAAGATGCTTACCTTATCGTTGCTGTTGTGTTTGGAGCTTTAAGTACTGCTTTTCTAAACATAGAAATGCAATTAGGAGCAGTAATAAGTTCGGCTGCGGTAGGAGTTTTAGGTAGTTTTTTTCCTGAAAATTTTCCTACAAAAAAGAAAGGCACATCAGTTCGTATAGCTATTTATTGTGGTTCATTTATAGGTATGGGAAGTATTCTTGTTAATAACCATTACCTTTTTATAGCTTTCGCCGGATTAATTAGCGGGATCTATTTTTGCATTACCTCAAATTGGTTAAATGGGTTTGGAGGTAAATTAGGAACTTTAGCATTTGTAGGTGTAGCTGTTGCGTATTTTTTAACCTATATATTCTTCAACTAAATGGAAATAATAATTTTTATCTTAGTCGGAGTTTTAGGTGCTACACTTCCTTATTATCTTCATACAAAATTTAATGTAGAACCCGTTAAAGCTTCGGCTTTGCCTAGTTTAATCGTGGGTTTGATTTTTTATTTTTCGCCCTCTATTTTATCTGATAGTTTACATTTTCACACTCCTATCCTATTTTTCGGTGCCTCATTTGTGGGGATGGTAAGCAAAAAAATATTACCAAGTTATTTGCAAGTAGCTTGCGCAGGAATCCTTTTCACTATACTTTACCTCAACGCCAGTAGCTTTTTTAATGGATACGGCGGCGGACTTGGAACTGCAGCTTGTATCTCTGTATTAAGCCTTTACGGAATTAAAAAAATAAAAACTTTAGTTCGATTTATTTCCGTTAAGAAAAAATCTAATTAACCAAATCTTCGTTTTCTCTTTCCCCTTTAAAAGGTCTAATAATTAGTCTAGCTGCTCTATCAAAGTTAATATAACTGTAGGTCCAATTAAAAAAGGTGACAATCCTGTTTCTAAAACCTACTAAAAACCAAAGATGAACAAACATCCAAATGAACCAAGCAAAAAATCCGCCAAAAGTAGATTTTTTTAAATCGACTACCGCTTTATTTCTTCCTATAGTTGCCATGGTTCCTTTATCAAAATAGTCAAAAGGTTCTAACTTTTTCTCTTCTTGAATACGGATTAGGTTTTTTGCCAAATGTTCTCCCTGCTGAATAGCGGGTTGCGCAACCATAGGGTGACCTTTAGGGTATTTCTCGCTCTGCATAAGCGCTATATCACCAATCGCAAAAATGTTATCATAGCCCTCTATTTGGTTAAATGTATTTACAGTGTAACGATTAGCTTTGTCTACCAATGCACTTGCATTTAACCCTTTTACTGGTACACCCGTAACTCCAGCACTCCAAATAAAGGTCTTAGACCTTAGGTTATCATTTTTATTCGTTTTTACCACTACCCCATCATACTCTTCCACCATAGTATCAAGATGAATTTGTACTCCCAAATCTTCTAAGAATTTTTTTGCTTTCGCGGAAGCTTTCTCACTCATAGGCGGTAATACTCTATCGAGGCCCTCTAAGAGATGAATTTTAATTTCTGAAGCTTTAATATCTATATAATCTTTAGGAACTATGTTATTTCTCACCTCAGCAATAGCACCACTTAACTCTACTCCCGTTGGTCCTGCACCTGCAATTACAAAATTAAGTAAGGCCTCTCGTTCTTCTTTATTAGAAGTAATGGTCGCCTTTTCTAAATTTTGCAAGATCAAACTCCTTATATTTAAAGCTTGTGGAATGGTTTTCATTCCCATTCCATTTTTTTCTATGCTTTCATTACCAAAGTAATTGGTTTTTGATCCTGTCGCAATTACTAAATGGTCGTAGGTTAAATCCCCTATGGTAGAATGTAATGTATTACTTTCGGCATCTATAGAAGTTACTTCGGCTAACCTAAAATACGCATTATCTACAGAAGCTATTAACTTTCGCAAAGGATAAGCTATAGAATCTGGCTCTAAGCTAGAAGTAGAAACTTGATATAATAAGGGTTGAAAAGTATGGTAATTGTGTTTATCAATTAAAACCAATTGAAATTTCTTAGTTTTAATCAGTTTTTTAAGAAGATGAATTCCTGCAAAACCTCCACCAATTATTACTATTCTTGGCTGGTTGTTAATGGGTATATTCATAAGTTAGGTTTGTTACAAATTTACCTTACTAAGAAATAAAACAGATTGCTTTTTAGAATATTTTATCATTCTGTTTGTAACATTTTAGAAATATTAGTACTAATATTCTGTAATTAGAGTAGTGAAAAAAGAAACTGAACATACATTCGTAAAGTTACTAGAAGAGCACCAAAATATTGTGCACAAGATTTGTCGTATGTACACTTACGATCAAGATTCGCACCATGATCTCTTTCAAGAAATTACGATTCAGCTTTGGAAAGCTTATCCTAAATTTAGAGGAGATGCTAAATTTAGTACATGGATGTATCGTGTTGCTTTAAATACAGCGATTACACTTTATAGAAAATCCAAACGAAAACCTCAAACGCAAGATATAGAACAGTTTAGTTTTAAAATTAAAGCAGAGGAATATGACGATACTACCGAGCAGCAATTAAAAATTATGTATGCTGCTATAAAAGAATTAAACGATATAGATAAAGCATTAGTTTTTCTCTATTTAGAAGGGAAAAACTATAGTGAAATTTCAGAAACTTTAGGTATTTCAGAAGTTAATGCAAGAGTGAAGATGAACAGAGTTAAGAAGAAACTAAAAGATATCTTAAGTGCTTAGATTATGGATGAATTAGATTTATTAAGAAAAGATTGGAAAAATCAGGAAGAGAACCTTCCGCATTTTAAGGCAGAGCAACTTTATAAAATGTTGCTTAAAAAATCGTCTTCGATCGTGAAATGGATTTTTATTATTAGCCTTATAGAATTAAGCTTTGGCATTTTAATGAATATCCTATTTATGGATGATCAATTTTGGAAAGAAGTTGATACTATTCATTTAAAAACTGCTACTATAGTTATATATATTATTAGTTACATCATCACAGGTGCATTTATAGTTATCTTTTACAAAAGATATAGAAAAATTTCTGCTGCCGATTCTTCCTTTCATTTAATGAAAAACATCTTAAAAACGAGGAGAGTGGTAAAATACTATATCATCTATATCTTAGCATCTTCTGGGATTACTATGATGCTTTTTTATATTTATACACTTAAATATACTCCCGCTATTTCTCAAAATTTAGAAGATACAAGTTGGTTTACAATTATTGGTATAGGTTTAATTTGTATACTAGTACTTCTACTTTTTTTATGGGGAGTTTATTCTTTACTTTACGGAATTCTACTAAAGAAATTATTACGTAACTATAAAGAGTTAAAAAACTTAGACTTTTAACTTTATGATGCTTCAAACATTTCCTTAGTATTGTTTTAACATAACTTATAGTTAGCTTTGGTTCATCTATTTTAGCTAACCATAATGATAAAATATGTTTAAACATCTACTTGTTTGTACTTTAACATTTACCCTCGTTTTATTTTCTTTTTCTTCGATAGCTCAAAAGGTTTCTAACGAAGAAATTAAAAGTAGAATAGAAAATTACAAAGAACTCATTCGCGGGCCCTATAAAAAAATTGAGTGGTTTTGCGATGATGGCACACGTAGAGATTCTAAAGACCCTTGTCCAGATAAGATTGGAGGAATTCAGCACGCTAGTTACAAAACTGAAATAGAAGAACTGCACAAAAAAAATCATCTATTCTTTGCTGATATTTTAGCGTATACCGATAAAAGTGATTTTTGGGATGCTTCTCATAATCATTCCAGACTTAAGCAATATGTCTTAAACAAATATCTTAATCGCATAGATGATGGCTGGATTATGCGCAAAGCACAATTTTATAGAGGTTCTGTACAATCTGAAGATGAGAAAGAATGGGGTGTTGATTTCTACAATTGGCTTTTAGCTAATGACAATAGAGTTAAAGAAAATTTTCTATTAATAAAGCAATCTACTTTAGAGATTCCTCATAATGATGAAACACAACAATCTCAAATTATTAGGACTCTTAGTAAAACCATAGCAGATGAGTATCCTAAATTTATGGATATTAGAACAAAAATTCATGGCCAACCTAGCGCTTCTGATATTCAGCTGGTAGAAAAATTTTCTAATAAGCACGAAAAAGATCTCAAAGACAACTTAAAAAAAGATATAGATTCGCTTACTCAAGCGATGAAGTTATTTTATGCTCCTGTTAATTTATCTAGCTTTAACCAAAAGGCGAATGTTTTACCTAAAAATCATTACTTAAGAAATGAATTAAAGAAATTTGCTTCTACCTCATCAGATTCATTATCAACTCAAGAATTGGTAGAAAACACCGCTAGTTTAATGTGCGATATTAGAAGTCATTTTTTTACGGTTAATAGTTCATCAGACAGACTACAAATGTTAGATGCTTTAACCCAATTAGAAAGTATCATTTTCAAAAATGCTTCCCAATGGAAACCTCAAACACTTCAGGAACAAATATATAAAGTTTACGTCTTAGCACAAGCCACTGCAAGTGCTGGTTATATAGAATGGTGGGAATGGAATAATCTAGAGAATAAGCTTCAGTTAACTAATAATAAAAACACCACTCTTAAAGAATTAGAAGAAATTGAAAGAGCCGCTAGAAGTCAAGTTGAGTGGAGTGCTTCTTTACTCCAGGCTATTTACCAAGAAGATATTAAGACTTACAGTGGATTTGAACCTAAAATAAATGGTTTTATAGATAACGCTGTACGCTCTTCTATAGCTTTAAAGTTAGGGGAATCAGTAAGTGAATTAAGTGATTTTATAAAAAAAGAAGCTCAGCTTTCTAATACCTTATTAGAGGCAAAACACCCTAACAATGCTCGCGGACTTAATCCTGGTTATGCCAAAGGGAAACTAGTCATCGTAGAAGATGAACATATAGAAGTAGATCCAGATAAAATTTACATCTTCCAAAGGCCCCCATCAGATTTAAAACCCGTTGCCGGAATTGCTACCGTAGCCGAGGGTAATTTAGTTTCTCACGTGCAACTTTTAGCACGTAATTTAGGAATACCAAACAGTGTCATTTCTGCAGAAAACTTTGAAGAACTAAAGAAATATGAAGGAAAAGAAGTCTTTTATGCGGTTTCTAGCAAAGGAACAATTATCTTAAAAGAAGCTAATGACCTGAATAGCGATGAAGAAGATCTTTTTAAAGATAAAACCTTACAAAAGAAAGACTCTAAAATAAATGTTCCTATAGATAAGATTAATCTTCAAAAAAATGATTTGCTTAATCTAACCGAGATTGATGCTAAAAGTTCGGGGATTTATTGCGGACCTAAAGCTGCTAATTTAGGACAACTAAAAGCGATGTTTCCTAATAATGTAGTGAACGGATCTGTTATTCCTTTCGGGATTTTCAAAAGCCATATGAATCAACCTATGCCTTTACAAAGCGGTTCTTACTGGGATTATTTAAAAGCTACATTCGCTCAAGCGGAAAAAATGAGAGAAAATAATATTAATGAACAAGAGGTTGAGCAATGTCAACTCGATAGACTTTTGCAACTTCGTGAAGCCATTAAAAGTATAAAGCTTCAGCCCCAGTTTGTGAATAAACTAGAACAAAGCTTTCAACTTAATTTCAATCAGTCATTAGGTGAGATTCCTGTTTTCTTACGTAGTGATACCAATATGGAAGATTTAGGCAACTTTACAGGTGCAGGTTTAAACCTTACGGTTTTCAATGTACGAAATAAAGAAAAAATCTTACAAGGAATTCGAGACGTATGGGCTTCTCCTTATACTGAAAGGAGTTTTAAATGGAGACAAAAGTACTTGAACAATCCAGAAAATGTTTTCCCTTCCATCCTTATTATTCCATCTGTAGATGTAGATTATAGTGGTGTTCTAATTACAAAAGGGATTAGTAATAATAACAGCGATGATTTAACTGTAGCCTTTAGTAAAGGTGCAGGAGGCGCGGTAGATGGGCAATCGGCGGAATCTTGGCTTATAGAAATGCCAAAAGGGATTACCTTATTATCACCTTCGCGGGAAATGAACTATAATAGACTTCCGGTGAACGGAGGATTAGAGCAAAAAACTACAAGTCTTCATAAATCCATTTTATCTGCAAAAAATATCTATCAAATTAGAGAATTTGCAAAAAGTATAAGAACTACTATTCCGCAAAAGACAGAAGCTTCTAATATGGGACCTTATGATGTAGAATTAGGTTTTGAAAATGATAAACTTTGGCTTTTTCAAATACGTCCATTTGTAGAAAATGAAAATGCTTTAAGTTCTGCGTACCTTAATTCTCTGAACCCAGAGATAGATAATACTCAACAAATACCATTAAACACCAAACTATAGTTTATGAATTTTTTCAGTAAAACCAACCTCACATTTTTAATCATCACTACTACTATTGTTGCTGGATTAAATACTTTTTATCCTATTGATGGTTACAAATCCACTAAAATTTCTAGACTAGCTCGTCTTGAAAGGATAAAAAATGACAGTACGCAAACCTTAAACTTGCCTAAAGGCGCTTTGCTTCCACTTAATTGTATCGAATTACAACTTACCAAGAGGAAAGAGGATTCTGTAAATACTATTTTAAAAGAAGATAAAGCTTTCGCGGAAAAGTTAAAGAAAGTAATTCCTTCAGGGAATTATTCTTTGACCGTCTTAGATATGACCAATCCTGATGATCTAAAATATGCCGAGCATAAAGAATCTATTGGTTACCAACCTGGAAGTGTAGGAAAATTAGCCGTTGTGACTGCATTATTCACCCAGTTGCACAATATATGTCCGCAATCTTGGGATGCTCGCACCGCTCTACTAAAAAATAAACGCGTAAGAGCTGGAGATTGGGCAGTTTATGATCATCATACAGTTCCTATCTATGATATTGAAAAAGACAAGTTAACCAAAAGGCAAGTAAAAACAGATGATGTGTTTAGTTTATACGAATGGATAGATCATACGATGTCTGTAAGTAATAATGGCGCAGCGAGTGTAGTATGGAGAGAGGCTTTATTGATGGCTGCTTTTCAAGGAGAATATGAGTATCTAACTCAGGAAAAAATAGATGCTTATTTTAAAGACACTCCTAAAAAAGAACTTACATTATTAGCTAACAAAATTGTGAATGAACCGCTTAGAAAAATTGGAATTACAAAAGACGAATGGCGTCTAGGTAGTTTTTTCACCTCTGGAGCCAATAAGTTTGTAGGTGATATTGGCGGGAGCATTGGTACCCCTTTAGGTTTAATGAAGTATTTAGTAAGCTTAGAACAAGGAAATTTAATTGACGCCCAATCTAGCCTTGAAATTAAGCGTTTAATGTATATGACCGACAGAAGAATACGATACGCTTATTCCCCAAAGATTAGAGATGCTGCGGTTTATTTTAAATCGGGGAGCTTATATTCTTGTGACCGTTCTAACGGAAAAACTTGCGGAGAATATGCAGGTAATGTTTATAATTATATGAACTCTGTGGCGATTGTTGAACACCCTAATGGAAAAAAATATATGGTGTGTTTAATGACCAATGTGCTTAATAAAAATTCTGCTTACGATCATCAAGCTTTGGCGGGAAGAATAGACGATGTAATTCAAAAGGAAAGTATTTAATTTTTTAGACTTTCAACGGCTAAAGTGGCAAAATTTCGGATACGCACATCGTTATCGGTGACCATACGATGGACTAGCTTTAGGTAACTTTTATCTTCTATATGTCTTAGTAAATAAAGAACGGCCAGTTTAATTCTAACATCATTACCTTTTAGTAGCATCTGGAAACATTTGTATTCACTAGGCACCGTTAGTATTGAAGAGTCGATTTCTTGATTGCTTGCGCTTAAAATAGTATTTTCTACTAGAGGTAATAAGGTATGCCTTAAGTTGGGTTGTAAGAGTGTATCTAAGAATTCTATCGCGTTAGCTCGCACTTCTTGTTTATCACTTTTAATTCCGTTATAGGCAATAATCACATCTTTAGAATTATATTCTAATTCTAATAAAGTAAATATTTGTTGTAAGCCGTGGTCTAAACGTTTCTCCAGAATTTCTATTAAGCTGTTTCTAGCAGAAAATTCTTCCATTTCACTATCGCTTACTAGCTCTAACTTATATTTTTTAGTAATTTTTTTCTGAAGTTCCATAGCTATCAAAGTATTGTGATACAATTTACACTCTGAAAGAATCAATCTCACCACATCTTTTTTACTGAACTTTAAAGACTTGTTCCTTTCCTTCATTTCTTGTAAAGACCGAGCAGCTTCCAAACGGATAATAATATCTTTATTCCGCAGTAGCGTAAACAACGTATTTACACTTTCTTGATTATTAAATCTAGCTAAAATATTAGGTATAAAACGTTTAGCATTTTCTGAAATCAGGTTATTTTTAAGTCGTTTAAGTAACATTTTTATAACTCCAGAACCATAAAGATGTAAAGCTTCTTCTGCTTCTTCCCTAAATTCTTTAGTCTCTAAAAAGCCTAATAAATCATCTACAAAAATGAGATTTGCACTGTATCCTGCAGCTTCAATAGAAGCCTTAATTACTTCTTGATTCCTGTTATTAAAATGCGCCTTTATAAAAGAGTAATATTTAGGCATACCCGCAAACCCAATTGCTTTAACCAATTCTATAGTTTCTTCAGTTCTATGATTGTCGCTCGGTAAGTTAACGGCTGTAATTGCAGCTTCTAACCTATTGTCTAAACTATAACGTTGAGCTAATTTTTGGTTGTCACGAGATTCTTTCGCTAAACAAAACAACGCGGCAGAAGCTATATATTCGTTTTCATTATTAAGGTAAGAGTCAAATAACTTTAAATCATTAATATCTGTATGTGTTAGTAAATATTGCATGGCTGCTAATACTACTTCATCACTTTTAAGGTTCACTAATTTTTCGACCTTTTCTACTGCTGTCCCTTTATCGAGTAAGTACAAGTTTCTTATAGCGGCTGCTTTAATTTCTTCTGAAGGATGATCTAATAATAATACTACAGCATCTTTTAGTCGTTTATCTTTAATCTCATCAATCTTACTCAACATATACAATATCTCTGACTCCTCACCTTCCTCAAGAACTTTTAGGATTGTAACATTGGTCGATACGCGATTTCCCTTCTTCTTTTTGCTTAAGTGATGTTTATTGGTAAAATTGATCAAATTTTGTCTGAATGATTGAAAGTAGGTTTTTCTAACTTTATAAATAAAATAGAACCAAACAAGAAGAAGTACTAAAATTAAAATAGATACTTCTACTTCTCCAAAATTCAAGCCTTTAATTACAAAAATCAATAGACAGCCTGCAATACCTGTTGCTACGCTGTCTACCACCACATCGATAAATGATTTGGTTTTATTCTTTATATCTGTAGGTACTGGAAGCACCAACATTTCGGAAGCTGCTTTATTGATAGATTGTTTTAAACTTCCGTCAACGGATTTCATTAAAATAACTACCCAGAGTTCTGGAAAGATAATAAAGAGACCTACTGCTACCAGAATTCCCATCGGCAAAAGGATTAATGTGGAGGCTACTCCCCACACTCCTACGATTTTTCTCGTTAAAAAAAGCTGAATAATTAAAGAGGCTAGATTAAAAGTAGAGAACCAAAAGCCAAAGAAAGAAGCTAGATCATTAGAATCTGGTATTTGTTTAGAAGCTAAATCGCTAAACTGAAAATCTACTAACCTGGCTGTAATAACACTTACCCCAACAATTCCTGCTATGTAAGTTAAATGTTTTGATTTATAAATAAGCTGAAAAGATGACTCATTGGTAGCGTATGATCGCTGTTTTTGTCTAAAATACCCTAAAGACTTAATTTTTTTTCTCCAGATGTAATGCAACAAAGGAATACAACCTAATAATATCAAGGAAGCAATAACCATAAGATTATCATTTCCTATAGAGGGGGCCAAAAGATTAGTTACATAACCACCAAATATCCCTCCCGTAATTGCTCCTGCGCCAATAAAACCAAATAATCGTTTTGCTTCTCTAATATTGAAAACCAAATTCGCTAATACCCAGAATTGTGATGTCGTTAATAAAGCAAAAATTGCTACCCAAACATAATAGAAGTATAAAAGCTCTGTAGAGAAGTAATCAAAATTGAGGAGAAATTTTAAGGATAAAAATATAGCTGCTGAAACGATTAAAGTTGTCGTTACAATCTTTAAGAGAGAAAACTTCTTTAGTGCTTTATTATAAAAAAAAGAACTTCCAATGGCTACCAATGCTACTAATAAATAAGCATTTGGTAGGGCATTAGAAGTTAATTTAGATAAAAACAACGCATTAATTGTAGGTTTTACAATTAATAGCGTTGTGATGATTAGGAATATATAGAGTTGCATTAGAAGCGAAATTCTTACTTCGCCACTTCTAATACCAAAACTCTTTTGTAAAAAAACTTTTATCATTTAAGGAAACTATGTGGTCTCCAAAGAACGTGATTTTTTAATTATTTTTTCAATTGGCTCTACTAAATCTCTTATAATTTGTTCTCCGTTAGCATCTTCAATAAGTGCCACAAGAATATACTTTCTTCCGTCTTTTCCCCATACTAAAACAGAATCTGCATGATAGTTTCTCCAAGAACCCGATTTTCTAAACACTCTTGCGTTTGGAGCTATTCTATCTAAAGTATTTACAAATTTGTGATGTAGGTGAGAGTTTTCCATTATATCTAGCATTTGCTTAGATTTTTCTGGAGAAACCAAATTACCTGTTAGCATTTGATAGTAAAATCTACATACTTGTTTTACTGTTGCAGCGTGACTTAAACCTTTTAAAGGATCTGGATTTCTAGCTCCAGAAGCAGCATAACGCTTACCTACCCAAAGGCCTCCACCATCTTCTTTATCGTATAATTTGTAAGCCGGACTTTGAAGAACCTCGGCTATTTTTTTATACCCTAGACGATCAATCATTCTTGTTGAAGCATGATTATCTGAACGGTTGATCATTGAATTGAGATCTTTTTTTACCTCCTCAGTTTCCTTTAACTCACATTTTTCAATAGCATCCATAGATGCTAATAAAATAGCGATTTTAGGCAGACTTGCGGCATACATCATTTCGGAGCTATTAATTCCTGCATAATGTGCTTCGTAGACATTATTTAAATCAACTACTCCAATAGACATTTTTTTATTGTCTATTAATTTTTTCCATTGAGGGTTACTTAAAATCTCATCTTCCAGCAATACTTGCAACGGAGCTGCAGTTATTTCTTCTAAAGGAATAATTTTCTTGAAGTCGGTAAAAGGAAGAACACTTTGCTGCGCAGATGCAGACAAAGAGGTGAAGAATACAATTAAAATAAGTAAAATTGGGGCGAAATTTCTTTTTGTCATAAATAAGTATTTCTTTAAATTATTTTCAAAATTAATGAAATGTTTATCATAACCAACTGAAAGTTAGTTTTTAACATTCTCCCACAATAACTACAAGCTTCTTGCCATAGTATAAAAATAATGTTAAAATTAGAAAATAATTTTACTCTTTATAACTCCATCTTCTTTGTTCGTTTAATTTTTCTTGTTCTAACAATACTTCTTTAGGAATCACTTTAACAAACGAAGGATGTTGTTCTATCGCCATTTCGATCTTTTCTATAATACTTTCTACAGAATCATTTTCATCAAATTTTAATGGCTCTTTAATTACCATAGACTGTAAAATTCCTTTCTTTTTTATTCTGATTCCTTTTTTATCAAAAGATCGCCTAAACCCGTCAATAACGATAGGTACCACTACAGGATTATATTTTTTTATAATATGTGAAGTTCCCTTTCTTATGGGTTTCCAAGGTTTAGTTGTCCCTTGAGGAAAAGTAATTACCCAACCATCTTTTAAAGCGGTTCCTATATTGGTAATATCGCTCATCTTCACTTGACGATTCACATCTTTACCTTTTTCTCTCCAGGTTCTTTCTACAGTAATCGCTCCTGCATAAGAAACAATTCTAGCTAATAAACCTGCTCGCATGGTTTCTCTTGCAGCAATATAATAGACGTTTAACTTAGGGTTCCATAGATACCCCACATTTTTTATAGAGTTAGTTCTTCCGCTAAGGCTCGCATTAAAAACGTGAAACATCGCTACAACATCTGCAAAGTAGGTTTGATGGTTAGATACAAAAAGTACGTTTTTATCGGGTAGATTTTTTATAATTTCAGATCCTTCAATTTGCAACGCATTAAATCCGCGGTAACGCCTATGCGTCATAGAACCTAAAATTCTAATAAGCCATTTTTTTACAAATAATATATGTCCGAAAGGATTTCTTTTGAATAATCCCATAGTAATTTTTCAATTTTACAAAGCGGCTAATATACAAAAACCGTTCCTTATATAAGGCTTTTTAAAATCATCTTTACTTCACTAAGCATCATAGCTGTGGCACCCCACACCACATGTTCATTTAAAAAAAATGCAGGTACATTTACATTTTTAGCGTAAGAAGTATTAAGTGTTTTTTCAATAAGGCTAGATTCATTTAAAAAGTCTTCTAGTTTTACTTCTACAATTTGCTCTACTTCTGTTTCTTGCCTTACAAAATTAGGAGTATGATTGGCTAATCCTATAAAAGGATGCACCCAAAAATTAGATGGCGGTATATATATCTTAGTTATCTTTTTTAAAATATTTATATTCTCTGGCTGTACTCCCACCTCTTCGTAGGTCTCTCTTATAGCGGTTTCTTCAAGATTTTCATCGGTTAACTCCACTCTTCCACCTGGAAAACCAATTTGGGCAGAATGAACTCCTTTATATGTTTTTCTAAGAATTAAAACAATATTAGTAATATCATCTTTGTCGGGATAAAATAAAGCTAAAACTGCTGCTTCACGCGGATTTGCTTTTTCAACATCTACCTCTCTTAGTTCTTTAGTTCTAAATTTAGGTAACATTTCCATGTGTGCTTTTTCTCCAAACAATTCAATTTTTTCTATTTTTGAAATAGATTTTTTAAACTCAGAAAATGTCATTTCGATACTCCTTTATATTTATCTTTATTTTATTAATTCATCTTAGTTGTGAAGATACTAAATCTGATTCAACAAAAATAGAGAAGCAGAAAATAGAAGCTCAAAAAGAGAAAGAAAGGAAAAGAGACAGTCTTTTAAATGCTGTTAAGATCCCAAAAGGAGGAAATAACTTATCGGTCAACTTAGATAGCATTGAAACCATTCAGCAAGAACAACTTATTCCCTTTTTAACTCAATACGGTAAGGAAAACCCTGAAACTTTAATAGAGATATCTACCTCATTTGGAAACATTAGAGTTAAGCTTTATGAAAACACTCCTTTACACCGCGCTAATTTTATAAGGTTAGCTAAAATAGGGTATTTTGACACTTCATTTTTTCATCGCGTGGCTAATGATTTCGTAGTTCAGGGTGGAAATAGTGATCTACAAGAAACACATAAGATAAGACATAAAGTAGGTTCATACCTTATTCCAAATGAATTTAAAGCAAGTTACACTCATAAACGCGGAGCTTTTTCTGCAGCTAAGTACAGTGAACAAAACGTAAGTAAGGCTTCCTCTCCTTTTGAGTTTTTTATTGTACAAAGCAAACGTGGGGCTCATCACTTAGATAATGATCATACCGTTTTTGGAGAAGTGATTAGTGGTATGAATGTAGTTGATAAGATTGCCAAAGTAGAGGTTGACCAAAGTGAATGGCCTAAAAAAAATATAATGTTAGAAGTTAAGGTAATTCGCTAGTATCATCTTTTCCGTAAACGGAAGGAAGTCGGATATCAAAATATACGGCAAGTGATCTTACCAAAATCACTACTACTCCTGAGAGTGCAAAAACGAGCCCTTGACTTAGAGGAAATTCAGCTAGAAGAAAATAAGTAAATCCTCCTAAAATACATGCGGTTGCATAAATTTCTTTAGTTCTAAAAAGTAGAGGCACCTCATTACATAAAATATCTCTAAGAACCCCACCAAAACAGGCTGTCATGGTTCCAACTGCGATACAAATAATAGGGGAAAGTTCTGCTGCAATCCCTTTCTCAATCCCTAAAACTGTGTATAATCCTATACCTACGGTATCAAAAAGAAAAATTGAACGTCGAAGATATATGAGTTTTTTTCTAAAGATGATCGCAAAAATTGTGGTTCCCATAATCACATAGACGTAAGTAAGGTTGCGCATCCAAGCTACAGGAAAACCAATTAAAATATCTCTTAGTGTACCACCTCCAACAGCTGTTACAAAAGCAATAATTAAGATCCCAAAAACATCCATTCTTTTTTTCATAGAAGACAAAACTCCAGAAATAGAAAAGGCTATAGTTCCTAAAATATCGATAAATAACAAATAATCCATTTATTGCTGTGTGTAAAAATTATAATCTAAAATTATAGTATCTATAAAAGGAAATGGTTTTTCCTGTGGTGTTACCTGCATCAAGGCGGATGATTTTTCAGCTAAAGCTAAAATAACCGCATGATTTTGTTCTCTTTTCGCTTTTTGAAATATGTTTTTGATTTGCTGCATTTCTTCATCAGAGAAAACAGTTACTTGTGGATATTTAGGTTGGTATCCTTCAGGAATGTTAGCCAAGAGGGTGTGATGAATAGATATTTTTTGCTTTTCGGATATGACGGTAGTCGTGGCTGCAATATCTCCCAAACGTTGTCCCTTAGAATTAAATAAAAAAGTAAATATAGCAACCGCACCACTAGTAAAACTTATATCTACCATTCTTAATAACCAACGTATAGCATAATTAGAAAATGCAGCTTTAGAACCATCTAATTTCACTACACGAATACGCATAGAAGCTTTCCCTAAAGACTGTCCGTTATTAAAAGTTTCCATAAGAAGATGGTAGAGAAAAATGGGTAAACCAATAACCACCATATAAATCCACTCGTTTTCACTCCCCAATCCTAAACTTGAAGTGGTAATCCCTGTTAAAAGTGCATAAGCTATGATAATTAACAGATCGATTAAAAAAGCCAAAATTCTATCTCCTAAATTAGCGATATTTTGAGATATCTCTACATTTTGGGCGGTTTCAATTTGATAATTATCCATTTAATATGTTTCTTTGGTATTCTTTAATTTTCAATTATGCGCGAGGCTGCTTTTGTAAAGCAAAATAAGGACAAATGGCTAACATTTGAAAATGTTATTGATAATAATGCGAAAATTTCACCCGATGATCTTTCAGCTTTATATATTGAAGTGACAGATCATTTGAGTTATGCTCAGACTTTCTATCCTAAAAGTAAAACCTTATCGTACCTAAATTCTTTATCCGCGAAAGCGCATCAAAAAGTTTATAAAACCAAAAAAGAATCTAAAGGAAGAATCTTTTCTTTTTTCTTAAAAGAGTTTCCTCTACAATTTTATAAGCACCAAAAGCAGTTATTAATTAGTTTCTTGGTTTTTGGTTTATTTTGTATTGTAGGAGCATATTCGGCTGCTAATGAGCAAGCCTTTGTACGTTCTATTTTGGGAGATGCTTATGTAAATATGACCCTAGACAATATAGACAAAGGCGACCCTATGGCGGTTTATAAGCAAATGCAAGAAATGAATATGTTTTTAGGGATTACTATTAATAATATTCGGGTTGGATTAATGGCTTATGTGCTGGGCATATTTTTAGGTTTGGGCACTTTATACGTTTTAATGCAAAATGCGATTATGCTGGGATCTTTTCAATATTTCTTTTATGATAAAGGATTATTATGGGAATCGGTTAGAACCATTTGGATTCACGGAACCATAGAAATTTCGGTCATTATCGTTGCTGGTTGCGCAGGTCTTGTGGTTGGAAAAGGTTTACTTTTTCCTGGCACTTACACGCGACTTCAATCGTTTATTAATGGTGTTAAAGAGGGCTTAAAAATTGTGATTAGCACCGTGCCGTTTTTCATCGTCGCTGGTTTCTTAGAGGGTTTTGTAACCCGACAAACCCAAATGCCAGATTGGTTAGCCATATCTATTATTCTAATTTCGTTAGCTTTAATCGTTTACTATTATATTATTTACCCTATTCAACTTCATAAAAAAGAAATAAAGCATGTTTGATAAATACATTCAGTTTAAAAGAGAAAGAGAGATTGGAGAGATCTTAAGTGATACCTTTAAATTTATAAGAGAAAATATAAAGCCGCTTTTTAAAATATTAACCAAAACTGCGGGTGTACCTTTTATTATTTTGGTATTCGCGATTACTTACTATTCATACACTACAGGAAAACAAAGTTTTGATTTGATGAGTATACTAAATGACTCTCAACAAGTCTCTGATGGAATTTTAGACTTTTATTTCTCTATATTTTTAGGAGCTATTATCATGCTAATTGCTTCGGCGGTATTCTATGCTTTTTTAGTAAGCACTATACATTATGCCGTAAAATCTTACATGAAAAATGAAGGAACCATTCTTATAGAAGAAGTTAGCTTAGATGTAAAACAAAACTGGTTGAATTACTTAGGAATGAGCTTTATTATAGGAGTACTAACTTTTATAGGTATTATGCTTTGTTTCTTACCGGGTATATATATTGGAGTAGTACTTACACTTATGTATTCTATCTATGCCTTTAATAATTTGAGTATTGGAGAATCTTTTTCTTATAGCTTTCAACTTATAAAAAGCAATTGGTGGATGTCCTTTTTCGCTATGCTTATTACTTATATTCTAGTATATATTTTGAGTTTAATTTTTCAATTGCCCGCTATCATTTATATGTTTGTAAAAGGTTTTGCTATATCTCAAGAAGGTAGCTTAAGCGATCCTAGTTCCTTTTTTGATTGGGGTTATGTGATTTTAACAGCAGTTTCTAGTATTGGTCAATATTTATTTTATATCATTTTTATCGTAGCATGTATTTTTATTTATTTCAATTTAAATGAAAAGAAAAATCAGACAGGGATGTACGACGAGATTAATAGTTTAGGAAACCGATAAATTCATGCGTTCTCTTCTTCTCATTTTATTCTTTTATTATTTATCAGCTCCTGTGCTTCAAGCTCAAACGCTGATAGAGAATGATTCTATTGCAAAAATTCAATATGATCAACGAGAGGATATAAAACCTCTCCATTTTGATGAAGATACTTTAGAAGAATACAAACAACTAGATGAGTTTGATTATGTAGAAGAAGAAAAGGCTGAAAGCTGGTGGACTAAACTAAAACGATGGTTTTTCAATATTCTCGATAGTATTTGGGATTTTCTTTTTGGGGATATTAAAGCAACAGGTTTCTTAGGTTTTTTATTCCAAACTATTCCATACCTAATTATTGGCGGTATTATTGCTTTAATCGTTTGGCTTTTTATAAAGTTAAATCCTGGAAAAGGTTTAGGTTCTAAAAATAACGAACAAGAAGTTTACCTATCGGAAGAGCAAGAAATTATTGAAAACAAAGACATTGAAGCTCTAATTAAAGAGGCAATTGCGTTGGGTAATTTAAGGTTAGCCATTAGATATTACTACCTTCTTATTTTACGAGAACTAAAAAACAAAAACCTTATTAACTACGAACAAGAAAAAACGAATGAAGATTACTTAAAAGAAATCCAAGAAAATAAAATTAATAAGCCTTTTCAAGAATTAACGCATTTGTATGATTTCGTTTGGTACGGAAATTTCACCATCAATCCGCAACAATACAAAACTGCCGAAGAGGATTTTTTAGCGCTAAAGAAACAAATTAACACCCCTTCTTATGAGTAAGCGTTATAAAATTTTATTGGTTATTCTAATCGCTCTTTTAGGAACTTTAGTTTTTATTGAAGCAAATCAAAAAGATCCTGTTAATTGGTATCCTTCTTATTCTAATAAAGACAAAATTCCTTTAGGGACTTACGCTTTCTTTAATGAATTAAAAAAACAAGCTCCACAAATAGAAGAGGTAAATGTACCTCCTTTTGAGTTTTTAAAATACGGAGATATTAAACCAGGAGCATATTTCTTTATTGGGAATTTTCTGATGTTTGATAAAGCTGAAGCGGAACAATTATTAGAATGGGTAAATAAAGGAAACACACTATTTTTATCCAGTAATAATTTTAGCACCACTCTTTTAGACACTCTAAAGTTGAGTCAAAAAAGTAGGATTAGAAAAAATGGTCTTGAGAACCTTCCCCAGTATCAACTAGTCAATCCCAAATTAGAATTAGATTCTTGGCATACGTTTCAGAAAGACAAAGAAATTATTCATTTTAATGAAATTGATACGCTTAATCAGCAGGTTTTAGGCTTGGTTCAAATTAAGGATGAAGATCTAGAAAAAACGGAAGAATCTATTAATTTTATTGAAGCTCCTTTCGGCCAAGGAAAAATATATATTCATTCTTCTCCAGAAGTTTTCAGTAATTTTTTCTTACTTTCTGAGGAAAAACAATACGCGTACACACAAAATGCGATCTCTTATCTAGATTTAAATGAAGATAATTTTTATTGGGACAATCATTATTCAGGCGGAAAAACTATTAACACGTCTCCCCTTTATATTTTACTGAATAATAAATATTTAAAATGGGCATATTATTTCATTCTTATAGGTGCGGTATTATTTGTGTTCTTTGAAGGAAAAAGGAAACAGCAAAGCATCCCGGTAAGAAATCCTTTAAGAAATAAAACCTACGAATACACGCAAACCATTGCAGGGATGTATCTAGAAAGGAAGGATCATACAGGGATTGCTCATAAAATGATCGATCAATTTTATCATGAGCTAAGGCTTAAATATCATATTAACACTCAAAACAGTAATTCAAATTTAATTAATGATATTGCCAACAAAACAGATCACTCTACAGAAGAAGTAAAAGAGCTTATTGAGTTTTTACAACTTCAGCAGCATAATAAAATGATTTCTAAAGAAGAACTGAAAGAAATCAATAAACGAATTACCAACTTCAAACACTAATATTTGAATGGACCACGAAGCTACATCACCAGAAAATAATCAGGATCAATCTATCAATTTTGATAGCAGATTAAATTTAGAAGAATTAAAACAAGCGGTTGAAAGCCTAAAAGCACAATTGGCAAAAGTAATTATTGGTCAAGAAGACTTTATAGAGTTATTAATCGTCGGTCTTTTGGCAGAAGGTCACGTCTTGATTGAAGGTGTTCCTGGTATTGCAAAGACCATTACCGCAAAGCTTTTTGCTAAATCGATTAAAACCAACTTTAACAGAATTCAATTTACGCCAGATTTAATGCCTAGCGATGTGTTGGGGACATCAATATTAAATTCGGCTAGTTCTAATTTTGAGTTTAAACCCGGACCCATATTTTCTAACATTGTATTGATAGATGAGATTAACCGTGCCCCCGCAAAAACCCAAGCAGCACTTTTTGAAGTGATGGAAGAACGCCAAGTGACCATGGATGGGAAAGAGTATAAAATGGATCCTCCTTTTATGGTTTTGGCCACTCAAAACCCTGTTGAACAAGAAGGAACTTACGCTTTGCCGGAAGCTCAGCTGGATCGATTTATATTCAAAATTAAGGTTGAATATCCTAGTGTTGAGCAGGAAGTACAAATCTTACAATCTCATCATCAGCGAAAGGATAAACAACCGTTAGATATGATAGAAGCTGTACTTACACCAAGTTTACTAAATACTTTTAGGTCTCAGGTTAATGAAATTATCATTGAAGAGAAAATCATCAATTACATTGCAGAGATTGTGAGTAGAACCAGAAATCATTCTCATTTATTTTTAGGAGCTTCACCAAGAGCTTCTATAGCAATTATGAATGCTTCTAAAGCTTATGCCGCTATTTACGGAAGAGATTTTGTGATTCCTGAAGATGTAAAAAAAGTTTTAAATCCTGTTTTAAGACATCGTATTATTCTATCTCCAGAACGAGAAATGGAAGGAATGACTACCGAAAATGTAGTGGAAATGATTACCAAATCTATTGAAATTCCTAGATAAGCGTGATTCAATTTTTTAAATCTTTATATTTCAATACACGCTTTTTCATGATTATTTGTGCCTTTGCTGTGCTATTTTTAGTCAGTTATTGGTACACACCCATTTATGCTTATATCTGGCTACTGGCTTTAGGGTTTTTATTGTTAACCTTGGCGGATATTATTCTACTCTTTAAAGAAAATAGCTTAGAAGCCGAACGTGTGTTACCTGAAAAATTCTCGAATAGTGATCTTAATTCAGTAGAAATAAAGCTTAAAAATAATTATTCCGTTAAGTTAAAAGTAGAGATTATAGATGAGATTCCTGTTCAGTTTCAAAAACGCGATTTTTTGAAAACTGTACATATTCCTTCTCATAAAAAAATGAAAACTTCTTATGGTTTAAGACCTGTAGAACGTGGTGAGTATATATTCGGAAATTTAAATTGTTACGTGTCTTCACCCATTCAATTAATAAAAAAAAGATATACTTTCAACAAGAACCAGATGGTAAAAGTATTTCCTTCTTTTATACAGATGAAGAAATATGACTTCTTAGCGATAGATAATAGAATTTCTCAAATTGGTTTAAAAAAAATACGACGTATTGGGCATACGATGGAATTTGAACAGATTAAAGAATACGTTCAAGGCGATGACATAAGAACCATTAATTGGAAGGCGACTGCAAAGCATCGAGATATCATGGTGAACCAATATCAAGATGAAAAATCTCAACCCATTTATTCTATTATTGATACCAGTAGAGTAATGAAAATGCCTTTTAATGAGCTTAAATTGGTAGACTATGCTATCAACAGTACCTTAGCTTTTTCTAATATTGCATTAAAGAAAAAAGATAAAGTGGGGATGCTAAGTTTTTCTCATAAAATTGGAAACTACCTACCAGCGAATAGCAAAATGACTCAGCTACAGCTTATATTAAATCAATTATATAACGTAGACACTAAGTTTTTAGATAGTGATTTTGGGTTGTTATACGCACATTTAAAAAGAAAAGTAACGCAGCGAAGTTTATTAATGCTGTATACGAATTTCGAACATATTTCTTCGTTGCAAAGACAGTTACCTTATTTAAAAGCAATTTCTAAAAAACACGTTGTAGTGGTCATTTTCTTTAAAAATACAGAACTAGAAAAGTTTACAGAAGAAAACCCTGAAAACTTAGCCACAATGTATGAGCAAACCATTGCGACTCAGTTTAAGAATGACAAATATTATATGGCTAAAGAGTTAGAAAAACATGGAATACAAACCATTTTAACTGCTCCTAAAGATTTATCTATTAATACTATAAATAAGTATTTAGAAATAAAAGCTAGGGGAATTTTATAATATTCAACAATTCATCCTTTACATTTTACAATTGGGTAAGTAAGATTATGTTAGGGATTAAAGTATGCTTTACTTTAAGGTATAATTCAAATCTTATATCTTATGAAAACTTTATTTTTACTTTTTATTATGGCAGTTTCTCAACAAATAACTGCACAAGACACCGCTACCGTAACGGTAATTATTGAAAACATTGCAAATGATGAAGGAGAGATTCTTTTAGGCATGTCTACGCAAGAAAAGTTTATGAAAGCGCAACCTAATTACTCAGCAAACGCTAAAATTGAAAACGGAAAAGCCATTATTACTTTTAATGAAGTGCCTTATGGATGGTATGCTATTTCCTGCTTTCAAGACAAGAATGGTAATAAGAAAATGGACTTTGAAAACAATGGAATGCCAAAGGAGGATTATGGTGTTTCGAATAACCCAATGTTAATGGGTCCACCAACTTGGGAAGACGCCAAATTTGAAGTCAATGCAAAAACTAAAGAAATTGTTATCAGGTTTTAAGCATCGATAAATCTTATATTTTTAGAAAACATTAATAAATTTATTTGATAGTATAAGTATCTTTACATTGTAAATACTTATCTCATGACTATTACTCAATTACACTATGTTTTGGCTGTAGCCGAATATCAAAATTTTACGAAAGCAGCACAAAAGGTGTTTGTTACTCAACCTACTTTGAGTATGCAAATTCAAAAACTCGAAGAAGAATTAGACATTCAAATATTTGACAGATCTAAAAAACCTATTGAGTTAACCGAAGTAGGAAAAAAGATTGTTTATCAGGCTAAAAATATTGTAAATGAGAGTGATCGCATTAAAGACATTGTAGATCAACAAAAAGGATTTATTGGTGGTGAATTTAGGTTGGGTATTATTCCTACTGTCATGCCTACCCTATTACCTATGTTCTTAAAGAGTTTTACTAAAAAATATCCAAAAGTAAAGCTTAAAATAGAAGAGCTACATACTGAAGCGATAATAGAAAAATTAAAAGATGGACATTTAGATGCTGCCATTGCTGCTACTCCTTTGGAACAGGAAAATATTAAAGAATGGACGCTGTATTACGAACCTTTTGTTGCTTATATACCCTCTAATCATCAATTGTATACAAAGCAAAAATTAACAACTGAAGATCTAAATATTGATGATATATTACTTTTAGAAGACGGACACTGTTTTAAGGAAGGCATTTTAAATCTTTGCAAAACAAAGAAGAACTATGAAGAAAGTTCTTTTCAATTAGAAAGCGGAAGTTTTGAAACGCTTATCAAACTTTCTAATGAAGGTATGGGTATGACTTTATTACCATATTTACACACCTTAGAGCTAAATGATAAAGAGAAAGGTAATTTAAAAATGTTTGAAGAACCTGTACCTGCAAGATCGGTAAGTCTCATCTACCACAAAAGTGAATTAAAAATTCAAATTATTGAGGCTCTTCAACAAATAATAGCTGGTATTATAAAAGGTGCTATTGCATTTCAAAATGTAAAAATTATTAGTCCTATAAACAGAAATTAAAAAAAGCGACGTTAGTAAAAGCGTCGCTTTTTTTTTAAGCTTTTAGATATATTAATGAATCTTTTAAAGTAGGGTTTTGATTTACAAGTAGTAAAATATAATCTCTCAATTCTTCTACCTCATGAGGTAATAATCGATCAACCGCTTTTTCAACTTCTTTGCAAAACAAAACAACATCAAAACTCACTTTTTGTAAGATCGTTTTAGTGTATTCAAACATTGCTCTAGACATAATTCGAACAGTTTAAGTTAGTTAAAGTAGTTTTCTTGAATAGGCGATAAATTTGAATTAAAAACACTTGAATTTAGTAATTTTTCTGCAAATAAACCTTAAAATAAGTTAAAATTTATAACTATTTAACACCTTACCTTAACAATAATTTAAGATTTAGCCTTTACTGTCCATTCAAATTCTGATATGGATACCGTTTCATTATTTTCATTCACTCCTATAGATTTCATCCAGCAGGTTTGAGGCTCATTAGTATTTATAGCATTTTCAATAGCACTTTTAATTTTATTTCCGTCAAGGCAAGTAAACGTAATTTTACCTATAGCTTTTTTGGTAAACTCTGCTTTATTTCTAGCCACTAACATAGAGATAGGTCTATCTTGTTTTTTAATATGGCTCATAACTAAAGCTCCTGTACTCAATTCGGCAGCCATCATCTGTACTGCAAAGTACATCGATTTGAAAGGGTTTTGATTAATCCATTTATATTTTACGCTGGTAGAACAACGTTCTTCATCAATACTTTTAAGTTTTACTCCACTCCACCACGCAGCTGGTAATTTAAAAAAAGTAAACCAATTGATTTTATTAGGTGTAAGCATAATTTTTTAAGGTAAGTTATTCATTTTTTTTAAGTAAAATAAATCTACTTCAAAAAATTAATTGTTAAATTTTAGTACTTTGTATTGCATAATACCTTTTTAAAACCATATATTTGTATAATAAAATAATATCTTATGCAATCTAGAGAAAATAAAACTTGGTCTACGCTATCTCATGCAGGTACTTTTAGCAAATATTTTTTTCCTTTTGGAAATTTTTTAGTTCCTCTGTGTATTTTAATGATTAAAAAGCCAGAACCATTTATTGAAGATCACAGCAAGCAGGCACTTAACTTTCAGTTAAATATATTTTTATATTACGCTATTTGGATTGGAGTGAGTTTACTCGCTGGTTTAATTTTAGGTCTTAATTTTGGAACAATAAATGAATTTTACATTTCTGAAGGAAATTTAACCATTTCAAATACTAAAGATTTTGCTATAACCCCTTATCTTATTTTTATCGCTATAGTTGCGATTGTAGGAATAGGCATATTTATACTAGATACCTTTGCTGTAATCCAAGCAAGTATAAGTGCTAGTGAAGGAAAAAAGTTTAAATACCCACTTACAATACCCATACTTACAAAAGAATCATTCATCAAATCATCATCAAAAAATGAACAGTTTAATACCACTCAAAATGAAAGCCTATGAAAATTGAAAACACTAAGGCGCAAATGCGCAAAGGCGTATTAGAGTATTGTATACTCTCTATACTTCGCGACAATGACGCATACGTTGCTGAAATATTAGATACCTTAAAAGATGCCAAGTTACTTGTTGTAGAAGGAACAATTTACCCTCTTTTAACCCGACTCAAAAATGCTGGCTTATTAAGCTACAGATGGGAAGAGTCTACAAGCGGACCGCCTAGAAAATATTACGGATTAACAGAAACAGGACAACTTTTTCTTACCGAACTTTCAAGCACTTGGGACAATCTTCAAAATGCTGTTACCATAGTTACCAATCAAAAAAACAACACTCATGAATAAAACCGTTAATATCAACCTAGCAGGAGTTTTCTTCCATATAGATGAGAATGCATTTTTAAAATTAAATGATTACTTAAATGCAATAAAAAAATCTTTTACAGATGCTCAAGGAAGAGACGAAATTATTCAAGACATCGAAGCTCGTTTTGCTGAATTGTTTTCTGAAAAAATGAAAACCGACAAGCAAGTAGTTAGCATTGCTGAAGTCGAAGCTGTTATAGAAATCATGGGACAACCTGAAGACTATATGGTAGATGATGATATTTTTGAAGATCAAGAGCCTAAAAATAATCATTCTACTTATCAGAGATCTAAAAAATTATATAGAGATAAAGACCACAGTTATATTGCAGGTGTTAGTGCTGGATTGGGTCATTATTTTCATATCGATACCATTTGGGTAAGGGTTTTATTTGTGCTACTTACCATTCTTTCTTCTGGAGGATTTGCTATTGTGTATTTAATATTCTGGATTTTAGTACCTGAAGCAATCACTACTTCAGAGAAATTAGAGATGAAAGGAGAACCAATAAATATTAGCAATATAGAAAAAAAAGTAAAGGAAGGTTTTGACACCGTTTCTGATAAAATTAAAGATGTAGACTACAAAAAGTACACCGCTAAAGCTAATAGAGGAGGTTCAGAGTTTTTCAAATCACTTGGTAATTTAATCTTATCATTCATAAAAATTATTGGGAAATTTATAGGAATACTTATTATTCTATTTGCTGGATTAGGCTTAATAACTCTCATATTCACGATTCTAAGTATTAGTACATTTGGTATTTTTGACGCTCCCTGGATGGATTATGTAGATATGGTAGATATTGGTGTTCCCATTTGGTTAGCTAGTATAATCATCTTTTTAAGCGCAGCAATTCCCTTATTCTTTATCTTCTTGTTAGGATTAAAAATTGTAGTGAGTAATTTAAAATCTATAGGCACTCCAGCAAAATTAACTTTATTAGGTGTCTGGTTACTATCTATCTTTGTAATTGCATTTTTAGGAATTAGACAAGCTACACACAGAGCATTTGAAGAAGATATAGTAATCAAAGAGAATTTACCTATACGTACAAATGATACTTTATTCGTTAAAATGAGAGATAACGAATGGATGCATACTTCATTAGAAAGAGACGATGATGTACAAATTAAATATAATGAGAATAATGAAAAGATAATTTTTTCTAAAGATATTCGACTAATTGTCAAATCTACTACAGACACTCTAGCAAGATTAGAAATAATGAAGTCAGCTGAAGGTCAGGACTATGTACAAGCTAGACAAAGAGCTAACCAGATTATGTTTAACTCAGAATTTAAAAACAATACTCTTTACCTTGACGGATTTTTTACTACAGCTTTTAAAAATAAATATTTCGATCAAGAAATTGAAATAACATTATATCTGCCTGAGGGAGCTATTCTTTTTGCTCATGAGAATACTCATAGTTATCACCGAAACTATTCTTGGTATGAAGATATTTTAGAAAATGGGCAAGAGGGAAAATATTTACTTATAGCAAAAAATAAAATAATTTGTTCTAGTTGTCCGGAAAATGAAAATGATACTGAGCAGGAAAACGATATATATTTTGACAGTAAAGAAGAAATAGAAGTTTTCTCTGACGATGATAATAAAGAAGATTGGTATAACGATGTAGATAAAACTAATGATAAGATATTAGATTCATTAAATCAAAATAATAACCAATAACAAAATACTATGCTAACCTTGACTAAAATATTTATAAGCACTGTGATTTCTTTCTTTTTTCTATCGTGTAATGTTAACATTAACAATGGAATTGATGGTAAAGGAGAAATATTAACTGAAGAGATTGTATTAACCGATAATTTTGAAAAATTATCGGTTTCTAAAGGATGGAAAGTAGAATTAATTAAGGCTGAAGAAAATAAAATATATATTTCTGCAAGCAAAAACTTAATACCTTTATTTAAGTACACTTTAGCTGAAAATCATTTGCAAATTGATTCTAAGAAGAAAATTAATAATCTCCAAGAAAGTGTAATTAGAGTTTATCATACAAAGCCTTTAATTTATTATTCAACTCAAAGCGGTAGTCAATTGATAAGTAAAGGAAAAGTTATTGGGGAAAATATTACGATAAACACTAGTAGTGGATCTAATTTGGAATTAAATATTAAATCTAAAAATACTAATATTTCATGTTCAAGCGGCTCTTTAATTATTTTAAAAGGAACTTCCATCAATTTAGAGGCAAATGCAAGTAGTGGGTCTAGTTTGGAAGCTGAAAATCTAAGCGTAAAAAACGCAGACCTTGTTGTTAGCTCTGGAGCGAATATTGAAATTGACGTAAAGAAATCTATAGAAGCTAAAGCATCTTCTGGGGGGTCAATAACTTATAGTGGAAACCCTAGTAATAAAAAAATAAAGCAATCAATATCTGGGGGAGAAATTAGTAAAAGGTAAGAAAATATTTTTTTATAAATCAAAGATGCTTTTATACAAGCATCTTTTTTTTGGGGTTAAAGTCATTATTGACAGCAGCACAAATGAAGTATTGTATTAGAGTCTATATGATTCTGTAAATTTTAATTGATGCTTGTCACGGTATGATTGTTCTATCTTATAATCCCATACCATTGATTTAAGGAGCTTATTATTGAGTATTTTAAACCACTTTTTTAATCTATAAAGCCTGTTAGCAAAATATTGTTTTGTCTAAATATACTAACTTCTAAGCCTTAATCTGAGATTCTAAAATGATTAGACGCTAACCTTTCAGTTATTATATTTTAAACATAAGAACTTTCAAAATCTAATAGATTTAAATAGACAATACAATAAAGATTTATTTCCAATATATATACTGTAATACGTTTCAGAATCTTATTTATATAATAATCAGAGATCAAACAATAAAATTATATATAGAAATGCTCTTATCTATTTCTTATATAAATTCATTACTAAGATATTATAGATCTGAAGAGTAAATTTATTCTATTTCTTTTAGAATAAATCATAAGAATAAGATTTAATTCACTTTTAAAAAAAGGATAAAAAAAAACCCTTCACTTGTATCAAGTGAAGGGTTTATAAACTTACCATTTGGTAAGTAAAAAAGGCGGCGACATACTCTCCCACAATTAGCAGTACCATCTGCGCTAACGGGCTTAACTTCTCTGTTCGGAATGGGAAGAGGTGAGCCCCGTTGCCATAACCACCTTAAATCGGT